>Ga0209278_1000006_pt1 | contig 653429 bp, 583 predicted proteins | sample JI81BgreenDNA_FD_187504 | JGI IMG/M metagenome (GOLD analysis project Ga0209278, IMG submission 187504) | Wastewater effluent complex algal communities from Wisconsin, to seasonally profile nutrient transformation and Carbon sequestration -... | ecosystem: Engineered > WWTP > Effluent > Algae...
GTTGCCTCCTGCATCAGGGGCATCGGTGAAGGTCACTGTTACTGTAGCAGTCGCTGGTGGACATGGTCCTGTGCCTACTACAGTGTAAGTGTAAACATTGCCAACATTGCTCCAGATTCCGCCTGCAGAAGGGGATCCTCCCAGCGCATTAAACAATTCAATTTCACTTGGTATGGTACCTTCACACACTGTCAATATTCCATTACTCCCTGCATTAGGCGCGGCAACCACCGTGACAGTTATCTTGATTCTCTGTCCAATACACTGCGGTGTAGGACCTTCGGCTACCCAATATTCAGTAACTCCTGCTGTAGCAGTGGATGGCACAATACCAAACTGCGCCACTCCGCCTACTTCTTGTGTGTAGAAAAACAACTTATAACCATCAGTTTGACCTTGTTGACTAGGTAAAACTATGGTGTTCAAATTTGGAGCGGTCTCGCCCACGCAAAACGTCAGATCTTCACCACTTGGCTGACCAGGATTAGTCGTTACGATTACAGCCTTAATTTCAAATGGGAAAGTACAGGCAGAAGAATTTAACGGAATACCAAAGAAGGTACCCCCATTCGCTGGGAATGGATTGTTATCATTGTACTCCGTAGCTGTTTGTGGATTAGGACCATCATAAAACAATGTACCTGGAGGGAATGAACCCCTGATCCAATCCACAGGTATACCCGACTGAGGAACATTACAGAATGCAAAATCAAGTGAAAGAGGCTCTCCTTGGCAATTGGCTTGTATATAAGCTTCGGCACCAACGATGGGCACTACCAAAGGATCTCGGATAGGCTCTCCTACACAGCTTCCTACCTCATCAAATCCTGTGATAAAACTCACTCCTTGGAAATCCCTTTGGGAAGTTACTCCCTTACCGCTAATGGTCCCTTCGACAGAAATGAAAGCCTCGCAATTTGCTTGTGCCAAAACAAAACAAGACTCCGTTGCTTTTAATGTATAGGTGAGTGTAGCTAAAATATCTTCAGGATTCGAAGGCAATGGAATGTTTCCAATTTTCCATACAATTGAGCCTGTAGAACCTCTAGTAGGATCAAAAACTGGGGCAATGGAATTTGTGGGAGAAAAATTGATTGTAGGAGCACTAGATACATATGAAGCAGTAAAAGGCATCGGAATGACAATTTCTCCATTTGTCACTGCCTCGGTGCCTCTATTTCTTACGTCTAACTTATAGGTGAGCAGTTGTCCTGGCTCGACAGTAGGATTCGGATTTCCTATTACAGAGGTGCCATTGATAGTTTGTAATTGATTGAGCCCTTCTATTTCAGGTATATACGCATCAACCGCGAAAGCAAAAAAGTAAATAGCATACAAATCTTGTGTAGAACCGTACTTAAATCTTGTGGATGTTTGACTATTGCCAATAATTGAATTGTTAGCATTATTTATATTCCACATGGCAATGTCAATACCCGTGTTGTTCCTCAGCCTAGGGTTTCTAGGGTTTTGAACTAAGACATTGCTACTATTTCTTATAGGAGTGAAAATTGAGGAATTGAAAAAGTTAGATGTTGAGGTAGAATCATGTGCTAAACGTCTCCAAACGTTGGTATTGACACCTTCCTCAATTTCAAGGAAATCGTTGGGGATACCCTGATCTCCTTCACCTGCCATTACCCCTAGCTTGACATTTACATTACCATTTTGGACGGAGTTAAAACCAGTAATATTCAAAATACCTTCTGCCAACGCTCCACTTCCAGGAGACTGAACGAAAGAGAATCCATCAAACATTGTAATGTCTCTCCAAGGTAACTTCGAGTTTTCATAAACTACGACAAGACCCCATTGACCAAAATAACCAATTCCTCCACCGTTACCCTCAATCAAAGCCAAATCCGCAACCGTGTATTCACCTAAACCATTAGCCTTGACATACTGAGTTACATCCGCATAACCCACAAAAATATCACCAAGGGCACCTGCGGAAGAATACTGAATATTGGCATTGGATGCAGTTACGTCAATATAATTAGATGAACTTGGACCTTTAAGTTTAACTTTTCTTTTGTCTAAAATTATTTCTTGCGATCTAACTGAAACGCGAGCGAAGTTACTGTTGGATTGATAATCAGCTTCACTGCCATCTTCCGACTCATTTCTTGTAAGCCTGTTAACCGAAATCGTGAGCTGCCCATCTGTGATTAAGACAGGATCAAAAGTGACTCTTTCTTGGGAATTAGATGGGTTATTAGTTTGCCTGGATTGATTCGTTGGATAGATGGGCGAACCTCCATTTATGGTGTAATAAACATGAAGGGAATTAGGACCTGTTCCGACATTTGTCAAATGGAACGCATAAGTTCCTCCTGGACCTGAAAAAGTGTAGATAGGATAGCGATTTTCGGAAGAACCACCTCTTGTAATTGCCATGGAATAGGATGTTCCATTTCCTATTGTACCATTATGAAAAAGATTGAAATTACCTGTATTTATTTGGGTAACAGAAGCAGTATACTGGTCTGACGTGGATCTACCAGACCAATAAAGCCCTGCATAAAGAATCTCTGAACAATTTGGATCAGCTCCATTCTCTTGTGAAAATTGTAGCGTAGCTGAAGAAGAATTGAGTGTGGACTGAATTCCGTCAATATCGACATATACCATTTGATTATTACCATTCTCAGTATTGTCGCCATAAGGCTGAACAGTAAGATTGGTATTTCCAATTAGTGTGTAATCCCCCTTAACCTGAAAAATCCCATTGGGAGGACTTGGGGTACCCACCCTTTTATTGAACGGTTTTACGTTATTAAACTGGGCATTGACTTGGTTATTTGCGCCAAGAGTAATTAACATTACTAAGGCTATCAATCCCATTAACTTGCCAAAAATTCTGTATCGCTTCTCCATGAGAAATGGTTTTAATCTGAGTTCGTATTAAGCTGGTTGAGAGAATAAATAAAGAATCTTTACAGAAGATCCTTGGAAATTGACCGTTAAGCCTTGTACTTCTTGTGCTGAGATTGGTACTTCAGAAAGTATAATCACTACCCTCAAGCTTGGTATTTGCTCTATTACCGAAGTAGGAATTACCTGTCTTTTTTCACCTTCATCACTTACAATTATTTGAAGTATTTCCACATCTCCCAAAATGGATTTTACTTCCGAAATTCTTCCAAATCCGCCATCTCTGACATCAAGCTTAGTTGGAAGTTCTTCTTTCGAAAAATTCACAGAGGCCGAGGATAAATAAGCGATTGTGTGGTTGCCTAGCAAATAGCTTCTATCCATCCCAAGAGTCTTAGATTCAGGAGATGACAAAAATTTGTTTAGCTCTACAGGAACCTGAGCGTATGCCGCTGAAATCTGGAAAAAGGTGAAGAGAATCAGTAAACCACTAAAAATAGTATGGTCACTAAATCTATTAAATCGGCTTTTAACATTTGAACTATTCATGACTTTTTCGGTTGCTTTCCATTGAAAATTCTCCTAAAACAATACACATCTAGGAATCTGCCATAAAAATACACTTTAATGTTTTTCATATCCAAATGAAAATGAAGAAAAATGTCACACGTAATGCATTTTTTTTTATTCGAAATGATTTTTTGTGAGTTTTATATGCTGAAAATAGGTTGAAATAGCGGAAAAAAATGTGGAAAAGTTGTGGAATATTTATGTCAATTTTCATTTATCCCAAAAAACCAATTCTATCAACAGCCAAAATTTCTAACTTTTGTAAGTCAATCAACCAAAATTCAACCTCCGCATGGCTCTGGAAATAAAGGAAAAAAGCTTAACCTTATTATTTGATAATCAACTATATAGAAGTATCTCTCTGAGAAAAACGAGCTACGATGAGCGAATCTTCAAATTGAAAAAGCTAAGCTCTTGGATCAAAACTCATCAAAAAGCGATTCAACAGGCACTGTGGCTGGATTTCAACAAACCTTCCCCCGAAGTGGATTTGAATGAAATTTTTCCGGTAACGTCCGAAATAAACCACGCCATCAAAAATCTGAAATCCTGGATGGCTCCCAAAAAGGTTTCTACTCCCTTACCCATGATCGGCACTTCGGCTTGGATCCATTGTGAGCCCAAAGGTAGGTCACTGATCATTTCTCCATGGAACTTCCCCTTCAACCTGACAATCGGTCCTTTGGTGTCTGCAATTGCAGCGGGTTGTACTGTTATAATTAAGCCTTCAGAATATTCTCCAAACACTTCTGAATTGATTGCCAGAATGATAAAAGACCTTTTTGATGAGCATGAAATTGCGGTCTGTCTTGGCGAAGTAGCGATTTCTACTGAATTGCTCAATCTGCCTTTTGATCACATTTTTTTCACAGGAAGCCCTGCGGTAGGAAAAATCGTGATGAAAGCCGCAGCACAGCATTTGAGTTCGGTCACTTTGGAACTTGGGGGAAAATCCCCTGTCATCATTGACAGGACGGCTGATCTGCAAGATGCTGCTCAAAAAATCATCTGGGGAAAATTTGTGAATTGTGGACAAACCTGTATCGCGCCCGACTATATATTGGTGCAGGAGGATATAAAGGAGGAATTTATCATGCAGGCAAAAATCCAAATTCAGCAGTATTATGATCCTCATTTCAAAGGGATCGAAAGAAGCCCTGACTATGCACGAATTATCAATCTAAAACATTTTGAAAGATTGCAAAACATGCTGCATGATGCTTTGGAAAAAGAAGGCAAAATTTCGTTTGGTGGAAAAACCGAAACAGCATCCAAGTATTTTGAACCTACCCTACTCACGGATATCAACAATGAAATGTCCGTATTTCAAGAAGAAATTTTTGGTCCAATATTGCCAATCCTCTCCTATAAAAATATCCAAGAAGCAATTGATCTGATCAATTCTAAACCCAAACCGCTGGCACTTTACTATTTTGGCTCCAATTCTTCCAATTCAAAAAAGGTGCTGGAGGAGACAAGTTCGGGTAATGTGGTGATCAATGACTGTGTTCTCCATTTTCTACACAACGAATTGCCATTTGGCGGCGTAAACAACAGCGGTATCGGAAAAGCGCACGGTTACCACGGCTTTTTAGCTTTCAGCAATGAAAAAGGAGTGTTAAAACAGCGAGTGGGATATAACAACGTCTCACTCTTACGACCTCCTTACGGTGCCAAAGCAAAACAAATCATCGCTTCTCTTATCAAATGGTTCTGATTATGACAAAAAAAACACTTTTTCACAGGTCAATTCTACTCCTTTGCATCTCATCAATCCTTCTTTTCTCGTGTTCCATTGATCAGGAAAAGGACTCCGACCTACTCCCTGCTTTAGAAATTTCAAATGCCTCTTACGGCGCTGATGCCCGACAGAAGATGGATGTGTACCTCCCCGCCGGCAGGTCTGCAGAAGAAACTCCTGTGCTGATTTACATTCATGGTGGTGCATGGATAGACGGGGACAAGAGCGAGTTTTTACAGGTCAAACCTTTGGTTGAGCAGATCTTCCCCGGATATGCCATGATCTCATTCAATTACAGACTGTATGACTTTGTAAGTAAACAAAATAGATTCCCGGCGCAAGAAGAGGATGTCAAAGCTGCCCTGGTATATATAAGGAGTAAATTGGCAGAGTGGAATGTATCAGATAAGATCATATTAAGCGGTGCGAGTGCAGGCGGACATCTCGCGCTGCTTCACGGACTTAAAAACAGGGAATCAGACATCAAGGGATTGATCGCATTTTTCCCACCGACTGATCTGACCAGTCTTTTTGGATTCAATAATCTGACCACTCTGGGACTAACCGAGATTATGGGAGGGTCACCTTTGACGGTCCCTGCCAATTATCAAAACTCCAGTCCGGTAAATTTTGCAAGTTCGGATGATCCTTCGATCATCTTTTTTCATGGAGAGATAGACCAAGTCGTACCTATCTCACAAAGCGAAAGGCTGGAAATGGCACTAAAAAACGCTCAAATCCGTCATCAATTCGTCCGAGTACCCAATCAGGGTCATGGCTTTACAGCCGAAACAAATGCCTCGCTTTTGAGACAAGCCAAAACCTTTTTTGGGGATTTATAACAGTGAAAATCCCGCTCAATGGAGCGGGATTACCAATTTCTTCAGACTTTCTGAAGTCCCGTAGAATGGGCCAATTTCTTAATGGCGGTCACTACTTTTTCGGAGGGCTGCAGTCTGACCTGCTCCAAAAACTCTACCGTGCTCAGCATTTCCACATATTCTTGCATCAGAGCTTCATCACTGTGCAAGGCTTGCATCAAGAGTTCTTGTTCTACCTCCGGCATTTCCTGATAGATATATCTCACCAGGTCATTTGGGGTAAAAGATTTTATCATAGGCAATAGTTAATTGTTTCATCTTCTTCCTAAGGTGAATCAGCGCATACCGCATTCTACCTAGAGCAGTATTGATACTGACACCAGTCTGATCAGCGATTTCCTGAAAACTCATATCCAGGTAATGCCGCATGATCAATACCTCTCTTTGAGCTTCAGGCAATTCATCAATCAGTTGTTTGACTATTTCGAGTGTTTCCTCTTTTACACGGATATCCTCAATAGAATCCTCAGCAAACTTCATCGAATTCAGCAAATTGGAGCCGTCTTCCAAAATGATGGTCGGGTGCCTTTTTGCTTTTCTGAAGTGATCAATCGCCAGATTGTGCGCAATTCTCATCAGCCACGGCTGGAATTTGCCTTCTTCGTTGTATTTGTCGGAATTCAAGGTCTGAATCACCTTGAAAAACACATCCTGAAGCAAATCCTCCGCTATTTCCTGATCTTTCACGATCAAGAAAATTGTGGTGTAAACTTTACTTTGATACCGATCTACTAAAAGATCAAATGCGGCTTCACTGCCGTTTCTGTATTGAGTGATTAACTCTCCGTCCTCAGGACCCAATCGCTTACTCATCTTAAGTTGGTTTAAGTACAACGTAGAAGTCTAAGCCATAGTATCTGTTTAAATGAAAAGAAAAATAATTATTTGATCGGTGAGTAGTTTTGAAGGCATTAAATCTAAGATCTTTTAATCCGTAATGTCAAGAGGAAGATAAATTTCGAAATGAAATTTTTAAAATTCCTTTTCTTCATCCGACAGCTTTGGTATTTGGCGAAACAAGAATACTAATGGAATATTTATCATAAGGTGTCAAAAAAAGGGCCAAAATCTTGTTTTTAGATATGCCTAAAATCCGCCAAAATAAATGCCAATGCTTACCTTCGTAATTGTACATTGAAATAATCAGCATAATGGATTTAAGCGGAAAAGTAATCAATCAGCTTCCTGAAGTAAGTGGAAGTTCAAAAAGCGGCAACTCTTGGAGAAAACAAGAATACATAATTGAAACTGGAGGACAGTATCCAAAAAAAGTGTGTGTATCTATTTGGGGTGATAAAATTGACCAGTTTGGATTAAAACTTGGCGAACAGGTGACTCTTGGAATCGATGTAGAAAGCCGAGAATACAACGGACGTTGGTACACCGAGGTAAAGGCATATAAAGTTGATCGATCTCAAGGCGGTGGAGCCCCTATTGCACCACCAGAAGATGTCTTCTACTCCGAAAGCGAGGAAGACAAGCTTCCTTTTTAAGCTATTCGAAATTCTTTTTTGACTGAGTTGTTGTATGTGGGACGATTTTGACCAAGAACCAGACTGGGATGAAGAGAATGAATTTGATCCTAAGTCCATGCGGGACCAAATTCATTCTCATCCTCTGATGAAAAAATCCATGGAGATCGTGTCTCTCTGTCATGCGTTAGTGGGCAGTTTAGACGAAGCTCGAAAAGAACTCTACGGTGGTATGATGATGGAAGATGCGGCTGTCCTGAGTACCAAATTTGCTGGAGCAGAAGGAGTAGATAGCTATATCCTGAAAATGGAAAATGCCACCATCATGAAAGTACATGCAAAGCATCTAAACGCAATGACCTATCAACTGGCGATGGAAGAAACCCACGCCGAGGAGCACTTGCAACTACTTCGCGAAGCAATCAATGAGTTTCGACTTCTCTTTGTAGAATGGGTAAAAGGCTTTGATCCTTTAACTAAACAAGATGATGGCTGGGGACTTTTTATTTAGATAAAATAGACTGACTAAGTAAGATTTTTTTCTAGATTTAAGTAATAACAATTTTGTATGAGAATTCTACTCTCCTGCTTTTTATTCTCCTTTGCATTTTCTTGCAGTCCTGTGGAAAAATCACGGGACCTAAAAATGCTGGATCTTTCAGATCTGATCATAGATACCTTATATCTGGAAAAAGATTCAACGACCAGATATCTCGGTTCTAACTTTGCTTTTTTTGAAAAAGAGGGGAAAGAATACCTAAGTACATTCCAAAGCCACAAATTACTTACGTATTCATTTCCAGAAGGTAAACTCATCAGTAAACAGCCTTTTGAAATCGAAGGACCTGACGGCATAGGATCTTACGTCTCTGGTTCTTTTTTGGAGGATAGCCTTATCCACTTTTTATCCAATGGAAAATGGATCACTGCCACTACAACAGGCAAGGTACTTTCAAGAGTTTCGCTGCCAGAAGCAGGCGCAGACCGTCAAGCATCGAACTATTCCACTTTCCCTAGCAATCCGATATCAAAAATTGGCACTAGCTATCTGGTCAGTGATCTTCCCTACGTACTGAAAGAAAGTATGCTTGGATATGAAAACTGGCTGTTAAAATTTGATCCAAAAACTTCTACTCAAGAGTATGTAAAATTCAAATATCCCGATTACTATTCAGGATTTATGGATGATTCGGTTTTTGGACAATACAGTCAAACTTACAATTCGGAAAAAAACGAAATTCTGATTTCATTTCCGGCGACTGATTCCATTCTGGTTATTTCTGAATCTTCACAAAAATGGATTTCGGCAACACCAATTGAGAAAATGAACTTTCTAAAAGGAAGCACTGAAGAAAGGGGAGAATACATTGCTTTTCTACCAAATCATTCCAGTAGTATGCATGCATTGGTTCATTATGAACCACTAAGTAAAAAAACACTGCGATATAGTATCGTTATTCCCAAAAACAAGTTGACCCAAGAAGAAGGCAAAATTCCTTTGATCAAGCTATTGGTACTAGATGAAAATTATCAAAAAGAAGCAGAGGTCACTTTGCCTGACGAACTAGGAGGATTTAATACTCCGAAAGGCTATTACATGAGTATCGGATATACGAGAACAGAGGATGAAGTGGCATTTGTCCTGATCGATTTTTCCAAAATCAACCCATAAAAAAAAGCGAGACTTACTCAGTCTCGCTTTTTACTTGTAGTTCGATTTCTTCTCCAGATTCATCTTGGAATCTGTATTCCGTCACAGGTAGGGAAGAATCTTTGATCAGTCGTATCCATTTGAAGTACTTGAAAAACCACTTCACTCTTCGGCTAATCAGGCCAGTGGTGAAGTATGCATGCAGGTAGGGATGCAGCCCGATGTGGATTTTGTCCACGTTTTGGATGGTAGCGATATGCTCCAGATCGTGCTCCAGCTTATCCGCCACAAGAATAGAGGCTTGGATTTTACCGGTACCGTTACATGCGGGGCAGGTCTCCTTGGTCACAATGTTGACCTCAGGGCGAACACGCTGCCGGGTGATTTGCATGAGCCCAAATTTGCTCAGAGGCAAGACGGTGTGCTTGGATCTGTCAGACTTCATCTCCAGCATCATTGCATCATAAATAGCCTTCTTGTTTTCGGCTTTCTTCATGTCGATAAAATCGACGACAATGATACCTCCCATGTCTCGGAGGCGGAGCTGTCTGGCAATTTCTTTAGCAGCGACCAGGTTAGTTTTCAGTGCTGTAGATTCTTGGTCGCTTTCTTGGTTGGACTTGTTGCCACTATTGACGTCAATGACATGTAGGGCTTCGGTATGTTCGATGATCACATAGCCCCCTTGAGGTAGGCTTACGGTTTGTCCAAACAAGCTTTTGATTTGCTTTTCGATTCCAAAACTTTCAAATAGCTTAACTTTACCGTTGTAAAGTTTGACGATTTTTTCTTTTTCAGGTGCAATAGACCTGATGTAGGAACGGATCTGATCGTAAGTAGACTCTTCTTCTACGGTGATTGCGTCGAATGATTCATTGAGTAAGTCCCTCACGAGTGAGGAGGCCATACTCATCTCTCCGATGATTTTATCCCGGCTTTTGGCTTTCAGCAATTTTTTCATTCCTTCTTCCCAGTTGGTGAGAAGATTTCGAAGGTCTTTATCAAGCTCCGTCACGGACTGTCCTTCGGCCACTGTTCGGATAATTACTCCGAAGTTGGCTGGTTTGATCGAATTGATAAGTCTGAGCAGCCTTTTGCGCTCCTCACTGCTTCGGATCTTTTTGGATACATTGACTGTATCTGAAAAAGGAACGAGCACCAAGTAGCGTCCGGGTAGAGAGAGCTCACAGGATAATCGAGGGCCTTTTGTAGAAATAGGTTCTTTGACGACCTGTACCAAGATCTGATTTGTCTTGGCTAGCGTTTTGTCGATTTTACCGACTTTGTCTATCTCAGGTTCATTCTCGAAACCCTTCAGCATGTAGTTTGTATAGTTGTTGTTGCGCACCATTTTGGTAAACTTCAACAGACTATTGACATTCGGGCCTAGGTCCTGGTAGTGAAGAAAGGCGTCTTTCTCATACCCAACGTCGATGAACGCAGCATTAAGTCCATTGACGATCTTGCGGACCGTGCCCAAGTAAATGTCACCTACTTTAAACTGATTGTCCATTCCTTCGGAATGCAACTCAACCAGCTGCTTTTCTTGCAGTAAGGCAATTCGACTCCCATTCTGAGCAGAATCGATTAACAATTCCGTACTCAAATTTTCGTCTTTATAATATGTAAATGAACGTGTTGTGTAAAAACATTAAAAGAAGAAGTGTATTACTTCTTCTTATGTCTGTTTTTTCTAAGTCTCTTTTTACGCTTGTGAGTCGCGATCTTATGTCTTTTTCTTTTCTTACCGCAAGGCATAGTCTTTTGAATTTAAAGTGTTTAAAATAATTTATAGCTTGTCGAGGTAGCTTTGAACACTACTAATGATCATCGGATCTTGAGTAATTTTCTTAACAGCCTCAAACTGTGCTTTCGCTTTGTTTTTTTCATTGGACTCAAAATAGCTTACCGCCAAGTAAAATTGCCCTTGTACGTTTTGAGGATGATACTTAATCAATTCTTCAAATCGCTCAGCAGCTTTTTTATATTGACCAGACTGCATGGATAGTACGCCCATGTTAAACAATCCATCCTCATTTTGGGGATCCTGTTCGAGAACTTCTCTCAGCATAGTGATTCCCTGCATAGGATTGGCTGAAGACACATAGGTCATGGCAATCTTTGTTTTCAAGTCCAATCGTTTTGGATCTTTTTCCAAAACCTTATTTAGGTAATTCCTGGTCTTTCCTGCCAATACTTCTACCTTATTCTTATCGAGAGCAAAAGAAAACGCTTCATAAGATGCTTTTCCCGCCTCTTCAGCCAAGAATAAATTATCTGGCCAAGCTACAGCTGCCTGATCCCAATAGTACGCAGCACTGTCGAATAAACCCTCTTCCTTGTAGATCCCCGCCAAAACCTGAGCTGCAGCTACTTTCTCTTCCTTGGTTGGGGCATTGAGAAAGTTTTTTATTAGCTGATCGGCTTGAGTCCTGTTAGTAGAAGAAAGCTCATTCTCATGAGAGTCGGAGATGATGTCGTTTGAAGCATCAGGCTGCTCGCCAGATTCTTCAACTTTTGCGGCGGTAGCATCATTATCCACTACCACTTTTGGAAGTGAAAACAAACCTACAACAGCGATTACCCCGATCGCCACTAGAATGAGCTGTGATTTTTTCATGTCAATGTACTCTCAAGATCAATCTTGAGGAGCCAATTGTTTGATTTTTTTGCTGTTTTTGATTTTTTCAACAAACACTTTGGACGGCTTAAACGCCGGGATGTAGTGCTCATCGATCACGATAGCTGTATTCTTGGAGATATTGCGTGCGATTTTTTTAGCTCTTTTCTTATTGATAAAGCTGCCAAAACCTCTTACATAGATATTCTCTCCTTCTGCCATGGAGTCCTTTACTACTTTAAAGAACGCTTCGATGGCTTGTGTAACATCATCCTTTTGGATTCCGGTTTTGTCGGAAATCTTGGTAATTACTTCTGCTTTTGTCACAGTGATTTTAATTTAGAAATTACGAAATAAGCTTAACAACCTATTAACCAAGTGTTTTTGGGACTGCAAATGTACGAGAACCAATGCAATTAAAAAACATATTCAAAAAAATTCCCTTGGTTTGTGTTGAGAAATATTCAACCATATGAACAGTAAAATGTCTGAAAATCAAGGTTTTTCAAATCAAATAATTTCTTGGTACCGAGAAAATCCCCGAGAATTACCTTGGAGAGAAACCTTAGATCCATATAAAATTTGGCTTTCTGAAATCATCTTACAGCAGACAAGAGTTGCGCAAGGATTACCTTATTATTACTCTTTCACCCAAGCATTCCCGACAATAAAAGATTTAGCCCTCGCTCCTGAGTCGGAAGTCCTCCGACTTTGGCAAGGCTTAGGCTACTACAGTCGTGCCAGAAATCTGCACTCTTGCGCAAAGTATATTTGGAGTGATCTTGGAGGAAAATTTCCCTCCACTTATGAGGGCCTAATCAAGCTTAGAGGAGTGGGCAGCTATACCGCTGCTGCCATATCAAGCTTTGCATTTGGCGAAGTCAAGGCTGTAGTGGATGGAAATGTATTTCGTGTTTTAGCTAGATACTTTGGAATTGAGACTGACATAGCAAGTGCAAAAGCAAAAAAAGAGTTTGAATCCCTTGCCAATAAACTCATCCAAAAAGATAATCCGGGAGAATTTAATCAGGCCATGATGGATTTTGGGGCTCGCCTCTGCGTACCAAAGAATCCAGCTTGTGAAAACTGCCCTCTTTCCAGCACTTGTTTTGCCTATAATCATGACTTGGTAAGTGGACTGCCTGTAAAGATAAATAAAACCAAAATCAAAGACAGAACCTTGGACTACCTTGTTATCAGATGCGGCAATTACTTGGTCTTAAAAAAAAGAGGTGAAGGAGATATTTGGACGGGGCTTCATGATTTTCCGCTGCTTGATGACGACAAGACAACTTTAAGTAGGATTACTGAGACTAAGCCCAAATTACTCCCAAAAAAATACCGACACATACTATCTCATCAGAGACTTCATGCAAGTTTTTCTGAATTGGAAATACCCGATGATAAGTCTCACGAATTATCCAAGTGGTGTGAAAATGAAGGCTTTCTATTGGTAGCCGAAAACGAAATTGAACACCTAGCCAAACCTAAATTGATTGTAAATTTTTTGAACGATCAGAGTAATTGAGTAATTTCAATTTCACATTTTTTTTCACACAAAAACGTACAGCTATGGCAGGAGTAAACAAAGTAATTTTATTGGGAAATCTGGGAGCCGACCCGGAAGTGAAGTATCTCGAAGGCGACAAAGTAGTCGCTAATTTAAGTCTAGCTACTACAGAGGCTTACAATGACCGAAGTGGCAACCGAGTAGAGCAAACCGAATGGCATGATTTGGAACTTTGGGATCAGCAAGCAAAAATCGCTGAGAAATACCTAAAGAAAGGGTCCCAAATCTATGTAGAAGGCAAAATCAAATCCGACAAATGGACAGATGAACAGGGTCAAAATCGAAAGAAAACTAAGATTAGAGTTTTAAGCTTTACAATGGTCGGGGGAAGACCTGAAGGCATGGGAAATAATAATACATCGGCACCGCAAACTCAATCTTCATCGCCTAATCCAAAACAGGCCGCTTCGATGAGCCCAAGTGGAGGTCCGGATATCTCACTGGATGATGCAGATGACGATTTGCCATTTTAAAAATCACTCCAAATCCCTTTTACCTTTGGTAAAGGGGATTTGTTAAATTTGTCCCACCAATTCCTACAAAAATGGACGACCCCTACCCGAGTTATCTCTTAATAACACAAGTTCCTGAGATTACTTTCAGCTATATCCTTTTTAACGGAATAGCCCTTATTTTTTTATTGATTGGTTCAGCTTTGGTATCTGGTTCAGAAGTCGCATTTTTCTCGTTGACTAAAGAAGATCTCGCAGATATTACCGAAACCAATCCTGATAAAGGTAGATTGATCAGCAAATTGGTGTCTTCACCCAAACGACTCCTTAGCACTATCCTAATACTTAATAACCTCATTAATATTGCAATCGTCACATTGACGACCTTTGTGTCTTGGAGCATTTTTGGTTTGAATGCCACTGGAATTGTGGTCGTACTTATCCAAACAGTTGGAGTCACTTTCGCTATCGTTTTCTTCGGAGAAATCGTTCCGAAAGTCTACGCAAATCAGGCCAAAATAAGTTTCGCGCTTAATCTTGCTCCTTACATCAGTTTTTTCAACTCTGCCCTGAAGCCGATCTCTGCTTTTTTGATGGCCTTCAGCACAATCATTGAAAAAAGAATCCAACAAAAGGGCTACTCTCTATCTGTTGATGAGCTCAATCAAGCTTTGGAACTTACCACCGAGGATACTCCAGAGGAGGAAAAGGAAATCTTGAAAGGTATCGTAAACTTTGGCACCCTCAGCGTGCGACAGGTTATGAAAAGCAGGATGGAAATTACCGCTATTGATTCCGAAATTGATTTTCATGAACTCATGGATAAAATCAATAAAAGTGGCTATTCAAGAATTCCTGTTTTTGAAGAGACAATTGACAATATTCTGGGCATTCTATACATCAAGGATCTTTTGCCTCATATCGATAAAGACGAAACATTTGAGTGGAAAACACTCATTAGGAAAAGCTTTTTCGTTCCAGAAAATAAAAAGGTTGACTCCTTATTAAAAGATTTCCAAAAGATGAGAGTACATATGGCTATCGTAGTGGATGAGTATGGTGGTACATCTGGATTGGTGACTTTGGAAGACCTGATTGAAGAAATCATTGGTGAAATCAATGACGAATTTGATGACACAGACACCATCTTTTTTCAAGAGATCGATACCGATACCTTTATTTTCGAAGGAAAAGTTTCACTAAATGACTTCTGTAAAAAACTGGAATTGGACCCACAGGTATTTGAGGAGGTAAAAGGTGAAAGTGAATCCTTGGGTGGTTTATTGCTAGAACTCAACTCTAAGCTACCCAAAAACGGAACTAAGATACCGTTTGAAAACTTCGAATTCACGGTTTTGGCTGTGGATTCCAGAAAGATCAAAAAGGTAAAAGTGCACCTTAAATCTGGTGAAAAAGACAGTTCAGCACCGTTTACTGATTAAATCAATGAAATTCGTTATTCTGAAATTAATCAAAATTTCAGAATTATATTTTGCTTTATTCATAAAAACAACCTTTCGGGAGTCATGACATGATTTTCTGAAAAATAAAAAATTATACTTTTTTTTCACTTTTTTGAAAAAAACCAATTTTATGAGTTTTGCCTTACTTTTTGAAAAAATCAGCCCAAAAACAAACTGATATTTCCTAAAAAAGATAAATTTCTTCACTATTTCGGCTTAAAAAAATTCACATTTACAATTTCCAAAAAAATCAAGTAAGTTCTTTTTTATAAATAATACGGCATCAAAACGGCCACTTCATTGCCGTAATTTTAACAAAGGAATTTTTTTTTGTAATTTTTGGAAATTTTAAACCTATTAAATACTAATTAGAATGCAACAAGGTTTATATCGATCGGAGTTTGAGCATGACTCCTGCGGTATTGGCGCGGTGGTCGACTTGAGTAACACTCCCACTCACGAAACTATCAGCGATGCCTTATACATGCTGAGCAACATGGAGCACCGTGGTGGCCGTGGTTCGGATCCTAAAACAGGCGACGGAGCGGGCATTTCAATTCAGGTACCCCATCAGTTTCTAAAGGATGTAACCGCCCGTACGGAAATCAACTTACCTGAACCCGGATTCTATGGGGTAGGGATGACTTTTTTCCCAAAAAACAAACAGCTTTATAAAAGATCAAAAGCACTCCTCAACCAATTGATTGAGGAATTGGATTTTGAACTTATCGGATATAGAGAAGTACCAGTGGATGAAACAGTACCTGGGTCGGGTGCACTGGATGTGATGCCCAATATCGAGCAACTATTTGTGAGTCATAAGAAGGGACTAACAGGAATTGATTTAGAGAGAAAGCTCTACGTCCTAAGAAACTATGCAACTTCCAAGATTAACTCAGAAATCCCAGGGGTAAATCACTCCTTTTACTTTGCCAGCCTTAGTTCGCTTACACTTATATATAAAGGACAGCTGAGAACCGATCAGGTTTTGGCCTTTTACAAAGACCTTCAAAATCCAAGGATAGAATCAGCATTTGCAATTGTTCATTCCAGATTTTCGACCAATACCTTTCCAAACTGGAGACTAGCTCAGCCATTCCGTTTCCTTTCCCATAACGGAGAAATCAACACGATCCGAGGCAACCTCAACAAAATGAAGTCCAAGGAGGCTTTGATGAAGTCCAAATTTTTCACTGATGAGGAGTTGGCCAAGCTGATGCCGATCACCAACAAGATGAATTCGGATTCGGCCAACTTGGATGCAATGGTGGAACTGCTGACTCTCAGTGGCCGCTCACTTCCTCATGCGATGATGATGCTCGTGCCGGAAGCTTGGCAGGACAATCAGGTAATGGATCGAGATCGTAAAGCATTTTACAAGTTTCACGCTTCTTTGGTAGAGCCATGGGATGGCCCTGCTGCTCTTTTGTTTACAGACGGAAAATCCGTAGGTGCGACTCTAGATCGAAACGGACTCAGACCACTCAGGTATTTTATTACAAAAGATAACAGGCTCATCCTATCCTCAGAAGCCGGTGCTCTGCCTATCAGAGAGGCAACTATTACAGAAAAGGGTCGCATCAGCCCAGGTCGAATGCTGTGGGCTGATCTTGAAAAAGGTCGTGTACTCTTTGATGAAGAAGTAAAAGGTGAAATCTGTCGTCGTCAGCCTTATGAAAAGTGGGTCAACGAACAGCGAACTAAACTCCGATTTGTACCTGATCCGGAGGAGCTTTCACACCCATATTCTACTGATAAAATACAAAAGTGTCAGACTGTATTTGGATATACTTCCGAAGAACTCAAGGTTATCCTTGCCCCAATGGGCGACACTGGATATGAGGCAGTAGGCTCGATGGGAGCTGACACTCCTTTGGCCGTACTTTCTAAGCAGAGCCAGCATATTTCAAATTACTTCAAACAGCTTTTTGCCCAGGTAAGTAACCCTCCTATTGATCCAATCCGGGAACGATTGGTCATGTCACTTTTCACCCGTATCGGTGAAGGACACAACATCCTGGAAGAAAGCCCGCAGCATACCAAGCAAATCCACATTTCCCAGCCGGTTCTGTTGAATGAGGATCTGGAGAAAATTACCCGAATGGGTCATCTTGGCTATAGGTCCAAAAGATTATTCGGCCACTTTGTAGCAGATCACAAGCCAGGAAGGCTTTTAGAAGCGTTGGATAAGCTTTGCCTAGAAGCCGAAGAAGCTATTCTGAATGAAGGAAAAAATGTATTGATCATTTCAGATCGAAACAGCTCTGAAGACCATGCTCCTATTCCTTCTCTTCTTGCAATAGGTGCCGTTCATCAGCACTTGGTAAAGAAAAAAATCAGGACTCGCGCGGGTCTAGTATTGGAATCTGCCGATATCCGCGAAGTTCACCACTTTGCTACAGCCATTGGCTACGGAGTATCCGCGATCAATCCATACTTGGCATTGGAATCTCTTCTGGATCTTTTCAAAAAAGGCCAACTAACCAAGGTAAAAGACGAAAAAACATTATTTGCGAACTACCAGGATGCAATTGGAAAAGGCCTTTTGAAAGTCCTTTCCAAGATGGGAATTTCGACACTTCAGTCTTACCAAGGAGCTCAGATTTTCGAAGCGATTGGATTAGGCCCTGAGGTAATGGACCGATGCTTCAAAGGCACTGTATCCAGAATCAGTGGGATATCCTTCGACGAACTGGCAGAAGAAGTATTGATTCGCCACAGAGCTGCTTACGAGACACATTCTCCTGTGCTAGAAACGGGTGGTGTATATCAGTGGAAACGAAGAGGGGAAAAACACATGTTTAACCCCGAAACCATTCACTTGCTTCAGAAATCTACGCGATTAGGAGATTACGACCTTTACAAAAAGTTTGCTGCAAAAATCAATGAGCAAACCAAGGATGCATTAACACTCAGAGGTCTTTTTGAATTCAAAAAACAAATCAGCGTACCAATTGACGAAGTAGAGCCTGCGGAAAAAATCATGAGACGATTTGCTACAGGTGCGATGTCCTTTGGATCGATCTCTCACGAAGCCCACACCACATTGGCAATTGCAATGAACCGTATTGGTGCCAAGAGCAACTCCGGTGAGGGTGGAGAAGATGAGATCAGGTATGAGAAAAAACCAAATGGAGATTGGGAACGCTCTGCGATCAAGCAGGTAGCCTCCGGCCGATTTGGAGTGACTTCCCACTACCTGACCAATGCTGCTGAGCTTCAGATCAAAATGGCTCAGGGAGCAAAACCCGGTGAAGGTGGTCAGCTACCTGGACATAAAGTTGACGAGTGGATCGGACGAGTAAGGCATTCTACTCCCGGAGTAGGATTAATATCCCCACCTCCACATCACGATATTTATTCTATCGAAGACTTGGCACAGCTGATTTTCGATTTGAAAAATGCCAATCGAAAAGCCAGAATCAATGTGAAACTGGTATCTCAAGCGGGTGTAGGAACTGTAGCTGCAGGTGTTGCTAAAGCCGCCGCAGATGTGATTTTGATCGCAGGTGCAGATGGTGGAACAGGTGCTTCACCACTTAGCTCAATCCGTCATGCAGGTCTTCCTTGGGAACTTGGACTCTCTGAAGCACATCAGACCTTGGTGAAAAACAACCTAAGGAGCCGTGTGGTCCTTCAGACAGACGGACAACTCCGAACCGGCCGTGATTTGGCTATTGCTACCCTCTTGGGCGCAGAGGAGTGGGGTATTGCTACCGGCGCCTTAGTGGTGGAAGGCTGCATCATGATGCGTAAATGTCACCTGAATACCTGCCCTGTGGGCATAGCTACACAAGATCCAGACTTGAGGAAATTATTCACTGGTGACCCTGAGCATGTGGTGAATTACTTCAAATTCCTTGTGCAGGATCTTCGTGAAATCATGGCTTCCCTAGGATTCCGTACCATTGATGAGATGGTCGGCCAAAGTCAAGTACTTCAATCCACTGGACACCTCAATCACTGGAAGTGGGATAAAATCGACCTCTCGCCTATTTTCCATAAAGTGGAAGTTCCTGATCACGTGGGGATTCACAAGCAAATCGATCAGGAATTTGAATTACAAAATGTTCTTGACAGACAACTGATCAAAGCTGCCACACCGGCACTGGAGCAGGCTATCCAAGTACAAGGCAACTTCCAAATCAAAAACACCGACCGATCTGTCGGCGCCATGCTTTCCAATGAGATTTCAAAAATCTACGGTGGTGTAGGCCTTCCTGAAGACACTGTTCATTTCAAATTCAACGGGTCAGCAGGTCAGACCTTCGGTGGATTCTTGGCTAAAGGAGTAAACTTCGAGCTGGAAGGTGAAGCCAATGACTACTTCGGAAAAGGTCTTTCTGGAGGTCGACTTATCATCTATCCAAGCCGCAATGCGCGATTTGTACCGGAAGAAAACATCATCATCGGCAACGTAGCCTTCTATGGCGCGACTTCAGGTGAAGCCTATATCAACGGAAAAGGCGGAGAGCGATTCTGCGTACGAAACTCAGGCGTCAAAACCGTCATCGAAGGAATCGGCGATCATGGATGTGAATACATGACTGGTGGTCTGGTGATCAACCTTGGAGAAATCGGAAGAAACTTCGCCGCAGGGATGAGCGGGGGAATCGCCTACATCCTCAAGGACTACATCACGGAGATCAATACCGAAATGGTGGACATTGACCTGCTTGAAGATGAAGATTTTGCCACCATCAAAGCCTATCTCAAGCGCCATGTCAAGTTGACCAACAGTGGTTTGGGACAAAAATTCCTGGATGAGTGGGAGACTGCCAAGCAAAATTTCATCAAAGTAATCCCAAGAGATTACAAGGCAGTCTTGGAAAAAAGAGCAAAAGAACAAGCAAAATCATTGGTGTAAGATGGGAGCGAAAGACGGATTTATCCAATTCAAAAGAGAAACACCTGTAAGCCGTGATCCAAAAGAGCGAATCGGAGATTACAGAGAAATATATGAGCCATTTTCTGGCGAAAAACTCAATCATCAGGCAGCTCGATGCATGGATTGCGGAGTACCTTTCTGCCATAACGGTTGCCCTTTGGGCAATGTGATTCCGGAATTTAACGATGCTGTGTATAATAAGGAATGGGCTCAGGCCATCAACATTCTTCGCAGTACCAACAATTTCCCGGAATTCACCGGTAGAATTTGCCCAGCTCCTTGCGAAGCCAGTTGCGTACTCGGAATCAACAAAGATCCCGTGGCAATCGAACTGATCGAAAAGAGCATTGCAGAAAAAGCCTATGAATTAGGCTTGATCACCGCCAATCCACCCGCTTCCCGTACTGGCAAAAAAGTGGCTGTCATCGGTTCGGGACCTGCTGGACTAGCTGCGGCAGATCAGCTAAACCAAGCTGGTCATGAGGTCACTTTGTTTGAAAAGGATGCAAAAGTCGGAGGCTTGCTTCGATACGGTATTCCTGATTTCAAATTGGAAAAATGGGTAATTGATCGCCGAATCGAATTGATGAGACAGGAAGGGGTGATCTTTTCGACCAAAACCGAAATTGGAACCAGCATTAAAGCTGAATCCATCCTCCAAAACTACGATGCCGTAGTACTTTCGACCGGCGCCCAACAACCTCGAGGACTCAACATCAAAGGCGATAAGCTGAAAGGTGTCCACTTTGCAATGGAATTCCTAGGAAGACAGAATCAAGTCATCGGAGGAGAATTGGAAGAAAACCCAATTTCTGCAAAAGGAAAACACGTCATCGTCATCGGTGGTGGGGATACGGGTAGTGACTGCATTGGTACATCCAATCGCCATGGTGCTGCTTCGATTACTCAGTTGGAATTGCTTCCAAAGCCTCCAAAACAGCGAAACACCTTAAATCCTTGGCCGGAATGGCCTATGACACTGAGAACTTCAAGTTCTCATGATGAAGGCGCTGAGCGTATGTTCTCTATTCTGACCAAAGAATTTGTGGGAAATGAGGCAGGAGAAGTCACTGGATTGACCCTAGTGGATATCGAGTGGAAGGAAAAAGGGGGCCGAATGACTTTCGAAGAAATCGACGGTACTGAGCGAACCGTACCTTGTGACTTAGCCTTTATTGCGATTGGTTACATGGGCCCTGCCCAAAATGGCCTTTTACAGGCTTTTGGAGTAGATACATTAGAAAATAGCCTCCCAAAATCAAAAAATTTCCAGAGTACAAACCCGAAGGTTTTCCTGGCAGGAGACATGCGCAGAGGCCAATCTTTGGTCGTATGGGCAATTTCCGAAGGCAGGGAAGCAGCTGTCAAAGTAGATGAATTCCTGATGGGATCATCAACACTACCGATGAAGGATGCATCATTCTTTGAGGTAGAAGAGCAAATCGCGGGTTAAAGTCAGCGTAAACCCTTTGGGCTTACACTGACTATCAATAGTACCCTGTTTAGTTGACCCACCTGCGATATAGAAAGCCCCGCGATGCGGGGCTTTCTTCGTTTATCTACCTCCGCCTCGGTGTGGTCTTTGTCGTGATTCAAAATTTCTTCTATCTTCCACCATCCCTCCCGGTCTTCTGCCAGATTTCCGTTCCATTTTGATTTCTTCCCATTGCTTCCTTTGCTCCTCTGTCAGGACTTCTTTGATTTTCTCCTCTTGAGCTTTCATTTCAGCTTTTCTTGCTTCCATTTCAGCTCTTTGCTTTTCCATTTCTGAAGCTCGATTTTTTGCGTGCTCCAGGTTAATTGCGAGGACTTTCTGCTTTTGCTCCTCGGATAAATTTAATTCCGACGCCATCTTCTCTGTCATGCGTTGAGCACGGTCTTCAGGGCTTGGCATTTTTCTTTGCTCTTGGGCAGCTACTCCCAGACTCATCATGGTCAGTACTACTGCCCCAATCATCCATTGTTTCATAGTTGTTTTGGTTTGTTTGCAAATTAGACCGAGAGGATAGGCTCTGGTTTAAATCAGCCTTCAAACCAATCTGTTAAGGAACCTTAAACTGAAGTTTTTGCCTCGATCAATTCTTTTCGCTCAGACACTCTTACATATTTTGGTCTGATCAAAAGCCTGAGGCTAGGGTCAAAACTCAGGTAATTCCACGACCAATCGAGGAAAATGAAGAGTTTGTTTTTGACGCCCAAAATGGCCATCAAATGCACAAACAGCCAAGTCATCCAAGCGAGTGTTCCCTGAAACTTCAAAAATGGCAGATCGACCACCGCTAATTTTCTTCCTACAGTCGCCATTGAGCCAAGATCTTTGTAAGAAAAAGGGATCATAGACTTGCCTTTGGACAAATTTTTCAGGTTTTCAGCGAGATTGCGCGCCTGCTGAAGTGCCACTTGCGCCACTTGAGGATGACCTTTTGGGTAAGCCCCTCCAGGCATCAGGCATTGATCACCGAGTACAAAAATTCCCTCAGTATCTTTGAGCTTATTGTATTCATCCACAAAGAGTCGCCCGTTTCCTGAATAAAACTCTTCATCCAAGCCATCAATTCGATTGGGTTTGATTCCCGCAGCCCAAAGTAGGGTTTGGGTTTGAATGGGTTCTTTTCCATCCAAAGTCACCACCTGACCATCGTAATCCAACACTCTAGTACTGACATGAATCTCCACCCCCAACTTGATCAAATAATCCATCGCCTTTTTTTGAGCTTCTGATGACATGGCTCCAAGGAGATTTGGCCCTGCCTCGATGAGGACGACCTTCATGTTTTTAAAGCTAAGCTCAGGGTAGTCTTTTGGAAATACATTGTTCCGCAACTCAGCCATAGCTCCTGCCAATTCCACACCTGTAGGTCCTCCGCCCACGATGACGACATTCATGAGAGACTTCCGGTTTTCCATCTTTTCGATATTGATGGCCCGCTCGTAGTTGGAGATGATTTTATTACGAATATAGAGCGCCTCCGACACGGTCTTCATTGGGGAGGAAAAATTCTCAATATTTTTTGATCCGAAATAATTGGTATCAGCTCCCATTGCTAGGACGAGGTAATCATATTCGATAAAACCAATGTCTGTAAAAAGCATCTTGCTTTCTTTATCGACCCGAATTACCTCAGCCATTCGGAAGCTCACATTTTTAGTATTGTGAAATATCTTCCTCAAAGGAAAAGAAATGGCACTTGGCTCTAATCCAGCCGTAGCTACTTGGTAAAACAGTGGCTGAAACTGATGGAAATTATTTTTATCCAAGAGGATCACCTGAAAAGGCTTATTTCTCAGACTTCGGGCAAGTTTTAATCCGGCGAAACCGGCACCTACGATTACTACTTTGGGTAGGCCCAACTGGGGCAAATTCGGAATGGCTTGAGAAGCGGAAGTCGGCATGGGAAAAGTTTTACCCTTTACACGAAATATTCATTGGATTGACCATCTTTTCTGAAAGAATCCAGGCAAAACGCGGAAACAATTGCCATTCGGCTAAGTGAAAGAAATTGCTAATTTTGCCCACCACAAACGAGCAAATCCATGGGAAGAGCATTTGAATTCCGAAAAGAGAGAAAATTCAAGCGTTGGGACAAAATGTCCAAAGTATTTACCCGCTTGGGTAAAGAAATCGTGATGGCCGTAAAGTCCGGAGGTCCTGACCCTATCGCAAATGCCAAGCTACGAACGGTCATCCAAAATGCGAAAGGTGCACAAATGCCAAAAGACCGGATCGAGGCGGCCATTAAGCGGGCTTCCAATAAAGATGAAAAGGATTACGAAGAAGTAGTATATGAGGGCTATGGCCCATTTGGAATAGCCATAATTGTGGAGACATCCACCGACAATACCAACCGAACTGTAGCTAATGTTCGCTCATATTTTACCAAAGCCGGAGGTTCTTTGGGTACATCAGGATCGGTGAGTTTCATGTTTGATCGAAAAGCTGTATTTCGCTTTGCAAAAGCCAATTATGATCTCGATGAGCTAGAGCTTGAATTGATCGATTTTGGCCTGACAGAAATCGCAGAAAACGAAGGTGAAATCTTTGCTTACACGGAGTTTGAGGACTTCGGCACTATGCAGAAAGCTCTGGAAGATCGTGGAATTGAAGTGATTTCAGCAGATTTTCAACGATTCCCAAGTACGCTTACTGAGCTTACCGAGGAGCAGGAAGAAATCATTAACAAACTCATCGATCGTCTGGAAGAAGACGACGATGTCAATCAAGTATTTACAAATATGGCCTAAGGCTTGCGCCTGGCTTTGCTATGAGTTTTAAAAGAAGAGAAAATTTCCGCCCGACCGACAAGAAATTGATCTTGGTCGGAAGTAAAAATCCGGTAAAAATTACTTGCACAGAAGATGCATTTACCAGAGCTTTCAACAGTTCATTCTTAGTTGAAGGCATTAATGCCACTTCAGGCGTTCCTGAACAGCCTTTTGGGGAAAGAGAAACCTTATTGGGTGCCAAAAATCGAGCTTTCAATTCTAGAGAGATTTTCCCGGAAGCCAACTTCTGGGTAGGAATTGAAGGTGGCGTCGATGAAGATGAAAAAGGGATGTATGCTTTTGCATGGATTTACATTCTTCATGATTCAGGCAAATCGAGCCAAGCCAAAACAGGAACATTCTATCTCCCGGCTGCTGTAGAAAAACTGATCCGTGATGGCATGGAACTGGGAAAAGCGGACGATTTGGTTTTCAATACAGAAAACTCAAAGCAACAAGGCGGTTCGGTAGGAATTCTCACCCAAGGGGTCATTAACAGAGAGGAATATTATAGACAAGCCATCATCCTGGCTTTGATTCCTTTTCTCAATCAAGAGTTGTATTGATACCAGAGTCTAACTCGTACATTGATCTAGAGCCTCCAAATTGGAGGCTTATTTTTTAAGGTTTTCCAAAAATCTGGTCAAGGCTACCCTCCAATCTGTATCCGCATCCCACTCAGGGCCGATATAAAGCTCATCTCTGACGAGGAATTTGATGTAATATTTGACCACGGTTTTTGACCCCTCTTCTCCAGAAAGAGGTTCCAAACCCATACTTTTCATCAAATCCGCCTGACGGCCCTCAACTTTGACCAATTGAAACTGAATTCGATCTGCAATCAGCTGTTGAGTAGTTTTTGTTTCTGTTAGCCACTCGATTTGATAAGGATAAATGGTCTCAAAAATAGACTGAAGCTGAGTTTTCTGGGTCGCTTGCTCGGCAAGGATGGCTGCTTCTGACTTTCCGAATAGATCATACCTGAAATAGCTCATAGCGCCTGTTTCAGCAGATGATCCTTCGAGTGGAATTCCAAGTTTGAACACTTCAAGGTTAAGAGGATTTCTAGGCAGAAACCGTTGGACAGATTGGGCGGTCTCTTGAGAACTGATCTGAGGAAATTCAGCCACATCGATTACTAGAAGATTACTCGATTTTTTGCTTTTACCTGCCTGAATGAGCGAGCTACCCGCTTCCTTCCAATCTTTTCCACTCACTCCAAAAAGCGCCGGAGAGGCTATGATTTTTCCATCACCAGAAAACGACCCCACATGAACACTCAACTTCTCTTTTTGTCTGGTGACCAAAATGATATTCTGAACCTTGCGCTGTAGAAAAGCTTTGGCGTAATCCGCCTGCCTTGCCTCAGAAAGAGCCACTTGCTCCAACTCAAAATAGGCGACGGGATCCGCTCCAGCATCCACCAAATAAGGATGGATGCTATCCGCCAAAACTTGCCAGGTCATCGCCGGCCTAGCACTTGGATCCGTGGAAACCACCACGACAGATTTCCCTTCAAAAAATGAAGCTGGTAAATTACCCTGACTCCAAGCAAGGCCCGAAAACCCAAGAAAAAAGAAGACAATAGAGATATATTTCATGAAATCCCTGAGGTGATGACCGATAGGTCAGTAATTTTACGAATATACATAACGTCAATAGCTATGCAGATGAATAAGCGTACTCACAAATTAATCATATTAATTCTGCTTCTCGGTATTCAATGGAGTGCTTTTAGCCAAGAAATAGATGCGAAGAAATTAATTCAACATATCGAATACCTATCCTCTGACGAGCTGGCCGGTAGAAAACCTCAGAGTGAGGGAAGCATCAAAGCCCAAGAATACATCCTAAAGCATCTCACAGATCTGAATTTGGTAGAGCCTCTGTATCCTGATTTTATCCAGCGGTTTTCTTACACCAATCCACGAGAGCAAAAAACGTATGATCAAGCTGCCAATTTGGTCGCATTTATCCCCGGAGGAATGTCAAAAAAGGTAATTGTAATCACCGCTCACTATGATCACGTGGGAGTAGGAAGACCTGATGCAAAGGGGGATTCCATTTACAACGGTGCCGATGACAATGCCTCGGGCACAGCAGCTTTGTTGGTTTTGGCTGAGTATTTCTCAAAAAACCGCCCACAACATGGAATGCTTTTCGTGGCATTGGATGCAGAGGAAATGGGCCTGCAAGGAGCCCGAGCATTGGTCCATGATTTTCCTTACCCTCTAGAGCAGATCCAACTCAATCTGAATATGGATATGCTGTCAAGAAGTGATAAAAATGAATTGTATGTCTCAGGTACTCATTACTATCCTAGATTTAAAAGTATTCTGGAAAAGGTGGCTGTAGGATCAAATCCAACTATGCTTTTTGGGCATGATGTACCCGGTACCGGGCGAGAAGATTGGACTAGGTCTTCAGACCATGGTGCATTCTTTGAAAAGAAAGTCCCTCACCTCTATTTCGGTGTAGAAGACCATATCGACTATCACAAGCCAAGCGACGAGTTTAAAAATATACAGCCTCAATTTTACATCAATGCCGTGAATCTAGTATTGAAGTCCCTCATTTCTTTAGACAGAGAATTACTGGAATAAATCATCAGCTTGTGTATATTCTAATGTAAATCCACCATCTCTCATTTTTAAACTTTGGGAAAATCAGATCTAATCACCCGACTGCTTATCTGGAGGCTCAGACACATGAGCAATCAGACATTTATTTTGATTTTAAGTGGGTTGATCGGGATTTTCTCTGGCATAGCTGCTGTACTTTTAAAGACAGCTGTCCATTCAATTCAGGATTTTTTGACGGAGGATTTCTATACTGAGTATGCTAACTTCATGTATATCATTTATCCTTTGATTGGGATATCAGCGGCATTTCTGATCGGTAAATTCATCTTCCGGGATGTCGGGGGGCATGGAATTCCCGATGTGCTATTCACTATATCCAAAAACTCCAGCTTGATCCCAAAGGTAAAAATGTATAGTCGGGTCATCACTTCTGCATTGACGGTGGGGTTTGGCGGGTCTGTAGGCTTGGAAGCTCCCATGGTCATGACTGGCTCTGCTATCGGATCCAATGTGGGATTACTGATGCACCTAAATGCAAAAAAGAGAACTTTGCTAATAGGATGTGGGGCAGCAGGCGCTATTTCGGCCATTTTTGGAGCTCCTATAGGTGCAGTCATTTTTGCGATAGAAGTAATCCTTATGGAAATCAGCACAGCAAGCTTTATTCCACTGCTGATCGCCTCTGTGACAGGATCTATTACCTCCATGATTTTCATTGGAGAAGAAGCTCTGTTTAATTTCAACTTAAAGGATAGGTTCCTTGCAGCCCATATGCCCTATTACTTATTACTTGGGATTATCTGTGGGTTGGTCTCATTATACTTTAGCAAAATGGTGCGGTCTACCGAAAAAATCATGGATGATATCGGAGATCAATGGATGCGGATTACTTATGGAGGAGCATTTTTGGGATGTATCATATTCTTCTTTCCGCCTATCTATGGGGAAGGGTATGAGACACTAAATACCCTAATTGATGGAAAATCCACCCAGATTTTGGACAAAAGTCCCTTTTTCTCATCCATTGAAAGCCCAGTGATCATCATGGCCTTTTTGGTGATGATTATTTTACTAAAACCTATAGCTTCCGCAATTACCATTGGGGCAGGGGGGAGCGGAGGGATTTTTGCACCGTCTCTCTATGTAGGAGGGCTTACAGGGTTTGTTTTTGCGTTTTCCAAAAACATGCTTGGGTTTCACATCCCGCTCCCATTGGCTCATTTTACCCTTGTGGCCATGTGTGGGGTAATGGCCGGAGTACAGCATGCCCCGCTTTCGGCGATATTTTTAATCGCTGAGATTACAGGTGGCTACGAGCTTTTTGTTCCATTAATGTTTGTCTCAGCCATATCTTTCATTGCCAAGACCTCTCTTCAAAAGGACAGCATTTACACTCTACAATTAAAAGCCCAAGGAAAACAGCTGCCTGAAACCAAGGATCAGGAGCTACTCGATACGATCAGTATCACACAAGTCATCGAGCGAGATCTTCTCCCAATTCATCCAGACGCACATTTGAGAGATTTGATCGATTTGGTGAAAATCTCGAAACGGAATATTTTCCCGGTGGTAGACCATAATGAAAACCTTGCAGGTATTGTCACGCTGGATGATATCAGAGATATCATGTTTGATCAGGAAAAACAAAAAACTGTCCTAATCCGTCAACTGATGCATAGTCCTCCAGAAATCCTATTCTCAACTGAAAATATGCAATCAGCTATGGAAAAATTTGAAAAATCAGGAGCTTGGAACCTGCCTGTAATTGAGGATAATAGGTATTTTGGCTTTGTTTCGAAGGCAAGAATATTCAGTGCTTATCGAAAAAGATTGATACGTCAAAAACAAGACTAAATCAACAAAAAGAAGAATATTCGGATTTTGAAATTATCCACTTTGATCCTTTCAAACAGGTCTATTTTTTTAAACTTAGCTATGATTATCCACAAAATAATTCAAGAAACGAATTCATAACTTACTGTTTTTAAATGACTTAAATACAAATTCAGGGAAATTGTGGATAAATAATTGAAATTGTGGATAAATTTTTCTTGCGTTTTTTAACCCTCATTTCCGTGTAAATAAGGCCCATTTCTAAAAATCTTAGCCTACTATCTTCTTCCAGAAGTCTCATCTCATTCCGATAGAGTAAATCCTGTTTTTTAGAATAATCTTTGGAAATGTTTCAAAAATCACATAGCTAAAGGTGAAAGAAGAAATCAAAAACCTTACTCAATAACCCTTCAATGGAATAATCATATTTTAACAGGTAAAATACAATTTTACTTCCCAAAACCTAAAGGTTCAAGATTATTCATTTGCCTCACAATCCATGCCTGCCTGCCCCTGATATACCCAGTTGGCTTGGCAGGACTCCATCGTCTCGGATTGGGAAGTACTGCGGCTATCAGCGCCGCCTGACTTTGAGATAGCTTGGCTGAGCTCTTATTGAAAAAAGTCTCAGAAGCAGCTTCTATCCCATAGATGCCATTTCCCATTTCGATTACATTGAGGTAGACTTCCATGATTCGCTCTTTGGACCAGATCAATTCTACCAAGACGGTAAAATAGGCTTCCAACCCCTTTCTCACATAGCTCCTTGATGGCCACAGAAACACATTCTTCACTGTCTGTTGGGTAATAGTACTTGCTCCTTTGATTCGCTTTCCCTTCTTATTGCTTTCCCAAGCTTTTTCCATTGCCTCAAAGTCAAATCCATTGTGATCTAAGAACTTTTGATCCTCGGCAGCATAGACCGCCTGAGCAGCATGTCTCGACATTTCATCTATGGACACCCAGTCTTTGTACAGCCTTACATCCTTTTTTGGATCAAAAGCCTGCTCGACCAATCGGATGACCATCAAAGGAGTAACCGGCACAGGAACAAAACGATACAAAATCACCAGACCGATCGATAGGCCAAAAAACCAAAGGGAAATCTTCCAGATCAACTTTCCAATCCAGCGGATGACTTTCATAAAGATGAATTAAGGGGTGGTTTTTTAATTTGTACAATTTGGTAGAAAAAAACGGGAAAGTTGCACGATCCAAATGGACTTTTGAGTGCCTAGTTCGAAAGATCTCAATTGTCAATTCACCCATTCCCTCCAGCTACGGAATAGGATTTTTGACCAGAACAACAGGGTAGGAAAGTGATTTGGAAACCAATTCAAAAAACCGCTTCAATTCTCCGTAGCGCTTTGAAGGATGAGAAGCTTGGCTGATTCGCAACTCGGAATTGATTACTACCTGCTGCCCTTCTTGCAAAACCTGATAATCAAACCATAAGCCGTCTTTTTCAAGCTCCAGCTTAGCCGAAGGAGGAACCTCATCAATCAGATACCCCTCGGGAACTTCAAAGGTAAACTTCATTTTTTCACTCATGGGAAATCCGAATTCGATATCGTACAGTCTAATGTCCTCGGCAAATGGATTTGTAGAAAAAAGAGAAAAAGAAAAAGGCTCTAAAAGGACTACCCCATTTTCTTCCTGTCTGATCGGTAAATTGTACTTAGACACAAAGTATCGATCCTTTCTAAAATGATCTTCAAAGGATACGCTATACGGCTGAGGACCTTCAGCCTCAGCATCTCTGTCTTCGGGTGCCTTCAGACTCTCTACCACCGCCAATACCGTCAGATCTGTCACTTTGAGATGTTGCCTAAACTCCAATTGACCAATCGAATCTATGCCCAAGCCCACTTCCAGCTCGGATCCGGACTGATACTGGTGCGCAAGCGGAATGAGGTTAGACTGACCCGGCGAAATTAAAAACCCCTTTTCAACTAGCTTTTCCAAGGGAAGTAGACCAAATGGTAGCTTTGAGTCTGTAGGATCTAAAAACCACTCGCTATCTCCGATTTGAACTTTGACCAAAGAAGCTGAAAACTGATCCAAGTTAGGACTTGGGATCAGGTAGCTCCGCAAAAATGGAGATAGCTTATTAATCAGGATCAGTTCCCCCTTGATTTCGCGTTCTTTCAATGCTGAGATCAACAGAAGACTTAAATCCAGATGATTCCCCTTTTTCGTCTTGAGCAGTTCGGAGACAGTTTTGGAAGGTAATGCATAGAGTGTTGGCTCCTCTTCAAAGTTTTCGGAGACAAATTCATAGATATTCCTTGCGATCTTCTCTTTGCTGGAATCAATGAAGATATCTTCTTTCAATCCAAAATTTTTATAGGAAGTACCTTTCAGATAGCTCTGAAATTCCTTTTTGTCGATGATTTGATCACCCAGCTTTTCCCAAGTAGAGTAAAGCACTGTTGGATTCTGGGTCCGATCCACGGACAAAAATCCCTCCACGCGCTCCAAATAATCAGTCGGTGACGAGATATAAGGCTCCACTTTGAATGAGGGAACGTTCCTTATTTCCCAAAAAAATCTGTCCTTCTTGGGAGACATTGACATCGCATCCTTTACGCGACCTGCAGCTACGATCAGTTGATATTGGAGAAAATCAGGTACCTCAAAGGTATATTTGGTTCTCAGCTTGGGATGCTCCCCCTGAAAAACCCACCCTTCAAGAGAATAATAAACCCGATCGGCTTTGATGTACTTGTATTCTAAAATAGATCCTTTCAACACTCGGGGAAATACAATCCGGTATTCTAAATAACCGCCACCCACATCGACAAGCTTGATGTTGTCATCTGTTAGCTGATACACTTTGCGCTCACCATTTTCCAAGTAACTCACCTGCGCAACCAGCTCCTTAATTGATTCAATATTGTATTCTTCTGCCTGGAAAAAAGGAATTACAAAGTCTCCAAAATTACCCACATTGTCATCCAAGACCTTGTATCTATAGTGATAGGTGGTATACATTCCATACACCCGATAGGTATCCCTTTCCCAAATCAATCCTGAGTTTCCTTCTTCGTAGAGCGATACAACCTTGGCTTCAGGCTGGAAAGGTACCTCAGTCAATTCAAGCTCTTGAGTAGTGTACACACCCCACTGAACTTCCTGTCCTAGTAAGCTCGAGGACCAAAAGAGGACAATAAAACCGAAAAGATAGGATCTCAAGCGGCTATGGTTTTACAATTTTCTTCAAGATCACAGGTGAGGAAAGTTTGGTAGCGACGCTCTCCATAAGCAGTCTCAACTCAGCATAATGCCTTGACTCCACCAAGGGCTGCTTTACTTCAAGCTTGCCGGTTACTTTCAGGATTTCGCCCAACAGCTCTACCTGATAAGAAAAGACCACCGGATTTCCTTTGATGGAAAAAGTCTCAGTCTGAGGATAGTCATCTACTTCAAACCCTGGCGGTATCTGAATATTACTGGTATAAGTCTCACTAAACGCATACTCAAAATCTACTGGAAACACTCTAAAATCAAGCGTAAACGGATTTTTTGAAAAACTTGAATAGGGAATAGGAGAAAATGAAAGCTGATCCACATTGACCAACTCATCTACGACCAACTGAAAACTAGTAGTGAAAAAATTGTTTTCAGCCAGTTGATTATCCACTGTCACATTTCGGATTTCGGTTTCTTCAAAGGACTCCTGAAAAAGCTTTGTCAGAGGATCACCGTTTTTTTTCAGCCTTTCTGAAAATCTGGCAGTTTTCAATCCCGCATATTGAAATGCCCTAAGGGTATTATCCATGATCAATTCCCCCGTCTCTTCTTTAAAACTGATCGAGGAAAAAACGACCGTGTTAGAATTGTGCCGAATCTGAATCGGGATCAACTTACTCAGATTCTTTTCAAGCAAAAGCCCAGCCTTGACATGCTTATCCAAGTCTACATAGCCAAAGGGGGCAAGCGGGTCGCTTAAATCCAAAAACTGCAACTGCCCATCGAGATTGGCCAGCAGCAAAATCTCGTCAAACTGATTGAGAAACGGAAAAGCCACCGGTTCACTTCTACCATAGCCTTTACTCCCGATCAATACCGGATCACAGGTGATTCCCAAAGATCTCAAAATGCCCATGTAGGCCAAAATCAATTCTCCCGGTGCTCCCTTCTTTGACTTAAGCAACTGACCCAGCGTCTGATCGGTATAGATCCAGTCTTCCCCTTCATTGACAAAATTGTCTCTGATGTAGTAGTAGGCCTTTTGTGCTTTTTCTTTTTCAGTACCCGAACTCAGATCAAGTGAAAAAACCTCTTTTTCTAAAGGATTGGTGCGATAAAATCCTTTTGAAGTATAATATTCGATCATTTCGTCTCCAAGTTTTTCCCAGGTGTTGAGAAAATCCTCCCACTCTGCACCCGAAGTAGTAGCTGCACGCTGATACCTTGACAGCTGAAACTCCACACGGTCTACATAATCACGGTAATTTTTCATATAAGGCTCCTCTTTGACCGAATACAGATTTCTCAATACCCAAGAATAGGTGCCGTTTGCAGCGCTTTTCTCGGATTTATTAAAAAAATTGGCTCCCTGACCGATCATTTTGTACTCCAATGGTGGGATCATAGTGATTTGGTACTTCGAATACAACACAGGCATGTCCTTCGGGAATGTCCATCCATCGAGAAACTCAATGTTTCGATCCACTTTCTTGTAACTGTATTCAAGTATTGATCCTACCTGCACGTTTGGGAATGTAATTCTCATCTCCTTTACCCCGTTACCGATGACGACTTCTTTGAAGTCCTCTTTCCCCAACTTAATCACTATCGGTCTACCATTTTCATAGGTTGTCACTTGGGCCTTTACTCCGGCAATTTCCTCCACATTGGTATTCCCAGCGTAGTAGCGCACACGAATATCTCCTTGGCTTTTACCTGCTTCGGTGAGGATTTTTAAGCGATAAAAAGTCTGCGTCTCGAGTAGATCTGAAAAAAAGCGAGACTCTCCAGTTGCCACCAATACCACTGCGGAGGCATCAGGCTCAAATGGAACTGAGTTAAGGTCAATCTCAGCTTGGGAAAACTCACCCATCTTGAGGCTTTGAGTATAGCCTGAAATGGAAAAAAGAAACAGAAGGCAAATGGTAATTCTGAACTGCATGGATGCTTAAATTGAAGAAGGTGGCGTGGTGGGTTTGGATAAGAAAATACTCTTATCGAATGTTGAGTTTACTTTTTTAACAAAATCAAGTACTTGAGACTTTGTCCAATCGGCAGGGATGTCTATCAGCAAATCTCTATTCAAGAGCAACCGATCTCCTTCCAAATTGACCTGGAGTGAACCTTTGAGGTGCTCTTCATTGACTTCTACTTTTGGTAAAGGTCCATCAGATAAAAGCGCTTGAGGAAGCTTGATTTCGAGTTGGTCTCGCTGATGGAGAATGTGATGATCCAATTTTGAAGGAGTTATTTTCCCCATCAGTGGCTTGATGATAAAACGCTTAGAGGTCTGCTGCACAAATCTCTGAAGATAGCCATCCAGGATAATTTCCGCTTTGAGGAGCGAATCAATTGGCTGTACATCAAAGTTCAACTGATTGATAACCAATCCCGAAACCGAAAATCCGGTACTGAAAAATTCTTTTTGCTCCCGCTCATCCTTTAAGTTTTTCAGACTAAGGATGCCTTCTGCAAAATTGCCTGATTGAGTGATGTTTGATTCCAGCTTTGCGTCTCCCTTAAGGTCAATTTCAAGCTTGGAACTCGTTGTGATGGTGTTCCACTCTTCAGTAGAATAGGAAGGCGTTTTGGTCAAAAATCCCCCATCTGTTGTAGTCACCAAGACATGCCGATCTTTGGTAAAGTCCCCAAGGTATCCTGCAGGAAGGGAATTGGACGTGCACTCCAGCCAGATGGGCTTGGAGTCGGTAGGTACGTAGAGGATCACATGGTTAAACTGATTGGAGGGGAAATCGACCTGAATATCCTTGGCATCAACACCGGCGTAGACCAAGGTATACTGTGAGGTAATCCCTACTGCGTCCAGCATGGCCTTCATCAGGTTGGTCAGCCCTTTGCAATCCCCATACGAATACTTCAGCACATCCTCAGCTGTCATGGTTTGCCAGCCTCCTATACCTAGTTGGATACTCACGTATCGAAAATTCTTTTGCAGGTATTGATATAGGATTTGGATTTTCTGATAGTCACTATCTGCTTTACTGACCATTTCTGAGAGCTTAGCTTTAAACTCTTCGGGCAATTGGTCCCTACCTTTATTCAACTCAGACTGCCATCGGGCCAGCCCGGCCCAGTCACTCATCTCACCCTGATAACTTTCCAAGGAAAACTTCAGAGGCGCCAGGATAAGCTTGTAGTCTTTTTCTTCTTCAAAATCGGGAGTCTGCACAGGCAAATCCTCCATGGTCCATTGGAGGGACTTCAGCCCTTCTTGATAGGTCACCAAGGGCTCTACCGGGAGATTGAGTTCTTTGTATTTGATCCCCATATCTTGGGGAAATCGTACCTCAAAGACAGATTTGTCCACCTTCTGTGAGTAATGAGGAACTGGAATCCAAGTGGGAAGGAAAAAATTACTTTTGGAGAACGTCTGAATTTTAAAAACAACATCCACAGGAAACTTAGCCGAAGTAAGTTCATAATATTTGTACCTGTTGTCGTCAAAAAAAGTCGAAGAGGAAGTCAAGGCTGCATCTCCCAAATCCCTGAGTCTTGCCTTTTTGAGCGATTTGCCCGTCAAAGCATCCGTCATTTCCAATTCGAATTCCTGAATTTCATTCAGCTTGTCGTAAAAGATTGCAGAAGAGGCATGCTTGAGTCCCTCCTGAGAATATATCCTTACTTTCTTTTCGATGACCCGCTGATAGGTGTAGTCAGGATTTATCGTTATCACCTCTTTTCCAGTCAGGCTGGAATGAAGTACAACCTCTTGAGAAAATCCACAGGTGATTGAAGCAAAAAGAATCAGACTCAGCTTAAACCATCGAAAAAGAAGAAAGTTGAACATAAATAAACACTATGAATTCTCTAAAATATTAGATTAGTTCAAAGTGACAAAAAAGAACCAAAGAATTATTTTCATTTGACAACAAATTGATGCGATTCCTATCTGAACTGCATTAATTCAAGCACCGCAAAATGGCAGGCTTGTAATTGCAAGGGAATACTGCCTATTTTTGGAACCTATTCCCCAACCTACTATGAACCCAATCACCATCGGAAGCTTCGAGGATTTTGAAAAATACAACGGTCAAGAGCTTGGCGCATCGGAATTTTTTCGGATTACTCAAAATCAAATCAACCTTTTCGCAGACGCTACCCATGACCATCAGTGGATACATTGCGACCCTGAGCGGGCCAAGGCGGAGGGTTCTTTTGGCAATACAATCGCTCATGGCTATCTGACGCTGAGCATCGTGCCCTATCTGTGGGAGCAAATCGTACAGGTCAAAAACCTGAAAATGATGATCAACTATGGGATTGAAAATCTCCGATTCGCCCAAGCAGTCACAGTAGATAGCGAAGTCCGACTGGTAGCTTCTTTGAAAAATGTTGCAAATCTCCGCGGTACTGTCAAAGCGGAAGTGGAAGTGAAACTGGAGATTAAAGATCAAAAAAAGCCGGCTTTCGCCGGCGTGTTGATTTTCTTATACCATTTTCAATAATCAGGAGGCAAGCAGGTCATTGATCACGGTGGCAGCACAGGCACAGCCAAAAGCCGCCGGCAAAAAGGACATCGTACCATAGGCAGACTTTTTAAAGTTGCGACCATCAGTCAGCATCAAGCTTTCCTTGATCACCTCTTCGGTACTGAATACCGCCTTGAATCCTCCGTAAATGGATCTTCTTTTGAGTCGTTTGCGGAGCATTTTTGCGAGTTTGCATTGATGGGTATCCTCAAAGTTGACTACTTTGATCTGTGTGGGGTCGACTTTTCCTCCTGCACCCATAGAGCTTACAAGCTTGAATCCTCGATTCTTGGCACCTTCAATTAGGTGCATTTTGGGCGTAAAGCTGTCAATACAATCCACTACATAATCAAACTCATTGTGTTCTAGCAATGCAGTCATCTCGTGGGGATTGAGAAATTGACGGATAGCTGTAATCTTCAGACTTGGGTTAATAGCCAAAAGCCGTTGCTCCATCCATTCAGCTTTGGATTGGCCAACATTAAGCTGGGTAGCGGGGAGCTGTCTGTTGACATTGGAAATATCTACGGTGTCTCCATCGATGATAGTCATCGTCCCAACACCTGACCTGGCTATAAATTCGGCAGCAAAAGAGCCTACTCCACCAAGGCCAACTACCAAGACATGCTTGGAAGCCAGCTTTTCCAATCCTTCACGACCGACGATCAATTCGGTACGGCTCAACCAGGCAAATTCACTCATCAGATTTTTCTTTTGGAGATTGCATTCCAATTGAAAACCGCCTGTTCAGCCAGTTTTTCAACAGGAAGGCGCAAAATTAAGGAAGCCGCCTGATAAATCGAGCCAATTTCTAAACCTGAATCATCGGTTTCGAAAAAGATACGCTCCAAAGGGCATTCGATCAGCCATTTTACTGCATTGCTATTTTCTTGTTGCAAGTGCTTTCCAAAGGAAAAATAAACCGGAAAAGACAAAAGCTGCTTGGCCAATTCAGGCTTTTGATTCCAGCCATGCCAGATGATAGCCGGTGGATTTTTTTCTGATTTGAGATATTCCAAAAGTAGGTCATGACCCTTGACACAATGAAGAATAAGCGGAATACCCAATGCCCTTGCCCATCTTGCTTGCGCATAAAAAGCCCCTTTTTGAAGGGAAATTTCAGGCCCTTTTAGCCGATCAAATCCGGCCTCCCCTATGGCAATGACCTGATTTGAAGATTTTGAAATTTTCTGGATCTCACTGAGTTTTTCTTCCCAATGTATATCCAAATCCCAAGGATGAATCCCCGTCGAGCAAGTGGAGAGATTGAGTGAGGTAGGAGGGTATGCTAGGTTGTATAGCGCAAAGTCTTTACCCGATTGGTGGGTATGAAAATCCCAAAGTCGCATGGGATAAACTTCAGGTTTTTGAGGGAAAAGAAAAAGCCGCTTCATAAAATTTCAAAGCGGCTAAGGGTTACTTTTTTTTGAAGACCAAATTTGCAGCTCCTTGCTTTAAGGTAACCTGACTTTGATCGGGATCGAAGACGAATACGGCACCCACAGCTTTGAACTCGAAGGTATGGACAGAGGTCGCTTCAAGTACTGCCTGTGGCTGTCCAGTGAGTTGGATGGCGACTTTTCCTCCTACATTCTCAACTGTAAGTTGCAAGGGGATCTGAGAAGAGGTATAGGTCCCAACATACTTTTCCATCAAGTCTTCAGAAATCACCTTCTCACTTAGATCGGGTAATTTCCATTCTCTCCCAAATCGGGAATTGAGCGCTGCAAGCAGGATGTCATTGTTATTGTAATTCATCCCATTGCTCAGCACTGCCAAGGTGACTTTGTCCTCTGGGAAATAGGCTAAAAACGCCCTAAATCCATCAATCCCGCCAGTATGGCCAAAACTCTTTCGCTCATAATATGGAAAAGAAAACAGGCCTCGTCCATATCCATCCCTGAGGTCTTTCATGCTTTCCAAACTTTCTTTGGAGATCAATTCTCCTTCAAAAAGAGCCGAAATAAAGACATTCAGATCGCTGACTGTCGACGTTATAGCACCAGCACCTAGGGGTACGGTGTAATGTGCTTCCTGATCTTCAACCCATTTTCCATTATAGAGGTACGACTTGGTATCGCCTTTTTCCACCGCTATTTTCCCAAAAACAACAGTGTCCTTCATCCCCAAAGGAGTCAAGATTTGATCCTGAAGCAGTTTTTGGTAGGGCTTCCCATATACTTTTTCCAAAATAAAGGTGAGCAGAACAAAATTACTGTTGCTATAATCCGCCTTGGAATCAGGTTCGAAGACACTTCCTCCCTCGATCATCATGGCGAGAAGCTGCTCTTCAGAATGCGGGATGCTTCGGAAAATGTTATAATCCAGACGATTGGTGAAATTGAAAATACCACTGCGATGCTGGAGCATGTGACTGATACTGATCTTTTCCGAGTTTTTGATCTGTGGATAGAAGTCTGCCAATTTTTGATCCAAGCTTAGCTTTTTGGATTCAATGGCTTTGAATACCAAAACTGTCGTCATCATTTTGGTCACAGACCCAATGCGGAGCTTGGAATTGATTTCCATAGGTTTTCTGTCACTGACATCTGCCCAACCGACTGCTTTCTGAAACACTGGTTTACCTTGGTCGGCGATCAATAGCACCCCCATGAATTTATCTTTGGCTGCTAGAGAGTCCAAGAATTGACCTAGCTGCGCATACTTTGACTCCTGCCCTATTGCAAAAGTGGATGAAAAGCATACCAGAAGAGTTATGCAGAGATGTTTCATTTTCATAGGTAAAGGAATTTAAAAAAACCTTCCCGAATATGGGAAGGCTCAAGGATTAATCCAACCTGTTTCGCTCCTCGGTACTGCCTGAGTTGGCCCGAACTCTAAAGCTTTCACCTTTGGCAAAATTATATCTCAATGTCACTCTGACTCCCTGATTGCTTCGATATTGCCTGAAACTGGTATCGATATCTGCAAAGTCAACTTTGGCACGGATCACCTGACTGCGGAATAAGTCTGTACCATTGATAGAGAGCGACATTTTATCTTTCATGATCGACTTAGTCAGACCCGCATCCACCCAAGCAAATCCTTTGATCATGCCCTGTCCCCAAATCTGCGGACTGAGGTACATTCCGACTATTTCCATCTTGAAGCCTTTTGGCAAGGTGAAGTTTTGCTGAGTACGGATCATGTACGAAATCTGCTCTACATCCAGAAAATCCTGTCCGAGTTGGGATTTAAACTGGTTGTAATTTGCCTGGACCATATTGGAGGTATTCCACCATTTTTGGATCTCTACCGGGATGATAGCCCGGAAGTTGGCATTTTTGGTTTTGTCAAAGTTATCAGTAAAGGTAGTCGTACTCCGCTCTTCTTGGTTTTGCTCAAAGACTTGCATAAATGCATCTTCAGTTACACTGTAGCCAAGAGTAAACTGATAGGCTCCTTTGACCACATGGTTCATTTCAAAATTGGTAGAATACTGAGGTCTCAAGTTGGGATTACCCTGCTCTGAGGTTAGCGGATCGATGTAATAGATGAAAGGATTGAGCAAACGATAATTAGGACGTGTGATTCTTCGGTTGGCATTATAGACGATTTGGTACTTGTCACTTACCTTATGCTGAATAAATACACTTGGGAACAAGTTGAAATACTCCTGCTTGTTGACCTGATTTAATGTGACCGAATTGCCCAAAATGTCAGAGTATTCCCCTCTCAATCCCGCCTGATAGCTCAATTTGGGATTAAGGTCGCCTTTCAACGACAGATAAGCAGCCAAGACGTTTTCCTTATAAATGAATCGGTTAGAATTGGGATCACGGATATAGGGACCTTCCTCCACCGCTCTGCTTAAGTCAAGGTCATTATCAGATTCGACCCAACTTCCTTTGACCCCGGCTTCCAAAATTTTTCCTCCTTTGAGAGGTTTGGTCAAATCAACCTTTGATGTCAGGATAGTATAGTACATGTCATTAAGCGTACGGACCTTATCTCGGTTGCCTAAGTTTGGATCAGTCCCTGACCAGTAATTATTGCTCAAAATGGCTCGGCTCTCCGAGTCCATGATGGTGAAGTCTACATCTGCTGAGATTTTGGTGCCCAAGGTATCGAGTTTGGCATCGTAGTGCAGGTTGGTAAAGAGACGCTGTCTTTTACCGTCCGAATCATTTACCGAACCGATGAAGTTCTTTTCTACAGCATCAGGATTCGATACTACGGTCTCAGATTGATTGGTAGTCACATCATCGGTAGAGGAAGCCTGTATATTGAGACCTAGATTTTGATTCTTATTGATCTCATAATTTGCCGATCCATTGAATGATGGGGTCTTATAGCGAGAAGTGATTCTAGAGTCCTGGAAGAAATTGGAAACTCCATGCGCTGTGGTAAAATTTCGGTTGATCTCCAGATCGTTGTAATTAGCAAATTCATTGTAGTTGAGAGTACCATTTGCTGAGAGTTTACTTTTCTTCACATTGAGTGTCGCTCCCGCGGTAGGTGCCCAAAGGCCATTGTATTGACCTCCTAATTGGATATTGCCAAAAACCCCGTCGATGTTATTCTTTTTAAGTTGAATGTTGATCACCCCCGCGGCACCTTCTGCGTCAAATCGGGCCGATGGATTATTGATGACTTCAATACTCTTGATGTTATCCGCTGGCATAGATCGGAGGAAGTTGGCCAAGTCCACCGCACTCATGTAGGTGGGCCTATCGTTGATCATCACAGTTGCTCCAGATCGGCCATTTAGGTTAATGTTACCTTCAGAGTCAACAAAGATTCCGGGAGACCTGCCGATGACATCCAGGGCATTTGCACCTTCGGCCATCACAGTTCCTTCCACATTGACGATGGTTTTGTCGGGTTCTATGATGATTTCGGGACGGGAAGCCTTTACAGTGACTTCATCCAAACCGGTCATTTCATCCTCCACGGTAAGACCACCAAAGTTCTTTTCAAGACCTGGCGCAAGATCAAATTCCTCCGAGGTGAAGGTTTTGTATCCTATCGAAGAGATGACAAGTTTCACCTTGGCCATTTTGACGGATTCGATCAGAAAGTTGCCCTCTTCATCCGAGACGGCACCATCTATCAGGCCGCCCTCGGTAGAAATCAAAGCTACATTGGCAAAGGGCACGGGTTGTCCCTTTTGGTCAGAGATTTTTCCGGAGATTTTGGCTAGCTCTTTCGGAGCTGCTGCTAGATTGCTTATTCCGAGGAGATAAAAAAAGATTGCAAGGAATAGTAAGTTGGTCGTTTTCATTTTACTGGTAAATCAGGTTCTTTCTCCAGCATAGGAAAATGAAGTGCCAAGGCCAAAAATATCAGTCTATAGCTCAATAAGGGGATATTTCAAAATTGCGAGGATTAGAGCTGTACCGATTCCGTACAGTTTTATTTTCGGTTTAGGACACAAAAAAACCTAGGCTTTTGACCTAGGCTTAAAAGAAATTTCGTTTGTAAGGATTACTTCGCAGCAGCGTAGCGCTTACTCACTTCCTCCCAATTGATCACATTCCAGAAGGCAGCGATGTAGTCAGGTCTTCTGTTTTGGTAGTGAAGATAGTAAGCATGTTCCCATACATCTAGACCCATGATCGGAGTACCAGGGCACTCAGCCACATCCATCAACGGATTGTCCTGATTTGGTGAAGAGCATACACAAAGTTCTTTTTTGGTATCGACGCACAACCAAGCCCAGCCTGATCCGAAACGGGTAGCGGCAGCTTTGTTGAATGTTTCTTTGAATGCATCAAATGAACCAAACTTGGCATCAATGGCAGCAGCCAATTCTCCAGAAGGAGCTCCTCCACCAGTTGGAGAAAGGATCTGCCAAAACATACTATGGTTCCAATGACCTCCACCGTTATTTCTTACGGCTGTATTAGAACCTGCCACTTTCATCAATTCTTCAAGTGATTTGCCTTCCAAATCGGTACCGGCAATCGCATTGTTAAGGTTGGTTACGTAGGCATTGTGGTGCTTACCGTGGTGGATTTCCATGGTTCTAGCATCAAAATGCGGCTCTAATGCATCAAAAGCATAAGGGAGAGAGGGGAGTTCAAAAGCCATTAGTATGAGATTTAAGTTGAAGATTAGTTAAGGTTGTTTTTGCAAACTACGCCAACTCAACCAGACTTGACCAAAAAAGGTTCTGATTTTGTAAAAAAGACTTATTCACGGAGTTTTTTGAAAAATTCTAAAATCAACTGCTCAGATTCCTTAGCCATGGTCCCGGTAAAGACTTTGGTTTTTGGATGAAGCATTTCCGGGTTGCATTGATGAAATCCTCGCTTGGGATCGGAAGCAGCGTAGTGAATCTCCCCGATTTGAGACCAATAAAGGGCACCTGCACACATGGGACAAGGCTCCAGGGTGACGTAGAGTCTGCAATCGGTGAGGTATTTCGCACCCAAATAATTGGCTGCTGCCGTAATCGCCAAAATCTCCGCATGGGCGGTGACGTCCGTGAGCTTCTCCGTTTGGTTGAAAGCTCTGGCGATGACCTTGTTTTTGGATACAATAACAGCACCCACAGGTATTTCTCCTTGTTCAAAGGCGAACTTGGCTTGTTTCAAGGCCTCATTCATGAAATACTCGTGGGTGAAAATTTCCAAAATGGTAAATCACTTATTGGAACATGGCGAAGATTTCTTCTCTTACACCCTTGTTGATGATTACTGCCAAAATCAATGACACAATCAATCCGATCAATGCTTTGAAAATATCTTTTCTTGCAAGTCGAAATGCCCTAACAAGCCATGCATTTTTTCGCTTCGCTTTTCCATGCTTTCCTATAGCAATAGCCAGTTCTCTTCCTGCCAGCAATCCAATAAATACCCAAGTGGTACTCATCGGCACTTTGTTGTACATTTTGAAATAGAATAGAATGACTGCATAGACCAAGTCCACAATAGTGGCTGCTCTGACATCTGTCACATTGGATTTCTCGGTAACGATTTCCTGTATTTTGTCTCCTTTCAGATAAAAAAGAAAACCTAGTCCCAAGAATACAAATCCCGCGTACACTGAAAACTCCACAGTGTCAAGTTGTCTAGGAAGAAATACAGCTATGTTTGCCGCATCCTGCATAATCCAAACTGACCAAAGAACCCCTGAAGTGATCCACTGCAAAACCATCCAATACGGTTTTGCTTCTCCTTTTAGATAGTTTTTGACAAATCGCTCTAAAATAAACCAAACTATAATTGCCAATACAAATGCCAAAACATAGCCTACAAAGCTCTTGAACATGACATCCAAGATGGTTCCTGCTTTGTATGTGAAGACATTGAGAAGTAAAAAAGTGGTAGAAACAGGCATTCTCATCCTTGTCAGGATCAACAGAACGATTGGGGCTGCAAGTTGGAGAAATACAAAACTTTCCGGAGCTTTTTCCAGACCGGGTACACTGAGTCGCTCATAGCTCACATCTCCAGAAAATGTAAACCAGCTATAAGTTACTGTTGCTACCCAAATCAGACCCATAAACAGCCACAAAATCCACCAAGGACGATTATAGTTGGAGGCTATGAATGTACCGATCGTCTGAATACTGTCATTGGCGATGGCAGAGTAAGCAGCCAGAGCAAACCCAAACCACATCGCTGCGTAAGTGTATGGGGTAATCAGACCAGCAACAGCCGTTAAGATGATGATCGTGATCAAAAAAGGCTTTTCATTTCTGGTAAAATCAAAAATGGAATAGGTCTTTTTTGACAACTTTTCCTGATTGATATTCTGGTCGATGGGCTTTTTCTTAGCCATAGTGTCGGGAGGAGAGGACTTATCTTTGGCAAAATTAAAGAAGATAATCTGCAAGCTATGTTAACAAATTGTTAACTAAGGACAAAACCTTCTTTGTAAGGCCGGTTTTAAATTGCTTTTCGTAAAAAAATTTCAACTTTTGCCTGAAATTCTATTTAAAATTTGGGATTGGATTTTCTTTCTAAATCAAAATTCTAAAAGAATACTGAAAAAATGGAACCCTTGGAGGAGCAAAAACCATCCGGAAATAAACAACTCCTGAGGTATGTCCAGGTCTTCTTGGCTTTGCTTCTTTTCATTTTTGCAATTGATTTATTGACCGTTGCCATGGGTCGGATCAATACCGGGGTTGCTTTGGATATCCTTCAGGCCACCAAAAATCCCTTTATCAGTCTTTTCATAGGACTGCTTGTCACCGCTCTCATTCAGAGCAGCTCGACGGTTACTGCCAGCGTTGTAGCTATTGTAGCCTCGGGCAATCTTACCTTACAACAGGCTGTTCCTATTGTGTTGGGCGCCAACATAGGAACTACACTCACCTCCACTTTAGTATCATTTTCGTATATCATGGACAAGAAGGCGTTTAGAAGAGCTCTTTCCGCAGGAATTTCCCACGATATTTTCAATATCCTGTCCGTAATCATTCTTTTTCCGATGGAAATCTATTTTGGATTTCTTTCTGGTCTGGCAGGAAAAATAGCCAGTCTATTCGCCTCTGACAATTCATTTGAAGGTCCGATCATCTACAATCGGATGTTTACCCGGACGCTTACTGACTGGATCGTAGATCAGATCAATATTCCGTTTGTGACCATGCTGCTGTCTGTCTTTTTGGTCTTTTTTGCTATCAAAGTGCTATCTACTGCGATGTATCGCTCTTTTGTCAAGGACTCTTTTGAAGATATCAATAAGGTAATTTTTCAAAAAACAGGCCTTGCTTTCTTTTATGGCATTTTCTTCACTGCAGCTGTCCAGTCCAGTACGGTGACTACTTCTCTGGTAGTTCCTTTGGTAGCAAACAAAAAAGTGACCCTTACCAAAGCGTTCCCTTTTATCATTGGGGCAAACATCGGCACTACGATCACAGCGGTCATAGCCTCCATTTACAAAACAGAGGCAGCCATTGCACTTGCGATCGTACATATCTTATTCAATAGTTTGGGAGCTTTGATTTTTTTGCCTTTTCCTGAAATGAGAAGACTTCCCGTTTGGATTGCCAATTATATGGGCAAAACTTCAGTCAAAAACCGGGTATTGGGATTTGCCTACATCTTACTGACCTTTTTTATCATCCCGTTTTTGCTGATTTACTTCAGCAGAGATTAAAGATTGGCTTTTCGCCAAGCCTCGACCAAAGCTTTTGCACTGCTGGTACCTATGCGGTCAGCACCAGCTTTGATCAAATCCATTGCGAAGTCAAGGGTTTTAATCCCTCCACTGGCTTTGATGCCTACAGCAGATGGCAATACTTCCCGCATTAATGCAATATCTTCTACTTTAGCACCTGTGGGTGCATAGCCAGTCGACGTTTTTACATAATCTGCACCTGCATCCTGGCAAATCAGACAAGCCTCACGGATTTGGTCTGTATTGAGATAAGCTGTTTCAATGATCACTTTGAGAATTCGCTCCTCCTCGTGGCAAATCTTGGCGATTTGTGCGATCTCTATTTTGGGCCAGCTCATTCCCGAATGAAAAGCCGTCTGAGACCAAACCAAATCCAATTCATCCGCACCGTTTTTGATAGCCTCCCGAGTCTCAGCCACTTTGGTAGCAGTATCTTCAAAACCAAAAGGAAACCCAATCACTGTGACCACTTGGATGTCTTGATCTTGAAGGTCTCTTTTTACTTTTTTTACCCAAAAGGACGGAACACATACTCCGACAAACTGCTCCTCGATCGCATCACGGACTAGCACATCCACTTCTCTGTCGGTCATGGTAGGCTTCAAAATGGTTGATTCCAAAAATCGGTTGAAATTATTCATGGGTATTCTAGTTATCTTCTTCGGCGACAAAATCGCTCAAATACATGTATTCCAAGGTCAAATCTCCGTCGCGAGCAATGGTGGCCCGCTCTAGTATCGCTGAGTTTTCTTCGAAAAGAGCCGGGATCACCCATTGCATTAATTGCTTTCCAAATTCGGCACTTGATTCTCTGGGCAGTTCGCATGGCAAGTTATCTATCGCCATGACTGAGATGCTAGTCTGCTTACCAAAAGCAGGCAGTTCGCTTCCTGTCTCCCGATCAATATCATAAATTGGGTCTGGAATGGTAGAGGCCCTGATCGTAGTAGGAATAGACCCTCCCACATCACAGGTAATGTCGGCAATCACGGATAGGGAAAAGTCCAGAGAATTGATATCAATCATCTCAAACAATCGCGGAGCACCGGGATTCCAATAAGCTGCCGCGATGAGAATTTCCCCCGCCTCTGCAAATTTCAAAAAATGGCTCTCATACAATTCCGGAGTTGCATAAAATTCCTCTCTGTCAAATCCCCCATCAGACTTACGACGGTTAAAATCTCCTGAAGACAAGACAACAAAAACAGGCTCTTCAAAATAGTTGTGCAAAAACTCATAGGCATCTACTCTTGCAATACCGAGGATTTGGAGGATTTCCAATACTCCTCTGCCTACACGCCCATGTCCTGTCACCACGATCTTGACGGGCGGCAGGGAGACCTTTTTTAGCTCAAGTTTTAAATCATCCAAGTCTCTGCAATCAGAAGCTCGACGTAAATCATACAGCCCGGTCTTTTTTCCATAGGTCAAAAAAGCATTGTAAGCTCCGACAATGCCTGCCCAGCGGCCAAAGGCTACCACACGCTCTCCTGACTGATCTTTCAACACCTCATAATCCAATAACCTGATGTCTTTCTGTAGGATACTCCTTAGCAACTTTCTGTTTTTGATTTGCTTTTTGATGGTGTGGGAAAAGAAAAAATAAGTCTTTTCGGCTATAAGATTGTCTATTGGGACTTCCTTTACTCCAAAGAGGTAATCCGCCTGCGAAATATCGTCCACCACTTCAATCCCCTGAGCTCGAAATTCATCATCCGAATAGCATCGAAATGGGCTGGATTGGACCACGAATGTGAGAGCTGACCCATGCTTTTCAATAATTTCGCGTAGCTGTGCAGGAGTGAAAGGCACCCGTGCATCAGGGGGTATTTTTCCCTCTCGGATTATTCCAATTTTCATAAAAATCTAAAGTCTTGGGTTTAGTTTTGGGTTATGGCTAATCTCTTGATGATTCTAAGTTGGGGCATATTTTATTCCCTTCATACCGCGCTCGCCTCAGGCAAGTTAAAAAGATTTTTGGAGGCAAGATGGCCCCAAGAAATGAAATGGTACAGATTATTCTACACCTTGTTTTCAACCCTACTTTTCATAGGAATCCTGGTCCAAGCGCTCTTTTTACCTAATCAGCAATTGCTCAAAACTAGCCCCTATCTTAGCTATGCGGGATATATGCTGGCCACCTTAGGAGTGGTATTGACCTCGCGCTCCCTCAAAGAGATTTCTTTTTCTTCTTTCCTTGGACTTTCTAGAAAAGACATTAAGTCAACCGAGACTTTGGTGATCCGAGGGATTTATGGCAAAATGAGGCATCCGCTTTACCTGGGTCTTTTCCTGATTTTTTTGGGGTATTTCTTGGTATCAGGCACAGTAGGCGCACTGATTCATCTCAGTTGTCTGGCAGTGTATCTCCCTTTTGGAATTTATTATGAAGAAAAGAATCTTTTGAAAAAGTATGGATCAGCCTATTCAGACTACCGGAAAAGTGTCCCGGCCATCTTCCCAATAAAACTAAAAAAAGGGCACTAGGCCCTTTTATTAGTCGATTCCGAGGAAGTCTATTTGAAATACTAACACGGAATTAGGCGGAACCCTATTAATGTCATTCCGATTTTGATAACCCTCAGGAGAAGGAATAACAAAAACTGCCTTCGAACCTGGTCTCAATCTCCTAAATCCGAAATTCCAGCCGTTAACAATATTATTAAGTCCTTGAGTTGATAGAAGGAAACTAAACGGCTGGTAAACCTGTCCTTCTACCCAAATGTTATTTGCTCTGGCCACACTTTCGATCGAGGTATCAAAGACTGTACCCAACTCCATGAGCTTTCCGATATAGTCAGTATAAACTACGGTATTATCAGTGGGACGGGTACCTACACCTTCTCTTTGGACGATAATGACCACACCGCTAGGATCGTGTATTCTGTACAAACTGTCAATCTTGGCTGTATCCAAATAGGCGGCTATTTTTTTTCGATCGATTTCCAGATTTCCTTCAAAATCATAGGCCGGTCCACGATCGAATGGATTATTAGGCTCACAGGACATCAAAGCCAAGAAAACCAAAATTGCAAAGGGAATCAGATTACGCATCATGGATTGGAGTTTAGGCCTTTTTTGACCTCGATAAGGTCCAGTTCAAAGACCAAAGGTGAATTAGCCGGAATGGTACCATTCGCCTGGGTACCGTATCCAAGTCTGGAAGGGAAAACCACAGTCGCTTTTTCACCAGGATGCATCATCGAAATGGCAAACTCGAAACCGGTGATCGTGAAGCCAAGCCCGACAGGGAACCTTAGGGGTTGATAATTTCTTGTAGAATTAAAGATTCCATTATCCTTTGCGACCTGCTCAATAGAACTATCGAAAATCTTGTTGTCTAGCGTTCTTCCCGTATAGTTTACCCTGACGGTATCGCCTCTCAGCAATGAATTTCGCTCCGGCTTGACAGATACTTGCCAAAACATATAAAATCCTTCTATCGGCTCGGAATACTCTTTGACACTGGCGATGGGGTTGGCCTGAAGGTACTTTTGAATAGCCTCTTTGTCTCTTTCTAGAATCACTTCTTGAGTTTGATCTGGATCAACACAGGCAAAAACGGAAATTGACCCGATCAGCAGCAGGAGATATGCGAGTAATCTGGAGTTCATATGTTTTGGTTTAGTTTAAATTCTGCGGTCTTCGGCGTTATTTTTGAACGTCGGTAACTTCTACGTCAAACACCAAAATGGAGTTGGCAGGAATCAAGGCCCCTGCTCCATTTTCGCCATATGCGAGTGGGGAAGGAATGATGAATTTCGCTTTAGAGCCTTTCTTCAACAACAAGAGACCTTCATCCCAACCTGGGATTACTTGACCCATTCCGACATTCACCGGCAATGGTTCATAAGGTCTACCTTCACTGAACACATTATTAGCCTTGGCAATCTCAGGGAAAGAGGTGTCAAAAAGCGTCCCATCCAAAAGGTAGCCCGCGTAATTGACATACATGGTGGTACCCGGTGTTGTAGCTTCTCCCGTGCCTTCCTGTTCGATCACATAGTAGAGGCCGTTTGCAGTTTTTTGAGCAGAGAGGCCCTTTTCAGCGATGTAGGCATCGATGGTCTTTGCTTCCTCTACCAAAAGGGCTTTCGCTCTTTCAGCACTTTTTTCCTGCTCTTTTTTCATCACTTCCTCATAGAATGCCTGCATTTCGGCTTCAGTTTTAACTGCATAAGCACCCAATCTCACTTTAATGACATCATCTTCTTTGATTGGTTCGGGCTGATTCCCGCTGAATACAATTTTTGCCGGGGCTTCGAATGTGATTGAATCCCCAATTCTAAGGCTTAGGAAGATCTCATCCATTCCATTTTGAGGAGTGATAGAATCATTTGCCATCAAGTAGCCGGGGAAAGGCTGGGTAAGGGTGGAGTAGATTACAGAATCTGAAGCAGTGGTAATCTCCAAGTTGTAAAGTAAAAAGTCACCGTTGGTAGCTTTTTCTGCTCCTTCTTTGACATAGGTAAATTCGATTGCGTCTTTTTCAGTCACTTTGGTCTTTTGACAGGAAGACATGGTACTTGCACCGGTAAGAAGTGCGAAGAGCGCCACTAGGCTTTTGTAATTTTTCATAAAGGAGTAAGTGTATTTCAATTTTGATTTTGTATGGGATTTAATCTGCCACTTCAGGAACAGAGTGAAAAAGCTCCACTTGGCACTGTTCGACTAGAGATTCGAAACGCTCGACCGTTTCTTTCAGACTTAAGGCAGATTTTCCTCCGGATGCATTTTTGTGTCCTCCTCCGTTAAAGTGAGACGCAGCAAATTTATTAACCGCTACATCACTGCTGGATCGGAAGGAAATCTTTATTCCGTCCTCACGCTCTGAAAACAAAGCCGCAAGCTTGATCCCGTCCAAAGATAGGGCATAATTCACCAAACCTTCGGTGTCCCCGGTTTGGCTTTGATATTTTTTAAGATCTTTTTTGCTGATGACAAAATACGCTGTGTGGAGATCTTCTCTCACCACAAGCCTTCTAGTAATGGCAAATCCGATAAACTTGAGCCTGTTTACCGAATTGGAATCATAGATCAGGTTTGCTATTTGCGAGGAATCAGCTCCTTTTTCCAACAACTCTGCAACGACCAAATGGACATTTTTTGTGGTATTGGGATGTCTAAAACCCCCGGTATCGGTCATGATGCCGGCATATAGACAGTCAGCAATATCCTTATCAATGAGCGATTTGTCACCGAGCTCTACGATCAACTCGTACACGAGTTCACAGGTTGCAGCCGCTTTGGTACTCCAATACCTGAAATCCGCAAAATCCTCGGGCTCTTGATGGTGATCGATGTTGATGACAAAAGCATCTGATTTGCGAATGATCTCTCCCAATTCATTCACCCGGCTCAAGACGGAGAAATCCAGGCAAAAGATCATTTCGGCTTCCTCTAACTTGGCCAATGCTTGCGGTTTGTGTGAAGGTTTGGAAAAATCCAACACGTCCTCATTGCCTTTCATCCAAGTTAAAAAGTAAGGATAATCGGTTGGGGTCACCACTGTCACGCGATGGCCTTTTTTAATCAGATAGTTAGCAAGGCCCAAAGAAGAACCCAACGCATCGGCGTCAGGCTTCACGTGAGTGGTGATGAATATTTTCTTGGGAGAGGAAAGTTCTTTTTTAAACGTAGCTAAAGCATCCATTAGATCAAATCAGCGGCACATCTGGCTCCAGTAGGCTGCAAAGGTCAGGAAATTTTCCAGAATTCCCAAAGCATCAAGATTACTGATAATGAAGCACCTAGCGTATAATTCCGGATTAGATAGGGTATTCTAAAACGAAAAGTCCTATTTTTGCGCCCGAAATAAACCAATACAAATCCCAAACCCATGGCAGGAAACAGAACATTCACCATGATCAAGCCAGACGCTTTTGAAGCAGGCAATGCAGGCGCTATCCTGAAAATGATCGAAGAAGCAGGCTTTAAAATCGTGGCCATGAAAGCTACCCGCTTGACCCAAGAATTGGCCGGCAAGTTTTATGCTGTGCACAGCGAAAGACCTTTTTATGCAGACCTGTGCAAGTACATGTCTTCTGGAGCTATTGTAGCTGCTATCTTGGAAAAAGACAATGCAGTGGAAGATTTTCGTACCCTAATCGGCGCTACCAATCCGGCAAATGCTGCTGAAGGAACCATCAGAAAAATCTTCGCAAAATCCATCGAAGCAAATGCGGTACATGGATCTGACTCCGACGAAAACGCCGCTATCGAAGGCAGCTTCTTCTTCAATCAGTACGAGCGTGTAATCTGATCTGAATATCAAGAACATAAAAAGCCATCCGGAAGCAATTTTGGATGGCTTTTTTAGTAGCAAGTAGCAGGTATCTAGTATAAAGACACCGATGCAAGAAAATCAGGAGTACAGTTGCAGTCTCAAGAGGCAGGTTGAAAGTATGAAAGCTGAATTCAGAAAGCTAAAAAATGAACATAACCTTTCAGCTTTCTGAATTAAGACTTCTGCCTTTCCACAAACTCCGTCATAATCTTCGCCGAAAGCAAGGAAAGAGGAATTCCTCCCCCGGGGTGCACACTTCCACCACAGAAATACAGGTTTTTGATATCGGAGGAGTAATTGGCGTGGCGAAGAAAAGCAGCAAATCGATTGTTGCTACTGTTGCCGTAGAGCGCCCCTTGGGCAGAGGAAGTTTTGGATTCGATGGTACGCGGCTCTAGGATTTCTTCCACTTCGATCAGAGGTTCCAGATCTGTCTTTAGGATTCGGTTGATCTTGGTGATGATATTCTTCCTGGCTTCGGCAATGAGCTGATCCCAGTCCTGACCCTGATTATTGGGGACATTGATCATGGTAAACCAATTCATACATCCAGCAGGTGCATCGTCTGTTTTGTAAACAGAGGTGATATTGATATAGACTGTGGGGTCTTGGTAAATACTTCCCTTTTTGAAAATATGCTCAAACTCGGTGCGGTAGTCATCCGAAAAGAGAATGTTGTGCAAATCCAGCTCGGGAAACACTTTTTTGACCCCCCAATAGAAAATCAATGCAGAACTTGACTTGGGTTGCTCAAGGAGCTTTTTGGGCTGCTTTTGCTTTTTCAGTATGGTCTTATAGGCATTGACCATGTCCATGTTATTTATGACCACCTCTCCGGAAATTACCTGATCTTTGACTCTTACACCAACAGCCTTTCCGTTCTCTATCAAAATCTCTTCCACAGGAGCATTGAAATGGTAGTTCACTCCCAGGGAAAGCGCCAAGCGATACAGGCTGAGGGAAATGTCATGCATGCCTTTTTTGGGAAAAAAAGCACCGATGTTAAACTCCAAGTGAGGAATTATATTCAGTGTGGCAGGAGTCTGATAGGGGTCCGAGCCGTTGTAAGTTGCGTACCTATTAAAAAGCTGCACCAGTTTAGGCTGTGCAAAAAGCGCCTCGTTGGCCTTGTTCATGGTCGAAAAGATGCCCAGTTTTCCCATTTTGAGGTAGGATTTCAGGGCCTGTGGACCGAGCCATGTTCCCAACTGATGCAGCGATCTGTGCATAAATAATGGGGCCAGATGATCATAGATGAATGCAGACCGCTGTAAAGCTTGTCTGACAGTCACTGCTGGTTCGCCCAATTTAGTCTCCACTTCTTTGGCAAAGCGATTTTGATCAGCCCACGCCTTGATGGTGATCCCATCTTCCCAAAAGTAATGGCAAGCTACTTCCAGCTTAAGATATTCAAAATGCTCCTTAGGGTCTTTTCCAGCCAATCGGAACAGCTCTTCTACTTGATCAGGCAGCGTGAAGAGCGAGGGTCCTGCATCAAATCGGTAGCCTTGAATTTCGATCTCAGAGAGCTTGCCGCCCGGGTAAGCATTGGCTTCATAGACCTCAACTTGATAACCTTTTAAAGCCATTCGTATGGAAGCAGCGATACCGGCAATTCCGGAACCAATAATCAACGCTTTTTTCATTTTCTACGGGTGTTGAGACGAAGTAAGATCAGGTTTTTGAGGGGAAATGTTTCGAGAAAATGTGGAAAAGTTGTGACCCAATCATTATCCCAAAATCTGAAACTAAGAGAATTGAAGTCTTCGATTTACCCCGATATCCAAAGATCAAGACCTTTCATACTCCAACCTAAAATTCCCCACATGGATTTTGCTCTCTTCGATTTTACTCTTATGGCGGAAATAATTGACGGTACCAAAAATCAGAATGCCCGCCGAAATCAAGTAAAATACAACTTGGTAATAAATACTTCCTTCCACCTGAAGGAGATTTTTGATACTCAAGCCTGCCACTAGGAAGTACATGGAAGTCCTCAAGAAGGATAAAAAAGTAGTCTGATTGGCGAGAATGGTACGCTGCAAAGCCAGGTTTTCTCTTAGCAGAAGATCTTTATTGATGGTGTTATCGAGCTTGGACATGGCGATGGGGACTAGATTGATCAAAGGTAAGCGATTGTTTGTTGGGTTTTAGATTTCTTACCTATCTCTGAAAACCTCCACCCTAACGGGATACTGTGGATTTTCCCCCAATAAAATCCGAACCATATTAATGGCTATCATCACCCATGCAAACAATCCCATCCCGGCTAAAATCAACACAGGGACAAGCAGAAAAGCCAAAAATCCACAGGGAATCATCACAGCAAGCACATTTACCTGAAAGTTAACTACCTGCAGGACCTCCTTTTTGAGACCGGGAAATTGGGGTTTCACCCAAATCCAAAGCAAATAGGTGGGAAGAATCAAAAGGAGAAGGGCAGTGAGATGGAGGAGTATCCTGGGACCAACAGGCACTATTTCTTCTTGACTATCCACTTGTTCCCCTGGCGTCAATCGGTCGAGAGGGAGGTCCAGCACCTGCGCCAGTGCAAGCAAGGTAGACGATCTGGGTTTGACTTTTCCGGACTCGATCCGTTGGATCGTTTTGGAAGTGGTTTTTATCCTTTCGGCAAGGTCTTCTTGGGTCCACCCTTTTTTAATTCGTGCGGATCTGATGATATCACCCGGGCTCATAGGCTTTTGCTTTTCTCAAAAGTCTCTTAAAAAAAGGATTATCACTACCCCAAGAACAGGACATTTACCGGACATTCTCCCAAAAACCAAAAAAGTCCGACCCAAAGGAGCCGGACTTTTACTTTTATAACCTTACTTGAATATTAATAACCAGGGTTCTGCGGAATCGGTGCAGAGGTATTGGTCAAGATCTCTTCCAATGGAATCGGCCAGATAAACAAATGGCTGGAATACGGCAGAGAGTGATCGGTCGGGATGTTAACATTGGTCGTGTAGAAGTTTAGACCGGTGATGGATCTGGAAGTAGCTTTAGCAGGAATACCCGGCAATCTTCCTTCACCCGCCAATCGGTGGATGTTCGGGAATCTTCTTCCTTCTGCCAGGAATTCGATCCTTGTCTCACGGATGATGGCATCGATTAGCTCATCTGCATTTGCGAAATCAGCTGTAGTATAAGCCGGAACTGATGCAGGAAGCGCACGGCTTCTTACTGAGTTGAGCAAGGTCACCGCTGCTTGGGTATTTCCCAATCTGGCGTTGGCCTCAGCTGCTGCAAGCACGATCTCCGCAAAACGGATTACAATAGAAGGATCAGAGAAAGTCACCGCATCAGTATACTTGTTGGTGAAGATTCCCAAAGGACCTTGACTTACAAAACCATCTGTAGCGCCTCTCACACTTCTTCTGGTATCCTCAGGATGCCACCAAGTCGCTCTCCAGATCAATGGACTGATTTTCACCAGACCACGTGCACCCAAATTAGGGTTACCATACATGTTGGCAAGGGCACCGTTTACACCAGGGTTAGAAGCTTGAGTATTTTGGAAAGAAAACACGTTGTCTGTGCTGGTACCACCGCTTCTGAATGGAGCGAGTGGATTAGCCGTCACCGCATAGCGGCCGGAGATTTTGTTGAACTCAGTCAATACATCAGCCCATCTTTCCATATGCAAAAACACGCGGGCTTTCAGAGCAATTGCAGAACCTTTGTTGGCACGGAAAGGGCTAGTGCCATTTCCCATTAGGGATTCGGCCTGATTCAAATCAGCCAAAAGCTGATCGTACACACTTTGCACAGTACCTCTTCCTACTGCTTCACCTGGGCCTACTTTAGATACGTCATTAATGGCAAACGTTCTATAAGGAATACCCAGTGCCGTAGGATCATCAGAATATGGTCTGGAGAAATAAACTACCAACTCGTGATGAGCCAAAGCTCTTAAGAAAAGTGCTTCACCCATAAACTGATCTCTTACTGCCTGAGTGATCGCACCGCTGGTTACCGCAGCGTCAAGGTTTTCGATCACGATATTGGCACGGTTGATCATTCTGTAAAGAGAGATCCACTGTCCGTTGTTGTTGGCTGTCTGAGGATTGAATCCATTGATGTAGGTGACCTCATAAAACAATTGGTCGTTGTACATGTCTTCACCTCTCATGTCACCCTGCTGCACAGAAGCCGCTCCGAAAGGATAGCCTCTTTGCACCGCACCCAGGTAGAATCCACGCTGAGCAGCTTCATAGATACCCAATACGGCAGCATTCACTCTGTTTCCATCGGCAAAAGCCTCAGCATCCGGGATAATATTAGCTGGTTGCAGATCGGTCACTTCGCAGGAAGACGTCACGCCTACCATTGCCAGTGCCACCAATACTGACTTTACTTTAGTTGAAAATATTGTTTTCATGTTTGATCGATTTTAGGATTGAAAATTAGAATCCAACATTAAGGCCCACAGACCAAGTTCTGATGATTGGAGCCACGTTCCAGTCGATTCCGAAGTTCAATTGACCACCGAATTGGTTGGATTCAGGATCGATTCCGGAGTACTTGGTGAAGATCAGCGGATTCTGAACCTGTGCAAAGAATCTTGCAGACCTGATTGCACCATTGAATGCATTGTTAAGGATAGCACCAGGCACTCTATAGCCAACTACTATGTTTTGAACTCTTACAAAATCACCTTTTTCTACAAATCTGCTGTTGGAAGCAGCTGTCTGCCAGGTGTTGGCATCACGACCTGCATACAATCTGGGTACATCAGTCACCTGACCGCTTTCAGTCCATCTGTTTAAGATTTCTCGGTGGTTGTTGGAAAATCCAAGACCAAGCAAACCTCTTAGCGATTCGTTCATGATGTAGTTGCCACCAGAATATCTAATGAAGATCTCTGCGTCAAAATTGCCATAAGTGAAGCTGTTTGACCAGCCTCCCTGATACTTAGGCAAGGTATTTCCCAAGAAGAACTGGGTAGGAGCTGCGCCAGGAGTAGTAGCGTTTGATGGATTAGCAGCGTCAAATGCTCTCCAAGTCGCCGCACCTACTAGCTGCACGATGTTGTCACCGCTGTAGTACATGGCATTGCCGTTAGCAGGGTTGACGCCCGCCCACTTGAATCCGTAAAGCTGCGCAATCGGTCCACCTACTTCTGTTCTATTGTAAGTACCAGTCAAAGGCTGCACCAAGTTGGTCACCTCATTGCGGATCCAGGTAAAGTTGAAGTCCGTGTTCCAAGAGAATTTGCCATTGTTGATCACATTCGCCAAGGCACGGAATTCCACACCTTCGTTAAACATGGCACCCACGTTTTGGCTGATGGTGTTGTTTGGAATACCCAAAGAAGGCGCGGTTGGCGCATTCAATACGATACCATCTACGTTGTTTTTGAAGTAATCCGCAGACACGGTCACTTTACCGATGGTCATGTCAAGACCTACGTTGAATTTCTTTGAAGTTTCCCACTGCAAAGCAATGTTAGCTACGTTGGTATATCCGATACCTGCACCGGCAGCGGCTTGGACGGGACCAAATCCACCAGCATAAGGGAAAGAACCACCTGGTAAGCTTACGTTACCAACTTCAGCATAAGAAGCTCTTACTTTCAAGTCTTTGATCAACGTAGAGGTGAAGAAAGATTCGTCAGAAACTCTCCATCCAATCGATCCACCTGGGAATGTACCTCTTCTGTTTTCGGTAGCCAGCTGAGAGATACCGTCATTTCTTACTGCGAAAGACAAGAGGTATTTGCCTTTGTATCCATAGTTGAATCGTGCGAAGTAGGAGTCAAAACCCTGCTCTTGAAATCCACCACCAGAAAACTGGTTATTGTAAGATGCGGAGATTAGGTTTCTTAATCTGAAAAACTCATCCGAGAAGTCCGTTCCTGAAGCACTGAAGTTATAGAAATTGGTGTACTGATATTCTACACCAGCAGTCACGTTGATACTATGATTTTCGGCCAAAATGGTCTGATAGTTCAACGTATTCTGCCAGTTCCATCGAGTAGCCGGATTAAATGCCATCGTCACAGAACCGTTGGAGCTTCGACCGTCACCATGCTTAGGGCTTAGCGTAGTAAAGTCATCCGCCAAGGTCACGTCGATACCGATCTGTGTTCTTGCTGTCAGGCCTCTTGCAAGGTCAGCTTCTGCATAGGCATTACCCAAGATTCTGTGGTTTCTGTTTCTGTAGAAATTGTTTGCCAAGACATAGGCGATGTTCGGAATGTTGTTATCCGGGCCGGCAAGGTTTGCACCGAAACCGGTAGTAGCACCATTGGCCGTGATGTTGAATCCACCGAATGCAGTATTCGCAGGATCGTAGATTGGCACGTTAGGCAATGCTCTGGTCGCGTTATAGATCGCCCCTGAGAGTGAGTTTGCGCCATTGTTGAGACCCGTGATTTCTGTATAGGCATACGAAAGGCTCTTTCCGATTCTTACTTTTTTTGAGATCGAGTGGTCGATGTTTGATCTGAAAGCATATCGCTTCAGGTCATTGGTTTTTACCACAGATTCCTGGTCGGTGAAACCAAGAGAGAAAAAATACTTCGTCGATTCAGAACCACCAGAAATGGAAAGATTGTGCTGCTGTGTATTACCCGATCTTAAGACAGCATCTTGCCAGTCGGTATTTACGCCCGGATTCGCGAGTGGAGAGGCATTGACATTTGCTCTTTTTTCATTGGCTATAGTCACCCACTCATCGCCAGTCAGCAAGTCAAACTGTGCCACAGCTTCATTGACACCAAAGCTGCTGTTGTAGTTTACTTGTGCTTTTCCAGACTGACCCCTTTTTGTAGTGATCAAAATAACTCCATTTGCTGCTCTTGAACCGTAAATCGCTGTTGCAGAACCGTCTTTCAATACCTCGTAGGATTCAATATCCGCTGGGTTGATGTTAGCAAGTGGGTTAGAGGCAACAGCACCAGAACGATCTGAATCTACCACTGGGACGCCGTCGATTACGATCAAAGGATCTGCTCCACCGGAAAGTGAATTGACACCTCGGATACGAATGATCGGCCTGGAACCTAATATACCACTGGGCACTGTAACGGAGACACCGGCAGCTCTACCCGCTAATTGAGAATCAAAAGATGGCGCCACAAGGTTTTCTATGGAGGCATTGTTGATCGATGCTACCGAACCGGTGATTTCTCTTCTTTCCTGAGTACCATATCCAGTCACGACTATCTCGCTCAGCAATTTGACATCTGCGTCCAATTGCACATTGATCGTAGTAGACGATCCGATGCTGACCTCCTTGGTCAAATAGCCCACAAAACTGAAAACCAGCGTGCCGGCGTCAGCAGGGACAGCGATGGAATAGGTACCATCCAAGTTGGTCACTGTACCTTGTGTGGTACCTTTCACAACCACACTGGCACCAGGTATGCCCTCCGGTTCTTCGGAAGAGGTTACCCTACCAGTGATCGTTTTAGTTTGCGCGAGTACTGACACTAGGGTCAGAAAACTCAATGCAAAACCTAATAAAACTTTCTTCATAGGTCGATTATTTAGACATTTTAATTTTATGAAAACCAATATCGACCTAAGGGACCAAGAGAACCAAACGCTAACTTGAAGCATACAGAAGCAAAAAACAAAATGTAATTCTGTATTCTAGATTTTATCGTTAATAAAAAATGTTTTGATAGTTTTAATCTTTAATTTTCAAGACATCGTTTGTAGCATGCCCCATTATTCAAAATATAATTCTAATTTATTAATTTCTATACGTCTTTTATTCTATTTAAAAAATGATCTAATTATAAGGTCGCAATAAAAAATTAAACAGTTTGACTAAATAACTTAATGCTTTATTAACTTATTTCATCAAAACCCTATTTTTCTTCTGAAAAAAAAATTGCCGGGAATTACCTCAAAAGAATGAATTCAAGGGATTATCCCTATTGACCAAATTTTCTTCAAGGGGTTTTTTTTTGATAAAAAATCAAATTAGTAGGTCGAATGGCAAACTAAATTCAAAAATCTAGGCGCTATTCCCAAAAAGCAGTTCTTTTTGGATCTGCCACCTGCCTTCTGACTTCTTCAAAAGAAAAATTCTATCCACAATGAAGACTGCCTCGAATTGGTAGGCTATGGCCAGGTTCAGGACCTCTTCAAACTTACTTGGCTTTACGTCTTTAAACGCCAGCGTAAGATGGGGATGGTAGTTACGATCACTCAATTCATCTACCAATAGCAGGTCCCTTTTGCAAAAGAACTTTAAACTTTTTTGGAGCTCCTCAAGCTGGGGGTTTGCAATGATCTTCTGAAAAATAACCCGATGTCCAAAAGTACCGATTCCGGAAATACCCACTTTAAATGACATCTGAGTGCCCAAAAACTTACAGAGTCTGGCTATCAACTGTTCTTCTTTAGCCTCATTATACGAGAAGGGCATTTTCAGCGTAATGTGGGGTGGAGACTTTAATGCATACTTCAACCCAAATTTTTCCTGTATTCCCTCTTTTATTCCATGGGATTTTGATAGGATAGGATCCGGCGGAATCACCGCCAAGAAATACTTCTGCATTACTTTCATCACTATAAAATTACCCAAAATCAACCTTGAGCACTCCATTCGCAAAAAACAATTCGCATTACCCATTCTATCTTTTAACTTAAGGCAGATTTAAAACCCACCTTATGAAGTTCTTTTCCAAGGCCATGGTAGGCTTAGACCTCACCGAAATGGACGATATCCTAATCAAAAAAGTAGCTGTGTTTACAAAATTCCTCGGCATTGAAAAATGCTATTTTGTACATGTCGCCAAAAATCTGGAAATCCCAGAAGAAATACTTTCGCAATATCCCGATCTCATTGCACCGACTGATGAGTCAATTGAGGCAATAATCAAAAACAAACTCAAAGAGCATTCCTTCCCTAACGAAGTAGAAACAGAGGTATTTGTGGAAGAAGGAAGTCATCCACTTGACACCTTTCTGCGCTGGGCCAAGCTGAAAGACGCCGATGTAATCATCATGGGAAGAAAAGAGGACCTCCCCGGGCATGGAGTACTTGCAGATGGTGTAGCAAAAAAAGCTCCTTGCTCGATCCTACTACTACAGGAAAAAAGGATGGTCAAACTCCCAAAAAAAATTTTAATGCTGACCGACTTCTCTACACACAATCATCTATTCTACGAATTTGGTGAGCAAATCGCAACTAATCTAAACGCTGAACTTGTTCCTATGCACATCTTTGATGTACCACAGGGATATTCAAAAACAGGGAAGTCCTTTGAGGAATTTTCAGAGATCATGAAGGAAAATGCAAAAAATGACTTTAAAAAATTTGTGAGCAAACACAAAAAGACGGACTTGAAATGTGAAATGGTCCTCCACGATGGAAGAAACATAGCCGCACAGATTACAGATTATGCAAAAAAGATTGAAGCTGACCTTATCCTCTTAGGATCAAGAGGCAGGACGACGTCTGCAGCCATTCTTTTGGGAAGTACTGCCGAAAAGCTAATCAGCTACAACAAGCTGCTTCCTATGCTTATATTCAAGAAAAAGGGAGAAACCATGGGCTTTTTCGATGCCCTTTTCAAAATTTAAACCGGCTTTACAAGGTAAAAGCAAGCCTGATCACCTTTGCCCTCCCTATTGTAGCGGAGGGCTTTTTTTTCCATTGATCCCAACTCTTCAGCTGTCAAGTAAGAATGGATTCTTGATCGGTCCAAACGCTCACCTTTTTCATACAGCAGCGTACCCCAAAACTGAAAACTACTAGAGTCAAACTCAATTTGTGTCAGTTTAAACCCAACCTGATCTGCAACAAGCCGCATGCCTGCCAAAGTGGGAATTATCAGATGTCTTGGGGCGTCCAACTGCACCCAAAAGACTCCTTTTTCTCTCCAAACCTGAGCATCCGCCACCGGGCAGCGGATCAATAGTTTACCTCCGGGATTGAGATGATCAAAGCAAGTACTCAGAATGGCCTGCGGATCTTCCATATGCTCAAATGAATGATGCATCATGATCACATCAAATAGGAGATCAGAGTCTTCGATGCGCTTTTTCCATAATTTAAACGAATCCGAAACCTCTACCGAACAGCTTATAAAGGGATCAAAACCATGTAAGTCCTTAAACCCTGAGACACTCAGTTCATAGAGTAGCTGCCCATTTCCACAGCCTACATCCGCTATTCTGTCTCCATACTTTGGCCTGAGTTTCCTGAGCCAATACCCATAAATTGGTGCTATGCTGTGAAGACCTGTCCTTAAGAAAACCTTCATTCGCAGGGCTTTCAGAAGATTCTTTTGAGAAGAAGACTTATTCAGGGTGACAAAAGAATAGTAGTCTTTAGGGTAATAGGCAGAAAAATCTTCTATCGACTCATCTAGCTGGAGTGAGCCACAATCGAAACATTCTAAGTAACGGAACTCACCCCCTAATCCAAGCATGCGCTCGGTTGCAATAAACTTTCTTAAACGGTTGGATTTGCAAAATTTGCAACATCGTTGGGGGTTAATAGGCATTTTCCCTATTGAATAGCAATTCGTACACTGTCTTCACCATGATCTCCATGTCCAAGAGAAAAGTCCAGTTGTTTATATAAAAATAATCAAGCCTGACTCTTGATCTAATCTGATAAGGATTTTCAATTTCTCCTCTATACCCTCTCACTTGAGCTAAACCCGTAATTCCCGGTTTGATTTTATGTCTGGAATTATATCTGTCTATCTGCGTCTTGAATGTCTCATTCATCGGAATCGTATGAGGCCTAGGCCCCACGATGGACATATCGCCCATCAATACATTGAGAAATTGGGGCATCTCATCGAGTGAAGAGTTTCTCAAAAAAGCTCCTATCCGAGTTACACGTGGGTCATTTTTGGTAGCTTGATGCGTGTCCGAATAGTCATTGGGAGTCATCGATCGGAACTTCAGACAGTTGAAAACCTGATTGTTGATTCCATTTCTTTTTTGAATGAAGAAAACCGGACCTCTAGACTCTATTTTAATCAGTAATCCAACTAACGGAATCAGCCAAGACAAAATGAAAACCGTAACCAAGCCAGCAAAAACAACATCAAAAACCCGTTTTGCAAGGCTGTTTAGGGGGTTGTCAAGAGGTATTTCATTTACATTGATTACGAATAGATCTCCATACTTTGAGAAAGAAAGATTTTTCTCCAGTTGAAGACTTCCCCCAGGAATCATTTTTACCTTGATGTAATTTTCATCTGCAAAATCGATGACTTTTTTGACCAACTTCGCATCAAGCTTTTCGTGGATATAAATCAGATCCAAATCCAGACTCGGAGCTTCTTCAAAAAAATCACGAATTCCTCCGCGAGTCTGACTGCAATCTGCCTTATCATCAAAATATCCAAGGAAATTGATCCCAAAGTCTTTTCTGATTCTAAAGACATCCGCCAATTTGGGACTCGTTCCTCCTTTACCTACTATGACCGCATTTTGATAATTGTTGCCTTTGGCCCTGTACTTTTTCAATGCCATGTGCACGGCTACCCGATAGATTCCCATGAGAAGACCCATAGTCAGCCCTAGCGAACCAATCTGAATCCATCGGAAATTTCCTGATTGAAGCGGTGTCCACAAGATCGCAGTCGCTCCCAAAAACCACATTAAGGTGATTGAAAAACTGGAAAGCGTCTGATCGTAGTCATCTGTCCGTCCGATTCTATAATCTTTTCGAATTACCGAGACAAAAGTCCAAAGTAGGCCCAATGGCAGAAATGCGCTGAGGTCTGTCCCTTGAAAAACTCCTATCTTTTGCAGCGTGATATTTGAGACGGCAAGAAATATTAGGGATGTGAAAAAATCGCTGATCGTAAACAACCAGGGAAAATACATGTCAAACTTTTTCTTCATAAAAATCAAAAACTGCTATTACCCCCAATTTTCAACAAAAACCAAGCTATATAATGGTTTTTGGTCTGGATGGCGTGTTAAAATTAAGAAAGAAATTCTCAAGGCTTATTACTTTTGACTGAAAATCTAACTCTCGAATTACCCTTTCTCTATGTATTCCCTACACGAACTTTTTTCATCTTCGGACAATCCAAATTCACTCGGTGCGAGATTCAGGGCAAAAAGGTTGGCAACTTTTGAAAACCTTTTTTTTGAAACCTTTGGTAATCAGAGAGAAATTCGGATTCTTGATGTGGGAGGTACAGACTATTTTTGGAAAAACAGCAGAGTCCCTAACCATCCCGGAGTGACAATTACCTTGCTTAATCTCCACCTTGAGCAAAGTTCCCATCCAAATATTCTGGCGCAAAAAGGTGACGCGACTGACATGAGCAATTTTGAAAAAGGGAGCTTCGATCTGGTTTTTTCTAATTCAGTAATCGAGCACCTCTACACTTTGGAAAATCAGCAAAAAATGGCCGCTGAAATTCAACGTGTCGGAAAGCACTACTTCATCCAGACACCTTATAAATATTTTCCAATAGAGGCACATTATGCGCTTCCTTTTGCACAGTTCTTACCCAAAAGCCTTGTCTATTCCATTTTGACTAAAACACGGCTCAGTAGATTGAAGCACTGGGAGCCAAAAGCCGCCCAACAATACCTGGATGAAATTCGGCTTTTGGATAAAACTGAAATGGGCGAATTATTTCCAACAGCAAAGATTCTTGAAGAAAAAGCCTGGGGTCTGACCAAGTCATTGACTGCACACACGCTGGGCTAACCGGCAAACTGTAGTCTGACCAAGTTGGCATAAAAGCCACTTATATCCTTGAGCAGCTCTGTATGACTGCCCTGCTCCACTATTTTTCCTTCACTTAGGACATAGATACGGTCCACTTTGCGGATCGTCGCAAGTCGATGGGCAATGATGAGTGTAGTCCTTCCCTTCATCAATTCATCCAAAGCTTCCTGTACCAAGGATTCAGATTCTGCATCCAAGGAAGACGTGGCTTCGTCCAAAATCAAAATCGCTGGATCTTTCAAGATCGCCCGTGCTATCGCTACACGCTGACGCTGGCCTCCCGAAAGCTTGACTCCACGCTCACCGACCAACGTATCCAAGCCCTCTGGGAATTGAGAGATGAATTGCCAAGCGTTGGCTTTTTTGGCTGCAAGCACAATCTCTTCCTCACTGGCACTCGGCTTGGCATAAGCTATATTCTCACGGATAGATCCTCCAAAAAGCAGAACCTCCTGAGGCACAATGCCTATTTTACCTCTGAGAGATTTAAGGTCCCAATCTTTTACATCCCGATCATCGACTTGAATAGACCCATTTTCTACTTCGTAAAATCTGGATAGCAGCTGGATAATAGTAGATTTCCCTGCACCTGAATGGCCTGCCAGGGCCACTTTTTCACCTGATTTGATGTGAAAGGAGACTTCTTTCAGTACTTCCACCTCAGGTCGGGTTGGGTAACGGAATCGAACTTGATCAAACTTAACTTCCCCTCGGAAAGTCAGGGAAGTATCTCCAGACTCAGATTCGGCCTCCTCTTCTAAAATCTCGAGAACCCGCTCTGAGCTACCTATTGCTTTCTGAAGCTGACTGTAAATGTCCCCCAAACCTGCAATTGAACCCCCGATAAACGTGGTGTATAGCACAAATGACACCAATTCGCCTACGCTCATCTCGCCTGAAGCCACAAGGCTGGCGCCATACCACATGACGCCGACTATTCCTCCAAAAAGGGCGAAAATGATAAATGAGATGAATGCTCCCCGATATTTGGCAGTAGTCAATGCTACCCCTACCACTTTGCCCAAACCGTTGCCATATCGAGCAGATTCATAAGCTTCTCCTACAAAAGACTTTACCGTAACGATCGACTGAAGTGTCTCCTCCACGATTACATTAGCCGCAGCTAGTTCATCCTGAGTTTTTTTGGAAAGCCTGCGGATAAATCGGCCAAAGACCATCGCGAATAGCACCAAAACAGGAAAGGTACCCAGCATAAATAAGGTTAGCTTAGGCGTATTGAATAACAAAAAAGCAACTCCTGCCACCAAGGTAATCACCTGACGAAACAGCTCTGCGAGAGTGGTAGAAAAGGTGTCCTGCAGCTGACTGACATCCGAAGTGATTCGGCTGATAAGCTCGCCTGTTCTTCTTTTGTCAAAAAAACTCATCGGAAGTCTTACCAATCTGGCATACAGAGACATTCGAATATCTCTCATCGAGCGCTCGGAAACCAAGGCAAATAACCAAACTCGGAAAAAGGAAAAGATGCTTTGTACTGCCAGGATTCCTATCAAAATGAGTGCAATGGAATTGACATCTTTAACGATCCACTCAGATCCCTGGGCCGTATCGATCAGCTTGCCTGCTACAAAAGGGAAGGTAAGTAAAGTCAAAGATGAAAAAAGAAGGAACAAAAGTCCTAAAAAAAACGCCCATCTGTAGGGCATCAGAAAACGAAAAATGCCTCCAAGCTTGTTCAGATTCTGCTTGTTCAACTTCCGCTTTTCTTCAGGCTCTAGGGCAGTTCCTCGTTTTTTTGCCATTTGATAACTTGGGTATTTGAGTCACCAAAAGTAGGGTTTTCACCGTTCAATTGATAAGGTAAGCTGAGATCTGTTGGTTTTTGAGAATTAAGCGGTCAGAATTCTATTTGCCAAAACTTCCCCCAAAGCTGCTGAATGCTTGAATCCATGACCCGAGCAGGCCGAAACCAAAAGAAAATCTTCCCTGCCATTGCTGGGCTCAATCACGAATTTGGCATCTTCTGTCACTGTATAAAAGCACACAGTAGATTTGAGAAAACTATTTTTTAAGCCCTTGATTTTGCCCTGAACTTTAGCCTTCCAAAACTCCTGCTGCTCCTCTTCACTGACTTCACGATCAATCACTTCAGGATGATCAACCTCCAGAAATGACTCGGAGGCCATTTTCACCGAAATCCCATCCACAGATGGAAATCCATAAATAAAGTCCTCAGGCGCTCCTCCAAATCCCCACATCCATACCGGATAGGTAGTCCAATCAGTCACTCCAGGCTCGATTTCCAACCAATGCAATACCTGCCTGCAAATTTTAAATTTCTTTTTCTCTTCACTTGAAATGAAATCCTTGATCCAGCCACCGGCAGTCAAAACAACTTTTTTTGCATACAAGGTTTCTTCTTGAAGTGTAATCTCGAAGCCATGGTTTTTTTCTCGGATAGCTTGCACCGGAGAATCATTTCGCTGCTCAGCCCCGTTTTTTCGGGCCAGATAAAGTTGTGTTTTTATGGCTAGTTCAGGTCTTAGGAATCCCGCTTCTTTTTCTTGGTAAATTTTGCCGGAGGCAGGGATCTGAAAGGCGGGAAAGGAAGAAGTAATCTCCTCCAAATCGGGTATTCTGTGTTCGATTTGTTGATTAGTCGCAAACCGAACCGTACGCTCCCAAAATCCCTCTGATCCATACTTGGACCAAGGATTTTCTCCCGAATCAATCAACAAGCCGCCGGTCCGGGTACGGATGATTTCTCCGGTAATGGATTCCAGCTCTGCCCAGATCTCGTGGGAGCGTTTTGCCAGGGCCACATATTCCTCACCTTCTCCGACTGCCAATCGGGTAATCCTGGTCTCGCCATGACTGGAACCTAGGGTGTGCGGAGGAGCAAATCGATCTAGTCCAATGACTTTTGCGCCGGTTTTACTGAGTTGGTAGAGTGTGGCACTTCCTACTGCACCCAGTCCGATCACAGCTATATCATACGAATGATTTTCCATGATCGAATATTAAAAAACAAAGTCAAAAGTCTCCCTGGAGATAGGTGTTAATTTTTTCTCATTTGAGCATCAACTAGCTCTCTTTTTAATTTTCTTTCTCTTTCGAGGGCACTTTTCCGGTGCTGATCCAATTCCATCTGTACCTCCTCCAGATCTTTTTGGGCCTTTCTTACTTTCCCAAAACTCTTAAAAAACTGGATTGCAAAAAAAGCCAATGCCCCAGCCAAGCTTGCTACCAACAACCACATTATAGTAGAATATAGGTTTTTCTCAACCGGAAATCCTAAAAATGAAAAACTGTCTTTTTCCAAAATAGCAGCCTCCTTCTCCTTATTAGCTTGGTCTAATACTGCTGAAAAGGTTGCCAGCGAATCCGCTACTGATGTCTGCTGGAGTTTGAGATCATTGATTTCCTTTCTCAGTACACGGATCGAATCGGTGACGTTTGCCTTGAGCTTCTCCAAGTTGGCTTTTTTGACTACTTCATATTCCTGGAATCCATTAGAAACTCGGTAGATGTATTCAAACTGACTGGAGATGGTACCTGAATTCAAGGAATTTTCAACTGACGTGGAATCCTGTGCTAAGCCTTGAAAGTGGAAAAAACAACAAACAAACAACAAAGTGAGTACAATAGATTTCATGGATATTTTAAAGTGGGATGGTGATGAATATGTTTCAAGAAACGTGCCTTTGTGTTTTGCCAGACTATTTTTTTCTTGCATGTCCTGTGAAAAGATCTGCTTTAACCTGATAGAAAATCAACTACAGTAACCCTATTTCTCTCAGGACCTAGCATTTCATTCACCTTAATTACTAAATAGTCCTCAGGGCATCTTGAAAATATTGAGCCAATTGGCCAACTTTCAACATGCGGTATTTCCTTTCTTTTCTTCTGATGTGCCAAAGCCTTTTGACGATGGCACAGGCTGTAACCAAATCTTCTGAAAGAAGGAAGATTGGCCTCGAAGCTTATGAACAAAATGATCTTCCCAAAGCTTATGCGATGTTTCACTCTTGGCTTTCCGACCATCCAGACGACGGAGAAATCTACCTCTACCGGGCCAGAATTTGGAATCAATTCAAAAACCCCCAAAATGCTGACATCGACTACACTGCTTATCTTCAATTTTTCCCCGACCATGGTGAGGTATATCTAGAACGTGGGAGAGCAAGATTTCAAAATGGTCTATTTGAACTGGCAAAGCAGGATTTTGAAGCTTTCCTGAAATTACCTCGAGGAGAAACCAGCCAAGTAATCTACAGAAGGTCTGTGGCTGCGGCTGGTTTTTCCCAAATCTTCACCGCCCAAACCCCAAACCCAGCCCAAGCCTATTACCATCTTGGGCTTTGCAGCATCGAGTTGAAAGAATTCGATAAGGCAGTGGTTTTTTTAGATTCGGCAATAAGATCCCAATCAGATGAGCCTGATTTCTACTCCGAAAAAGGCAAAGCCCTCGCTATGCAAGGTGAAAAAGAAGAAGCAAAACTGAATTATCAAAAGGCTCTTGAGCTCAACCCCGATCACTACTTGACTCGGCAGCGAATGGCTTTTCTCACTCAGTCCGGCGATGAGGAAGCTTTAGAAGCGCTTACTCAATCCATTGCCAGTGCCCCGGAAAATCCTGACCCTTTCAAACAAAGAGGGTATTACCGATTGAGTCACAAAGACCCTTCGGGCGCAAAGGATGATTTTCTTCAGGCGCTTTCGATGGATCCGGAAGATCCCCAGCTTTGGTTTTACCTTGGCACCAGTTGGGTTGGATTGAAAAATTTCAGAGAGTCAGAAAAGGCATTTGGAAAAGCAATAGAACTTGATCCCCGCAATGTGGAATACCTCCTTCACCGTGGACAATCCCGATATCGGATGAACGAATTTAAGAATGCCTTAGCTGACTTTACACTAGTGACGATCTATGATCCTGAATACGACAGTGGTTTTTATCACAAAGGGATTACGCTTCAGCGAATCTCCGGGGGCAAAAACGGATGTCCTGATTTGAAAAAAGCGATGGATATGGGAATGCAAGAAGCAAAAACCGCTTGGCAAAAAGCCTGTGGGCAAAATTAACTACAATTCCTTGACGGTATCTACTTGAGAAGCTATCCAGGCAGGTCTCCAAGAGGCAAGTAAAGTGATGGTGACCACTGCGACACTTATCCAGATAAAATCTTCCAAGTTTATCCTTACCGGGTAGGCATCTACCACTCCAGAGGAAATACCAAGTGAAATCAATCCAAATTGCTCCTGAGCTCCCACCAACACAAAGCCCAATATCAATCCCAACAGGGCACCGGAAAAGGCGATCATTGCCCCTTGTTTGAGGAAAATAGACCGAATAAGGCTGTTTTTAGCTCCCATTGCTTTTAGAATTGCTATGTCTTTTTTCTTCTCAATGGCCAGCATACTGAGTGAGAAAAAGATATTAAACGAGGCGATGGCCAGGATAAAAGTCAGGCTAAGGAAGACGAAGAGTTTTTCCAACTTGACGGTGCGGATCAAGCCTGCATGCTGCTCGTCCGCATTTTTTACTGAAAATTGAGCGCCCAACAGCCCAACGAGCCTCGCTTGGACTTCATGGATAGAAGCACCTTCCTTGACTTTGACCTCGAGGGAGGTACGCTTGTCTCCATAATTGAGCAGATTTTGGGAAAACTCCAATGGAACGATCACGTACTCGTTATCAAAGCTTTGTTCGATGCTAAAAAATGCTTTCGGTTCGATTTGAGCGGAGGAATAGAGCTGATTGGGGTCAATGCTGCCGGCAGTGCGGGGAGCTTTTGGATAGTATACTTTCAGCACGGAATTGATCTCACCCAGATTCACGGAGAGGAAAAAGCCTACTCCACGTCCTAAGATTGCGCCCGGTCTCTGAGAAGTGCCCAGGGTGGTATCCCCCCAAAAAAAACCCTTGGCAAACCTATCCTGATCCAGAAAATTCTCAGAGACTCCTTTAAGACGGACCACTTGCTGATTGCCCCGATATTCCAAAAGCGCATTGTCTTCGATCACTTCGGTGAGGATACCTACCCCTTCAATCTCCCTGATGGATTCAAGCCACTGTTCTGTGACCACAAAGCTCTTTCCTTTGACAGGCTCAATTTTCAGTTCGGCATCAAAGCTGGCAAACAAACTTCTAATTAGATCTTCCAGTCCATTGAACACAGACATAACTGCCACCAGTGCCATAGTACTTATAGCCACCCCCACCATGGAGATGATAGATAGGACGGTTATAAAATTTCGCTTTTTTTTACTGCGAAAGTATCTGCCGGCTATGAAGGAACTGGTATCCACGAGTTGATCAGGATTGGATTAATCTTCTTCTTCGTCCTCCTCAGGTGCCGGAGGAATATTGAGATCCGAAATGACCTTGTCCATATGCTGTGCATAAGTGGCTGAATCATCGGGAAAAAATGCCAATTCAGGAACTATTCTTACAGATTTTCCGATCCGCTTGGCTAAAGCATGCCGAATGTCTTTTTTATGGTCATTTATGTGCTCAAAAAGCGCTTTGGAATCCGCCAGTAAAAAACTCAAGTAGGCTTTGGCAAATCCCAAGTCAGGACTGACCATCACTCGTGTGATGGTGACCAAAGATCTACCGATTAGGTGCTTTGCCTCTTTTTGGAATATGTCCCCAAGTTCCTTTTGGATGAGTTTTGCGTATTTTTGTTGTCTTTTGCTTTCCATGTGAAGTATTTGTGAGACAAATTTAGCGAAATACTTGGGCATGCTTTAATTTCGACCCAAACCAAGTCAATCCCCCGACCGCCTTGCTGAGCTTTTTCAAAGTCAATGATCCCCTTCGCCTCATTGGAGTCGTAATCTATATGCTATTGATCAACGTGGTCATGTTGATTTTTTTCCCATTTCCCATCACAGAACCTAACCTGATTTGGATGGTTTTGGGAGAGCGACTCAGTGAGGGTTTGTTCCTATACCAAGATGTATTGGAGGATACAGGTCCACTCTCTGCCGGGGTTTTTACTGGAATTCACGTTCTATTTGGCAAAAATGAGGTTTTGTATGCTATACTAGGCCGGTTGTTGATTTTTTTCCAGATTATTTACTGGAACAATATCTTGATCCGTTACCGTGTGTTTGATGAAAACACCTACCTGCCGAGTATCATTATGGCGGCACTTTTCCATTTTTCTTTTGATTTGGCCACTTTATCCCCCACTCTACTGGGAAGCACCTTTCTAATGCTTGCACTCGGCCAGCTTTTTTCACAGACTGTCTTACAGAAAGAAACCAGCGAGTCTACCCTTTTAATCGGTATATACGGAGGATTGGCGACTGGATTTGATCTGAATTTCGTATTGTTTTTACCTTACATTGTTTTTACAGGCCTAGCAATATCAGGATTTTCTATCAGGCAGTTATTTTTATCCTTAGTTGGATTTTTCCTTCCTATTTTACTCATCTTGTTATTCTATTTTTGGAATGACGGATTGAATGAGGCTTTGCAAGCCTGGCCAATCATCTTTACCTACAAAGCCTATGAATACCAACCCTTGCTGAGTTGGCTTACACCGGGCCTGGTACCGATAATCCTCGCTCTTGCAGGATATTTCTTCGGCTCATTCTTTCGAGGAGCTACCATCAATCAGCAAAAACAACGACAGCTGATTGTGCTTTGGCTGATCTTCTCAGGGCTGTTTTTCTTTATGGTAAAAAGGCAAGCTGCTTACCAATTACTTATTTTTATTCCTGGCCTTACTTACCTGATTACTCAGTTTTTCCTCCAATTCAAAACAGGCTTTATTCCCAGATTAGGATTTACCTTATTGGTTTTGGGCTTGCCTTTTGGAGGATTGGCTTATTGGAACAGCCGAATAGATGTGGATACATCCTATTTTGTCCAACCTTCCCCTTCAGATCAAACTCCCAAAAGGGGTAGTGTAATGGTTCTTGGAACGAATTGCAGCAGCTACTTAAATCATCCATTGGGAGGTCCATTTTTGAACTATCACCTTACCAAGACTTTTCTTGACGGCGAAAAAACGCTCAAACAAAAATCTGAACTTTTCAAAAAGCTTACTAACCAAAAAGCTGATTTCATCTTGGATCAAGAGGGAAATTTCAAAGCCCTATTGGAAGAACTTCCTGCTCTCAAAGAACACTACAAAGAGACCAGTACAGGAATATTTGTGAAAATTGACAACTAATCGTTTGCCTATCGTTTACAGATCTAAATCGATCAAAGTCATTCACCATATTTAACAGTCCCACGAGGCCAAAAGGCCTTACATTTACCTATGATTAAAGCCCTCTTAAAACCCACCTTAGGATTCACCATCGGACTATTGGCGATGGGCTGCAGCAGCACAGGACTACTTACGGCGCCAACTCTGACTTATCAGAATACTACTCCAAGAATCCGAGAACTCGGGAATACCGAGTCCATGCAATGGGGACATTTAGATCTTGTCCGGGATACCGTACCTGGTATGAGTGTCAACCGTGCCTATGAAGAATTAATCAAGAAAAAGAAAGGTCAAACCGTCATAGTGGCTGTGATTGACTCCGGAATAGACCTTGCCCATGAAGACCTTAAAGATCTCCTATGGGTCAATCCCGGCGAAAAAGCCGATGGAATAGACAACGACGGAAACGGATTTGTTGATGACATCCATGGATACAATTTTCTAGGAGAATCCTTCCATGAGCAACTGGAATTTACCCGAATCCTTCGGTTGAAAATCGGGGACGAAGAGCTCCAGAATAAAGCCAAAGCTGAGCTTGATTCGAAGCTTCCCGAAGCCAAAGCGGCCCTTCCACAGCTGCAGCAGATCGAGCAGTTTGTGAGTATGGCGCATCAAAACATCCAAAAAAAGCTCGGAAAGGAATATTATTCACTAGCCGATTTGGAAAACTACAATCCTCAAACACCCCAAGAGGAGCAACTCATAGGTATTTTGATGCAGGTCTTGGGAATGGGGGAAGATATCCCATCTGCTCTCGCAGATTTGAAAGAAGGAATAACGTATTACGAATCTCAGCTTTCTTACAACCTCAATGTGGATTTTGACGGGCGAAAGCCAGTCGGAGACAATCCTTACGACTTTTCGGATAGTAAGTACGGAAATGGCGATCCCAACATCCGTGATCCTGAAGAAAGCCACGGAACACACGTAGCAGGCATCATTGCTGCCAACCGATCTAACAAAAAAGGAGTAAAAGGCGTGGCAAAGGCTGTAAAAATCATGAGCATCCGAGCTGTGCCCGATGGAGATGAATACGACAAGGACATCGCCAACGCAATCCGATACGCTGTGGACAATGGGGCCAAGGTGATCAATGCCAGTTTTGGAAAGAAATTTTCTCCAAATGCCGAGTGGGTGTATGAATCCTTGAAATATGCAGCCAGCAAAGATGTCCTTTTTGTCCATGCGGCAGGCAATGATGGATTGGACTTGGATGATATCCAAAATTCCAATTTTCCCAATGACCATTTGGGCAAAAATGCACCCGAACTTGTCGATAATTACCTTACCGTAGGCGCCCTTGCTCCAGTCTATGGATCTAAAATGATCGCCTCTTTCTCCAACTATGGAAAAGCCAATGTGGATGTCTTTGCTCCAGGAGATGAAATATATTCTACCATGCCCGGAAATATGTATGAATTTCAAGGAGGAACCTCCATGGCTGCACCAGCAGTGGCAGGTATCGCAGGAATGATCAGATCCTATTATCCACAACTCTCCGCTCCACAGGTAAAAAGAATCATCATGGAGTCAGGACTTTCTTTACCGATTCAAGTGACCGTAGGCGGAAAAGAAAGATCTCTGGCAGACCTCTGTAAATCCGGCAAAATTGTGAATCTATACAATGCGCTGATTTTGGCTGGAAAAGTATCTGCAGGACAAGTTTCCCTCTGAGGTCTCTCCAACTTAGCCGAAAAAGCCCTTGAAATCGTCTTTCAAGGGCTTTTTCAGTTTTTATACTTTCTTGACCAAATGGGCAATTACAAAAGCAGTCGGATAGTAGTCAGATCTACCCGCCACTTTATCTGTCCAGCCAGTCCTTCAGGTCAGCCACCTTTTCCCTACTGACCAAGATATCCGAGTCAGAACAATTCCTCAGGGAGACTTTGAGCCTGCTGTTGGAATAGGTAAGGACCTCCTCTATAGCCTCAATATGACTCAGGTACTTTCGATTCAAGCGAAAGAACACCACCGGATCCACTTGCCCTTCTATCTGCTCCATTGTGGAATCAAGGACATACTTTTTGCCTGCTCGGGTTTGAAGAAAAGTCACTCGCTCTTCGCTAAAGAAAAATGCGATTTCTTCGATGGAAACGCTCTGGATTTTTTCCCCAAAACGAACCAAAAACCGACTTTTAAAAGATTTTGTCTGGGGTTGGATCAGGGTCTTGAGCAGGTTCAAATCCAAGCTGGGTTGAATACTTCGAGACCTGAATTTTTCCACCGCCCGCTCTAGTTCTTTTGGGTCGATGGGTTTGAGTAGGTAGTCGATTGCATTGACTTGGAAGGCTCGAATCGCATATTGATCAAATGCAGTGGTAAAAATTATCGGGCTCAAAACTTTTACTTTTTCAAAAATCTCAAAGCTGATCCCATCAGCCAACTGAATATCGCAGAAAATCAAGTCTGGCGAAGGGTTTTCACCAAACCAACGGACGGCACGATTGACCGTATCCAGATTTCCGATCAACTCGGCCTCAGGAAAATACGCCAGGAGCAATTTACTCAAGCGGACGGCAGCAGGTTTTTCGTCTTCGATAAGTAAAATCCTCATGAGTTATTGACTTTCAAAAGTGGTAGCTTGACCAAAAACTCATCGTCGGATTGGTAGATTTCGGGAATTTGGTCACTTAAAATCTTGTAGCGGGATCGGATATTCTCTAGCCCGATGCCAGTAGAAGACTCGATTTGAGTGATTTTTGGCTGAAAGGAATTACTCACCCAAAGCTCGTTTCCTTTTTGGAGAATGGAAATGAATAGGGGATTTTCCTGGGAAGCAATGTTGTGTTTGATGGCATTTTCCAGCAAAAGCTGTAGAGAGAGCGGAGGTAAATAAGAGCTTTTGCAATCGGACACATCGATATTGTAATTAAGATTTTCCTCAAAACGGATCTTTTGGAGCTCGAGGTAATTCTGAGCAAATTCCAATTCCCTATCTAATTCGACCAGTTCTTCCTGCTGTACCTCTAGGACGTAGCGGTAGATTTTGCTGAGCTTTTGGATGAAAGCCGCAGAGCGATCCGCATCTTCATAGACTAGGTTAGAAAGTGCATTGAGGGAATTAAAGAGGAAATGAGGATTAAGCTGATCCTTGAGGCTTTGGTATTGGCTTGCCAATTTTTCGGATCGGAGTTGTTCGGCTTCGATGGCTGACTTGCGCCATTCTATCAGCCATGATCTGGAAGTAAAAATGGCCATGAAAACCAATGCAATGGTCATTGGGGTGAAGGTGAAATCCAAAATCCCGCCCCATGGAATCTGCTCTAAATCAAACTGACCATCGAGCCATGTAAACAAAAAAACAATAGCAAAGCTCACGATAAATGCATAAAGCATATAAGTAGAGACTGTGGCCAAAAGTCTTTTTACTGGCTCGTGTACCCAAGAAACTCTTGAGTCCCAAAATTCCTGAACTCTGCTTCCACCAAAACTTAGTGCCATGGATACACAAAAGGAAAAGGCAAATTCAGGGATAATGCTGATTAAATCCTCCCAACTCAAAAAGCAAATCGGGCAGAAAAAGACTTGTAAAATGAGCGCTATGGTAAAATTGATAAGTAAAAAATTCCTGAAGTCCTTCCAAAGTCCATTTTTATCTTTGTTGTATGTGGTAGTCTGGGTCATGGGGAGAAGTTAGGAAAAAGACTAGTATATAGGATACCTCTTACAAACGCTGTACAAGTTTCAGAATTTTAAAGAAAATTTACCTCCACCTGGGTCAGTTCTTGGTGGAGGTAGTTGGTTTAGTTTTTCAAATCAGGGATTACTTGCAGGCTCCGGCTACTGTCTCGGCTTCTCTTTTCCCCCAGGTTGGTAAGAGATAATTTTCGTTCACTTTTGCTTCTTCTTTGGCAAAAAGCTCCAATCCGACTCGAGCCAATCCACAGGCTTTCTCAGGTCCCTGCCCAAAGAATTGAGCCATTCCCTGTTCCATTTGGGCCATCATAGTCGTAGCTCGCGGATTTTCTTTGTCCAAAGCGATCGCTTTTCCAAAAGTCTGCATCGCCAAAGGGCTCAATTCTTGACCTCTGCTCATGGGATCCACAGCTAATTTGCCCATGATGATGAAGCCCTTCAAGACTGTGATTTCTGAATTGTTTGGCGCAATCTTGTCTGCTTTGCTCATCAGTTCCATGGCTTGGTCAAAGTATTGGTCCTTATTCACCTCAAAGCGAAACGCCGCGACGGTCTGCAAATAAGCGGCATAATAAAGTGGTAGCCACTCGGTATTTTTTCCCTCAGCGATTCTTAAAAATGCATTAGTTACGTTTTGTGATTCGGTGAGCGTTTGAATAGTTTTCATGGCTTGGATCTGCTTTTTCATTGCAGATTCGTAGGCAGGATCATTGGCGGAGGCATTCCATACGAATGCAAATAGAAGCGCGAGGGTGGCTAGGATAGTTTTCATAGTAGTGTGTATTAGAGGTTGTTTAGATTATTTGCGTTTTTGTCTTTAGAGATGGTGAAGAAAATTCCCAGAAAAAGGAATCGTGGAGCGCCTTGGCCAAGCGGTAAGGATTCAAATCTCCCTTGCTCATTTGGTGCTTGTGTAAACTGGTAACCGAAAATGTTTTGGTGGCCGGTTACGTTAGTGATGGCTCCGTGAATAATCAGATTGGGTCTGGGTAAATAGCTCCAACTTAGGCTGAGATTTTGAAAGGTGCCGGTTTTGGAGTTCATTTCACCTGGGCGATTCGGGTCAGTGTAGGTCAAGCCGTCATTGAAGGACCAAGAGAGTCCAAGTTGAGATTTTAAGCTTGGAACAAAGTGCTTGACCACCACACTCAGGTTATGTTTGGGAGCAAAGTCTGGCTGAACCTGTCCGGTATATTGGAAATAGCTACGCTTGCTGTCCACAAAGCTGTAGGTGATCCAGTAGTCGGTATTTTTCAGGCTTTCGCGGTCGCGAAAAAACACATCAAACCCACGGGCAAAGCCTTCCCCTTCATTTCGGACATTTTGGGGATTCTGGAGAATTCCATCAAATCGGACCAACTGATCGTAAGACTTGTGAAAAGCCTCGGCCCGAAAGGTCTTGCCCTCTTTTTGGTAGAGGTAATTCAAGATCAAATGCCCGGATTCGGTGTTTTTCAAGTTGGCGTTCAACACTCTGAATCTCTCCTCTGGCAATTGGTGGAATCGTCCTGCGGCAAGTGAAAGGGTCCCGTTTTCAGAGATTTTGTAGGCAAGTGAAGCTCGGGGATCTAGCCATTTTTGATCAGCCAAGCCAGAAAAACCCGCCCTTAGCCCTGATCGAAGCACAAACTTCTGGCTGAGGTACCAATCCCACTCGGTGAAAAGGTATCCTTGATTATCTCCAAAATTGCGAGCCAGTTTTTCTTTGGTCAGTGCTTCTGAGTAGGTATTTCGAAAGAATTCTGCTCCATTTTTCACAGCTAAACGATCGGAAAAATCATAGCTCGCAGTCCATTTGGCATGAGTGAGCTGACTTATTCTTTCTATTTCGGTTCCTCCAAAGTTGAGACGATCTTTATTAGAAGAATACGAAACACCTCCGAAAAGAGACCAACCGCTTTCATAGGCTTTTCTCCAATTGGTTTGAGCATAGGAATAGGTGTTTTTCACATTGATTAGCATGCCCCGATCAGCGACTCCCGGCTGTGCTTGCCAAAGTTGCATGCCACCGGACTCGGTTCGTGCGAGGACTTTCCACAGGCCACCTTTGGCTGTTTTCTGTTGTGCCGCAAGCTCTAAGTCTCTCCCATAGGGAGCTCTTTCCCAATCAAAGTCTTGTTTGATGATTCCTTGGTAGGGTTTTAGGTCAAAGAGATTTCCGGTGACAGTCAGGCTTCTTTTTTCATTGGCTAGGGTGTGTGCATAGCCCCCACCTACTGACATAATAGAGAGGTCCCCTTGGTCTCGCTTAGCCAGATCTTTTGTGTTCAAGGCCAAGGCAGAAGAAAGTGCTTGACCAAATTCTGCAGAATAGCCGCCGGTGGAGAAGAAGGTTCCCTTGAACAGGTTGGGATTAAATCGGGTGCGGGTGGGTACATTTCCGGCAGTGGTGCCATAGGCATTGCCCACGCGTAGGCCATCGATAAAAATCCCAACTTCACTCGCATCACCCCCACGAACGAAGAGGCGACCGTCATTTCCAACTGTGGAAGTGCCGGGAAGGGTTTGAAAAGCGCCAACGATATCACCCATAGCCGATGGTGTGGTGACTATGTCGAGGGGGCGAAGAATGACCGATTTTTTTTCATCCGAGGCTTCCATGGCTCCGGCAGAAATGGTGACGGTATTCAGTTCGTTAAATTCCTCCTTGAGAATAAGAGAAGGGATTTCCAAGGTTTTTGCTGAAAGTTCAACCACTACCTCTTGGGTTTTGAAACCCATCATGCTGAAAACCAGAATTTGGGTGCCGGTTTCGGCTGTTTCGAATTGGAAGGAACCACCTTGGTCTGTGCTGGCTCCGTCAAAGGTTCCTTTGAGGAAGACATTGACGCCCGGCAGGGGCTGATTTTTTTCGTCTAGAACTTTTCCAGAAAGAATGGTCTGAGCCCATCCAAAGGCTTGGATAAAAAGGAAGAGAATTAAAAAGGAGAAGATTGGCTTCATAGTTGGCTTGTATTTGAACCAAAGTTGAGGCACAGGTATCACTCAAAAAATTGAACCTGACTGAAGTGTCAAAATCCGTGACTGAAGTGTGGAGTTTTAAACCATTGAGAAATTAAGGGCATTTAGATAAAGAGGAGTTTTATGTGAATTTGGAATCACACCAACCTTTTCCCATCGCGAAAAGAAATTCTTAATTCTCTTAACTTCCTTAATGGTTAAAAAATCTCCATTTTAAGATACATTTTTTGGATCCTAAGAAATACAACTCGAAATCATCCGTGACCAAGCTTTCCTATTTGGTAGCTGGCTGTGCCATAACTGTTCATAAAGCCCTTGGGCCTGGTCTTTTGGAAAGGGTTTATGAAAAGTGTCTTTGTTTCGAGTTAGAAAAGAAAGGATTTGAAGTACTTCAGCAAATTCCAATAACCATCAATTACGAGGGAAATTTGATCGACTCAGAATTGAAATTGGATCTATTTGTGGAGGACACGATTATTGTAGAACTAAAAACCGTGCAAGAACTATTGCCAGTCCATTCAGCTCAGTTGATGAGCTACATGAAACTCCTAAAAAAGCCACAAGGGTTACTATTCAATTTTTATTCAGACAATATCACCAAGTCTATGAGACCATTTGTCGATGAGTATTTTGAGAGACTGCTGGACTAATTTTTCATCGTTTCAAGCCCGGAAGTGCTTAGGAGTTTAGAAACACATTGGTTAAATATTGATTTCTGAAATTCCTGTAGATGTAAAAATCAGAATCGATACTCACGATTTTGGTGGTTTGGATGATTTCTGAGGCTACCATCAAACTTGCATCAGCCAAGTCCATGGGTACATCAGCGAATTTTTCAGAGTACGCAATAATTGAATTCAGATGCTTTTCTGCAAGTGGAACGATCTGGACACCTCCTCTATTCACCCATTCCAAAAGATTCAATTGAGCCTTGAGACTAAAATCAAGCATATGCGATGCTTCAGTTAGAACAGGCCAAGTGGTCCAAAAAATTGAATTATATCCTTTCAAAAAGTTTAGGATGGGTAAATGATATCGATCCCGCTTATTGAATAAAGCAATAAGGGGTCCTGCATCAATGAGAGAATTTTCCATGAAGTTTGGCTTTAATTTCCTTTTTATAATTCACAGATCCATCAGGGTCTCCGCCCTCCACAGTGCCAAACAAGTCCTTTCCTAATTCATAGGCAGAAAGTAATTGAATTTCCTCTTGGATATATTGGTCCAAAGCCTCCTTGACCAAGGCGGTCTTTGAAAGCCCTTTTTTCTTTCGGATAAGATCAAGCTTACGCTCCATTTCCTCATCAAGTCTGATATTGAGCATGTTGACGTGTTTTTTAGCAATGTAATACATTTGTATTACAAAAGAGTTCGGCTTGAGTAAGTTTTTTCTTTTTTGTACTATACTTACTTCTTTCCCTACAAATGATGCTTGCTTTCTCCAGAAAGTTTTGGTTAGAATATTTACTTTAGACTTAGCCAAAACCCTTTTCCCATGTTCTTAAGATTTTCAATCCTTCTTTTAGTAATAGTTTTTTCCTGTGCGTCCCCACAAGCCGATAACAAAGAAGAACCCAAGCTTTCTGGCAACCCCATTTTCGAAGGTTGGTATGCCGATCCGGAAGGAATTGTGTTTGGGGATGAATATTGGATTTATCCGACTTTTTCGGCGGCGTTTGAAGATCAGTTGCACTTTGATGCCTTTTCTTCTAGGGACCTTGTAACCTGGGAAAAGCACGAACGCATCTTGGATAATTCGACCATCACTTGGGCCCGACAGGCCATGTGGGCACCTGCGGCGATCGAAAAAGACGGGAAGTATTACCTCTTCTTTGCAGCCAATGACCCGCTTACTCCCGAGCGTCCTGGCTACGATCCCAATAACGACATCAATCACTTTGGAGGAATAGGCGTCGCCGTGGCAGATTCACCTGCCGGCCCGTTCAAAGATTTGCTTGGAAAACCACTACTCTCGGATTTTCACAATGGAGCTCAGCCCATCGATCAGTTTGTGTTTAAGGATACCGATGGCACGCATTACTTTTTCTATGGTGGCTGGAGTCACTGCAATATTGGCAAACTAAATGCCGACTTTACTGGATTCGAACCTTGGGAAGACGGGCAGCTTTTCCACGAAATCACCCCTGAGGGCTATGTAGAGGGTCCTTTTATGTTTTTGAGAAACGGTACTTATTACCTCATGTGGTCTGAGGGAGGCTGGACTAATGATACCTATAAAGTCGCCTATGCCATGGCGGACAAACCGACTGGTCCGTATCGAAGAATCGGAACCATCCTAGAAGCCGATCCGGAAGTAGCCACAGGTGCCGGGCACAATTCGGTCATCCAAAAACCGGGAACCGATGAGTGGTACATGGTCTATCATCGTCGCCCGATTCCCAATGAAGGCCGTGACCATCGGGTGACTTGTATCGATGTGATGGAGTTTAACGAAGATGGCACCATCAAACCGATCAAAATGACTTTTGAGGGAGTGAAGGCGAATCCGGTGAAGTAGAAAATCAGACAAACCCTTTTTGTCCTTGAAGGCTTTTGAGCATTGATTGGAGGAAAGTAAAATAAGAATCCTGCTATTTTATCTTTAAATCGTAAAGTATAATAAAAGGGGTCAAAAATTTCTGCTGTTAATGAAAAGCGCCTCTGAGAATTCCCAGAGGCGCTTTTCATTTATTTGAATTACTTTTTATCCCAATCAAAACTTCACCACCGCTTCTACTTTCTGTCCGGATCTTTCGATCACCACTTTGGTAGAGTCACCTTTTTGGAAAGCGCTTAATGCTCGCATGTAACTCATCATGTCATACACGGTGGAGTCTCCAAGTTGCACGACCACATCTCCTTTTTGCAGACCGGCAGCTTGGGCAGGTTTGCCTTCAGAAACGCCATCTACGCGCATACCTTTTCCATCAAACATATAGTCAGGCACGACACCCATCGACACAGTAAATCGGGGAGAATCGCTGGAGTCTTTGGTTTTAGTAAAGGCAAGTTTGGGTTCGGAGTCCAATGAAGTCACTACTCGGGAAATGTAGCGGACGACTTTCACCAAACCCTCATAATTAATCTTGTCCGAGTCATCGGATGGCTTGTGGTAGTCTTCATGCTGACCTGTGAAAAAGTGTAATACGGGTAAATCTTGCAGGTAAAATGAAGTGTGATCAGAAGGACCAACACCCGATTCAGAAGTCACGAGCTTGAGGCTATCAGCGTTGATTTGGTCAAATACAGGGACAAAGCTTGGGCTGGTTCCTACCCCATTGATGGCCAAAGATTTTTCCTCATTCAGCCTTCCTACCATATCCATATTGATCATGTAATTGACCGTTTTCATATCTATGGTTGGGTTTTTGACAAAATAATTGGAACCCCAAAGGCCGTTTTCTTCCCCTGAAAAAGCAATGAATAGGACGTTATTTTTCAACTCTTCGTGTTTCAGAATTTCTGCCAAAGCTAACAAGGCCGCAGTTCCTGAAGCATTGTCATCCGCACCGTTGTGAATCGCGGAATCTCCCCGATGAAGGGAACCTTGACCGCCCATGCCCAAGTGGTCAAAGTGCGCTCCGATCACGATGGTTTTGTCTGCTTTTTTATCCAAAAAGGCCACCACATTTCGGCCAGTTACTCCCGTACCATCAGTTCCGATGACTGCTTCTTCGTGAGGATTGCTCGGCTTGGATACGGTAAATGGCTGGAAAAACCCTTCGGTTCCTTTGGGCTGGAGTCCAAGTTTTTCAAATTCTTTAGCCAGATATTCCGCAGCTTTTTGCTCACCATCTGTACCTATCGCTCTGCCTGCGAGCTCGTCCGCTGCCAAGAAAACCACATCTTCCTGAAGTGAGGCTAAAAGTTTTTCGTCAGTGGGCGGTCCATCGCAGGCAGAAAGGAACAGTATGGAAACGAGGATAAAACTCGATTTGGAAAGAAAATGCTTCATGATTTAAGTCGATTTAGTCCAAAGATAATAATTGGTATCTTGGGGCTGCAATTCTTTTGTTATCAAGGTAAAAAATGAAGAAACTCCTTTACTCCCTAGCGCTGTTGTCAGTAGCTTTTGTTCCAAAAACCAAAACCCCCACCAATCCGGAAGCCCGTTCTGCCACAGATTCACTTCTGCTTCATCCCGAGGAAATGAAATACCTCAAAAACATCAAGCAGTTGACTTTTGGAGGAAATAATGCCGAAGCCTATTGGTCCTTCAACGACTCTTTGCTGGTCTTTCAATCAGACTTTGCCGGATGGGACAATTCCTGCGATCAAATGTTTTACCTCAACTGGCGCGAGGATGATCTGAAAAACAATACCCCTAAGCGACTCAGCACAGGTTTGGGAAGAACGACCTGCTCGTATTTTCTACCCGGTGACCAAACGATCGTCTATGCCTCCACGCATTTGGTAGATCCTGCCTGTCCACCGGTGCCGGAGCGAAGAGCAGATGGTAAGTACGTGTGGCCGATCTATGACAGCTTTGACATTTTCACGGCCGATCTAAACGGAAATATCCTTTCTCAACTAACCAAGGAACCCGGATATGATGCCGAGGCGACGGTTTCTCCCAAAGGTGACCGAATCGTATTCACCTCCATGCGAACCGGTGACTTGGAGCTTTTCACCATGAATATCGATGGCACAGATGTGAAGCAGATTACCTCAGATTTAGGTTATGACGGCGGCGCGTTTTTCTCCCCTGACGGAAGTAAGTTGGTCTGGAGAGCTTCCAGACCCCAGACTCCTGAGCAAATCAAGGAATATCAGGACTTGCTCAAGGAAGGCTTGGTCAAGCCAACCGATATGGAACTCTATGTGGCCAATGCCGATGGATCCGATATCCGAAAAATAACCAGCTTGGGTAAGGCCAACTGGGCGCCGTTTTTTCACCCATCAGGTAAAAAATTGATTTTCGCTTCCAATCATCAGACCCAGCGAGGATATCCTTTCAATCTGTTTATGATCAATCTGGACGGAACTGGTCTGACCCGGATCACCCACGACGGGACATTCGATGCCTTTCCGGTTTTTTCCAATGATGGCAAATACTTGGTTTTTGCCTCAAATAGAAACAACGGAGGCACCAGAGATACCAATCTCTTTGTGGCCGAGTGGATTGGGGATTAAGGTCCTATGAGGCGAAGCAAAAAAAACCACCTTTTTTGGTGGTTTTTTGCATTTATAGTGAATCCAGATTTTTCAAATAAAACTCAGCCTGATCCAAAACTTCCTGCTGATTGGTCATTTTGTCCCAAGTGCGGTACATCATCCCGATGCGAGGATTTTTCTCAAGCTTTTCCCGGTTTCGAGCATAAAAATGCCAATAGAGGCTGTTGAATGGACAAGAGCCATGTCCGGTTTTTTTGGCTGAATCGTAAGCGCAATGGTCGCAGTAATTACCTTGTTTTTTGATGTAATTGGCAGAGGAGACGTAAGGTTTGGTGCCGACGATTCCTCCATCCGCAAACTGACTCATGCCCCGAGTATTGGTGATTTCTACCCATTCGATGGCATCAATGTAGATTCCCAGGTACCACTGATCGACTTCATCCGGATGGATTCCTGCAAGCAAGGCAAAATTTCCCGTGACCATCAATCGCTGAATGTGGTGGGCATAGGCCAAGTCCAAAGATTGACTAATAGACTCTTTCAGGCAATTCATTTTGGTCTTTCCAGTCCAAAACCAATCGGGAAGTTTTCGGTCATGACCAAAGAAATTGAGCTCAGCAAACTCAGGCATCTTTGCCCAATAAATCCCTCGCATGTATTCCCTCCAGCCGATGATCTGACGGATAAATCCTTCTACCTGAGCAATGGAAATTTGATCCTGATGTGCGTACCAATACTTTTCCACCGTCTGAACGACTTCCAGCGGAGAGATCATTTTGGTATTGAGTGAAAAGCTCAAGCGGGAATGGAACAGGTACGGATCCCAAGTGGTCAAAGCATCTTGATAGGCTCCAAAATTGGGTAACAATTGAACACAGAAATAGTCTAATATTTCCAAGCTTTCCTCCCTTGAAACTGGCCATGGGAACTGATCCGGATCGATTGTTCCAATGGTTTTTACTCCGGACTTTTGGATCATTTCTGTGATTTCTTTGACCTCTTTGAGATGAATCAAAGGCTTTTTCAGCAGTTTTTTGTCTTTAAGCGCCTGACGGTTGTCATGGTCATAGTTCCACTGTCCGGTGAGTGGCTCTTTCCCATCCATCAGGATATCATACTTCTTTCGCATCTCCCGATAGAAGGTCTCCATCAAGTAGGTTTTCTTGCCCTTGAAAAAGTCTTTAAGAAACTCCCTTGAAGTCAAAAAGTGATCTGAATCTACTGCCTCCGATGGAATCTGGAGATGTTCACATATCTCTTTCAGCAACTCATCCAACCGGTATTCATCAGGAAGCTGGTATTCAAATCGGTCGAAGCCATCCTTTTGGATCAGGTAGTCAAGTTGGTCTTTGATTTTCTGCCTGTTTTCAGGATGGTCGAGCGTATAGTAGATGACCTGATGACCCTTTTTGCGAAGCGAATGAGCAAACGACCGCATCGCCAAAAAGAACCCGACTACCTTTTGAATGTGATGGGGAACATAATCTGTTTCCTGGCGCATCTCCATCATCAAATAAGTCGTGGAATCGTCCGGTTTTGCAAACCAAGAGTGATTAAGGTTCAGCTGGTCTCCTAGGATCAGGCGAAGAGTTTTTGGCATAAAAAAAGGACTTTACCGAAGTAAAGCCCTTTGTGGGGGTGATTGTTTAGAGACTTAGTATTTGAAGCAAGGCATGGAAGACTTTCTGCCTGCACCTTGCTGAGAACCTGCAAGGAAAGAGAATCTTACGGAGATTTCGTGGGCACCGGCGCTATTGGCATTGCCTAGGTTGGAGACGTTGTAGTCGTAGCTGTATCCGACATCTAGACCGTTACCTAAGGAGATTCCGACCAAGCCGATCAAGGATTCATGTTGCACATTTTCGCTGCCCACTACCGGAATACCTCTGTACCAGACACCGATCACAAGAGGTTGGATGTTGACCTGAGCGCCCAGATCAAGTTGCTGGAAAGGTTCTTGATTTTTGTAGTTGAAGGCTAGTACCAGTTCTCTGGATCCTACTTTGTTGTTCATGAAGTTTCTGGAAGAACCGTTGGAAAGGTCGAATTTGACTCCACCGTGTGCAGAGACTTTCAAGGGAAGTTGGCTCAACTGACCATCCAAGAAAGAGATGTTGGGTTGGCTAAGGTGGTGAGCAGAAAGTCCAAACCAAACAGATTCGTTGTTGAAAAGCAGACCTGCGGAGTAGTCTACAAATTGATGTCTGAAATCAGCTCCGAGTTTTTCTCCTGAGAAATCAGAGATGCTTCCGCTCATGTCGTCAATTTGACTACCGAAAACTAAGTTGCCAAAGTAAGCGTCCCGGTCAATGTAGGATACTTGACCACCTACTCTCAGGAAAGATCTGAAACCAAGACGAGCTCTGTAAGAGTAAGCCGCTCCTATTTCGGAAATGCTAAGGTTAGCTTGGCTTTGTTGAGATCTATTTACGATCAAGCCTACACCAGAATTGATATTGAAAAGGTAAGAATCGAAGCTCGCAGAATAAGAATTGATGGATTGGTCAAGACCAGGCCACTGATTTCTGTAGTTGACTCCAAATCTGCTCATTTCAGAGCTACCTGCGAATGCAGGGTTCAAGTAGATTGGATTTGCGTAGAACTGTGAGTACTGAATATCCTGAGCTAAGGCGGCGTTGATAGATGAAAGAACAACCCCTGCCAAAGCAAGAGCCTTGCTCACTCTTGCGAGGGCTTTGAGGCTTTTTCCGATGGCGTTAAGTGAGTTCATTTTAGGTCGGGGTTTTGGTTGGTGTTTCGTGTTTATTTATTTGCTTTTGATTCTTTTTTTTTTGTTGGTTAGGTTTTCAGAATCTTTTTTTTGTTTTTTGTTAATGCTTATTTGATGTTGCTGTTTCTTATATGCTATAATGAAATATAAAAAATTAGAGATAACATATCCTAATTATATATAGTGTTTGTGCGTGCATTTTATATACACTTCAAGACAATTTTAAAATAGTGTGTTTTACATACACATATTGGTTTGTATGATTATTTTTTCTGTATGTGAAATACAGGGTTGAAAAATCTAAAACCTCAAAAAAAAGAGAAATAAGGGGTTTTTACTTCGAAATTTTCCAAATATTGGAGAGAATTTGCAAAAAAGTCTATTTTCTTTTCCCTCTCTAGAGATGATCCAATTCACCAATTAAAAAGTTATATAACGGAAATATATATGTGACTTTTATCACATGGTTGTTTTGTAATAAACAATTTCCAAATCAGAAAATCTTCCATGGATAGTTTCCATTAAATAAAATATGTATACAAAAAATAAAATACACATTTTCAAAAGCAGAAACTTGGATATAAAAAATGCCAGTCCGAAAACTGGCATCTAAATGAGTTATCAAAACAGGCGAAGAATTATCTTATTAGAGTAACATTACCCGATGAAGATTTTTTAATCCCTTCCCAATTCACATAGTCGATTCTATAGATGTAATTGCCCGCGGGCACCATCTGACCTTTGTAGGTACCATCCCAGCCGGTTGTTTCCAATCCCGAACCTTCATAAAGTTTTTCTCCCCAAATGTTGAACACTTGAAGAGTAAATTCTCTTATTCCTTTCATTTTTGGGATAAAAGAATCATTCAGATTGTCTCCATTAGGGGAAAAAGCATTCGGAATAACCATCATTTCTTCAGGCTGGGTGACTACCACTTTATTGAGTTCCTTAAGGGTACAGCCGTAAATATCCATACCGGCAAGTTGTACTTCGAATGTACCCGCCGTCTTGTATCTGTGTACAGGATTTCTTTCTTGAGATTTATTTCCATCACCAAAATCCCATTCCCATGAAATAAACTCCGGAGAGATTTCACTTTCAAAGATGATCTGCTCCTCGATGGTCACTTCAGGCTCGCTGCTAAAGACAAGTTTGCGGAATTCAAAATTTAACCTGCCTCCACCTTGATAATTGTAATCAGGGAAAGTCACCTTTACCTCTGATTCAGTTTGGCATCCCAAAGCGTCCTTTATGGTAACTTTAAGGATACCACTCTTATTAAACTGAATTTCATTGGTAGTTTGATTTTCATTTTCCCACTTGATCACATAGGGAGGTTTTCCACCTGTGATGTCAACCCATGCTCTACCTTTCAATTGACCTAGGTCACAATCCATCTCTATGGCATTGTCTATCCTTGCCACTAGTGGATTTGTTTCTTCTACTTTTACTTCATTTGAAATTCCGCAATTGCTTTCGTCAGAAATCATTACCCTGTAAGTACCTGATTTCAGATTGGTTCTTTCAAAACCTGAAAAACCATCTTCCCAAACGATTTTAACGACACCTTTCCCTCCGGTAACTCCGAGGAGTATTCTACCGTCACTTCCACCTCCACAGCTTACTGGATCTACTTCCAAGACTGTGACGGCGAGTTGAGATTGGTTTTTCACGCCATACTCTTTTTCCACCGAGCAGCCAGTAGCATCGGTGATTTTGACTTTGTAAGTACCTGCTGCCAAATTTTGTATACCAGACTGAGTAGATCCATTGCTCCAGAGGTAAGTATAGGGAGTATTACCGCCGGCTACTTTTAGCAGAATACTTCCATTGGAGGCTCCTGCACAGGAAGGATCTTTTAACGTCTCTTCAATAGTGATCGCTAAAGGAGAAACCAAATCAAACGTAGCCTGGAAGGTACAGCCATTTTTGTCGACAATATCTACTGTGTATTTACCTTGGCCTAATCCGTCTAAATCTTTGGTCAATGCTCCATTGCTCCACTTATAAGAGTAAGGTGCAGTGCCACCTTTAGGATTGAGGGTGATTTTGCCATCATTGCCAAAGCAGGAAGGATTTTGTACCGTTCCGATAGCACTTAAGGCTTCGGAAGGACCTAGAATTTGAAAGCTAGCATTGATCTCACAGTGTTGATCCCTTAAAACAACCGCGTAAGTTCCGGGAGCAAGGTTAGTTCGGTTAATTGAATTTGACCCATCGGACCAGAATGCTTGAAAGGCCCCGGTAGCTCCTGTAATATTTAGGTCTATCTTACCGCTATTGTCGCCAAAGCAAGTCACGTCTTGCTTTTGGAAAGAGGCTAAAGTGAGGGTGGATAGATTGCTAAGCGTATATTCTTTTTCAATGCTGCAACCTGATGCATCGGTTACTTTAACCGAATATATACCGGCTGCCAAGTTTTGGAGATGGGGCTGAGAACTTCCATTGCTCCATTGGAAAGTATACGGAGCTGTTCCTCCACTGATGTTTAATTTGATCTGACCATTGGAAATAGGGCCACAGGACGGCATTACCAATGTTTCGCTCAGCTGAATGCCACTAGGTGATACGATGGTATATGACCCTTGAAAAGAACATCCTTTAGCATCTCTTACCTGCACCTGATAAATCCCCGCAGCAACTCCTATAAGATCTTTGGAAGTCGCACCATTACTCCATAGGTAAGTATATGGACCCTCTCCACCTTGAACAGAAAGGTTGATTCTGCCATTAGTTAGCGATGAGCAAGTCACATGCTGAACTGACTCAGATACCGTAATGCCTGCTGAACCAGATTTTATCTCAAATGAGATACTAGTCTCGCAGTTAAACTTATCCGCCACTTTCACTACGTAGGTACCCGGGGCAAGGTTGTTGGCCTCCCAGACGTCCTTTAGGCCATTACTCCAAGATATTTGGTAAGGGGGCTTAGCTGGATCGTAGTCGTTTCTACCTATTTTGACACTGATTTTGGCGTATCCGTCATTTCCGGAGCCACAGGTAGCATCTCGTTTTGTAACTGGATTGAGCACCAAAGGAAAAGGTGGCTGAATAACGATTCGCTCTTGATGGACTCTTCCTTCCGAATCTGTAATCCAAACGGTGTATGTTCCTGCATTTAAGTTGGTTCTGTTTTGAACAGATTCATTGGTATTCCATTTGAAAGAGTAGGGAGGCTTTCCTCCTCCCACGGTCAAATTGATGCTCCCACGCTCACTGTGCGAACACAAGGCAAGCTTACCGCCTACTTGTACCCAAATGGCATCGAGCGATTGGATTCGTTCATTCTTGAAGGAAGGAAACTTGAAAGTAGATTGTGCAAAAAGCTGAGAATGCAAGGATGAGACTGTCGCAAACACCAAAAGAACTACTTGCCAATATTTAATCCCTGTCTTCATAATCTGAAACCTTTATGAAAGGTCTGCATTTTGAATATGTATTTTGGTATTACAAATAAATTTTTTTGCTTTTGAAATTTTTACATCTCTTTTTTTGTAAGCCGAATACAACAAAGGGCTTTTCCTGCTTTTCGCCCCTTTTTAGAAAATAGGGGTTTAAAATTTAATATTGCAAGTTTCTGACAGGGAGTTGTAAACTAAGTGACTTCTTGAAAAAGTTAAATACTTCTTAAAATTGTCATATAACCATTAAATCTGCCTTGGTTTTACCTTTTTTGGGGGTAGAAAAAAAAGAAGCTGATTTTTAGGTGAAAAAATTTCTGAAAATAGCTCTCCCCAAATCCAAGAATCAATACCTAAAGCAAGGAATGATTCGGGAGCGCTGGTTTCTTGACTTTGGATCACCCCATAGAAAAGTATATCGTATAGATATCTCATGTGCCCCTCCGCTGTTTCTTTGGTTGAGTTTGGAAACAGTAAAATCGTAAGAGTATCCCATGTCCAATCCAGATTCCAACGATACGCCTACCAATCCAATGATTGCCTCATTGTTGGGAAGAGCGTTTTTTGTAGGCATTCCTCTGTACCACATACCCAGGACCAGAGGCTGTAAGAAAAGCTGGGCACCCAGATCCAATTGATTAAATGGATCTTGTTCTTTGTAGTTGAATGCAAATGAAAGCGATCTTTCTTGAAAAGCGTGGGTAAAATAGTCCCTGGCACCCGGTGCAAGATTAACTTTATAACCCCCTTGAAGCGAAACCTTCATTGGTAGTACGCTGGTTCTGTCATCAATGAAGGACACATTTGGTTCATTGAGATGATGTGCAGACCCTCCAAACCAAAACTTTTCCCCATAAAACATACCGCCAACGGCATAAGTCACAAAGCTGTGTCGACTGTCTAAGGGTATTCCATTCAACTCATCTGTAATCCCTCCGACTGTACCATTTACAATATCGATCATGGATCCAAATACTAAATCTGAAAAAAAGGCATCCCGCTGCATATAACTCGCTTGTGCACCCAGGCGGAAGAATAGTTTCTCAGAAAGCTTAAGCCGATAGGAATAGCTTAAACCAACTTCATTGGTAGATAGATTAGCTAGCGTTTCTTGATTTCCATTAAAAATCAAACCTACGCCACTGTTGTAATCAAAAATGTAGTGGTCAATGTATGCGGAGTAAGAATTAAAGCTGTGGTCCAATCCAGGCCATTGATTTCTGTAGTTGATTCCTATTCTTGTGAGTTCACTCGCACCGGTGAGTGCTGGGTTCAAATAGAGAGGCGCTGCATAAAACTGAGAATATTGGACATCCTGAGCCATTAGGATATTTGATCCCAAATGCCACATCGTAAGTAGTAGTGTCCAATAAAATTTCCTCAGCATAACCTCACCAATAGCAGGTACAAAGTTACCAATCAGGACTTTATACCATTATTGACTTTTACTAGTAAATGGATTTGTTACTACCAGGGCTTATGATTGGGGTGAGCAATCCACATATTTTTTCTAAAAGCTTTTCTAAAAACTATCAGAACGTTGACCCAAACTCAATAATTATACCAAAGGCACCCTTTTGAGGTGCCTTAACTTAAAATTCATGGATTTCTTGATGGCGGATCAGATCTTCAAATTCTTCGCGTCTTCGGATAAGTAGTGCTTTACCTTCCCAAATTAAGACTTCAGCTGGTCTAAGTCTTGAATTGTAATTGGACGACATGCTGTATCCATAGGCTCCTGCATTTTTTATGACAAGTAGATCTCCTTCCACTACTTCGTTCAATTCTCGCTGTGAAGCGATGGTATCTGTCTCGCAGATATAGCCCACTACGTTATATTTTTCTTTCTTCCCTTCGGGATTACTCAAGTTATACACGCTGTGATATGCATCATACATCATCGGGCGGATGAGATGATTTAGCCCCGAATCCACACCAACGAAGGTGACCGATGGGGTAGGCTTTACAACAGTGGCTTTTACCAATAAGTAGCCGGCCTCACTGACAAGGAATTTTCCAGGCTCCAGCCAAAGCTCCAATTGGCGACCATACTTTTTGCAAAACTCCTGAAATGCAGCGCCCACAACTTTACCAACAGCCATCACATCTGTGGCTACATCCTGAGGTTTATACGCTACCTTAAACCCACCACCAAAATCCAGGAATTTGAGATTTGGAAACTGCATCGCTGCTTCGAATAGCACATTTCCACCACGAAGGAATACCTCTGCATCAAGGATATCTGAACCTGTATGAATATGAAGTCCTACGATATTCAGCTGGTATTTTTCAACCACTTGCAAAATCTCCGGTAGCTGCTCTATAGATATACCAAACTTACTTTCCTTGTGGCCCACGGAGATTTTGAGATTCCCTCCGGCCATGATATGCGGGTTGATCCGGATGCAAGCCTGCAAGCGACTACCATAGACTTGACCAAATCGCTCCATCAAAGGAAGACTATCGAGGTTGATCATGATTCCCATATCCACCGCTTCCTCGATTTCTGAAAAATCTACGCCACTTGGCGTGTACATGATTTCACTTGCCTCAAATCCTGCCAGCATTCCAATTTTGGCCTCTTCGATGGATACGGCATCTATTCCTGCACCTGCCTTTCGGATCAGCTTGAGTACATTGATATTTGACAGTGCTTTGGTTGCATATTTGATTTTTAGCGGAACTGCAGCAAAAGCCTCTTGAAGAGTCTTGACCTGAGAGACTATTTTGGCACCGTCGTAAATGTATAGCGGGGTTCCAAATTCTTCCGCTAGGCTGGAAAAAGCAACTCCTTGAATGTGCGTCGGATTAGGCACGGGATAGTAGGTTTAAGATTAGAGCGCCAAAATTACCCAATAATAAAAAAGGAAGGCTATCGCCTCCCTTTTTTTTGGATGTAGTAATTAAGAAACCGTTCAAATTCAATATGCGAGGATACAACCAGAAATCTTTTCCTGAAAGAACTAATTTCGATAAGCCGTTAAAACATGTTAACTCCAAGGGGTGACCTAGTTAGAAAGTTAAATTTGCACCATGTCTAAAGGCAACATCACCCTAATCATCGTCTTAATGTCTCTTGCAAGCTTTGGCTTGATGGGATTTCAATACTATTGGGTGAGAAATGCCATTCGAATCAATCAGGAAAGATTTGACCAAAATGTACTCCAAGCCCTATCTAGGACTGTAAGTGATCTCGAAAAAGGAGAAACTTCGGATGCCCTTTTGAATAAACTAATTGAAGATCCGATTTTGAAAGAGGCGGTCTTCAAGAAAATCGATCCTATCGATCTCATTCAGATCAAAACGAGACCTACGTATACGAGGCCTTCCATGGTAGACACCATGCTGATTGCTCCTATGCCTCAAGTGAGTAATACTTTCCGAAGGATCCTACAATCGAGAGGTTTGGATGTATCTGTTTTTTCGGAGCTTGAAAATTTCTTTGCCTACATGACCCCGGAAATGGCGTCCAGCATGTTCACACCGGATGAAATGCAGATTTTACTCCAAGAGAAAGAACGACAACTGGAATATCTGAACAAGAATCCGGCTGCAAATTCACGGGCTTACACAGGTATTGTTCCCCAAATAAGTGCAGAAATAAATCTTTCATCTGATGCTATTGATAAAATCCGAAAGACCAATATCAAAATCGATCTGGTCAATCAAGCGATCAATGAGCTTGCAGAAGGTCAAAAAGAAATTCTGAATAGGCTGGACACGGCCGAAGTAAGAAGAATGCTCAAAAACCAGCTTAGGGAGAAAGGAATTATCGAAGCCTTTGAGCTCGCCATTCAGAATGACGAAGGTCAGCTAGTCGGAGTGGGAACAATAACAGATCCTTTGCTCATCAAAAATCAAGGTGTACAATCCAAACTCTTTCCAAATGACATTCTTGGCAAGGAAAACTTTCTTTATGTCTATTTTCCTGAAAAAGGGAGCCATGTATTCAGACAGGTTTGGCTTCCCATTTCAAGTTCGATTGTGTTCATCCTAGTCATCATTTTTTGCTTTGTCTATGCGATTCGAGTCATCATCCGTCAGAAGGCCCTTTCCGACATCAAAAATGACTTTATCAATAACATGACCCACGAGTTCAAGACACCTTTGGCAACGGTAAGTCTTGCTGTAGAAGCACTTCAAGACCCTGAACTAAGCTATCATGATAAGTTTCGGACAAGGTATTTGGGAATCATCAAGGATGAAAACAAACGTCTCGTATCTCAGGTAGAAAAAGTGCTTCAGGCTGCTGCTTTGGACAAAAACGATTTCAAACTCAAAATCGAAACGATCGATCTGAGCGAACTCCTACAATCTACCGTAGAGCATATCAGTCTCCAAGTCGAAAGCAAAGGGGGCAAAATCGAATTCCAAAACCTTCTGAAAAATCCGGAAATTGATGGAGATGCCTTTCATCTAACCCACATTTTCAACAATCTACTGGATAACGCAAACAAGTATTCCAAGGAAAGCCCAAACATTAAGGTAATCGCCAAGGATGATCAAGATCAAGTGATCGTCACGATCCAAGATCAGGGAATTGGGATGAGCAAAGAGGCCGTAAAGAAGATTTTTGATAAATTTTATCGAGTACCTACCGGCAATGTACACGATGTGAAAGGCTTTGGTCTAGGACTTTCGTATGTCAAAACCATGCTGGAAGCCCACAAAGGCGGAATCTACGTACAATCAGAACCCGGAAAAGGAAGTACCTTCACTATAAACCTACCCAAAAAGCAATGAGCAAAGCCAAACTATTAGTTGTAGAAGACGACCCTAACCTAGGTGATATCCTCAAAGAATATCTCGAAATGAAAGGATATGAACCGACTCTTTGCAGGGACGGAGACGAAGGATGGAATAAATTCAAAAAAGACAAGTTTGATCTTTGTCTACTTGACATCATGATGCCTAAGAAGGACGGTTTTACTCTTGCCAAGGAAATCAAAAAGGTGCAAGAAGATCTTCCTGTTCTTTTCCTTACTGCCAAAAACCAGAAGGATGACATCATCGAGGGGCTGAAAATCGGAGCCGATGATTACCTGACAAAGCCCTTCAGCATGGAAGAGTTGCTTCTGAGAATCACAGCAATCCTACGCCGAACCCAAAAGTCCACGGAAGTGGTGGCGCTGAAAACGTACACATTCGGAGACTTTATTCTCCATTACGATGAGCAGTTTATCGAAGGTCCGGGAGGGAAACACAAGCTAACATCCAAAGAAAATGAACTGATCCGGCTCTTGGCCTCTGAGGTCAACAAGCTGGTCAATCGTAGCCATGCACTCAAGCAAATCTGGGGAGACGACAGCTATTTCAATGCTCGCTCGATGGATGTGTACCTAAGCAAAATCCGAAAAATCCTCAAAGACGATCCCAAAGTGCAGATCATCACGGTCCACGGGGAAGGCTTTAAGCTGATCGTGGGAGAAGGAGGATAAAAGTATCTAGTATCTAGACGTAAGTATCAAGATAAAAAGCCCTGATTTGAGTCAATTAGGGGCTTTTTGGTTTAAATCCGCTTTTTCCAAACTTTTGGATTTTGACTGGTATGAAATACTGAGATAACATCAACAAAACCTTCTTTCAGTACATATAAAATCAAAAATGGGAATCTATTTATGGGATATGCCCTAACCAGTTTTTTGTATCGAAAAGAATAAGCTTGAGGATTTTCGCTTATCGCATTAAGTGAAGATTCTAAAACTTCTAAAAATTCGTCGCCGAGACCTTCTCTTGCACTTTGATACCAACTAAATGAATCAAGTACATCTTGTTCAGCTTCTTTGGAAAGCTGAATGTCAACCTTCATTTTTGATAGAAGATTTTATCCGCTCCTTGACTGAAACCCAAGAAGAAAATTCCATTTCACCACGTTGATACTTTTCCAGTCTTCGCTCAAGTTCATCGATTTGTTCAGAAGATAGACCAGCAACTTCTTCATTGGCCTCTCTTAATGCATTGATTTTTTTCAAAACCCCTTCATCCTGAAGCTGGGAAAGCCATTTGATTAAGTCAAGTTTGAGTGCCGCCGCGTCCATAATTTGATTTTATCTTAAGTTAACGAAAATCAGTCTTTTCTGAGTTTCAAAAATTATCCAAATCCCCAATTTTTTGGAAATCCAAAATCTATTAGACCAACTCGGCCCCAATCCCGGGACCAACTGGAAAGGTCACTTTTTCGGGAGTAATCTGAACGCCTCTTGCCGGATCTTTAGCTAGTAGCATCGCCCCATCCATATCTACAAAGTCCAATAGCGGAGCAATATGTGCGATGGCAGTAATTCCGACAGAGGACTCAGTCATGCAACCCACCATGGTTTTCATGCCAAGCGACTTTGCTTCGTGAATCATCCGAAGTCCTGGAGTAATTCCTCCTGCCTTGACCAGCTTCACATTGATCGCATGAAATAGTCCGTGGCATTTTTTCACATCACTTTCCATGATGCAGCTTTCATCCGCCATGACAGGGAGTTTGGAATGTTTGAAAACCTCCTTCATGCCCTCCAAATCATCTCTTCCCAAAGGCTGTTCCATAAACTCTACACCCAGCTTTGCTAATTCTTCTGAATTGCGGATGGCTTGCTCTGCGGTCCAGGCACAGTTGGCATCGATCCTGAAAATGGAATTGGTGTGTTTTCGAAGTTCGCGCACGATCTCAAGGTCATGTGCTGTACCAAGTTTGATTTTATAAATAGGCCAATCCACTTCCTTCATCTTGTCCACCATTTTTTCCACGGTATCGATACCGATGGTAAAGTTGGTAGTCGGGATTTTTTTGGGATCTAGATTCATGTATTCATAGAGTTTTTTAACCTGCTTTTTGGTAAAAAAATCCCAAGCGGCTAGATCCAGCGCACATTGGGCAAATGGATTATTCTTAAAAACCTCACGCCCGAGTTCCCAGAGTTCTTCAGGCGTTTTCCACTTTCCGGATTCCACTACAGGGCGAAATTCCTCCAGACAGGCACTCATATTCTCGATTGTAATTCCGTAAAAAGGATTGCTGGTCGATTCGCCCAAACCATAGATTCCGTCCTCCTCCAATTTGACGATCTGAGTTTCTTGCACGTCGCGACTTTGATGCGCGATAGTAAAGGTGTGCTTGAGCGGAAGGTCGAACACCTGATAGCTGAGATTCATGGCATGATTTTTTGAGCTTGAGCAAAAATACAGGTATTTATTTCACCCGAATGGCTAGTTTTAAAATCGATAGAGTCCAATTCCTAATTCTATGAAATCCGCTTTCCTGACACCGATCCTTCTCTTTTTTTTAGTCCTCAGTTTTCACACTTCGGCACAGGTATCTTACCAAAAAATGCCTGTGGAAAAGCTGGAAGCAGCCTATGAAAAATACAAGGAGCCTGCCATTACTCACCGGAGATTCAAACATGCCAATCTCCAACCTTTGATCTTGAAACATGGTACGGATTTCAAATTGGAGAATTTGGGGGAATCGGTAGAAGGAAAAAGTATCACCTCGATGAAATGGGGACAAGGCGGCACCAAAGTCATGCTTTGGTCGCAAATGCACGGCAATGAAAGCACCGCCACCATGGCTCTTTTTGATTTGTTCAATTTTCTCGAAGGCAAAAACGATGGCTACGATGAATTGAGAACCCTACTGAAAAACAAGCTCAGCCTGAAGTTTATTCCCATGATCAATCCTGATGGAGCAGATGCCTTCAAGCGCCGAAATGCCTTGGACATTGACCTGAACCGGGATGCGATTTCTCTGATTTCTCCCGAAGCGGTGATTTTGAAAAAAGCCAGAGATGACTTCGAGCCCGAGTTTGGGTTCAACCTCCACGATCAGCAGATCTATTACAATGTGGTCAATACGCCCAAACAGGCCACGATTTCCCTTTTGGCACCGGCCTATAACTATGAGACAGAAATCAATGAAGTCAGAGGCCGAGCCATGCAAACCATCGCCGGGATGAATGAACTCTTGCAGGAACTAATCCCCGGCCAAGTCGGCAAGTACGATGATGCTTTTGAGCCAAGAGCATTTGGCGACAATATTCAAAAATGGGGAACGAGTACGATATTGATCGAGTCGGGGGGATTTCCGGGAGATTCGGAAAAGCAGTACATCCGCAAGATCAACTTCATGATCATCCTTAATGCGCTTCATCAGATCGCCACTAGAGGCTATGAGCAATACACCACCGAGCAGTATTTCGTGATTCCGGACAACGGCTTCCAATTAATGGACTTGATCATTAATGAAATGCAGGTGAAAGTAAAAGGAGCATGGTATCCTCTGGATATTGCCATCCGTAGACGCGAAACCGAGAATGCAGCGGGGTATTTCATGAGTGCATCAGTAGAAGACCTCGGAGACATGCAGATTTTCTTTGGTTTTGAGACCTTGGATGCGACAGGCTTGCAGTATCTAGAGGGAAAGGTTTATACAACCCAGTTTGAATCGATTAAAGATATTTCCGAGGAAAAAGCCATGGAATTACTCCGTCAGGGATACATGGCTGTCAAAGTGAAAACGGGTGAAACCCGACAAGTACATAGCTTGCCGATTTTGGTATTGAAAAGTACCGAAAAGTATTCCAGCGGCTGGACAACCGGTGCGGCAACCAATTTCTTTCTGGCAAAAGAAGGAAAGCCGAGATATGCGATTGTGAACGGCTATTTGATCGATCTGGAAAACCCTAAAAAGCAGGAAATCAAGAATCGGATATTTTGATTGTTAAATCATCTCAATAAAACCAAAACCCGCCAACTCGGCGGGTTTTTAGCTTTTGATACCAAAAATTATTCAGGTGTAAATTCCATTCACTTTTTCTATCACATCCAAAAATAATCTCCACTCCATGCTTTTTGCCCTAGCAATCATAATAGCTGCCTATTTGCTAAGCAGCGCTGTAATCAATCGAAACCGTAGACAAGGAACGAGTTATGTCACCGAGCTTGATAAGCAAAATTTTACCTCTGATCTTTTGGCAAGAGACGATAATTTTACCTGTGAAAGCAAAGACCTCAAAGTCGGCTATACCGATCTGGAAAAAGATCGAATCGCTGTGACCAATTACTTGAAATTCACAGGGATTGCTGAAGATCAACTGGTATTCAACGCCGTATCTACCTTGCCTCAGTATGAGCAGATTGACACAGCTTAAGGGAACATTGAGAAATCGATGAGCGTCCAAAATAGGGACGCTCCTGATCAAAAACTTGCAAGGTCAAACTTAACCAGTCCCTGTTTAAACTTATCTCGGACAAAGGCATAAAGGTATCGATCATTGACCAACTGATCTGAATAGCAAGTAAACCAGACCCCCTTATATCGTTTATCCTCTTTCATATCTGCCAGTTTTCGTTTTGTGATTTTTCCGAATGGGTCAATCTTTTCTACAAAAAATTGGCTTTTGCTCTCATCAGCATAGAACAAGAGGTCGTTTTCCTCGACTTTTCTGAGTTGGAAGGATCGATTGAATCCTCCGACTGGCGAATAAGTGTTTTTGGAAAGAATTTCTGTAGAAATCAATTCACCAGTTGTATCAAATTCCTGTTTATAGATATCTCCACCTTTGACATCCAATCTCTTACTTACCATGACTCCAGTTCTTTCTTCGACAATAAGGACCTGTTCAAATTCGGAATACAGAACTACATTTCCTCTAGAATTGAGCGAAAGTGATTTTGGAGTGAAATAGCTTATGTGGTCCAGTTTGGAGGCATCCTTTTGTGCTTTTTCTGGATCAAACTCAAAAAGTTTGGCAAAAGAAAGGATAAGGTTCTTTCGTTCTACTTCGACAAAAGGAGTGAATTTTTCATTTGTAAGTGTCATGGTTTTAGGATCTAACTTGGCGAAGTATCGACCCTGATTCACACTGTTATTTTCATTCCCATAGGTCCCTACCAAGACGATAGACCCATCTTGTTCTTCCAAAAGACCCAAATCCTTTATGTATTCTTTATTATCATTTGCAAGAACCTTGATTTGTAAAGAGGAGGACTCTCTTCCTAGCGTGAACAAGGTATTGTAGTATTCATTTCTTCCGGATTTTTTAAAGTCCTTTTCCTGAATTTTGAAATTAAAAAGGAACTGACCTCCAGGAAGGAGGAGAACTCCATCCTTGTATTTTTCGCCTTCTCCTGTAGCCAAGTTTGAAATGTTTGAAGTACTCACCTTGGAAAAAAATGGTAAAACAATGGTGTTTGACCAAATCAAATCAAAATCTTTGCTTAATTCTCCATAAAGAAGTGACGTTTCATAGTTCTTTTTATCTGTGCCTATGTGAGAAAAAAAGCCAATATTTTCCGAATTAGTTGAAGACAAAATACGGTATGTTCCCCTTCTGTCAATGCCTTTGGCTTCATAAATGACTTTGGATGAAGTTGTTTTTCCGGAATTGATATCTATTTGATTCAGGATAAGTTTTGAAACTTCATTTTCAAAAGTAGAAGAACCCAGCAGTAGCTTGCCTGAAGCAGACAGGTACATAAACTCTACGCTGTTGTTTACTTGATTTAAAACCTCAAAGGTGTAACCGTACAAAAATGTTGATTTGACTAGATTGAGATCACTATCGAATTGATCAATGAAAACCTCGGCTTTCACTCCCATGGAAACCATGGCACCTAGCATAACTCCTTTTGTTTTTGTTTTGAGCGCGATTATTCCGTGTTCATCGGCTTTTAAAATAGAGACGTAAGAGTCGAGCATTTTGGAGTCCATCTCTTTGTATTGGTTTAGACTGCCTTGTGCTTTTGCTACCTCTAAGCTTAAGATGAAAAGAAGAGCAAAAAGTGAAAATAGTTTTTTCATAGATTTAGGTTTTTAGTATAATAAAACTACTAAATCTTCCTGTCAAACAGAGCTTACTCTATTAAAAAATTATTAATTGATTGTGATTCAGCGCAAACAAATTTTGAAAAATCAAATTTCAAATCTCCACCCCCGCAACCTTCACCATGGACGCTACGACATGGAAGCGCTTTCAGCTACTCTGCCCTACCTCAAGGAGTTTCTTTTTACCAACGAGTATGGAAACCTGACTCTGGATTTTGCCAATCCAAAAGCCGTAAAAGCACTCAACCGGGCGCTTTTAAAGCATTTTTATCAAGTCGATTATTGGGATATTCCGGATGGATTTCTTTGTCCGCCCATTCCCGGTCGTGCCGATTACATACATCACTTGGCAGATTTGCTAGCGCAAAGCAATGCCGGCAAAATGACAAAGGGGTCAAAGATTAAGGTACTTGATATTGGAACGGGGGCCAATTTGATCTATCCGATTTTGGGAAATTCAATCTACCAATGGAGTTTTGTAGGATCGGAACTGAATCCGAAAGCAATTGAATCCGCTCAACAAATTCTTAGGAAAAATCCTGGATATCAAGGTAAAATCGAGATACGGCCTCAGTCTGATTCTTCGAAGATTTTTTCCCATATCATTCAACCCGATGAGTTCTTCGATCTTACCATATGTAATCCTCCATTTCATGAATCAGCTCAAGCTGCGCAAAAAGGAAGCACTCGAAAAGTGAGAAACCTGACTGGAAAGCCAATGCAAAAAGCTGATTTAAACTTTGGGGGACAAGCCTCAGAGCTTTGGACAGAAGGTGGAGAACTGGTTTTTATTCGGAAAATGATTGCCGAGAGCCTTAACATGAAGAAGCACGTCTATTGGTTTACTACTCTAGTATCGAAGTCTGAAAACCTCAAGCCTATCCAATTACAGCTTAAACAGGTAGGGGTAATAGATCAAAAAATCATTGAGATGGCCCAAGGCAATAAGATCAGCAGATTTGTAGCTTGGACTTTTCTCCAGCCTAAGCAAATGCAAGCTTGGCAAACGCTCAGATGGTAATGATATTTGAATTTCAGATAGCCCCAGCCAAAGCCTGATTTTTGGTCAGAGAATTCCGTCCTTCATACTGGCTTTGACAGTGGCTTTGGCCAAACCTTTTGCCTGCTTGACTGTGTCATTTCCTATTTTTCCCTTGATCCCAAAAGTCCATTGCATGTCTGTACTTTGCTTGTTGTAAAACATCACTGCACCTGAAAATTTTTGGACTTCTTTTACCCCACCTGCCAACGGAACATTGGTGCCCAAAAATCCGCGGAAAATCCCAACCTTGACCGGTACACCCAAGCTGGCATTGACTGAAGGTGTATTTTTATATTCTGTAGTGATTGGATTGAAGGTATAAACCATCAAGGCATCGGCTTCTAACTGATTGGCTTTAGCCAGAAAGCTTTCTTCAGAGGTCAGGTCTTGTTCAGAAAAATTGGAATAGGCAGGAATGGCTTGAATGCCATTTAGGTTTAATTCGGCGACAGTTTGATCTTCCAATAGTCGTTTTGCCCCCATATTACTCGTTTTGGCAAGAACGATTACTTTTCGGTAAGCTTCTTTTTGATAGGTAGGCGACTTCCAGGTAGATTGCGCCAGGATATCACCAGAAGAAACCAGAATCAATAATCCCAAAAACAAAATTTTAATCTTCGAAAAAGGCTTGTTGGTTTTCATGTAGAAGTAGATTTATCGGGAAAATTACTTTTTATTCCGATATGTCAAAACGCTGTTTCGATTAAAATTTGAAGAATTACCTCCTTGCTGTATTAGACTTACGGGAAATCTTAGCAAGATTGCTACTACAGTTGACCAGATCCAAACCGATAGCCAAGCCAAGCTCCACCAAACATCAATAGCAGTGTCAGCAAAATAAGAAGAAGGAGTGTCGAGAGAGGCATTTCCCAGTCTTCCCCACCGAATTTGAATTTGACAGGTCTGTTCCAGTTCATTGTAGGTTTTGTAGTTGGTAGAGCGATCTATACTTCTGAATATTTGCCTATCTCAGGGAAACTCCAGATATGACCATGTAGGTTAACAGTTCTTTTTTCAGTTTTCTTGATCGTAATAGGTCTGCTTGGCTTTCTGGAATACTTCCCAATTCTCGGTGGAGTGTTGATCGTTCAGCGAGGTACTTTTCATTGTAAGGATTGATTTCAATGCATTCATTGATCAATTTTAAGGACGCAACTTGGTTGTTTTCAGAACGAGATTTACTGTAATCTTCGAAAATGAGTTGAGCTTTATGTATATCGGAATTTAGGGTAAACTCAAGAATAGCAAGATGCTTCTGACTGTAAGTCCTGTCTCCAAGATAGGTAGTTTTCCAGTCCTTTTGGAGTAAGTCCATTGTTCTTGAAATTTCTTTTTTTAGAAGTGCATGTGGCTCTTGATGGAAATTGTAGGATTGTAATCTTCCATTTTCATCAATATCAAAGTAGAGGTACACGATTTCTTCTACTTTTTGATCTCGAGCTTCTTTGGGATACTTCATAGTCTGGGCCAATGCCATTTCAAAGTCTTGACTAAACGCATACTGTAGGCCAAACAAATAAATCAGAAAAAAGGAGGCAACGTGTTTATAATTTTTCGTCATTTCCAAGGGAGTAAACTTTTGAACTAGTCCTTCTTTAGTAAAATATATCGGTCGGAAAGATTGCCCTCAATTTGATTTCCATCTCGATCCAAGTGCCAAATTCTGTTCTCTCCGACTTTGTACTTGCCGGGAGTGTCACCAATCAGGCCTTGGAGCTGTATAGTTGAGCCAGATGAGTCCCAGTCAAACTTACCCGTGAAAATTTCTTCCCGCGCATCATTCAGTCCTAGGTAATTGGTCTTGAGTTGGAAGGTGCCATCCGGATTCAATGTCAGCCAAGTTTCGATTCCTTCGCAGCTTGCACAGGGTAGTACATTAAAATAGGTGCCGGGCCAATCGAGTGAAGTTTGAGAGTTGTCGGCATAAGGAATGTTTTGTGTTGTTTTTAAAGTATCTGCATGACTTACCTGGGCCTCTGCGGTAATATCAGCGGTAGGTTTACTACAGCCCAATTGAAAGGCCATAATTGCATGGAGGAAGAATAATGATCTTTTCATTTCCACAGAGTCTTAAGATATGAAGTAGGATTGGTAAACAAATTCTTTATTTCGCAGAATTGGTAGCTGCTTTTATGATTTCAAAAATTGGTGCCTTGGATGGTGCCGGGAATCCCCAGATCGATAGGCATTCTTCCGAATGCTTTTGCCTCCGCTTCAACCAATACTTTCCGTTTTATCTGCTTGGCAGCCATATAGTCGCGCTGTCCTGCCTCAGCATTTCCTGCCAATCGATGGGCTTCTGCACGTTTTTCATACCATAGGTACTGATAAGGATTACCTTTGATTTTTTCGGAACAAAATTCGATTGCCTTTTCAAATTTTTCCCTTTTAAGAAAGTTATCAGCAATCTGGTATTCATTATTGGCCAAATTTCCCTCCATTGAAGCGCTAAATGTAAAAACCCATAGGTATTCATTGCCTGCAGGTCTGTTTTCCAAAAATTCTGAGTTCCAGTTTGCTGTCGCCAAATCAATGATCCGCAAAACTTCTGCATTAAATGCTTCGGTTGCTCCTTCTATCAGAAATATGCTATCCGGACGTCCTAAATCACCGATTTTCATTGAAACGATAATTCGGGCCGATTTTTTATCTTTTAATTCACCACTTGGAAATTTCAGATTCCTTGTCACCAATTCGTTTAAGGAGGTCACATTTTGAAGATCTGAGCCTGATCCCTGTGCAAAAAGACGAGGTGACCAAAGAAGGACTAGAATACATAGTTGGATAATTTTTACATAAGAAAATCTGCTTAGTGGCATCCCGGTTAAATTTTTGATGTGATGTGAAAAGTTGAAAATTGACTTTATACCCCAAACTGCGTCAGGTGATGGTCGAGGTGCTTGTAAAACAAATTGTTCCACTCTTTTGCGGTCATCGGGCCAAAGGAAAGGGATTCTTTTCCTTCAAAATGATCCTTGCCAAGCGAAATGGTATGCTTGAGGTAGGTGATTAGTTTACCTTTTTCCTCTTCAAAGTCCTTGTTCCCCTTAATGATAAACACAGGGGCTGTTTGAGCATTTTTTGGATAGGGGACTTCGTTGACTACACCTTTTTTTACAAAAGTCTTGAGTAAAAATCTCATCAGTGCATTGGGCTTGGGATGCTTGTCAGTGAAGGCCATTTCGTAGGCCACGGAGCAGTGAGCTAGCATCTGATCCACACTCATTTTTCCCCATAATGCCGGGCTTTCCGGATGGAGCTGATTGATCCGTGCAATGAGTTCTTCGGTCACTTGAGGGTCAAATATATTTTTCATAGGCCTTGGTTTTTCCTTGAAGTTAAGGATGCTTAAAAAAAATTTAAAAAAAATCTCTTGTAAATAGGTTTATAACATAAACCTATTTATGTTTGTCTCGTTCTTAGTATTCAAAAAGAACTTACTATGGAAAAAGAGCTCAGTGGCAAAGAGTCCTTGGCATTGATCACGGAGATGATCAGCAGGGCAAAAAAGGAAGCTGCAGGTGACGGAGGATTTCACCTGTTACTTTGGGGATGGGTGATCGCGATCTGTGATTTTGCCCATTATGGTCTGGCTAAGGCCGGTTTTGGTGCTCCCTTCGTCGTATGGTTGCTAGTGATACCAGCCACTGTAATCAGTGCTTTCAAAAGTCGCCAATTGCGCAGGCAGTCCCGCGTCAAATCCCACATTGATATGGTATTGACCGAACTCTGGATGGTTGTCTATCTGGTCATCATTGCGATGGTTGGATTTATGTCAGTGGTAGACTTCAATCACAATCCCGTGATTCTCATGATTTCCGGAATAGGAGTCTATGTGACAGGCGCCCTTCTTAAAGAAAAGTCACTTAAACTAGGGGCGCTCATGCTGGGTATCGGTGCCATTGTCGGATTCTTGATGCCTGTGGATGAGCAGTACCTTGTTGCTGGAATTGCGATGGTTTTGGGATATCTTGTCCCCGGTTATTACCTGAAAAAATCTTACCGTGAGCAGTTTTAAGCCACTCGATCCCCTGTTGCACTCCCAGCTTAGGCTGGCGGTCATGTCCCTGCTGATTGGCTTGGAAGAGGCGGAGTTTACCTTTCTCAAGGATAAAACTGAATCCACCGCAGGCAATCTTAGCGTACAGCTGGACAAGCTTGAAAAAGCCGGGTACATCACGATCGAAAAATCCTTTCGCGACAAACGCCCCCTGACGACCTGCAGCATTACACCCGCAGGAGTGAAGGCCTTTGAAGCCTATGTGGAAAACCTTAAAAATTACATTTCTTAAAAAATTTTCTCCATTTAGTTTATAACATAAACCAATTTACATCATGAAAACAAACTCTAGAATTTTCGCCGTATTGCTAATGATCACCTTGATGGCCATGGGCTTCCCTCAAGATCTCAAGCGCCTCAGTTACCTGGCCTATCTTGATCAGAACAAAAACAGCTGGAAATCAAACGTGGCTGTGGCTACCAAAGCCTATCAAAATCAACCGAATACGGAAAATAAATACCAGCTCGCGCTCATGGAGTATGGGCTGCTCAATGCCACGATGAAAGATCAGGATGAAAAACTCTTCGATGCATACTTGGACGGCTTGGAGGACAGACTCGAAGAACTCGCCAAGGATAAAACCTATGGTGCTGAGGCCAAGGCGCTCCTCTCCTCGGTCTATGGATTCAAGATAGCCTACAGCCCTTGGAGAGGAATGATGCTCGGCGGCAAAAGCAGCGACTTGCTCGAGGCTGCTATGAAAGACGCACCCAACTCACCCATCGTCCAAAAGATGTATGCCGGTAACCAATACTTCACCCCGGAGATGTGGGGTGGAGACAAGGACAAGGCGCTGGCTGCTTTTCTGAAGTCCAACCAGCTTTTTGAGCAACGAAACGACACACAAAACTGGATGTATCTCGACAACCTGGCTTGGACGGGAATCATCTACCAAGAAAAAGGCCTGAAGGCAGAAGCCAAGAAAGTCTGGGAAAAAGCTTTGGCCATCGAACCCAGCTTTGAATGGGTCAGCAAGGGCCTCCTTCCCTCAATTAAGTAAAGAAAGAGGTTGTTGATATTAAAAAAGCAGCGGTCGGTGGCCGCTGCTTTTTTGTGTTTAATCCAGAATGATTCGTTCAGATTTGGGGTACTTGACCTCATATTGGAGGGCAAGTTTTTGCTGGGAACCGGGAGAAAGGGTGATCGCCCAAGTGACGATGCCGGTAATCGGATCGAGAATCCCGCCACTGAGTTCAGCTGGGGTGACAGTGATGTTGGAATTGACCGAGACCGGGATTTGATCCTTGATCTCTAGGGTGACGGCTTGTGATTTGTTGTTTTTGATCATGATCTCATAGCCCCGGTTTTCGGTGATGTTGGATCCGATGGTGCGTTTTTTGGAAAACTGATCCACTTTCTCCCGCTGCATCACGATGGATCGGTCCCGACCCATGGAGACTTGAAGCGTATCCTGAAGGGCGGCAGGATTGAGGATGGACCGACCTACAAACCCATCCTCAAAGTAGAGGTTGCTTTCTCCCTCGAGCAGGCTGTATTGACTCCAGTTGGAAATTTCAGCCAGAAGGAAGGCGTCTTTATCCAGCTTGGGGATGGCGGTGTAGCGATAGGCAGCCGGTATATCATAAGTCTTCAGGTCGACGAGGGTTCGCTCTCCGTTGGTTTTGATGGAGTAGGGTTCGGCTACCTCGATTTCCACGGTGGTTTGGTTTTCGACGAAGGAGGTCATCAAGGGAGCTGCGTCCATGGAATTGTTTCCTCTAATGGAATTACTTCCTCTAATAGTTACCCCTGCCACTCTACCTTGTAGGCTCTTAGAATAATCTTGACTATATCCCGTCACAACGACTTCTTGAACTGACTGCGTGTCTTCCGTCAGGTTTACACTGATATTGGATCTGCCTTGGATGGGAATTTCTGCGGCTAGATAACCAACAAAAGAAAACACCAGGCTTTGGGCCGAAGCTGGCAAGGTCAACGTGTATCTGCCATCCAAGTCGGTAGCTGTGCCGATGGTGGTCCCTTTGACCAGGACTGTTGCCCCCGGGATAGGTGATCCGCTTTCATCCATGACCACCCCGCTGATCTGTCCGGGGAGCTGCGGTATAGCTAGCTTGTTGACCGTGGTGTAGCGGGCATAGTTGAGTTCCCATTTGTCAAGAATTGGGGCCTGTCCACTTTGGTTGGGGTTGGCATTGGAAAATCGCAGCTTGACGTTTTTCCAGTCCACCCCGGTGTTTTGATACACCTCTGCTTTGTAGTTGATTTGAAGGGGTTGGGAGATGGTTTTGACCCGAACATCATACTTGGGATACCAGCCTGCATTGGCCACGAGGTAGTTGACTTGGAAGGCACCCTGACCGGCCACGGGGGCTTTGACCCGGATTCGGATCTCGGCCGTGGATTTGTTTTGGCTTTCGCGCATGGCGCTGATTTGGTTGCGGAGCCGCTCGAGTTCTTTGTCAGCTTCGCTGATTTTGGATTTGACCTGCAGCTCTTCGGTGGTGATTTTGGTGAGCTCAGCATCGAAAAAATCCAAAGCAGCCCGCAGTTCTGCCATAGTCGGTCCAGCCTGCGCACTGCCAAGGTCTTTGTTTGCGGAGAGGAGACTGGCCTTATTGGTCAGGATTTGAAGGCGATTTTGGTATAGGGTTTGGGACTTTTGGATGGTTTCGATCTGATCTTCGAGTGCTTTGACTTTTTCCCCGACTTCTTTTACACTGAGGTAATCCAGTCGCTTGTTCACCGCCTGAATGGTAAAATTCCCCTGGGCTTTGACTTGGATGCTTTTTTCATCGAGGTAGGGAGAGAGGCCCTTGAGTACGATGACCGATTCGCCTGCGGAGATTTGCCCGGAAGCTTTTTCAAAAACCTGAGCTCCGGAGAGAAATAGCGTCACTTCTTGGATTTGGCTAGAGATCGGGGCTTCTTTAATTTCCTGACATAAGGCCTTAGTGCCCAATATCAAGAGAAGTAAGGGAAAAATAAATCTCTTCATAGTGGTGTGAATTAGTTTAGAAGGAACGTATATTTTTATCAAAAGGCAACAGCCTTTCCTGAAAATACATTTAAACTCAGGAATCTTCTCCCGCTATCCACCGGAGATTGTTAGTTTTGCCAAATCAAAAGATTGGGAACATTTCCGCTTATTGAGGTCCAAAGTAGTGCAATGTAACCTTCGGATAGGTAAGTCTCATTTTGAAAAGCCACCTATCTTAATTTCTTCCAGCAAAACAAAAAACTAAATCTTCATGTCGCTTTTTCAAAGTATCATCATCGCCATAATCGAGGGTCTTACCGAATTTTTACCCATTTCTTCGACAGGTCACATGATCTTGGCCTCTGCTGCTATGGGTATTCATGAGGATGAATTTGTCAAAACCTTCGAAGTATTCATCCAGCTTGGGGCGATTTTGGCGATTGCACTAATGTACATCAAGCGGTTTTTCCGCAGCCTGGACATCTACTTTAAGCTGCTTGCAGCATTTTTGCCCACTGCAATTGTTGGTCTCCTGGCCTATGATTTTATCAAAGGCTACCTTTTCAACCCCATTGTTGTATCCGTTTCTTTGATTTTGGGAGGAGTGATTTTGATTTTCATTGACAAAAAAGTCGTCAATCAGCAAACTACACTAAATGAAGTAGAAGATATCTCCTACAAAAACGCCTTTTTTATAGGCCTTTGTCAGTGTCTTTCTATGGTGCCGGGCACTTCCCGTGCCGCGGCCACGATCATTGGAGGGGTATTCAATGGCTTGGACAAAAAACAGGCGACAGAATTCTCGTTCCTTCTCGCCGTGCCAACCATGATGGCGGCAGGAGGCTATGACCTGATCAAATCCGATCTGGCCTTCACTACCGAACAGCTGACGATGTTGGCTATTGGTTTTGGCGTAGCATTCGTTTCAGCATGGTTTGCTGTGAAGTTGTTTTTGAGATACGTGTCCAACCACGGATTTACCGCATTTGGCTGGTATCGGATCGCCTTGGGGATCTTGTTTTTGATCTTTATGTGGGGATCAGATTTGGGATAAAACCGCCTATCCTCCCAAATCAGAACGTCTTTGACAAAATACCCATCAGTTCTTCCAAATACTTCTGATCGGTTTCGTCGAAGTCAGACAGCACGTCGCTATCCACATCGAGGACCATGGCTACGTCTCCACCTTTGAAGACCGGCACCACAATCTCAGATTTGGAAGCAGAACTGCAGGCAATATGCCCGGGAAAAGCTTCTACATCAGGAACGAGCTGGGTTTTCTTTTCTTTCCAAGAAGTACCACAAACCCCTTTCCCAAAATTAATCCGAGTGCAGGCGATCGGTCCCTGAAATGGTCCGAGGACCAGCTGCTCCTCTTTCACCAAGTAAAAGCCCACCCAAAAGAATCCAAATGCTTCTCGCAGTGCGGCGGCTACATTGGCAAGGTTAGCATAAAGGTCCTTTTCACCGGTGATCAATGCTTCGATTTGAGGGATCAAGGCTTTGTAAGTATCAGCTTTGGTTGCGTTTTGAGGGAGAAATAAAGTTTCAGCCATGGTAATAGATATCAAGTCGGTCTGTGTCGATGGAAAGTGTTTCCAAAGGGTTTTGGTTCAGTATTGGAGCCAATATTCCTTTTTCAAATGATTTGATGGAAGTAAAAACTCTTGCCTCATCCCAAAGTCCCGATTGGATGAATCTGGCGAGAACTTGACTTCCTCCCTCCACAAGGAGACTTTGGATTTTTCGGGAATGAAGTTTTTTCAAAATTGCCTCAGGATTGATTTCCGACACTTGGATCCACTCTAGATTTTCAGTGATTTCACTTTTTACAGTATTGAAAATCAGTGTTGGAATGGACTGATCAAACAAGTTCAAATTTTTTGGAAGTCCCAGATGTGAATCGAGCACCACACGAATCGGGTTTTTCCCAACCCAATCTCTGACATCCAATCTTGGATTATCATATGCAGCCGTATTTTTTCCTACTAAAATCGAATCCTCTTCCGCTCTCCACTTATGAACAAGCTGTCGGCTTTGGGAATTGCTGATCCACTTGGAATCAAAGTTTTCCCTTGCCACAAAACCATCCTCAGTCTGTGCCCATTTGAGAATTACATACGGTCTTTGCTTTTCGATTTGGGTAAAAAAGCGACGATTTTGCCAACAGGATTCCTCTTCAAGGACTCCGGTCTCTACGGCTATTCCCGCATTTTTGAGGATTTCGATTCCTTTTCCTCCTACCAGAGGATTGGAATCGGTAGCAGCTATGATTACTTTTTTTACCTTCTTTTCCACCAACAGATTGGCACAGGGAGGCGTCTTGCCCCAATGCGCACAAGGCTCAAGGGTGACATAAACGGTGGATTCTGGAAGCAAAGATTGATTTTCCACCGAATTGATCGCATGGACTTCCGCATGCGGCCCACCATACTCCCGATGCCATCCCTCTCCGATGATCTGATCTTGATGCACGATCACACAGCCCACCATGGGATTGGGACTGACTGATCCTCTGCCCCATTCGGCGAGTTCCAAGGCTCGGCCCATGTATAGCGTGTGATTCATCGTCTGCTGAGGGTGATTCGGTCTAGGGTTGTTCGCTGATCGGTTTTGACCTCCACATTGAACAGCGTATCTGTGGCAAATCGATTGTCTTTAGGATCGATGTAAAGTGTGTAGAGACCGGGACTCAGTCGGAACAGGAATGCACCGCTGGAATTGGTATGGGTGCTGACTGAGTCTCTACCCGAGATGGCATAAATAGCCGGCTTGATATCTGTTGGAAAGACCGTCCCATTCAACTCACTGCGTCCAATGCTGGTATAGGCCTGTATCGTGGGGGTATAAGCCAACTTCAGCGGGGAGGTTTGAGTCACACGGATGGATTTTTCAAGATCAAAGTCTAAGACTAAATCATAGGAAATGCCGGCATCTAGGTTGACTTTGAGACTTTGAGAGTAATCGGTGATATCGGAAGGCAAGGTCAGCGGATATCGAGTGTCTCCCTGATATAAGGCGTGGGAGGTACCAAGCTTGAGCGTAATTGCCGTGATCTGACCCAACGGGAATTCTTTTCTGGACACTGTCAGCGCGGTGCCATTGACGAGCACGGATAGATTTATGGTTTTTTTGGCAGGTTCATAGGGCATCCAGATTTTTTGAATTTCGCCTTGTCTTCCACTTTGGACAAAATCAATTTCTACTCCCTGGATTTCTACCACGACAGAGTCCCACCTGGCAGGGGCATCTACCAGCAAAACATTGACCAAGGCTTTGGGGCTATTGTCAGGTCCTTCGCAGGCGAGGCTAAAAAGCCCGATTCCAACTAGAAAAAAGAAGGTTTTCAATCGATTCACGGAGTAAATTTAGGCCAAATCCGCTCATTGCAAGTTTTTTTTAAAAAAGCACTGGTGTATTTGCCTTTTGTTTGATAGGAAATAAACAATCCAGAGAGGTAGGTATTTATGAATCATATCAGTCATTTGGCCAATTAAAGATTTAAATTTCCAAGAGGAAAAACTCGCCTTGGATATCTATTCTTGAACCGCCCATTCTTCTTAATTCCGTCTGGTGAAAACCATTTCCTTTTGGTAATTTTTGTACCAGTAAAGCAATTGAGAAAATTAAGGGAGATGCTTTTTACCAATTCGGAAAATGTTGCTTTGCTGGTGAACAAATTGGGTGGGGCAAAGAGATCTGGAAAGCAGAAAAAGAATCAGATCAGGAAACTTTTTCGAATGGAACAGAGAAGTCTCTAGACCTTCTTAATTTTGGGGATATGATGAAATGCCCTATAGAAAAAGTTCTTAGCAAGAGAATCGCGGATCAAGGGCATTCTCCCGATGAAAAATCGGGACAAGCTATCTGAGCATAAAAAATAAATAGATACAGATGAAATGGGAAAAATTGCTGGCTTCAGGTCGCTTTGGTGAAGGCATGAAACCAGCAACTTCGGACACCGTACGCAGTGAATTTGAAGTAGATTATGACCGAATTATTTTTTCGGCTCCCTTTCGCAATCTTCAGGACAAGACACAGGTTTTTCCACTTCCAGAGCAGGCGTTTGTACATACCCGTCTCACCCATAGCCTTGAAGTCTCGAGCGTTGGACGATCCTTGGGCAAGTCTGCAGGAGAGTTTTTGTTGGAAAAGTATCCCAATCTGCAAGCCTTGGGAATTACTTCCTCTGCGATTGGCTCGATCGTGGCGGCGGCAGCCCTGACTCATGACATTGGCAATCCTCCTTTTGGCCATGCCGGTGAGGAAGCCATTTCAGATTTTTTCAGATTACATCCCATGGGCAGAGCATGGGAAAAACACGTCAGAGTGGATCAATGGGCCGATTTGGTCAATTTTGAAGGCAATGCGCAAGGCTATCGCATGTTGGTCTCCAAGCAGTTTGGACTAAAATTGACTTATGCCACGCTTGCCTCATTTACAAAATATCCACGCCCCAGCCTGATAACCCAGCGGGATATTGCCCGCAAAAGCCAGAAGAAATTCGGATTTTTCATCAATCAATTGAACGATTTTGAGCAAATGGCTGATGCACTTGGGATGGAGAAAATCAGCCAAGATTCTTGGGCTAGACATCCCTTGGCTTTTCTGGTCGAAGCTGCTGACGACATCTGCTACAGCATCATCGATCTGGAAGATGGCTGCACCTTGGGATTAGTCACATTTGAAGAAACTCTGAAGCTGCTCAAACCCATCTTGGGAGATAAGTTTGACAGAGAAAAGCTGAAAGACCGGACTCAAGCTCAAAACCTAGGTGCGTTGCGGGCTTTGACTATTGGACAGCTTATCCGAGAATCGGCGGAAGTGTTTGCCAAATACGAAGAAGGCATGCGCAAGGGAAATTTTGATAAGGCGCTGACGGATATGATTCCATCGGCCAAGGCTTTGGCAGAGATCTCCAAAGTCTCGGTTCAAAAAATCTATCGTTCCAAGGTAGTCTTGGAAAAAGAAGCTGCAGGCTTCCAAGTTTTGGATGGCTTACTTACTGTGTTTTCTCAAGCCTTGTATCATCAGTTTTATGCGCCTGAGAATTTCTCAGGTCAGGACAAAAGCATCCTGAGACTGCTGCCCGAGGACTTTCCGCTCAAAGGCTGGGGCGCAGCGGTCAATCCTTATCCCATGCTTAGAGCCTTGGTGGATTTTATCTCCGGAATGACGGACAAATACGCCCTGAATCTATATCGAAGGGTGAAGGGGATTTCTTTCCCAGGGGGATGATCTGATTTTTCGAGCCAGTAGAATCCTGTGATTGACAAAAAATCACTTTACCGGATTTTATTCCTGTTGCCTGAGGTAAATTATCGAGGAATTCTGATTAAGATTATCGCTTTCAATCCTGATTCTGATGGAGCCTGATTACGACTTTCCAAGTTTTTCTATCGATCGCTACCGGTTACTGGTAGAAGAGGCGCAGGATATTATTTTTGAGACTGACGACTCGGGAAGATTCACTTTTGTAAACGGAATGGCAACGACCATTTTGGGATACTCGAGAGCGGAACTTCTCAACATGCACTTTTTTGAACTCATCGAGGAAAGTTATAAGCAGAATGTCGGACTATTTTATACTTATCAAATCGAAACGCTCGAGCGAAATTCCTACTTGGAGTTCCCGATAGTTACCAAGCATGGAGCGATTGAATGGGTAGGTCAAAAAGTTCAACTGATATTTAAGAATGAACAGTTTCGAGGCGCTATTGGGGTCACCAGAATCCGAACAGAGCGTCAAAATCTAGAGAATAGCTTAAAACTATCCGAGGAAAAGTACAGGGGAATTTTAGAAAATCTTCAGTTTGGATTGATGGAAGTCGATTTAAATGAAAGGATCGTCTTCGTCAACGACACCATGACACGAATCACCGGTTTTTCTAGGGAAGAACTGATGGGACAAGTGGCTTCCGAACTTCTTGTCCGTGCCGAAACAAAAGAAAAGATAGATGAACAGCACCGACTTCGTGAAAAGAATAAAGCGAGTGCATATGAAGTAGAAATTATCCGTAAAGATGGTTCTTCGTTTTTTGGATTGATCTCCGGCGCTCCCACATTTGACTTAAAAGGCAAGCGAACAGGGTCCTTTGGCGTACATGTGGATATCACGGAGCGAAAAAGGAGCGAACTGGAGCTGCAAAGAATAAAAAGGGATCTAGATCGGTACACCAAGGGACTGGAATCGCTCAATCTGATCACTTCTGAAATCACCTACACTCTCGAAGAGCAGTTGAGCAAAGGGCTTTCTGTGGTCTCAGAGTATTTTGATCTGCCCATTGCCGCGATCGTCAAGGCAGAAGGAGGTCGATTGGTCACGATCAAAACCCTGAATGATGAACTAGTACCTAAAATATACAGGGAATCAATCCCAATTGATATTTCTGTCTCGGGGATTGCCTTCAGAGAAGATCGCATCATTGCCGTTGAAAAAATCTCCGAATCCCAATACAAAGACTACCAAACTGTCTCCGTGATCGGATTGAAATGCATGCTCAGCATGCCAATCTATGTGGATGAAGTGAAGTATGGGGCGATTCTCCTAGGATCTACCGAAAACCCGAGGGAGCCCTTTTCAGAATATGAATTGCAATTTTTCAGGTTGTTTTCAAAATACGTAGGCTTCGTCCTCACCTCATCTGAAAACAGACAAAAGCTACTCGAACAGCAGGAGAAACTTTTGATGCAAAATCAGGAACTATCAGAAAGCAAGCAGTTTCTCTCTTCGATCAACTCCTTCGTCACCAAATTACTCGATCAAGATGATCTGAATACAATTTCTTGGGAGATAGCCGAAAACGTAATCAAATCCTTTGGATTTATAGATTGTGTGATCTATATCCTCAATGAGGAAAAAGGATATCTCGAGCAATTGGCCGCATTTGGTCCCAAAGATGCCGGAGCCAGAACCATCAAAGATCCCATCACCGTAGCTATAGGTCAAGGCATCGTGGGGACCGTAGCTCTGACTGGAAAGCCGGAAATCATCTCGGATACGACCAAAGATGTAAGGTATCTGCCCGATGACGAGGTGAGGCTCTCGGAGATCACTGTTCCGATCATTTTTGAAAACAAGATCATCGGAATCATTGATTCTGAACATCCTGAACCCCATTTTTTCAACGAAAAACATCTCGAAACTCTGACCATAATTGCCAATCTTGCAGCCGGCCGGCTCAAAAACGCAAAATCAAAAATAAGACAGGAAATTGCCGAAAAAGAGCTTCGCGAAAGTGAAAATAAGCTAAGAAGAGTCATAAACTCTGCCCAAGACGCCATTATCACCGTCAATGAGCAAGGTCATATTACCGAATGGAATCCCCAAGCCACAAAGATTTTTGGCTGGAGCAAGGAAGAAGTCGTGGGAACATGCCTCACCGAAAACATTATCCCTCAAAAATTTGCAAACGGTCATAATGAGGGAATGAAAGGATATATGGCCACAGGTCATGGACCGGCTCTCAATCAGCGGATCGAAATGACGGCAAGACACCATTCTGGCAGAGAGTTTCCGGTAGAGCTTTTTATCATTCCCATGGTGGCTGATGGAATGCACTCATTTACAGCCTTTATAAGAGATATTACTATTCAGAAGAGTCTCAAGGAGGAAATGGAAAAAGCCCTTGTTCAAGAACGGGAGCTGAATGAACTCAAGTCCAGATTTGTCTCAATGACTTCTCATGAATTTAGGACCCCTTTGACTACCATCAAGCAAAATGTAGATCTGATCGAGTATTCACTCGAGATGAAAAATCCAGAACTTTATCATGCTTTCTCCTCTTATTTCACCCGTATTTCATTTGAAATCACCCGAGTCACCTCACTCATGAATGATATGCTTCTCCTCGGCAAAATCGAGGCAGGCAAAGTAGAGATTGTCAAAAAGCCCTCTGACCTGTTTATATTTTCTCATCAACTGATCCAACGGATCACCGCAGGCAGAAAAGACGGACGAAGTGTCCAACTCAAAGTGGCAGGAGCTAAGCAGCTCGTAAATATGGATCTTGGCCTAATGGAACATGTCATTTCCAATCTACTGACCAACTCACTCAAATACTCTGAAGGGAAACCTGACCCTATTTTGACCCTTTCGTATGAATTGGACCAAACGGTAAAAATCTCTCTGATAGATTTTGGCATCGGGATTCCTGAAGAAGATCAAAAAGGACTTTTTTCATCATTTTTCCGGGCAAAAAATGTCAGAAATATCCAGGGGTCAGGCTTGGGACTATCCATAGTAAAGGAATTCGTAGAAATGCACGGCGGATCCATCTCTGTAAGAAGCGAAATGAATAAAGGCGCAGAATTTATAGTGACTTTACCCATTCATTAGTTTATTGACCACGCCTAACTTCAGGCATTTGAAATCCTGATTCCCCTCGATTTCAACTCTTTGGCCACTCCTTTAAAATAACAAGCTAACAGTATCGCGATCAAAAACTAAACTGTCGCTTAATTCATTTTCATCACTTCTTTCTGGCCGATCAATCAAATCCTCTCATTGGATGAATTCCTGGTTTTTAAAAATCAGTGTTTCACACACCTCTTTTTGGCTTTTTGCAAGCTGGATCTCCTAAAGGACTAAACACACACTTCTCAATAGCCTGACTTTTTTAAGAAAATTTCTTTTTTCGAAGAAAAGGTGACCACAGTAGCCTCTACCCTAAAGTCCGTCACCTAATTCTAGTTATTTTAGCTAAAACTTACTCAAGCAAACCAAATCGAAAAACCTAAATTCGATGAAATTCAAACCGAGGTTTTCAAGAAAAAGAAGTCTTTCGAGACTAAATTTCATATAGATTTGAATGCCTCAAGCTGACTTAAAAGGTGATTTTAAATAACTAAAATTTACAGTTTTTTATGAAAATATTGATCGTAGAAGATGACCCCATGATCTCAGAGAGTGTCAGTGATATCTTGAAAATGCTGGATCACGAAGTCGTAGGGATAGCAGACAATGCCACTGACGCCATAGATCTGTGTAATCTTCATCAACCCGAACTTGCACTTTTGGATATTCAAATCGCCGGCGATCTCGATGGAGTAGAATTATCCGAGTTGATCAAAGATCAGTTTAACATCCCTTTCATCTTCACTACTGCTTTTGCAGACAATGGGACTATCCTCCGAGCCAGAGATAAAGGGGCATTTGGATATTTGGTCAAGCCCTATGGATTCCGGGAGCTCAATGCCGCCATCCATGTCGCCAAATCGAGTTTTGACCGATTGAAAAAGGCAGAAAGTGCCAGTGCCAACATGTCCAAAATCTTTGACAACAGCCTATTCCTAAAAGTGGACAATAAGCTGGTCAAAGTGAGAATAGAAGACATTCTATATGTGGAGGCCAAAGGAGACTATGCGCTTTTCAAGACAAAAGCGAAAGGATTCATCGTCCACACCACTATCAAAAAAGTAGAAGACCGGCTAGCTCCCTTCAATTTTCAGAAAGTTCACCGATCTTTTGTAGTCAATATCTCCAAAATCATCGACATCGAAGAGTCCAATCTTCTCATTGACGATAAGGTAATCCCGATCTCACGGGCCAACAAAGACACGCTGATCAATCGACTCAATTTGCTGTAAAGGATATACTGATCAGAAAAACCTTAAGGGTTCCCTTTCTTTCTTAAAAGGTCTTTTTTGACCACAGCATTGTGTCCCTGTAAATTTTTTGGAGCTTCTGTATTATTTTTTTCTCCCAATAACCTGAATAGAATTGCCCCAAGTGCCTGAATGCACAAGCTTGTCCAACATGCCAAGTCCCTGCACCAAAGGAATGCTCAGCAGGCGTGCAAAAGCGCCCTTTGATTTTCCAAAAAACGAAATCTCACGAGCTATACTGGATAGGTACCCATCGGTGTAGGAAGCATGTACGATTTCAAATCCTTCGGCTATGAACCTGTTCTTCAAGCCATCTAAATCAAATCCTTTATCCAAGTACTCGCCTGCTATGTTCATGTGGTGCTTCTGAAGCCGCGACTTTGGCAACACCACTCTTTGCTCCTTGTTTGGTACTTTTACTAGGAAGTGGCCACCTGAGCTCATGCGCTGATATACTGATTCAAAGGGCATTTCCTCAGGCAACATGTGGTCGAATACGTCAATTGCAAAAACAAAATCAAGCTCCGAAAGCAACGTGGTTTCTACCTTTTGGCAATAGGTGCTGACATTCGTAATACTATGCTTTTCCAAGGTCATTCGAAGCGAGAGGATTCTTCGGCTGTCGATGTCTAGTGCATATATTCGTGACTTTGGCTGATCTTGGGCTAGGTTCATAGCATAAGTCCCGTCTCCCGTCCCCAAGTCGAGGATTTTAGCCTGCGCTGGCATGGGGACCTGTTTTACAAGTTTTTTAAACTGTAAGACACCAGCGAAATCCCCGAAATTGATGACGCCAAAAATCTGATGAAATAATTTACCCAAAGTCGGGTTGTTATTGATTCTTGCAGAAATGTGTTGCTGAGCAAATTCTAAGGTTAAATTCATGATTGATCAAAGTTTATGAGTGTCGTAGTATTTCTCGTGATGCTGTGCTAGATCGGGAGTAGCGTGGTCCCTACTTCTCTCTCAAATCCACTCTGCAAAGAAACTGTCAAACTCTGGGATTACTTGAGAAATCAGACCATTGGCGCTCTGCCTTCGACCAATTGCACCAAAAAAAGGACGAACCTTTTTAGGCGAGTCATTCCTCTGTTTTGAGATTTTCCGATCGAGGGTTCCTTTTGGAAAAAAATCGTTACCTACCCGGAAAGGGCTATCCATCCCTTACGGCTTATAGATAACAAACTAGCTTAATTTTCCTTTTTAGAAATACTTTTACCTTTGAAAAAGCCAACTGAATAAGGTGAATAAAATACACCGATAAGTTGGGGCTAACGCCTTGGGATGGTGCCAACCATCACAAGATATGATGATGCCTGCCTACCTTGCTGACCATGCATAAAAGGCCGCTCAATCCACCTGTATACGATCAATCCGCATAGCAAAGTCAAGGGAATACCAACTAGTACCAGAATAGACAATAGACCCACTATACCGGTCCATTGAACTGCTTGGACGGTGATGAGTGCTAAGGCTCTGAGGATGGGAAGGTGTATTAAGTAAAGGCTGAAGGACATGGCACCAAACACAAAATCACCTAAGGATGATACAATTCTATGGATGACTTTGCTGTAGATTACAGACAAAAATATCAACAGAACGGCTATTTCGAAGATCAGGGATTTTGCGAGTTGTTCGTTATCTGTAAAAGCGAGGATGAGCAAAAGGGCTGGAAAAATGACATCCCATACATGCGATTTTTGAAGTGCTTTTATGGGCTTTTGGTACAAATCCGCCACCAACATCCCGACCAGAAAATGAGGTATCTGGCCAAGCAAAGTAGCCTTAAATGGGTACAGGTTCCATCCTACTCCATGTTGGAAGAGGATCAGCGAAAAAACAGTCCACATCAAAACCATCCTTCGCTCAGCAGTGGATCGGATACCAAAATACCCCGCAGTCAATAAGGGCAAGACAAGATAAAATTGTACTTGTACACCTAAGGTCCAAGCCAAAGGAAAGATTACCGAATGATCTCCATAGAACAGCTCATGGGTGAAGGTGATCGTCGCCAAGTAATGACCGACCAAGTCTGATTCGGAATACTCTCCCCTGATCAATAAAAGTCCTGCCAAACCAGATACCACCAGAAAAAAGGGAGGAATGATCCTGTAGAGCTTTCGCTTTAGGTACTCTCTGTAAGATGCTCTCGGTCTGCTTTTGGCAAAAGGAATACTTAATGCAAATCCGCTTACAGCAAAGAAAACAGAAAAACCTACAGATTCCCTGCCAACAAGAAAGGAAAGAAATTCGATACCAGGGAATAACTGATTTGTAGGTACTAGTTGGATCAGAAGATCACTGGCTTGGAGTAGAATGAGCAGAAGGATGGCCAAAAAACGGAGTCCATTCAGAAAAGGTATACACTCAAGCTGCTGAGTAGTTCTTAGAGGGATTTGAAAGATGGATTGAATCTTCATGGGATCAAACGTTTTCTGATTGGATCGCTGATAGTGGAGTTTTGAGAAGGATTTTCAGATCGAGCCAGAAATTATGGTTTTGAGCATACTCAATGTCCAATTGGCACCGGGATTCGGCGGTGACACCTTTTTTACCTCTTTCGGTCACTTGCCAGAGGCCTGTGAGACCTGCTGGGCCCAAAAACCTTCCGACGGTTTCATTTCGTGTGAGCTGCTCAGCCTCATAGAGAGGTAGTGGACGATTGCCTACCAGAGACATGTCCCCTATCAGAATATTGACCAACTGCGGAAGTTCATCTATACTCAGGTTACGGATGATTCGTCCCACGCGGGTGATTCTCGGATCGTTTTCAATCTTCACAAATGCTTGGCTTGCCTGATTACTTTTTTGGTACTCATAGTTTTTCTCAGCAAGTACTCCAGTATCATTGATTCTATATTCAGCAGTGCTGGCAAGTAAAATCTGGTCTCTGTTGAGCGGCTGCATCTCTGCCTCTTTTTGCTCTCCTTTCTGATAGGCATTGAGATGATTGAGCTTTTCGATAAGCTGATCGGCATCTGTCCGCATGGAGCGAAACTTGTAAAACTTAAAAATGTGGTAGTTCATTCCCACGCGATAGGAATAATAGAATATAGGGCCTTTTGATTCAAGCCTGATAAGAATAGCCACCAAGATCAGAAGTGGGCTGAGCAGGAGGAGTAAACTCCCCGCACCTACGATGTCAAATATTCTTTTGGTTAAAGGAATTGAAGGGCGGTAAGACATGACTATTAAAATTTGATTAGTCAAAAATATCCTCGAAAAGGCTGCTGGGATTTTGTTTTTAGCCCATTTGACTTTAGCGCTCGATCAATGACAGCAAAGTATCGATCAATGAAAATCAGGAGAATCCACCTGCGATAGAATCACAAAAAAGCCCGATCAATTGACCGGGCTTTTAAATTGGTGATTAACATGTCTTGGAATTACTTTTCCCATACTTTTTTGACTTCTCGATAACCCTGCTGAGGTCTATACCAATCCATAAAGGTAAATCCTCCACTCTGAGCCCATTTTTCAAATCTCAAATGAGCATCACGCACGTCTACTTTTTCGACTGGATATGCAAAGGATTCGGGAAGATTTATAGCCCAAGGCAGTGCAGTACGAGATTTGTAATAGCTGTTTGGCTTTCCTACAGTGCCAGCATCGTCACCTGTGCCTATAAGCGATTCATTGACCAATGTGGTAGGCGCATAGCCCGGAAGGTGGACTTCTCTGCCTCTATCCTGACCCACTATCAAGAATGGATTATAAGGAGCAAAGCCTAACCGATCTTGTCCCATAGGAGTAGTAAAGGTTATTTTCAATTCTAACTCCACAGGCTCCTGTTTCACACTATTGACATCGGTATTGATAAAGTGATTGACGCCAAAGAGTTGGTGGACGTTTTCGGTGACTACAATGACCGCGTTTTTCTGGCCTGCTTCGATTCCATTTGCCTGTACTTTGGTGAGTTGACCTGAGGCCTTGGCACCTGAAACTGACTTCACGCTGGCACTTTCAGAATCCAAAGAAAAACCGAAGCCATTTCTCAAACCTGCACCTGCTGCTCTGAACTTAAATTTAGGATGAAGCTCTACAACCTGGTTTTTGCTATTCATGACCTGCTTGTATTGATAATCTACCACAAGGTCATTGAAGTCGTAGTCTCCCATAGCAGGCCAAGTGTCTTCGAAGGCAAAGCTACCATACCCTGAAGCTGATGGGTAGAAGGAGTTATAAGCCTTGCTTGGATCATCAGGGTATTCATCCAAGTTGTCATTAATACCATCCCCGTCTTTGTCCAATGTACCTGGTCTATCGATTGGGTTGACGTTTTCGGTGCTGATAGCCCGGACTGGATTACTGGTCACAAAAAGAATGGCATCGTTAAAATCCTGATCTGAGTTGAATGGAATGTTATCTCTTCTTACATCCTCAAAGCCCAACAGGAACAACTTATTCTCTTCATCCCACAGCAATACATTATGCTGTCTCAAATTTCTGTCTGGCTCAGGATTTAGATTTTTGTCAGCAAACACAGGATAGTGGTAATTTTTGACCTCTGCACCGTTCCATCCGTTTGCAAACAATACCAAACCAATGGTAAATCCAGGTTCAAAACGGCCAATCTTTACCTTGTTGCCAGCTCTCAATCCTCCACCACTTCCTACCATGGATGCGTTTGGAAAAAGGATCGTGACCTTTTCTATGTCATCGATGGACTTAGGCGGCTGATTAGTCGGATAGACATAATAACCTATCGAATTTCTCCAACCTGCACCTTCATGAACAAATGTCAACCACACGTCTGCCAACTCTACGACATCCAAGGTAGTCTTTTTACCATCCGCCAAATAGGTAGGATGGAAGGTGGGAACAGGCTTGGACTCAGGCAATGAAGCATTGATATATTCCAATAGTCTGGCTGAGATATAATCCAGGCTTGGCTCTAGATTTTGGGGCACACCAGCTGAATTGTAACGAGCCGCATATTCGATACTTAGGGTGTTAGCGACTCTCCCGTTGGGATTAGTAACGATCCAAGATGGATCCACCTCATAGGAAATCACTTGATTGGGATTTACACCACCCAAATACTCGAGATTTACTTGTCCGTTTTTGACGGGTACCAAAATACGGTTGGGTATGCCAATGTAGGAAGCTTCGACAAACACTCTGTCAAGGTAAGCGGGGAGGGCCAGATTTGACTTAAAACTTCCCGTGGCATCCGTCACGCCTGTAAGCAAACTCTCTTGGGAGGTAGGATGAAGCAGCTGGATCTTGACCCCTATGAATGGCATGCCTTTTTCATCGGCAAGCTTCAGGGAGATTTTAGTGGTGCTTACCGTAGCAAAGTCAAAATTGGTAAATGCACTTTTGACTTCAGATTCGATTGCATCGGTGTATTCAGGGACCTGAACACAAGATGTAACCATAACAGCGAGTACTAGGATGTATTTTTTCATAACATTAAGCGACTGATTCTAAGACTCTGGAATAGGAGAAACTGGAAAGATGTGTTTGAATTCTCATTTTTAGCTCCACTGGATTAAAAGGTTTGCTTACGCAATCTTTAGCTCCCCACGAGAAAGCATTGATGCGTTGTTCGCTTTTGTCCTGGTCTGTAAGAATAATCCACGGAGTACTTTTTGTATTGATATTTTGACCCTGACGGATCACCTGAGAAGCTTGTTGAGCGTCCGAATATCCTCCCAAAATCAGGTCTGCATGTCTGGATTTCAACCAAATTGCGGCTTCATTTATAGAACTCACACCATATACGTCATATTCGCTATTCAGCAAATTCATAAGAAACAGGCGCATCATGTCGTGCTTTTCGATAAGTAAAATAGTCTTCATTTTTTTTGAATTGAATGATGGCACAAATGTATACCTGCGCTTTGCCAGAGGGTGAGATTTCCGACCAATGGACCGATCTCTTCGGTAAACAGATTGAAAAAGAGGTTGAAGTAATGAATACAAAAACGTGATGGAAGGCTTCCTAGGGTCTATTTGGCAATCATTCCAAAAAGTTATATGATTCCCATTTCCATAAAATCCACCGCCTCTTCACAATTGAGTGAATTTTTGGATTAAAAATTTGCAGCCGAATCAACAGTTGAAAAAACAGATGCCTGATAAAGGTTTCCCTTGATCTAGAGCAACTTAATACCTGCATTTTTCTACTTGGGCTCAACACCGCTGTGAAGCGAGCTAAGTTACATCTGAAAGGCTCGCTTCAGGCAGCTTGATTGTGGTACCTACTTACTTGTGTATCACGGGTCTCAGCGAGAAAGAATAAGTCCAGTTTCGGTAGAATCAAAACCACATCACCCTTTACTCACTCTCTTCCCATTTTCCAGTCCAGTCCACTACCTCATTTTCAAGGTAGTGTGGATAGATTTTACGGTGTTGCTTTTTGACTTCGGCTACCAATGACTCCCGAAATCCCTCCACATTATCTCCCAATCCTGCGGCCATAAAGACAGGTTTGATCCCGTTTTTCTTCTCATAAGCATCCGAGAGTGCCTTGAAATCCACATAGCGGGTCTCCTGTAGTTCATGCTCACTGATATGCTGAGATTCCTCTTCGGAGGGCATTTGGAGCACTTGGTCCACTTTATTGAAAACCAAAAGAATGGGCTTATCTCCTGCTTTGATTTCCTGAAGTGTTTGGGTCACTACGGTAATATGGTCTTCAAAGGCATGATGCGAAATATCCACCACATGGACCAGCAGGTCTGCTTCACGAATCTCGTCCAGGGTAGATTTGAAGGACTCGATCAGGTGGGTAGGCAGCTTGCGTATAAATCCGACTGTGTCTGACAGAAGAAAAGGAATATTTTCCAAAACGACCTTTCGGACTGTTGAATCCACTGTGGCAAAAAGCTTGTTTTCTGCCAGAATATCTGTTTTGGTGATCAGGTTCATCAGGGTAGACTTACCCACATTGGTGTATCCGACCAAGGCTACACGCACGATTCCTTTCCGGCCTTTTCGTTGGGTAATTCCCTGCTTTTCGATTTCTCGGAGCTTTTCTTTGAGCAGGGTAATCTTGCCACGGATATCCCGCTTATCGGTTTCGATTTCCTTTTCTCCGGCTCCGCCTCGAGTCCCGGTACCTCCTCGCTGTCGCTCCAGGTGCGTCCACATATTGGTCAACCGTGGCAGGAGGTATTGAAATCTTGCCAGCTCCACTTGGGTTTTGGCTTGGGCAGTTTGGGCTCGTTGGAGAAAAATATCCAGTATAAGGAGAGAGCGATCATAAATTTTGACCTTGATCTCATTTTCCAGATTGCGCATCTGTGAGGGGCTGAGGTCATCGTCAAAGATCACCATGTCTACAGCAAAATGCTCGACGTAGGCTTGGATATCTTCCAACTTTCCCTTGCCTACGAAAGTACGGATGTCCGGCTTATCCATTTTTTGGGTAAAGCGATAGACCGTCTTGGCGCCTAATGTCTCGGCCAAAAAGGCCAATTCATCCAAGTGCTCTTTGACTTCCTGATCGCCTTGCTGCTGCCGGATTAGTGTCACCAAAACTGCCGTTTCTATTTTTGGGGCAGTTTCATGTAATTTTTGGAGCTTTCTGGACAATTTACTCATACATGTTGTGTGTGATTGGAGAGTGTCTTTTGCAGTGCAATGGTTTACATAGCGAAGCCAAAAAATCAAAAGTCTCGGGTCGAGTGTTTGAATTTCAGTTCTCTTGCCCCAAATTTGGGCATAATTCCTCAGAATAGATTAGGATACTCTCTTTCTGAGTGGTTATTTTACTGCTTATTGCTAACTAAAATGGCCGAGATAAAAATTACCCCGATCCCCGGCGTGGTAGAGATTTTCCCTAGGATTTTCCCTGACAATAGAGGTTATTTTTTTGAATCTTTTCGTCAGGATTGGCTCGAAAAAATAGGAGTCTCCGAAAACTGGGTTCAAGACAACCAGTCTTTTTCCCAAAAAGGTACCGTGAGGGGTCTCCACTTCCAACACGCCCCTCATTCGCAAGCCAAACTGGTTCGCGTTATCTCTGGTAAAGTGCTGGACGTAGCCCTTGACCTTAGAAATGATTCACCGACGTTTGGTCAGGTGTATTCTACAATTTTGGATTCTGAAATGAATAACCTTTTATACATCCCCGCTGGATTTGGACATGGGTTTTCGGTTTTAGAAGACGCAGTTTTTGTCTACAAATGCTCCAACTACTACCACAAAGCATCAGAGGGTGGCATCCTATGGTCAGATCCTGCTTTGGGAATTGACTGGATGGTAGACGAGCCAATCATTTCAGAAAAAGATCAAGTGTGGCCTACACTTGATCAGTTTAGAGTTCAAAGAGGAGGTGGATTGTAATGGGGTGGTTGGATTTTCTGATAAAAAAACCTATTGATGTCGAACCCTTGGACCTCTCATGGCTACAAGTAGACATGCATTCACACTTGATACCAGGAATAGACGATGGGTCCAAATCCATAGAGGAATCGGTAGCACTCATTCAGCGATTGGCAGATTTTGGCCTAAGAAAAATAATTACCACTCCGCACATCATGTCCGAGTATTACCGCAATACGCCGGAAATCATCCGATTGGGCCTGGAGGATTTGCAAAAAGCAGTGAAAGCATCAGGCATCCAGATCGAAATCGAGGCGGCAGCTGAGTATTACATGGATGAGATTTTTTTGGAGAAAGTCAAATCCAATGAGCCGCTTCTGACCTTTGGGGCCAATTTTATTTTAGTGGAAACAGGCTTTATCAATAAGCCGCAAATGCTGCTGGACATCATTTTTCATCTGGAGATGTCGGGTTACAAACCCATTTTGGCTCACCCTGAGCGCTACCAGTACCTACTCGCCGACAAAACCCTTCAAGATGAATTGATCGAAAGAAATCTGCTCTTTCAGGTTAACCTTCTTTCGCTGACGGGGTTCTATTCCAAACAAGTGAAGGATTTTGGCGAGATGCTTATCGAGCGTAATGCCGTTGCCCTATTCGGTACGGATTGCCATAACGCCCGATACTTGGACATGCTGGAAACTCTACCCAAGCAGCAAAAAATATACGAAAAGATCAAAAACCTGGAGCTCATCAATCATCAGCTCTAAACCGGCTAATGCAAATTCTAATCACAGGAATTACCGGATATTTTGGAAGTCAACTGGCGAAAGAATTCTGTCAGCTGGGTCAAATCCATGGACTCAAGAGGAAAAATTCCCGATTAGATCTTCTCACAGGCACCAGTTTTCCTGTGCAATGGCATGAAGGTGACATCACTGATTTGGACTCCCTTTTGGATGCCATGAAGGGGATAGACTTGGTCATTCATGCCGCAGGGATGGTGTCATTTTCACCTAAGGAAGAAGATATACTCTATAAAATCAACAGCGAGGGTACCGCCAATTTGGTCAATGCCATGCTTGCCACTGGTGTGAAAAGACTGGTTTATATAAGCTCCATCGCTGCAATCGGCCGAACAACCGAGATCAAAGAGTACGATGAAACCTTCAAATGGGTAGACTCTCCGCTCAACTCCGGCTACGCATTATCAAAATATTGGGGCGAACTGGAAGTCTGGAGAGCCGAGCAAGAAGGTCTGGAGACGCTAGTCATCAATCCATCAGTGCTTCTTGGCAAATCCAGTTATGAAAAAAGCAGTGGATCGATCTACCAATATGTACTGAAAGGTAATTTGTTTTTCCCAAATGGAACTATCAACTACATCGATGTACGGGATGCAGCCACCATCACCAGACTACTGGTAGAGAAAAATGCTTGGGGGGAGCGCTTCATCTTGAATAAAGAAGGTAAATCTTACCAGGAGTTTTTCGCTTTGGTTGCAAAAATCTTTGAGACAAAAGCTCCGAGTATTCGGATTTCAAATACGCTGCTGACCCTTGCCTTACCCATAATTGGTATTTTGAGGCGCTTGGGTCTTTCTAAAAGTCCGATCAATAGACAGTTGGCCATCAATGCCCAACAGAAAATCAATTACTCCAATGCAAAGGTGCAGGCACTTTTGAACTATGACTACTATCCCCTAGAAGACACACTGAAATGGGCAAAACAGCCCTGATCAAACTTATTTTTGGGACTTGGCGTTTAGCCGAGGTAGATTTCAACAAGATACACCTCCCTACCGATCCAAATCTGTGATTTGGAATCCAAAAAAAAATAACAAAACCAACTATTGGATACCTGAAATATTGGTATCTTAAAAAAACCATAAGACTATCGAATGACCGGAGATCACGATCACGACTGGGAAGAAGACAAGAAGCTAGTAGAGCGATTTGAAAATTCCCTGAAGTCCAACCTAGACCTGTATTTCGAAGAAGAAGAGCTGGAAGACATCATCCGGTTTTACTTTGACCAGCAAAAATTCCTCAAAGCACTCAGAGCCTCCGAATACGCCCTTGAAAAGTTCCCCTTTTCGGTAGAGATCCGCTTGCAAAAAGCGCAGTGTCTCATATTCAACGACGAGTTGGAAGAGGGGATGGACATCCTAGAGCATCTCAATAATCTCTCTCCCAATAATGAAGACATTGTGCTTGCGCTTTCCAATGCACATATTCTCGCAGGTACCTTTCAGGAAGGCATTGAGCTTCTTGAAAACTATCTACCCTTGGCAGAAGATAAAGCAGAAGTATTTTATTCCTTGGGAAATCTCTACAGGGCCAAAGGTGACAATACTAAAGCGAGCGAATACTTCAAAGAGGCAGTCAAAAATCGGATCAACCATGAGGATGCGCTCTTTCAATTGGCTATGATCACGGAGGAGGAAGGTTCTTTTGATGAGATTCTGGAGTTTTACCAGGAGTTTATCGATCAGGACCCCTATTCTGCAGGAGCGTGGTACAACCTGGGTGTGGTATACAATCGACTTGGCCGATTTGAAGATGCCATTCAGGCATATGAATATGCCTTATTGATTGATGATGCATTTGCCTCCGCATATTTCAACCTGGGCAATTCGCTGATGAATACTCAACAATATGAAGCCGCCTTGGAAGCTTACCAAAACACCATCAATTGTGAGGGTGCCAATGCAGAAAACTGTTGCTATATGGGTGCGGCCTATGAAAAGCTGGGCAAAATAGACGAAGCATTTAAATATTTCAAAAAATCGGCAAAGCTGGATGAAGAGTATGATGATGCCTGGTTTGGATTGGGAATGTGTATGCTTAAAAAGGAAAAGTTTTTTGAGGCCATTCATTACTTCAAAAAAGCGCTCAACCTAAATAAAGACAATCCAAACTATTGGGTAGGTCTGGCCGATGCGGAGTTTAACTTAGGCAATCTTCAGGCGAGTTCGGAAGCTTACGAAGAGGCAATCAATCTCGAACCCGGGATTATGGAGACCTATGTGAATCTGTCTGTGATTTATTTTGAGCAAAACCGCTTTGAAGAAGCAGTAGATGTGATCCGCGAAGGAATCGAAGAATCTCCCGAAGAACCTGAGCTCTACTATAGACTGGTTGTCTATCTGATCAAAATGGGGAAATACAAAGAGGCCTTCACTTATTTGGAAAATGCGTTAACTTTGGACTTCGATAAGCATACGATTTTGTATGAACTGATGCCTGAATTGGAAAAGCAAAAGGCCATTTACAAAATCATTGACCAATATCGGGATAACACTACCCAGCTCTAAAAACAATACCTAGCAAATGAAATCGAGCATAACCTTAAAGTCACCCAAAGTGGTGACCACTCTTCATGCGAGATTCCATGTGGCGATTAAAATCAAATAATAAACACATGAATTACGTGCTGAAGAATCTCCCTGTGAGGACTGAAAAGCCTCGCAACACGGGATTTACTATGGCGATGGACAAAGGTCTCAGCCTGAGAGAAACTGAAGATTTTGTAGAAAGCTGCTCCGACTACGTGGACATTGTCAAGTTGGGATGGGCCACTTCTTTCGTCACCAAAAAGCTGAAGGAAAAAATTGCCGTTTACAGAGAGGCTGGTATCCCAGTCTATTTTGGAGGCACTCTTTTCGAAGCATTTATTGTACGAGGACAATTTGACGACTACCGCAAAGTATTAGATACTTATGGGTTAGAATATGCTGAGGTGTCTGACGGTTCGATTTCCCTAAATCATGACAAAAAGTGTGAATTTATCAGCACCCTTGCACAGCAGGTCACGGTATTATCAGAAGTAGGTTCAAAAGACGCTGCCAAAATCATCCCGCCTTATAAGTGGATCGAGCAGATGCAAACCGAACTCAGTGCAGGTGCTTGGAAGGTAATCGGTGAAGCCCGCGAAGGTGGCAATGTAGGCCTTTTTCGTGATTCAGGTGAGGTGAGACAGGGTCTTGTTGAAGAAATCCTAACCCAAGTACCTGAAGAACGCATCATTTGGGAAGCTCCTCAAAAATCCCAACAGGTATGGTTTATCAAGCTACTTGGTGCCAATGTAAACCTTGGAAATATAAGTCCTTCGGAGGTGATTCCTTTGGAAACCATCCGATTGGGACTCCGCGGTGATACCTTCGATCATTTCTTGGGCGAAATCAAACTTTAACAGGTAAATCAATCCCTATATGGCTGGTCGGTAATCGGTCAGCCTTTCTTTTTACTATGAATCCTATCAAAAAATACGGCCTAACTTATCTGAAAGGAATGGCCATGGGCGCAGCAGATATTGTCCCAGGTGTGTCCGGTGGCTCGATTGCACTGATAGCAGGTATTTATCAGCATCTGTTGGATAGCATCAACTCGTTCAATCTGGAAAATATACTTTTGCTAAAATCATTTGAGTTCAAATCCTTCTACACCAAAGTAAACGGCTCTTTTTTGCTAAGCCTTCTGCTGGGAATTTTGACAAGCGTATTTGCGCTATCCAAAGTGATAACTTTTTTGATGAATAATCATCCCATCCCATTATGGTCTTTTTTCTGCGGATTGATTTTGGTAAGTGCCTTCCTTATTCTGAAGGATATCAAAAAATGGCATCTTGGGGTAGTAATCGCAGTAATAATTGGAACTGCCATTGCGTGGTGGGTCACCAATCTCCCTCCGACCACCTCACCTGATGCACATTGGTTTACATTTGTTGCAGGCGCCATTGCTATCTGCGCAATGATTCTACCCGGAATTAGCGGTAGTTTTATTTTGTTGATTTTGGGGAAATACGAACCCATCTTAAAGGCGGTATCTGATAAAGATATATTCACTTTGGCACTATTTGCTTCGGGGTGTGTAGTAGGTATCCTTGCATTCAGCCGGGTAGTTTCATTCCTTCTTCGCAAATTTCATTCAGCGACGATTGGCTTGTTGTCTGGGTTTATGCTTGGATCTGTGAACGAACTTTGGCCTTGGAAAATCGTTTCTGCCTGGAGAACTTCCTCGAGTGGCGAGCAAAAGCCGTTTCTGACCGAGAATATTTTTCCATCAGATTACCTCGCTCAAGCTGGGCAAGCGCCTCAGTTGGGATCTGCAATCATTGCATTCCTGGTAGGAATCGGATTGGTCTTGTTAATTGAGCGGTTGGCAAGCAAACTTCAGAAAGCATGAGGCAATTTGGATTGATAGGTTTTCCTCTAGGTCATTCCTTCTCTAAAAAATATTTTACTGCAAAGTTTGAAAGAGAAGGAATCGAAGGCTGTCAATTTGATCTGTATGAGATTCCACAAATTGAAGATTTTCAATCTGTGGTTTTGAAAAATCCCCGAATGGAAGGTATGGCTGTCACGATTCCTTATAAGGAGCAAGTAATTCCTTTTTTGGATGAGTTAGATCCTGCATGCAAGACCATTGGAGCAGTAAATTGTATCCGCATCAGAGATGGGAAAAAAACTGGTTTTAATACCGACTACATCGGATTCAAGCATTCTCTTCAGGCTTGGCTGGGTGATGTGATCCCAAATGCTCTGGTGTTGGGCACAGGAGGCGCTTCCAAGGCCGTCAAACAGGCTTTGAAAGATCTCAATGTTGATTTCCTATCCGTATCAAGGACGAAAGAAGAGCATCAACGAAGCTATCAAGACTTGAGAGAAAACGTTGGCATTTTAAAAAACTACCCCTTAATCATCAACACCACTCCATTGGGTACTTTTCCAAAGGTGGACGGAATTCCCGACATTCCTCTGGGGCAATTGACCTCTTCACACCTAGTCTATGATTTGGTCTACAATCCTCCCGTGACACGATTGATGCAGGAATGTATATCCAGAGGTGGAAAAGCTAAAAATGGTCAGGATATGCTCGAGCTTCAGGCTGAGGCAGCTTGGAAAATCTGGAATAGCTGAGTTAGCACTATTTTTTAAGCCGTATTTGACGAAAAGACCTTGCTTGTGCACTTTGAATTCTTCTATTTTCAGAATGGAAACAGATCAATCCTTGCTCAAGCGATGTCCGTGGTGCTTAGGCTTTCCTGAATACGTCACTTACCATGATACTGAATGGGGAGTACCTGTACATGATGACCGAGTACATTTCGAATTTCTAGTTTTGGAAAGTGCCCAAGCAGGTCTTAGTTGGGCTACAGTGCTTAAAAAGCGGGAAGGTTATCGAAAAGCTTTCGCAGATTTTGATTACCGGATTGTAGCAGAATTTCCCGAATCCTATGTGCAGGAATTACTTCAGGATGCTGGCATAATTCGCAATGCTCAGAAGATCCGAGCAGCTGTCAATAATGCCCAGCGATTTATGGAAGTACAACAAGAGTTTGGCACTTTTTCGACCTATATCTGGAGATTCGTAGGAGGCAAACCAAAAATTAACTCACTCCATAGAGGTCAGCCTTATCCGGCAACTTCTGTGGAATCTGATCGACTAGCCAAAGATCTCAAAAAAAGAGGATTCAAATTTCTAGGTAGTACCATTATCTATGCCCACATGCAAGCTACCGGATTGATCAATGACCATCTTGTGGATTGTTTTCGATACGAGCAAGTGAAGTTTTAGACAAACGCGATAAATACTAGCCAAACCAAGAAAAGGATTGGGAGCAAAATCGGGAGTGTAAAGCGAATAATATAGCCGAAGAATGATGGCATCTTGACACCACTTTGCTCTGCGATGGATTTTACCATGAAATTTGGTCCATTCCCGATGTAGGTCATCGCCCCAAAAAACACTGAAGCGATGGAAATCGCTAGAAGCTGAAAAGGTGTATCCGAGGTATTGAGGGAGCTATCTGCGAAAGCACGGACATCTGCGATATTTGAGATCTCCGAACCTTCAGAGGCCATGGCAGCAGCCAAGAAATTGAGGTACGTAGGTGCGTTGTCTAGCACGGCAGAAAGAGAACCTGTACCCCAATAAAGCGTGTTTACAGTGATCAATTCTGCTCCTTCCGGAGACTTGGCAAAATTTCCAACCAGTTCCAAGGCAGGCATCATAGTCCCAAATATGCCAATGAAGATAAATGCAACTTCTCGGATAGGCTCAAAGTTGAATTCATTACCTTTGAGGGCGCGTTGATCCGCAAATTTGTAAGACAGAAAGGCTACTGAAAGCATGATGATTTCCCTTAGGAAAGAAAACTTTTGTCCATCATAGTGAATAGCAGGTACTCCCTCGATGACATTGGGGTCGAGAAATACAGCACAGATTACGACAAATAGCCATCCAAAATTTTTTGCCCCAATCATGGTAAACTTGTTCGAATAGGTGATTTCATCAGCATATTCTTCGTCATCATTAGCCCTGCCTAACTTACGATCTACAAAATAGAATACGATCCCAAGTAGCGCTAAGGCCAATGCCCATGCAGGCAAGTTGTGCTCAATAGTCCAGAAGAAAGGAACTCCTTTTAAAAATCCCAGGAAAAGCGGAGGATCACCTATTGGTGTCAGCGAACCGCCGACATTACTTACCATCAGAATAAAAAACACCACATGGTAGGCTTGGATATTTCCCTTATTCAATCTGATAAATGGTCTGATCAAAAGCATAGAGGCCCCCGTTGTTCCGATCAGATTTGAAGCTACTGCACCGATGAGAAGCAAAGATACATTTGCCAGGGGTGTGGCTTTTTTGTCAATCTCTATCAATATGCCTCCTGATGCTACATAGAGAGAAGCTAATAGTGCAATGAATTGCACATATTCAGCTAGTGCATGTACAGGTGCATGAACATTGTCCAATACAAACAAGTAATAGAGAACGACAAGTACGGCAAATCCTACGGCGATTTTTGGATAATTGTGATGCCAAAAGTGCTCGTAAAATAAAGGACCAGTGGCAATCATTAATAAAAGGGTAACAAATGGAATAACCAACCATAGCGGAGCTACATGATGGTCTCCTTCATTGGCTTCTGCGGTATGGAAAGAGACCGAATGATGACCCTGTTCGGAGTGATCCTCTGCCTGTGCCAAAAGTTCCGAATTTTGATCAGAAGATACGGCATAGCAATCAGAAGCTTCAATCATTCCAAAAAATAATATTCCGAAAAGTATAAAAAGACTTATAAGATATTTCTTCATTGGGTTGACTTAATGGGCTGGGGTTTACTTTCCGGCAATTTATCGAATTTTTCTGCGGGATTTGATAAGGTTGGGTGATTGCTAAACTACAGAATTTGATGCAAACTCAATAATTGTTGTAGGAACCCCCGCAGAATTTCACGATAAATTAATTCAGCGGGGGAGATTGTAAAGCCACCTTTTACACGAGTTGTGTCAAGGCTATTTTAAAGGAAGTTTGGGCAATATTTTTTTTGGAAGGGTTTTCTTCATACGTTTTTTTCAATGCTTTTCCGATCGTAACAGATACATCTGAAAAGATCGCCTCATCAGTCACAGCAGCATGATCACTCATCAGGTAAGCAAATACTCTGGCCATTCCGCAATTAGCGATAAAATCCGGAATCACTGAAATACGTTCGTCAGTCCATACGCCAATGGGTCCAAAGAAAATCTCAGGATCTGCAAAAGGCACATTGGCACCACAGGATATTACTTCCAAGCCCGCTGTCACCATTCGTTCGGCTTGGTCTTTGGTGATGAGTCTGGAAGCCGCTGCTGGAATGAAAATCTCGCTCGGTAAATCCCAAATCTTGGAATTGACTTCTTCAAAAGAAAGGAGATCTTCAGAGATCAGTTGATTACCTTCTCTTTTCAAAAACAAATCTCGGATTTCGTCCAAAGAAAATCCCTCCTCTTTAATCAGTCCTCCTGCCCGGTCGATGATTCCGACGATTTTCACGCCCTCCACCGCAAGAAAACAAGCTGCAGCTGCACCCACATTACCCCAACCTTGTATAATGGCCCGCTTTTCACTGATATTTCCTCCCCATATGGAATAGTAGTGGCGGACAGCTTCAGACACTCCATATCCTGTAATCATGTCTGCCACGGTATACTTTTTTGGACCATTTGGAGTAAACTTAGGGTCTTCCAGAATTTTGGAAACTCCCTGGCGGAGCTGTCCGATCTTCCGGATTTTTTGGGGCTCGTTGGCATGGAAATGGCCGTTGACAATTCCTTCCTGGGGATGCCACAGACCATAGGATTCTGTTATTGGGATTACCTCGTGGATTTCGTCTACATTGAGATCGCCTCCAGTGCCGTAGTAGTTTTTCAAAAGTGGCATCACTGCTTTGTACCAGCGCTGGAGTACCCCTTCTTTTCTGGGATCGCTTGGGTCAAAGTTGATTCCGGACTTGGCTCCACCTATAGTAGGACCTGATACGGTAAACTTTACCTCCATGGTCTTTGCCAGCGACTCCACTTCCCTTTTGTCGAGACCTTTTCTCATTCGGGTACCTCCTCCGGCTGCACCTCCTCTTAGAGAATTGATGACTACCCACCCTTCGGCTTCCGTTTCGCTATCGCTCCACTCAAAAACGATCTCCGGAGTCTTATTTTCAAATTTCTTCAGCAGTTCCTGCATTTTCTTTGGGTTTATATTTGGCCCCAAAAATAGGAAAATAAAACTCCTGTGGTTGAGATGGTTTTTTCAGGGTTAACCAAAGATTATCCCGCCCGATGAATCTCTGCTCGCACCAGTCACTGATGACAAGCAATTAACAGCTCCACTCAGCCTGAGTGCCCCTAAAAACGCGAAAATGAGGGCTTCTTTAAAATCGACTAGTTCCGAAGGGGCTGCTACCGGATTCCAATTTTGATGCAAATGGTGATCCAGGCGCTCCTTGAAATAAAGATTGTATGCACCTCCACCGGTCAAGAGTACACTGGGCTTTGCTGAAGTAGCGTAATGGGTAATTACCCTGGATATCTGAATAGCAAAATGCTCAATCAACGTACTGAGTGCATCTTTAGGATCTAGTCCGCTGTTTTCTATCAAGGGAAAAAAGTCCTTTTCCATATCCTCGCGGCCCAATGACTTGGCTGAAAATGAATGGTAAAAAGACAAAGAGTTTAGCTTTTTCAATAAAGATTCATCCGTTTTTCCTTGCCTAGCCCAAGCTCCTCCCTCGTCGTAAGGGTTTCCCAGTTTCTTTGCCAAGGGATTAAGCAAGAGATTGAAAGGACTGGTATCAAAGGCGATTCTTCTGCCTTCATGCTCCATGGACAAATTGGAAATCCCGCCCAAATTGATACAAAAATCCACTTGAGAAAAAAGTAAGCGATCTCCAATAGGAACTAATGGTGCCCCTTGTCCTCCTAATTGAACATCAAGCATACGAAAGTCGGTGATGACTTTTTCGCCCGAAGCCTGATGCAGCGCCCAGCCATTGCCAATCTGGAGACTGACTTTTTTGGTTGGCTGGTGGAAAACTGTGTGCCCATGGGAGGCTACTGCCATGGGCTTGATTTGATTTTCGGCACAAAACTCCTTCACTTTTTCCCCCATCCATCTTCCAAAATCTATGTCTAACAGCGTAAGCTCAAATCCTGATAACTCATGGCTTGCTTGAAGCCTTTGACCGAGAGCATCAGGAAAAGGTTCTGTTTTAGCCTGGAGGATTTCGAAAGACCATCCGTCCTGGTACTCAAAGTGACAATGTGCAATGTCCAAACCGTCACCGGACGTACCGGACATTAGACCAATCAGTGCGTAGCGTTCTGGATGCATGGGTTAAAGATTGTTAAGTAAAAGGGTGAATCAAAGATAATTTTAAGAGAGGAAAAGTCTCTTTTTTATTTATACCTAATTTGCAAAGCCATGAAAAGCCTAGTCATCGATATCGGAAACTCTCGAATCAAATCCGCGCTGTTTGATAAGGATCAGCTTTTGGAGGAGAAATCTTTCGATTCGATGGAAGAATCGGTTGAGTACTGGAAAGGACTTGAATTTGATCACTGTCTGGTGAGCTCGGTAAGGTTTTCAAAATCCGAATTAGAGGTAAGCATTCCTTTTGACTTCCTTTTTCTGGACCATACCACTCCCACTCCGCTTGTCAACGGATACGCAACGCCAAGGACACTGGGATTGGACCGACTTGCGGCAGCAATAGGTGCGTGGCACCTTGCAGGAGAGAAAGCAGTCTTGGCCATCGATATGGGAAGCTGCATCACCTACGAGCTTGTAGATAATCAGGGAGTGTATCGGGGAGGCGCTATAAGTCCGGGAATGAAAATGAGAGCAAAAGCCATGAATCAATTTACTGCCAAGCTTCCTGAAATACCTCTTTTCCCAAAACCGGATTCTATCTGGGGAGATTCTACTTCTACCTGCATGAGTTCAGGCATTTGGTCAGGGGTAATGTTCGAAATCGAGGGGTTTATCAGAAATGCAAGTCTTAAATTTCCTGAAATATCCATTTATATCTGTGGCGGAGATTCTCATTCTTTTGAATCATTGGCAAAAGACCACATATTTGTAGTCCCAAATTTGGTTCTACATGGACTAAATTGTATTCTAAATCACAATGTTGAGTAAAATAGGGTTGAAAACAGTGGGTGTCCTTTGCACCCTTTTATTATTTACACAGGGACATGCACAGACCAGTTCCTCCATTTACAGTGCCTTGGGCATCGGAGATTTCAATTCCAGAGGTCTTACCCATAACCAAGGCATGGGAGGTATGGGCATCAGCTTTGCCACCGGATGGCATGCCAACGTAGTAAATCCGGCCCTCACTACTCGAAATACTATTTTCAACTTTCAGGCAGCCTTCAATTACAAAAGGATCAATGTCAATAACGGAACAGAAGAATCCTTGGTAGATGGAGGTGGTCTCTCCTACCTAGCTATTTCGCTGCCTGTGAAATCCGGCAAGTTCACCTCAGGAATAGGCCTTGGACAGATTTCCAGCATTAATTACCGGCTGCAAGTAGAGACGCCCGTAGCAAACTCCCAATTAAAAGCATCCAATTTTCTTGAAGGAGACGGTGGTATTTCAGAAGCCTACATCAACTTCGGCTACCTGCTGGCAAAAAACCTGAGTCTAGGGGTACATGGTTCTTACCTTTTTGGATCGTCCATAAGAACTAACCAACTTTTCATTTTTGATTCAAATAATGTGGATGTGGGTCGCCCATCAGAATATTATGAAAGATTAACAGTTTCAGATGTTGGGTTCAAGGCGGGTTTACATTACATATTCAAATCATCCGCCAAAAGCAATATCCACCTTGGAGCCATCTATCAGAAATTGGGCAATGTTAATGGAACTGCATTTGCAAAATTGGCGGCAATTGGGCAAGCTAGCAGGCCGAATACAGACGGTGATTTGATAGCCGACAATCAAAGAGGAAGTATTTACATACCAAATCGTTACGGATTTGGCATTACCTACGAGAAAAACAATAAATTCGCGGTCGGTCTGGAAGGACAATATCAAGATTTTGCTAATTACAGAAACTTCTTTGGAGATCCGCTGACCCTACAGGCCAATAAGAAAGTAGGGCTTGGATTTCAGTTTGTTCCGGATTTCCAAAGTTTCGACAACTTGCTGAAAAGAGGTACTTACCGATTCGGATTGGAATGGAATCAGACTCCTTATCTGGTAAATCAAACCGCCATCAATGATATTGGCATCAACTTTGGAACTTCAATTCCTGTGAACCAATTGTCCTTGTTGAACTTTGCAATTAAGGCCGGCCAACGAGGAACACTGGACAATGGGTTGATCAGAGAGTCTTATGTCAACTTCACATTTGGCCTATCACTTAATGACAACAGCTGGTTCTACAAACGAACATTTGAGTAAAAAAAAGATTACAGATTAACCATTAACCAAACAAAGGGATCACTCCCAAATTCAAAACTGAATAAAACCTAGACGAACATGAAAATTAAATCAACTCTTCTTGTCCTAGGAGCACTACTCGTGGCCGGGTTTGCTCAAGCCCAAGATGGCTGGAACTGGCCATCAGATCCTGCACAGGAGGCGAAAGCTAGAGAATTAAATGCAGCCTACACAGACTACATGAAGTCTGAACAGTTTGTCGAGGCTACTAAGCCACTCAACTGGCTTCTGGTAAACGTACCAAATTTGAATGAGTCGCTTTACATCAATGGGGTGAGCGTTTATAAAGGTGCTGCTGATAAAACTACGGATGCTGCTCAAAAATTAGTATACCAAGACAGTGTGATGGCCATCTATAACAAGCGCGGTGAGTTGTACAACAATGCCCCTAAGTGGATAGAGAACAAAGCCTATTTTGGATATCAGTTTTTCAAAGGTGATAAAACAAGAATTCCTGGGGTAATTGCTGACTTCGAAAAGGCAATTGAACTCAACGGAAATATCAATCATCAGCTGGTAGCTGCTTACTTTGATTTGATCTACAGAAACTATGCCTTGAATAAAGCCTACACTGGAGAGCAAATCCTGGCCATCTATGATAAAGCGAATAAGCTATTAGATGCCTCAGCAGCAGCAGGAAAAGACGTGACCCAGCCGAGATCTACTTTGGAAACTTTGTTGGTCAACATGGAACTGATTGACTGTAACTTCATTGAGAATACAATGGGTCCAAAATTGACGGCTGATCCAACCAATGAAGACATTGCGAATCAAATCTTCAAGTATTCGGTGCAGTATAAGTGTTTCTCCTCCAACTCCTTCCTGGCCGCATTGGAACTGATCGACTCAAAGAAGCCAACCTTTGCTACTTCTCAGGTAAGAGCAATGAGATACATGGCGGCAGGAGATTTTGACAAAGCACAACCTGTGTTGGAAAAAGCCTTTACCCTCGCTGAAAACAACAAGCAGAAAGGTGAAATCCAAATGGAACTTGCAAAAGTTCACACTCAAGCAGGAAGAAAATCTGCGGCAAGAACTGCTGCTAAAGAAGCGGCAGCTTTGGATTCTGAATTGACAGCCTCTGCGTACTCACTGATCGGTGACTTATATATGTCCGCTTTCAACGATTGCCGAGGTGGTGAAAGCCGTGCGAAAGATTACAGTATATTTATAGCCGCTTATGGTGCTTACCAAAAAGCTGGAGACTCCAAAGGTATGGGTAATGCCCGTGCGAGATTCCCATCAAAAGAAGAACTATTCACTGAAGGCCTGTCGGTGGGTACATCTATCAGCACTGGTTGTTGGGTAGGCGAGACCGTTAGCTTGTCTACCAGAGATTAATCTCTACATATTCTATATGAAGGCAGCCATTGTGGCTGCCTTTTTTCGTTTACTTGGTTCAAACAATCCTAGTATCTTTGCTACTGATGAATAAAGCCTATTTTTCATTCTTTATCCTAGTGGTCGGCTGCTTGATGTTTTCCTGTCGAGAGACTGTGGATCCAGAATCAGTGCCAGTATACGATGGCCCCATCAATTCGGCAGTCAATATTCACATTCTCCACAGTGACTCCGCAGTCCATCGGTCTGAGGTCAGTGCAGCCAGGCAATTGGATTTTGCCAATGGCAACATGGAGTTTCCTGAAGGAATCGAGATTAAAATTTTCACTTTAGAGGGTAATTTGGAAACAACCATGACCGCAGACCGAGGGTATTTTCTCCGAGACCAAAATCTCTATCGGGGAGAGGGAAATGTACAAATCCACAACCTGATTAAAGACCAACGACTTCAGACAGAAGAGATTTTTTGGAATCAGGCACAGAAGAAAATTTACACCGAGAAGTTTGTTACCATCCAAGAACGCCAAACTATTTTTAATGGAACAGGCATGGAAGCAGACGACACCTTTTCGAATTACCAACTCAAAAAAGTCAGGGATAGCCGTACCCTATTACCCGGAGAAGGCCTATGAAACTACTCGACGCATTGATCCTTTCGCTCTCATTGGCACTTATCATTGTGGGCATTCACCAGACCTTGGTCAATGGAATTGGATCTGCCTATGCTATATTTATGTTTGCGGTGGCTCTTTTATTTTGGTTTCAATTGAGAAGAAATCAAAAGCAAAACCCTCCTGCTGATATCCCGAATAAATCCACCAAACCGAAGAAGAAAAACTGATCATGGACACCACTTACATCTTTTATGTCTTGATCACGCTGATCTTTTCAGCATTTTTCTCCGGGATAGAGATCGCCTATATCTCTGCCAATAAGCTCCAAATCGAACTTCAGAAGAAACAGGGCGTCTTCAGCGGCAAGGTACTAAGTAAGTTTATTCAGCAACCTGGTCAGTTTATAGGTACTACGCTCATTGGAAATACAATCATGCTGGTGCTTTATGGTACGTTTATGGCCTTTTTATTGGACGATGCTTTACGAAGCATTCTCCCTCAATCTTTGAATAACGAAGCGGTCATCCTCATTACCCAGACTTTTCTATCCACGCTATTGGTGTTGATTACCGGAGAGTTTTTGCCAAAAAGCTTATTTATGCTCAATCCCAACAGCATGCTCAATTTTTTTGCATTGCCTTTTTTGGGAATTTACTACCTGATGTATCCCATCGTTTGGCTGATTGTCGGACTTTCGAGATTGTTTATCACCAAGGTGCTGAGATTGGATTACAACGAGGAAAAGCCCGTGTTTACTATCACAGATCTCAACTCCTTTATCAAAGATCAAATGCGCCAAAACCGGACTCCCGGTAAGGTCGAGATTGATTCCAAGATTTTTGACAATGCGGTCGAATTCAAAACCGTTCGTGTGAGAGAGTGTATGATTCCCCGTACCGATATCGTCGCAGTGGAAGTAGATGATTCCATCGAAGAGTTAAAAAAAGTATTTGAAGAGAGTGGCCATTCCAAAGTGATTATTTACAGAGAATCGATAGATGAAGTCATTGGGTATTGCCATCAATTGGAGCTATTCAAAAAACCCAAATCTATCGAAGACATCCTAAACCCGATCATCATTGCCCCTGAGTCTGCCCTGGCCAATGAACTTTTGATCCAATTTATCCAAGAGCGAAAAAGCCTAGCCCTGGTGGTCGATGAATTTGGTGGAACCAGTGGAATCGTATCCATGGAAGACATCATTGAGGAGATATTTGGAGAGATTGATGACGAGTATGACAATGAAGCACTTACTGAGCAGCTCATCGGAGAGCAGGAATATCTTCTCAGCGCACGTCTGGAAATAGATTATCTAAATGAGAAATATGCCTGGAATTTACCCTATGGAGATTTTGAGACACTCTCTGGCTTCATATTGTCTCTTACCGAAAACCTACCAAATAAAGGCGAAGTGATCACATATGGAGGATTTACCTTTACGATCATGACCAAGCAAGCCCATCGCATCGAAACTGTTCGGCTGAAAATCAGCGGCTCTGATATTTTTTAAGCTCAGACAATGTTCGGGGTTAAATTTTGAATTTCGCCCCTAATGCTATTATTTTGCGACACTTCAAAAAAAGCGTACTAACTACAATGGCGTTAATTAAGCAAATAAGACAGCGGACAGGTCTCGCAATCGGTGTAATTGCCGGCGGGTTGATATTATTTCTTTTGGGCGGCGATCTCTTGAGCCCTAATTCATCCCTGCTGAATACCAACAAAAACATCGTCGGAGAAATCGCCGGTGAGGAAATCACGTTAGAAGAATTTGCTCTCAGGGTAGAGGAATTCAAAGCGTCCTTCCAGCAACGTTCCGGTAGAATCCCTTCAGAGCCCGAAATGGTGTCTGTACGAGAGCAAGCGTGGCAAGCCATGATCGTAGAGCGGGTATTCGACGAAGAATATGAGAAACTTGGATTACAAGTTTCCAGCCAAGAGCTAATTGACATGGTACAGGGTAAAAACATCGTACCGGAACTCCGAGCTCAGCTTACCAATCCTCAGACTGGTCAATTTGACAAGACTCAATTGATCTCTTTCCTTCAATCTTTGGAAACTGCGGATCCTGCCCAACAAGCAGCTTGGGCTCAGCAAGAGAAACTTTTTGCGCAGGCAAGAAATCGTGTAAAATACGATAACCTTCTTGCCACCTCAGAATATGCTACTACGGCAGAGGCGAAATTGGAGCACAAGTCTTCAAATTCTATAGCCGATGCTACCGTGTTGTTTATTCCTTACGCTTCTGCTATTGCTGACTCAGAAGTAACCATCTCTGATAGCGAGCTTTCGGCTTACCTTTCTAAGAATCAGGAAAAATTCAAAGTGGGCAATTCTGCCAATTTAGAATACGTTTCCTTCAGTATTCTTCCAAGTGGAGAAGATTCCGCTTCCGTGATTTCAAGAATCACCGAATTGACAGAAAATTTGAAAACGGCTGGAAATGATTCTTCTTTTGTAAGCCAGAATTCTGAAACACAATCTCCGTTCGTAACAGTTGCACCAGGTGATCAATTGCCAGCTTCCTTGAGCACCAATGTAGCTCAACTTGTAAAAGGTGAAACTTACGGACCTTTCATCACTGCTAATTCTACATACGTTACTTACAAAGTAACTGACCAATATGAAGGAACTCCTAAAATGAGAGCTTCTCACATTTTGTTCGGTACGGACGGAATGGATGATGCTGGAAAAGCAGCTGTAAAGCAACAAGCAGAGACTGTATTGGCAGATATCAAGGCTAACGGAAACTTTGCAGAAGCAGCTAGACAGTACGGTCAAGATGGAACTGCTCAGAATGGTGGTGACTTAGGTTGGTTTGCAAAGGCTGATTTTGTCGAACCATTTGCCAATGCAACTTACGCGGCCAAATCAACAGGTCTTCTTTCCAATTTGGTAGAGACTGAATATGGCTACCACATCATCGATGTAACTGAGCTTCCAAACTCTACTTACACCAAACTTTCTGTTCTTGAACTTGAATTGGTAGCGTCTGACGCCACCAGAAATGAAGCCTTCAGAAATGCTGATTCTTTTGCTGCAGAAAGCGGAAATAGAAATCAGTTTACAGAAAATGCAACAGAAAAAGGTTTCAGGATCCTACAGGCAAACAATGTAGACGCTACTTCAAGAAACTTGAATAACATCGCCAATGCGAGAGAAGTCATTATTTGGGCGTTTGGAGAGGCATCTGTCGGAGAAGTTTCTTCAGTTTTTGAATTGGACAACTCCTATGTAGTAGCTACTCTGGTAAGCAGAAAAGAAGAAGGTGAGGCCAAATTGGAAGATGTAAGAGATCAAGTGAAGCAACTGGTCATGAATGATAAGAAAGCAGCCATGATCCAAGAAAAACTTGCTGGAAAAACTACCCTTGAGGAAATGAAGGCACTATTCCCTGATGCTTCACTAAACGACGTGCCTGGTCTTAGACTTAGCGCTTCGGTCATCCCCGGAATCGGTTTTGCACCAAAGGCCATCGGAACACTCTTCGGATTGAAGTCTAGCGGTCAGATCACCAAGCCTGTGCAGGAAGATATCGGAGTGATCGTAAGCAAGCTAAATAGCTTGACCCCTGCAACCGAAATTGGTGATTACACTTCTTACCAAGCTCAATTGTCTCAAGCAGCCTCTCAGCGAATGACCTATCAGATCATGATGGCCCTCCAAGAGTTGGCCAAAGTGAAAGACTACCGATACAAATATTTTTAATCAAAGATTAATCGAAACCCATGTCAACAGGCATGGGTTTTTTGTTTTAGAGGAATCTAGAAAGAAAGGGTTATTTTTGGTCATGGATAAGAAGTTTGATAAAGTCACCTTCAAGGAAAAATTGGAGGCAGTGGGTCCCTTTCCTATGCTTTACATGTTTAAGTTCATAGTTCCGTCAGGAAAAGAACAGGAAATTGGAGCCCTCTTTCCTACACATGAAATGAGTCTCAAGCCAAGCAGCGGGGGTAAATATGTGAGCACCACGATTCACCTGATGGCTGAGAGTGCAGACTTTGTGATAGATGTCTATGAAAAGGCTTCTGAAATTGAAGGTGTGATTTCACTTTAATTAGTACACAGGATGTGGATTGAAGAAAATAACCGGTTAAAAAAGAAATTTACATTTCGAGACTTTCAGGAAGCGTTTGCTTTCATGACTAGAGTGGCATTTTTGGCAGAAAAATTAGACCACCATCCCAACTGGAGCAATGTCTACAATACTGTGGAGATTGAACTCACCACCCATGACGCTGGCAATGTGGTAACGGAAAAGGATCGAAATCTAGCCAAATTGATAGACCAAATCCTTCAATGAGTGAGTCTGTAGTAAGTCTTTTTTTGGTGCCTACTCCCATTGGCAATCTGAAGGATATCACCCTTAGGGCAATCGATACATTAAAGACAGTAGATGTGATCCTTGCAGAAGACACCCGCACGAGTGGGATCCTTTTGAAGCACCTTCAAATCACAAAAAACCTACAGAGCTATCACATATTCAACGAGCACAAAGCTGTAGAGAAATTGGTGGAACGGATGAAAAACGGAGAGGTATTCGCCCTGGTCAGTGATGCAGGCACGCCTGCAATTTCTGATCCCGGTTTCCTGCTCGTGAGAGAAGTGATTGCTGCCGGACTTGAAGTGCAGTGTCTTCCTGGCCCCACTGCATTTGTACCTGCCCTTGTCAATAGCGGCTTGCCCAATGATCGATTTGTGTTTGAAGGCTTTTTGCCTCACAAGAAGGGGAGAAAAACCAGAATCGAGGCCTTGCTGGAAGAGACTCGCACGATGATTTTCTACGAATCACCCCACCGATTGCTAAAGACACTCGAACAATTAAGCGAAGCTTTTGGTACTGATAGGCAAGCGTGTGTCTCAAGGGAAATTTCCAAACTACATGAAGAAAACATAAGAGGGAGTTTAGCCGAGTTGATAGATTATTATGAATCCAATCCCCTCAAAGGCGAAATCGTACTCGTAGTAGCAGGTAAACCCGAACTTAAAGAAACCCGGGAAGAAAAGCAGGAGAAAAAACAGGCCGCCTGGAAAAGGGATAAATAAGCCTGATTTAAGATTTAAGACAGTAGACTCAAGAAGTAAGACAAAGATTTATTTAGAGATAACCACTAACTCCCTATGATTACCCAAGAAAACCTCAGAAAACTGCTCGAACAAACACAGGAGATCGCCAAAGAAGTCGGTGCATTTATCCGAAAGGAAAGACAGCATTTTGATGTGGAAAAAGTGGAGCACAAGGGGTTCAATGACTTGGTATCTTATGTCGACAAGGAAGCCGAAAGGCAAATTGTGGAAAAGTTAAGTGAAATTTTTCCTGAAGCTGGATTTATTACCGAGGAAGGTACCAATACCACCAAGGGCGAAAAATACAATTGGGTGATCGATCCGCTGGATGGCACCACTAATTTTATCCATGGCATCCCTGTCTTTTCAGTCAGCATTGCGCTGATGGAGGATGAAAAAGTCATCATGGGAGTAGTCTATGAAGTGAATCGTCACGAATGCTTTTATGCGATGAAAGGCGGCGGAGCCTTTTGCAATGACACCCCGATCAAGGTGAGTAAAGCGCCTGATTTATCGGCTTCCCTGATTTCTACAGGTTTTCCCTATTATAATTTTGAATTGATCGACCGATACCTCAATTCCATGAAATCTCTGATGCAAAAGACTCATGGTCTCCGAAGATTTGGTTCGGCAGCAGTTGATCTTTGCTACGTAGCTTCAGGACGCACAGAGGGTTTTTTTGAATACAATCTCAACTCGTATGATGTGGCGGCTGGAGCGATCATCGTCCAGGAAGCTGGTGGAAAAGTGACTGATTTTGCAGGTGGAGAGGATTACATTTTCGGTAGAAAAATCGTCGCCTCCAATGCCGCGATCCATTCTGATTTCCTTGAGGTATTAAATGAATTCTGGGGATAAATCAGCCCAACAGAAAGTACCAAAGCGCCAGTGAAATGGCTGATATGGGCATTCCAAGTCCTGAGAGCAAGGTGGCTAGGCGAGGCTGAAGCCCAAACTGCATGGCAATAATCGACCCTGTTATCATCGGTGCCATTCCGCTTTCCAGGACAGTGACTTTAAACTCCAATGAATCTCTGTCCATCACTTGGGAATAGACCAGCCAAACAATTGCTGGGGCCAACAGCAGTCTATAGCCTAATCCATACCAGAAAAACCTCGAGGTAATGGACTTCAGATCTACAGAAAACCGCAATCCAATAACCAAAAGTGCCATGGAAGGCATTGTCTTTCCAATCAATTGAAGCAATGGTAACATGGCCTCCGGAGTGCTGATCTGAAAAATACTCATCAGCAAGGTGCCAATTAAAAATCCAAAAGGAGGAAACTTTAAAATCTTGATCGGGACTTTTCTTAAGCTTTCGCTATGGTCGCCGTACATGGACCCTACCAAGATAGAAAGGGAAGACACCAACAAGAAAGAGCCTCCTTGATCGATCAACAAGGCAATTGGTAGCCCTTCTTTTCCATACAAACCTTCAATCACTGGAAATCCCAAAAAGGAAGTATTGGCGAGTCCCGCCACAATAATGAGGCAACCGGTGATATTTTTTCCCCAGTTATTCCTTTTCCCTAAGTATCCAAAAATCGCCCAAGAAAGAAGGAAGGTAAACCAAGCCACTGAAACTGGAAGTAGAAGCCCCCAAGAGGGCTGAATGGCTGGAATATAGAGCAGCGCCAGCGCAGGGAGGACTATGTGGATGAGGTACGACTGAACCCAAGCTGCGGCTTTCGTTGCCGGAAAAACAGCAACTTTTTGGAGTGTCAATCCCAAAAACAGGCAGGCGATGGCAATAATGGCTCCGGTCATTTAGAAATAAACATAGGTTTAATTTCGATTATCTTAAAATCATGGAGGCTATTAGCTGAGCAAATCCAAACTCAAACTGAAGACCAAGCCAAAATCGATCAGGCGTGATCTTTAGTCCAATCCAAAGGTCTTTCTCTTTTCTTCGAAATACTTTTTTACCTCAGGATAAAAGTTGCTTTCCACTTCGGGAATTCCGTCAAGCACCAACTCCATCGACCCTTCGGAAGTGTCTTTGTTCAGCTGCATTCCTTCGATGAGGTAAATGATTTCATCCAGATTGAGCGGTTCCCAGCAGCTCCCTGGATAGAGGATGTAGTCGTTTCCATAAAAATCCACAGCTTCAAACTGAATCTTTCCTTCCAAAAAATGGGCATAAAGGCTGATTTGCTCTCCCCAAGTACTTTCAGGATAATTCAGCCTCGCCAATAGAACAGAAGTAGTGTCTTCTGTAAAATAGGTTTCCGGTCTGTATTTGAAATCAATCATGTTCTAAAATTACAAAGTCCAATTTTGGGATTATTCCTAATCGAAGAAGTTTGGGTAATATTTTCTCAGAAAATTGAAATTTTTGAAAATAAAAAATAAGGCTATTCTTTGGCTCTAAAGGGTTTGATCTCACTAATTCATTCCAATTTCGAGTCTTTAGCCAATTACTTTTCAACTTTATTACCATCCCACTTTTCAACTTCTATTTCACATTGGATAATAGGGACTTTAGGGCTATTTTTGGACTCCTATTCTTCCTACTGGATGAATATTCCGGTTGATTTACCTTGCTTTCAAACCCCCGATTATGAAAAGAGATTCGCTTGTTTTTGATCTGATTGACAGAGAAGAAGACAGACAAAAGAGAGGCATCGAGCTGATTGCTTCCGAAAACTTCACCTCCAAACAAGTAATGGAGGCCGCAGGCAGCGTTTTGACCAATAAATATGCTGAAGGCCTTCCCGGCAAGCGCTATTATGGTGGTTGCGAAGTAGTGGATGAAATCGAGCAGATTGCCATCGACAGAGCTAAGAAACTTTTTGGAGCTACTTGGGCAAACGTGCAGCCACACTCAGGCGCTCAGGCAAACGCAGCCGTAATGCTTGCTTGCCTTAAGCCAGGTGACGCGATCTTGGGATTTGATCTTTCCCATGGCGGTCACTTGACACACGGATCTCCGGTAAACTTCTCAGGAAAGCTTTATCAGGCTAATTTTTATGGTGTAGAAGAAGCTACGGGTGTAATTGACTATGACAAAGTAGAAGAAAAAGCTTTGGCAGTTCAGCCAAAAATGATCATTTGCGGTGCCTCTGCTTATTCCAGAGATTGGGATTACGAGCGCTTGAGAGCCATCGCAGACGAGGTTGGAGCTCTTCTACTTGCTGATATTTCACACCCATCAGGATTGATCGCAAGAGGCTTGTTGAATGATCCATTGGAGCATTGCCATATTGTGACCACCACTACACATAAGACCCTCAGAGGTCCAAGAGGTGGTTTGATCATGATGAGAGAAGACTTTGACAATCCATGGGGACTGACTACGCCAAAAGGCGAAATCAGAAAAATGTCTTCCCTACTGGATATGGGTGTTTTCCCAGGAACTCAAGGTGGACCTTTGGAGCACATTATTGCTGCAAAAGCAGTGGCTTTTGAAGAAGCTCTTTCAGATGAATACATGCATTATGTGATTCAGGTGAAAAAGAATGCATCCGTAATGGCAGAAGAGTTCGTATCTCGTGGATACCAGATTATTTCTGGTGGCACAGACAATCACCTTATGCTGATCGACCTTCGCAATAAAGATTTGACAGGAAAGCTTGCCGAAGAAACTCTTGGCAAAGTGGACATTACCATCAATAAAAACATGGTGCCTTTTGATACCAAGTCCCCATTTGTGACTTCGGGTATGCGAGTAGGTACGGCGGCTGTCACTACCCGAGGGTTGAAAGAGGACGACATGAGAAAAATAGTCGGACTCATTGACCGAGCTCTACAAAACCACTCCAACGAGGCAGAACTTGCTGCGATTAAAGCAGAAGTCAATGCATGGATGGTTCAATTTCCTTTGTACTAAATACTAGATTCCCAAAGTGGCCTTAGACCAATATCAAGAGGAAGAGGAAGGAATGTCCTTTTTGGACCATTTGGAGGCATTGCGCTTTCATATCCTCCGATCAGTTTCCGCAATTCTTATCTTCACAGTGATTGCCTTTTTGGCAAAAGACATTGTATTCGGAGTCATCATCCTAGGTCCATCCAAGGTTGATTTTCTGACCTACAGATTGCTTTGTGATCTGGGAAATTACTTTGGAATAACGGCCCTTTGTATAGACGAATTGCCGTTTACGCTGCAAAGCAGGCAAATGACCGGACAGTTTACCATGCACATGACTTCAAGTCTGGTAGTCGGTTTTGTGGTTGCCTTTCCTTATGTATTTTGGGAAATATGGAGATTTATAAGTCCAGGCTTATACGACAAGGAAAAAAATGCTGCTCGAGGCGCCGTGTTTTTCGTAAGTTTTCTTTTCTTGTCCGGAGCAGCGTTTGGGTACTATGTGCTTTCCCCACTTTCTATAAATTTCCTTGCCAATTATCAACTTGATCCAACCATTCTCAATGAGTTTGACATCACGTCGTATGTTACCACATTGACGATGTTGGTGTTGGCTTCTGCGATCATGTTCCAATTGCCGGTGGTAGTTTATTTTCTGTCCATGTCGGGATTGATTACTTCTCGTATGCTGAAGGAATATAGAAGGCATTCAATCGTAGTAATTTTGATTGTATCAGCAATTATCACTCCTCCGGATGTGATAAGCCAGCTATTGATTGCCATGCCGATTTTAGTTTTATACGAAATCGGAATCGTGCTTGCCAAACGAATCGAGAAGCAAAAAGCCCTAAAAAGAGCAAAAGAAGAACAAGATCGAGGCTCAGGAGATCAAGACTAATCACAGCTACAATGACCAAGAAAATAGCCATCGGTGGTGATCACGCCGGATTTGAATACAAAGGGAAGTTGATCCAAAAATTGACCACCTTGGGATATGAAGTGAAAGACTTTGGACCTTTTTCCACAGATTCAGTTGACTATCCCGATTTCGTCCATCCGCTTTCTTCCGCTATTGAAAGCGGAGAATTTGATCAAGGAATTGTGATCTGTGGCAGCGGCAATGGGGTAGCTATCACGGCTAACAAACATCAGGGTATTCGTGCCGCACTTTGCTGGAATGAAGACCTTGCAGCCCTATCACGTCAGCATAACAATGCAAATGTACTCGCAATTCCTGCTCGGTTTATTTCCTACGAAATGGCAGAAAACTTGGCTGAGATTTTCCTCCGTACTGACTTTGAAGGAGGACGACACCAAAATCGGGTCGATAAAATCTCTTGTATGTGACCAAAAAAATAAACCTAAGCTGATTTTTTGCTTAGGTTTATTTTTTTCAAAAGAAAACGATCAAGTCCGTGCAGGATCTACTACTCGAGTACGTGCAGGATCTACCAAACTTTCAGAGTCAGAATCATCGAAAGAATCATCTGATTCTTGTGAATCCGAACTTTCTTCAGAAAGAGTCTCATCTTCATCACCACCAGCAGATTTGAGTTCGGTGATCAATTTTGCTGTCATTAGCAGCGTCCAAGTGTTAAAAACTTCAGCATAAAATCTTTTCATGGTCGTAAGTTTAATTTACAAATAGTATATTCTAAATATAAGTTGTTTAGGAATCCTTGCAAACTTTCTTACTTTAGAATCCATTCATCGCCCTTTCTATTACTCCTGACACCCATGAGGTATCATTTTGACAAAGAATTTAAAGAAGAATTTGGCAGCCTTATTATGAAGCTGACTTTAGTTCTTTGCTTCTTTTTTCTGAGATGTTTTGGTCAAGTAAGTGCTCAAAGTGTATCAGATCTTCAAAAAGAACTCGATCTGCTAGCTAAAAAACCGAACTATTCCAAAGACACCCTATACCTAAACAAAGCCAACGAGCTGGGATTTTTACTCGCTGAAACTAATCCCGACAGTGCTTTTCTATTTTTGGATAAGCAACTGGCCCTTTGTAGAAAGGCAGGATTCAAAAAAGGAGAATCAGATGCCTTGAAAATCTATGGCAATGCACTACAAAATAAAGGCGATTTTACCTCTTCACTGAAATATTATCAAGACGCACTTGCCATTGCAGAAACCCTAGAAGACAAAAAACTCGTACCGGGGATTCTAAACAACATAGGACTAGTACACTATAATCTGGGTAACTATGCTGAGGCGCTGAGCAAATTTTATGAAGCAATCAAAGGCGCTGAAACATCCGATAATCTCTATGTGAAAGCCGCCGCTCTGAATAACATCGCTTCGATCTATTTTGAGCAAGAGAAACTTGAGGAAGCCAAATCCAAGTACCAAGAAATGCTGGAGATTTATCAAAAACTGGGAAATCAAGGTAGGGTAATCTTGGCATATAACAATATCGGAGATGTAGAACTCAAACAAAACAAGCCTTTGCAGGCCTTGGAAAATTTGAAAATAGGGCATCGCTCTGCATTGGAGCTGGATAGTCCTGAGTACATCGAAATGACAGCAAGAACACTAGCAGGCATTTACGCTGCTTTGGACAGTTCTGAAATAGCAGAAGAATACTATCGTAAATCGATAGAAATTGCCAAAGACAAAGGATATGGAGTGCCCTATTCACAGTCTCTGATCGGTATTGCCGACTTATTTTTCAAGCAAGAAAATTATCAGGAAGCATTCAACTACGTCAGCGAAGGCATGCTTCAAGCTCAACGAATGGGTCAGCCTATGCAATTGAGGAATGCAAACGAACTGCTTGCCAAAATTCTCGAAAAACAAGGTGACTTTGAGGGAGCATTGGAAAAGTACAAGCTATTCAAGCAGTTTAGCGATAGCATCAACAATACCCAAGGAAAACGACTGGCTACCGCGCTGGAGTCAGAGTATGAGTTTTCTAAAAAGACGCTGGAATTTGAAAAAGCCACCCTGCGCCAACAGTGGCTCTTTTACCTAAGTATTCTTGGTCTTGTCACCTTTTTGGTTATTCTCTTTTTGGTATACAGAAACCGCAACAACCTCAATAAGGCCTTTCAAAGTCTGAAGGAAAAAAACACCGAAATCGAGACCAAAAATACGGTCCTAGAGAATACGCTCACCCAACTTAAATCCACTCAACAGCTCCTGATTCAATCGGAAAAGATGGCCTCCTTAGGGGAACTCACCGCAGGAATTGCCCATGAGATTCAAAACCCGCTCAATTTTGTCAACAATTTCTCTGAGCTCAGCATGGAGCTGGTAGATGAGATGAACCAAGAAATAGATAAAGGGGATCTTGAAGAGGCAAAATTCTTGGCATCAGAGCTGAAAGGCAACCTTTCCCGAATCAATTCGCATGGGAAAAGAGCTGGATCCATCGTAAAAGGAATGCTGGAACACAGCCGAAAAAGCGAAAGCAGGAAAGAACCAACCGATCTAAATCAGCTGGCAGATGAATGCCTGAGATTGAGTTTTCATGGCTTGAGAGCAAAAGACAAAAGCTTCAATGCAGACTTCAAGACCGCTCTTGATCCTGCACTTCCTCAAGTCGAAGTCGTATCGCAAGATATCGGCAGAGTATTGCTCAATCTGATCAACAACGCATTTTATGCCTGTACCGAGCAGGCACGTGAGCAAAGCGATGCCAATCAGGAAGAACATGGACTTAAGCCAAAACCACAGGTGATTATCAGCACCCAAAAAACTGCAAAAGAGGTAATCATCACTGTCAATGACAATGGACCTGGGATACCTGAGGCTATCAGGGAGAAAATATTCCAACCTTTCTTTACCACCAAACCATCCGGAAAAGGCACCGGGCTAGGCTTAAGTCTCAGTTATGATATCATCAAAGCACATGGAGGCGATCTAAAAGTAGATTCAAAGCCGGGTGAAGGCACAAGTTTTTACATTCACCTACCTTTAAAATCCTAAAATCTTTTGATATGTCAGGCGGTCGGAGATTTTTAAGCATTGAGATTTCCAGAATTTCTCAAAACCGAGTTATCCGCCCAACTTCTATGATTTCTGCAAAATCTCTGTTGCCCATGATAAAAAGTGTATTCTTTCCACTTGTTTTCCTCTTCCTAGCTTCGCAATCTTGGGCACAACGTGTCGAGAAAGTCAAATCCGCCACGGTCAGCTTTATTCAAACGCTCGAAAAGCCGCAGCAGGACTCTGTCTTCATTGATTTTGCGGATAGTGCCAGAACCAACTGGACCAATCTGCCGCTTGGACTTCAGGCAAGATCGGGCTTGAGGTACGGAAACCTTTCGGAGAAAAGCAAAATCGCGTTTCATAAGGTGCTGAGTTCGCTTTTTAGCTCACAGGGATACCTGAAGACCTTTGCCATCATGCAAGTAGATGACATCCTTCACGAGCTGTTTGAGATCCAGTTTCAGCAGGGAAAAGTCAACGAGCGGAGCATGCAGTTTATCCGGAAGCTCAACTGGGATTATGGCAACTACTACGTCGCCATCGCCGGGAATCCCCAAACCGAGGACATTTGGGGCTTAAAATTCGAAGGCCATCACCTTTCAATTAACATCACAGCGGCGGGAGACTTGATCACCATGACGCCACTGTTTATGGGATCGGATCCAGCCATTGTCGAGGATACACAATATGCTGGTTTACGACCCTTGAGCAAGGAAGAGGATTATGGCTTTTGGCTCATCAATGCCTTGGATGAAACACAAAAAGCCAAGGCGACTCTTAGCGAAAAAGTACCCGGAGACATCATTACCAGTCCAGATCGACCACAATGGCTAGAGGAATTCCGGGGAATCAAAGGCTCAGAACTCAACAATGGCCAACAGAAAATCCTCCACTACCTGATCGAGGAATACATCGGCAATCTGGATCATCAGAAAGCCGAAGAATACCTAGCCAAGCTCCATTCACGAGGAATGGATTCCGTGTATTTTGCGTGGATTGGAAGCTATGAGCCTATGAAGGCACATTATTATATCATTCACTCCCCGGACTTTTTGATCGAGTACGACAATGTGGGATTTCTGGACAATGCCAACCACATTCACAGCATCTGGAGAGAAAAGGGAAATGATTTCGGCGAGGACATCTTGAAAAAGCACCGAATGGATCATAAACACTAAAAAAAGGGCCTTCCATGTTTTAAAAATCTGGAAGGTCTTTTCATTTTTAATTCAGTCAGAAATCAATTGACTCCTGCTCCGAATAAATCCCCCGGATTCCAAACAGGTTTAGCTGGGGTATTGGCGATAGAGTAGCTGATCAGAAAATTCAGTTGGACATAGGTTTTGGCCGCAGTGAAATTGAAAATTCCATCCATGCCGTCAGCTGCTCGATGATAGTACTTGGCTCTCCATTCTTTGACAAATTTGTCCAAGTCGAATCCCGGAATGTTGGTCTTGTTTCCGTATTTGATGTGCAAGGCCGGTATGCCACTGACTACAAAGCTGTATTGATCACTACGAACAAAACGATTTTGCTCGGGCTCGGGATCTTTTTCCACATCCAGTCCAAGGTAATCCGCAGCAAACTTCACATTACCCATCAGGCTAGAATGTTCCGCTCCCAAAGGAACTACAGAAAGCAAAGGTGCGATCACCGTCGGCATGTCTGTATTCACATTGGCCACGATGGAGGATTTAGGAACAGAAGGATTTGCTGCGAAATAGGCCGATCCCACCAAACCCATCTCTTCAGCGGTCACCATAACGATGAGGACGGAGCGCTTTGGCTTTGCTTTTCCATTGACATAAACACGGGCAATTTCCAAAAGTGAGGCCACCCCAGAAGCATTGTCGTGTGCACCATTGAAGATGGAATCTCCGTTTTCCGGTCTTCCGATTCCCACATGATCGAGGTGCGCCGAGTGGACGACATACTCATTTTTCAACTTAGGATCCGAACCGGGAATGAGGCCGATCACATTATAACTCTCATATTCGGAATGAGCATTGGCATAGCTTGCAGAAAAGGAAACCGGAAATTCAAAGGAAGAATTTTTTCGGGCCTTGATATCTGCTAAGGTTTGGTTGAGATTTTTCCCCGAATTCAAAAACAACCCCGTCAGGAAAGATTTGCTTCCATTGAGTGCAAAGCCCAAATTTCCGACGAAACCACGTCCATAGGCAGTCGTTTTTTCGGGATTCAAGGCCACATTGGTCTGAAGCACAGGATTGGTATTGGAAAAATTCGCCCCCATCGTCACCATGATGGATCCAACTGCGCCTTTGGCAAATGCGGTATTCATTTTATTTCCGGGACTGGAAAAGTGAGAAACCAAGGTCGAAGCAGGAATCCCATCAGGCGCGCCGGATACGAAAACCACCACTTTTCCTTTTACATCCACCCCGTCATAATCAGAGTAAAGTCCTGGAATATCCACGCCATACCCGACAAAAACCAGTTTGCCCTCACCGGAAGCAGTTGGTGCCAAAGGATGAGGAACTGGCATGAAGTCTTTACCAAACACCAAGGAATCGACATTCCCAAGGACATCTTTCAGCGCCGCTTTTGCAGAGGCATTTTGCACGACAGTTTTTCGTAAGTACAGCTTTTGGGTGTATTGTCCCGGATCGCCTCCCGGCTGCACTCCGATTTTTTTGTATTGGTCGATCACATAATTCACAGCTGTCTGATAACCCTCGGTGCCGGGAAGTCGGCCTTTCAGTTTGTCATCTGCGAGGTAGGCAATGTGGTTTCTGATCGTCACTGTATCGATCTGGTCCATGGCTTTTTTTACCGAACCCGGAACAGGGACTTTTTGGCCAAACGTCTGAAAAGACAGAAGCGTCAAAAGCAGGAAGCTGAATTTTCTTATCATCACTTAATACGAGTTATATCTGGTTGGAGGCCCAAAGTATCATTTTTAGCTCAAAATGCCATTTTGAAAATTTGGGAGGTAAATCCTCGGATTCTAAAGGTGGATAAGTTTGGACTGAGTTTGAAAATTCATGCCTCTTTTGACTTGAAAAAGCGAGAGTCTGGAACTCATCTGATAGCAGCTTGGGTAAACACTTCACTGGCTTCATGGTTTGAAATCGAGAAGGGAAAGAATGTGATGAAAAAGTAGAAATTGCATTCGGGTTTAAGCCCTTGTTTTCCTAAATCGGAAAATGAATGCCATTTGCCTTTGGAAAAATCACGAAGGAAACCCAGCTTTCAAGCGACTATAAGAGAGAATCAACCAAACCTTATCAAGGAATGACCAAACTGCTGATCAACGGAAAAGAGTACGAGGTAAATGCCGAAAACGGAATGCCGCTACTTTGGGCAATACGCGAACAATGCGGCTTGACGGGAACCAAATTTGGATGTGGTATCGCACAATGCGGTGCCTGTACGGTTCACATAGACGGGCAGCCGGTTCGATCCTGCATCACTCCCGCGATCTCAGCAGAGGGAAAAAATATCACCACCATCGAAGGAATTGCCACAGATCCAAACACGCTCCATGTCGTACAGCAAGCCTGGATTGCGGAGCAAACTCCTCAGTGTGGCTACTGCCAATCCGGCCAAATCATGTCGGCTGTGGCTCTTTTGAACGAACATCCAAATCCAACCGACGAGCAGATCGATGCCGCCATGTCCGGTAATATCTGTCGCTGTGGAATGTATGGCCGGATCAGAACCGCGATCAAACGTGCCTCCGAAGCTCTTCAATCCGCTACTCTTTAATCAACTTGGCTATGAAAAAATGGACTAGACGCGCATTTATTGGTGCAGGATTGCTTTCGGGAGGTGCTTTGGTGATCGGAGTTGCCATCCGACCAGGAAACCGAGCCTCCAAAGTTGCTGGACTGATCGCCTCCGGAGGAGAGACTGTCATGAATATCTGGCTGAAAATCGCCCCAGACAATACCGTCACGGCAATTATCCCTCATGCAGAAATGGGCCAAGGCGTGCATACCACCTTGGCCATGATGCTTGCCGATGAGATGGACGCCGATTGGTCAAAAGTAACGTTTGAAGAAGCTCCTGCAGAAAAAGAATATGCCAACTACTCGATTGCCAAAGGCTTTGTAGCCGGCAATTCTAATTTTCCCAAATTCTTGGATCAAACCATCGAAGGGATTTTCCTGACCGCGGTCAAGTCTATGAATTTCCAAATCACAGGCGGAAGCGCATCGGTACGGTTTACCGGTCAGGATGCCATGCGCATAGCGGGTGCCGCGGCTAAATCCATGCTCCTGCAAGCTGCAGCTGACACCTGGAAGGTGCCTGTGGAAGAGCTTACCGCCCAAAAGAGCACAATCCTACATGCCGGTAGTGGCCGAAGTGCCACCTTTGGTGAGCTCGCGCCTGCTGCAGCCAAAGTCAAAACTCCTACTCATCCCAAGCTCAAATCCAGAGAAGAATTTACCCTGATGGGCACTTCTCAACCTAGGTTTGACATTCCTGCAAAAGTCACCGGACAAGCCATCTTGGGCATGGATGTGCAGGTACCTGGGATGAAATATGCCACCATCAAAGCAGCCCCGGTTTTTGGCAGTAAAGTAAAATCAGTCGATACCAATATCTCCGCTGGACAGCCAGGTCTCATCAAAATCTTAAATCTGGGTGACGCTGTGGCCGTGGTTGCAGAAGGCTATTGGCAAGCCAAAACTGCCTTGGATGCATTGCCCGTCACCTTTGAATCCACAGCCAATGATGGACTGAATCAGGACGAAATCATAGCTCGGTATCGAACGGCAATGGATACCGATCTGGCTGAAGGAAATCTCGACACCCACTTCGAAAGCGGAGAAACTCCAAAAGCACTTCAAGAAGCCAAAACCCTGATCGAAGCAGAATACCAGCTTCCATTTTTGGCGCATGCCACTATGGAACCGATGAATTGTACGGCCTGGGTGAAAGATGGAACATGCGAAGTCTGGTGCGGAAGCCAGAATCCTCTCGGAGTAAAAGCCACCGCCGCCGAACTGCTCGGGCTGGAATTAGATCAGGTGATAGTCCATAATCAACTTTTGGGAGGAGGATTTGGAAGACGTTCGGAGACCGATGTGATCAAGCAGGCAATTTTGATTGCCAAGGAAGTAGACTTTCCAGTCAAGCTCATTTGGTCAAGAGAGGAAGATACCCAACATGACTTCTATCGCGAGGCGACCATCAGCCGATTGAAAGCCGGACTGGATAAATCTGGGCTGCCTGTAGCGTATTCGCATCAGTTTATTTTCAAGAATCACCCGGCCGAGGCTGCAGATATCCCCTATTCCGTTCCAAATCAATTGATCCGATATTCCAACCCTTCTTCTCCTATTCCATGGGGAAATTGGCGAAGTGTGGCGCATTCCACTCACGGATTTGTGACCGAATCTTTTATCGATGAGCTGGCTCATGCAGCGAAGCAAGATCCGCTTGCCTATCGGAAATCTCTGATCAAGGATTACCCCCGACTTCAGGCCGTCCTGGAAATGGCCTATGAAAAGTCAAACTGGGGATCTCCGCTTCCAGCCAATTGGGGCAGAGGGGTAGCCATCGGCCAGGCTTTTGGTTCGGTAGTGGCGGAAGTTGCCGAAGTAGAAGTCGGTATAGATGGAAAAGCGAAAGTCCACAGAGTAGTCTGCGTGGCAGATCCTGGATTTGCCATTCACCCGGATGGGTTCAAAGCGCAGATGGAAAGCGGGATTATCTATGGATTGGCAGCAGCGATGACCGGGGAAATCACGATTGAAAACGGAGCTGTAGCACAGGGTAATTTTCACAATTACCCAGTCACCCGAATGAGTGAAGCACCGAAAATCGAGACCTACATCCTCAACTCCGACAATGCACCTGGAGGCGCGGGAGAACCAAGTACCCCATTTATCGCTCCTGCAGTCAGCAATGCCATCTTTGCAGCGACTGGAGTTCGGATCAGGCAGCTTCCAATTTCCAAAACCGACTTGCGTGTATCCATTCGTGCGACAACCTGAGATCACAGAATTACGATTTTATAAACTAGTGTTTAAATAAGAAAATTAAGCCATGGGACTATTTTGGAATATCCTTCAACAAAGTCAAATCTCCGAACAAAGCTCAAGAGCCTCCACACTAGAAGCCCGGGTGGCCTATTTGGAACATGAGCTTCGCAAAACTCAGGAAGTACTCATCAAAACACTCAAAGTACTTGAGGAACAAAGCGGAAAAGACATCAATGGAGACGGGAAGATTGGATAAAATAAAAGAGGAAAGTCCAATGGTCTTTCCTCTTTTGTTACCTTAACCTAGGTCAATGTTTGGTCCTTCGCCGAGACCAATGCTTTCACTGATTTTTATTGAAGTTTTCGGCAGTAAAGTAAGACGCAAGTTTTCATTTTTTCCCATTTTTAAAACTCTTATCTGGATATGCCGGTGGGGCAGGAACCGGTCTAGGATCAGCTTTGATCAGCTCCTTCAAGTGCTCAATGGCAGCTTCCAGTTGGGCGTCATTTCCTTCAAAAGTCGCCTTGGGCAGATTGATCACCTCGATATCAGGGATAAAACCCACTCCCTCAATGAGCCACTCGGTCTTTCCGTTAGCATCCACCACTCCATATACACCATTCATCGGAGCTCGGGCAACGCCATTATCCGTCAGGGTATTCACTCCGGAAAGCCAGACTTCACCACCCCAAGTACGGGCACCAATGGCTTTTCCCATACCCAGTCTTCGGAAGCCTTCGGCAAAAGCCTCCCCATCCGAAGCCGTAAACTCATCCACCAGCAGGACCAAATGTCCGGTGAATGCATAAGGCATATTGGAGTAGGGTTCGCCAGTTCGGCCTTTCCAATAGAAAAATGCCTCCCGCATGAGCTTTTCTAAAATGAAGGAATCGATATTTCCCCCGCGGTTGTGGCGCACATCGATGACCAGTCCTTTCTTTTTAAACTGTGGATAAAAATCCCGATACCACTGACTGATATCGGATTCTGTCATGGCGCGAAGGTGGACATAGCCGATGTCTCCTCCGGATTCTTCCTCTGCCATCTGGCGTCGGGTGTATTCCCATTCGTTGTAGCGAAGGTTGGATTCGGCAGATGAGCTCATCGGAACAATGATTCGGTCACCTTTGTCCACTCCGGCACTGCTGAGTACTTTGACCCGAACCTGCTTGTTGGCTTTGTCTCTCAACAAGTACAGCAAATCAGGAGCATCCATGACCGACACTCCGTCTATGTGCGTGATCACATCTCCTTTGGAAATGTTTACATCCGGATGAGAAAGCGGAGACATCTCATTGGGATAGTCCGGGTCGCTGACAAAAATATGATCGATGGTGTAGCCTTTTAGCTTTTCATTTTTGGAAAATCTCGCTCCGAGCATACCAAACTGAATCTGATCTTCCCCATTTCTGAGATCACCTCCACCTACTGAAGTATGCAGCACGCTGAGTTCGCCGATCAGCTCGCCCATCACATCCGAAAGCTCCCGACGGGTGGTGACCCGGTCGACTAAGGGCAGGTACTTTTCATACATCGCATCCCAATCCACCCCGTGCATGTTTCGGTCGTAGAAGTAATCCCGCTCCATTCTCCAGGCATCGGTGTAGATCTGCTTCCAGTCTTCTCTTGGATCCACTGCAAACTTCCATCCGCTCAGATTCAGTTGATTTTTGGAGAGGTCAGAAACCGGGGAAGTACCCAACTCGACGACATAGTGATTGGAACCCTGTCGGAGTACCGCATATTTATTGTTCAGCGAAGTGGCGAAGCTGTTGATCTTGTCGGCAAAGACTTTTTGCTCGGCTTTCTCGTCGATCGGAGTCATCATCAATGCGGGATTGTCTTCATTGGGAGCGCCACCTCCATAGTAGACATCCATTCCCGAGCCGACTCGATGGTAGTAGAGTGCTTTGTCAGTCACGACCAGATTTTTATAATTTCCCGCAGGGATCGGCACCTCACGCACTCGTTCCATCAGTCCATCTTCATCGATCGAGACCGCAACCGGACCTTCCGCTTTTTTCTCCTCAGCGGGCTTCAGCTCGTTTTTGGGTTGGAAAGGAGAAACCAAGCCCTTTTTCAGACCGACCTGATAGATTTTGATTTGTTTTTCCCAGAAGGGTTCGGGCTGACGCGTCCCCCAAGGTGACCCGATTCGGGATTCAAAGTTCCGGTCCGACAGGAAGTAAATCCACTTGCCGTCAGGGCTCCACTGCGGATTCATGCTATTGGTGCGGTCAGAGGTAAGGGCAATCCGCTTGTTTGTCTCCGGATTGAAAATGAACAGCTGCATAAAGGTATTGGATGCGGCCTGTCCAAAAGCCAACCACTTGCTGTCGGGAGACCAGGCCATCGCACCGCTGAGGTCTTCGTCGGAGGCGTTGGCTTTTACCTTTTTGCCGGAGGCCAAATCCTGAATCCAGAGTTCATTGTTCAGGTCGTAATACGCTAGCTTTTTCCCGTCAGGGGAAGGCAAAAGTCCGAATCTCAGGGTAGTCCCATCGGCCGTCAGCTTTTTTCCCTGATCCAAGCCTAGACCGGAGTACTGATGAATCTCAAACTCTCCGCTTTCGTCCGAGAAGGTTAGGATGTCTTTTCCGTCAGGTGAAAAAACCGCATCCCGATACCGCACGCCATCCTTTTGGCTGAGGCGAAGCTGTCTTCCCTGCTTGGCTGGAAAGACAAAAACCCGTCCCCGAGCCGTCAAGGCCACTTTTTCTCCATCGTTGGTCACGGAGATGTTGCTTACATAGCTTGCCGGATTGTCGATCCAATATTCCCGCAGCTGATCAAAGTCAGAGGTCAGGCTGATTGCCAGCTTTTTTTCCTGTCCAGAGGCAAGATCGTGGGAGTACAAATCCGCCCCGGATCGGTAGACCAGATTAGTCCCGTGTAGGGACAAGTCCCGCACATCGTAGCTGGATTGCTTGGTATGCTGCTTTAGGTCAGCGCCGTTTTCGGCCATTGACCAGACATTCTGAATCCCATCTCGGGAAGAAAGAAAATAGACGCGACCGTTATGATGCACAGGATGATGATCTTCCCCTTTGTAATCGTTGGTCAGCTTGATTGCCTCCGCTTGGCCTGAAGTGAATTTCCAAAGTTGGCGAGCCGTGCCCCCTTCGTAGCGCTTGGTCACATTGTTGTGAAAGGTAGGGCGGACGAAATAGTAGGTGTCACCGCTGGAGTCAAAACTTCCCTCGGCGGCCATTTCCAACGGGATGATGCTTTTGTAGCCGTTTTCGATGTTGATCACGACCGTGTTCAATCGCGGAAGGGTGGCATACTGGTTGGTGACGTAGGCGACTTCGGTGGCCGATTTCCAGTCCGTCGGGATCGAAGCGGCAGGTTCGTAGGTCAGCCTGCGGGGCAATCCTCCGGTGATCGGAATCAGGTAAACCTCCGTAGGGCCCTCGTAGGTAGCGGCATAAGCTACCCATTTTCCGTCTGGAGATATCTTAGGGGAGCTTTCCTCGCCTGCATGGGTGGTGAGACGAATGGCTTCCCCACCGTTGAGGGAAGTTTTCCACAGATCCCCTTCCGCCACAAAAACGACGGTATTTCCATGGACATCCGGATGCATGTAGTAGCCTGGATTTTCTTGAGAAAAGCAGACGGAAAGAGCCCCAACTGAGGCCAATCCCGAAATAATCCATTTTTTAATTGCCATATAGATCAGCAGTTTACCGTTTAAAATCCCAACGAAAGATCAAAATAAAAATAAACTCCGGATTAGGATTAATTTATCTATATACACAATTTGAGACAATAGAAATAACTCTAAACCCAATTCCACGATGAAAAATAACCGACGGGACTTTTTACAAAAAATCGGACTAGGAACAGCAGGGCTGGCAGCAGCACCTTTTGCAAGCAATGCAGCACCAAGCTCATCTCCACAGGCAGATGAAGAGCAATACCTGAAAATCGGAGACGATGTCGCTGTGGCAAATACCAGCTTTGGCAAAATCCGCGGTTACCAGCTAAACGGAGTCTTCACCTTTCTGGGAGTGCCTTACGGTGCAGATACTTCAGGCAAAAACCGATTTATGCCTCCACAAAAACCCGAAAAGTGGGAGGGCATCAAGGATACCATCTGGTGGGGAAATACCGCGCCACAGATCATGGATCGCCGCTATGCCAACGTCCACGCTTCCTTCGCGGATCACTGGAACTACGACGATGTCTCGGAAGATTGCCTCAAGCTGAACCTTTGGACCAATGCCCTGGCGGACGGCAAAAAGCGACCGGTACTGGTGTGGCTACACGGCGGTGGTTTTACCAATGGAAATGGAATCGAGCAAGACGGGTACCATGGGGAAAACTTCGCCAAAAGCAAAGATGTGGTTTTTGTCTCCATCAATCACCGACTTGGCCCGATTGGATTTACCGATCTGTCTGGAGTAGGAGGGGAGAAGTACGCCGCTTCGGGCAACGTAAGCCAATTAGACATCATTGCATCGTTGCATTGGGTGAGGGATAATATCGCCAATTTCGGAGGAGATCCCTCAAATGTCACCATCATGGGACAATCCGGAGGCGGAGCCAAAGTCACCTGTACGATGTCCATGCCTGCGGCAAAAGGTCTGGTGCATAAAGGTGTGGCGCTCAGTGGGTCGATGCTCAAAGCCAATGATCAAGACTATGCCCGAAAATTGGGTCAGTATGTCATGGAAGCCGCTGGATTGACTCCTACAGAGGTGGACAAACTACAGGATATACCTTGGAGAGAATACATCGACATCGCAAATAAAGCCCTGGATCGGATGCGCAAAGAAAATCCTCAACCTGGATTCCGAGGAGGATTTGGGCCGGTAGCGGATGGGGTCAATGTGCCAAAAGGGGAGTTTTTCTCCGATCCCAACGATCACACGGCAGACATGCCACTGATGATCTGCACCACCTTCCATGAGTGGGGCGCCACACGAACCAATCCGAAATTGGAAGCCGCAGGCGAAGCGGAAATCATTGAAGCGATGAAGCAGCGATTTGGGGACAAGTCTGCCGAAGTCTACCGTGCTTACGCCACCAATTTTCCAGGAAAAAAGCCAGCAGAGATTATGACTCTGGCCGCCTCCAACCGCGCCAATGCCGTCGCTTGTGGCAATGCCAAAGCAAAACAGAAAGCACCGGTTTATATGGCATGGTTTGGCTGGGAACCCAACCTGTACAATAGCCGAATGCGGGCCTTCCACTGCATCGACATCTGCTTCTGGTATGACAATACGGACCGGATGTATACGCACACAGGAGGAGGCAAGCGTCCGCGATTGCTTTCCGAGAAAATGTCGGCCTCACTTTTGGCCTTTATGAAAACCGGGAATCCAAATGCCGGAGCACTTCCCAACTGGCCAAAATTCAGCGTCCAAAACGGTGAAACCATGGTGCTGAATGATATCAGCGAAGTGAAAAACGATCCGGACCAGGAAGCTAGAAAGTCTCTCCCTATTTCCTAATCCGAAGAGTCACTCTTCAAAAAGACTTGGATTTATCAGAAAGATTTGCCTTTTTGATGTTCAAGTCTTTTTTCTATGAGAAAAAAATCAAATGCTTTACCCATCCTCCTTGGAGTATTGATCGGTGCTTTCGGTTATTGGACCGCAGATTTTTCTGAAAAAGATGCATTGTACCAATCGGTATTCTACATCAAGGCTCCCGGTTCAATTTTGGTGACCTTGCTAGTAGGTATCTTCAAAAAAAACCAACCCGCTTGGAATGCACTGATGGTGTCTTTGGGGGTGATGCTAGGTATGCTTACAAGAATCATTACTGATATGGTCATTGATCCGACTTCCCATAACTTATTTCCCTTTGAATTACTCATCGGTTTGGTGATTGTTTTGCCAGTCACATTTGTTAGTGCCTACCTCATTCACGGAGTCTTTTTCGTTGCTGGCAAAAATTAAATTCTGCCCTCCCTATGGCCAATCCTTAGTAACTTTCAAAGATTTATTCGTCATCCTTATTTCTAATTACCAATGACCGACTTTAGAAACTACAAGGTTCCTTATGAACCTGCGCCCGAATATTCCAAGTCCGTGGCTTACTTCTCGATGGAATTTGCCATTCATCAACCTTTAAAAATCTACAGCGGTGGATTAGGATTCCTTTCCGGTTCACATTTGCGAAGCGCCTACGAACTCAAGCAGAACCTGATCGGAGTGGGTATCCTGTGGAAGTATGGCTATTATGATCAGAGCAGAAATCATGATCAAACCCTCAAGCCTGAATGGTATGAGAAAAACTACAGCTTCCTCCAAGACACCGGAATCAAATTCACCGTACCTGTACATAATCAGCCCGTTTGGGTAAAGGCCTGGTACTTGGCGCCTGATACGTTCCGAACCGCCCCCTTATTTTTATTGAGCACAGATCTGCCTGAAAACGACTACCTCAGTCAAACTATCACGCACAAACTTTATGATGCGGATACTGCTGCCAAAATCGCCCAAATGATCATCCTGGGAATCGGTGGTGCAAAGCTGATTGATGAACTTAATTTCAGTCCTGAGGTCTATCATCTTAATGAAGCGCATGGATTGAGCAGCGTCTTTTACCTGATGAAAAAATTCGGCAACAAAGAGGAGGTGAAAAAGCGATTGGTATTCACCACACACACTCCAGAAGAAGCCGGAAATGAAAAGCACGAGTTTTATCTCTGTGACAAGATGAGCTATTTCTACGGTCATAGCATAGACGAGGTGAAAGCACTTACTGGGATGGAGGGGTCTATGTTTAATCATAGCTTGGCGGCTTTGAGATTTGCACATGCTGCCAATGGTGTGAGTAAGCTTCACGGTGAGGTAAGCCGCAGGATGTGGGGAGACTACTCCGATATCCCAGAAATCCAATCCATCACCAATGCCCAAAATTGGAATTATTGGGCGGATAAGCAATTGTACCGATTTATGGAGGAGGCAGATAATGAAGGGTTCGATGATCGCAAGCGTTTTCTCAAGAAGCGGGCCTTCGACATAGTTGCCGACCAAACGGGTAAAATCATGGATCCAGACGTACTCACGATCGTTTGGGCCAGACGCTTTGCTGGCTACAAAAGGCCGGAGTTGATCACTCGAGATATGGAGAAGTTTGAGGAACTGGTCAGTAATACCCAGCATCCTGTGCAGATCATTTGGGCAGGAAAACCTTACCCAATGGATTATGGTGCCATTTCGGTATTCAATTCTCTAGTTCATCTGAGCAAGCGTTACAAGAACGTGGCTGTCTGCGTAGGCTATGAGCTCGCACTCAGTAAGCGTTTGAAACAAGCATCTGACATCTGGCTCAACAATCCCCGCGTACCTCGTGAAGCATCTGGCACCTCAGGGATGACTGCCTCGATGAACGGATCGGTAAATTTCAGCACCTATGACGGATGGATTTGTGAGTTTGCACGACATGGGGAAAACTGCTTCATCGTACCCCAGGCGGATTATCATACTCTGAATATCCAAGACCAGGATGATCATGATTTGCATTACCTGTATGAAATCCTAAAAGGGGAAATTTTGCCACTTTACTACAGCAACAAACGAAAATGGAGAGACATTGTACAGGCAGGAATGCATGACGTCCGCTACGAGTTTGAAAGTAACCGAATGGCGAAAGATTACTACAGATTAATGTATAAGTAGAGGCCTAGAAAGCAAAGGATTAGCTTCGACAACCAGTCAAGGCTAATCCTTTTTATAGTAGGTTCTTTTCAAGAAACTACCCTATTTGTCAATTTTTCCTTGTCGGACTTTAGCAACAAACTGAGTTTTTCCTGATCCTCGAAGGCTTCTTTGAGCCAAGCTATACATGGCTTAGCTTCATCAAAGACTTTTATTTCGAGATTGAAAGATGAAGCAAACTTTAAAAAAATATTGATGAGAAATTTCTGGTTCGGGGTTTTTACTATAACTCCGATTCTTTTGTGAATTGAACCTGTGCTCCTGTATGTTCCGAGACGCTTCACAAAAGCCAATACATCAATCTGATACCCTATGGCTGTACTACTGGAGAAATCATAAATCGTAGGATATTCAAGGCTATAATACTGGTGACTGTATAATTCACCAAGCATTTCCACCATGTCTTTAGGGTAGATTTTACCGGTAAAGCTGATGATTATTATCCCAAGTTCTTGATTTATAGAAATTCGGTAGCAGCTACTCGGCATTTTCAAGTTTCTTTTGACTTTTAACGGTCCTTTTTGCGTGTTCATCCATCGAATGGGGTAGCAATTGGACCATTTTAGAACGGTGTAATGTACACTTTATGATATGGTTTTCTAATCAAAGTTGGGCTTAAAGATATGATTTGAAAGTAACTGTGGCTTTTTGTACACAAAGAGCGGCAACTCACCTTCTGTAAGGGATCAACTAAGGTAAACTTTGGCTTAATATGGGATTTAGGACTACTGCAATTAAAAAAACCTGAATATCCGCTTTATTGCCAGAAGCCAAATTTTGTTAAAGTTCACCTCGAATCTCCGACAAGCTCGGTGACCTTCAGAGGTATTTAGGCGGGGATAACAGGCCGAGCGACGGTTGGTGAGCGAGTCGAACCAAGTCGAGGCCATTTTGTGCTACCGGCATCATTACAGATAATTACATAAAAAATCCCTATAAAAAGTAATGTAGAAATAGGTTTATGGAAAACTAATCCTAAACGTGGTCCCTTTATTCACTTCACTTTCTACCTCGATTTTTCCACCTAGGGAAGTGACATGTTGGTAGACTAAGTATAATCCCACACCCTTGCTGTCCTTGTTGCCATGAAAGGATTGATTAAGCTTGAACATCCGATTACCAATCTTTTCCAGATCCATCCCTTGGCCATTGTCCTCCACGCTGAGTATAAGGCCTCCGTCTGTAGATTTGGTTGAAAAATGAATTGTCGGATAGACCTCCGGGCGGGCATATTTGATTGAATTGGTGATGAGATTGAGAATGATGCTATCGAGATACTCCCGATTAAACTTCACCATGTCACCTTCAGAGAAATCCAGTGAAATAGTTGCCTTTGCGGAATTGATTAAAGACTTAATTGATGAACAAATTGAAGGTACCACGTCAGACAAAGCAATAGACTCGATAGAAGCTTCCTTTTCATGCCGTTCTTTCAATACATCCACATACTTATTTAGGGTAAAAGAAAGCTTTTTACCTGAATTTCTGACCAATTGAATGAGCTCGAGCGTCTCTCGATCTTTGATTTTGCCAGCATCCAAAAGGTCGAATGCTGAAAGAAGATTATTTACAGGAGCTCTTAGGTCGTGTGAGGTAGAAAATGTCAGCTGCTTCAATTCCTGATTGAGCTGACTCAGTTGGGTCAACAAAGAATTTCTCTGAGCTTCGATTTCCTTTATGTGAGTGATATTCTTTGCTATCGCAAAAACAACTTGCTGGCTCTCTACAGGCATAGAAGTCCACGAAAGCCATACCGTCTCACCTGTTTTAGTCAAATATCGGTTTTCAAAATTTAAAAGAGGCTTAGATTGGAGAAGCTGCTCTCTCACTCTGGTCGTGGTCTTTTTATCTTCGGGATGAATAAAGTCACTGATTGGGCGACTGTATAGCTCCTCCATGCTGTAGCCCAATACTTTAGAAACGGAGGTATTGATTTTTTTAAAATAGCCGTCAAATCCGGCAATACAAAAAAGATCGGCTGTCAACTCAAAGAACAACTCATAATCAAATCTTGTCGGGCTCATAGGATTTAAAGCGACCTTCAAAATACATGAGGTAATGAATAGTTGAATAAAACTTACATTAAATGTAAATGAAATGTCAAGACACCTATTTTACCTTATATATTTTGCCTTCCGTTTTGCTCATGATATACAGATTTTTGGCAGCATCAAGGCCAAATTTGAGATCGACCCGATCGTGGTTGACAAGAGTCTTCATGGAGAATTCCAATCCTCCGAAAGTCACACCCCAAGACTTGGTGACCGGATTGGGCAATTCGCTTAGGTCTGCAAAAAACAAACGGCCCGAAGGCACATCTCCAAACACAAATTTCCCTTTCAAAGGCCCTTTAGAAACCATGTACCCGCCGATGATGGCCACTGTCTCATCATGCTCCAATTGGATCAGGGGATAAGTCACTCCGTATTTGGCATCGTCGGCAGGCAAAGGATACAGTGTACGAAAACTTCCAAATGGATTAATTACGAAAGTGCCCTCACGAACCGGCCAACCGTAGAATTTACCTGGCTCAATAAGGTTGATCTCCTCGATGCTGTGCTGTCCGATATCAGTGGCATGAAGATTTCCTTTGTCATCCCAAAAGATTCGATTGGGATTTCTAAAACCGTAAGCTACCACTTCTCCTGCCATTCCCGGCTTTCCGGCAAACGGGTTGATTTTTGGTATTCCATATTTTCCGTTTTTACCGTCTTTTCCGGCAGGGTCAATTCTCATTATACTGCTGTAGATTCCCTTTCCCTGATGATTGGAGATGGCCGCAAAGCGCTTTTCGGCAGTACCCCCATCACCATAACCGATGTAGAGTAGGCCATAATCCGGATCTCCCTTCTTGGCAAAAGGATTAAAAGTCAACTCCTGCATGCCATGAGCCTGGGATGCATTGTCTATTCTAATTATTTCACGGTCAGTTCCTTTAAATACTTTTGCCTTGGGATTTTCCGCTTTCCATTCGGTCAAAACCCATTGCATAAAGACACTTAGACTATCTGTGTAGCCAAAATCCGAAGGGGCTGTGCCTCCTGGTTCGGTATGAGAAGTATAGAATAGACCATTTGTCTCAAAATCAGGATGAAATGCAAAGCTACCCACGCCAGTTGCCCAGCCCGGCTTGCTGACCATGGCCGGTCGTTTTTCCTTGAGATTTAGGAAAAGAACTGGTTTTTGATTTTGTATTTCATAGAGGCCAATCCGTTGATCGTTGATGAAAAGACGATCTGATCCAGGAATGGGCTCCATTTTGGTCATTTTTGCCAGAGGCGCAACCGTATCTGAAGCAGGCAGCTGGGCAAAAAGCTCGAGTTCCAGTCGAATGCCGGAGTCTTGGATTTTCTCAGGAATCAAGTTGGAAGTAGTATCTCCACTGATTGGAATCGGCAAGGTCTCAAACGTATGCATATAGCTCAGCAATGCATCAATGTCAGGATCCGTCAGAGCCGGAAAACCCGGCATTTGGGTTTTGTATTTGGCCAGGAGCTCGACAGCTCGAGGATCTTTAGCTGTGATGGCAGCTTCAGGATTTTTGATGAAATTACGAATCCATTGCGTTTCCACTTGCCTCGTGAGTCCACTTAAGTTTGGACCAATCGCATCCTCATTGAAATTATGGCAGGTAGAACATTGCTGTTCAAAAATTGTCTTGCCTTTGAGTATTTGACTGGCGTCAGTAGAGATTTCTAACCCAAACTCCTTCTTCGAAGGGGAACAAGAAGAAATAAGTAGCAGGGTCGAGGCAGTAAAAATCAGATAATTTTTCATCTATTAAATTTGGGATTTTCTGAAACAATGATAAAGTATGATTCAGAATGAACGCTTATTTTTTACGGAATGCATTTCAAGCTTCGGTTGGAAGGTAAATCACAGCCAAAGCTGAATTGATCTCATTTTAAAACAAGATCACATCATCACGGGCAAATTTACTCTCCTAAGTGTACCTGCAATGTTGATCTGATTTTATTCAATTCAAACGGCTTCATAAAATAATCAAGGATCAATCCGGTTTTTATCGCATTTGCGATTTGATCATCAAAGTCATAACCAGACATCAAAAAACACTTCATTTCTGGAAAACCATCCTTGACTTTTGCCACGAAATCAAAACCATTGATTTCAGGCATTTTCAAATCTGAAATCACAACTTTTAAGTCTGCATTTTCCTGCAAAATTTCAAAAGCTTCAAGTCCATTGGTACAGATCAGCACGTCGTAACGGGCGCTGAAATTTGCCTCAAACAATTCCAAATTCATGGGCTCATCGTCTACATAGAGAATCTTTGGTTTGATTTTCATTTCTAACTTTTAAGCGGTAGTAAAATACTGACTTTAGTTCCTTTGCCAAGTTCAGATTCAAAGGAAATAGTGCCTTGGTGTTTTTGAATAATGGAATAGGTTATCGACAATCCCAAACCCGTACCTTCTCCGGGAGGTTTGGTGGTGAAGAAAGGATCTGTAATTTTTTTTAACACTTCCTTACTCATGCCGCTTCCGGTATCCTGAATGGTAATCTCGACTTGATTATCGTTTTGCGCAGTCACTACAGAAATAGAACCTTTTCCTCCACCCATCGCATAAATTGCATTACTGAATAGATTAGTAAATACCTGATGAAGCATGCCAACGTTTCCGTTGATCAATAGTGGCGTTTCATGATATTTTTTCTCAAGGTCGATTCTGTCTCCAAATTTAGAATGAAGTACTAGTAATGAATTGTCCAGAATGGCATGGAGATCACATGTTTCTCCCATTGATTCATTGTTTCGGCTGAAGAGGTTCAGTCCTTTTACAATGGCAGTTACTCGTTCGAGTCCTGTCTGAATACTTCTAAGAAATAAATCTGTACGTTTTGGATTCTCACTTTGGTATTCCCTGAAATATTCGGTGAGTCCAGTGGATGCACCCATGATAAAGTTGAGTGGGTTATTGATTTCATGAGCGACTCCTGCGAGTAAAGTCCCCAAAGAGGCCATTTTCTCCTGCTGAATCAACTGCGCCTGGGTTTCTCTAAGTCTTTGAAGAGTTTGCTCTAATTCGAAGTTTTTCTCCAATACTTCTTTATTTATGCTTTGAATTCTAGCGTTGCTATCCTCGAGTTGTTGGGTTCTTTTTTGTACTAGCGACTCCAAGTTTTGCCTATACAGTTCCAGCTGGTTTTCATATCTCTTTCGATCCGTGATATCCTGGAAAACAGTCAGAAGGACTTTCCCTTTTTCTTTATCTTCAAAAGGAATGGAAGATGTGGAGACCGTCTTTTCATGTCCCTTGAAGCTCAATATCTCGACTTCTAGGTCTTTTACAAATCCTTTTTTCTTAAAATGGGAAATAAAAATGGTTCTGTCCCCTGGATTTTTGTATTGGTTTACAACCGATAGGCCTTTTAGATTCTGCCCTTCTACTTCAAATAATTTTTCAGCATCCTCATTGTAATCTATCAGTTCGCCTTCTTTGGAAGAAATAATTATGGGAACTGGGGTTTTCTTGATCTGATACTTCAAACGAGACTCAGACTCCAGCAATTTTGTATTGGCGTTGGCATAATATTCAAAAAGTTTACCAGCTGAAACATAAACAAGGTAAACTATAAAAATGATGGAGGTAATTGAAGAGATCATTCCACTTGGCTCTACTATAAGTTGATTTAAGTCAATGACCGGAACGATAAGACCTTTGATACTTGCCAAACCAATGACGTAGAGATAAATCCCAAAAATCATGAAATAGATGACCGATGATTTTTTTAATCCGACCAATGAATAAATCATCAATGGAATCAATCCCCAATAGGCACCAATCAAACTGACATGGTGTACTTCGAAAAGTGTCAATGCGAAAAAAACGATTCCTAAGGAATGTGATTTAAAAGAAACATTGAGCCTGTTTTTAAAAAAGTAAATGGTAATCAGGGATAAAAAAAGTACTGAATAAAATATGGTCTGATAATAAAACCCTGTATCAAACACTCGGATCAAAGCAACCAAGTAGGGTATTGAGGCAAAAATGCAAGTCACAAAAATTGCCCTATCAATTATTTTTTGTTTTAGTTCTTCCATTTTGTTTTCATTTTTAAAAATCGATTCAATGAAATTGGATAATGTATGTTGTCTTGGTCATCGTCATTCATTTTGAACTGTCATGATAAGAGTTTTCAAAAGTCTGGGTTGTGGTCATTTGCTACCAAATCTGCAAAATCAAGCTTTAATCCATCTTCAGCAAAATACTAAGATCAAGCAATGATGCCTGATCGGTTTGAAGTTTTTAATTCAGCTAAGTGAAACATAATCAACAGGAATCACTGAAAAAGTGGTCCAATCGAATGGAATCATCGAAGTGGGCGTGTTGAATCAGCCTTAATCGACTAAGGCCATTCAATAACCCTAAAGCGGAGTTTTGGACACCTATCCGCTTTACCAATAAACAATGAGACTTAGGAAAATAAAAAAGCCTCCGGTCGCTTTCATAACCGGAGGCTTCGTACTCAACCTATCTATCTCTATTGTTTAAAATGGGTATTTTCCTTGGGCAATCATGTAATCGGCCACTTGTCTTCTGAGCTCCTTCACATTGATGAAATCCGGCTTGGTATATCGCTTCAAGCCCATTAAGAGGACTTTTTGCTCGTCGCCCTTGGCAAAGGAAACGATGGCTTCCTTGGCTGAAGCTTCGATCTTGTCCACGGCTTCGTAAAGGTAGATTTTAGCCATGGCGATTTGGGAAGCGCAAGCTTCTTCACCTTTTAGGCTCACCAATTTCTCAGCTCTTAAGAGGGCTGATTCTGCAGCGTATATTTCAATCATCACATCGGCAAGGTTCATCATGATTTCCTGCTCGTCTTCGATGCGGTCCTGAAGAGCCATCGCTGCTTTTCCACCAACCATGAGGAAGACCTTTTTGAGTTTTTTCAGAATGTCTTTTTCCACTGCGAAAAGCTCAGAAGCATCGATGCTTTCGAAGGAAGGCACAGAAGTCAATTCGGATGCAACAGCCATAGCCGGCTCGAATAGGCTGATCTCACCCTTCATGGCACGTTTCAAAACCATACCTACCATCAGCATTCGGTTGATCTCATTAGTCCCTTCATAAATTCTGGAGATACGTGCGTCACGGTAAGCTCTTTCCATCGGAGCATCGGCCGAATAGCCCATTCCTCCATAGATCTGCACACCCTGGTCGACCACATAATCCAACACCTCCGAACCGTGTACTTTCGCAATCGCAGCTTCAATGGCAAACTGCTCCAATGCTTTCAACTTTGCTTCTGCATCTGGAAGACCCTCTTGAGCCAAGGCGACCATGCGGTCCTCGATATCTTGGCCTGCTCGGTAACAAAGCGATTCGGTAGCAAATATTTTCGTTGCCATCTCTGCTAGCTTGGACTTGATCGCACCAAACGTATTGATACTGACGCCAAACTGCTTACGATCTGTAGAGTACTTGATGCTAAGGCTAGTCACACCTCGTACACCGCCAAGGACACCCGCGCCGAGTTTTACCCGACCGATATTGAGGATGTTTACTGCGATTTTGAATCCGTTGCCACGGTCGGAAAGCATATTTTCTACAGGAACAGGGCAATCGTTGAAGAAAACCTGACGGGTAGAAGAGCCTTTAATACCCAACTTTTTCTCTTCTTCATTCATGGTGATGCCACCAAACGTTTTCTCGACGATGAAAGCCGTTAGGTTTTTGTCATCTTCTATTTTGGCAAACACAATGAAAAGATCTGCAAATCCTGCATTAGAGATCCACATTTTCTGTCCATTGATCAGGTAATGTTTGCCATCCGGAGTAAGGGTTGCCTTGGTTTTGCCGCTGTTTGCATCGGAACCAGCATCGGGTTCGGTCAAGCAATAGCAAGCCGCCCACTCACCTGTGGCAAGTTTGGGAAGGTATTTTTGCTTTTGTGCTTCTGTACCGTAGTACAAAATGGGAAGTGTACCGATTCCGGTGTGGGCGCCATAAGTGGTAGAAAAAGATCCTGCACCACCAATGATGTCGGCAATCAACATGGAGGTGTTGAAGCTCATTCCCAAGCCTCCATACTCTTCTGGTACAGAAATACCCAATAATCCCAATTCACCCGCTTTTTTGAAAAGAGAGGGAACGAGTTCCGGGTTTTTCATACTGTCGATTTCTTCGATTTTGGGATTGATCTCTGTATCGATAAAATCCTGACAGGCCTGAGCCATCATGAGTTGCTCTTCGGTAAATTCCTCAGGAATAAAAATCGCCTGAGCTTCGGTATCACGGATTAGAAACTCTCCGCCTTGGATGGATTTTGATATAGTAGCCATATTGTTAGATTTTAGATATTAGACATAAGACTTTAGACAGAAGGTCAAGTCTGATTTTCAAACTTTTGGATTAGTGCGTAAAGAATTTTTTGGATTTCGGTTATTTCATATGTTATGGAATCGATTTGATCCAAATTGACAAACTCTAATTCCAAACTGATATAGAGCTGAGACTCCAATTCACGAATAGAACCATGGGCGACTCCAAGAAAATGGAGAAATTCTCGATCCGTCCTTCCTCCTCCTCCTTCTGCGATATTTGAAGGAATTGACACGGATGCTCTTCTCATTTGAGAAATCAGACCGAATCGCTCCTTATTTGGAAAGTTTGCTATTAGCTTGTAAACACTCGCACAAAGCTTTATTGATCTTTTCCAAACAATTAACTCCTTGTAGTTATGCATATCTTAGTTAGGTAAGTCTGACGTCTTGTGTCTAGAGTCTTTTGTCTTTCAGGATTACTTTAGTAGCTCGTAGATACCAGCAACACCCTGACCTCCTCCAACGCAGGCTGTTACCAGACCATATTTCTTGTTTTGCCTTCTCAACTCATTGAAAATCTGAACTGAAAGCTTTGCACCTGTACAGCCTAGTGGGTGACCTAAAGCAACAGCGCCACCGTTGACATTGACGATATCCGGATTCATATCAAGAGATTTCATCACGGCAAGACCTTGCGCAGCAAATGCTTCATTGAGCTCGATTAGGTCTATGTCATTTAGCGTAAGTCCAGCCTGCTTCAATGCTTTTGGAACGGCTTCTTTTGGACCTATACCCATGATCCGAGGATCTACTCCAGCCACGGAATAAGACATCATCCTTGCTACCGGTTCCAATCCTAATGACTTCATCAGTCTTTCAGACATAACGACGACAAATGCTGCCCCATCAGAAGTTTGAGAAGAGTTTCCGGCGGTTACTTGACCTCCGTTTCTAAATGCTGGCTTCAATGCCGCCAAAGCTTCCATGGTTGTACCAGCGCGAGGTCCCTCGTCCGTATCTACGGTGAATTTTCTGGTTTTCTTTCTTCCTTTTTCGTCGAGGTATGTTTCTTCCACTTCGACCGGCACGATCTCATCCTTGAATTTGCCTGCAGCTATGGCTGCCAAGGCTTTTTCATGAGATCTTACTGAAAAGGCATCTGCCTGCTCGCGCGTGATTTCATAATCTTTGGCTAACTCCTCGGCAGTCAAACCCATTCCGAGGTAATAAGATGGTGTCTGAGAGGCAATTTTCCAGTTGAGTGCTGTTTTGTAGCCCATCATAGGCACCAAAGACATGGATTCGGTACCTCCTGCTATGATGCAATCAGCCATTCCGGCTTTGATTTTTCCTACTGCCAAGGCAATTGCTTCCAATCCTGATCCGCAGTAGCGATTCATGACAAAGCCCGGAGTATCAATACCCAATGCCAAAAGAGAAATCATTCGACCCATTTGCATGCCTTGTTCGGCTTCGGGAACAGCATTTCCTACGATCAGGTCATCGACCATTTTAGGCTCAAGTCCAGGTGTATTCGCCACCAAATGCTTGATCACATCTGCTGCCAAGTCATCTGGCCGGTAAAATCGAAATCCTCCTTTTTTGGATTTTCCTACTGCTGATCTATATCCGTTAATTATGTATGCTTCCATTAGTTGTTTATTTAGTTTTTAGATGTCTTTTAGAACTTGAGAAACAAGATTCAAGAGACAAGAAACAAGACTTGGGTAGGTCAATAGGGGTTATCCTCAATAGTTTGTTTGAACCCAATTATCATTTTCTGAACTTCTGAGATATTTGTGCTTAAGGCATCGAAATTTTCTTGACTTAAAATTCCAACCCTATTGGCAATAATACTTTGGGTTTCTAATTCGAAACTTTCCCCCAAACTGATATCCAAACAATTTGAAAAAGACTTTGAAGAATTTCTAGCTGTCCCCTCCGCAATGTTTGAAGGAATGGATACACTAGATCTTCTCATTTGAGAGGTAATCCCAAATCGCTCTTCACTGGGAAAATGCTTTGTCAATTCATAAACATTTACTGCAAGATCCACTGCCTTTTGCCAAACTTTAAGGTTTTTGAAATTATGCTTCAGTCTCATTTTAAAAATTGTTTATAGTTCAAATCTTGTGTCTAGTTTCTTGTCTCTTTTTTCTCGCTTCTTGCCTCTTGCTTCTAGTTTCTCAGCGGTTTTCCTTTGAAAAGAATGCTGTGAATTCGTTCCAGCGTCTTTTGCTCACCAGTCAAACTCAAGAAAGCTTCACGCTCCAAGTCAAGCAAGTATTGCTCTGACACCTCTGTCGGAGAGGACAAATCACCACCAGACATTACCCAAGCCAGTTTTCTGGCAATTTTAGCATCATGTGCAGAGATGTAGTTTCCATAAATCATCCCTGTGATACCTGCTTCAAAATAGGCCAAAGAGGTTTTTCCTAATACCTTGATATTGGTCTGCTGCGCCGGCTGGGAATAGCCCAAATCTGAAAGGGATAGCACTTTAGCTTTCGCATCAGCCAATTGTCTCTTTCTGTTTAAGGAAATTCCATCTTGTGCTCTCAAGTAACCTAGGCCTCTTGCCTCTTCCGCTGAAGTCGCAACTTTAGCAGTCGCGATGTTCATGAAGTACTCCTGAAGCTGGTTGAGCTCCACGTCTCCTCCTATGACACTGTTTGCAAATCTTCGGGTCATTTCCTTGGTGCCTCCTCCTGCTGGAATCAAACCAACGCCAACCTCGACCAAACCCATGTACAATTCAGCATGTGCCTGAATGTGATCGGCATGAAGTGAAAGCTCGCAGCCACCGCCTAATGCCATGTTGTGAGGAGCTACTACTACCGGAACAGATGAGTAACGAGCCCGCATCATGGTGTTCTGAAATTGAGCAATCATGAGGTTGATTTCGTCAAACTCCTGATCTCCGGCAAACATGAACAACATGGCTAAATTAGCACCTGCGGAGAAGTTTCCTCCTTCATTTCCGATGACCAATCCTCTGTAAGATTTCTCAGCCATTCCGATGGCAGTATTGATCCCCTCGATCACCTCAGCACCCATGGAGTTCATTTTGGTATGGAATTCCAAACCAATTACCTCATCGCCCATGTCATAAATGGTCGATCCTGCATTTCCCCAGACTTTTTTGCCTGCAGACTTCAGTGTATCCAGAATGATGAAATCCTCGATTCCAGGGATTTCCATATATGTTTTGGACGGAATATCGTAGTACTTTCTTTTGCCTCCTTCGACTTTGTAGAATGATTCGTGACCGGCAGCAAGCATTTCGTGAACCCACGGCGCGGCTGTTTCTCCAGCTGCTTCCATTTTTGCCACAGTTTCTTTCACCCCTAGGACGTCCCAAGTCTCAAATGGCCCAAGCTCCCAACCGAAACCGGCACAAACCGCCTGATCGATGCGATAGAGCTCGTCAGAAATCTCTGGAATGCGGTGAGAGCAGTATTTGAACAAATCATAGAAAGAAGCCCGATAAAATTCACCTGCTCTATCATCGAAGTTGACCAAGAACTTGATCCGCTTTTTGAGATCATCGATTTCTTTAGATGCCTCGAGTGCTTTGAATTTAGGTTTTTCGACATCCTTGTACTCAAAGGTTTTCAAATCAAGTTCTTTCAACTCTTTACTACCGTCCTTATGGCGGATCATTTTGAAATAACCCTGACCAGTCTTGTCACCAAACCATTTGTTGTTGTAAAGGACCTCGACGATTTTGGGAAGTTTGAATTTGTCTCTAGACTCGTCGTGTGGCAAAGCCTTGTAGAGGTTGTTTGCGACATTGACTGTAGTGTCCAATCCCACCACATCCATTGTGCGGAAGGTGGCTGACTTAGCTCGCCCAATCACCGGACCGGTCAACTTATCTACTTCGGATACCCCAAAACCCGCCTTTTCGATGGCATGCATACCCGAAATGATGGCGTAAACCCCAATTCGGTTTGCAATAAATGCCGGAGTGTCTTTACAAAGCACTGTTTCCTTGCCTAAGTAACGATCTCCATAATCCATCAAAAAGTCAATGATTTCTGGCTTGGTCTTGGGACCAGGGATGATTTCCAATAACCTCAAATACCGTGGCGGGTTGAAAAAGTGAGTTCCAGCAAAATGCGCTTGAAAATCTTCAGATCTTCCTTCACACATCAAGTGCATTGGAATACCTGAAGTATTGGAGGTAATCAATGTGCCCGGCTTACGGAATTTCTCAACCTTTTCGTAAAGCTGCTGCTTAATATCCAATCGCTCTACTACGACTTCAATTACCCAATCGTAATCCTTGATTTTGGGAAGGTCGTCGTCAAAATTTCCTGTGGTGATTCGGGATGCAAAAGCCTTGTCGTATATCGCGCTTGGGTTGGACTTCAGCGTGTTTTGTAAAGCTGTCGTGACAATGCGATTTCGTACCAATGGATGTTCTTTGGTCAGTCCTTTCTTTTGTTCCTCCTCTGTGAGTTCGAATGGAACAATATCCAGCAAAAGTACCTGGATGCCGATATTGGCAAAGTGACAGGCAATCCTGGATCCCATCACTCCTGAACCTAAGACGGCTACTTTTTTAATGGTTCTATTCATTTTTTTGGGTTTTTGGTAGTTATTCCCGGCAAGGGACTTGGTTTATATTTCAAATACGGGCTTGTTGATATCGCTGGTAGCAACTTGATCGATGATGGATTGGATTTTGGAAAAGACTCCAAAAAAAGATTCCAATTCCTCTTCGGATACCACTTCTCTGACCATGAGGTTGAATTTCATAATGGTTTGGATGGAGATTTCTTTTTTGCGCTTACCTTCCTCGGTGAGAAAAATTCTTACGGAACGCTTATCTATTGGATCAGCTTTTTTGAAAATCAACCCTTTTTCCTCCATGGTTTTTAGCATTCGGGTCAGACTTCGGGTTTCCAATCCTATTAAAGGAGCAATTTTGGTTGCTGGAGTACCTTCTTTGGAGTTGATATTGATCAAAACAAATCCGATGGCTGTAGTGAAGCCTTCTTCCGCAGCTTGCTGATTGTACATACGGGATATCGCATGCCATGCGCTTTTGATATGGTAATCAACGGTTTCTTCTCTTTTCATACTTCACCCTTCGAAAAATGAGGTCTTCTAAATTAGGTAAATTTTGTATGCATGCATACTATTTTGAAAAAAAGTTATGCATGCATCACAAATTATAAAATGAAAAATAGATGAATGAAAGAATAAAATTTCTTCTGAATTAAAAAATGGTTATAAATCGAAATAAAAATTTGTAATGATGTAAAAATCAAAAATAAATTTTGAATAAAATATTTTATTGCGGGAGGTGTAAAGACAAAAAAACCAGGCTGTTAAGCCTGGTATATTTCTTCGATTTGCTGCTGATATTTCTGAGTAATGACTTTTCGCTTGAGTTTCATAGTCGGAGTCAATTCTCCTGAATCAATTCCCCAAGGCTTTTCCAGTAATTTGAATCGCTTGATCTGCTCCCACTTTCCAAAGTACTTGTTGTAAGAATCAACTTCGGCTTGATACTTCTCTTTGATCTCGGGCTTATGGACCATCTCTTCATCAAAGGTATAAGGAATGTCTTTTCGCTTGCAATATTCTCTGAGTCCATCAAAGCTCGGAACGATTAGTGCAGACGGGTAATTTCGGCCATCACCGACCACAATTAACTGTTCGATCAGAGGAGATTCTTTGAATTTATTTTCCATAACCTGAGGCGCAATGTATTTACCGCCCGAGGTTTTAAACATCTCTTTTTTACGATCAGTGATCTTGAGGTAATTTCCTTCGAGTACTCCGATATCTCCTGTATGGAACCAGCCGTCTTTAAGTACCTCTGCGGTCATTTCTGGCTCCTTGTAATACCCTTGCATCACATTGGGTCCTTTGACCAGAATTTCGCCATCTTCTGCGATCTTAACCTCGACGTCTTTTACGATCTTACCTACGTACCCAATTCGGATTTCTTCTTTGGTACCGATAGAAGCAGTAACTACAGGTGAGGTCTCTGTGAGTCCATATCCTTCGCAAACTCTGATTCCGGCTGCCCAAAATACTCTTGCCAATCTAGGCTGAAGAGCAGATGCTCCCGAGTTGATCTGCATGATATTTCCTCCCAAAGCTTCACGCCACTTAGAGAAGATGAGCTTATTGGCAAGCTTGAGTTGGAAATCATACCATCCTCCCATGTCTGTAGAAGGATCATATTTCAAACCAAGATCCAATGCCCAGAAGAAAAGCTTCTTTTTCACACCTGTAAGCTCATAGCCTTTGGCCACTATTTTGTCATATACTTTTTCCAAAAGTCTTGGTACTGTATTGAAAACATGAGGCTGAACTTCTTTCAGGTTTTCTCCAATCTTTTCCATGTTTTCGGCATAGTACACCGAATAGCCCAAGTAAATAAAACAGAAAGAGGCTGTTCGCTCGAAAATATGGCAAAGTGGAAGGAAACTTAGGACCTTAGAAACTCCCGGAGGAGGTGACATAATGTGCGAAACTGAAATGAGGTTGGAAAGTACATTGGCATGCGTAAGCATTACACCTTTGGGCCTGCCTGTAGTTCCAGAGGTATAAATTATGGTGAAAAGGTCCTCCGGTTTGACTTTAGATTTTGACTCCTCTAGCTTTGCCAAATCACCAGATTCTCCTTTTTCAGCAAGTTTGGACCAGTGCTCGACTCCCTCTAAGTGATCGAATGAATAGATCTTGCGATCTCCGGCAACCTGAATAGCTTTATCAAAAATGATCTGATCTCCGGCAAAAATCATTTTTACTTCAGCATGATCAAAAATGTATGAATAGTCCTCAGAAGTGATTGTAGGGTACATCGGAACGGAAATGGCTCCTATCTGCTGTAAAGCAAGATCAATAAAGTTCCATTCAGGTCTATTCTCTGAGATGATGGCGACTTTGTTTCCCTCTTCTATTCCCTGAGATAGGAATGCTAGACTGAGGTTATCTACAATTTTTTTAACGTCTGTAGAAGAATAAGTTTTCCAAGTTCCGTTTTCTTTCAGGCCAAAGGCTACTTCTTTGTTGTACTTACTGATCTGATAGGGTATCAAATCAAATAGTCGGGTGAGTTGCATGATTTGGATAGTTTGGGTTTAAAGAGTCTAATATTACCAAATCAAATACTCTTTCACAATGTTTAGATATTCACACAATTCACGCTTCTATATCTTTATTATTCTATTTAATTAAAAAAATCTATTAAGGTTATTAAGTATGTGAATTTGTGGATAAAGAAGCCTTTTTTTTTAATAACAAGTTCTTATCAATACTTTGGTTTTGATTAACATGTTATCCACCTGTTTTCCACTTTCAACTTATTGATAATCTATTATTTCTAATAAATTTATTTTTATTGTGGATGAGCTTGTATTCGCTTGTTGTGTGTAAAGTAGGTGTTGAAAACTTGATATCTATTGGTGGATAAAGACTGACTTATTCCCAGTTGATTTCTTAGGAGTCTTCTTTTTGAGTTGCTTGGTGGAAAACCTTGAAATTATCCATTGTTGTTCCTATGTTTTGCACATAAGATTTATTGTTTTTCCACAGGATTTAATTTCAATTTTGGTAGCCCGGTAGGTGGATTTGCAGTAATATTTTGGTCTTCTAGTGTCCAACCACCTCGAATCACTACCTCTCTTTTGTTTTCTTCTCCAGAAAAATAGAAGACCCGTTCAGCTTCTCTTTTTTGAAAATAGTTGGAGGGATCCCACCTTCTGTTTCCATTAAGGTCTTCGATTACCTTAATTTTGAAGGTTCCTGGCTCCACAAGTTTAAATGAATAGGTGTTTCCCTTATCTATAATTTCTTCTCTTATGACCTCATCTTTGCTGTCTATCAGCTGTACGATGAAAGGAGGTTTGGCGCCTTCAATGCTTCCTTTGATTTCATCAGCAAGACCTTCTCTCTTGAGCTTTCTATAATTTGCCTCTAGTTTCTTTTCATTTACTTGTCCTTCAATATCTATAAACGTGGAATCAGATGCTTTAAGTGTCATGATCTCCTTATTTATTGAATCAGGAATGTAGAATAGGATGTTCAGTACGTCTCTCCTTGCTGAGTCAGAAAAGTGTAACATCTCTCTTTTTACCGGGATGAATGATGCCGTATCATATTGAATGTAGAGTGAATCTAGATTGATGCTTTGTATGGGTTTATTGAATTTCAATTCCACAGCTAAGTTCCGATAGAAACTCTTCCCTGAATTGGGTGTCAATTCTAGTTTCTCAGGTTTTCTTTCAGAGTTTTGAAATTTTGCCCAAATGAGAGTGTCTTTGGAAAAGCCCACAGAATCTTGCAAATAGATTTTGAATGGGATACTGTCTGTTTTTGAAGCTTTAGGATAGATTCGAATCCTTTTTTCAGCTTCAGTAAAGAAGTATTCTTTGCCAAGTTCAGTATTACCGATTTCAGCTTTGACTGTATTTCTGTTCAGAATAATGTCGTAGTTTTTTCCAATAGTAGATGACCTTAGGATTCGAATTGGTGTTAGGTCTGCCTTAGAAAGATTGAATTGGAGGTTTTGGAGATTCGTTTCTAGTTGAATGGTGTCTAAGATAAAATCATGTTCCTCTGATTTATAGTCTCCTTTCAGGTTTCCATTGGTGTCTCTCCATGCATAGGCCTTGTATTGACCATTTTTGATATTGGTCAATTTGAAATTACCCAAGGTATCTACTTGGCCTAAATAGTATGGTTGTGCAGTAAAAACGTCCGTGGTATCGCCTAAGGGATAGAGCCCCACGAGTACGTTTTTGTAGTCTTCTTTAGCTTCTGGGAAATAAAAATTGATCTTGCCTGCAACGCTTAGACTATCAATAGAAGATCCAGTGGAAAAGACTATTCTTAGGTTCTCTGCTGGATTTTTTTCGGATAGATCAACTACAGCTTTTTGGAAATCGAATACATAGGTTGTGCTGTCCTCTAATTCTTGATTTAATTTGACGGTAACGGTATTTTTCAGCGCTGTAAACTCAACCTTGTCCTTATCTATTCTAGGAGTAACAACCACTCCTTTTGATGCATTTTCGAGGGCAACAAACTCATCAAAGGTTAATTTGAGTTGCTCAGGTTTTAGATTTAATGTTTGGTCTTTTGGGTCTGATTCTAGTAGGACTGGAGGCTTTTCGTCTCTTGGTCCTCCTGTCGGAGAGCTTTGTTTTGCACAGGAACCCAAAATTACGCTAACGATAGCTAGTGTAAATAAATGTCTCACTCGCTTCACTTTTTCTGGAAGATAAAGATGTTACTGGAGTAGTTTCCTGGAAGTCTTGCTTCTTGATTTGAAGTATATCCGTTTTTTACTGCATTCAAATAGTTCTTTAATAGACTTGACTTCGGATTCTTATATTTTTCCGATAGAAGACTTACATAGAATGAGTCAAATATCATTGGTTTTATATCGATTAGGTTGAGTTCAAATTCTTCCTGAAACTGTTTGATAGCTTTCTGATTAAAATGATAGAGGTGTCTTGGAACATCCCACCCTGCCCAATGTTTTGAATAATACTTTGCATCCCATGATTCATGATTTGGCACTGCGATTAATATATAACCATTTGATTTCAAATGGTTTAACACTTTTTTGATCGTTTTCCTTAAGTCATGAATATGCTCTAAGACGTGGAATAAGGTGATCACATCAAATGTGGTGTCTTTCTTCAGATCGTCTATATTTTCAAAGACCTTTCCACCTAGCTTTTTGTTTGCTTGGGTTCTAGCCTTCTCATTTGGTTCTATGCCTTGTACCTTCCAAAGGTTGATTCTTGCCTCATTTAAGAATTCAGCGGTTCCACATCCATAATCAAGAAGTCTTCCCGGTTCTTCGAATTCTTCAATTAGCTGTACTTTTTTCGAAATGCTGTAATTTCTTACCTTTTGGTAAATCCATTGGGTAAGATTTTTTGAATTGTCTTGGTGAGAATAGTATTCTGGGAAATCGTAGTAAGGAGCTATCTCTTCCTGGCTCGGTCTTGGATTGGTAAAGAGTAATTCACAATTGGTGCACTTAGAAAGTAAAAAAGACTCTTTACTTACAGCAAAGTCAGTTAATTCAATATGGTTAAGAAAATGCCCACTTTTACAGAGTGGGCATTTGGTTAGTCTTTCTGGCATTTTATCTTCCTAAATAGACGGTCAAAATAGATAGATCTGCTGGAGAAACTCCACTAATTCGTGATGCTTGTCCCATGGTTTCAGGACGTATTTTATTCAATTTTTGTCTTGCTTCGTTTGAAAGAGCCGTAATGGCTAAATAATCGAACTTAGGAGGAATTCTGAAATTCTCCATGTTGGAAAGTTTTTCTACCATTTGCTTTTCCTTGTCCAGATAGCTGTCGTACTTGATTTGTACCTCAGCTTGTTCGAGAACCTCCTTGGTGTATTTGTCCAAATAGCTTTTCAGATCAGGATGGATTTTTTTCAATTCCTCCATTCCTACTTGTGGACGTTTGAGAAGCTTTTCAGCGCTGATTTTTTCAGTTATGGTAGCAGTTTCGATTTTTGCCAAACCTGCATTGATTTCCTCAGGGGCAAATCGCTTTTGCTTCAGGTCATTGATTAATTTGGCTGTTTCAGATTTCTTTTCCAGCATTTTTTGATACCTTTCTTCATCAGCCAACCCAATTTTGTATCCCAAATCTGTCAATCTCAAGTCAGCATTATCCTGTCTTAAAAGGAGTCTGAATTCAGCTCGTGAGGTAAACATTCTATAAGGTTCCTCTGTCCCTTTGTTAATCAAATCATCGATTAACACTCCTATGTATGCTTCCGATCTTTGCAGAACAAATGGATCTTTCTCTTGAACTTTCAAGCTGGCATTGATGCCTGCTATCAAGCCTTGACATGCTGCTTCCTCGTAACCGGTAGTTCCATTGATCTGACCTGCAAAGAAAAGATTCTCGATCAAATGTGTCTCCAGAGTAAGTTTAAGCTGAGTTGGAGGGAAAAAGTCGTATTCAATTGCATATCCAGGACGAAACATTTTTGCATTTTCAAATCCCGGGATTTGTCTCAGGGCTTTGTATTGAACGTCCTCTGGTAAAGAAGTAGAGAATCCATTTACATAGATTTCTACTGTATCCCAGCCTTCAGGTTCTACGAAAATCTGATGTCTTTCCCTTTCTGCAAATCGATTGATTTTATCCTCTATGCTTGGGCAATATCTTGGACCCAAGCCTTGGATTCTACCATTAAACATGGGAGATCGGTCAAAGCCGGTTTCCAAGGTTTGGTGGACCTCTTTATTTGTATAAGTGATCCAGCAGCTTCTTTGTGTTTCTAGGGGCTTTGTACTATCTAAATAGGAAAACTTCTCCGGCTTTTCATCTCCGAGTTGTTCTTCCATTTTTGAATAATCCAGGCTTCTTCCATCTACTCTTGGCGGAGTGCCAGTTTTCATCCTTCCTGCTTCAAAGCCCAGCTGAACCAATTGTTCGGTGATTCCTTTGGCTGCGGACTCCCCTGTTCTACCTCCTCCGAATTGTTTTTCTCCGATATGGATTATCCCGTTTAGAAATGTTCCATTCGTTAATACCACAGATTCAGATTCGATTTCTATCCCGATTCCAGTTCTCACGCCTTGTACTCTGCCGTCTTTTACTAAAAGTCCACTGATCATTTCTTGCCAAAAATCGACATTGGGTGTTTGTTCCAAAGCCAGTCTCCACTCCTCAGCAAATCTCATTCTGTCATTTTGGGTTCTTGGTGACCACATAGCGGGACCCTTAGACCGGTTGAGCATTCGGAATTGAATCATGGATTTGTCTGATATAATTCCAGACATTCCTCCAAGAGCATCTATTTCACGGATGATTTGGCCTTTCGCTACTCCACCCATAGCAGGGTTACATGACATTTGGGCAATGGTATTCATGTTCATGGTACATAGCAATACCTTAGAACCCATTTTTGCGGCAGCATGTGCTGCTTCACAGCCGGCATGTCCCGCTCCTACCACGATTACATCATATTTTGGAAACATGATTTTTCATTATTGGTGTTTCACGTGAAACAGTTTTGTTTTTGGAATTCCATGTTTCACGTGGAACGATTACATTGATTGAAATATTTCTATAGCTAGGGCCTCTTTACTCCTCATTACCTCAGCGTCGGTTTTTGTCTTGTCTTTATAACCCATAAGGTGAAAGAGGCCATGTGAAACTACTCTACTGAGTTCAGACGTTTCTTCTTGATTGTGTTTTTGAGCATTTTCTCTGACTCGATTGATACTGATGAAAATGTCACCTTCGATCAGTTTTTCTTCTTCCGAATTATCAAAGGTGATAATGTCAGTGTAGGTGTGGTGATTAAGGTAATCTACATTGATTTGATAGAGGTACTCATCAGAGCAGAAAATGTAATTCAATTCACCTACTTTGAAGTTTTCAGATTGAGCGATTTGTTTGAGCCAAGCCTTTCTCTTCTGCTTTTGTGGCAAATCAAACTTAATGTCCTCGGTAAAGAAATTGATTGCCATGTCTCAATCCATGTAAAAGGAAAGTATTGTTTTCTTTCCCCCCTCCTCAAACTTCACATCATCACTCAAATGTCGGATCAAGAATATTCCTCTTCCTCCTGGTTTCTCGATGTTTTCCGGTTCGGTAGGATCTGGTAAAAGCGCAAGATCGAAACCTTCTCCTTCGTCTTCGATGATAAATTTCAGCTGATCGTCTTCCATCCTTAATTCCAGATGAACGAGTTTATTTTTGTCATTTTTATTTCCATGAATGATGGCATTGCTGATGCATTCCGTCACAGAGATCATGATATTCCCATAGATGTCATCGTTGATCTCGAAGTTTTCCTTGGCATTATCAATGAAGCTTTCGATGATTTTAATGTTCTCTATCAGAGATGGAATTGAAATTTTTATAGACTTCATCGGAGAAATAATCTATGAGGTATATCTTTTTGTCTTTTTTTAATCAATTTCTAATACAATCGGACAGTGGTCTGAATGCTTCACGTCCGACAAAATTACGGCACTTTTCAGTTTGTTTTGCAATTCCTTGGTTGCCATATGGTAATCTATACGCCAGCCGAGATTTTTTGCTCTGGAATTAGCCCGAAAACTCCACCAAGTGTACTGATGAGGTGAAGGGTTGAAATGTCTGAAGGTGTCAATAAAACCTGAGTCGGTAAACTTATCCATCCATGCCCTTTCCTCAGGAAGGAAGCCGGAAGAGTTTTTATTGGAAACAGGATTGTGGATGTCTATGGGCTTATGGCAAATATTATAGTCCCCGCTCAAAATAAGAGTTGGGTTCTCTTTTTTCAGATCCTGCAAGTAACCATAGATATCATCCAAGAACTCATACTTGAAATCCTGGCGTACATCTCCTGTGGTGCCTGATGGAAAGTAAGAAGAGATAAAGGAAAAGCCTTCAAAATCTGCCTGAATCATTCTCCCTTCGTCATCGTACTTGTTCAAGCCCATTCCGTATTTCACAGATTTGGGATTGATCTTGGTGAAAATAGCCACACCGCTGTACCCTTTTTTTACAGCCGGAAACCAATACAATTCGTATCCTAAGTCTTGGAAAACAGCAGGATCAATATCCTTTTCCTGAGCTTTAATTTCTTGTAAACCAATGATATCCGGGTTTTCTTCCCGAAGCCAATCTACAAATCCTTTGTTAATGGCGGATCGAATTCCGTTTACATTGTATGATATAATCTTCATTTAGATTTCAATTTGATACTCTTTTTCGAAGTATTCTATCACTTGGAGTTTGAGTAGTTTTTCCTGTTCCAGCAAGTCAAAGTGAGGCAGTTCTTTTACCAATTTCCAATGTGGCCAACCTTCCTGATCTACAAAGTCTAGTTCGAAAAATCCTCCATAGCTCAGCACCTTACAAACGGCAATGTGCATCAAATCCTGTTTTTGTTCTTTGGAAAAAGTCCTAGTTCCCTGACCTAACTCCTGCACTCCTATCAAGAAGAGTACGCCATTTAGATCATTGGGTTTTTTTCCAATAGTATCCTTGAGGCCATCCAAGAGTTTTGACCACCGCTTTTCAAGATCTAAATCCCGCTTAAACATACCCTTTATCCTTGATTTTCAAGCTCCTCCCAGTATTCTACGGCTCTGCGCAAATGAGGGATGACAATAGATCCTCCAATAATCATGGCAATTGAAAAAACTTCAAAAACTTCTTTTCGGCCAACACCTGCTTCAAATGATTTTCCCAAATGGTATTTGATACAATCATCGCATCTCAACACCATCGAACAGGCCAAACCAATCATTTCCTTGGTTTTCACATCCAACTCCCCTTCTGCATAGGTATTGGTGTCCAAATTGAAAAAGCGCTTGATCACCTTGTTGTCCTCAGACATGATTCGCTCGTTCATTTTGGCGCGGTACTCGTTGAATTCCTCTATCAGATTCATTAACTTAAGGATTAAATTCAGTCTAAAGGGTAAATATAAGCCTTATTCTACCCGTAGGAGTCACAACAACACTTTTTACCCATGCGTTTATTTTTCTGGAAAGATTTTTTAGACCTTGTTTTCCCCCGCAATTGTCCTATTTGCGGTAAAAGCCTATTTGATTTCGAACCATGTCTCTGCACAATTTGTCAAGGGACTCTTCCAAGGGCCAATTTTCATTTACGCGCATTTGACAATGAGCTGACATCTAAGCTTCGGGGACTGATGCCCGTAAATCGCGTGATTGCATTTATTCGATATACCAAAAAAGGCAAAAGTCAAAAACTCCTGCATCTCCTAAAATATAGAAACAAGCCGGAAATCGGTGAGGAAATGGGAAGACTTTATGGGATTACCCTCTCCCAAACAGGCTATGATGGAGAATGGGATATTATCATTCCAGTGCCTCTTCACCCCTTGAAGCAAAAGCGAAGAGGTTACAATCAAAGTGAAAAGTTTGCCTATGGGCTTTCTCAATCCTTGAGAATTCCTGCCAAAGAAATGCTAGAAAGGAAAAAATTTACGGAAACACAAACCAAGAAGTCAAGGCTTCAGCGATTGGAAAATGTGGATGAGGTTTTTGATTTGAAAGAAACGGAGAATGTCAGCGGGCTTCGGATCTTATTGGTAGACGACGTGATCACCACTGGTGCTACGCTTTGCGCCTGCGCCAATGTGCTTTTGGCCAATGGGGCAAAACATGTAGATTTGGCTACCATCGCTGCTGGTGGGCAATAATCCAAGACTATGAGCATTGACATCGAGTTTCTCAAATATCCCATCGGAAAGTTTAAACTTCCTGAAAGTATAGATTCTGCATCCATCAAGGAAGGCATCGAGACGCTGAAAAGCTTTCCTAGCCTGATTTTTACAGCGGTAAGTCCATTTTCACCCGAACAGCTAGATACCCCCTATCGTCCTGGAGGCTGGACTGTACGTCAATTGATCCACCATTGTGCAGACAGTCACATGAATGCATTTATACGGTTTAAGCTAGCTTTAACCGAAGAAAATCCAACCATCAAACCTTATGATGAAGCAGAATGGGCAAAGCTTCCTGATTCCAACTTTCCGATAGAGCCTGCTTTGGCAATGATCAAAGGGATCCACCTGAAATGGGTTACTTTGCTGGAATCCATGCAAGCGAAAGATTTCAAAAAGACCTTCTTTCATCCCGAAAAGCAAAAGTCTCAATCTTTGGATGGGGTTACACTGATGTATGCCTGGCATTCCACCCATCATCTCGCTCATGTGCAGCAGTTGGTTTTGAGAAATTTTGACAAGTAAATCCTGAATTACCATGAACATTTCCCTGAAAAATCAGCGAATCCTTGTCACAGGAGCTTCACGTGGAATCGGAAGAGCCATTGCACGGCAACTCTCCGAATCAGGTGCTGAAGTGATTATCCATTACAATTCCAATAGAGCCGAAGCCGAGAGTCTGTTGAATCAACTCAAAAATCCGGCTCATATAGAGGCCTGTGACCTTTCCCAATCAGCCGAAGTGCTGGGTTTCATTCCCCGGTTGGTGGAAAAATATGGCCCTTTAACTGCATTGGTCAACAATGCAGGCATCTCCCCTATTGCTCCGGATACCCTTCCCACTGCTGAGTGGCTGCAAATTTGGGAAAAAGTCATGGCGGTCAATGCTACTGCCGTGGGGATACTCAGTAAGGAATTTGTCGATCAGGCCAAGCCTCAGGAAAATGGCCGAATTGTGATGATTTCTTCAAGGGCGGCTTTCCGTGGAGACACTCCGGATTATTTGGCGTATGCCGCTTCCAAAGGAGCTTTGGTGAGTTTAACCCGCTCGATTGCAAGACATTATGGAAAAATTGGGATCAAAGCTTTCCTCATTGCCCCAGGCTTTACCCGAACGGATATGGCCAACGACATACTCGCTGAGTACGGAGAAGACTTTGCCTTGAAGGATATTGCGCTGAAGGAATTGACACTTCCGGAAGATATTGCCCCGATGGTGACCTTGCTCTGCTCTGGCCTTGCAGATCATGCTACGGGCACTTCGATTGACATGAATGCAGGATCTTACGTGAGGTAAGCTTTTCAAAACCTCTGCTTCTACTCTTGGTTAAAGAGAAAAACTCATTCCATGCCTTCGAGAGATCCGGTGCTCACTCCTGAGCTCATCAAGATTATGAAAATCTTCATTTTCTCCTCTTTGGGATTGGTGCTGGTTTTTTCCTTTTTTAATTCTTATCGGGCAGACAATACCGGTGAGGATCGAACCTTCAAAATTTCGGATGCGGACAAACTCTACTTTTTAAATGTGAGATCCATTCACTACGACCGTGAACTCCGAAGAGACGCAGGCATGACTCTTTTCAGGCATGGGAAAAGATTTCAGTCCGATTCCTTGCCCACCTTTTATCCACTGATCATTCTCAATCCGGTGAAAGATGATGCCTATGTCTTTTTCGAACTTCAACATGCCGATTATCCCATCAGACTTCGAACTTCATCCGGTTCAAATGCCCAAGTCATTGACTTTTCCAATGGAAATAATCAAGATCACCTCTGGCTTTTGAATCAATTAAACCCTTGGATAGAAGCCAATTATGAAATTCTTCTTGAAACTGGAGATCAACAATTCCCGATTTGGTCCACCGAAGAGGAAAAAGAGGTTTTCAAAACGATAGTGGAAGACTATTTTCGTCTGCTCAATCAATCTGATAATTAGTGGAAAAATCATCTACCCCTCAACTCGAGTTTTTCAAATCTCAAATCGGAAAAACCCTGGATCGCACTCCTTCTGCGGCAGGAAATTGGCTGTCAGGTGTGCTTTTGGATGTAGATGAACATCACATCAAGGTGCAATACACTGTTCGTCCGGATATGTGCAATCCGGGTAGAATTCTCCACGGAGGCATTGCTTCCCTAATGCTGGATGATGTGATCGGGATGGGAAATTTTGTTGCGGGATCGGAATACCTGATGACCAGTATCAACCTCAATGTGGACTTTCTATCAGCAGCACAGGTTGGGGAAAAACTGGAAGTTATAGCCAAGCTGGTGCGCTCAGGATCAAATCTGAATCACTGGGAGGCGGTCATCCGCAAAGAATCCGGAAAAATAGTGGCTAAAGCGAGTTCCAACTTGATCAAAACCCACGTGAAGCTTTCGGATTTGGGTTACTGAGCCTCCATTACCCCACAAATTTTTTAAGTAGATTTAGTTATCTTCCTTTTTTATTAAGCCACAGATTCACAGATTTTTATGGAAAATTTGCTCCAATCTGATCAAAACTCAAGTGATATTGGATTAGTTTTACTAATTTTATTTCATGAAAAAACTTATTCTTTTAGCAGTCTTTGGTTTAGTTTCCACAGTTTCTTTTGCTCAGTGGACTGTTTCGTATCATCAAAGCAACCTTCCTTTTATAGGTGTCAACAAACAACTCGGTGAAAAATGGCTGCCTGAATTCAGGGTTGGTACTGATAATTTCATAGAAAATGTTTCCCTTGAATTAGTCGCAAATCGAATTTTTTACAAAAATGACAGGATTGATTTTTATGGTGGAATAGGTGCTAGAGTACAGAGTCTTGAAGGTTTGGTAATTCCTGTTGGACTCAATATTTACCCTTTTGAGCAAAAGGATTTTGGTTTTCACCTAGAAGCAGCTGGTCTATTTGGGGATTCCAGTCTTTTTAGAGGATCTTTTGGAATTCGATATCGCTTTCTAAAGGATTAAAACTCCTCCAGTTTCACCATCAAGTCCCACACTGCTATTCCTAGACTGACAGAAATATTCAGTGAATGCTTCGTACCTAGCTGAGGGATCTCTAGTACCGTATCACAGCTTTTCAGCACTTCTTCTTCTACTCCAAACACCTCATTTCCGAAGACTAAGGCATATTTTTTGCCTTTTTCTGGCAAAAATTCGTTGAGCATTACTGACCGGTCCACTTGCTCCAAGGCACAAAGCTGAAAGTTTTGGGTTTTCAGTTTTTCGACTGCTTCCAAGGTATTGAGGCAATATTCCCACTCCACAGATTCGGTGGCGCCAAGTGCAGTCTTTTGAATATCCCGATGGGGAGGAGTTCCGGTGATGCCGCAGAGGTAGATTTTTTCGATCCGAAAAGCATCTGCTGTCCGAAAAGCCGATCCGACGTTGTTCAGGCTTCGCACATTGTCCAATACCAGCACAATGGGTGATTTTTCCGTTTTTTTAAATTCCTCGACAGACATTCGGTCGAGTTCGTCCATGCTTAATTTCTTCATCTTTTTTGATCTACTACCCTAATCGGCTATTTTCAGGCCATATTCCCGATTTCAAAAGTAAGACAATTCCATTTTACCCATGAGCAAATCAAAAGACGGACAGGAAACTCCCCTGATGAAGCAGTATAACGCCATCAAGGCCAAGCATCCCGGTGCTTTGTTGCTGTTTCGGGTGGGTGATTTCTATGAGACTTTTGGAGAGGATGCTGTCGTGGCAAGTCGGGTTTTGGATATTGTGCTCACCAAAAGAGCAAACGGGGCCGCCTCCCACATTGAGTTGGCCGGTTTTCCTCATCATTCCTTGGACAATTACCTTCCCAAGCTCGTCCGTGCAGGAAATCGAGTGGCGATCTGCGATCAATTAGAGGATCCAAAAACGGTCAAGGGAATTGTGAAGCGAGGTGTGACCGAATTGGTTACTCCGGGTCTATCCTACAACGATCAGGTTCTTGATACCCGAAAGAATAACTACCTCGCCTCCATCCATTTTGGAAAGGAAAAGCACGGAATTGCCTTCTTGGATGTATCCACAGGGGAATTTATGTGTGCTGAAGGAAATGCGGCTTATGTGGAGAAATTGCTGCAAAGCTTTGCTCCTTCCGAACTCATTTTTTCCAAAGCAGCCAAAAAGACTGCTGCTGAGCTGATCAAAAATGACTTCATCACGTTCCATTGCGAAGATTGGGTCTATCAGTTTGATTTTACCTACGAAAAACTCAAAACTCATTTCGGTACAGCCAACCTGAAAGGCTTTGGAATTGAGGAGTTGGAGTCTGGAATCGTAGCAGCTGGGGCTATCCTCTACTATCTCGAAGAAACCGAGCATCGGGAAGTCCAGCATATTTCTTCGATTTCCAGAATTGCAGAAGAAAAATACGTATGGCTGGACAAGTTTACCATCCGTAATCTGGAATTGGTTTATCCGCAGCATGAAGGAGGAGTTCCTTTGATCCAAATCCTTGATCAGACCGTGACTCCTATGGGTTCACGAATGATGAAAAAGTGGATGGTGCTGCCTCTAAAGGAAAAGCAACCCATTGAAGAGCGCCTGAATGTGGTGGACTTTTTCTACCAAAATTCAACCCTGATTGAGGAGATCCTTGGCCCGCTGCGTCATATCGGCGACTTGGAGCGATTGATTTCCAAAGTTGTGGTGGGTCGCGCCAATCCCCGGGAGATGAATCAGATCAAGCGTGCGTTGAAATCCACCCTTCCGATCAAGGAGTTGCTCAAAAACCAATCAAATCCAACGCTGAAGCGGCTTTCTGATCAGATTCACCCTTGCGAATTTTTATTGGAAAAAATCGAGAAGGAGCTTCAGGAAGATGCACCCATGCTGGTTCATCAGGGTGGTGTGATCAAAGACGGGGTTGATTCCGAATTGGATGAATACCGAGGTCTTGCCAATAAAGGCAAAGATTTTCTGGTTCAAATCCAGCAGCGAGAGGTTCAGAATACCGGGATCTCTTCCCTGAAAATATCCTACAACAAGGTTTTTGGCTACTACCTCGAGGTCACCCATGCCCATAAGGATAAAGTTCCTGCTGAGTGGATCAGAAAGCAGACCTTGGTAAATGCTGAGCGATACATCACTCCGGAGCTAAAGGAATACGAGGAGAAGATTCTCAATGCAGAAGATCGAATGGTCGCCTTGGAGCAGAAGTATTTCCAGGAATTGGTTCAAGAAGCGGCTCAGTATGTCACTCAAATCCAGCAGAATGCAAGAGTTTTGGGCACACTGGATGCCTTGCTTTCTTTTGCAAAAGTGGCTTTGAGCAACGGATATAATCGACCTAAAATCTCTGATACTGAAACGCTCGAAATCAAGGACGGTCGTCATCCGGTGATCGAAAAGCAACTCCCCGTAGGAGAGCACTACGTACCAAATGACATCTACCTTGATCACGACAGTCAGCAGATCATGATCATCACAGGTCCAAACATGGCCGGTAAGTCAGCTCTGCTTAGGCAGACTGCCTTGATCGTGTTGATGGCACAGATGGGAAGCTTTGTTCCAGCCTCTTTTGCCCGAGTCGGAATCATAGACAAAGTATTTACCCGGGTAGGCGCATCGGATAACCTTTCCAAGGGAGAATCCACCTTCATGGTAGAAATGACCGAAACTGCAAGTATTTTGAATAATCTCTCAGATCGAAGCTTGGTATTGATGGATGAGATTGGTCGGGGCACATCTACATATGATGGTATATCCATTGCGTGGTCTATCGTGGAGTTTCTTCACAATCACCCGACTTTCAAAGCCAAAACGCTTTTTGCCACTCATTACCATGAGTTGAATCAACTAGCCAATGATTTTCCAAGAATCAAAAACTTCAATGTGGCGGTAAAAGAGGTAGGAAATAAAGTGATTTTCATGCGAAAATTGAAAGAAGGCGGAAGTGAACACAGCTTTGGTATCCATGTTGCTCAGATGGCCGGCATGCCGAATCCTGTGGTTTTGAGAGCTGCTGAAATCATGGGGCATTTGGAAAAGGATAAGGCCGTAAAGGAAAAAAAGGAAACCTTTAAATCCGTTCCTAAAAATAACTTCCAGTTGAGTCTTTTTGAGATGGACCCCAAACTCACCGAAGCGAAAAAGCTAATAGACGAATTGGATATTAATACCATATCTCCAATAGAAGCACTCCTTAAATTGCATGAAATCAAAAAGAAAATGGAATAATGAATATCAATTTATTATTAACTTGAGCATATAAAACATAACACAGAAGTATTTTTCTATGGATAAGGTATTGCTCAAAGACCTTAAAAAGCAGGATAAGTATACCAAGTTTTTTAAAAATTGGAAGGAACAGCAGTTTCAAGGTGAAATTGATGAACAAAAGTTGAAGGATGAGTTGCGTTTACTGAGCAATTCAATAGGAATGCGAGAAGAGCTCTTGATTGCTTGCTTTGACTATCGAAATTTGAGTTTGGCTTTCTTTGCAGGGAATGTAGAAAGGCTCTCCGGATATCCATCCTCTATGTTTCATAATAAAGGAATGGAAACATCCTTTACGATGATTCACCCTGAAGATAGGCCCGAGCTATTTAATTTTCAGAAAATAGTGTTTGAGGTTTATCATTCTCTTAGTATTCCTGAGAGGCATACCTTTCAATTTTCTTATACTACAAGATGGGTACATCGCAAAACCCAGGAGATCACTTGGGTGACAGCTAAGGTCAGGCCTTATGTGATTGATGAAGCAGGTAATTTTATTATGGACTTGCACATTATTATCCAATTGTTTACACCTCCAAAGATTAAAAGTTATGATTGGAATTATTCCTTTACTAAAGATGATGGGAGCAAAATATTTGTAAGCAAAAATTCACCTGTTGATAAAGAGATTGCCCTAACGGGTAAAGAGCGAGAAATTGTAAATCTGATTTTGGAAGGTAAAGAATCCAAAGAAATCTCGGCGATCCTTAATATCTCACCAAACACCGTTGCGACACACCGAAAAAACATTTTAAAGAAGCTTGGTGCAAGGAATGTCGGTGAAATGGTGAAAATTTTGGTCTCTTATGAGTTCTGAAAATCAGGACTAAACAGAAAATATCGATCAAAACCCAAAAAAATTATTGCATGATGCCTTGCAAAAATATTTTGAGGGTTTACCTTTGCATCCACAATTCGCTCAGACAACGGTCTAAGCTGATTTTAATGCGAGAGTAGCTCAGTTGGTAGAGCACGACCTTGCCAAGGTCGGGGTCGCGAGTTCGAATCTCGTCTCTCGCTCAAAAAAGCCCTTGAAAAAGGGCTTTTTCATTTAAGGACTATGTAAATTCAAGTCTTTAAATCTCTACGGAACGGTAGAGTAAGCCGGGATGGTGGAATAGGTAGACACGCAAGACTTAAAATCTTGTGGCCATATCGGCCGTGCGGGTTCGATTCCCGCTCCTGGTACAGAAGCCTCGCCTCGATAGCTATCGGGGCGGGGCTTTTTGCTTTTCAAGCCAAAAAATAAAACCGGCCTGAATACTCAAACCGGTTTTTGGTTGTTGCTTTTGGGCTTATTTCTCTAAGATTCCCTTCAAATCCGCTGGAGAATAATTCACCGATTTTAGGGTTTTATGATCTCCTTCTCTGAATACCAGGTATAAGTCACCCTCTTTTTCGTAGAAGCAAGGAGTCCCTTTGTCTTCGTAATGCTTAACTGTGGCTTTCGCTTCATCCTCGGTTTTGCAAGCCTTGCTCATATTGGAGCGCTGTACTTCGTCGAAAAGCGTCTTGAATTTTTCTCCTAATCCAAACTCAAGAATAGCTCCTGACAAGACATACTGCAGATCGCATAGCGCATCGGCAATTTCTACGATGTCTTTGTTCTCGATAGCTTCTTCAAGTTCTTTTAATTCCTCAGATAAAAGCGATACTCTTAAGTTGCAGCGTGTCTCAGATGGAATGGTAGGTTCAGGAAGTACAGGATGTTTGAATGTCTGATGAAAAAGGGCGACAGAGGTGAGTGATTTAGGATCTTGCATGATGTTGGAATTCTTAATTCAGGATTGAAATAAAAGAAAAAGACCGGATTTTCCGGCCTTTAATAGTTTCAATTCTTCAGATCGCTGCTTGGAATCGCTCGGCGACCGCTTTCCAGTTGACCACATTCCAGAATGCGGTTACGTAGTCAGGTCTCCGGTTTTGATAATGGAGGTAATATGCATGTTCCCACACGTCAAGTCCCAAAATCGGTGTTCCTTTCACTTCAGCCACATCCATCAGCGGATTATCTTGATTTGGAGTAGAAGATACCACTAGTTTTCCTCCAGACTGCACGACTAGCCAGGCCCATCCAGAACCAAATCTGGACTTAGCCGCATTTTCAAATTGGGTCACAAATGCTTCATAAGATCCAAAAGAAGAAGTGATAGCTTCCATCAGTTTGCCTTCAGGCTTCCCTCCGGCATTGGGAGCCATAATGCTCCAGAATAGTTCATGATTATAGTGCCCACCTCCGTTGTTTCTCATTTTTGGAGTGTATTTGGAGATATTTCCAAGCACATTTTCCAGAGTTTTTGTGGTATCTACTCCTTCTTCTTTGGCTGCATCTTTCAAATTATTAGCATAAGCGGCGGCATGCTTGGTGTAGTGGATTTCCATCGTCCGAGCGTCAATATGTGGTTCGAGCGCAGTGTAGTTATAGGGTAGCGGATTTTGGGAAAAGCCGGTGGAAAAAGGAAAGTTTTTAGGGATCTCCATCCCATTTGCTAGTAAATCAGCAATCGAGGAGCCAATCAGTCCAATAGTCAATCCTGCCTTTGCAGTGTTGGTCACAAATGATCTTCGGCTTATTTCTTTGTTTTCATTTTTCATAGTCTGTGGTGTTTGATGCTAATTCAAAACCAACTCAAAGGAGAGATAGTTGCGAAAACTAGAGATATTCTGACGAATTTGGAATGGACTGACGGACAATAAGTCTGAATTTCTGACAAGTTGGTTAAGTTTGTGAGCGTTTGGGGATCTGGATAAGTTTTTGTCTTCATTCCCACATAAAAAATCAAATGGAACTTTCATTTTACAAATACCAAGGAACAGGAAATGACTTTGTTATGATCGATGACCGTGATCAACGGTTAGATGAAAAGAATCTATCCTTGGTACAGCAGCTTTGTGACCGAAAGTTCGGAATAGGAGCAGATGGTTTAATTCTAATTAGAAACCATACTGATTTTGATTTCGAAATGATCTATTTCAACGCCGACGGATCTCAAAGTATGTGCGGAAATGGGGCTCGCTGCGCGGTTGCTTTCTCTGCATTTCTGGGAATAATTACCGAAAAAGCCCATTTTCTTGCCATTGATGGTCCTCACGAAGCCTTACTCGTTGGGGATCAGGTGGAGCTTTTGATGGGAAATGTCACAGGAATTAGCGAAAGCTTAGGAGATTATTTTGTAAACACGGGCTCTCCTCATCATATCCGATTTGTGGAGGATGTCAAAAATTATCCTGTTTATGATCAGGGCAAATCGGTCCGATATGATACTTGCTATGCTCCTGCCGGAACCAACGTCAATTTTGTTGAAAAAATCAGTGAAAATGAAGTGTTTGTCCGTACTTATGAGCGTGGAGTAGAAAATGAAACGCTCTCCTGTGGTACAGGTGTGACTGCCGCTGCAATTGTTTTTGGAGCCAATCAAAACCAAAATCAGGTAAAGATTAAGACTCTCGGAGGAAGTCTATCTGTGAAGTTTCAGCAAGATGACGCAGGAAGATTTTATGATATCTGGCTCATAGGGCCGGCCGAACAGGTCTTCAGCGGGAAAATCAACCTATAACTCATTAAACAAACAGGCCTGTAGTCAGTAAGGCCTTATTATCAATTCTAACAAAAAGGGCTTATTTTTAAGCCCCTAAAAAGGGATTCAATACAATACCATGCTAGATTTTATTGCAAAAGGATTAGCCAAAATTTTCGGCACCAAATCCGACCGAGATATTAAAGAACTTCTCCCGAAAGTCACAGAAATCAATCAGATTTTTTCGGGGCTAAAATCCTTCAATGATGATCAGCTCAGGGAAAAAACCCAAGAGCTTCGATTGAAAATCAACGATCGACTCAAGTCCATTGATGACAAAATCGTGGACTTTAGAACCCAGATAGAAGGTCTTCCTTCCGAAGCAATCCATCAAAAGGATCAGCTTTTCAATGAAATCGACAAGCTCGAGAAAGAGCGAGACACGGAGTTGGAAAAGGTTCTTGATGAGGTAATGACTACCGCTTTTGCCATTGTCAAAGAAACAGCCCGCCGATTCAAAGAAAATGGAAAGCTCGAAGTATCTGCCAATATCTACGACAGAGAACTCGCAGCACGTAAGCCTAATGTGGAAATTCAAGGCGAAAAAGCCATCTGGCACAACAAATGGATTGCTGCTGGCAATGAGGTCGTTTGGGATATGGTCCATTATGACGTTCAGCTCATTGGCGGGATGGTACTTCACAAAGGGAAAATCGCTGAAATGGCAACAGGCGAAGGTAAAACCTTAGTTTCTACCTTACCGGCTTTCCTCAATGCGCTTTCAGGAAGAGGCGTTCATTTGGTCACAGTAAACGATTACCTAGCCAAACGAGACTCCGAGTGGAATGCTCCAATTTTTGAATTCCATGGATTGACTGTAGACTGTATCGACAAGTATCAGCCAAATTCTCCCGGAAGAAAAAGAGCCTATGCCTCAGATATCGTCTATGGCACCAATAATGAATTTGGCTTTGATTACCTCCGTGACAATATGGCTCGCGAAGCCGGAGATTTGGTACAGGGCAAGCATCACTTTGCTATGGTCGATGAGGTCGATTCCGTATTGATTGACGATGCGCGAACCCCCTTAATCATTTCTGGTCCTGTTCCTAGAGGGGATGTCCACGAGTTTGATCAAATGAAGCCGCGTGTTTCTACCTTGGTGGATGAGCAAAGAAAGCTCGTGCAAGGTTTTCTCGCCTCAGCCAAAAAGAACATAGCTGATGGTAATGAAAAAGAAGGTGGACTTGCGCTTTTCCGTGCTTATCGAGGTATTCCAAAGTATAAACCTTTGATCAAATACCTTTCTGAACCTGGGGTTCGTGTGATCCTTCAAAAAACAGAAAATTACTACCTACAAGACAACAAGCGAAATATGCCTGAGGCTGATGAACCGCTGTTGTTTACCATCGATGAAAAAACCAATGTGGTGGATCTAACAGACCGCGGCATTGAGGCGATGACTGCCAAAAATGAAGATCCCACCTTCTTTATTCTTCCTGATATCGGTGTGGTCATAGCAGATCTTGAAAAAGACACTTCCACTGATGACAAAGAAAAACTCATCCGAAAAGAGGAAGTAATCAAGGATTATAGCGTCAAAGCCCAACGTATCCATACCGTCAACCAATTGCTTAAAGCCTATTGCATGTTTGAGCGGGACACGGAATACATCATAGTAGATGGAAAAGTAAAAATCGTTGACGAGCAAACAGGCCGTGTCATGGAAGGTCGTCGTTACTCTGACGGGTTGCACCAAGCGATCGAAGCCAAGGAAAATGTAAAAGTCGAAGACGCTACCCAAACCTACGCGACGATTACGCTTCAGAATTACTTCAGAATGTACCACAAGCTTGCAGGTATGACCGGTACTGCGGAGACTGAAGCTGGGGAATTCTGGGAAATCTACAAACTCGACGTGGTCGTTATTCCTACTAACAAACCGATCATCCGTCAGGATAGAGAAGATAAGGTCTATAAAACGGTAAGAGAAAAATTCAACGCGGTAACTGACGAGATTAATGAATTAGTAGCTCAAGGGCGACCAGTCCTTGTTGGTACTACCTCTGTAGAAATTTCTGAGGTACTCAGCCGAATGTTGACGTTGAAGAAAATACCTCATCAAGTCTTGAACGCCAAGCAACATGCCCGTGAAGCAGATATTGTAGCAGAAGCTGGTAAGCCGGGCACCGTGACTATTGCGACCAACATGGCAGGTCGAGGTACAGATATCAAGTTGACCCCAGAGTCTAGAAAGGCTGGAGGTTTGGCGATTATCGGTACCGAGCGCCATGAATCCCGACGCGTAGACCGTCAGCTTAGAGGCCGTTCCGGTCGTCAGGGGGATGTCGGTTCATCCCAATTCTTTGTTTCATTGGAAGACAGTTTGATGCGACTATTCGGTTCTGACCGCATCGCCAAGCTCATGGACCGTATGGGCCTCGAAGAAGGGGAAGTCATCCAACACAGCATGATCACAAAGTCGATCGAGCGTGCACAGCGTAAAGTCGAAGAAAACAACTTCGGTACACGAAAGCGACTCTTGGAATACGACGATGTGATGAATTCTCAGCGTGAGGTGGTTTACAAGAGAAGAAGAAATGCACTTAAGGGTGATCGTTTGGAGCTTGATATTCTCAACATCGTCTATGATGTATGCGAGAGCCTCATAACAATGGGTAAATCAACCGAAGATGCCGAAAATCTCAGAATGAACATCTTCACCACTCTTGGAGTAGACTATCATATTTCTGAAGGAGATCTTAAAACCAAAGATGCTGGCAAATTGACTCAAGAGCTTTATGCCACAGCGTTTGAGACTTATCAGAAGAAAAATGGACTCATTGCTCAAACTGCTTTGCCTGTTTTCACCAGAGTTCAGGAAGAAAGAGGGGGCACGGTCAAAGATATTATGGTACCTATCACTGATGGAATCAAACAGATTGGAGTGGTTTGTAATCTAGAAAAGACTATTCAGACAGAAGGCCATGAATTGATCCGCGCTATTGAGAAAAACGTTTCTCTGGCCATCATCGACCAAAACTGGAAAGAGCATCTTCGAGACATGGATGATCTTAAGCAGTCCGTACAAAATGCCGTTTACGAGCAGAAAGACCCACTTTTGATCTACAAGTTTGAGGCTTTTGAAATGTTTAAGCGATTTATGGGCAAGCTCAATGAGGATATGATTTCTTTCCTTAGTCGTGCTGATTTGCCAAAACAAGATCCAGCACAAGTGCAGCAAGCTCAGGTGCAGCGTGCTCCTGAACCGAAAGTTCAGGCATCTAAAGCAGAAGTAGGCAGTACCTTGAATCCAGGTGCAAACCGAGCAGCAGCAGCTGCTGCTTCCGCAGGAAGACCAGCGCCTCAGCCTGTAGCACCTCGCAAAACAGAAAAAGTCTACGGTCGAAATGATAAAGTGTCTGTTCAATACAAGGATGGAAGCACCAAGCTTGATGTCAAATACAAAAGCGTGGAGCAAGACATCCTAGATGGAGTTTGTGTAGTCATTGAAAATTAAGGTTAAATGAAAAATCTCTGGGTAATTGGAATTTCACTTTTGATCCTTGGATGTAAATCTACGGGGACATTGTCTTCGGATGGACCAACTTCCTACTCCGGTTATCAAGAAAATTTGGCTGCTTCGTTGCCAGAATATCCCGATTTCAATACGAAAGTTGAAAAGTCCAATCCAGAGGTAATTTCTTCCTCACAGGCTGTGGACAGCCAGCTAAAGGAATTGCAAAAAAGGATTTATGACAAGAATAAGTCCGAACCGTATTTTAGTGGATTCACGGTTTTGGTTTATTCAGGTATAGATAGAAATGCTGCTTTTAGAACCAGAGACGATCTCACGACCTATTTCCCTGAAATAGCTCCTGAGATGCAGTACCAGCAACCGCGCTATTTGGTGAAAATCGGCCAATACACTTACAAAGTGGAGGCGCAAAAAGCATTTTCCAGAATCAAAACACAATTTCCTACAGCACGAATTATTCAGGATAGGTTCCTGAGAAAAGAATACGTGCCACCCGTTACTACCGATCAAAATGCTCAAGGACAAAATTAAATCCCTGGCAAAGGAATATAAAGATGAGGTGATTGCCACTCGTAGACACCTTCATGCAAATCCTGAGCTTTCATTTAAAGAATTCAAGACAGCGGTTTTCGTAGAGGAAAAGTTACGCCAAATCGGAATTACTGAGATCGAGTCTAAAGCAACCACGGGGTGGTCGGCCTTGATCAAAGGCAAAAATCCGGATAAAAAAGTGATTGCCCTTCGTGCAGATATGGATGCGTTACCTATCGTGGAGGCCAACGATGTTCCATACAAATCTCAGAATCCGGGAGTCATGCATGCTTGTGGGCATGATGCGCATACTGCCTCTCTTTTGGGGGCAGCAAGGATTCTTAATGAAGTCAAAGACCAGTTTGAAGGTACCATCAAGCTGATCTTCCAACCCGGGGAAGAATTGGTTCCCGGCGGTGCTTCCTTGATGATCAAGGATAAAGTCTTGGAAAACCCACGCCCTAACTCCATTATCGGTCAGCATGTGATGCCTATGATTCCTGCTGGAAAAGTGGGTTTTCGTCCCGGCTTATATATGGCAAGTACGGATGAAATCTATATCACGGTGAAAGGAAAAGGAGGACATGGTGCGATGCCAGAGACCTTTATAGATCCGGTATTGATTGCCTCTCACATGATTGTGGCACTTCAGCAGATTGTCAGTCGAGTTGCTAATCCTAAAATCCCTTCAGTACTTTCGTTTGGCCGAGTGGAGGCTCTTGGAGCTACCAATGTGATTCCAAATGAGGTGAAAATTCAGGGCACTTTCAGAACCTTGGACGAAGCTTGGCGAGCAAAAGCTCATGAGAAAATGCTTCAGATAGCTCATGGTATCGTCGAAGGAATGGGCGGTCAACTGGATTTTGAAATCCGAAAAGGATATCCATTCTTAAAAAATGAGCCTGAATTGACAGCTCGATCCATGGAGGCTGCCAGAGAATACCTCGGTGAGGAAAACGTGCTGGATCTGGATATCTGGATGGCTGCAGAGGACTTCGCCTTCTATTCTCAGGAAATCGACGGATGTTTTTACCGGTTGGGAACTAGAAACGAAGCCCGTGGAATCACCTCTGGCGTTCATACACCAACATTTGACATCGAAGAAGATGCACTAGAGATAGGTTCAGGCCTAATGGCTTGGCTTGCCGTTTCCGAACTTACAAAAGGATAACTTTCCTTTAACTCAAAAAAATAAGCGAAGGATTATCTTCGCTTTTTTGCTAAAAACATGAATAGAATAAAGACAATCACGCTCACACTTTTCCTTAGTCTTTTGGTTTCCCAAGCATTTGCGTGGGGTCAATTGGGTCATTACCTGATCGGGTATATGGCGGAAAAGCAAATGAAAAAAACCACAAAAAAGAAGATTGAAAAAATTCTCTACCCCATGTCTTTGGGAAAAAGTGGTACTTGGATGGATGATATCCGATCTGACAAAAGCTTCGATTATGCCACTACATGGCATTACCTCAACAGCAGAAACGGGGAATATGACCCGAGCACCCAAGAGAAAACGGGTGATGCTTACGAAGCTATTCAGCGAATCAAAGCTGAATTGAAAGCCGGAGGATTGGATCCCAAAACCGAATCTGAAAAGCTGAAAATGCTAATTCACATGGTGGAGGATATCCATCAGCCACTTCATGTGGGTACTGGAGATGATCGCGGTGGAAACGACGTAAAAATTGAATTTTTCAATCAGCCCACCAATCTACACGCGCTTTGGGATAGTGGAATGATCGACCGGCAGGGAATGAGTTATACCGAAATAGGTGATGAACTTTACCGTAGGTTGACTCCTGAGATGCAGGCTAAATACCGTTCGGCTACCATGTTGGAATGGCTTAAAGAAGCCGTAAACTACAGACCAATGATCTACAAATTGCCGGAAAACAAGAAAATCAGTTACCAGTATATGTATGAAAATTATCACATCGCTGAGGAACGAATGATTGCAGCAAGCGTACGACTAGCTCAGATTTTGGAAGAAATCTACCCTTGATTGGATAATTTAAATTCTAATTGGCCTTTGTCCTTTGGGAGACAAGGGCCATTTTTTTATATTGATACACTCCTCCACCCAATCTCATGTTTTTCCGAATAGCTTTTCTTCTTGCTTTAGGTCTTTGTGTGTCTGACTTTGTTTGGGCACAAAACAATGATTTAAAAACTTATCTGGGTAAAATGTATGCTCAAATAGATTCGGCTGACATTTTTTTGGAGTCGGCAAAAGAAAGGTTGAAGACAAAAGCAGACTCGGGGATTTACTTCTATTTCTTAGCCGAATCCAAAAATCTGCGACTTCAGAATCAAGAAGCTATTAATGCATTCACCCATGCTCTCCACTTTATCGATCCTAAACTAAATCCAGAGCTTATTTCGCTTGCCTACATCCGACTTACTCGTATTTCAAAAACAATGGGGAATTTTGAGAAGGCCTTGGATTTTTCTCAAAAAGGCATCTTACATGCCCGTAGTTCATTGGACTCAAATTATCTGGGTTATCACCATTTGGATATTGCAGTAATCTACCATGATATGGAGGATTATGCCCAAGGAGTTCAATATGGCAAGGAAGCAATAAATGTATTGAATTCGTATTCAAAAGCGATTCCTGCTTACAAGGCATTTGCTCTGAATAGTATTGCTATCAATTTTGATGATTGGAATAAGCCAGACAGTGCGCTTTTTTATCATTATCAGGTCCTTGAGGATATTGATAATCTGGATAGTTTGAGGATAGTATTTACATTCAACAATATTGGAAATACCCTATTAAAGCAGAAAAAATATAAGGAGGCAAAGAATTGGATAGAAATAGCTTTGGGATTAAATAGGAAAGACAGAGGTTTTTATGGCTTAGCCACAAATTTCACCAATTTGGCTACTATAGCCTATAACCTTGGAGATTATAGTGAGTCAAGACAACTATTGGATAGTGCTTCCAAATATGTTAGTCTCAGTGAATCAGTCGAGAAGAAGCGAGACTATCTCTATGAAGAGTTTCAGTATTTCAAAAAAACAGGAAATACGACTAAAGCACTTGCATATTTAGAAGAATATTCCTCACTCAAGGATTCCATCTTCAAAGAAGAGCGGGTCAAGCTCATGGGGGAACTTGAGACTCTTTATGAAGTCGAAACCAAAGAGCTTGAACTTGCTCAGTCTAGGGCAGCTTTGGCTGAAAAAGAATTGATTGTTAAAAGCCGAAATAATCAACTTTTACTCCTCTTGTTGGCACTTTTGGTCATTTTGGGTTCATCGTTTTTTATCTATTACAGACAGAAAAACAAAAACCTTCAACTAAAGCAAGAATCAAAGTTTCAAGCTATCTACGCAGAACAGGAAACTCAAAAAAGGCTGTCTGAGCAGCGAAATCGTATTTCTTCAGATCTTCATGACAATATTGGTGCACAGCTTACATTTATCATTTCTTCCTTAAATCAGCTCAAATTTATAAGTCTAAATCCTGCTCAACTGGGTGAAAAAATAGATCATATCTCCGGTTTTACGGTAGACACAGTCAATGAGCTCAGAGATACCATTTGGGCGATGAATAAAGATGCGATTTCAGTGGAAGACCTTCAAGTCCGGCTGGCAGGCTTGATTCAAAAAGCCAAAGATTCTTGTCCACAGACTCAGTTTGAATTAAAAATAGATGATGGAGTCACCCTCCATCATCAACTCAATTCTTTAGAAGGAGTCAATCTCTATCGTATTGCTCAAGAAGCGCTCAATAATGCAATCAAGCATGCAGAAGCAAGCCAAATTGAGATCTTTATCACCCAAGAAAATGGAACTCATATTTGTCTGTCCGTGATGGATAATGGGAAAGGGTTTGATCAAAAAAGCCTTTCCGGAAATGGAATGAATACCATGAGAACTCGAGCGGAAAGAATCGGGAAAGAACTTAAAATAGAATCTCAGGTTGGTTTGGGAACCTTGATCAGTGCATACTAATTCCACTAGTTTATGAAAGTAAAAATTGCAATCGCTGAGGACAACACCTTTTTGCTAAAAGCTATCCGAGACAAACTTTCGATATACTCAGATCTCGAAGTAAAGTTTTGGGCCGTAAACGGGGAAGAGCTTTTGCAAAGACTGGAGTCAGATCCGAATATCCACCTCATCTTGATGGACATCGAAATGCCCAAGATGAATGGGATAGAGGCAGTGGAGAAGGTTGCTCATAAGTATCCACAGATCAAGGTCATTATGCTTACTGTTTTTGACAATGACGAGCATATTTTCAAAGCGATACAGGCAGGAGCGCACGGATATTTTCTAAAAGAAGTCGATCCACCAACGCTGCATCAGGGAATTTTGGATACCCTCGAAGGAGGAGCGGCAATGACTCCATCTATCGCTATGAAGGCGCTGAAGCTATTGAGGAATCCTCCAAATTTTGAACAACCCAAGGAGGAAATCTCGCTGACTACACGTGAAATTGAAATCTTGGAACAAACGTCCAAGGGGCTCAATTACCATCAGATCGGGGAAAATCTATTTATCTCACCCAAAACCGTCCGTAAGCATATCGAGAATATCTACGCCAAACTTCAAGTCCACAACAAGATGGAGGCCGTCCAAAAAGCGGTGAAAAACAGGATCATTGAAGGTTGATTTTTAATAGATTATAGAAAAAACTGGAAGCCGAGAACAATTTTTGGAAATATGTCGTATTTTAAGAGACAAATTTCTAGGATATGAGTGATACTGATTTTCAACACATCACTATGGTAGCGGAGGAGATGGCCACCTATGTGACCAGTCTTCCACGCTATTCCCGCTATCCCACTCTAAAGGGCGTCCCATTGACTCGGTTTTTTTCGGATCGAATGATGGTGGTGGATGTGATTCGTCAGGGGATTCCTACCTCGCTTTTTATGTCTATCAAAGAGATGACTCCATTTTCAGATCAAGAATGGTCAGATTTCTTGGACATTTCTCTCAAGTCACTGCAGCGTTACAAAAAAGAGTCGGACTATGTCTTCCGCTCGATTCACTCTGAAAAGATCATCGAGCTGATGGAAGTGACTGCGGTGGGTTTGGAAGTGTTTGACACAGGGGAGGATTTTGCTTCTTGGCTTAATGCCAATAGCCATGCACTCGGTAATCGACGTCCGATCGAGCTGCTGAGGGATTCCTACGGCAAAGAAATGGTCCTTAATGAGCTTCATCGGATCGATCAGGGTGTATTTGTCTGATGAGGGTTTTTCGGCTGATTCGAAAAAAGCACGGAATAGAACTATCCGGAAAAGGTGCTGCCCTATCCGGCAATCGCTGGAATTCCAAAGGAACCGAGCTGATTTACTCTGCAGACAGTCGGGCTTTGGCGATGTCTGAGGTGGCCGTGCACCTTTCCTTATCCATTTTGCCAAAGGACTATGTGATGGTCGAAGTTGATATCCAGAGTTACGTTTCGATCGCTAGCCTTTCCAAAGAAGATTTACCTGCCAATTGGAGTAGTTTTCCTCATCTCTTGGACACCCAGCAGATAGGAGATGTATTCGTGACTGAGCGGAAAGACTGCGTTTTAAAGGTACCTTCTGCAGTGGTGCCGGGGGATTTTAACTTTTTGATCAATCCGTTTCATCCGGATTTCTCAACCATTCGAATTGTCGGTCAGGAAGATTTTCCTTTTGATTCAAGACTTTTTCAATGATCAATTTTCAATGATCAATTCTCAACTTTCAATGGTAATTCCTTGAGAATTGATTATTGAGTTTGCTCATTGAACATTTTCTTGGCTCCGTCCAAAAACTCCACAAATGCTGCGATATCCGTATTGTACCCTCTTGGTTTAGCCAAAAGTTGCTCATTATGGTCTAAAATGACATAATACGGCTGGGCATTGTTGTTGAATCGGGTGATCTGGAAATCGGCGTTTTGCTTGCCGAGTGTTTTTTTCACCTTCCCGTCATAGCTGGAAGTGTACCATTCGCTTTCCGGAAGTTCCAGTCGCTCGTCGATGTAGAGTGCCACCATCACAAAGTCTTCCTTCAGGCGCTTAAGTACCTGCGGATCCACCCAGACGTTTTCCTCCATCTTGCGGCAATTCACACAGCCGTGTCCGGTGAAGTCGATTATGAGAGGTTTACCTTCACGCTTTGCAGCTTCCAGAGCTTGTTCGTAGTCGAAGTAACCTTGGATTCCATGCGGGATTTTTAGCCGATCTCCATACTTGATCATTTCGGTGGAGGTAGAAGGAGTATCACCTGTAGTGATGCCACCTTCGATTTTAAACTGTTGGGTAGTGATTGGAGGCAGGTAACCGCTGAGTATTTTGAGCGGAGCACCCCAAAGTCCCGGAATCATGTGTACCACAAAGGCAAAAGTCAATATTGCCAAAAGCAAGCGAGGTACCCCAATGTGTTCGACCTTGGAGTCATGAGGCAGTCTGATTTTTCCCAAAAGGTAAAGTCCCAAAGCTGAGAAAATGACAATCCAGATCGCTAGGAAAATATCCCGATCCAAGATGCCCCAATGGTATACTAAGTCGGCAATCGAGAGGAATTTAAATGCCAAGGCGAGTTCCAAAAAGCCCAGAACCACCTTTACGGAATTCAACCAACCACCTGACTTAGGTAATCGCTGCATCCACTCAGGGAAAATGGCAAACAAGGTAAACGGAATGGCAAATGCCAACCCGAAGGAGAACATACCCAAAACTGGTTTGACCAATTCACCGCCGGCAGAGGAAATCAGAATCGAACCCACAATCGGTCCGGTGCAGGAAAAAGAAACCAACACCAGTGTGAATGCCATAAAGAACACGCCACCCAGTCCGCCTTTTTCGGCTTTTGCGTCAATTTTATTTACTAGGCTCGAAGGCAAAGTCAATTCAAACATGCCCAAAAACGCCAAGGCGAACACAATAAAGATCAAAAAGAAGAACACATTGGGAATCCAGTGGGTCGCCAGCCAGTTGGCAAACTCAGGACCCTGGATCGATGCCACGGCTGTTCCGGCAACGGTATAAATAGCAATGATGGAAATCCCATAAATAAAGGCCTGACGGATTCCTTCAGCCCGTTTTTTGGATCGCCCGGTAAAGAAACTCACCGTCATCGGAATCATCGGAAACACACAAGGAGTGATCAATGCAGCCAATCCGGCCAAAAAGGCCAAGACCATAAAACCCCACAGCGATTCTGTTTCTCCTTCGACTGTGAAGTCTTGGGGTTCGGAATCCGCTGCTTGTTGTTCTGCTTCTCCCGTTTGCTGTCCTGCTTCTCCAGAAGCAGGACTTAACGCAAATGGTGATTCAATCGAAGTGGAATCACTGGTTGATTGTTCTTTATTTTCCTTTTCTGTTGAGGCCTTAGCTACTGCTTCTGGAGAAGCAGCAGAGCGGCTTTCTTCCTTCGCCGTGAATTTGATCTCAATATCCTGCTCGTAGTTGATACATTGCCCAGTCAGGTCAGAGCACATTTGGTATTCCAGCGAGCCTTTGATCGTACCCGAAGTAGCTTTGATGGTGATGGGTTGCTCGAAACGCCCTTTTCCCATGAAATAGGTTACATCTCCTTCCCAAACCTCGTCAAACTTTTTCTTGGGATTGATGGCTTTAAGTTTGGAGGCGACTGCAAAGTCTCCCGATGCGGCAGGAACAAACTCGGTTAGAAGTGGACCCAAATTCTTGTCAAAATCATTGGAATACACATACCAACCCATCGGAATCTCCGCCTCCATGACTACCGTGGCTCTTTCCCCCACCTGTAGTTCCTTTGGCTCCAAAGTAAAGGTCCACTTAGGAGGCTTTACCAATTGGGCTTCGGCAAGGAAAGAAATCAAAAGAAAAACCGGAAGCAAAAGCTTGCCGATCTTTTGAGAGGTTGAGGTCATGCGAGGTTTGGATTTACTCTGGCAAACAGGGAATAAGGTCTTGAGGTTCGAAATTAAGCTCTTTGGAAAGTGCTTTTAGCGACTTTGATCACTTTCCGCTCAGACTTCTGAAGTGTCTGAAGAAAGCTGCAATGGTCTCGATGCCGATAAAGTAGTTTTTCACTCCATAATGCTCATTGGGTGAATGAAGCGCATCGGTATCCAAACCAAAGCCAAAAAGGATCGGATCGCTGCCCAATTCCTTTTGGAACAAAGCCACAATCGGAATCGAACCTCCTTCACGGGTTGGAATCGGTCTTTTTCCAAAGGTTTCCTCCATCGCAGCTTCAGCAGCCTGATAACCGATTGAAGAATCGGAAACTACCGCAGGAGCTCCTCCATGATGAGCTTTGACTTTCACTTTGACGGATTTTGGGGCGATGGCTTTGAAATGAGCATCAAATAACTGAGCGATACCGTGCCAATCCTGATCAGGTACAAGTCGCATGGAGATTTTTGCAAAAGCCTTCGAAGGCAATACGGTCTTCGCCCCTTCTCCGGTATATCCACCCCAAATTCCATTGACATCCAAGGTAGGACGGATACCCACTCGCTCGATTGTGGTATACCCTTTTTCACCATGAACATCTTCGATATCAAGTTTGCCTTTGTATTCATTGAGGTCAAAAGGTGCCTCATTCAGTCGCTGACGCTGCTGAGCAGTTAGTTCCTGTACTTTGTCATAAAATCCCGGAATGGTGATATGCTCGTTTTCATCCTTCAAGGATGCGATCATTTTGCACAGCACATTGATCGGGTTAGCCACAGCACCGCCGTAAGTGCCTGAGTGCAGGTCGCGATTGGAACCTGTCACTTCCACTTCCATGTAGGCCATGCCTCGAAGTCCTACCGTGATGGAAGGATCTTGCATGCTGATCATGTGCGTATCGGAAATCAAAATCACATCCGCCTTAAGTCGCTCTTTGTTGGCCAAGACGAATTTATCCAAGTTGTCCGAACCGACTTCTTCCTCACCTTCGATCATGAATTTGACATTGCAGGGCAAATCTCCCGAAGCCATCATCGCCTCGAAAGCTTTGATGTGCATGTAGAATTGGCCCTTGTCATCGGCAGATCCCCGGGCAAAAATGGCTCCCTCGGGATGATTAGGCGTGTTTTTGATGACAGGCTCAAAGGGAGGTGAATCCCAAAGTTCGTAAGGATCGGCAGGCTGTACGTCGTAATGTCCGTATACAAGGACTGTTGGCAAGGCTGGATCAATTATTTTTTCACCGTAAACGATGGGATAGCCTGCTGTTTCGCAGATTTCGGCCACGTCGGCCCCGGCTTTTTCAAGGGATTCTTTGACAAATTTAGCTGCCGCAAAGACATCGTTTTTGAATTTGGGATCGGCACTCACCGAAGGAATGCGGAGGAGGTCCAAGAGTTCGTTGAGGAAACGGTCTTTGTTGGAAGCGATAAAAGCAGCTACGGACATATTTGGGTGTTTTAGGTTTCTAAAGGCCTCAAAATTATTCCTTTCGAGAGGATTTGCCTAGATATTTTTATTTTACCGCAAAGGCGCAGAGGTCGCGAAGAAAAATTGGGGATGATTTCAATTCCTTTAAGCTTGATTAGTTATTTCAATCCTAGATTTTGATGAATTTCCAAACTGATTATAGGATTATTATTGCGGCTGACTTGCCCTATTTCAATTAGGTGAATCGCTTTAAATCAACTTGAAAAGGACAAACTATAACCTTTCCGCCTAAATTCTATAACTTAATATACACCTTGGAGTCTTCATGCCTTTGTGGCAAAAATCAAACAATGAAAGCATTACTCTGTAACCAATTTGGCCTGCCGGAAACCTTGTCTGTAAAGGAAACTCCTGACCCAATTCCTTCTTCCAATCAGGTTCTAATCGCCGTAGAGGCTTGCGGTATCAATTTTCCGGATGTGCTGATTATTCAAAACAAATATCAGTTTAAGCCCGAGCTGCCCTTTGCTCCCGGAGGTGAAGTGGCGGGGAAAATCATTGCTTTGGGCGATCAGGTCCAAGGATTCCAAGTTGGTCAGCCGGTTTTGGCGCTGTGTGGTTGGGGAGGATTTGCAGAGAAGGTCGCGGTGGATACTGATCGTGTTTTTCCGTTACCTCCAGGTCTTTCTGCTGAAGTGGCAGCTACCACGCTTTACACCTACGGCACTTCTTACCATGCGCTTAAGGATCGGGCAAATCTTCAACCCGGAGAAACGTTGCTCGTGCTTGGCGCAGCCGGAGGAGTGGGTTTGGCTGCGGTGGAACTGGGGAAATTGATGGGTGCCAAAGTGATTGCGGCGGCTTCTTCAGCCGAAAAGCTTGTCCTTTGTCAGGAAAAAGGAGCCGACCTTACCCTCAACTACGAAACCGAAGATCTCAAAACCCGCATCAAGGAACTCACCGATGGCAAAGGAGTGGATGTGGTCTATGATCCGGTTGGGGGAAAATTCACCGAATCTGGGCTTCGGGGCATGGCTTGGAAAGGACGATACCTGATCGTGGGCTTTGCTAATGGGGAAATTCCCCAAATCCCCATGAACTTACCGCTACTCAAAGGTTGCGCTATTATGGGTGTATTTTGGGGACAGTTTTCCAAAGTGGAGGCCAAGGCCAGTTTCCAGAATATCCGCCAACTCGTCACTTGGATTCAGGAAGGAAAAATCAAGCAGCATATCGGGAGAACGTACCGATTGGAAGAAGCGCCGAAAGCCTTGCAAGCTATCTTGGATCGGAAGATGCTGGGAAAAGGCGTGGTTGTGATTATTTGATTTTAAACTTTCCCGCAGATAGGCGCAGAAAAAGTCGGAGATAGACGCTGATAAAATCCGCGTCGATCAGCGGGATTTAGACTTTTAAAAAAGGTTTTACCATGAAAATCGTAAATCAAACTTTCGATTTTCATGGTAAAATGATTTGATAATACGTTGAAACTCTCTATATTTACCATGAAATCCGTAAATCAAACTTTCGATTTTCATGGTAAAGGACCGTAGTATTTTCTCGCTCTTACAGGAATATCTTTCCATTTTCCCAGCTGTAGGCCTATTGGGGCCTAGGCAGGTGGGTAAGACTACCTTGGTCAAAAACCTGAAACTTGAAAAGGAAAGCCTCTACCTAGATCTCGAGAAGGCTTCTGATCGGGCTAAACTGGTCGATCCCGAGCTTTTCTTAAAAGCCCATGCGGATAAAACGGTCATTCTCGATGAGATCCAACTCATGCCGGAGCTTTTTGCGGAGCTGCGGAGTCTGATCGACGAGCAGCGGGAACCCGGACGGTTTATTCTGTTGGGATCGGCTTCTCCGGACCTCATCAGAAAGAGTGCAGATTCTTTGGCCGGTCGAATTGGGTATTTGGAGCTGACGCCATTTTACCTTGGAGAGGTCGAAACGGACGAACTCGAAAAGCTATGGATCAGGGGTGGTTTTCCGCTTTCGTTTTTGGCTAAAAGTGATCGGGAATCTCAGCTGTGGAGGCAAAACTTCATCAAGACCTATCTGGAGCGTGACTTGGCGCAAATCGGACTAAGTACCGATCCTAGGCTGGTGGAGCGCTTTTGGATGATGCTGGCCAATGCACAGGGAGGAATCTGGAATGCGGAGAGTTTTGCCAAAGCACTCGGCATCACCCGCCCGACGGTCAATCGATACCTGGAGTTTCTCGAAGGATCTTTTATGGTTCGGGTTTTGGCGCCATTTCACCAAAATATCAAGAAGCGGTTGGTGAAGTCTCCCAAGGTATTTATCCGGGATGCAGGCTTGCTGCATTCCCTGACCGGGGTAACTAGCATGGATTCCCTGATCAATCAACTGTTGGTTGGGCCGAGTTGGGAGGGATTCGTGATCGAGCAGATCATCGCCACGCTGAGGGAGGAGTATGAGTACTACTTCTACCGAACTCATCAAGGAGCGGAGTGTGATTTGCTTTTGGTGAAAAATGGCGTGGTCAAAACGGCCATCGAAATCAAAAACACCCTTTCTCCCAAACTCAGTAAAGGCATGCAGATCAGCATGGAAGATACCGGTGCTGAAAAGGGGGTGATTATTTGCAGGATTTCGGATGGTTATCCCCTGTCGGAAAAAGTGAGGGCAGTAGGCTTGATGAAGTTTTTAAAGGATGTGTAGCCGCTGAGGCAGAAAGGCTCTAATTTTCTAGAAATAAAAAAGGCACAAAATCTTCTCGACTTTGTGCCCCTGCCTACCGGAGGTAGGGTTGTGGCTAACCAGTGGAACCTAAGGGATTCGAACCCATGACCTCTGCTCTGTCAAAGCAGCGCTCTAAACCAGCTGAGCTAAGATTCCAGATTGTGCTCGCGAAGATAGGAAAACCTGACAGGTTTGAAAATCAAACAAACCTATATCTTGCTAAGAACCTTTGATGGCTTCAACCAATTGAGACTCTTTCTTCCGATTGAACAATTCGATACCTACTCTGTCAATATGCAACACCAATTCCGGTTCCTGAATGCTGTGATAATTTACCACATCAAACTTGTAGGGCATGAGTGTTTCTTCATTTAGGAAATAACTGATTTGGCTAATTGTTTCAAAGTCTAAGCTTTTGCCCTTTAAGGCCAAATCAACATCACTTCCGGGTCTGAAATTTCCCTTGGCTCGACTTCCAAACAGAATTGCCCCTTCCACACTTTTGTGTTTTCTGAGCTCTTCCCGAATCGAAATCATGTCTGATTCCAATAGACCAAATTCATTCTTCATTTAGTTTTTCTTTGAAACTGTCGAATAGATCTTTCAGAATAGGAAAATATTTATTTTGAATCAGGTGCTCCATATCGGTTGCTTTTTGCTCATCGTAGGTATGCGCAGTTAGATTCCTGTCTTGCAAAAGTTCCATCCAATCGTAACCATCCTTGAGAATATTTACTTCAAACGCTTTCTTCAATGCACTTCTTGGGGATTTGACATCCACGAAACCCTGATCTTCGAGGTAATCCTTCACCAAATTCCAGGCTAATTCGAAAGACATTTCAAAAAACTGTATTATTCCTGCCTTTTGAACCATGTCGGGATCATGGATTTGCAAAGCATTTTCCAAATGGCCCATGGCTTTGCTAAAATTTGCAAAACGTTGTTTCCATCGGATGTCCTCATTTTTCATGGTAGAATTCCTGAATTTATATCTCCAAAATACTGCATATAAAGTTCCTTTTCATCATTTAAGCCAAAAAGTGCAATAGATTACCCTCCAAAGGTTCGCAACCCTTGGAGGGTTTTTACTCAAAGAAAACTCTCCCTTACGTACTTCGCCGTATAATTTCCCTCTTCCTTAGCCAAATCCTCCGGAGTGCCGGCAAAGGTCAAATATCCTCCTTTGTTTCCTCCTTCAGGACCCAAGTCAATCACCCAATCGGCAGATTTGATCACTTCGGTATTGTGCTCGATGATGATCACGGAGTGACCCTGATCGATCAGCGCATTGATGCTGTGCAAAAGCTTGCTGATATCGTGGAAGTGAAGGCCAGTCGTAGGTTCGTCGAAGATAAAGAGGATATGATCTCCGGTTTTTATCCCGCCCTTTCCCAGAAAAGAAGCCAATTTCACTCGTTGGGCTTCTCCACCTGAAAGGGTATTCGAACTTTGACCCATGCCGATATAGCCCAAGCCGACTTCCTGAAGAGGCTGAAGTCGGTTGACGATTTGGGTTTTTCCTTTGAAGAATTCCAAGGCTTCATCGATCGTAATGTCCAAGACCTCGGAGATGTCCTTGTCCTTGTATTTGACTTCGAGGATTTCATTTTTGAAGCGTTTGCCTTTGCAGGATTCACAGGTAAGGTGGATATCTGCCATGAATTGCATCTCCACGGTAATGGTGCCTTCGCCCTGACAGGCTTCACATCGACCTCCATCCACGTTGAAGGAGAAAAAGGCAGGTTTGTAACCTCGCTGCTTGGAAAGTGGCTGCTCGGAAAAGAGATTTCGGATGGCATCGTAGGCTTTCACATAAGTTACCGGATTGGATCGGGAGGATTTTCCGATCGGGTCCTGATCCACAAATTCCACTTGAGTCACGCGCTTGTAGTCGCCTTCGATCTTGTCGTATTTTCCGCCTTCATCGATGACTGTGCCCAGCATTTTTCCCAAAGCAGGATACAGCACCTTTTTGATCAAGGTGGATTTACCCGAACCAGAAACTCCCGTCACGCAGGTGAGCGTATTGAGCGGAAACTGCACGGTCAGGTTCTTTAGGTTGTTTTCCCGGGCACCCTTGACAGTGATGGAGTCTTTCCAGGTTCGGTTGCCCGATTTGGTGAAAATCTTCTCTTCTCCTCGGAGGTACTTGGCCGTGTAGGTGGTACCACTCGTGATCAAGTCTTCGATTTTTCCCTGGAAAAGCAATTCTCCACCCTTAACTCCAGCATCTGGTCCGATGTCGATAATCTGATCGGATGCTTTCATCACTTTTTCCTCATGCTCTACCACGATGACCGTGTTCCCAAGATTTTTCAGCTCTTTCAGCACGCCCACCAATCGATCGGTATCTCTAGGGTGAAGTCCAATGCTGGGTTCGTCAAGGATATACATCGACCCAACAAGTGCCGAACCCAAAGAAGTTGCGAGTTTGATCCGCTGGTATTCTCCTCCGGAAAGCGTGGAGGTGAGTCGGTTGAGTGTGAGATAGCCCAAGCCCACTTGATCCATAAATTCCAATCGGCTGGTGATTTCCTTCAGCAGTCGGTTGGCAACTTTGGCTTCGTGCTCGGCCAATTTAATATTTTGGAAAAAAGACAGCGCATCCTCGATCGGCATCAATACGAGGTCCGTAATAGACTTTCCTTCGATTTTTACATAGCTGGCATCCTTTCGCAGTCGGGTTCCGCGACAATCCGGACAGGAGGTGCGTCCACGGAAGCGGGATAGCATCACCCGGTATTGAATCTTGTAGGTTTTGCTTTCCAGATCTTCGAAAAAGGCATTCAACCCTTCGAAGTACTTATTTCCGGTCCAAAGTAATTCCTGTTCTTTCTCCGTGAGCTCGCTGTAGGAGCGATGGATCGGAAAGTCAAATTCGATTCCTTTTTTCAAGAGCGGTTCCAGCCATTGCTTGCTGGATTCTCCTCTCCAAGGTGCGATGGCACCTTCATAGACCGAAAGCTCCTTGTCTGGAATGACCAAATCCCGATCTATGCCCAAGACATTTCCAAACCCTTCGCAGCGCTTGCATGCTCCATATGGATTGTTGAATGAGAAAAAGTTGACGGATGGAAGTTCGAAACTCATTCCATCCAATTCGAAGCGGTCAGAGAAAGCGCGGGTTTCCACATCGGGAATAGTGATTTTGCAATCTCCATGCCCTTCAAAAAGTGCCGTTTGCACCGAATCAGCAATGCGGAATTGGTTGTCTTCATCGTTCTTTCGGACGGTAGCCCGATCGATCAGGATTTCGTAGTTGCCTTTGGGTACTTTCTTTTCTCCCAAAAGATCCTCGACAAAATAGACTTCCCCATCGATCAGGATTCGGGTATAGCCTTTTTGGAGCAAAAGCTCAAGTTCCTGTTCGATTTTACGTCCTCGGTCCACTTGAAGCGGACAGGAAATCATGACTTTGGCACCCTCCTCAAAGGAAAGTACATAATCCACGATGTCGGTGACGGTATGATGCTTGACTTCTTTTCCTGAGATCGGTGAAAAAGTTTTGCCTATCCTAGCGAAGAGCAATTTGAGGTAATCGTAAATCTCGGTGGTAGTCCCAACGGTGGAGCGGGGGTTTTTCGTACTCACTTTTTGCTGAATGGCGATGGCCGGAGCTACACCTTTTATGTATTCCACATCGGGTTTTTCCATCCGTCCGAGGAATTGCCGGGCATAGGAGCTCAAACTCTCCACGTACATCCGCTGTCCTTCGGCAAAGAGCGTATCAAATGCCAAAGAGGATTTGCCGGAACCCGAAAGCCCGGTGACGACTATGAATTGGTTTCTTGGGATGGCAACACTCAGGCTTTTAAGGTTATTGACCCGGGCGTTTTTGATGATGATGAAGTCTTTGGGATCAAGGGAATCGAGGTCGATTTTAGCGGGTAAAGTGCTTAAAGTCATAGCTGGCAAAGTTAGCAATCAAACCCTGCAAGTGGGAGAAAAGTTGCGGAAGTTGTCTTCGTGCATTGACTTTGGAAAACATGCAGGGAATTCGGAGAAAAGGGTTTTTCTTTTGTTTTGCACGAATCCATACAGTTCTTTTTTAATAATTAGCAAACAGACTTACGTGACTAGACTTAGTCAATACGATCTAAAGTAAAGAAATGATTAAAATATACTTTTCAAGAGCTTTGCACTTTCTGAGCTTCTCCGGCGCAAAAAAAAGAGGCGAAAGCCTCTTTTCTTAATTATCATCTTCATCGAAGTCGTCTTCCTCATCACCCGCCCCCATGTCAAACATGGAACTGAACAGGTCCTTAAACTGAAGCCCGGTGTCCAGCAGCTTTTTGCTCAGCTGGGAGTATTCCGCCAATCCGTGTAGTGCAAACTCCATAAAGAATTCCTTCTCTTTTTCCGGCAAGGTTTTCACCATCTGGGTCACTACTTCTTCTAATCCTGGGACTGAATGTAGTAGCGTTTTATATTCTTTGTCTGACTGCGAAGCCAAAATATCCAGCTCGTTTCCTTCTCCAAACCAAGCCAAAGGAATCACATAAGGATTACCCGACTTGTCCTTTTTCTTCTGCTCTGGAGAAGGGAAATAGTTTACAAATTGGGTTCGGATGGCCTTTCCGATCAGGTTGTAAGCGACCAATCCGGCACCTTCCTGCTCACCTTCATAGACCAGTTCCACCTTTCCGGTAATGGCTGGAATCACGCCAATCAAGTCTGCGATTCGGACGACCGTGTTGCTTTCTCCATTGATGTACAATCTTCTTTCTGCGGCAGAAATCAGGTTTTCATAGGCAGAAATGGTCAATCTAGCCGACACACCACTTTTCTCATCCACAAATTCTGACCCTCGAGCCTCGATGGCGATCTGCTCGATCAGGTCTTTCATCAGTTCGGGCACATGGATATGCTCCACTGGTTTTCCGGCCAAATTGGCTTCCTGTGCAGTGATTTTCTTGCCGATCTCAATGGATTTTGGATAGTGAGTGATGATCTGACTTTCGATTCGATCCTTGAGTGGGGTCACGATACTTCCCCGGTTGGTGTAGTCCTCCGGGTTGGCCGTAAAGACAAACTGAATATCCAGCGGCAATCTCAACTTGAAGCCTCGAATCTGAATGTCTCCTTCCTGCAAAATATTGAACAAAGCCACCTGAATTCTCGCCTGCAAGTCCGGCAATTCGTTGATCACGAAAATGCATCGGTGCGAACGCGGAACCAATCCGTAGTGAATTACCCGCTCGTCATTGTAGCTGAGCTTCATCGTGGCGGCTTTGATCGGATCCACGTCACCGATCAAGTCAGCAACCGAAACATCCGGCGTGGCCAATTTTTCCGCGTAGCGATCTTCTCGATGAAGCCAAGAGATTGGAGTATCGTCACCTTTTTCTTCGATTAGATTTTTGGCAAAAGAAGAAAGCGGATGCATTGGGTCATCATTGAGTTCCGAGCCTACCACCACAGGTACGTACTCGTCCAAAAGGTGAGTCATCATCCGGGCAATTCTGGTTTTGGCCTGACCGCGAAGACCGAGCAAGTTGATATTGTGTCGTGAAAGAATCGCCCGCTCGATATCCGGAATGACCGTGTACTCATAGCCCCAAATGCCTTCGAAGACATTTTCTTTGGCTTTGATTTTTTTGATCAGGTTGTCACGGAGTTCTTCTTTGATGGATTTGGGTAGATATCCTGAAGCCTTGAGTTGGCCGAGGGTCTTGATCTGTAAGAGTTGGTGTCCGGTAAGTTTTTGGTAGTCCATGCTTAGAAGCGTTTGGTTCGGTTACGTCTATAATCTTCAAAAATGAGGTCCCCAAGTCCTTTTAGGCTGCTGTAATAGGCATTGCCGTTGTTGACTTTGGTAAACTCTTTTACAAATTCTTTGAGGTAGGGGTCCGAGGCGATCATAAAGGTCGTCACGGGTATTTTGAGTTTGCGGCATTGGGCAGCGAGCTTGAGTGTTTCCGCCAGGATTTTGCTGTCGATGCCAAAGGCATTTTTATAGTATTTGATCCCGACTTTGAGGCAAGTAGGTTTTCCATCGGTGATCATAAAAATCTGCTTATTGGGATTTTTTCTCCTTCGGAGCAAATCCATGGCAAGCTCCAATCCTGCTACCGTATTGGTATGATAGGGACCCACTTGAAGGTAAGGCAAATCCTTGATTTCGATCTGCCAGGCATCATTTCCGAAGACAATCACATCGAGCGTGTCCTTTGGATAGCGGGTTTTGATCAGTTCAGCCAAAGCCATCGCCACTTTCTTGGCCGGGGTGATTCGGTCTTCCCCGTACAAAATCATGGAGTGGGAAATGTCGATCATCAGCACGGTGGAGGTCTGAGATCGGACTTCATTTTCCATGACTTCCAGATCGTCTTCTGTCAGTAAATAGTCGCCTGAAATCCCATGATTGGCTTGGGCATTTCGGAGGGAATCCGTCAGCGCGATTTGATCCAGATTGTCTCCGAATTCAAAAGCCCGACGGTCAGTGCCTCGCTCATCTCCTGTTCCGGAATGAGTCGTTCGATGTTGTCCTGATTTTCCTCGCTTGAGTTTGCCGAAGATTTCTTCCAAGGCTGATTTTCGAATCGTCTGCTCTGCTTTCCCCGTGATTTTGAATTCCCCTTTTTGGTTTTCCTCGGTTAGGTAGCCTTTAGCTTTGAGGTCTTCGATAAAGTCCCCGATCCCGTAATTGGGATTGGTCATGTTGTAGCGCTTATCTAGGTTGGTCAGCCAGCTGAGCGCCTCTGCCACATCTCCTCCGGTCATGGTGACCAGCTGAAGGAAAATGTTCAGCAGGTTTTCGAAGGTGTTTTTCTCCGGGTCTTGGGGTGGGACGTATTGGGTAAATCGGAAACCTTTCATTTTTAGACGCTAGACGTGAGATGCAAGACACAAGATTTTGGTAGCAAGTTGCTGGTATCTAGTATTAAGTAGTTGGATGAGTGGAATTGTTGAGGGTTTAACAAAGTGGAGGCCTGCTGAGTTTAGTATTCCTTATAAAATCCGGGGAAAAGATGAAAAACTATCACAGCGCAGTAGGAATCGTATCGGGGGTATTGATCCTGTTTGTCACCCTGATCCAGTTTAATATCGCTCAGGTGTTGATTTGGGCGATTTTTTTGGCAGGTCCGTTTTTGATCTTATGGATGGTCTGGTCAGTTTTGGCTGCTCCTGTGGAGATCAAGGAAACTTTTGAGGAGCAGTGGTATCAGGATCGGGAGGATTTGAGGCGAGAGCAGAATTAATCAATTCTCAAAAAACTCCTTTGGGGAAAGGACACGGATTTCTTTGGCATGTTTAAAGTCCTTTTTATCTCTTGTGACCAAAAAATCACATCTATTCATTAAAGCCGTATAGTACTGCAATGCGTCTTCTTTGTCTTTAAAATCTGACTCTAAAGACTTATATATCAAATCTTTGCCAGCCGAAAGTATATCACAAGCTTTAAAAAAGTCACTCATTGTAAATTCTGAGTAAGGCAATTTGTAGACATTGAAAGCCAGGTAATAAAGATTTCCAATGCTGCTTTCAGCTATTTGAAGTTTAGCTAGGCCGTTGGCATGCAAATCCAAAAATAATTTTGCTTCCTGGTAATATGGCTCTCTTTTCCCAATGATGTCTAAGACCACATTGTTATCCAAAAAAATCTTAACCATATTTCTCTTTCAAATATTTAGTCAAAGCTACTTTGTCGGACTCTTGTGGTGCCTTGGTAGATTCCATTTCCTCTAATCTTTCTAAGAGTTTTTTAGCAGCAAGTTGTGATTCTGAGTATTGAACTGAAGGATCTTCCTTTTCAATAAAATTCTCAATCATTTTGGAAAGAGATATTCCCTGACTAGACGCTTTCCTCTTTGCTTTTTCTACAATCTCTTTTTTGATGGTTAAAGTTAGTTTCGTCTTCATAATCACACGTGTTTATATGAAATATACGTGTCTTTTTATCAATGTTTTCAATTTCCGCATTAAAATGATTTAAACTACTTTTCGTATCTCTATGACCCCAGCCGAAAAACACACCCAAATTCTCAAATCCACCGCCAAGCGATTGGGTTTTGACTATTGCGGGATTGCCAAGGCGGAGTTTTTGGAGTCGGAGGCGCCCCGATTGGAAGAGTGGCTCAATCGAAACTATCATGGGAAAATGTCCTACCTGGCCAATCACTTTGACAAAAGACTAGATCCTACCAAACTTGTCGAAGGAGCTAAAACCGTGGTTTCTCTCATCTACAACTACTATCCCGAAAAGCAGCTTCCTCATCAGCCAGAGGATATCAAACTCGCCAAGTACGCATACGGTGCAGACTACCACGACGTGATTCGAGCTAAGTTGACTGAATTTTTGGAAGTGCTGAGGGAAGAAGTTGGCGAAATCAACGGACGCTCTTTTGTGGATTCCGCACCGGTGATGGAAAGGCAATGGGCGCAGCGAGCAGGACTTGGTTGGATCGGAAAAAACAGTCTCCTTCTCAACCGACAAATGGGGAGTTTTTTCTTTTTGGCCGATTTGATTATTGACTTGGAAGCCACTCCGGATACGCCTTTGGCCAATGATTACTGCGGTACTTGCACCGCCTGCATCGACGCCTGTCCGACAGATGCAATCGTGCTGCCGGAGGTGATCGATGCTTCGAAGTGTATTTCGTATTTGACGATCGAGTTGAAAGAGGCTATCCCGGATGAATTTTCCGGAAAGATGGAAAATTGGGTCTTTGGCTGCGATATCTGCCAAGATGTGTGTCCTTGGAATAGATTTTCAAGGCCTAATCAAGAACCAGCTTTTCAACCTAATGCTGAGCTTTCACAATTCACCAATCGGGAATGGAAGGAACTAACCGAGGAAACCTTCAAACGTGTTTTTGCCAAATCTGCCGTGAAGCGTACCAAACTTTCCGGAATTAAACGGAATGTGGATTTTTTGAAAATGTGAGTTTGAAATTGATACGAGCGAAGACACTCGCTTGGCTTGGGCGATCGAAGATCATGAAACAAGAAAAGCTGAGATTTCTCCCAGCTTTTTATTTACCTCAATTTTAGGATTACTTCCATTTTCTTGTTTTTCAGGAGGAGTTCTCCTTCGACTACTTCGTAGGATTCTACCGTTTTAAGGGTTTCCATGAATTTGTTTTCAAATTCAAGGTTCTGACATGCCATCATCGTTGATGCTAAGTTTCCAAATTTCAAGTTGTTTCTTTTACCCATCTCATAAGGGCCGAAGACTCTATTGCAACTTCCGCTGCCGCTTACCATTTTCTCTCTGGCGTTGAAGATCAAATGTGCGTCTTGAGGCGTATTCGAAGTCTGTACAGGCACGCCAAGCATTTCGACTACAGTCCATTGTTTATTGGTCCATTTAGCATCAGGAAATGCTGACTTGCAAGCTGAAAAAGTCACAAGCAAAAGGAGTCCAACTATCAGATTTTTCAATTTCATACGTGTCATTCAATTTGGTTTACGTTAACACATACGAATAAAAAGAGCCTAAAATCGAAAAAACCGAATTTAATTTGTCTCTCAAACAGCTTTTAAGCTGATATCCAGGCTAGTTACAGAGTGTGTCAAAGCCCCCATGGAAATGTAATCTACCCCACATTCGGCCACAGCAGCGAGTGTTTCCTCGGTGATTCCACCAGATGCCTCAGTACTGTATTTGCCATCAATCATGCGGACAGCTTCTCGCATCGTGGCATAGTCCATGTTGTCCAACATGATGTAATCAATTCCACCGACTTCCAGCACTTCTTTTACCTCATCGAGATTTCGGGTTTCAATTTCGATCTTAAGATTTAGCTCATTTTCAACGAGGTACTTTTTCGCGCGAGTGATCGCCTCTCGAATTCCTCCAGCAAAGTCCACATGATTGTCTTTGAGCATCACCATATCATAGAGTGCAAATCGGTGATTGACACCTCCCCCAATGTGAACTGCCCATTTTTCCATCAACCGAAAATTGGGAGTGGTCTTGCGAGTATCCATCAAGCGCGCCTTGGTGTGAAGGATCAGTTGAGTAAGTAGATGAGTCTTGGTCGCGATAGCACTCATTCGCTGCATGCAGTTGAGCACAAGCCTTTCAGCAGACAAAATCGAAGCAGATGAGCCAGAAACAATCAACCCAATGTCTCCCGGATTGACTTGGTCTCCATCTTTCTTCAAAAACTCAACCTCAAGTCCAGGGTCAACTGCAGAAAAAATCAGACCCGCCAACTCAACTCCGGCTAAAATTCCTTTGTCTTTGATAATCAATTTGGCTTTGCCTTGCTTTCCCTGAGGAATGGAAGCCAACGAAGAAAAATCTCCCGGTCCAATATCCTCGTTCAACGCTGAGTTAATGAAATTGTGTAAAGCTTCTGGAGTCAAATAAGCTGGTTTCATGAAGCAAAAATAGCCTTTTTGACGGGCTTGAGTCCGAAAACTTTTTTAGAAAACTAGCTTTTCACAAAGTCTAGCCCATAAATTCTGAAGGAACTTTCTACTTGAGATACCTTTATAAAAACCTTGTAGGTACTTTGCCCCGAAGCATATTCTCCGATGTAGGTACTCACACTGCTTTGATTTTCATTTTTGAAAACCAGTGAAAAATCTAGTGGTGGATTTTTTTTGAAAAAGTCCTTGAGCACTATTTCTGCTTGATTTCTAGAATATTCTCCTTGTTGACCATTGATATTCAGAGAGATGGTTGGGTTGAAAAATCTGGCGAGTTCACTGCTTGAGCCACCTTGAATAGCCGAAATGATGGGATCAATCTGGGAGACCGAGCTGATTTCTGCAGATGGTGAAATCCAAAAAAGGAAGAATAAGATCAGGTTAATCTTGAGCATCAACCCATTTTTGCAAATTCCAAGCCAAAAAATTTGTATTCAAAAGTTGTTTTAAATTCCCTGTAAAAATCCAAGACAAGATTTGTCTGATATCTTTTTGGGGGAAAGATTGGATCGAAAAGTAATATATTTGCCCCATGGATAAGAAAGTTTTATTGATGATTTTGGACGGTTGGGGCATCGCGACCAACCCTGCGGTTTCTGCAATTGACAAAGCAAAGACTCCTTTTGTAGATAGCCTTTACACCAAATATCCCCACGCCAAGCTTGAGGCATCAGGACTTGCTGTTGGTCTTCCAGAAGGACAAATGGGCAACTCTGAAGTGGGCCACATGAATATTGGCGCAGGACGTGTAGTCTATCAAGATCTGGTCAAAATCAATCAGGCGGTGAAACACGGAGAACTTAACACTAATCCTGTTTTGGCAGCAGCATTTGAAAAAACAAAAGCCAACAAGAAGAAAGCACATTTCATCGGATTAGTTTCTGACGGTGGAGTGCATGCACATATCGATCACCTCAAAGGCCTGTGTGATGCTGCCAAGCACCACGGAATGGATCAAGTATTTATCCATGCTTTTACAGATGGAAGAGATACTGATCCAAAAGGAGGAATCAAATATTTGGCAGACCTTCAGGAGCACCTGAAAACCTCCTCAGGGAAAATCGCCTCTGTCATCGGAAGGTATTATTCCATGGATAGAGACAACCGTTGGGAGCGTGTCAAGCTAGCCTATGATGCCATGGTGCATGGCGAAGGAGAAAAGTCAAAAGACATCCTAGCCTCCATCAAAAAATCTTACGAGAACAACGTCACTGACGAATTTATCCGTCCGATCATTCAGGCAGGTGCCAACAACAAGCCCATAGCTGTGATCGAAGAAGGTGACCTAGTCATCTGTTTTAACTTCCGTACAGACCGAGGAAGAGAGATCACTCAAGTATTGACACAGCGTGATTTTGAGGATTACAACATGAAAAAGCTGTCCCTCGACTACATCACGTTTACCAACTATGACGATACGTTCACGGGTGTTCAGGTCTTGTTCGAAAAAGACAATCTCAACAATACACTTGGCGAAGTACTCGAAGGAGCTGGGAAAAAGCAAATACGAATTGCTGAGACAGAAAAGTATCCGCACGTGACGTTCTTCTTCTCAGGAGGTCGGGAAAAAGAATTTGAAGGGGAAAGCAGATTGCTATGTCCATCTCCAAAGGTCGCTACCTATGACCTCAAGCCTGAAATGAGTGCTTTTGAGATTGCAGCCAAAATCAATCCCGAACTCAAAAAGAAAAGTGCTGATTTCATCTGTCTCAATTTTGCCAATGCAGACATGGTAGGCCATACGGGCGATTTTGATGCAGCAGTCAAAGCCTGTGAGGCAGTTGATGCCTGTGCGCAAAGCGTGGTGACCACAGCCTTGGAAAATGGATACACCGTCATCGTCATTGCGGATCATGGTAATTCAGACATGATGATCAATGAGGACGGTACGCCAAATACGGCGCATACGACCAACTTGGTTCCTTTTATTTTGGTTGATGGCAAAGAACAACTTCCGGTGAAAGACGGGAAATTGGGGGACTTGGCACCTACCATTCTTACCCTCATGGGCGTAAATATCCCTGCTGAAATGACCGGAGATATCCTGTTACATTCATGAAAATTCTAAAATTCTCATTCTTAGGGCTGTTCATTTGGGCAGCCTTTTCCTGTACATCTTCGAGCAAAGAAAGTAAGCTCGAAAAATTACCTTATTTCGATGTGAAGAGTTTTCTCGATCTCGAAATCGGCAAATTGGATAGCATGACGGTCATCAAGACTTCCATGATCAACGGGGAAGAGCGGACCGAAGAGGTGTTTTATTCCATTCAGGATTGGAAAGAAGAATTTGACTATTTCTATCAGGCAGATATCAATATTCCTTCTTTAGCGAGTTCCTATTCTACAGAAACAATCTCTGATTATTTGCTGCATCGTCTTTTGCCGGATTCAAAAGGGAAGGTGAAGGAAATCAAGATCAGGTATTTTCAAAATTATCCTGCCTCTATCACTTTTAAAATTAGGGAGGAAAATCTATTTTTCTTCTCGGCCACTTCAGGGGAGCTTTATCTCAATCAATCCACTGGAAAAGTGGACCATTACCTCATTGAGACGACGCAAAAGGTTATGTTTTTGAAACCTACCAATATCAAAATCTCAGGTCTACTGAAATAAGCATAAAGGGCTCTCAATTCATTTGAGAGCCCTTTTTTTGATGTTTTATTTATCAAACATCGGAGGCCGTTTGGCTTGCCAATCGGTGTTTTCCTGAATCAGTCTTCCTACCATGATCAGCTTTTCCTCTTCAAAAAGATTTGCCAAGAGGGTGATGGAAGTCGGGCTTCCGTTTGGAGCAAAGCCATTGGGAAGGCAAAGCGCGGGATGCCCGGTAAGGTTGGTGATTTGCAGCTGCTGACCAGCGAATGAAGGCGTGACAATGACATCGTATTCTTTCATCAAGTCGTGCATTTCCTTGATCAACAGACTCCGCTGCCGGCTCATTTGCACATATTCCACTGCAGGGATAAATCGGGCTGCCCGAAATAGGTTTGGCCAAGCATTGCGATGCTGCGCTACCATCTGATCATCCAAATCCAATCGAGTCAACTCATCAAATGCTGCCGCTCCCTCCACCATCAGCATGGATACCAAAGGCGCCGCATTGATGCTAGTCTTGAGCTCAAGCGGATGAAGCTCGATTCCCTGATTTTTCAACACTTCCAAAACAGCCTGGTCATTTTGAATATTAGCTCGACTGCCTTCAAAGAAGGATTTGAAATAACCGACTTTGAGCTTTTTGACTTCATTTTTTGCGGAATAGTTGAAGGCTGCGGGAATCGTACTCGCATCCTTTTCATCCATGCCATTGATGATAGAAAGTACGATGGCATTGTCCAAAGCAGATCTTGAAATCGGACCAATTTTATCCATCGACCAGCTCAGGGCCATCGCACCATGCTTACTGACTCGTCCATAAGTTGGCCTCAAGCCCGTCACCCCATTTCGTGTAGAAGGTGATACGATTGATCCGAGGGTTTCTGTACCTATGGCAAAGGGAACTAGCCCTGCACTGACCGCTGAGGCCGAGCCTGCCGAAGAGCCGCTTGAACCTTGCTTAAGATTCCAGGGATTTTTGGTCACGCCTCCAAACCATACATCACCCATAGCCAAGGCACCAAGGGTGAATTTACCGACCAAAACACCCCCTGCCTCTTCCAATTTTTGAACCACGGTGGCAGTCTCATCGATTACCTGATCCTTGTAAGGCATCGCACCCCAGGTGGTTTTGGTGTTTTTTACAGCCAATAAATCCTTGATTCCGTACGGAATGCCATGCAAAGGACCTCGGTATTTTCCTTGGGCAAGTTCTTGATCCATCGCTCGGGCTTTTTGCAAAGCAGTCTCTTCCATCAAGGTCACCAGACATTCGAGGGTGTCTGAATAGGTCTTGATTCGATCTAGGTAAATTTTGGTCAGTCGCTCCGAGCTGATTTGTTTGTTTTTGATCAACACAGAAAGTTGGCTTACAGGGAGGTAAGCAATGTCACTTTCCTTCGCTGGCAAATCCACTTTACTCGGAAGTCCCCAATCATAGGTCTTTTGGTCCTGACTTGGGAAAAATCCTTGTGGCAAGGGATTGAATACCAAGGATGGAGCAATGGAGTTTTCCAATTTGGTCTTTCTGAGGGTCTCAAAGTTGCTCCTCTGATTGTTCAGGGTAGTGATCATGCTGTCTTTTTCCTGTGGGGAATAAGACAGACCAATCAGGTCTGCTGCCGAATCGATGGTAGCAGGGGTGATGTCACCGAAGTTTTTTCCAAGGGTAAAGCCAAAGGCAAGGATGGCAACTGCGCCGATGGCCAGAAAAGGCCGGGAGCTAGGGTGATTTTTTCGTTCCATTGGATAGTTTTGTGTATTAGCCAAACAAGTAGCGCCTGAAGGTGTTCAATTACCCAAAAAAAATCAAACCACCCATGGATCAAAAACCGAGCTTTCCCACTTTTCCCATGCACTTCCGCGGATTGCTGCTCCTAGCAGGGATGTACACGATCGCTTGGTCTGCTTTTTACAAGTATTTCGGAGAAGAGCTGCTTCGATGGATGTCTATGGGAAATACAAGTCTAGAATCCTTGCCAGCAGGATACTTTGGAGGACTTGGAATCTTGGTAGGTTTGGTCATTTTCTTCTCAGCCTTTTATCCCGTGTCTTGGGTATGGTTGATTTTAGCGGGAATTACGGGGAAAATCATCCTTGCCATCTGGTTCACGTTGGGCTTTGCACCTGATTTGGGCTGGAACAAGCGCAGCATTTTTCACTTGGTTTTCAATGAATTGGTATGGCTTATCCCGCTAATTCTGATTTTTCTGCGAAGCTTACAAGTAAAAAATTACCTCAACGAAACTGAATCCGAATCCTGATTTTTCAGGACCGACATTCATCGTCTATTCATCCAAAAGCAGTCAAAGCCCAAGGCATAATTTCTTATCTTGGGGCCTCTGTTCGTTTTTCCTATTCCATCGATATGTCTCAAAAACAACCCCATAAACTCTTTTTGCTGGATGCCATGGCCCTGATCTACCGGGCACATTTTGCATTCAGCAAAAACCCAAGAATCAACTCCAAAGGTCTCAATACCGGCGTGATGCTCGGCTTTACCAACACGCTTTTGGAAGTCTTGGAGAAAGAAAAACCAAGCCATATCGCGGTTGCTTTCGATACCAAAGCTCCCACCTTCAGGCATGTCCAATACGAACCCTACAAAGCCAACCGACTCGAGCAGCCCGAGGACATCACCATTTCTATCCCTTGGGTAAAAGAGATTGTGAAGGCTTTCAAAATTCCGGTTCTGGAAATGGACGGCTTTGAAGCAGATGACATCATCGGCACCATAGCCAAAAAAGCGGAAAAAGAGCAGTTCACGGTGTACATGATGACGCCCGATAAGGATTACGGTCAGATTGTGGATGACCACATTTTCCTCTACAAGCCTGCCTTTATGGGCAATGGCGTGGATGTGATGGGGCCAAAGCAGGTTTGCGAAAAGTGGGACATCGAGCACGTCGATCAGGTGCGGGACATCCTTGGACTGATGGGTGATGCGGTGGACAACATTCCCGGTATTCCCGGCATCGGTGAAAAAACCGCCGTGAAGCTTTTGAAGGAATTTGGCACAGTCGAAGGACTGATCGCCAACGTAGACAAGCTCAAAGGAAAGCAAAAAGAGAACGTAGAGAATTTTGCCCAGCAGGGGCTTTTGTCCAAAGAACTTGCCACGATCAAAATCGATGTACCGGTAGATTTTGACGAGGTGGATTTGAGATACGATGGGTTTGATGAGGAGAAACTTCGGGCGATTTTCACCGAACTGGAGTTCCGCACCCTTGCCAGCCGCATTTTCAAGGATTCTACCGGAAAAAAGGCGGCCATTGCCGCACCTGCTCAGATGGATCTTTTTGGCGCAGCTCCTTCCGCACCTGCTGTGTTGGAAGAAGAGGAAAGCTCCGAGGAAGAGATTTCCATTGCTACTCCGATCACCTTGGACACCATCCACAGCAATGTCCACAATTACCATAAAATCAAAGGAAAAGCCGCCGTACAAGAACTCGTGGATTACCTGCTTTTGCAAAAGGAAATCTGCTTTGACACGGAGACTACGGATCTCGATGCGATGAAAGCCGAGCTGGTAGGATTGTCTTTTGCCTACATCGAAGGAGAGGCCTACTACATTCCTGTGTCCTCAGATCAAGCCGAAACCCAAGAAATTCTTGAGCTTTTGCGCCCGGTTTTGGAAAATGAATCCATCATCAAAATCGGTCAGAATGTAAAGTACGACATGCTCGTGCTAAAGAATTATGGCATCGAAGTCAAAGGTACCCTTTACGACACCATGCTTGCCCATTACCTGATCGAGCCGGAAGGCAAACATGGCATGGACTGGCTTGCCCAACAATACCTGCACTACAAACCGGTATCCATCACCGAACTCATCGGCAAAAAGGGAAAAGGTCAAGGCAATATGCGGGATGTGGACGAAGATGAAGTCACGGCCTACGCTGCGGAAGACGCGGACATTACACTCCGATTAAAGGAAAAATTTGATCCCACGCTAAAGGCAAACGGCCTCGAAAAACTATTCGACGAAGTAGAAAATCCGCTGATTCGGGTTCTGACCGATATGGAATTTGAAGGTGTGCGAATCGATACCAGCAGTCTTGCAGAGCTCTCGGTAGCCTTGGAGGAAGAAAGCAAAGAGATCGAAAAGCGAGTCTATGAACTGGCTGGAGTACGGTTTAATCTGGCTTCGCCAAAGCAATTGGGTGAGGTACTTTTTGAAAAACTCAAGCTCGACCCCAAAGCCAAAAAAACCAAAACAGGCCAATATGCCACAGGGGAAGAGATCCTCAGCAAAATGGCTGACGAACATGAAATTGCGCAGGCCATTCTCGATCACCGCCAAATGGTGAAGCTGAAATCTACGTACGTAGATGCACTTCCCACCATGATCAATCCTAAAACAGGTCGGATTCACACGACTTACAATCAGTTTGTGGCAGCGACGGGTCGATTGTCTTCCATCAATCCCAACCTACAAAACATCCCCATCCGAACTTCCCGCGGCCGGGAAATCCGAAAGGCTTTTGTGCCAAGAGACGAAAACCACGTCTTACTTTCCGCGGATTATTCGCAAATCGAATTGCGATTGATGGCTGCATTTTCTCAAGATGAGTCCATGCTTGAGGCTTTCCGAAACGGCCGTGATATTCACGTCGCCACCGCAGCCAAGATCTTCAAAGTGGCTTTGGAAGAGGTGACTTCTGATATGAGGAGAAAAGCCAAAACAGCCAATTTTGGAATTATTTATGGCATTTCTGCTTTCGGATTAGCACAGCGACTGTCCATCCCAAGAGGAGAAGCCAAGGAAATCATCGATGCTTATTTCGCCGAATTCCCTGCAGTAAAGCAGTATATGGACGGTGCAATCGAAAAAGCCAGAAAAGACGAATACGTGGAAACCATCCTCGGTCGCCGCCGCTATCTCCGAGACATCAACAGCCGAAATATGACCATGCGCGGCTTTGCCGAGCGCAACGCCATCAACGCCCCGCTTCAGGGTTCGGCCGCTGACCTCATCAAAGTCGCCATGATTCATGTGCATGACTGGATGAAGAAAGAGAAACTGAAATCCAAAATGATCCTCCAAGTGCACGATGAATTGGTCTTTGATGCGCACAAAGACGAGGTCGAGCTGCTCAAAAAGCACATTCCCGGACTCATGTCCAATGCCATCAAGCTACCTGTACCAATAGAAGTAGAAGTGGGTGTGGGGACAGATTGGCTGCAGGCGCACTAAGGAGATCCAAGATATTAGACACAAGATGCAAGATTGCCGAAATAATATCAGGCTAAGGGAAGTCGAATCCGATTTTTCAGAGATGGATCCTTGTTTTTGGAAGCAATTGCCTAGATAAGTCCTCGTAATCAAGGAGTAAGTAAAATATTTCTAGAGTGTCGTAAATCAAAAATCGTAATTCGTACTTCCAAATGGCTAAAGTCAAAACCACCTTTTTCTGTCAAAACTGCGGTGCTCAAAGCCCTAAATGGCTGGGCAAGTGCCCTGCCTGTGGAGAGTGGAATACCTATGTGGAGGAAATTCTACAGAAAGAAGAAGTCGGAAAAGGAAGTTGGAAGCCACAAGGATCAGGACTTAAAAAGGCCAGTGTTCCTAAGAAAATCGCTGAGGTCAACTATGAGGAACAACCCCGTTGGATCACTTCCGACCCTGAATTGGATCGAGTGCTCGGCGGTGGGATTGTTTCGGGATCGTTGGTTCTCATTGGAGGCGAACCCGGCATCGGCAAATCCACCCTGATGCTGCAGATCGCTTTGACCCTGAAAGGCAAAAAAGTACTCTATGTCTCAGGGGAGGAAAGTGAAGCTCAAATTAAAATGCGAGCAGATCGGATGAGTGCTAAAAATCCGGATTGCTATGTCCTTTCCGAAACCAATACACAGCAGATTTTTCAGCAAATAGAAATCCTGAAACCTGACTTTTTGGTCATTGACTCCATTCAGACGCTCAATAGCCAATATGTGGAATCGGCTGCCGGCTCTGTTTCTCAAGTCCGTGAGTGTACTGCCGAGCTGATGAAGTTTGCGAAGGAAACAGGAACACCTGTTTTTCTAATCGGACACATCACCAAGGATGGATCGATCGCTGGACCGAAAGTCCTCGAGCACATGGTGGATACCGTGTTGCAGTTTGAGGGAGATCGACATTTGACTTATCGGATTCTTCGCACTTCTAAAAACCGCTTTGGCTCTACGCATGAGCTCGGCATTTACGAGATGCGTGCTGAGGGCCTGCGATCGGTAGCGAATCCATCGGAGATTTTGCTTACCCAGCGGGAAGAGGTGCTAAATGGTGTAGCCATCGGTGCCATGATGGAAGGAAATCGCCCGCTTTTGATCGAGATCCAGTCTTTGGTCAGTCCGGCGACCTACGGCACACCTCAGCGCAGCAGCACGGGACACGATGCCAAGCGACTGAATATGCTTTTGGCCGTGTTGGAAAAGCGTGGAGGAATGCGACTAGGTCAGCAGGATGTGTTTTTGAACGTGGCGGGTGGACTGCGGGTAGACGATCCAGGATTAGACTTGGCGGTGTGTGCTTCGCTGATTTCCAGCTATGAGGACACCCCTGTATCGGAACAGATTTGCTTTGCCGGAGAAGTAGGCTTGGGCGGAGAGATCCGTGCAGTATCCCGAATAGAAAACCGAATCGCCGAAGCGGAAAAGTTGGGTTTTAAAAAAATCGTGGTTTCAAAATACGCAGTAAAGGGACTTGACTTGAGTAAGTTTAAAATACAAATCCTCCAAGTGAGTAAGTTGGAGGAGATGTATCAGTTGATTTTTTAGCTATTATTGGGAAAGAGACTAAACTTTTATTGAATTGAATAAATATTCGAAACGAATCGCCATCCTCGGTGCAGGTGGCTTAGGGGTATGTACCGCACTTGAGTTGGCTTCTAGGGGCTTCCACGTCGATCTTTATGAGGAGTACTCAAAGCCTATCCGCAAGGCAAGCTTTGTAAATGAGGGCAAAATCCATCTTGGTTTCATATATGCAATGGACAAGGACTTTTACACTTCTAGGGAAATGATCATAGCGGCGTTACATTTTGTTAATCATTTGAAAAGGTGGATCGATGTGAAACCCGAGGAGCTTATTTCTACTCCTTTCAATTACCTTGTTCACAAAGGTTCTTTAATGAACGGTGATCAATTGAATGCTCACTATACTAAGTGCAAAGATTTTTTCCGTGAGGCTAAAGATCATTATAAACTAAAGTACCTCGATTTATTCGACAGTATCGAAGTAGCTCCAATAGCTAGAGGTAAATTTGACCATATCGCCAATCCTGAGTTTATCGATGATGTGTTTTTGACCAATGAATACTCAGTGGAGCCACGGACCATTGCTTATGAGTTGGAAAAGGCATTGGTGGCTAATCCTTCCATCCAGTTGATCCTAAATGCGCGTGTGACGGGCGTCACCCGAACCAATAGTCAACTCGAAGTAAGCTTTGAAAAAGACGGCAAAATAAACACTGCTAAGTACGCCGAGGTGATCAATTCTACTTGGAGCGGAATGCTTGAGATTGATAGAACAATGGGAATCGAACCGCTATATGCCTGGTCCTTTAGGTATAAGTTTGGAAACAAAATCCTGATTCCATTTGAGGGAAATCAATTTCACTCCTGCACCATGGTGCAAGGGCCTTTTGGAGACGCCGTAAATTTTAAAGGCAAGGGAGGATTTTTCTCATGGTACCCCATTGGGCGTACAGGATGGTCAGAGGAGCATAATCCTCCGCGGTGGGATGAAATGTATACAGATGAGGAGCGATTTGAGATTTTTTCGAGAAGTTTTGAGCAGCTGACTTTACGGATTCCAAGTCTAAAAAATGTGACCTTTCGCAAAGAAAATGTAAACCCAGTTGGAGGAGTAATCTTTGCCTTAGGCAATAAGGATGTAGATACTGAGTCAAGTAAATTACACACCCGCCACGAGGTGGGAATTCGGACATATGATGGTTACCATACAGTGAATACAGGGAAATACACGTTAATCCCTTATTTGGCTGTCAAGGTAGCCGATCGAATTGAGGGAAAATCCTGATCTAGCAATGGAAAATCCTCTCATTTCCATTATTATGGCTACCTATCGCGGCAGCCACTTTTTGGTGCATTCGATTCCATCGGTGATCAATCAGGATTATCAAAATTGGGAACTGATTGTGGTCGGTGACGGGTGTGCTGATGAGTCCGAGCAGGTAGTCAATAGCTTTGGGGATTCTAGGATACATTTTTTCAACCTGGAGAAAAACAGCGGGCAACAGGCTACCCCAAACAACTTTGGGATGAGTAAAGCAAGAGGTCAATTCATAGCTTTTTTGAATCAGGATGATTTATTTTTCCCTGATCACCTTACTAAATCGCTCGTGGAAATTCAACAATCAAGGGCTGACTTCATGATTATCCCAGGGATAACAGTGCTGCCGAGTAAGAAAGAAAATTTTAAAAAAGGAAACTTTCAAGTCCAGCTATGCAGTGTACATCCGGATGGTCGGTACTCCACAAATGTGTTTAGCGTGGCATCTACCTGGTTTTTCAAGCAAGAATTAATTCAAAAACTTGGTCCTTGGAAAATGGAAAATGAACTTTACACAACCCCATCTCAAGAATGGATTTTCAGAGCAAACCTGCAGGGAATAAACTTTCATTTCCCGTACCGGGCAGGCATATTGGTTATTTTGAGCGGGGAGCGAAAAAATTCCTATCTGACCAAATTCAGCTATGAACATGCTTTTTTTTCTTCCAAAATGAATGACCAAATATTAAAGAGTCAACTTTTGGAAAAGTCGGCTGTAAGCGCTCAAAAAGAACTCCAAAATCAGCTCTTCTTTCGTCCAAAAGTTCTGATCAAACGGGTATTTGGTCTCCCCTTGGATTGGATTGCAAGAAAGTTTGGTATTCACCCTTCCTCCATCAGATACAGAAAAGCTTTTGGCAAGAGGGGAAGCTTCATAAATAAAATAAGAAAAGACACCGGACTCGAGCCATAAATCAATAAGGTTTCAGATTTCAATTCTAGTTTTGTCTATAATCTTACTAGAAATGAAAGCCCTCCTCACCATCGGACTCCTTGTTTTATCCAACACCTTCATGACCTTAGCTTGGTATGGTCATTTGAAATTTGCCGAGTGGAAATGGTTCAGCAAGCTGGGCCTCGTTTCGGTCATTTTGATCAGTTGGGGTATTGCCTTATTTGAATATTGCTTTCAAGTACCGGCCAATAAAATCGGCTTCTCTGGAAATGGAGGTCCTTTTTCGCTCGTCCAACTGAAAGTACTTCAAGAGGTGATCACCTTGGTAGTCTTTATGATTTTCACCTTGATCGCTTTTAAAAATGAAACCTTAAAGCTTAATCATCTCATTGGTGCGGTATTTTTGATTTTGGCAGTTTATTTCATTTTCAAAAAATAGGAAGCACTTCACCCTACCATTCCTTTTCTCAAACTCAAAAGATGGAAAATCCCAAACCTAAAAAAGACCTTACCCTAGATCCCGAAAACTGGGATCAAATGAGGGAGCTTGGTCATCAGATGATTGATGATTTATTCGACTATTGGCAGTCTATCCGAGATCAAAAGATTTGGAAACCAATCCCAGCAGAAGTAAAAGATTTTTTGAATCAATCCATCCCTGAATCAGGACAAGATCCAAACGAAGTGTACGAGGACTTCAAAAAGTATATTTTCCCTTACAACAAAGGCAATGTCCATCCTCGGTTTTTTGCATGGATTCAGGGTACGGGTACTCCACTGGGTACGCTTGCCGATTTGCTTGCCTCGGGGATGAATCCCAATACCACGATAGGCGAGCATTCTGCCATGTACGTGGACCGGCAGGTGGTCAACTGGTGCAAGCAACTGATGAATTTCCCTTCGGATGCTTCCGGGATCTTAGTCAGCGGCGGTTCAATGGCCAATATCACGGCATTGACAGTAGCGCGTAATTCTTTTGGAGAAGAAAAAATCAGGCAACGCGGTCTCAGAGCCGCTTCGGCACAGCTAGTGTTGTACTGCTCCGTAGAGACTCACTCCTGTATTCAAAAAGCGGCTGAAATCATCGGTTTGGGTACAGAAGCCGTCCGAAAAATTGGTGTGAATGACCGCTTTGAAATGAAGGTCGAGGAGCTTGAAGCCCAAATCCAAGACGATCTGAATCAGGGACTCTTGCCTTTTTGCATCGTGGGTACTTCAGGCACTGTCAATACTGGGGCCATTGATCCTATGGAGGATTTACTGGCGATTTCAAGGAAATATGGACTTTGGTTTCACGTCGATGGGGCTTACGGAGCCTTGGCAAAGTTGGATCCACAGTATTCCGACCGATTGAAAGCGATCGAGGAAGCCGACAGTTTGGCTTTTGACCTGCACAAGTGGCTATACGTGCCATACGAAGTCGGCTGCACCCTAATCCGAGATGCCAAAAAGCATCGGGAAGCTTTTGCCATCACTCCCAATTATTTACTTCAAGAAAGCAGGGGCCTCTCAGGCGGATTGGATTCGATTAATAACTATGGATTCGAACTTTCCCGAGGATTCAAAGCCCTTAAAATCTGGATGTCACTCAAAGAGCATGGTCGTGAAAAGTATGCCCTGATGATTGCCCAAAACAATCGGCAGGCAGAGTATTTGGCAAATTTGGTGGAGCAACATCCTGAATTGGAATTGATGGCGTCAGTCTCGATGAGTATCACCTGCTTCCGGATGAAAAGAGAGGGTTGGGACGAAGATCAACTGAGAAGATTCAATCGGGAGATTTTGCTTCGGCTTCAGGAAGAAGGAATTGCCTCTCCAAGCTCCACGATTTTAGATGGAATATACACCCTTCGCGTAGCCAATGTCAATCAACGTACCCGAATGGAAGACATGGACTTGCTGATATCGGAAGTAGTAAGAATCGGTCATTCCATTCATACGATCTGATCAAAAATGAAGTAAAAAGCCATTTTGGCTTAATTTTCGCTGTTTGCACTCCAAACATTTAACAAAATGAAAACTATCAAACTATTCGCCTTGGTACTAGGCCTTGCGCTTTTGACCACCTTTGAAACTCAAGCACAGGAAGTCGGTCTTCGATTTGGAAATTTCTATGGCAACAACGTCGCGATCGATGGAATCTTTGCCACGGGGGATTTTAGCCGAATTCACGCCAATGTCAGCTTTGGAGGAAATGGTCTAGGTGTGGATGCCCTTTGGAATCCCATTTATGAGGATATTCCGGATACTGATTTTAAATGGTACGCTGGTTTTGGTCCGTCCATTTACCTTTCTGAAGATTTTAGATTTGGAGGTGCAGGAGAAGTAGGAGCTGAATATGCATTTTCCGAGGTACCAATCACGGTTGGTCTGGATTTTAGACCCTACTTATTCTTAGTGGAGGTGACTGAGTTTAGCGCTGGTTTTGGTTTAAACGTACGCTGGAGATTAAACTAAGACACAGAAAATCAATACATTTAAGCCGTTCAATTGGACGGCTTTTTTTATGGAAAAACTAATCGAAGGCGAGTTCTTTTTGGAAAAATTCTCGGGAAAAGGTGGATGGACTTTTGTCAGACTGCCTATTTCTCAGCTTGGGGCAAAGACACACTTTGGTATGCTGAAGGTATCGGGAAGTGTAGACAGCTTTGAGTTTAAAGAAAAAACCCTGATGCCCATGGGTGACGGCTTTTTGTTTTTACCCATTTCCAAAGAAATCCGCACTCAAATCAAGAAGGGAGAAGGTGAAAAGGTGATCCTCCAACTATTCAGAAATGGTATTCCTACCCAACTGACCGAAGAATTGAGAGATTGCCTGCTCGATGATCCAGGTAAGCTTGAGCTCTATCTCAGCTTGGGATCGGATGAACAAACGAGATGGTTGGAAACAATCTATTCGGCTACTTCAGAAGAACAAAAAGCCGAACGAATCGTCCGGCTTTTGGAGTATTTGGGTAAGAAATCTTAGAATTCTACGATGATACCCACAGTCGGTAACAGGCTTCCCGCAGGATTAGAAAGCTCCCTGAGGAGGTAGCGACTAGGATCTGCGGGATTTACAGGAATATTTCCTTGAGCATCTCTGGTCGCAATCAGTAAGGGCGGTTGTTCTGCTTGGAAGTTGTAGGCATTTTGGATATCAAAATACCAGTTGAGATTCCACTTTTGGAAATAATACTTTTTATCCACCCTGAGATCAAGCTGATGAAACGAGGCCAATCTCACCCCATTGATTCGATTGAAATCCAAAATGGCTGAATTTCTTAGATCCCAATTACTAATCAACGACGAGGCGGCGATATCATTTGGAGTATAAGGAGTACCTCCCAAGAACCTCCATCTGGCTCCGACTTCCCAGTTTTTACCAAAACGCTTACCCGCTGTCAAACTCACTATGAAGCGATTGTCCCATGAGGAAGGGATGAATCCATCGGTATTGGGATTGGTGAATTCACTTCTTACAAGGGTCAGTGAGGCAATACCGTAGAAGTTTTTCAGTAAACGCTGTTGGGCAAGGAACTCTACCCCATAGGCACGACCTTCAGAATTAGACTGCACTGCCTCGTTTCCGATGACTCCAAAGTCAGCTCCAAGATTGGCAAGAGAAATCCCATTTCTGACCGAACTCGGGTAATTACTGTATTTTTTATAAAAAACCTCAGCGGTGAATCTGCGAGACTTCTCTGGTACTAAAAATTCGATCCCTCCGATGAGTTGTGCATTTCGGATAAATCGGACATCATTGTCTTGATTGACAAACGCACCTTCATTGTTTTGGAAACCCAAGATGGTGTAGGAAGGCCGTTGATAGTAAATACCTGCATTGGCGGTAGCAAAAAGATTTGGCTTCAGCTGATAGGAAACAGAAAAACGAGGACTAAACTGATTGAGCGGATTGGAGGCCGTCTTTCCAAAATCGGAACCGTCTACTCTTACCCCACCACTAAGCAATAAGCGATCTGAATTGAAATTTCGAGTACCTGAGACAAAGGCCCCATAGGTATTGAAATTGGTGATGGATGAGACATCAATCACACCTCCAGTGGTAGAGAGAGCTGCCCGATCAAAATTGTCAATCAAGTATCTGGAATATTCATAGCTCACGCCATACTTGAGGGTATAACCTTTTCCGAATATGCTATTTTCTGCCCTGAACTTGTTTTCAGATTCTTGTGACTTATAATTGAAAAGCAGGTTTTGCTCAGAACTTTGGTCGTTATTGGCGTATTTAAAGGACTCGTTATTGAGCATATTTCGGCTGAGGACAAAGGTCCAAAACCCGTTTTCCCGGAATCGTTTCAACTTAGCCCCTGTGGCATAATTCCATTGAGACTGGATGGGAAGGACATTGAGCAAGTACTTTCGCTCCTCGATTTCCTCTTGGGTTTCATCTTCTGGGATGTCAAAATTGAGCGCAAACTGGTCTATCGCACCAACCCCCAAAAAGGTCAATTCTGTCTTTTCATTGATTTTGGTAGTAGTCTTAAACTGAAAATCATTGAAAGTAGGCAGAAAAGGCAATCCCAATACTCTAAAAAGTCCTTGCAAATAGGATCTCCTAGCTGATAGGATATAGGTTGTTTTCGGAGTGAGGGGGCCTTCATTGGAAAGCGTCAACTCAGAAGCACCCACGGTAAGCTGGGTGAACATTTTATCGCGACGACCTTCCTTCAATGAGATTTCAAAGAAAGAACTCAAAGCATTCATTCGATTGGCAGGGAAACCGCCGGCAATCAAATCCACATTTTTGATCAGGTTTACATTTAGAATCCCGACAGGTCCTCCGGATGATCCTTGGGTAGCAAAGTGATTGATCACAGGTACTTCGATCTCATCTACGTAAAATCGATTTTCATTGGGAGCACCCCCTCGGATGAGGATGTCATTTCGAAAACTTGGTGTACTGGCCACACCAGGTAAGGCTTGGATCACCCTTGAAATGTCCCTGTTACCACCCGGATAGCGTTCGATTTCATTGGTATTCAATTTTCTGACAGAAAGCGGTGTCTCTTCCGAGCGGGTAAACTCACTGCTCACGACCACCTCTGAGAGCTCAGCCGCATCTTCTGACAAACTAAAGTCCAACTGAACCGGCCGCGCCAGAGTGACTTGTACCTCAAAAGCGGTGGAGGTTTTGTATCCTACAAAACTTGCTCTGACGTTGTACAAACCGGGGGGGACATTTTGGACCTCGTAATTGCCATTTTCATCAGAAATAGCGCCAAGCTCGGTTCCCAAGATGAGAACGTTGGCAAATCCTACAGGCTGATTGTTTACCGGATTGGTGATTTTACCCCTGATGATTCCTTGAGCGAGCGTCGAGAAACTCATCAGTGTAAAGGCGAAAAGAAATAGTACAGACCTCATGAATAGTTGGTTTGAAGGCTAAATCCAAATTGGAGCCTTTTGTTTAACTTTTTTACGAATTTTTCTGGTTGATACGTGATTTTAGGCCGTTCGTCCTTCTTTTACACGCCACAGTCTCCACCAAGGAGTACCTGGCGAATCGTGGTGCTCAAAGTGATATCCAAAAAAGTAACAGCTCAAAAATGCCCAGAGGTGATTTTTTGACTGAGAATTCGAGTGGTGCTTATTATCACTTTCACCCTTGTGGGGAAGGTATGTTCCAAAGTAAAATAACTGTAACGTTGATAGAACAGCTGGCACCATCCAAAAAAGGATGAGGTTTTCAGTTGGCAAAAAAAGCTTTAGAATATTGAACGAAACAGCCATCAGCAGAATCTGCCAGATATTCACATATTGTCTGATGAAGCTCAAATACCAAGGAAAAAAGCGCTCTGAGGCATGGTAATCCGGATCTTGGTCAGTAGCCACGTACCGATGATGCTCGTGGTGTTTTGGAAAAAGCTTCCAATAGAAATTGTAGGAGAATAAAACGGCCGCAATCCAGCCGGTGATATGATTTAGCTTTTTGTGAGAAGTGACTACACCGTGCATAGCATCATGTGCCGTAATGAACAGTCCAGTGTAGAGATGCATTTGAACAATGACCCCCAGGTAAGTGAGTGGACTATTCCATGAAAAATCCCAAACCAACAAGAAGCTCAGAAGGAATGCCCAAAGTATAATAATAAACCATCCAATCAAAAGTCCTTTTGGATCTATCGCTAAGCTTGTTTTAGTACTGGAAGACATGGCTTAAAAAGTCAATATCCGCTCTTTTACCTGTTCCATGAGCCACATAGGCGTGGAAGTAGCTCCGCAAATTCCCACTGTTTCATTTTCACCAAACCAACAGGCCTCGATCTGATCTGGATTGGAGACGAAATAGGTATTTGGATTTTTTTCTTTACAGACGTTGTAGAGTACTTTTCCATTGGAAGATTTGGTGCCACTGACAAAAACGATTTTATCAAACTTTTCTGCAAAGTCTCTTAACTCCTTGTCGCGATTAGATACTTGCCGGCATATGGTGTCATTGGTATTGACTGTGATACCGTTATCCTTCAGAATATTATTGATTTCGTAAAATTTATCTGTGCTTTTGGTCGTCTGGCTGTAGAGCGTAAGATTTTTTGGAAGGGTCTCGATATCCAATTCGGAAATATCCTGGAAGACTACCGCCTTATTGTTAGTCTGACCAAGCAATCCAATTACTTCTGCATGACCGTGCTTGCCGTAGATATAGATCGTCTCATCTTTATCAAATGAGTTTTTGATCCTGTTTTGAAGCTTCAAAACCACAGGGCAGGAAGCATCAATTAAAGTCAAGTTGTTTTTGATCGCCAACTCATATGTAGAAGGCGGTTCACCATGCGCACGGATCAGGACTTTTTCGTCTTTAAGTCCATGCAAATCTCCATGATCAATGATTTTAAGCCCTTTTCGAGAGAGTCTGCTGACTTCCTCGTCATTGTGGACAATATCGCCAAGACAATACAGGTAGCCCTGCTCGTCTAGGATTTCTTCAGCCATTTCGATCGCGTACACCACTCCAAAGCAAAAGCCTGAATGGTCGTCGATTTGTACTTGGAGATTTTTCATGTGGTTGTAAACTTCAAGTTAACTGAATTGTTTTTTGACTTCTCAGGTGCTCAAAGAAGCTAATATTCATCAAAAACAGCGTCATGGAATAGACAGTGTCTTCGATAGGTACGGTCCAAATTCGGATTCCAAGGTTTTCCGCATTGTTGTAAATGACCACGGGTTCTTCGGTCATTCCCCCGGTCAAGATGCCATTGCAAAGCATGAGCGGGATTAAATGGATGATATAGGCAAAAATAAATCTGCCTAAGTAGCGATCCTTAAAGTAGAGGTAATGGGCGAGTAAAGTTGCCGAACCCACCAAGAAATTGACAGAGGTGTACCATTTGTCCAGATGTAAAATCCCCATGACAAATAGAAAGGGAACCACAATCCATACAGTTGGTTTTGCTATTGGCTGAAAATAGTCCTTCGGAAAGAAATAAATCGACACCTCATAAATGAAGACACAGGAGAAAGGGATGAAGAAGAAGAAAAGTACTTCCTCAATTGGCAGATTACCCAAAAATAGGCCTGTGATGTAGGTTGGATTAAACTCCCAAACTCCAATTTTAGTGAACCAGATATCCCATACAATGAAAAATAACGCTGTTCCAAGCATACCGGGGAAAAGTTGACCCCACTTGGTCGCATAGCGAATCCGATGCTCGAATGACTGAGCCAAAGGATATGAAATCGCAAACAGCAGCACACCGAAATAGAGGTATTTTTCCATTAGAGAATCCCAAGTTTGGTTTCAAAATAGGTACCCACCAAAAGAGAGAGTTTTTGAGAATTGGGGATTCTTATCCGCTTTTGAGTGATTACCTCAGGAGGAAGTCCTTTGATCTTGTCAAAAAGCTTTTGGTAATAGAGGTAGGCAACTTTGACCCCCATTTTAGCACCTGCCGGCAATCTTTCGATCCCGATCAGCGAATCATTGAAGTCTTTTTGGATATCCTCCTCGATCAGCATCTTTGCAGATTTGTCAAATTGGGTAAAATCCACTCCTGGGAAGTAGACTCTGCCTCTTTCTTCGTAATCACTCTTGATATCTCGCAGGAAATTCACCTTTTGGAAGGCTGCTCCTAGCTTGCAGGCAGGCTCTCGGAGCCGCTCATACATCGCGTGATCACCTTCGCAAAACACTTTCAAACACATCAGTCCGACCACTTCAGCAGATCCATAGATGTACTCGTGGTACTTGGAATCATTGTATATCCTGAAGTCAAGATCCATCTCCATGCTATGCAGAAAGGCTTCAATCAGATCTTTGTCAATCTGATATTTGTTCACCATAAGCTGGAAAGCATGAAGCACCGGATTTAAAGAGATTCCTGCATCAATAGCTGCATAGGTATCTTTCTTAAACTGATCCAGAAGTGCCTGCTTGTCCTTGTCATGAAAGGTATCCACGATCTCATCCGCGTATCGGACAAAGCCATAGATGGCATAGATCGGAAGGTGAAACTTCTTGTCCAGGGTCTTGATGCCTAGAGTAAAGCTCGTGCTGTAGCGCTGAGTGATCAGCTTACTGCACTCAAGGGTGGTTTGGTCAAAAAGCGCGATTGCATCCATTGCTTTAATATACCTTTTTGTCTACAAATTGTTTTCTTTCATCACCTCTTTCGCCACAACTCCTCCTGAAATCAACGATGGTGGGACCCCTGGTCCGGGTACCGTCAACTGACCTGTATAATACAGGTTTCGGACTTTTTTGTTTTTCAGTCCAGGCTTTAAAATCGCGGTTTGAAGTAATGTATTCGCCAATCCATAGGCGTTGCCTTTGAAGGCATGGTAATCTGACTTGAAATCGCTGTGAGCATAAGACCTCTTATAGATCACATGAGAGCGGATTTCCTGACCGGAAATTTTTTCCAATCGATCCATGATGATGTGGTAATATTTTTCTCTCATCTCCTCCGAATCTTCCAAATCAGGAGCTAGTGGAATAAGTAAAAACACATTTTCCATCCCCTCTGGAGCTACAGTAGGATCAGTAATCGACGGAACTGAGGCATAAAACAGGGGTTTGTCTGGCCATCTTGGATTGGTGTAGATCGCGTCTGCATGAGGTCCAAGTGGCTCATCAAAGAATAGATTATGATGTCTGAGATTTTTCAACCTCTTATTTATACCTAAGTAAAACAGCAAACTGGACGGAGCCATGACTCTTTTATCCCAATAATCTTCTGTGTAGTTGCTATAATCCGGATGGAGAAGGTGCTTATCCACATGGTGGTAATCAGCCCCTGCAATGACTACATCTGCTTGAATTCTTTCTCCTGACTTGAGTCGGACGGATTTTGCCACTCCATTGGAGACCTCGATTTCCTCCACCTCTGCCGAGTATCGGATATTCACTCCTTTCTCTTCGGCCAAAGTGACCATGCCCTTGATGATCTCATGCATTCCTTTTTTGGGATACCAAGTCCCTAAAGCGATATCTGCATAATTCATCAAACTGTAGAGGGCAGGAATATTTTCAGCGGTCTCTCCAAGAAACAGGACCGGAAATTCCATCAATCGGATAATCTTATCGTGAGAAAAGTACTTTCTCACATGCTTTGACATGGACTGGAAAATATCCATTCGCACCATGTCTACTAGCAATCCAGGAGAGGTAAACTCGAAAATAGAGCGACTCGGTTTTTGAACCAAATCATGTATACCTACCTCGTATTTGTATTTGGCTTGAGCCAGAAACTTATCCAAGTTGGCGCCTGCACCCGGCTCAATTCGATCCAACATCGCCTTGAATTCACCCAAATCTGCAGGGATATCCAGCACGTCATTTTCTCCGTAAATCACCGCATAGGAAGGATTTAATCGGAGCAAGTCATAATAATCCGATGGCTTTTTGCCAAACTGGGCAAAATAACTTTCAAATACATCCGGCATCCAATACCAACTGGGACCCATATCAAAAACAAACCCCTGGTGCTCGAACTTTCTAGCTCTTCCACCGGGGGAATCATTTTTTTCAAGAAGGGTGACTGTGCTGTTTGTTTTGTCTGCCAGGTGCGTGGCTGCGGATAAACCGGCAAAGCCGGATCCGATCACCACCACATGTTTCTTTGACATAGAATTAGTTTTTATGCTTATAGACCATCAAGTCTTCTTTTAGAAGCTTACGGGCAATATGGATTCTATTTTTAACAGTTCCTATCGGAATTTGAAGCTTGTCAGCAATCTCATGGTATTTGAAACCTCTGAAATGCATTAAAAAAGGAGTTTTGTAAACATCATCCAGTTTGTCAATAGCCACTTGGATATCATCCATGGTAAAGCTTCCGAAAACGCCATTTTCAATAAGTGCGTCGCTGGAATTGATGTAGTGGAGATTGTCGGTAGTGTCGACGAAAGTACCTCTTCTCACCATACGCTGATAGTTGGTGATAAAAGTGTTTTTCATGATTGTGTACAACCAAGCTTTGAGGTTGGTGCCTTCGGTAAACTTGTCTCTGTTCGTGAATGCTTTTACCATGGTATCCTGCAGGAGGTCATTGGCATCATCTACATCGCGAGTAAGCTTCATGGCAAAGGGCTTCAAAGAGCTAGACAGCTTTTGAAGAGAGTAGCTAAATTCTAGAGTTGTCATGGTTGCGTCATTTTGTTTAACCAAATCTAGCCAGTATTAAACAAAATGCAAACGTTTTGTAGAATATTTTTTTTTAAATGTTAAACAAAAAATTTTTAAAGTCTTGAATTCATAGATTTTAGGCCATTAAACAAGAAAAAAGGCACTTTATTATGAAGCGCCTTTGTTTAATCAATATTGAATTTTGTTTAACTATTTCTCTTGGGAGACCTCCTCTAGTTCTTCCAGAAGCTCTTTGATGTCTCTGATATAATTCATCTGACGTACGTTTTTAGGAAATACCAGATCCTGACCTATTACCTGATATCCTGTTACTAGAATCTGACAGGATGAAAACCTTTCAGAAAGTGCGTTCACATACTCTTGTACATATTCAGAAGATGGAGAGGTAGTGATTACAGTCAAGAGGTATTCGGGCTGATGAAGCTTAAATACGGATAGCAAGTCATCATTTGGGGTACTCTGACCCAAATAAATCACTTTGTGCCCCTTTGATTTGATGAGGTAGCTCGCAAAAAGAATGGAGATTTCATGCAACTCACCTTCCGGAAGGAAAAGCAGAAACTTTTTGCCTCCACCTTGAGAAATCTGACCATCTATAGCAACAATCAATTTTTGTCTTACCAAATTAGAAATAAAGTGCTCTTGGGCAGGATTGATTGCGCCGGTCTGCCAAAGTACCCCAATCTTGGACATGAAAGGATAGATGATATTGAGCATGGTTTGCTCAAATCCAAGCTTGAGAATATTTGTACTTAAAATCTTATCAAATCGGTCTTCATCCATTTCAATCATACAGATAGTCAGTGCATGGATTTGATCATCATGCGTTAGAGATCTATCGGTCAGCTTTATGACTTCATCTCTGATCTCTTCAGAAGCCATGGATGCAATTTTGCTGATCTTAAATCCATTGTCATTCAAAAGAGCGACATTCAAGATCAGCTTGAGATCATCATCATCATAAAAACGGATGTTAGTATCCGTCCTTTTTGGATTCAACAAATTGTAGCGTTGTTCCCAAATACGAAGTGTATGGGCTTTTATCCCAGACAGTTGTTCCAGATCCTTGATTGAATACGTGCTCACTTTTCTTCGTTTTTAAAGAATTCTTTGGGTACTACAAATAAACCGAAAGAGACTGCATCCTCTTTTTTGTTTGTTTTATGATGTGCCTGATGAGCCTTGAAAATCCCTTTCAAAAAAGAGTTTTTAGGCCGATCAAACCATTTAAGCCTCCTATGAACCATCACATCATGAAGAATAAAATAGAGAAATCCATACAAACTGATTCCCATTCCCATCCAAAACCTATAGTCCAATTCACTGACTCCAAGCAAAATAAGTATAATAGCTACACTTCCGAAAAGAACCGAAAACAAATCGTTCAATTCAAAAAAGGACTTTGACGGCTCGTGATGAGTTTTGTGAATCATCCATAAAGGACCATGCATCAGGTACTTATGGATAAACCAACCTGAAAATTCCATTGCCGCAAATCCAAGAGCTATAAATCCTATTGCCGTGATCATTAACTGCAAAACCAAAATTTAACTGCTTTGTTTTAAAAGATTTGTTTCAGTTAGTAATACTAACTTATCACTTACATTTAATTGACTACAGTGAAATTTAAAATTGTGAAGAAAAGAATCCAAGTGATCAACAAGAAGACTGCAATTGGATTAGATTTTTCAAAATTGGCTTTTCTATAGATTAAATGCACTAAGAATGACACGCCAAACCAACCGAGGTAATTGCTTACGGGGATAATATCCCACTTCCATGCCCAAAATTCCAAAGCTACAGCTACTGGTTCTAGAATATAATCTAAGGCTGTCATTGCGGTAGCTCCCAAAAATGCGGCATACCAGTCATTAGGTATTTTGTGAAAAGCTGAGCCTGTAAGGTAGCTTAGAATAAACCAATTAACTCCTATGACTAAAGGTACCTCCCAAAGCTTAGGTCCCAAAGTTGGCCCATAGATGTAATCTCCATAAAGGTAGCCTGTATGAATTCCAATAATCTCAGACCCAAAACCTATCCAAAAGGCTGCCGCTGCAAAAATCGGGAAGGCGTCATTCCAGCCCTTGTGATAAACAAGCATCAACACCATAGTCGCCAATAAATGTGCAGGAGTGAGCATCAGAAATAGGTCCCTGTATTCAGGTAAACTCAACCCGATCACACCCACTATGTGAAATGCACCAATTAGAATCTTACCGATAAGCTCTCGAGATACGTTACTTTTTCCTCGTTCGGGGCTGATTTTATGCATATTGAAATGACTGGGAGGCGTATTCTATTCCGGATTCCTAACTTTGCCCAAAAATATTTGTTATCAAAAAAAGTAAATAAAAGCCAAAAGACTGATTATGATCCTATATAATATTACCACAAACGTTACCGCTGACATTGAGGAGGACTTTATCTCTTGGATGAAGTCTATCCATATTCCTGAAGTAATGGAGACGGGGATTTTTGTAGAGCACAGGTTTTACAAACTACTTCATGACTCAGAGGATGGCTCAATCAATTATTCCATTCAGTTTTTCACCGAATCGATGGAAAAGATGATGGAATATGAAAAAACTCACGCCACAGCTCTCCGAATCAAAACTAAAGAGCGCTATCAGGACAAAGCTGTATCCTTCCGGTCTTTATTAGAAACCGTCTGAGGTAATGTCAAAACCACTAAAACTAATCGTGAGTTTACTCCTGCCCCAACTTGCGGGAGGCTTGGGGGCATTTTTCACCTTAAACTCGGTCAGAGACTGGTACCTAACCATCAATCGGCCTGAATGGAATCCACCAAATTGGCTCTTTGGCCCTGTTTGGACCACACTATATGTATTGATGGGAATCAGCTGCTTTCTAATCTGGAAAAGTGATCATCCGGAGAAAAAGAAGCTGTTGACGCTTTATTTTATTCAGTTGGGACTCAATACACTTTGGTCTCCTGCTTTTTTTGGAGCTCAGAGTCCGCTTTTGGGATTGATCGTAATTATTCCCTTGTGGATGATGATTTTGACTTGCATCATCCAATTTAGAAAAGTAAGTGTCTGGTCATCCGGATTGCTTGTTCCCTATTTGCTTTGGGTTTCATTTGCCACTGTCCTGAATGGGACGATCTGGTGGTTAAACTAAAAAAGGCCAGCTAAGATTAGCTGGCCTTCATTTTCTATCAAGTACCGATTATTCCTTCACTGAGGTGGTCACTTTTGGAGTTTCCTTCGTCCATTGACTCACGTCCAGCTTACGAGGTGTGGGAAGGATTTCATCCAAGGTATTTCCATCATACACTCGACCGTCTTTCACGACATGGGTGATTGTATTGGTATTTCGGATGTTTTCGAGCGGATTTTTATCCATGATCACCAAGTCTGCGAGCTTTCCTGCTTCGATGCTTCCAAGTTCTTTATCCAATCCAAGCGACTCAGCTCCAAGGATGGTTGCCACTCGAAGTGCATCCAGATTGCTCATGTCTCCACTTGCCACAGACCAAAGCTCCCAATGGTAACCCAAACCCTGAAGCTGGCCGTGTGAGCCCACACCTGCCAGACCACCTTGTTTCACGATGGAATTGACACCTTGAGCGTGCTTCTGGAACACATGATCCTCCGGAGCAAACCATCCTCCCAATCCGCCTACTCTTCTTCTCGCTTTTTCATTCAACTCATTGTATGGAGTAAAGCGGTTGAGTTTTGGATCGTGAAGCGGGCTTTCGGTGGTGTAGTAATAGTTTTCGGCCCAAGGACCACCGTAAGACACCAACAAGGTCGGCGTGTATGCCATTTTACTTTGAGCGATCGTTTGGGTGACATCACTGTAAAGCGGGAACACCGGAATAGAATGCTCATGCCCCGGATAACCGTCAAACAGTTGGGTCATATTGAGTTTGTAATCCAATCCACCCTCAGTAGTCGGCATCAATTGCTGCTCTTTGGCAGCCATGATCACCCACTGACGGTGCTGTCGATTTCCGACCAGGTACATTTTGATGTACTGGGTATTGAAATACTTGCTGTATTGCTTAAGTACATTTTTGGTCTGCTCGAGCGACTTGAGGTTATACATCCAATAGCCTACTCCAGGGCCTGTAGAATAGACTCTAGGGCCAGGGACCATGCCAGCTTCTACCATGTCACCATAAGTAAGGACATCTGTGGTCGCTGTCTGAGGATCACGGGTGGTAGTTACGCCATAAGCAAGATTAGCTGCATAAATCCAAACGGAATTTTTGTGCAAGCCCCAAGTCGGCCACATGTGCGCATGCGTATCGATAAACCCAGGAGTGATGGTCTTACCCGATACATCCACGACTTTGGCAGATCCTGCCGAGAGCGTCCCTGTTTTACCAACGGCCTTGATTCGGTTATTTTCAATGAGAATATCCCCATTTTCAATCACCTCAGACCCATTCATGGTCACGATTCTAGCATTTTTCAACAGGACACTTCCTTTTGGAGTATCCTTGGCAAAATACACTTTCACCTGATGCTCTGAAGGCTTATAAGTTTCTTTCTCTTTTAGGTTGGCTTTATGAAGACTGTCTGCCTTAAACTTCACCTTGTCTGCTTTGAATAGGGAATCGATGCGCTTTTTATCTGCCTTTGCCAATGAATCCGCCATTTTCACAGCAGCTTCGCCTTTAGCTTTCAGAGCAGAGACACTGTCTGCATCAGCCAACAGTTTGATTTTTTTGGCGGCTTTCACCGAATCCTCCACAAATTCAGCTCGGTCCACATCATACACCCAGTGCCCATTGCCCAAAGACCAATGAACTTTCTTGCCATTAGCTTCCCAAGAAGGCCATTCGCCTCCGATTTCGGTCAGCTGACGTGAAGGGAAATTGCTGGCTGAGGGTTCAGAGACATTGATGGTAGGAACCTTGCCTGCTGCAGGGATAGTGACGACGTACACGTTGTTGTTAACCTGAGCCAAGGCCTTATTACCTACAGGAGCCATCAGAATGGTGCTTGCACTCGCAGGCATCATCTGAGGTTCCCGATTGCTCGCACCTGAAGGCAACATGCAGTAATTGACAGCATCTGCATTGGAATAGGGCCGACCCATCACATACCTTACATCCGAGGGCAAATGGTCATGACCCGAATGGTCTGTATTTGGGTCAGCAGCAGATCCAAAAGGAGTGATTCCAGAGATTCTTGCCAAAACTTTCTCATCTGTACCGTCCCATTTGACGCTCAGAAGTGATCCACCTGGACCGTTTAAGAAAATACGGCTGGTGTCTTGGGTAAAGTGAGGATTGCCATAATTACCTGCATCCATGATTCTTCGGGCCGGTCCGCCCGTCGAAGGAATCCAAATCATCTCTGCCTCAGCCCCATCGACAAACGGCCCTTCAGCTTCCATTTGAGCTCTGTTTGGAGCTTTAAAAACCACAATTCGATTTTTTGGAGCCCAAGAAGGACTTGAATAAAGTGCTGATTCTGTAGAAAGCTTTGTAATCACGCCATTACCTGTAAGGGTAGCTTTGTAGAGGCTTCCTCCATTCTTTTCTTCCCAAGTCACAAACGCCAATTGAGTCCCGTCTGGGCTCCAGGTAGGCATAGCCTCCGTAAATTCATTTTTAGTAACTCGTTTTGGATTTCCGTTTGGATAGTCCATCACGTACAGTCTATTGAGCACAGTAAATGCTAACTTTTTCCCATCTGGAGAAGGCACCGCATCACGAATCTGAGTGGCAAGCTTATGTGTGGTGTCTTTGATCGCATAATTGAAATACAATCTCGGACCCATTGCCAACTTCACGTCAGCCTCAAAAGGAATTTCTGTAGCCGCGCTGCCATCTACAGGAAGTTTCCAGATTTTCCCACCGTAGGATGCAATCACAAACTTGCTGTCTGGAGTAAAAGCCATTGCCGGAAGCACTCCTTGTGGTGCGATTGATTCTTGTTCATCGCGTTGCACAGGATAGGCCAACCATTTTTCGTCTCCGGTCTTCATATTCCGAATGACCAAACCCGTCTTTTCTTGCCATCTCGAGCCATAGACCATCCAATTGCCATCTTTGCTGAGCGTCGGAGTAAATGCCGATCCGTAACGCGAGGTGATGCTGGTGATTTTTCCCTTATCAAAATCATAGGTACCGATTTGATATTGGGGTAGCAGCGCGTTGTAATTCCACGAACCTGTCCTCCAGGAGAAGTATACTTTTTTACCATCCGGACTGACAAACGGATCGATGGTTTTCATCGTGGCAGGATTGTCATTAAGCTGAATTCCCCCACCACCATCTACATGATACATCCAAAGTTTGGAGATTCTTCTTCCTTTGGAAACCACGATGTAATTGCCGTCAGGCGTCCAATGCGCTCCTGGCACATCTCCGCTTTTGTCTTTGGTGACCTGAACCGTGTCCTTCTTCTCCATATCGATGTACCAGAGGTTGTCATTTCCGGCACGATCAGAGGTGAAAAGAATTTTCTTGCCATCTGGTGAATACCTAGGATGTGTTTCATAAGCGATGCCGGTCGTAAGCGGACTGGCTTTTCCGCCCTCCATTGGTATGGTGTAAATATCTCCCATCAAGTCGAAAGCAATGGTCTTTCCATCCGGGCTTACATCCACGCTCATCCAGGTACCTTCCTGTGTAGTGAACTTGACTTCACGCTCGGGCTTCAGGGGTAAATCCTTAAATTTTGGATAGTTTAAAGAGTCTTTTTTTGTACTATCCATTAGGATAGGTTGTTCAACTTTGGAACTTGGGAAGAACAGATCAGCAGATTTGGGCATAATCGCCGCAGCACTGATCGTTCCCCCCAAGGCCAGCAAAAGTGCCGGTTGGGTAAGTTTTTTCATTCTAATTTGGGTTTGGGCAATGAATCTAACAGGAAGTATTCTCTTTCAAAAAGATTTTCACAATCCAGTGGAAAATAGACCATTAACGGACACTTATTGATCTACCCTCGACGATAGCTCTACTTGAATGAGAGAATCCAAATGGACCATAGCGGGCAAAATGGCTTGGATTCGTGTTTGGGCTATGTAAGTGTTGCTTTTATGCACCTGAATAAACTGGAGAAAATCCGGTTTGAAGATCACCTGAGGATCTGTGATCACTCTTTGAATGATTTGGTTTCCATTTCGGTCGATCAAAACCCGTTCTGTCAAGGACTCCATTAATTCCTCTTCTTTTGAATCTGAATCCTCCAATCTCTCAAGTATTTTCTCTGTTCTTGGAATAAGGAATTCATATAAGTCTACCATTCGGGTTCGGATAGAATCGTTGGAAATCTTCTCTATCCCACTGGATTTGATAGAACCATAGGGTCCCGAGTTGTATTGAAAAAGTGTCTCGTATCTAGTCACTTGAAAATACTTGCTGATAGAGTCTTGAATGGCCACTTTGGTTTCCCTGAATTGGAGCAACTTATCTACAGCTTGTCCTTTTTGCCGAAGCCTCTCTACCATTGAGCCGAAGTAACCCTCATCCTTCTTGATCACATTCGAAAGCTCTCTGAGCATTTTTAGCTCATAGTTCCGGATTTTTTTCTCCTCATTCCAGTTGTTGATCTGCAAGGCAATCAGGATACCAATGACCACCAAAAAAATCTCCCCTATTGCATAGAGGAGATATCTTGAAAATCGGTTTTCCTGAACTAGCTGATGGCGGATTTTTTTTAGGAAAGGAAGCATGATGAGCCGGATTACCCAATCAATTTACTTCAAAAACCCGTACAGGATTTGATTTATTTTTGAGAGCTATTTCACCGACCGCATTTAAGTTAAACCCTCCTGAAAGACTTTCTGCACATTTGTCCAAAATCAAGATCTGACTTGGATTAGCTGCATTTTGGAGTCGTGAGGCCACATTGACCACGTCTCCGATGACGGTATAATCCAGCCGTTTTAGTGACTTGGAGCCAATATTTCCAGAGACCATTTCACCGGAATTGATTCCGATCGAGACTTGAGGTTTAAAATGTGATTTGAATGAATATTCAGGGATAGCATTCATTTTTTCCCGGATTGCCAAGCAAGCCTTCACCGCTCTTTCAGTGTGATTTGGACCTTGGAACACAGACATTATTGCATCTCCGATAAACTTATCCACGCTTCCCTTTTCCTCAATGATTTCTTTGACCATCAGATCAAAGTACTCGTTGAGCAAGCCTACTACTGTATTTGGGTCTTCTGACTCAGAAATCTTAGTGAATCCCACAAGGTCGATAAATGCCACTGTCGCTTGGATAGTCTCATTTTCCATAAGAGCTGACTCGATTTCCTTTCCACCCATAAAGTTGAGCACCGTCTCATCGACATACATTTTGAGGATGTTGTTTTCCCTCATGGCTTGGATGGTCCCTTTCACCTGATTGATATAGTTCAGGGTCTTTTCCATAGTGATCTCCAAATCCTGAAAATCAACTGGCTTGGTTACAAAATCAAAGGCTCCAAGATTCATCGCTTTACGGATATTTTCCATATCGCCGTAGGCCGAGATGATGATAGTTTTTGTGAGTGGGTTTTTCTCTTTGGTGTTGGAAAGAAGCGTCAGCCCATCCATCACCGGCATGTTGATGTCGCTGAGTATGATGTCCACGTCTGGATTTTCTTTCAAGATGTCTAGGGCAAGTTGACCATTTAGCGCAAAAAGCATCTCGTATTCTCCCGACCGAATTTTTTGTCGATACTTCTGTCTGAAGAGCATTTCCAAATCTTCCTCGTCGTCAACGACCAATATTTTTGCCATGTTATTTCTTAGTAAGCAATTCTGCTATCTCATTTTTCAGGGACTCGAAATCCACAGGTTTGGTAAAGAATCCTTTCGCTCCTGAATTTATAGCTTTATGGTAATTTTCTCGATCTCCATATGCCGAAATCATACTTACCTGTATGTGTGGGAATTTGGATTTGATATTTTCTAAGAGCTCCAATCCACTCATACCAGGCATATTGATATCAGAAAAAACATATACCACATCGGGAGAGTCAGACTTACTCAGAAAATCAAGCGCTTGCTGACCGGAGAAAGCAAACTCTACTTCCAGCAGCTTGCTTTTTATTTCACGTCTAAACTTCTGAAGAAACATGATTTCTACATCCTGCTCGTCATCTACTATCAAAATTTTCATTGTTTTAAAAAGTTAAAGTGTCTTTTCAGATATCCTAGGGACTCGGTTGAGAAAATTACCTGTAGACTTACATAACAAAGCCCTTGTTGATCACATTATTTCACAATTAGCAATCAATTGGAGCGCTAGTGGAAGCCATTAGAATAAAATTTTGATCTATTGATTTAAACTAAGTTATCACCTTAATAAAAATCCTTGATATCTGCCAAATCCCGTTTCCAATTTAGCTTTATATTCCAATTCAACACCAATTAATTTGCTTTACAAAGAACAAAAAATGGGTTTTTGATCTACTTTGAAATGAAATGTAATTTTGACTCAGGTTTGGATTGGAATTTCTTTTACCGATCAGATTAGTTTCCAGATTGAAGATTGGAAATCTCTTTCTTGAGTGATTCAAAATCAACAGGTTTGGTAAAAAACCCCTTCGCACCAGAGTTGATTGCTTTGTTGTAGTTTTCACTGTCGCCATAAGCCGATACCATACTCACATGGATTTGTGGAAACCTTTCCTTGACAATAGCCAGCATTTCGAGTCCACTCATCCCGGGCATATTAATATCCGAAAATACATAGACCACTTGAGGGGGATTTTCACTTCCCAAAATCTCCAATGCTTCCTGACCCGAAAATGCAAATACGAGTTCGAGCTGACCGCTGCGGATTTCTTTCCTCAATTTCTGACGAAAAAGGTCCTCTACATCTCTCTCATCATCTACAATTAAAATCTTCATGTCGTAAAAATTCAGGATGTGACTTTGGGTAATTGAATGCTAAATGTTGTAAACTCTCCGATCTTGGAGCTTATCTCCAGACTACCTTCATGGGATTGGATAATATCATGGGTAATACTCAAGCCGAGACCTGTGCCTTCTGTTCCTTTTTTGGTGGTAAAAAAGGGCATCAATAACTTATCACGAATGTCATCGGGTACCCCCGGACCATTGTCTTCTACCTCGATCAAAACCTTATCCTTTAGATCTTTGGTACGTACAATGACCTTTGCTTTGTATTCGCTTCCTTCTTTGGCGATTTTGTCTCTCATCGCATCAAAAGCATTTTTCACCAAGTTTAGAATTACTCTGCTGAAATCTTCAGAATTCAGATCCACTTTAGGCAAAGACTCGTCCAACTCTAGCTGTACATCCACGTTGATCGGATTAGGATTGGCACGCATGCCATGAAAAGCGAGGTTTGAATATTCTTTTATCAGGGCATTTAGATCTGTGGGATCTTTTGTGCCTGTACCTCCTCGGGAATGCATGAGCATGGATTTGACGATACCATCGGCTCTAGATCCGTGATGTCGTATTTTCCCCAAATTTGACTTCACATCACTCAGTAAATCTTGGATATTGTCGACCTCGGGGGAATTTGGCAACTTCTGAAGTTCTTCCTCTATCTCATCAAGGAAGTCCTGGCTGAGTTCAGAAAAGTTGTTGATAAAATTCAGCGGGTTTTTGATTTCGTGTGCAATCCCTGCGGTCAACTGACCCAAGGAGGCCAGTTTTTCCTGCTGAATCAACTGCTCCTGTGTCGATCGCAGACTATCCAAAGCTTCCTGTAGCTCCTCCTTCTGTTGGTAGATTTCAAAAGTTCTTTCACTGACCAAGCGCTCCAGTTCATTTTTCTTTTCTTGGGCTATATGAAACTGACGCTCTTTTTCCTTGGCTATCAGTTGTTCCAGCTTTCGCTCTTTTATCTGTTTTCTGTGGTTGAACCACATGGTGACAGCCCAAATAAATGCAAATACTCCAGCTGCGTCAATGTAGGACTCTATCGAATCATAAAAATCCTGGTCATAGAGTTTCAACAAAAAACGCAACAATGACACCCCAATAATTGGAAGCGGAGTAATCGCCAGATTTTTATGCTTGTCAAATGCAGGGGTATTGACGATAAAGTAAATAATACCACCCACCAGCACAAAAGAAAAGAACTGATAAAGAAAAACAGGTGGCAGCTCAGTATTGGTCACTACAGCCAAGACTCCTGATAGGATCATCCCGTAGTTGAGATACTTTTTTAAATCCTCTTTAAGCCCTTCGAGCTCACTACTTTTCTTGAGGTAGTATAGAAGAAATAAGGAAATGAGGTTAATAAAAGTCATTTCAAACAGTCAATTTTTCAAGAGAAGCCTGTACAAATTATAATTTCATTCTAATTTGAAAAAAACCAGAAGATTAGCAATACACCCATTCAATTTAAAAACACCTATTTTTTGATTTAAGCCACGCTTACCCAAAATTTCTCTTGATCCTAGAGCTTTCTTCATCTGATAGTGTCCTTACTGAACAATTTCCTTCCACCAGGAATCATCAAATATTCCGATGATTTCTATTCTAATGTGATTTTTTAACTAAGGAATTTGAAATTTTCCATACTATTTTGACAACAACGCATACTTCATCACAGGTAAATATGCCATTCAAAATCATTGAGTTTTTGGTAAAGTCAGACTGAATTTTGTCCACTCTCCCACTTTGGTGGAAATATCCAATTCGCCTTTATGCGCCTTAATGATATCATGGGTAATGCTCAATCCGAGACCTGTCCCTTCTGTACCTTTTTTGGTAGTGAAAAACGGCATGAGAAGTTTGTCTTTGATATCATCCGGCACACCAGGACCGTTGTCTTCTACTTCAATAAGAATTTTGTCTCCCAGATCTTTAGTTCGGACTTCCAGCTTGGCTTTATAATCTGAACCGACTTTTGCTATTTTTTCACGCATGGCATCAAACGCATTTTTGGTCAGATTCAAAATAACACGACTAAAATCTTCCGAATTAAGGGGCACTTTAGGTAGATTTTCCTGAAGCTCGAGTCCTATATCCACATTAATCGGATTTTTGTTGGCGCGCATTCCGTGAAACGAGAGGTTTACATATTCCTTAATCACCTCATTGATGTCTGCAGGCTCCATAGCCCCGCTGCCACCCCTGGAATGCATGAGCATGGATTTTACGATTCCATCAGCTCGTCCTCCGTGATGCTTGATTTTGGTCAGGTTGGTTTTGACATCTGTCAAGAGATCACGAACGTTTTCCACAGCATCAGAATCTTCCATTTTATCCAATTCCTCTTCGATCTCATCAATAAATTCAAGACTAAGCCCAGAGAAGTTGTTTACAAAATTGAGCGGGTTTTTGATCTCATGGGCGATGCCTGCAGTCAACTGACCTAGTGAGGCGAGTTTTTCCTGCTGAATCAACTGCGCTTGGGTGGATTTGAGATTTTCGTGAGCAGCTTCCAGCTTGGTGTATGCTTTTTCTATCTCTTTTGCCTGTGCAAGTTCTCGCTCTCTGGCTTTTTCTTGCTCGGCCTTGATGACCATATTTCGCTGATACCGGTGCACCGGATAGAATAGGGAAAGAAATGCCACCGCATAGATAGCAAATGCCCACCAGGTACGGTACCAAGGTGGAAGCACTTTAAATGAATAACTGATCGGTTCAGTCCATTGACTTGCCTCACCTGCGCTTGGCCCAATAAATCTTGCCTTTACCTTGAATGTGTAATCCCCTTCCTGAATGTTACCAAATGTCGCACTGGTTTTTTTAAGGATAGGGCTCCATTCTTCGTCATACCCTTCCAAAATGTATTGGTATTCGACCAAGTTTGGCTTTGCCAGCTCGTTGGTTCCGAAGTCGATGTTGATGTGATTGTGACGGTAGGGAAGCTCCAGGTCCAAAGGGATTGGAAAAAATGGACTCAAGCGGTCATACGCCAGATTTTTAAAGCGTTTTTGAAAGGCCGACCGATCTGCTTCGTTCAGAATTTTGCCATAGGTGCTGAGCTCGTCAAAGTTTACAAGAGTGGAGTCTTCTCCTATTTTCAGTGTTTCCCAAGAGATTACTTCCTCATTGATACGCACTTGCTTCAAAAAAATCTTTGGCAATTTCGTATTTCTGACCAAAGCATTGTAATCAAATCGCACCAAGGCTGTCTTGTTGCTGCCCGTTCCCGCCCAAAGAACACCTTGGCTGTCTTCAAACATGGCATTTTGCCCATCAGTGAGGTCTTTTACCGGATAGCCTGTTTCCGAATTAAAAATCTCAATATTTTTCAAAGCGAACTCATTGGCCTCATTGCCGTTGACAAGGTCAAAAAACGCAATACCCAGATTGGTACCGATCGCCATTTTGCCTGATTTCGTCGGAACGATCTGCAAAATCACATTGTCCGGCAATCCTTGCTCTATTCCGAAGGACTTTAATGTAGACAAGGCCTGCAGTTGATCTTTGCCTTTTAAAAATTCAGAGATGGATCTTTTTGGCAAAAACCCAAGACCGTGCAAGGTTCCAATCCAAAGGTTGCCCTCTTGATCTTTCTTCAACTGCATGATCTCATTATCCACCAAGCCTTGTTCAGTAGTGAGGTTGGTAAATTTTTCACCGTCAAAATAACTTATTCCTCCGTCTACTGCGCCTATCCAAATCCCTCCTTGTTTTTCAGGCAACAGGGTAAGAATGACTTGGCCTGCCAATCCTTGATCTGTACCGTAGTTTACAAAACTTTCCCCGTCAAATCGAGAAATTCCCCCGCCATCGGTCCCTATCCAAATAATGCCGTCTTTATCTTCTGCTATGGCTAAGATCTCATCAGAGGGGAGTCCTTGACGGCTGGTATAGGTAGTAAAGGTTTTGCCGTCATACTTACTGATTCCTCCGCCACCTGTTCCTATCCAGATATTTCCGTTTTTATCCTCTATGATAGAATAAACAATCTCACCCGCCAGTCCCTGAGATAGAGAATAAGTGGTAAATCCATTCCCATCAAATCTTGTAAGTCCACCTCCGGCGGTACCAAACCAAAGGTTGCCAGACTTATCTTCCAAGGTGCTGAGCACAATATTGCCTCCCAATCCTTGATTGATAGTGAAGCTTGTAAATGAACTTCCGTCAAATCGGCTGACTCCACCCCCATCTGTTCCAAACCAAAGCTTTCCCGACTCATCCAATGCAATCGTCAGGACACTATTTGCAGGCATGCCCTGATCTCGGGTGAAGCTTGTAAATTTGCCGTCAAATCGGCTTGCGCCCCGTTCCGTACCGAACCAAATGGCGCCATTGTCATCTTCAGAAATAGATCTGACGATGTTATCAGCCAAGCCATCCTTAATTGAATAATTCACGAACGCCGTACCATCATACCGGCTTACTCCCCCTCCTATAGTACCGATCCAAATAGATCCATCAGAAGCCATGTAAAAACTTCGGACTCGGTTGCCGGCAAGACCGTCCAATTCTGTGAAATTGGTAAATGTCTTGCCATCAAAGCGGCTAAACCCACCCCCGTTGGTTCCAAAATATAAAATTCCTTTTTTATCCTTCGCCACTGCTATCACGACGTCATCTGCCAAACCATCTGCTTTGGTGTAATTGGTAAATGTGCTGCCATCAAACTTGCTTACCCCACCACCTCCTGTTCCAAACCACAGGTGGCCATTTTGATCTTCGGTGATTCCAAAAACCACATCATCGGCCAAGCCGTCCTCAAAAGTGAAGTTGGTAAATGAAAATCCGTCAAATCGGCTGACTCCTGATATCGTCCCAAACCAAATCGCTCCCTTGCTATCCTCAAAGATACTTCGGACAGTATTTCCAGTAAGGCCTTGGGATGTGGTATAGTTGGTAAAGGAATTTCCGTCATACCGACTTACTCCACCTCCATTGGTGCCAAACCAAAGATGCCCTCGGCTGTCCAGTAAAGAACAATTCACTGCATCCAGTGCAAGTCCATCCTCTGTGGAATAGGTTCGAAATTGAGAAATACCACCCTCTCCGAGTAGGTAAGGCGATCCTTTCTCATTTTTAATCACTTCTCCATTTGGATCATTGAGCATCAACAGGTCCTGAGACCTTGGGGCCAAAAGGGGAAAAGATAAGTATTCTCCATTTGGATCTTGAAAAGAATAATATCCTCCATCTTTTTGGGGGATGCTGACGGACCTTGGAGGTGGAGTATCTTTCAAATAAACCGTTTGAGGCTGCAAAGAATCTGGCAATTGAGAAATCTGAATTTGGGGTGGAGGGAGCAAAGAATTACTTTGCACCCCGTATTCAGGCTGAGTTTTGCCACAGGCAAAAAGTAAAAATGCAAATCCCCAAAGAGGAAAGACGTATCTCATGAGTGAATCAAAATAGGCTTTGAGCAAGGATTTTGAGCCCTTTCAAAATTTGAGGAAAAAGATAGGGATTTCTGACATGATAAAAAATGTTGAAAAAAAGCTGATTTATTCATCTTAAATGTAATGGCAAATGATGTACTCAAAATTCAGTAACCGATTGATTACAGACCATGTACTGGTTTTCAATGCTAATTGTCCATAGACCCAATCCGGGATTTAAAGAAAAAGTAACTCAGCATACCCCCAACCAAGCCGCCAAAATTGGCAGCATGGTCTACTTTATCGAAAAAACCAAGTACAAAAATGAGGATTAAATATCCAGAAATTATCCATGGTTTAATGTCAGTGATAACAAGTGTTTGGGTATTGAGTCCATGCAAACAATACGCCGAAATCAATCCAAGTGCAAGCGAACTCGCTCCCCCTACCCAATAAATAGGATGGAAGTATATACTGACCAATCCTCCCAAAATTAGTGAGCAGAAGGATAAAAGTAGAAAACGTGATGATCCGATCTTTTTTTCGAAATCACCTCCCAAATACCCTAGAATGAGCAAATTAATTATTCCGACTACAGGTCCTGTTGAGAGAAATCCAAATGTAATCAATCTATACCATTCACCTTGGACTACCTCTACTCGCCTTAATCCTCCCCAGTCACCTAAGAAAGGATGATCTAAAAACCCTCCAATTACCCCCGAACAAGCCATCAAAAATCCTACTGTCAGCAGAATCCAAAGAAATGAAACTGTAACCGGTTGGTTTTTGCTATAGGAGAATTTATCTAGGATTTCGTCAAGCCAAGACCTGTGACGCTTACTCGCCAATCTGTAATTTTTCAAAAACCCTTGCCTACTTTTTCCAAAAAACAGGACCCCTAAAAATAGAAAGCTACCAATACACCAAGCGAAAAAAATCCAATGTCCAGTCCTACCTAAACGGATATCAAATGGCTTGATTTCCGCCTCTAGAATAATAAAATTGTTTTGAGAATTTAAGTTTAATAACCTAGAAATAGCTTGATTGTAAATCAAAAAATCTTCGGATTTTGATAGTCTTCTAAAATACTTCGCCTCTTTGAAGTTCCAAGTCTCCATCTTTTTGAGACTTTCTTGCTTGAATTTTTCAAATTGTTTTTCCTTTTCTGCATCAGAAGCCCGATTCGACATACTTTCAGTAAATCTCACTCCATACCATACTTGAGGGACATCAGGAATCATTTCCCAAGTCGTATTTAAAAACGGACTGGCAAAAAACAGCTCAAAATGAAGGGTACTATTGGATTTCCCCGAAGTAGTCCAATCCCACGACATGGCCCCCCAGTTGGGAGGAATTTCATAATTATCGATCGTGTAAAAGTTGGTCTTTGGCGTTAAAACCAAATGAGAAGGATAATCAAGGATTGTGAGCTTCCCGAATTTTTTTTCCACATAATTTCCAGTCAATAGCAACATAGCCATCCCCGTTATAAATGAGATCAAAGTCAGGCCATCTTGAGCACGGTCATTGTTCTTTGAAAAGTAAATCCAAAGGATACGGTGACGATAAATGAATAAATACACCAAACCCATCAGAACCAGAGGAATGACAAATTCCAGAGCTCCTTCCATAAATTGGAAAGAGAAATTTGGATTTAGAGGAACCAGAGTAAAGTATCTAAACAATCCAAAAATCGGAACCAAACCCACAGTCATCGCCAAATGAGCAGGAAAGAGGATTCTGAGCTTAAGAAAGAAGTCTTTCAAGATAAAATTAGAATTTCCTCAATAATATAACTTTTAGTACAAAAAAACCGGCCACTTTGCAGTGACCGGTTTTCGTGAATAAATGGGCAAAGACGTTATTGTCCCATCATGAAAATGGCATTACTCAGGACCAATTTGCCGCTTTCCCAGAATCCTCTGAAAATAGGGTTATCCACGAAGTAAACGATCTGTCCTCGACCCTGATTTTCAGCACCGATGACCATGGAGTTGCCCATATGGGATTTGATCTTGTATCCGATGTATCCGGTACGGTAAGAATCATTGCCTGCAATAATCCCTGCATTGACACCTCCTGTGAGGTAGGCAAATCGGTTGGAGTTATTTTTCAAGGTGTAGAATTTACCTCCCGTACCATAGCCTAGCGGATGGGTCTCATCCATTTTGATTTCGTAGATCGCTCCGGCTGTGCCACTTGAGATGTCCAATCGCTCTCCCTCGGTGTAAGGCTCCAATCTTTCCACTTTTGCCAACTCTTGGGCCACTTTATCCGCAGCCTTTTTCTCCTCGTCGGTATCAAAGGTTTTCAGTTTGAATCCTTCTTTGTTGGCGAATAAGTTAACAGAAGCATCAATCGCGATCAGTTTTCCTCCTGCTTTTACCCAGTCGGTCAATTTGGTCTGAGCTCCGGCATTCAATGCAGCTCCAAAAACCGATGGTAAAATGATCACATCATACTTGCTTAGGTCATAGCTACCCATGGCTGAGGCGTCCAAATTGCTCAAAGGATAGTCAAGGTCCTTCTCGAAGAAGTGCCATACTTCACCATAGTTGAGCGAAGAAGTTCCGTTTCCACCGACCAAAGCGACTTTCGGAGCTTTGATCACTCGGATATTTGGTGATCCAAAGTCTTTCCCCTTGTCCACATAGCCCGTTTGGGTGGTGGCCAAAGTCACTCCAAAGCGATTGGCGGTTTCTGTTACTTTTTTGTCAAAGTCCGCTACATATTCATTGCCACCTTTGGTGATCATCAGCGTGCCGGCAGGATAGCTTTTACCTTCTACGACGAATGGATATTCTGCATAGCGAACACGGATTTTCTGATTGAGAAGAGCCGCTAGAAAGGCCGCGTCGCGAGTTCCTTGCCAAGTTGCCAAATAGGCCACAGGTGTGCTGCTTATTGAATTGGAAGAAAAAGCAGGCTTCTCATAAGCTCCACTTGCATCTAGGCGAGTCTCCATGGCATAAGCCTTCAACCCATAAGCATAAGGCATCGCCCAGCTGGTGATGTCATAAGTGATGGAATCATTGAGCGTCGGATTTGGCTCGAAGAGCACCTGAGTCAACACAGACTTTGGCTGGTAGGCATTGATCACGATGTCTTGGTCTGAGGTAGAAAAAATTACCCCTGACTTTCCACTTTGGTATTCAAATCCTTTCAAACCAGCTTTTGCTCCGGCTTTGCCATAGCGGATGCCGTTTTTGTCCAAAAGCTCCAGCAACTTGGCCACCTGAGCAGGATTACTTTCTGCCTTAATCACAAAGCTTTTGTATTTCCCTTTAGGGTTGGTTGAGTTGTTTTTGAAATAGTTGGCAAACTCTGTGACCAGCCTTTTGGAATTCTGACTGGTAACCTCTGCCGCTGACATGGCAGCGGTGTAGTGACCCGCGATTCGACCGCTGAGCGTCACGGTGTCTCCGATTGAATTGTAGACTCCGATGCCTGCTCGACCGCTACCTCCTTGCTCGATGGTCATCCCAATTGCACCGTTGTACATGGGATAAGTGTCACCGTAAGATGGATACAAGAGGTCAAAGCGCTCCTTGGTGAAGTAAAATCTGCCCATCTGATCAAAATACTTGGCGGTATTACGCCCAAAAATATCCTGAAACTCATGCTGGAAAGGCGTCAACTGCTCGTGAAGTGGCTCTGCAGCCGGTGCCATGTAGAAGGGCTGATCGATGCCCTGCTCGTGAAAATCCAAGTGAAGCTGTGGCATCCACTGCTGGTACATCTTGAGTCTTTGCTGAGATTCTACCTGCACTTGCCAAGCCCAATCTCGGTTGAGGTCAAAGAGGTAATGATTGGCTCTGCCTCCTGGCCATGGTTCGTTGTGCTCCATGGACTGTGGGTCTGGCTGTAGACGTGTGTTCATCTTTTGATTGTACCACATCGCATAGCGGTCACGCCCGTCAGGGTTGATGCAAGGGTCGAGGATGATGACTTGATTTTTCAGCCATTCCTGTGACTTGGGATTTTTGGGATCTGCCAAGGTGTAAAAAGTGGAAATAGCAGCTTCCATCCCTACAGACTCATTGCCATGGACATTGAAAGACATCCAATTGATCGGAATCTCAGTGCTTGGTGAGCCTTCCATCAGACCTGCACGCTTGAGGTTATCGGTGCGGATTTGCTCCAGACGGGCCATGTTTTCCGGGCTGGATAGAATCGCAATGATCAGCGGTCGCTTTTCATTGGTTTCACCGTATTGGATCAGTTTGATGTTAGTGTTTTGCGAAGCGACATGCTCAAAGTAATCCACCATGCGGTGATGGGGAGTAAATCGGTCTCCGGGCTTGTAGCCCAAAAATTGCTCGGGGGTCTTCAGCTGAGCCATTGCCGCCCAAACCAAGGCCAAAGCAAACGTCAGGGTGAGTATACTTTTCTTCATAAGGAAAATTTTATTCGGGTAGAAAGTTAAATGCTTTTAACGGTGAAGGAAGAACCAATCAGAGAAAAGTAGATGGATCGATCAGAAAAATAGAATTCCACTTAAATGGAAGAGCGATAAATTTTCAGTTTCACTACTGCTAATTGACTATTGTGTTTACTGGGTAACTTAAAAATTCCGAATCTGAGGTGATGATCTCCAAATCTTCAATGATTGCTTGAGCGATCAGAATTCGATCGAATGGGCCCTTATGAAAAAAATGCGAATCGGAGTTTTTAATCACATGAAGTTGGTTGATTGGAAGGAGTGCAAATCCACTCTCCAAGATAATTTTCACCAGTTCATCTAACTCTATTTTCAATTCAAGTTATCCCAAACTCATTTTTATCCCAGTTTCCCATAGGGATGCCACACTTACAAAGCATGCTTCGGAATTTTCAATGGTGGTTTTGGACCTAAAAGTTAATTGGGGATGGTCAGAAATGAACCAAATTAGGATGTGGGTATCGATTAAAAGTTTTTTCATTGGTATTCCTTAAAATCTTCCAAAGGATCATCAAAGCCATCCTTGATAAAAATCTTATCCTTTGCCAGGCCTGCAACTCTCTTTTTCTTTCTTTTTGAAGACATAGAATGAAGCAGGCTGTCCATAAATTGGACAACCTGCTTTTTTAGATCCTCTGGCAAGGATTGGTATTTTGAGAAAACTTCAGCTTCTGACATGACGAAATTTAATCAAAATCAGTCCTTTATCAAAAATCATTGAACCGCCTTTACCGTCACTTCAATGTTTCCTCTGGTCGCTTTGGAATACGGACATACCTGATGGGCTGCATCTACCAATTGCTGGGCGTGGGCTAGGGACTCCGCATGAGGAATTTTGACTTCGATATCCACCGCCAATCCGAAGCTGTCAGGTCCATAGTGACCCAAATGCACTTTGGCTTTGATCTCGGAATCTCTCAGGCTGGTCTTTCCGGCTACTGCGCCCAAAGCGCCACCGAAACAAGCTGCATAGCCTGCAGCAAAAAGTTGCTCAGGGTTAGTCTTTCCACCATCGCCCCCAATTTCTTTTGGCATGGCCACTTCAAAATCCAACATGCCATCTTCCGTACGCACGTGCCCTTTTCTTCCTCCGGTATTGACCGCTACGGCGGTGTAATCCACAATCAGTTTTTCCATCTTACTTTTTAATTGATTTTAAGTTTTCCAATAAGCCCTCTAGTTGGAGAATCGCCCGATCAGCAGATTTTCCCAATCCTTGGGCTAATTGGCTTTCCAACTCCCGAATGCCTTCCAAAGTTTTGGATTGAAGGGTCTTTCCGGGATAGGTCAGATGAATGCTGACGGTCCGCTCGTCAGCATCACCTCGTTTTCGCTTCAGGAGGTTTTGAGACTCCAGCTTTTTCAACAAGGGAGTCAAGGTTCCCGAATCCAAACTTAGTCTAGCTCCCAGTTCGTGGACTTTTAGTCCATCCTCCTGCCAAAGGATCGAAAGCACCAAAAATTGCAAATAGCTCAATCCAAAGTCATTCAGCTTCACTTGGATCTGCTGAATCAACAATCTGGAACTGGTGTAGAGCAATTGGGAAAGGTGGAGAGAGGGAAATTCGGTAGGATTCATAAGCAAAAACAGGATTGAATACAATCTACTTGTTTCCAATCCTGTTAGCAAAAATTACTTCCAAAATTCCTGACTTATGTCCTCCCTACTTAAAGGGAAAGTCCGCGCTGATAGGTATAGTGAAGTTTTTTGTTAGCTTCGGCATCTGTAAATACTTGAGCTATCGGATCCCATTTGAGCGGCCTTCCCAATTCATGAGCAATGTTACCAATCGTACAGGCGGTGCAGGTACTGTGGCCTACCTCCACGGGTACAATCGGGTCTTTGCGCTTGCGGATACAGTCAATGAAGTCGATATGGTGCGCTCCAAAACTGAAATTCTCAGGTTCTTTTCCGATTTGTAAGTCGGCAATGGAAGTGTCGTAGTTCCCTCGGGAAACTTTGATCCAGCCTTTTTCTCCTAAAAACTTCACTCCTTGTCTGCCTTCGTCAAACTTGGTGATCAGCATTTCCACCCCTTTGGCATAGCGGTACGTAAGTGGCTTGTCTCCAGAAGCGGGGATGACTTCTACAGGACCGTTTCGATCCATGCTGAGTCCCCATTGAGCAATGTCTATCATGTGTGCACCCCAGTCGGTCATCAATCCTCCACCAGTCTCGCGGTACCATCTCCAAGCTCCCCAAGCGGACTCATTTTTCTCAGGATTCAGCGTAATCCCAGGATTGAGGAGATCATTGAAATGGAGAGTAGGAATCGGTCCAAGCCATTTTTCCCAGTTGAGTCCGGCTGGGATTTCTTCTTTAGCAAGATCATAGGGTTTAGGATGTGGGTTTTCGCCCACGTGCACTAGGACTTGGGAGATTTTGCCCAGCTTGCCTCGCTGCACATGCATGGCAGCAGTCTGGAAATTCACCGCGGCACGTTGCATAGATCCTACTGCAAGCACGATCCCGTTTTCACGGACGGCCTTGACCAGTTCTTGCCCTTCCTTGATGGTAAACGTAAGTGGTTTTTCTAAGTATATATCCTTCTTGGCACGGCAGGCATCGATCGCCATGATGGCATGCCAATGATCGGGCGATGCAATTACCACCGCATCTACTTCTGGATTTGCCAGCAACTCGCGGTAATCTTCATAAAGCTTGGGAGCGATGTAGGTTTTGCCTGCTTCAGTCATGTTCTTTTGGACACGGAGGGCGAATCGTTCTCTTTTGATCGCATACACATCAGCTCCAGCCACCACTTCCACACCTGGAATTCGCATGAAGTTATTCAACAAGCCCATCGCTTGAAGGCCCACTCCGATAAAGCCCAATCGGACTCGCTCATGTGCTGCTGCAAAGGAAGATGTGGAAGAAGAGGCTAAGGAAAGGCCGGGGAGCAGGCTCAATCCTGCGGAGGTCAATAAACTGGCGCCAAGGAATTTTCGACGAGAAAAAGAACTGGAACTCATGAGGTTTATGGGTTTAAAGTGATTTCTAAGATTAGCGAAATAAATTACCTGAAATCCTTCGCCTTTCGAAATTTCGAGAGGTCAATTTGATAAAGGCAGGGAAATACCCGATGAAAGGAATCGTTTCATGACTTTTCTCAGGACCAAGGATTGAACTCTTTTCCCCGGTTTTTACTTTCTTGCCATAGAAATTTTCTATCAAAATGACCATTCAACAGCTGGAGTATCTCATCGCCGTGGATAAGCATCGGCATTTTGGCAATGCGGCCGAATCCTGTTTTGTGACTCAGCCTACGCTCAGCGCCCAATTGAGCAAACTGGAAAAAGAACTCGGTGTGATCCTTTTTGACCGAAGCAAAATGCCTGTCATCCCGACAGAAATCGGCGTTCAGATCATCGCTCAAGCCAAAAAAGTGGTCTCTGAAAGCAAGGGTATTCTCGAGCTGGTCGCCCAATTGAAGGGAGACATTTCAGGGACGATCAAGCTGGGTATTATCCCAACTTTGGCGCCTTACCTTCTGCATTTATTCATCCGAAGGTTTCTGGAAAAATACCCCAATGTCAAACTGGAAGTACAAGAAATGGTGACCGAAGAGGTAGTCCGGAGACTCAAAAATGACGAACTCGACCTCGGAATCGTGGTGACGCCTTTGGACGAACCGGGAATACTGGAAAAGCCGATGTTCTATGAAAAGTTCTATGCCTATTTTTCAAAAGATCACGAACTGCTGAGGGAGAAAGAAATCCGACCCGAACAGTTGAAAAAAGAAGAGCTGTGGGTCCTGCAGCAGGGGCATTGTTTCCGCGATCAGGTGATCAGTTTTTGCGATCAAAGCCTGTCGGGTCATAAAAATTTTCATTACGAAAGTGGCTCTTTGGAAGGCCTTCGGAATATGGTCAATCGCTACAAAGGGCTTACCCTGCTGCCGGAGTTGGCCACGAAGGAACTCTCCGAAGAAGAAAAATCCAGGCTTAGGCCTTTTCTGGGAACCGCACCTACCCGCGAGGTCAGCATCATCCTCAATCGCAGTTTTCTAAAGCAAAAATTGGTGGAATTGCTCTATCGTGAGATTACCGATTCCATTCCTCAAGAAATGACCTCAAAGGCTCATGGAAAAATTGTGAGGTTTAAGTGATCACGAAAGCTTAGGCAAAAAAAATGGCCTCTTTTAGAAGGCCGTTTCCTTATTTTTTCAAAATCGCTTTCCAGCCTTTCTCTTCGATCTGTGCGGCAGATTCCTCCACTTTTTCACGAAGACCTGTTTTAAAGGCATCCATCTTTTTACCAATCTCCAAGTCGTAAGCACCTACAATCGATGCCGCCAAAATCCCAGCATTTTTTCCTCCATTGAGCGCTACAGTTGCCACAGGAATCCCACTAGGCATCTGCAAAATGGACAGAATACTATCCCAACCGTCAATCGAATTGGAGCTTTTGACAGGCACTCCAATCACTGGCAGGCTAGTGAGAGAGGCCACCATCCCAGGCAAATGGGCGGCCCCGCCAGCTCCGGCTACGATGACTTTGATCCCACGTTCGCGTGCCGATTCGGCATAGTCGATCATGCGTCTTGGAGTCCTATGGGCACTCACCACAGTGAGTTCGTAAGCGATTCCGAGTTCTTCGAGAAACTGGGCAGCTTCTGCCATGACAGGGAGGTCAGATTGACTTCCCATGATGATTCCTACCTGTGGGTTCATGAGATGGATTTTATTTTAATCAGTTCTTTGATGCGGTGTGCGCGTTCTTTCAGTGCGGGAATATGCTCATCTAAAATGGTCACGTGGCCCATTTTTCGGAAAGGTTTGGTTAATTTTTTACCATAAAGGTGAATGTACACGCCCTTCTCAGCCATGGCTTCCTCTTGCCCTTCGACTATAGCGGGACCAGAAAAGCCATCTTCACCAAGGAGATTAATCATCGCAGCAGGACAACGCAGGTCAGGATTTCCCAGCGGCCAATTCATCACAGCTCGCAGGTGCTGCTCAAACTGAGAAGTAAAATTAGCCTCGATGGTATGGTGACCGCTATTATGTGGTCGGGGAGCAATTTCATTGACGAGTACTTCGCCGGATTTGGTCACGAAAAGTTCAACCGCCAAGATGCCGACCATGTCCAATTTAAGGATGACTTCCTTGGCGATTTCTTGAGCTTTAACCTCCACTTCTTGAGTGATTTCAGCAGGTGCAAAAAGGAATTCCACCAAGTTGGCTGTCGGGTGAAAGGCGCATTCTACAGCCGGATAGGCGATCAGTTCTCCTTTGGCATTTCTCGCCACGGTGACTGCGATTTCTTTGTCAAAATCGATCAGCTTTTCCAGCAGTCCAGGTGCATCAAAGGCTTGCTCCAAATCCGCCTCGGATCTCAAAATCTGGACTCCACGACCATCGTAGCCTTCTTTTCCGAGTTTATTCACCGCAGGAAGAAAAGATTTTTTGGAGACCACGTCTGCTTTATTTTCAGTCAAAACAAAGTCCGCAGTTGGGATTCCATGTTGGGCATAGAACTGTTTTTGCTCGCGCTTGTCTTGGATGAGTTTAAGGATGTGAGGCTGAGGAAATACCTTTTTCCCTTCATCTGCCAGCGTTTGGAGAGCCTCAGTATTGACTGCCTCGATCTCCACGGTGATCACATCACAGTTTTTCCCAAAAGCATACACGGTATCAAAATCCTTTAGCGAACCGACCTGAAATCGCTGTGCGATATCCTTGCAGGGTGCATTGGGGTCTGGATCGAGAATATGAATGTCCTGATTATAATTGACCGCCGACTGAATGAGCATTCGCCCAAGCTGACCGCCGCCAAGAACTCCAAGAATCTGGGTTGTGGATTGCATTGCCATAGAGTAAAGAGTGGGTAAAAGTACAAGATTCAGAGGGAAGGAAAAACTCAGGCTTCCGGACTGAATCTGATCCCCATCAATTCCATGAGTTTGTGCGCATTGAAACTGGGACATGGACCATCCTTTAGCTTGTAATCAAAGGCGATGGTCTGATCCTGAATCTCCGAGTGGAAAGAGAAATTCCTAAGTCGGGCTTCTTTTTCTGCCAATTCAGCCAATTCGATATCGTGTGTACTGATCAATCCAAATCCCTCGGTTTGCAATACCTGATGAATCAAGGCCTGCGAACCGGAAATTCGGTCTTGAGTGTTGGTCCCTTTGAGGATTTCATCCAGCATGAAAAAGACTTTTTCACCTGCCTCCAATCGGGTAATCAGACTTCGAATACGAAAAAGCTCCGCATAAAAAGAAGAAATACTTTCGCCCAAATTGTCCGAGTTTCTCATGCTGGTGTAAAGCTGAATAGGACCGAGGGTAAACTCATCAGCAAAAGGCCGAAGGCCAAGATTGACCAAAACGGCATTGATTCCAAGCGTACGCATAAAGGTCGTTTTGCCACTCATATTAGCTCCCGTAAGTAATGCCAGCTGAGCGTCCCGACCCAGTTGGATGGAATTCCCAATAGCTTTTTCTGTAGGAATGAGCGGGTGTTTGGCATTGCTGGCTCCGAGAATTAGATCCCCAGTCCAATGGCTTTTGCCAGGGTAGCCAACTTCCTGTTCGAAAGCTCCCAAGGACACCCACACTTCCCAGTTTTCAAGACTATCGGGTAGTTGTGGTAAGGAATCTGCTACTCGATTTTTCCAGTTGGCTAGGGTTAGAAAAAGCCCAAAATCAGTCCAAAACAGCAAGTTGACTGGCAAATAGAGTAGATTGAGCCGGTTTTGTGCCCAAAGCCCTATGCGATCCAAGTCCTGAAGTTGGGCGGACGCAGGAGCTTCACCGGCATATATTTTTGATTTTTCCTGTGAAAGCAATTCGGCCTGAAAATTTTCCGATTCGATTTTCTCTGCCCGAATCGCCATAGACATCACTTGAGCAGAGAGAGGAATGACCTCAGCCGCTCGCTTCAGCGGGACAAACACTAAAGACAAAGTCAACACGCCAAGCAAAATCCAAACTCCAAGAATCGCCTGAGGAACTATCTCCAATGAAATTAGAATAAGCAAAGTCAATCCACCGATAGGCCCTGTGAAGGCTAAAATTCGATGGAAAAAAGTAATTTTCTGGGGCTCGGCCAACCAGCTTTTCCAAGAGTAGAAGCTATCTTTTTCCGATCCAAACGCGATCCCTACCGACTCGATTGCTCTGAGAAATTCTGGCTTTTGCCTCAATTCCTCCACTGCTGTTGCCCGTTTTTGGGCTTGTTCCGGTGTAAACTCAGCTTTCATCAGCTGAGCCAATTTTGCTTTTCCGCCGGCTGAAGTAGTGTGGTTGAGTAATTGAAAAAGTGAATGGGATCCAAACAAATCCAAATCCCCCGAAAAAGGATGGGCTTTGTCAGCAAATTCCAGCCCATCAGGCAAAGAGGCAAGTTTACGCGACTGACGGAGGCTTTTTCGGCGATCCATCTCCTCGATGGCCAAATAGATAGCTTCCTGATGCTTTGCAGCATTGAATTTTTTGATCAAAAAGATGAAAAGCCAAATTAGCAGGATTCCGGGGATCAGCCAAAGCATATGCTCTGCCACGCCTAAAATCAAAAAAGCAAGCATCCCGAAAAACGCCCCTAACCGAAACGTACTCAATTGGACTGCTTTTTTTCGGACTGACAGAAGCTTAAGGCTCAACTCTTTACTGTCAAAATCAAATTCAATCATGGACAAAGATAGCTAAAGGAGTATAGGGATGGAGAAAATATAAATGCAACAATATTGCAATTAAAACGTGAGATGACTAGGTTTGGGAAAGATTTTTCACCCGATGAAAGCAAATGATAGGTATGGTTTAAGGGTTTTCTCCGGTTTGATACTACTGGTGGGACTGTTTGGCTTTACGGTGCCTCAAGGCCGACTTTGGGAGCTTTTCGGAAGGACTACTTTCGAAGAAAAATTCAATAAAACACATGGGGTCTATTTCTACTATCCAAAATTTAACACCGAACTGCTAGCCCTTCAGGGGAAATCAGTAGAGCTCCAGGGATTTTATATTCCCTTGGAGACCAGCAATTCCAAAACGATGATTTTGTCCAAATACCCCATGGCCGAATGCTTCTTTTGCGGCGGGGCTGGACCTGAGAGCGTGGCGGTGGTCTACCTGAAAAATCAACCTACAAAACGCCCAAAACTCGATCAAATCATCAAAGTCCGTGGCATCCTCCAACTCAACGCAACCGATGTGGAAGAGATGACCTTCATCATTCAAAACGCAGAAATTATCCCATGAATACAAGCAAAAAACTCCCCGTCACTGTCTTGAGTGGCTTTTTGGGTGCCGGAAAAACTACCCTTCTCAATCACATTCTACACAATAAGGAAGGCCTAAAGGTAGCCGTGATCGTCAATGACATGGGCGAAGTCAATGTGGACGCTCAGCTGATTGCCCAAGGAAATACCCTATCGCGAACAGATGAGAAGCTCGTCGAAATGAGCAACGGATGCATCTGCTGCACCCTCAGAGAAGATCTGATGATTGAGATCGAAAAACTGGCCCAAGAAAACCGATTTGATTACCTCCTTATCGAAAGTACGGGCATCTCCGAACCGCTACCTGTGGCTCAAACCTTCAGTTTTGTAGATGAGGAAAAAGGGATCGATCTGTCTCGGTTCAGCCGATTAGATACCTTGGTCACTGTGGTTGATGCTTATAATTTTCCACAGCAATTTGGCAGCGGAGAGACGGTTTTTTCATCGGGTCTCAATGAAGACGAGGAAGATCAGCGTTCAATTGTCAACTTGCTGACCGATCAGATCGAATTTGCCAACATCATCTTACTCAACAAAACCGACTTAGTCAGTGCCAAACAAGCGGGGGAACTCAAGGCCATATTGTCCAAGCTAAATCCCAAAGCCAAGATTTTGGAAACCCAATTTGGAAAAATAGAGCCTTCTCGAATTTTGAATACAGGCCTTTACGATTCGGCAGAATTGGAAGGGACGGAGGCCTGGCAGGAGGAACTGGAGAAAAAGCATACCCCAGAAACGGAAGAATATGGGATCAAAAGCTTTGTGTTCCGAGATCGTCGTCCGTTTCATCCGCAGCGTTTTTGGAATTATGTCGCCAAATCTTGGCCGGCTAGTATTCTCCGAAGTAAGGGCCTTTTCTACATTGCCTCAAGAAGAGATGAAGCCATCTCTTGGTCACAGGCAGGGGGAAGTCTAAAGGCTGATCCCATGGGAGTGTGGTGGGCATCGATGCCTTTCAAGCAACGCATTCAATACGCTTCTTTCATCGAAAATCAGGCTCAAATCGAGTCTAAATGGCACAAAAACTTTGGGGACCGAATGAATGAACTGGTTTTAATTGGGCAATATCCTGATGAAAAAACCATCACGGAGGAACTCAAAAAATGTCTACTTACCGACCATGAGTTGACCTTGTATTTTGCCAATAAACCTTTTGTTGATCCATGGCCGTTTTAATGTGTTAACTTGGATGTGCAATGAAAAAAAAGAAGATACCTCAAGAACCTGTCGTAGAAGAATGGGATTTCAGTGAAGGTTTTGGAATTTTGCCCACAGACATTTCCCTCACCCAAAACATCGGCTGCGTGGGCGGAAAGTCAAAAAAACAGGGTACAAGCCCCGTCAAATCAGAAAATAAAGAGTAGATTTGACTTACTTTTACTACCTATCCTTATGAAAAAGAACACCTTACTCAAGCATTTTATTCTTTCATCAGTTCTATCATTGGCGCTGTTTTCATGCAATGAGGGAATCGACTCCATTCTTCCTGAGCCAGATTTGTCATTGGTCGAAGATGAATTTGAGGTTAACAAAGTCCTTGAAGACTTGGATAACATAACCTTAACTGCTTTAGAGTCGAGCGGCCTTGGATTTAGAACCACAGCTAGTTTCAATAATCCCATATGCGCTACTGCCACACTCACCCATGACACTGCTGGCAAAAAAATCACACTTGACTTTGGCGCAGGATGTACTTCAAATGGCATCACGAGAAAAGGAAAGGTGATTTTTACCTACACGGGCAGCTTCTTAATCCCGGGCTCAAGTGTCGTTACTACTTTCCAAGGCTATGAAGTCAACGGACTTAAAGTGGAAGGAATCCGAACCATCAGCAATACTGGAATAAACATTCAGAATTTTGAAATCACCTTGGCGGTCAAAATCCAAAATGGTAAAGTTACATGGCCTGACGGGAAAATTTCTTCTTTCATCACCGATCAGGTAAGAAAGGTAACTTTGGGATCTTCAGGATATCAAGCGTCAGTGACCGGTACTGGTAGCGGCACGAGCAAAACAGGCATTTCTTATACGGCTTCTATTGCTGAGCCGCTTATCGTGACTCAATCCTGTGTAGAATCAGGAGTTTCTATTCCTAACAAGGGAAAAATCAACTTTAGCTACCTGTCTATCACCTTCACAGTAGATTATGGCACGGGAGAATGTGATAAAAAACTCACCATTTCTTATCCCGGTGGCATGAAAGAGATTGTTTTAGACTAAGTCAGTTTTTGGACAATTTAAGGATAGGCTATCTTTCGGGGTAGCCTTTTTTATTATGGAAAAAATAGAAATCAATGGGTTTCCTCATGTCAGGTTAGCATTCAATCAGCTCTCCGAGAATGAGATGCGAGTAAATGCCTTATCCTTCTTCGAAAAAATGAATGAAAGGCGAACTGTCAGAGCAATAGACTCCCGAATGGTGCCCGAAGAAATCTTGGAAAATATCATTCGCACCGCTGCTACCGCCCCCTCTGGTGCACACAAGCAACCTTGGACCTTTTGCTTGATCTCTGATCCTGAGATCAAAAGGCAAATCCGTGAAGGAGCCGAAGAAGAGGAGCGCATCAGCTATGCGGAGCGAATGCCCGAGGAGTGGAAGCAAGATTTAAAGCCTCTGGCTACCGATTGGCAAAAACCCTTTTTGGAAGAAGCTCCTTACCTGATCGCAGTATTCAAGCAATCGTATGGCTTGGAAAATGGGATCAAATCCCAACACTACTATGTGAATGAATCTGTGGGAATAGCTTGTGGTATGTTGATTACCGCTATTCATCTGGCCGGACTGGTGACCGTCACACACACGCCGAGTCCCATGAATTTTCTGAGTAAAATTCTGGGACGCTCAGAGAATGAGCGCCCCTATTTGCTTTTGCCAGTCGGATATCCAAAGGAAGATGCTTTTGTTCCTGATTTGGAAAGAAAACCTTTACATGAGGTGCTTAAGAAGTATTAAAAAAGCTTGAAAGGGTGAATTGAGTTAATCCGCTTTTTGATTAATCACGCGCTGCGGGAATGGAATCTCGATGTTTTTCTCCCTGAAAGTGTTGTTGATTTTTTCCATGGTCTCAAAATAAACAGGCCAAAGATCATCTGTCTTGGTCCAAGCTCTGATCACCAAATCCAGTGAGCTATCCCCAAAATTATTCAGCCAAACCACAGGCTCGGGATCTTTCAAGATACGCGCATCATCGTGAAGAAGCATCAGTACTGTCTCTCTTACCTGTTTAAGGTCAGCCCCGTACGATACGCCAACCTTAATTTCGACTCTGCGTGTAGGTTGAGAGTTGAGATTGACCACTTCTGAGTTGGCCAAGGCTCCGTTTGGAATGATTACTTCCTGATTGTCAAAAGTAGTTAAGTGAGTGTAGAGAATGTCGATTTTCCTCACTACGCCTGTGAATCCGCGGCCATTGATTGCATCCCCGACTTGGAAAGGCTTAAATAATAAAATCAGGACTCCTCCGGCAAAATTGGACAAGGAGCCCTGTAATGCTAAGCCTATCGCCAAGCCTGCCGCTCCAAGAATCGCAAAGAAGGAAGACATCGGCACTCCCAAAATGGTCGCCACTCCAATAAATAAAGACACATAAAGCAAGGCTTTGACCAAACCCACCAAGAAGCTATTCAGAGAGGGGTTTGCCTCTCTTTTTTCCAAAAGGATTTCAAAGCCGTTGATAAGCTTCCGCACGAAAAAGCGCCCGACTAAGTAAAAAAGGAGGGCATAAATCAGTGTGGGAATGATTTTATAGGCCAGTTGAATGCCCTCATTCCAAAATGTTTTTACGGTTTCAGGAGATAATTCCATTCTTTGTGAGTTTGGTTAAAAGATCAAAAGCGAATGATGACCTGCCATCTAAATGCCCAAAACCAGCGAATTTGATAGTGATGGATGCTCGCACTTTTCAAAATCCGTTCCCAGTCAGCTTTGGAAAAACTCCTCAACACAGATAAAGGAGCATCATTTTGTACCATAGGAGATCGGCTGAAAAGACTCGTCAGCCACTTAATGCTGTAATAGGCAAGTCGGTGACGATGCAGGTCATTGATCACTATTCCCAATCTAGCTTTTGCTTTCATCGCTTTCAAAAGCTCAACCAATTCCCCGTCTGTAAAATGGTGCGTAAATAGCGTGCAGGTAATTAGGTCCGTCTTTTCTGCTGCAAATTCAGGTTCGAAGATATTCTGAATCTTCCACCTGATGGCAGGTAAGTCATTTTGCCTAACCTTGGCAAATTCAATAATGTTCCCGTTGGCATCAATTCCCGTGAATTTGGCTGGGATTTCATGCTTTTGAGCCCACTTGCTCATGACCCGAATCATATCTCCACCGCCACAGCCGATATCGGTGATTTCATAGTGTTGTTGAGGCTTTTCGTGAATAAGTTGGGTTAGTCCCAACGTAGTGACGTGATTTCCTCCCAGCCAACGATTGATCGTTTTGAGCTCCCGAAGAGTCTGTTCGAGGACAGGACCAGAGCACTCTAGGTCGTCCATGATTTCCTTTTCTGTGCTTCTTTGGGAGAAAATACTCATCGCTTTTCCAGTAAAAGAGTTTCCAAGGTCAAGCCTGGACCAAAGCCCATCGCCAAGATATCGCCTGCGATGGTAGGATCCTTTAGCATTTTGTCCAAAACAAAAAGAATACTGACCGAAGACATGTTGCCGTGGTTTTTCAAGACTTCCATGGAATGCCGATTAACCTCTGGCGCGAGTCCAAACGCCTCCTGCACCTTTTGTAAAATCTGCTTCCCCCCAGGGTGAATGGCAAATTGGGTAATCTTCGAAAGACCAAATTTGGATTCAAAAACTTCCCTCAACTGGTGAATTCCCTGATCCAAAAGCGCTGGAATATATTGGCTGAGACGCATCTCAAATCCAAAATCTCCAATTCCCCAAGCCATGTCTTTTTCACCTTCTCGAAGGATTTGACTGAGGTAATTTTTAATGGCTAAGCCCTTTTCGGATTTCATCACCAAAGCCGCAGCCGCCCCGTCTCCAAAAAGCGAGTTGGCTAGTAGATTATCTTCTGTGTATTCCTTCTGAAAATGAAGGGTGCAAAGCTCCACCGCTACGACCAGGACTTTGGCTTCAGGTTCCGCTTTAAGGATTTTGTCGGCCAGCTTCAGCCCTGTAAATGCGGCATAGCAACCCATGAAGTGAATGCAATATCGCTCCACGGTAGGATTCATTCCCATCTGATGCACCAAATCCAATTCCACTCCAGGTGCAACCATCCCGGTGCAAGAAATAAGGATCAGGTGGGTTACTTCGTTGGGATGGATGTTGGCCTGGTAAAGCGCAGACTGACAGGCTTCAAGGCTCAATTTTGGGGCGTCTCTTAGAAAGACTTCCATCCGCGCTTTGGTACCGGGAAACGGATTGAGATCTTTTGATTTAGGGAAAAAAGAAAAGTCTGCGGGATCCTTTTTCTCAAAATCATCCAACACACTGTAGCGATAATCGATGCCTGACATCCGATAAAAAAACTGAAGCTTGCGGCTTTCCAACTCATCCAATTGATGGGCCAGCTGCATAAATCGGGATATTTCGGACTGGGGGACAGGTTTACCCGGATTGGATAAGCCAATGCTAACAATACTGGAATTCATTAATTCAAGTTAGTGGATTATTTCTAATTTAGTCAGTACACTCACAACCCTTTCAGACCAATAAGGTTAAGTACCCAATCCAACTTCCCTATGATCACCCGATCCAGTCTCAGGCACCTCCGCATTCCATTTTCTCTGTTTTTGATGCCGGTGTTTTTCTTTGCCTTGGCCCTGACCCCCAATCTCAACGAGTTGCGTTTGGCGTTGGTGTTTTTTGCGCTACACTTGTTTCTATATCCCAGCAGCAATGGGTACAACAGTTATTTTGATCGGGATGAGGAGAGTATTGGAGGATTGAAATTTCCTCCCAAAGTAACTCTAGATTTGTATTGGCTGGCACAGGTTTTTTTTGTGATTGCCTTGCTTTTGGGAGCTTGGATCAGCTGGTCTTTTGCCAGCATGCTCGCCGTGTATGGATTGGTCAGTATGGCTTACAGTCATCCCTCCATCCGGATCAAAAAGTATCCTTGGGCGAGTTGGGTGATCGCAGGCCTGTTTCAGGGCTATTTCACCTTTGCCATGGCTTATACAGGACTAAGTGAGCTAGGATGGGAGGTGATTTTCAAACCCCATGTACTCATTCCGGGATTGCTGACCAGCCTTATGCTATGGGGCAATTATCCCCTGACTCAGGTCTATCAGCATCGGGAAGATGGTCGTCGAGGAGATCAAACCCTCAGCAGAACCTTGGGTATCCAAGGGACTTTTGCCTTTTCGAGTCTCTTTTTTGCGCTCACAGGAGCTGCCTTTGTCTGGTTTTTTCTGGATAAAGGACAGACTTCCATGGTTTGGATCTACCTCGGTGCGATGGCTCCGATCCTGTTATTCTTTCTGGTGTGGTTCGGTTTTGTGCGGACAAATCCTGAAAAATATGCCTCCTACAGCTGGGCAATGGGCATGAATGCGCTCTCCGCGCTCTCGCTCAATGCCTTTTTCATTTACTACTTTCTGGAAAATACCCAGATCCTTCAGGTCTTTGGCTATTGATCAAAAAGGCTGACCGTGTGTATTTCTCATAATCAGATTGGCTGCGAAAGGGACATATCGGATAAGTCTTCTCGCCATCACCGAACCTCTACCGGAGCCAAAGAGCTTTTGGACTGTTCGGCCCAAGGCCAGTCTTTTGCGAAAATATGCATTCCATTTTTTGGAATACAACTGCTCCATTTCCTGCCGTGACCTCCCCTGATCAAGTGCCTCTACCGCGAGTTTGGCGGAGTGAATCGCCATGGCCATGCCGTTGCCACATAGCGGGGTGATCAATCCGGCGGTGTCACCGATCATGAGCACGTGATTTTCGACTGGGTTCTTTGGCTCAAAATTGATTTCATTGATGACCTCAGGTTTTTCAAATAAAAATTCACTTTCCTGAAATACCCGCTTGAGGATCGGATTTTTCCAAAGGACTTCTCGTTCCATTTCTTCAATAGTCCCATACTCACGCAGCTGAGCTCGGCTTCCGAGATAGCAAAGGTTGAATTTTCCTGATTCGATCGCATTGAGTCCGCAGTAGCCGCCATTGAAATTGTGAAGGGCGACGGTTTCACGGTCAAAGTCAGTGTTCACATGGTACTTGACTCCTATATAGGGACTTCGCTCAAAGAAAAATTTGCGATTGAGCACTTTGTCCAGTTTGCTTCTTTTTCCGAAAGCACCCAAAACATATTTTGCTGTGATGGTAGAAAAGTCAGATAGTTGAACCTGAAATAGGTCAGAAGCCGGATCAAAAGTCAAATCACTCACCTGAATTCCCGTTTTGGCTTCCACTCCTTCTTTCAATGCCTGTCGATATAGCCATTCATCCATGACGAATCGGCTAATGCCAAAGCCTCCCAAGTCTAGCGGGATGCGGACGGACTGGCCCTTGGTGTCCGAAAATTGAAATTGGCAGATTTGCGGAAACTCCAAGTTGTCCGGCAAAAGGCCATTTTTATTCAAAAAATCAAGAACCTCATTGGAGACATACTCCCCACAAACACGGTGAAATGGGTAGACTTTCTTTTCTATCAAAACGACTTGGCGTCCGTTTCTTGCCAAAAGCAAGGAAGAAACCAAGCCTGCAAGCCCTCCACCGATGACGACGACTTCTACATTTTGTTGATCCAAGTGCCTTTAATTTTATGATGCAACCGCTTATCAAAAAATAAGTTTTGTATCTCTCTTATCCCACGCTTTGGAAGTTACTTTAATTTGTAATCAATTTAGAAAGCTATGAACAAAACCTTACCCAAATTACTGAGGAGAACCACCTTTGTATTAGGTCTCATGGGCGCGCTGCTTCAGGCTGAGGATTCTTTCGCACAGAAAAAAAAGAAAAAAGGTGCTGAAACTCCCGCTGCCGCTGCTCCTGCCCCTGCCGCCAGACCACAAGCCCCTGCCAACGGGCCAAAACCTTATAAAGAAGTCATCACTGCCAAAGCAAAGACTAAAGCAGGACTTTTCAAGGTTCACCAAATCGAAGACAAGTATTTCTACGAAATCCCAGATTCACTCTTAGGCCGTGACATGCTCATGGTAGTGAGAATTGCAAAAACTGCCGACGGTATCGGATATGGTGGAGAAAACACCACCAACCTCATGGTACGTTGGGAAAAAAATCAGGATGACATCCTTCTTAAAGTAGTCTCTGTCAACAACTACGCGGCGGACTCTTTACCGATCTCTATGGCTGTAAAGGCTTCCAACTTGGAGCCAATCCTTCAGAAATTTGCCATCAAATCCAGAGGAACAGATTCCACAGGCACGGTAATCGAAGCTACTGACCTATTTACCAAAGACAATCAAGCACTTGGTATTCAGCGAAACAGAAGAACTGAATATCGAATTACCAGACTGGACAATGAGCGTTCCTACATTCAGTATATCAATTCCTACCCGATCAACATCGAAGCTCGCTACGTACTTACCTATGCCGCAGGCGAGCCACCATCAAACAGCGTGACAGGATTGATCACCTTGGAGATGAATGCCTCCATGATCCTCCTTCCAAAGGAGCCGATGAAACAGCGTCTTGCTGATCAGCGGGTGGGTTGGTTTGCAAGATCCTACGTGGATTATGGTGCAGACGAGCAGCGAGCCACTTCTAGAAGATACCTTGACAGATGGAGACTGGAAGTGAAGCCAGGCGATGAGGAAAAATTCAAGCGCGGCGAATTGGTAGAACCAAAGCAGCCTATCGTGTACTACATTGATCCTGCTACTCCTTCCAAGTGGGTACCTTATCTAAAACAAGGCGTTGAAGACTGGCAAAAAGCATTTGAAGCTGCCGGATTTAAAAACGCCATCATTGCAAAGGAAGCCCCAAGCCCAGAAGAAGATCCTACTTGGAGCCCAGAAGATGCCAGATTCTCTGTGATTCGCTACTTTGCTTCTGACATCCAAAATGCCTACGGACCTCACGTCTCCGACCCGAGATCCGGTGAAATCATAGAATCTGATATCGGATGGTACCACAACGTAATGAACCTCTTGAGGAACTGGTTTTTCATCCAGACTGCTGCTGTAAATCCTGATGCAAGAAGCGTGAAATTCGACGACGAAGTGATGGGTAGATTGATCCGATTTGTATCCGCACACGAAGTGGGCCATACCTTGGGTCTCCCTCACAACTTTGCCTCTTCGGTAGCTTATCCTGTGGAAAAGCTCAGAGACCCAGCCTTTACCAAGGAATTTGGGACAGCACCATCCATCATGGACTATGCTCGATTTAACTACATCGCTCAGCCTGAGGACAAAGGCGTCAGCCTAATGCCGGATGTAGGACCTTATGATAAGTATGCCATCATGTGGGGCTATAAGCCAATTTTGGATGCTAAAACTCCAGAAGACGAGCTTCCTACTCTTGATAAGTGGATCGTAGAGAAAAAAGGTGATCCTGTTTACCGCTACGGTCGTCAGGGCAATAGCTATGACCCAACGACGCAATCAGAAGATTTGGGAGACAATGCCATGCTTGCTTCCGATTACGGGATCAAAAATCTGAAGCGCATCATGCCAAACCTGATGGAATGGACTAGCGAAAAAGACAAACCTTATAAAAACTATGCGGACCTTGAAGAAATGTATGGTCAGGTCATCGGGCAATTTAACCGATACATGGGCCACGTGAGAACCAACGTCGGCGGAGTAATGGAAGTCTACAAGTCTGCAGGACAGGGTGAAGCGGTCTACACGCACACTTCCAAAGAAATGCAAAAGTCCGCGGTGGACTTCTTGAACAAGCAGCTTTTTGCAACACCAAGCTGGCTGATGGACGAGGCAATCATCGCAAGAATTGGTGACTTTGGTGCTTTGGAAAGAATCCGTGGGATCCAAGTGACCACCCTCAATGGAATCCTTGAGTGGGGCAGACTAGGCAGAGTGATTGAAAATGAAGCGCTTAATGGAAATGATGCATACAAGATCACCGAGCTATTTGATGATTTGAGAAAAGGTATATGGACGGAACTAGCCGCAGGTAAAACCATCGATGTTCATCGTAGGGCCTTGCAGCGAGCACACATAGAGCGATTGGAATTATTGCTTACTGGAAGTGTGGCACAGCTTCCTGCTCAATTCAGAGCGTTTGCTGGTCCTCAGCTTAATGCTTCACAGTCTGATATCAGACCAATGGCACTGGGTGAATTGAAGACCCTTCAAAGCCAAATTCGCAATGCAATCGGTAGAACATCCGACCGGATGAGCAAACTCCACCTCGAAGATGCTTTGGAACGTGTAAACAAAGTCCTCGAAGCCTATTCAGGAGATTGATTTCATAATGTAAAAGGGCGTCAATTTCGACGCCCTTTTTTTCACCTTTCTTTTTTTAATTTAATTTGGAGAAGCAAAAGACCCTCATGACTAAACCCAATTCCATTCTTCAATCACACAAGCTTCGGATCACTGATTGCCGCTTGGAGATCATTCAAGAATTCTTAAATAAAAACATTGCACTCTCTCATGCGGATTTGGAGGAAACGCTCAACAATCAGTTTGATAGAGTAACCATTTACAGGACGTTAAAGACTTTTTTGGACAAGGACCTTATTCATAAAGTGCTGGATGACAGTGGTGCCACGAAATATGCTTTATGTGCTCATGGCGAATCTGAGCATTCACATAATCATGAACATGTGCATTTCAAATGTGAAAAATGCGGAGAAACGACATGCCTCGAGGACATAACTTTACCTCAGATCAGACTTCCAAAAGGATTTGAAAAAAAGGAAATGAACCTACTCGTGCAGGGAGTTTGTGAAAAATGCCACTAGGCCTCTACAGGTTTGGGGCGATTTGATTTTTTAGGCACATCAGAAGGCCAAATGACCCCCGGGGGCAAATCGATTTTTGGAGGAGTGACATTTTCAATACCCCCGTCACCATCATCCGAACTCTTTCCTTTATTGAGAGAATTCTTTGTCACAATGGCGAGGAAGTATACCACGATGACATACGCAACCCCACATACTATCAAATCAATCAGCAAACTATTCATCACCAAAAATTTAAACTTAAGATAGAGCAATCTCTAGTTTTAGTCAATGGTTTTTTGATTTGTTTTCTTTCCATGCCCACATTAATGATTTCCATCCATTTGCTTAATCACTGGGATAGGTGGATATTTGCGCACTCAAAATCCTGACTCATGATCATCAAAACTAAAAAATACCAGCTGGAAACTGGAACCTACATCAAAATGGGATTGATAACCATCCTGAAAGAACAGTGGTGGGTAATCTTGATCGCTTTGGCTATTTGCTGTGGATACTTTTGGATTGCTTCCATTTGGTGGATTATCGGTGCGCTGATAGCTTATGGATTGTATGTTCTTTTTTGGGCGATCCAATTTACAGGGGTGACTCAGATGGAGCAAAACAAACCCATCTTCCAAAAAATGGCCTATGAGATCGATAGCCGACAGATTCTGATGAAAATCAATGCCCGCGAAGGTATGCCTGTACAGTGGAATATGATCAAGAGGGTGGAATTGACCAAAGATGCTTTTGTGCTTTACCTTTCCAAAGCTCAGTTCATTCACCTCCCTTTCCGAATTTTCAATTCAGACAACGATAAAAAATTCCTGGAGGCAATTCTTAAGAGAAAAGAACTCATTAAATAAAAGAAGCCCGCTGCAACTACAGCGGGCTTCTTTTTTACTCTATAAACTTGGGTTTACATTTTTGGAAGGATCACCGTGTCAATCACGTGAACCACACCATTGCTTGCCTGAATGTCAGCAGCAGTAACTGTCGCATTGTTGACCATTGCCTTTCCATCCTTCAGCGTAATGGTGATCTCACCACCTTGGGCGGTTTTTGCCTTCATCCCGTTTTTCAAGTCAGAGGACATCACTTTTCCAGGTACTACATGGTAAGTAAGTACTGCAACCAACTGAGCCTTATTTTCTGGCTTTAGAAGGTTTTCAACAGTGCCTGCAGGCAATTTGGCAAATGCTTCGTTGGTCGGAGCAAATACGGTAAATGGCCCGTCACCTTTCAATACACCTACTAGGTCCCCAGCTTTGACAGCTGCTACCAAAGTGGACAAAAACTCTGTAGATACTGCCAAGTCAACGATGTCGGCATCAACTTCATGCACAGAGGTGGATTTTGGTGTGAAAGCAGATGCGAAGAAGATCGTCATCACCATCACAAGAGAAAGTACTTTTTTCATGGGTAGTAATAATTTTGGTTTATGGTTTTCGAACAGACTGTTTATCAGTAGTGTTTGCAGGTTTTTTCTAAGAATTACCAAAGGAAGATTTGATGTAATGGCGGGGCATGAGGCTGATCAATGGAAAAATGTCCGTTAAATCCTCCTTTACAAAAACACATTTCGGATATTTAGCCCATGCAAATCAAACTTTTGGCCATAGGAAAGACTGATCACAAAGCCATTTTGGAGCTGATTTCAGAATACAGTGACCGATTAGGGCATTACATCCGATTTGAATTGGAAATCATTCCGGACCTCAAAAACACCAAGTCACTTTCCGAATCCATGCAAAAGGAAAAGGAGGGGGAACTGATTTTAAAAAAACTTATCCCATCCGATGAATTGATCCTGTTAGATGAGCGGGGAAAAACATTCAGCTCCATCGAATTTTCAGAGTATCTACAGAAAAAAATGAATTCAGGCCTCCGACAATTGGTCTTTGTCATTGGAGGACCTTATGGTTTTTCGGCGGAAGTCTATGCCCGTGCCAATGGAAAAATCTCCCTTTCCAAATTGACTTTTTCGCATCAAATGATCCGTCCTTTTTTCATCGAACAACTCTACAGAGCCTTTACCATCCTCCGAAACGAACCGTATCATCACGAATAAGCCTCACTAACATGTCCCCAATGTTAAGTTTTGGGTCATTTTTTTTGTCAATGTTATCAAATTGTTAATTTTAATCGCTTTGAATAACATTCGCTTCACAGGTAATGAAATCAATCGGTCTGCTTTTAGTCTTATTTCTGGGATTAGTCCTTACGGGCTTTTCGCAGAATAATGCATTGGACTTAGACAAATTGGTTTTTGAAAGTGAAGCAGAGCAGACTATCTGGAAAACCAAACCTGCTGACCCCTATCAGTATTTTACAGCCTTGGATGCCCAATCGCTCTCCGAAGACACCAAATGGATTGAGCTAGTTAGGGAGTTGGAAGGAAAGGCCGCTAAAAACCCTGATCAGCTGTCTTTGATAAGAACTATTTTCCAAAAATCCCATCAGCGCCTATTCAAAAAATACGAGCAGCACTCCTCCTTCAACAAGATGCTTGCTGAGGGTAAATATGACTGTGTGAGTGGTTCGGCAGTGTTGGGAATGTTGTTGGATAGATTCGGATTTAGCTATGACATCATCGAGACGGATTACCATGTATTCATTCAGGTGATGGTCGCGGGGAAGCCAGTGATTTTGGAAAGTACTTTACCGGTAGGAGGAATGATCACCGCTCCTTCGGAAGTAGAAAAATACCTTACCTCCTATTTGCCAAAAAATGAAAAAGCTCCTTTAAATTTTAACCAGAGGCTAGCAGGAACAGAACCACCCTTGGCTGAAAATTCAATTTTCAGAAAGGTAAAATTGATCGAACTCGCAGGTCTGCAGTATTACAATGACGCGATTGTGCTGTTCAACAACCAAGATTATGGGCAAGCTGTCCATCAGCTAACAAAGGCGTATTTGCTGTATCCTGCTGATCGGATCGAAGGGCTTCGTGAGTTGAGCATCGATTTGGCATACAAGACTTTTGGTTATGACCTCCGAAAGTGAACAAAAATCTCCCCGAATCAGATTCGGGGAGATCAGCAACTTATCCGGTCAATCACCCCACTGCCGAAAAGTGCCAAATAAAAAAATTGCCTAACCATCTTGCGGCAGACCAAACAGGTGATCAAGCCTATCTATCGCATAATATTAATATCGGTGAAAATTCCCTCTGTGATGGTCACTTCGGCTCCTCCTCCCAAAGCAGGTCTGGCCTTAAAAGAAAAAGTACCTGAGACCGTATTCCCATCCAGTTTAGTGATGTTTAAGGTACCCGAAGTAGCATTGTGAACTACCAAATCAGCCGTAGTCCAGACTGCATTCCCTGCCAGATTAAAAGAACCTGTGCGCTCCTCCGTCATAGTAAATGCAAAGCTCGATCTATCACTTGCGCCCGCCCCGATAGCAAAAGCCTTGAAGCCTCCCGGCAAACTAGTGATGCGGCTGTTGCCCGAGCCCTTCCATGCTACCCCGTTAACTTTTGCATCCACATTCAGGGCTCCTTGAGGCAGCTCATCTTCACTGGAACAAGCCATAAATGCGATGAAAAAGCCTAAAAGTGCTGCTTTTCTTAAAATGTCAATCAACATGCTCATAGAAATAAAAGGTTAGAATTAGATATAGAATGATCCAAAACTATCCCTTAGCTACGGCATCCACCATACGACAAATGCCCTATTTCGAAGGAAACAGGGCATTTCAATAATTGGGAATTAAATGCAAATTAATGATGGTGGTGTCCGTCAGGCCCGTGTGCATGGCCATGCTCCAATTCCACAGGTTCAGCATCTCGGACCGCTAGTACTTTACCTTCAAAATACAAATCGAAACCTGCTAACGGAGGATTGAAATCCATATGTACTCCAAGGTAGTCCACTTTCAAAACTTCCCCTCTCATCTGATTTCCTTTATCATCCTGCATAGGGATGACGCTGCCGACCTTTAGAATGTCCTTGTTTTTCTTTCCGTCTTCTTTAAAATTGGCTTTAGGAATAATCACCTTTTTGTTTTCATCATAATCCCCATAGCCGTTTTCAAAATCTATAAAAACCGAAAACGTATCTCCAACACTCTTTCCTTCGATGGCCTCCTCAAACTTTGGGAGGACATTTTGATAGCCAAAGAGGAAATAAAAAGGCTGAGTTTCTGATACCGTCTCAAACAATTCCTTCCCGCTTTCACCATCATCTACCAGTAAGGTATAAGCGACAGCTACAACTTTATCTTTTTCTGCTTTCATTTTTATTCATTTTGAGACACAAAAATGAATCTTTTTTAGCAGGCCGTTATGACATTTGAGCTGTAATTATCTTTTTTTTGTTTATTTAGCCCTACACCCAAAGAAGCAATTAAAAATACAGCCGAAATAGCTGTCATTTTTGAGTCAAAATCGCAAAATATTCAACCGTACCTTTAAATGAGTACCCTGCCCAAGGTGATTGGTTTTATTCCTGCATATAAATCAGAAAAATTTATTCTTGAAACTCTTCAAGCATTATCAAATCAAACCTATCCAAATTTTGAGATCTGGATTTGCGATGATGCGTCGCCTGATCGGACGTTTCAGATTTGTAAAGATTTCTGCGAAAAAGATTTCCGCTTTAAACTAATCCAAAATCAATCAAACCTGGGTTGGTGGAAAACTTGGACTAGAATGTGGGATATATGCGCTAGTGAAAGTAAGTATTCTTTTTTCCATCCCCATGACGACACTCCTTATCCCAATTTCATCTCGGATCAGGTAGATTTATTAGAAAAAAATCAAGAAGCAGTCCTGTGCGTGCCTGGTATGCAAAATAATTACGATGGCAAAAAAAGCGAAAGTTTCATTCTACAGAATCTCTGTACTTCCAAAAGTCCAAGCGAACGAATCTCTCAACTTGTAAGCTGGGAAATCAGAGGATGGTGGGCGGCTGTCCATGGACTTCACCGGAGTGAATACATCAAAGAAATAAACACAGGGGAATTTCTACGTTTTGGTGAAAAAGAATTTGCTTTGGACCTAATCTGGCTTATAAAACTGACAGCAAAAGGGCCTTTCATCGCCTCAGACAGAATTCTTTTTGAAAAACACTATTCTACATCAACCCTTTCGGGTAGCTGGAAATATAATTTCAAAAATAGAGCTGCCGTATATTTTGCAATGGCGGAGGAGGTAATTAAATTGAACCTTCCCCTCAAAGAAAAAGCATCATCTTTAAAGGCTATTGGCAAAAAATCGTTTGATTCTCTTAGGAGGAAAATAAATCTATCTAAATAAATAAGCCAAACTGAGCTGTGCGACTATATTCTTTCTGTCGTAACCTGGTACAAAATATTGGTTTGGATCATTTTCAAGATACCATTTGTAATTCAGTGTGTTGACAAACTGAAATTTGCCTGAAACCAAAAAGTTGCCAAACTGCCACTCTGGATTGAGGGTAAAGACCAAGTCTACATACTTGTTTCGGATATCCTTTGACTCTTCAAATCGGTAATAGTAGAAGTCGTTGTTATATTCAATACGCTCAAACTGAAATCCGATTTTTTTGAGCCCTTCGACCCAAGCTACACCCACAAAGATCTGATTTGCTGCAGGGCCGTTGCCTATTCCTAGTACTTGACCATGATGAGTGTATCCGTGTCGCACATGATTGTGAATGTACCAAGTTCGGAGTTGACGGATATCCTCACGAATTGTCTGCCCTGATAGAGTCATTTCCGAGCTGATCTCCAAAAATCGGTTTGGTTTTTTCAAATCCAACAAATGAGAAAACCCAAACGTGAACGCTCTGCCGGATTCAGGTGTCGTGATGAAATCATTAAATCTGCGGTCATTATCCCGAGTGCCATACTCGCCGTAAAACTCAAATCTACCTTCCGGACTTAGCCACCGAAAAAATCCTGAACTAAACTGCTGACGCTTTGACTGTACAGGGTCATGGACATTTGGTGCTTTTTTTCTGCCATTAAAGATCGGAAGCGCGTCTTCAAATGTCTGCACATCAGCTCTATACATGTGATTGACCGAGCCATAACCCAAGAACAATCCTGGTATCCACTTGGGCTGATAAGTCAAGACTATACCTGATATATACCGATTACCATCTTCTCTTTTTGGTATGAGCACAGGATTTTGCTGAATGTTGTAATCAGGCCATGGAGGAAGAAAATTGGTAGAAGTCAGGAACCCCGAAATGAGTTGCCCCTCAAAAGATCCAACCCAAGTCTTTGCGGGTTTTCGGGTATTGATCGTAGCGTGCCAAAATCCCGGAGCATTATTTCCCATCAACAGGGAATTTCTTCTTCCTGGACCCCACCAAAGATTCTCAGAGGACACCCCAACAGAGAAGTTTTCGAGATTGAATCGAAAGCTCGATTGTCCAGGATAAAGTCTCTTTATAGGGTCTTCTCCAAAGCGCTCGGGCATATCGATACGATTCATGTACTCATAGTAAAAGAGGATATTTGATTGGTGCTCAATCGGAAAACCTAAAAATGGCTTGTTTTGCGCAAGCAGGAGCTCGGGTTGAAATTGAAGACTGAATTTCCCATATTCAGCAAAAATCCCCGCACTGAAAACCTGCTGTAACCCTCGATTGGGTATCATCACGCCATCATTGACACCGAAAGCATATTCAGAATTGAATTGCGTGCGGTAAATCGCCGGAAGTGCCAGAAATTTGCCTTTCCCGTTAGATCCGAACTTATAAAAAGAACCGATTAGCCCATTTTCTTCTAATGAGGAACTGTCAGCATGGTAGCCGGTAGACCATCCAAAAGCAGCAGTGGGTAAAATTGGACGAATCATCCAAGAGGAAGAAGAATCCACCTGACCAGTCAATTGTAGCCGTCTCAGATACTCATCAAAAGCAGGCATACCTACCGGAACCCGCTGGGCAAAAGAATTGCTGACGTGAATAAGTAGCAAAACCAAGATAATGAAGCTGTTTTTCATCAGTTGTTGGTTTGGATGGCGGACACTCGAATACTTGCAATAGACCATGACTCATCACAGATAGGGCTCGGGCTGTTGGTCTGCTTCAGTTCGTCTCCCATAAATAGCCTTACTTCGGATTGAGAATGTTCGATCAGCTGCTCCACTACATATCTTGTGGTATAGTTGTCTGTTCTTCCAAAAAGACATAAACCCGGCATATTGACATCTACAGCGCCAGTCTTTGGCCTATTTTGTCGGAAGAAAGTATTCGGATAGGACTGATACAAGCAATAGGTGGGAGCACAGGGAGTGTTGGAAAAGGTGGTCCTGTACGTTTCAGTTTCATCTAAGCCCATAAACCAATAATCAGGCCCAGAAAGCCCATCGTCCACATTGCCATCCCAACTGTCATGAATCAATACCTCCACCGAAACCTTCAAATAATTGTGAGTGGGTAGATTGTTGATCGTGACTGCGACTTCTTCATTGTTGTAGAACCCTGCAATGGTGTCGTTTCTCCAAACAAATAGCCTCGCATTCTCAAATCCTGCAAGATCTACCGTTGAAAAGTTGTTCGAATAAACCAACGTTTGATTTTCTACAGTCTCCACGCAGGAAAAACAAACCACTGTCAAACCAAAAATACAAACACTCCAACCTAATCTTATTTTATCCAATGTTCTCATTCAATTCTGCTAAATCAAAAAACCAAGGTCATACAAAGAAACAAAAAAGCCACTAATCACCTCTTTATTATTGGGATTTTCACCAGTCCAATTCAATGCAATCTGTATTTTTGCTGAGAAACACGATCCATTTTATGCCTCTTTTTACTATTGTGGCCGGAGCACGGCCTAATTTCATGAAGATTGCCCCCATCATTCATGCCATTCAAAAAAACCAAAGAGAAGGATTGGAAGTAAGCTTCCGATTGGTCCATACAGGTCAGCACTATGACAAAAAAATGTCAGGAGATTTTTTTGAACAGCTTTCGATTCCTGATCCGGACGCTAATCTCGGTGGCGGAGGAGGTACTCAAGCAGAACAAACCGGAGCCATCATGGTGGCTTTTGAAAAGGAATTAATTGAAAATCGTCCTGACCTAGTCATCGTGGTTGGTGATGTGACCAGTACATTGGCATGCTCGATTGCAGCCAAAAAACTCCAAATCGACGTGGCCCACGTGGAAGGGGGAATCCGATCAGGAGACCTTAGCATGCCCGAAGAAATCAACCGGATGGTGACCGATTCGATCACGGATCACTTTTTCACCACCTCCGAAATTGCCAATAACAACCTGAGAAAAGCAGGTGTCGCGGAAGAAAAAATCCATTTCGTAGGCAACACCATGATCGATACGCTCATGGCACAACAGCCATATTTCAAAAAACCTGAGGGTGACATCTTCGAAAAGTTGGAGCCAAGAAATTATTTCGTGATGACCATGCACCGTCCCGCCAACGTGGATCAAGAGCAATCTTTGAAGGCCATGATCGACGCGATTTTGGAAGGTACGGAAGGACTTCCGATCATTTTCCCGGTACACCCAAGGACTGCCAAAAACCTCCAAAACCTGGGAATCGATGCTCCAAACCTTCACATGTGTGAGCCTCTTGGCTATTTGGAGTTTAACTACTTGGTAAAGAATGCAAAAGGAGTCATCACCGATTCAGGAGGAGTAACCGAGGAAACGTCCGTAATGAATGTGCCTTGTGTGACCCTTCGAAACAATACCGAAAGAGCAGAAACTATCCTTCTTGGTACAAATGAATTGGTCGGCACAGATCCTTCCAAAATCAAGCCATACCTTCAAAAAATCATGCGTGGTGAGTGGAAGCAGTACCAAGGTATTCCTCTTTGGGATGGTAAAACTGCCGCGCGAATCGTCGACATCTTGATCAATAGCTATTCATGAGTTCAAGCGAGAATCGAATCAAAGAACTAGTCGAAGTGCTAAAAATGACAACCCACCCAGAAGGTGGTTTTTATGCTGAGACATTTCGATCAGATCAGTATATGATTCATCCAAATGGTGAAAAACGGAATTTGGCCACTTCCATATACTTTTTGCTTCGGTCTCAGGATGTCTCACATTTTCATCGGATCCAAAGTGACGAATTATGGTTTTGGCATGAGGGGAGTCCGCTTTCTGTTCACTTGTTGGGAAATAAAGGTCATGAAATCCTTAAGCTTGGTCCCGTGTCTGATAAGGGTGCACGATCTCAGCACCTCGTACCGGCAAATACCATCTTCGGCAGCTCGGTAGATCATCCTGATTCCTATGCCTTGGTTTCTTGTGTAGTAGCGCCGGGGTTTGATTTCAGAGATTTTGAGCTTTTCACCAAAGAAGATTTACTCCCACTTTATCCTAAAGCAGAAGAAATTATCTGTAAACTCACCTGAAAAAGGTCATTTACCATACTTCAATACCAAAGCCAACTGGCCCGAATGGTAGGCCGTGTGGGTGGTGATTCTTCCCAATGCTTCTGCTTTGGTCTTTTTGCCAAACGCTTTGGTTTCGATTACTTGATCCCAATCTTCCTGAAGAGAAATAGCCTTTTCCAGCATTTCATCGGCATAAGCTGCTATTTCTTTCAGTTCAGCTAATTCTGTCCATTCCCCCGTATCCTTTCCGGCAATCAGGGTCTTAGCGACAATTTTCACCTCTGCTAATCCAAATACATTTTTGGCAAAAAGAAGCTCTACTTCCGCGATATGTCGGATCAGAAACCCTGCAGAATTGGGACTGTATCCATTTCTCTTAGAGAGGTCAGTTTCTTGCACGATTTCTAAAAGCTTGGTAAAGCGGGTTCGGCCTTCAGCCCAGAGTGCAATAAGAGAAGGGTTGGTCATGGCTTTAGTTTTTAGTCTTTCCACCCCCAAGGCGCAGTAGGGATTTCGACAGATTTAGTCAGGTCAAATCTTACAGAAAATAAGGTAGCTGAGCCCAGTCTTCTGAGGTTATAAGTAAAGGAAGCTTCGTCTACTGTAATCCACCAAACATTACCGACCGCAGCCGGGAGTAGGTTGGCTGTAAATTGGTCAGCAGGAAAAAACTGGGTAGTAGCCGACCCTGTATTGGAGGCCTTTCCGCCATATTGGGTCACTTGATCCTCTGTACCGTCTTCATGTCGGTGGTCATGTTTGAGCTGAATTAATCCAGCCTCATCAAGGGTCAGCACCCATGTTCGGGACTGGTCATCCCCAACAAAAAACGGAACACGAATTTTTCCCTCCTCACATGATCGCACGTGCATCACCAACCTACCGCCAAACCTTGGGTCTGAATCGGGTGAGATTAGCTTGCCCTCGTAGGCTTTTCCACAGTGACTTTTGAGCGTTTCCCAGAATTTCTGCGATGGGGTTTTTTCTTGGGAAAAAGCAGACTGATGAAAATTGCTTAGGCCGAATACCAAAGCCAAGAGGAAGGTAAGTCGATTGATCATGGCACAAAATAGTGAATCCAAGCAGATCACCTTCCTCGTTTCATAAAAATCAATCAAAAAGGGTATACTTAGATTATGCCAGAATTTAGATTCTATTTTCGGGAAATGAGTAGAATAAGAGTATGGATAACAACAAAGACAAAATAAATAAGACAACGTATGCGAGGCGTTCCTCTCTGAGAAAGACAAAGAATTTTGCCTCCTTTTTCCCTGGATTAGTTTTAGAAATGTATTCTCGTTTTGCTAAAGATGCGATGCTGAACAAAACGGTAGAGAAAACAAATAGGTAGGATATAAACCAAATCATTCTGTAATATTATTTTCAAACCCGCTAATAACAAGCCAAAGGAAAAAACTTAACAAATTGTTAATCAAAGCTGAATACCGATCAATCGTCGGTCTGTTTTACCTAATCAAAACCTCGGAATTTGGTAAATCCCGTTATTCAAAAATGATGCAGCCAATAGATACCTTGGACCTAGCTATGGCGGAATACACAGAAAAGAGATTAGCATTCCCTTTTTCAATTTGGTTACTTTGCTCGATAATCTGAAAATTTTGGCCAGATACTTTATCATTTACAAGCCCTATGGGGTTTTGACCCAATTCAGTGGAGAGGGACCCACATTGGCCTCTCTCGGCGCTTTTCCCCGAGAAGTCTATCCTGTGGGCAGACTCGACAAAGACAGTGAGGGCCTACTATTGATTACCGATGACAAATGGCTCAACCATCACCTACTCAATCCCCGATTTGGCCATCAGCGCACTTATTATGCGCAAGTAGAAGGGATCCCTACTTCTGAAGCTTTGAAGCAGCTTAAGTCCGGAGTCACTATCAATGTCGACGGTAGCGACTACAAGACTAAGCCTGCACTTGCCAAAATCCTCGATCCAGCCCCTTTACTTCCCGAACGCAATCCCCCTATCCGATATCGTGCTGCTATACCTGATACCTGGATTGAGTTGACCCTCATAGAGGGCAAAAACAGACAGGTTCGTAAAATGACTGCTGCTGTGGGTTTTCCTACCTTGCGCTTGGTGAGGTATTCCATGGAGAAAATTACCATTTCGGGAATGGAAGTAGGAGAAATCCGCGAGCTCGATCAGGAGACGGTCTACAGGGCCTTGGGATTGACGGGATTTATGAAAACACAGTCCCAAAGGCAGTCCGATAAACCTTCCCGCCGTTCTTAAAAATTCCTAAAATTCTCAACTCACGGACTTAGGCTCCGCCGCTGTTAAGAATTTGGATTGTGGGTTGGTACAATTTCCCCTATTTTAGCCCAGCCATTTAAGGCCTCAAATTCGCATCGCACATGCATCAGGAAAAAATCGCCGAAGTCATTCAGGAAGTCAAAAAGGTAGTCGTTGGACAAGACAAAATGGTCAACCGATTGTTGATCGGACTTTTCACCAATGGACACATTTTGTTGGAAGGTGTACCTGGTCTGGCTAAGACCCTTACTGTAAATACCTTGGCAAAGGTGCTTCACTTGGATTTCAGCCGAATCCAGTTTACGCCCGACTTGCTTCCATCCGACTTGATCGGTACCATGATTTACAATCAGCAGACGGCCAATTTTGAAGTAAAGAAGGGCCCCATCTTTGCCAATGTTATCCTGGCTGACGAAGTGAACCGATCTCCGGCCAAAGTTCAGTCGGCACTGTTGGAAGCGATGCAGGAAAAGCAGGTGACTATCGGAGAGACTACGTTTCCTTTGGACCGACCATTCTTGGTTTTGGCTACTCAAAACCCCGTGGATCAGGAAGGTACCTATCCACTACCAGAAGCACAGGTGGATAGATTTATGATGAAAGTACACATCGACTATCCAAGTAAAGCCGATGAGATGGAAGTCATGCGACGCATGTCCAACATGCAATACGCTGCTGAGGTACGGCCTATCCTTTCCAAACAGGATATATTCGACATCCGAAATCAGATCAATGCGGTCAATATCGCCGAGCCTTTGGAGAATTACATCATTGAGTTGGTCTTTGCTACCCGCTTCCCTCAGCAATATGGACTGAAGGACGAGGCCAAATACATTTTGTTTGGTGTGTCTCCCCGAGCCAGTATCAATCTCAACCTTGCTGCCAAGGCTGTTGCCTTTATGGATGGCAGAGATTATGTATTGCCTGAAGACATCAAAGAAATCGCTGAAGACGTACTGAATCACCGAATTTTGCTCAATTACGAAGCAGAAGCCGACAATGTCAGCACCAGAAGTTTGGTAAAAACACTGCTTGAAAAAGTGCCGATTAACAAGTCGGTAACATTAAAATAACACCAATTGCCACTCAGGAGGGCTTCTCGAAAGGGAAGCCTTTTTTTATGCATTTCCTGTTAATTCAATATTAAATTCTGTCAGTATTTTTAAAAAAACCATAATTCGATTCATTCTATCGGGGAGAAAAATTGAAGTCACCTTTGTGTCGTAAATCTGTGCAAACCATACTTCAATTATAAAAATGAAAAAGTTTAATTATTTGTTCACCCTTCTGTCTGCCTTTATGCTTGTAATGACAAGTTGTAAAGAAGACGAAAAACCTGACAATGGGGTTACTATTGAGGGTATTCCTGCTACTGCACGAATCGAGGCAGGTGCTACCTTAGGTCCGGTAAATGCCACAATCACTGGTTTAGATGGGTTAGTTACACTTACAATCACTAAAGATGGTGCCCCATTGACCACTGCACCACTTAGCGGTACTACTGCCACTGTTCCTTTCACATATACTGCTCTTCCTGCGGATGCTGGTAAGAACGTGGTTTTTGAATTTAAAGCTACTGATACGGACGGTGATTTTGCATCTGCTACACACGTGTTGACTGTTGGCGCAGAGCCTACCACCATTCGAGTTACAGGAAATATCACGGCAAATACCACATGGACATCTGGTAAAACCTACATATTAGGTGGTCGAGTGACAGTTACCAATGGTGCTAAATTAACCATACAAAAAGGTGTTGTAGTGAAAGGTGAGGCAGGAACTGGTGCAAATGCTACTGCTCTTATTATCGCAAGAGGTGCCCAAATCGATGCGCAGGGTACTGCTACGGAGCCTATCATTTTTACATCTGTGGCTGACGAAATCCAGCCTGGTCAAATAGCTTCTCCAAACTTGGATCCTACTTTAGAAGGTCTCTGGGGAGGTTTGATTGTATTGGGAAGAGCGAGAGGTTCTTTTGCAAGTGATGTACAGGAAATTCAAATCGAAGGTATTCCTGCATCAGATCCTAACGGTCTATATGGAGGCAATAATGACGCGGATAACTCAGGTATCATCAAATTTATCTCTATCCGTCATGGTGGTGCAAACATCGGAGAAGGCAACGAAATCAATGGCCTTACACTTGGTGGCGTAGGTTCAGGTACCGTAATCGAAAATGTGGAAGTTGTTGCCAACCAAGACGATGGAATCGAGTGGTTTGGTGGAACAGTCTCTGTGAAAAATGTACTAATCTGGAATTCAGGTGATGATGCAGTAGATACTGACCAAGCTTGGGCTGGTACCTTGGACAACTTCATCGTGATCTGCGGTGTAAACACTGATCATGCCTTGGAAATTGACGGTCCTGAGGGAACCTACAATGCTGCTCACACCGTGAAAAACGGTTCTGTTAAAGGCCATCCTTCTTCCGAGTTTGCTGACTTCAGAGCAGGTGCAAGAGGCACTTTCGAAAACCTATACTTCTTCAATTTCCCTGCACCATCTGCCAACAACAATGCAGGTAGAGGAGATCTTTCCCTCAGCGGTGATGCGACCATTGCCAACTTCAGCAACGGAGTTTTGAGATTCATCAAGCTTGAAGCTACCCTAGCTGACGGTGTTACGCTTCAGCAGGCTTTCCGAAATGGAACTGACGTGCATGCAGCTACCGTAGCAATCCGAGCAAACACTATAGGTGCCAACAAGGCAGCATTTACCGGTTGGACTTGGGCCGCAGCCGCCAATTCATTAGCTGACTTCAAATAATAATACCTTAAAAAGAAGGAAGGTCTTGCAAGGATCCTTCCTTCTTTTCCCCAAAAAAAACTAATAAAAAGCTGTATGAACAAGAAAAAACAGGCATTGCCGATCAAACCACTGGCAATCCTACTTCTGATTGTTGCCTTTCAATTGATTACCGGGTTTGTTTTTGCACAAAATGGCACCATCCGAGGAGCTATTTTTGACGAAAAAACAGGCGAGCCACTCTTCGGAGTATCTGTCTTGGTAAAGGAAACTTCCACCGGAGCGGTGACAGATTTCGATGGAAAATTTGAAATCCAAGTAGCGCCCGGAACCTACACTATCCAAGTTTCCTACATTTCATTTACACCTGTGGTATTATCTTCTATAGTCGTAGAAGACGGTAAAGTAAATGTGCTTAATGACATTTTAATGCAGGAAAGTGCTGTAGAGCTTGAAGTGGTGACCACCACAGCCTCTGCGATCCGCACTACAGAGTCAGCGTTGATGTCTGTCAAGCGAAATGCCGCAAATCTTATTGATGGTATTTCAGCCAGTACTTTTAGACAGATCGGAGATGGAGATGCGGCATCTGCAGTAAAGCGTGTTACTGGTGTGTCTATCGAAGGTGGAAAATATGTTTATGTTCGCGGATTGGGTGACCGATATACAAAAACAGTATTGAACGGCGTAGATATCCCTGGTTTGGATCCAGATCGCAATACGATCCAAATGGATATTTTTCCAACCAACGTGATCGACAACATTATTGTCTCCAAATCATTTACAGCAGAATTACCGGCAGACTTTACCGGTGGAGTTGTAGATATCGAGACCAAAGATTTTCCTGAAGAAAAGACATTCAGAATAAACATTTCAGGAGGATTAAATCCTGCCATGCATTTCAATAGAAATTACCTCGCATATCAAGGTGGCAAAACAGACTTTTTAGGATTCGATGATGGTACAAGAGCAAATCCTACCGGTGGAAGAACCGATATTCCCCAGTATGGTGAAGTAGTAGGAAATCCTAGCAGTGCTAAAGGTCAAGATTACCAAAATATCCTTAGAGGGTTTAACAAGACGCTGGGAGCTTCAAACCAAACTTCGATGATGGATTTTGGTATAGGTCTTTCTTTGGGAAATCAGATCGTCAGACCAAAGGCTACCTGGGGATACAACGCGGCCTTAACGTATAAAAATGACACTGAATTCTACCAAGGCGCTCAATTCAACCTTTTTGCGAAGCCAATCAGTCAATCAGAGACCGAAATGGATGTCTTGGAAAGACAAGTAGGAAACTATGGTGTAAACAGTGTGCTTTTGGGAGGTTTGGCAGGAATAGCGCTCAAAACTCAACATTCAAAATACAAGCTCAATATCTTACACCTCCAAAACGGGGAGTCCAAAGCGGGAATATTTGACTTTGTCAACACTAACCTGGGTGCCAACTTTGAAGCAAAACAGTATAATCTTGAATACAGCCAAAGAGGGCTATCAAGTCTTTTGTTTTCAGGAACTCATTTTTTCAAAAATCGTGCATGGGAAGTAAATTGGAAATTGGCACCTACTCGATCTACGATCGAAGATCCAGATATTAGATTTACTAGATTCAGACTCCCTACAAACACAATCTCTTCAGAAGTGGGCCTACCTGCCAGGATTTGGAGAAATCTTGAGGAGATCAATTTAGTCGGAAGAATCGACCTTGTCAGAAACTTCAAGCTTTGGAGTCAAGATGCCAAATTGAAGTTTGGTGGTTCTTACACCTTCAAAGAGAGAGATTTTGAAATCCAAAGCTTCCAGTTCCCAACGGGTAGTGTAAGACTTGATGGTAATCCAAATGCAATTCTTGATGATGCAAATCTATTTTCTGCTTCAAACAGAAATGGAGTTAGATACAATCCCGACTTCATTCCAAATAACCCAAACAAGTTCCAATCTGATCTTTCCAACATTGGAGGGTATGTCAGTGCAGAGGCCAATCCTCTTCCTAAATTGAAAACTATCCTTGGTTTGAGAGTAGAGAAATATACCCAGTCTTATTCAGGTACAAATCAAAATGCAACCATAGTATTTGACGATGAACAAGTGCTTAATGATTTCGATTTCTTCCCTACTCTCAACATGGTTTTCGGTTTAAAAGAGAGACAAAACCTCCGTTTCTCAGCTACCCGTACCATCGCCAGGCCTTCTTTCAAGGAGCTTTCCTTTGCAGAAATCCTCGATCCGATCACCGGCAGAACTTTTATCGGTGGTCTTTTTCAAGAAACTACCAACGGAGGTACAGAAGTCCTTTGGGATGGAAACCTGCAGTCTACCCGAATCAATAACTTTGACCTGAGATGGGAAGCTTTTCAGCAAAGAGGAGAAATGTGGTCAGCCGGTGTATTCTACAAGACCTTCGAGAATCCTATCGAAATCGTACAGTTCCTATCTGACCCGGGTTCTTTTCAGCCTCGAAACGTAGGTAACGGAACAGTGCTTGGGGTAGAGATGGAATTCAGAAAATCACTCGGCTTCCTTTCTCCACGATTCGAAAATTTCCTTTGGACGACCAATGTGACCATCACCGAATCAAGAATCAACATGTCTGCTACGGAGCTAAGGTCAAGAGAACTGACAGCTAGAGAAGGAGAAGTGATTGGAACGTCACGAGATATGGCCGGTCAGGCGCCATATATCATCAACACGGGGATCTCTTACAATAACTTCAGCAACGGTTGGGAAGCTGGTGTATACTACAACGTACAAGGCCCAACCTTAAACTTGGTTGGATTTGGTAACCGTACAGATACCTACACTGTCCCCTTTCATGCACTCAACCTGAATATCAATAAGACCTTCGGTGCTGATGAGCGAATCCGTACCAGCCTAGGCGTTCAGAATTTGTTGAACGATAAGCGTGAAATTGTTTTTAGCTCATTTGGCGCACAGGACCAGATATTTACTCAGCTTGCCCCAGGTACACGAATCAACTTCAGTGTCGGATTTTCATTCTAATACATACAGCTTATAAATCAGAAAAGCCATCCCGGGTTGGGATGGCTTTTTTTTAATATCAACTACCATTGAGTTAGCTTCCGCAACCTACACAATCAAAATGCGAGTCTATGGGCTTTACTCCTTTAAGTTGCATTTCCAGGTTATGAATCTCGTCGCGGACCTCCATGTCGGCAAACATGTCTCCGGTCAGTTTTCCTCTCAAAACAGCGATGGCGTCTTCAAGGGCTAGTTTTTGTTGTTCGGTCATAAAAGTAGTGTTTTGGTTGAAAATGATGTAGTGGTTTGACAATGGACAAATCGGGTGATTTGGTTCCTTTTGTTCATAATTTTTTTGGTTCAAAAATAGGGCCACTTGGTTTTCCTAAAACCTTCCATTTCGGGAATTCTCCCATTCTAAATTACCAAATTGCCACTCTGCACTGTCTCTGATTTATTGTAATCGATAAGATTACTATACTGACCTCAAATAGGACTATAACCTCAGTGCTTTTCATTCGTAGATGTCAGAAAAAAAAGCATGAAAAGCGCACTCTTTCTTTTGGGATTTCTTTTTTTACTCACTTCTTGTGTAGAACAAGAACCTGCCCGCACGGATGAAAACTTAATCCAAAGTCTCTCCGCAGGGGTGTGGGAGGTGAGTTTTTTTGACATTAATGGAAGTATCCAAACCGGGCGATTTGAGGGTATCAGTTTTATTTTTTACCCAAACGGGATCTCTGAAGCCTACAGAGGCACTCAGCTTCTCGACCAAGGAAAGTGGCGAACGTATCTTGAATCTGGAAAAATCTATTTAGAACTTACCTTTTCCAATTTGCAAGAGCTCAATGGGGAATGGTATCAAGATTTTATAAGAGATAGTCAAATCATAGTACGGCGTGAAAGCATGAATTCACTTTTGGTATTTGAAAAAATATAAAAAGCACTTTTTCAGGCTTCTGGATTTTCGATAGATTAGGTACTAAACTGTGAAATTAGGCTGTTGGACTTGATTTTTCTTCCAAGTTATTTTGCAAGTCGATTACCTTTCTCATCAATTTACGCTCCCTTTCGATTGCCTTCTTTTTATGATCTTCAAATTCGGTGACAAGGTTTTTGTAGCTATCCTTGGCTTCTCGTACTTCTTTTTTTATCGAGAAGTCTTTCATGAAGAAGTAAATCACTACACCCACTAAAAGGGCAATAATCAACTGAAACAGAAGGTAACTTGTGGTGGAGGAACCCACCGCCTGAGGATTTTCTTCGATAGGAGAAGGTGGGTTGGTTGGTAAAGTTTGTGATTTGAGTTGGGACAGCTCGGTTTCTTGGTTTTTGAGTTTGACGTACAAACTATCGCGCTCAAGTTTTAAATTATTTTTGAGGGCAAGGATATCTGCCTTACTTGCTACTACATAGGCCGGCGAATTCATTGCTGTTTTAAAGATGCTATCAAAAGCATAAAAGTCATAATTATCTGTTGAGGATTGAGCAAAACAGAAATTAATTGAAGAAAACAAACAGATAATATTGATTTGAATTTGGAAGAACAAACGCATAATAATAAACTCAGGGTGAGGCAGTTAAATTTGGGCATAAAAAAATTACCACACAAATTATTTCTGTGTTAATGGATTGAAAAGAAACCGCCTGATTGGTTTTAACTAGGGGGTTTGGAGTTGTTTCTCTTTAACGTTTTTATTAGGACTTAACTTTAATTCATCATTTATCAGGTTAAGTGAATGTGTAAGGCAAAAGCCTCAAAAAATAGAAATCTCACTGATTGATCAACAGGGCCTTTTTCGAGTTTGATTCTCAGCTAAAAGCTTCTCCAATGTTAAGTTTTTAACCAGCTGCTTAACCTACAGATAATATGACCTAATTTTGATCCATAGCAATTGATATAACAGACATCGTGGAAAAATAAAGAATAAAGACATCGCGCATACTGTAGAAACAGCAATGGGGAGCACTCTAGAAAAGCTAAACATCACTTCCCCATCCAAGAAGACGGAGAAGGTTTTGCATAAAGTCTCCAAGGAGTTTTCTGGCCAATTAAAGAAAGAGGTGAAAAAGCTGGATAAAGGGGCTTCAAAGGCTGCTAAAAAAGTCAAGAAGGCAATCAAAGAAGTATAGTGTATAACTATTTTTTGATCCTTATGCCGAAAGTGATAATTTTTGATCGCTCTCGGCATTTTGATTTTGGTACTGTTAAAGCTCTTGATTCCTCGTTATTGAGTGCATGGTTTATTCAGCCTTTACACCAGTGATAGGATTGCAAAAAATCTGATAACCTATTTTTCTACAGAAATTTTATTTCTTGGGGATTTAAAATAGTTGCAAATCGTGGGAAAGAAAAAAATAGATGCTGCCGTACAGCTTTCAATTCTACACTTTGTCTATAGCTAACATGCTAATTTTTTGCGGGAGAATTAATTGGAATAGTTTTTATTTGAACCAATCCTGAAAATACTACTATGCAATATTGAGTTAAATCAAAGAGAAGATTATGAAAGGTAGATCTTAACTGCATTTTTTGAAATCAGTCTGAAGTTAACGGCCTCAAAAAGAACCTCCGACTTTCGATTCTAACAAATCGGAATTGATCGATGATCAGCGCTCGGTTACTTGTATTTTGAATTTCTTTCCCCCAAACCCTCATTTCTTCTATCTTTGTGCCTTGTTTTGAGCGGGATGCCCCGCGTGAGGGATAGAAGCGGCATCCCGACACCCCGATGGTATTCGGGGAGGCGGGATACAGCGGATAGCCCGACCCGCCCCTTTTCGGGCGGGGCACGCCCAAAAAATCCATATCTACCAAGTTCACCAGACACACGCAGTGAAAACGTACCAAGAATTCAAACAGGTCGATTATCCGCATATCGGAGAGTCCGTCCTTCAGTATTGGAAAGAAAATCAAATCTTTGAAAAGTCTATCGCCAACCGGGAAGGTGCAGAGACTTTTACATTCTTCGAAGGACCACCCTCAGCCAATGGTACACCTGGGATTCACCATGTCATGGCACGTACACTGAAGGATATTTTCTGTCGATACAAGACGCTTAGAGGATTTCAAGTGAAGCGAAAAGGCGGTTGGGATACCCATGGACTACCTGTGGAACTTCAGGTTGAAAAGGAACTTGGCATTACCAAAGAAGATATCGGTAAGAAAATCTCTGTCGCCGAATACAACCAAAAGTGCCGGGAAACGGTCATGCGTTTCAAAAACGAATGGGACGACCTCACTGAGAAAATTGGCTATTGGGTTGATTTGGATGATCCCTACATCACCTTCGACTCCAACTACATCGAGTCACTTTGGCACTTGCTGAAGAAGCTCTACGACAAGGGCTTGCTTTACAAAGGCTACACCATCCAGCCTTATTCTCCTGCCGCAGGTACGGGATTGAGTTCTCATGAACTTAATCAGCCGGGTACCTACAAGGATGTGAAAGACACTTCTATCACAGCTCAGTTCAAACTTAAAGGTCAGGAAAACACCTATATCCTCGCTTGGACCACCACGCCTTGGACCTTGCCATCCAACTCGGCTCTGGCGATCGGTGAAAACTTGGATTACGTGAAAGTGAAGACTTTCAACCCCTATACACATGAGCCTGTAACGGTGATTTTGGCGAAAGCCAGAATGGGCGCCTACCTCAACCCAAAGGCGGCTGAACTAAAACTGGAAGATTACAAAGCCGGAGACAAGCTGATCCCTTACCAGGTAATCGAAGAGTTCAAAGGCAAAACGATGTTGGGTTGGAAATATGAGCAGCTCTTCCCGATAGCAGGCTTGGCGCTGCCACATCCTGCTTTTACCGTGGTGGCAGGTGACTACGTGACTACCGAAGACGGTACGGGCATTGTCCACTTGGCCAAGGCCTTTGGTGCTGATGACTTTCGAACCTTGGTACAGCAGAATGTCCCCGGGGTTTTTGTGCAGGACGAACTCGGAAATGACATCCCGGTGGTGGACAAGCAGGGTAAATTCTTGCCAGTCGTAGGTGAATACCTCGCTGCCAAAATGCAGGAGCATGGCATCACCGCGCACAAAGCGTATGGGGTGAATGACTTCTTTGTGAAAAACTACACGAATGATGACGAAAGCGCGGCGGATTACAAAAATACCGACGTGATCATCTCCATCATTCTCAAGAATGAAAACAAGGCCTTCAAGGTCGAAAAATACGAGCACAGCTACCCACACTGCTGGAGAACTGACAAACCGGTATTGTATTACCCGCTGGAAAGCTGGTTTATCAAGACGACGGCCTTCAAGGACCGCATGGTGGAGCTCAACAAAACCATCAACTGGAAGCCCGAGGCAACCGGTACGGGTCGCTTTGGCAACTGGCTGGAAAACCTTGTGGACTGGAACCTGAGCCGTTCCAGATTCTGGGGCACGCCACTTCCGATCTGGAGAACGACCGACGGGTTGGAAGAAAAGTGCATCGGATCCATCGCTGAACTAAACGCTGAGATTGAAAAATCCGTGGCGGCTGGTCTTATGGCCCAATCCCCTTACGAAGGCAAGGAACTCGACCTCCACAGACCGTATGTAGATGATGTGGTGTTGGTTTCGGAAAAAGGAGAAAAGATGTTCCGCGAGCCAGACCTGATCGACGTTTGGTTTGACTCAGGAGCCATGCCCTATGCGCAGTGGCACTATCCTTTCGAGAATCAGGACATTTTCACAGCCAACTATCCAGCAGACTACATCGCCGAAGGTGTGGATCAAACGCGTGGTTGGTTCTTTACGCTTCATGCCATTGCGGTGATGCTTTTTGACAGTGTGGCCTTCAAAAACGTGATCGCCAACGGATTGGTCTTGGACAAAAACGGCAACAAAATGTCCAAGCGATTGGGCAATGCGATTGATCCTTTCAAGACCCTTAAGGAATACGGTCCGGATGCCCTCCGCTGGTACATGCTCAGCAATGCCAATCCTTGGGACAACCTCAAATTCAACTTGGACGGGGTGACCGAAGTGCAGCGACGCTTCTTTGGTACCCTTCAGAATACTTATAATTTCTTTGCGCTCTACGCTAATTTGGATGCCTTTGTCTATGACAAATCCAAGGCAGTACTGGCAATCGAGCGAGCAGAACTCGATCAGTGGATCATCTCCAAGCTTCAGACCTTGATCTCTGAGGTCGAGGAGTCTATGGACAATTACGATGCGACCAAGGCCACCCGAGCGATCATGAACTTCACCGTAGATCAGCTTTCCAACTGGTACGTGCGATTGGCGAGAAAGCGATTCTGGAGAGGGGAAATGAATGCAGACAAGCAGGCCGCTTATGAGACGCTTTATGAGTGCTTACTCACCTTGACTCAACTGATGTCGTCTTTCGCGCCATTCTACGCGGATTGGATGTACAAAAACCTCACCGAAGCCAATGAAAGCGGCAAAGATTCTGTTCACTTGACGGATTGGATCTCAGCTGATGCTAGGTTGATCAATAGTGACTTAGAGGCGAGCATGGACTTGGCTCAGAACATTTCTTCTTTGGTCCACTCGCTTCGCAAAAAAGAAAAATTGAAAGTTCGCCAGCCCCTACAGCGTATCCTCATCCCGGTGCTTTCTACCAAAACCAAATCGCAGATCGAACATGTGGCCGAATTGATCAAAACCGAAGTAAACATCAAGACCATCGAATACCTCGACGATGCCTCAGGGATTTTGGTCAAAAATGTGAAACCTAACCTACCTGTTTTGGGTAAAAAGTTGGGACCAAAAATGCGCTTCGTAGTCGCTGCGATAAATTCTTGGGGACAACCTGAAATCGCCCAAATCGAACGAGAAGGCAAAATAGATGTAGCTGTGGAAGGTGAAACCATCGAATTGCTGCTTGACGAAGTGCTGATCAGTTCACAGGATATTCCAGGCTGGTCTGTCGCTTCTGACCAGGGAGTGACAGTAGCACTGGATGTGACACTCACTGAAGAACTGAAGCAAGAGGGTGTCGCCAGAGACTTGGTCAACCGAATCCAAAACCTCCGCAAGGATATGGGCTTGGAAGTTCAGGACAAAATCAAGGTAGTCGTCGCTGATACGAATGAACTGGTAAACGAAGCGATCAAAAACTTCGGAGAATACATCCAATCTGAAACACAGGCCTTGAGCCTAGTGACTGAAGCAAACTTGGATAATCCGGTAGTCTTGGATATGGACGAATTTGAATTGTCAGTAAATGTAGTGAAGGCATAAGCCAAGCGTAATGAACAACTATATCAAGTATTTCGGAATCGCATTTCTGGTAATTGCGATCGATCAGGCAGTAAAAATGTGGGTTCATTTCGAGATGGACTTTGGCACGCCGGGTCAGATTCCCGTTTTTGGAGACTGGTTTAAGCTCCACTACACCACCAATCCAGGGATGGCATTCGGGATGGAACTTGGGTCTGAATATGGAAAAATGATTCTGACTTCATTCCGTTTGGTAGCGATGGTTGGGATAGGCTATTACCTACACTACATCATCGAAATGAAAAATCATCCAATTTACATTTTGTGTATCTCCATGATTTTGGGAGGCGCAATTGGCAACTTGGTAGATTCAGTTTTTTATGGGGTATGGTTGGATAATGCTCCTTACAATGCTCCTACACCTTGGCTTCACGGGCAGGTTGTAGACATGTTTTACTTTGATATATGGGAAGGATATATTCCGGAATGGGTGCCACTTTGGGGAGGCAGTTATACTGCACTTTGGCCAATTTTCAATATTGCAGATGCTTCTATATTTATTGGCGTGGCAATTATCTTGCTATTTCAAAATAGATTTTTTCCTGAAAAAAAGACTGATGAACCGATCAAAGAAGCGTAAATAGCCCAAACGTTGAATCTTGATTTACAGGCGGTTTATTTGTATAAGCCGCCTTTTTTATTTGAACGGATATAAAAAAACTTCGCCTTTTTTGAAATTACTGAGTAAATCCAAGTATTTTTCCTCTTGTATATCCAACTCCAACCTTAACCAACATATAGTTTTTGAATATGTATGTTCCAATACTATATATAAAATGATCTATATAGAATGATTGTAAACCCTGATCAACCATTTCAAATTGTTTATTCTATTTTCAGTCATGAATTTTTAGGATTGCTTTTTGAATCGTATGTAGTGCCCTTAGACGATAAAGGAAGGCTTACTTATGCCTACCAAAATATCAGTTCGGCTAATGCGCGTGAGTTTGATTCAGGTTTGGATAAGACCGATTACGAACTGATCAAGCTGATGGATTCCATGCAGCAGGATGTGGTGGTCAAGCCTTATATGAAAAAGGGTAATCTGAAACCCAAAGAATACCTTCGAAAAATCTTTGATCCAAAAACGGAAGACAAGGTTACCCAAGAGCTTTTATTCAAAAATCTTGAAATTAAGAGAGCCAAAATCCTTCCGCTTCTGGTTGGAAAGCGGCTTTTTGAGACTGCATCAGATGGTAATCCCACAGGAAAGGAAATTTTGATTCATGCCGAAAGAGCCACCGTGATTTTTCACTTTGACAAGGGTGAATTCAATACCCAATACTACCCTACTGTAAAATTCAAAGGGCAAAAGCTGACCTGGCAACATCGAGGCGGCTATTTGGTGTGCAAAGATCCGGCTTGGCTGATTGTAGACCAGCAATTATTCCATTTTGAAAAAGGCATTGACGGTAAAAAGCTTCAACCTTTCCTAAACAAGAACTCCATTATGATCGAGCGGAGGTTTGAACCGGAATACTACCGCAAGTTTGTAACCGCTCTGATTACCCAATTTGAAGTAATTGCCAAGGGATTTGAAATCCACACCGAGCAAGGTACCCCAGAAGCGCTTTTGGCTGTCAGTGATTTACCAGGCGGAAGACCAACCGAGAATCTTTTTGGCGAAGAAGTGGAAGAAAGTACCAACGAGGAGATCATCGTTTTGGAACCGAGATTCAAGTACGGTGAATTTGACTTCGGAATGCTATCTAATGATGGAGAGAGCAATGGTAATTCCTGTCGCTACGAAGAAAAAGGCGGGAATTTCACCTTTTTCAAAACTGTAAGAACCTCCAAAGTCGAAGAACGGTACGTCACCCTCATCAAGAAAAAGGGGCTCAATTTTATTCATGGAAAAACTGCCCTACCAAAAACACAAGCCTTTGAATGGCTGGGGAATCATGAAGACTACCTCACAGAGAAAAAAATCCGCATCGTCCAAAAAAGCGGACTAAACGGAAAAACCTACCACATCGGTAAGGCTCAGATCACGATTGAAGTCAATGAAAATATCGACTGGTTTGATGTCAAAGCCTTGATCAAATTCGGCGTTTACCTTGTCCCTTTCGCTAAGATCAGACGCTTGATTATCCAAGGAAAACACGAGTTTGAACTTCCAAACGGGGAGATAGCCGTAATCCCAGCCTCTTGGTTTGTCAATTATTCAGAGCTGTTTAACTTCATCGAGGAGCGCTCCGCTGACGAACTCGTGCTCAGAAAACACCATTTGGCTTTTGCCCGGGAGCTTCAAAATGGCGAGTTGATCCGACTCAACCTAAGCCTGAAACTTGAGCGACTTCGCAATTTTGACGCCATCGATGACTATTCGATCCCGACATCTTTCCAAGGATCGCTCAGACCGTATCAGCAGGCAGGTTACAACTGGCTGCGTTTTCTGAATGAGTATCAGTTTGGCGGCTGCCTGGCAGATGATATGGGTCTTGGAAAAACAGTTCAAACCTTAGCCCTTTTGGCCCACGAAAAGGAGGAAAACCCCGGCTTCGCTTCGCTTCTCGTCATGCCAACTTCCCTGATTTACAACTGGGAACTGGAAGCACGCAAATTTACCCCAGACCTAAAAATCCTAGTGTACTCCGGCACACAACGGATCAAAGATCCATGGAAATTTAGGGGTTATGATGTGATTTTGACTTCCTACGGGATCGTGAGATTGGATGTCGATGTCTTGAAGGACTTCTATTTCAACTATGTGATCCTGGACGAATCGCAGGCGATCAAGAATCCTACGTCAAACATTGCCATGGCTGTCAATAAGCTGAAAAGCAAGCGACGATTGATTTTGACCGGTACTCCCGTGGAAAATGGCACCATGGATCTTTGGTCTCAAATGAACTTTGTGAATCCCGGATTGCTGGGCAATCAGACGATTTTCAAAAAGCAGTTTTTGCAGCCGATCGAAAAGCAAAATGATAAGAGCAAGGCTTCCCGTCTCCACGCGATGATCAAGCCCTTTATCCTGCGTCGACTCAAATCCCAAGTGGCTAAAGACCTTCCTGAGAAACTAACCAATGTGAAGTACTCAGATATGACTGCCGAGCAGGAAAAGGTATACGAGGAGGTAAAAACCTATTACAGAGAAAAAATCATCGGCGAATTCGATGGGATGGGCAGAGGAAGTCAGCAGTTTATGCTCCTCCGCGGTCTTACACAACTCAGACAGATTGCCAATCATCCCAAGCTGGTCAGAGAAGATTACACAGGAGAGTCCGGCAAGCAGGAAGACATCACCTACATGCTCCAAGAGACCATCTCCGAGGATCACAAAGTGCTTGTGTTTAGTCAGTTTGTGCGGCATTTGTCGATCGTCAGGGAGTTTTTGGATAGGGAAAAAATCCCTTACGCCTACCTGGACGGATCTACCAAAGACCGTCAGGCACAGGTAGAAAAATTCCAAAATGACACGAATGTCAAAGTATTCCTGATCTCGCTCAAGGCAGGTGGCGTCGGCCTCAACCTCACCAAAGCGGAATATGTGTTCCTGCTAGATCCGTGGTGGAATCCCGCCGTGGAAGCACAGGCGATCGACCGAGCACATCGAATCGGACAGGAGAATAAGGTCATCATCTACAAGTTCATCACCCGTGGATCTGTGGAAGAGAAAATTATGGCACTTCAGGATCGCAAGTTGGCCCTAGCAGGAGAGCTGATCTCCAATGAAGAGAGCTTTATGAAGAGTCTGGACAATGAGGATATCCGGGCGTTGTTGGACTAAAGTGAAAAGGTTGGAAGGTGGCAAAGTTGTAAAGTTGCAGCACTAACTCTACAACGTTACAACTTTCTAACCTTCTAACCCTTTTTTATCATTTTGATTTTCAACACCATCAGAGTGATTGCTAATTCTTAATCATAAATTCTTGGAGCAAATCCACTTTTCACGGAGATAATTTTATAAATTATTTCAAGAGTACACCACTACAATTTTCCTGCGCATGCCTAGAGCCAAGTCCGATAAAGATCGGAAAATCTTCGTGCTGGACACCTCCGTGATCCTATACGCACACAACTCCATTATGAATTTTGCTGAGCACGACGTGGTGATTCCCATCACGGTACTCGAGGAGCTTGACCAGTTCAAGAAAGGCAACGACACCAAAAATTTTGAGGCTCGGGAGTTTATCCGTCTGCTCGATAAGTTGTCACAGGATCAACGGATCGATCAGTGGACTCCACTGAATGGGAAGACCAAGGGCTTTTTCAAAGTGATGATGCATCATCCCGAAAATGAAAATAATGCCATCAAAATATTTGGGGAGGAGAAAAATGACAACAAAATCCTCAATGTGGCGGTCCATCTCATGGAAACTGAGAAGACCAGGCGAGTGATCTTGGTCTCCAAAGACATCAACCTGCGCCTCAAAGCCAAATCCCTGAATGTTCACGCCGAAGATTACGAAACAGGCAAAATCAAGAATATCTCCGAACTCGAAAATACAGGCAAGTATTTCCTAGACGATGTCGATCCTCAGGCTATCAATGCCATTTATGATCAGGGCTATGTGGAGGCAAAGGCTATTCTAGGCACCCGAAAGCGAAAGGCGAATGCTTTTTATATTCTGAAGAGTGAAAAAAACTCCGTGTTGGCGTACTACAACTCCGATCAAAATGTGTTGGAGCGAGTCGACAAAAGATTGGCGTATAATGTAAAGCCACGAAACGCCGAGCAGACCTTCGCTCTACACGCCATCATGAATCCAAACATCAAGTTGGTGTCCATTCAGGGTGTGGCCGGAACAGGGAAAACGCTTTTGGCTTTGGCAGGTGCCTTGGAGCAGCGACGTGATTACAAACAGATATTCCTGGCCAGACCGATTGTGCCGCTATCCAACAAAGACATCGGCTACCTTCCTGGTGACATCAAGTCCAAGCTCAATCCCTACATGGAGCCACTTTGGGACAACCTGAAGTTTATCCAAAATCAATACAAGGAGACCGATAAGGAATATCAAAAAATCACCGAACTGGTCAATCAGGAGAAGCTGGTCATTCAGCCGTTGGCGTACATCCGCGGACGCTCACTTTCCAATATCTTCTTTATCGTGGATGAGGCTCAAAACCTGACTCCGCATGAGATCAAGACGATCATTTCCCGCGCAGGTGAAAACACCAAAATCATCTTCACGGGTGATGTATTTCAGATCGATACGCCATACTTGGATTCTCAATCCAATGGATTGTCGTACCTCATCGACCGAGTAAAAGACCATCCGCTCTATGCCCACATCAAGCTGGAAAAGGGCGAACGGTCTGAGCTGGCTAATCTGGCGAATGAGTTGTTATGATATCTTTGAATAGGGTAAAAAGTTGTTTTTCTATTGACAGCTTTTTACCCTTTCACTTTCTTGTAAGCTTATTTAAAATAAGCATTATCCTTCAAATACTTTTTGACAGTATTTTGGAAATAGCTTGAACTGATTTGGAAAGTGTAACAGGAATGAGTGTTTAAGGTAGTGTATTTTTGAGCTAACCCATTGTAAAATTTATATTCAAAAAATACAGAAGGGTCATTAAGCATTTCCCTGGAATCAAAGTTAAACCCATCGTTTATACCTTTTTTGATTTCTTTCTTAGTCACCTTTCGGAACCTTCTAACTTCATTTCCAAAAACCAAATATTTTTCTCCGAAGTAAAAACTTTCGTCACAACTGTTCCATTCTTGAGCAATAAAGCTGGTTTCAGAAATGTTATTTCCCTTAAAAACTTTTTCAGTTTTTGCTAAAACGTCAATTCCAAATTCCATAATTGGAATTTTTTCCCTGGGTATCCTTCCTGAGTAAGGTCTTTCAATGGGTGTAATAACTAAGACGTAATCTGAATTCTCTCACATTTTTTTGAACAACCTTTCATCCACTTCAGGACATTGGCAAGCCATTAAATCAAAAATGAATAATGAAAATACGGGGGAAAAAACAATTTTAAACTTGCTAGGAGTCATGAAAATCTTGTTGTGAAAATAACAGAACCAGCCTAAGGTTTTTTTAATCTTGAACTAATGAAAAATACCCGTTTCCCATGAGAAAGGCAAATGGTACAGACTTGCAATTTTAGCGATAGAGGGTTGTAATAGATATTAATACAAAACCTCAAAAACATAAATCTATTGGTTTTTTACTTTTTGCAGAATCACCAAAGGTGACCGCATAAATTTCTGATTTAATTATATTTGAGCATCAAGAAGTTAGATTTATTTCAACTCGACCAAATCAAGAAGTATTTCAAAGACAAGCCTGTCTTGAGAGCCTATTTATTTGGCTCGTATAGCCGTGAGCAAGCGAGCTCTGATAGCGACATTGATATTTTGGTCGAATTGGATTATTCTCAAAAAATCGGATTGAAATTTTTCCAAATGCAAACCGAGCTTGAAAAGATTTTAAATCAAAAAGTAGATTTGATTTCTAATGAAGCACTTTCTCCACTAATTAGGCCCCAAGTAATCCGAGATAGAAAGCTAGTTTATGAAAAATAAGCTGGGTGATGAACAAAGGCTTCGCCATATTTTAAGTGCCATTTGAGAAATCGAGTCTTACACACATGGCGTTCAAAAAGAAGAATTTCTTCAAAACTCAATGATGCGGTTTGCTTCCATAAAACAACTTGAAATAATAGGTGAAGCCTGCAATCATCTTTCCAAAGAAATCAGGGAACAAAGTCTACCTATTCAGTGGAATGAAATTATTGGAATGAGACATGTATTCGTGCATGAGTACTTTGGAATCGACAACCTTTTGCTTTGGGAAATTATCAAGGAGGACCTAATGGATTTTAAAACCGAAGTAATCCATCTCCTGAGTAATTTCTAGGTCCTATAAAACACCTCTTTTTTTAATCCCTATTCTATTCTAAAGGATCCAATTTTTTTCTGTGCATTTGTCCGCCATTGGTTGAAGGCTGTACGATACCGTACAGGAAAATTATTGAAAGTGGCTTTTTAGCTCGATTTAACCAGTTTTTTGAGTTTGGTCGCCTTTTGGCATATTCAGTTTATACGAAAACAAACCAACAAATTATTACTGCCATGACTACTTCATTCTTTTCCCAAAAAAATGTCTGCGCGGCGCTGGGATTCGCTATGGCAATCACCATCGTTCTCAAAGCAAAAGCTGAATCCAGCATCGAAAAGCATACTGCCCGATTTGAAACTACTAAACCAACTCCACAAATCGGTTTTGATTCCAATACAGAAGTTGAACTGCATCAGGTCAGCATCTACAAAAATGAAAAGTCCCGCAACTCCGGGACTTGCTAATGAAACTATCCGTAAGGGTTAATTTGGTTGATTGTTTGGTTATCAAAAAAGGCGGGTTTTGCCCGCCTTTTTTTTGCCTTATGATTTTGAAACTCTCCGATGAAAATTCGTAGATCAACTTCTTGGTTTAGATTTTAGATGCAGAATTTTATTTCCACTTTATCTCGCGAAGCGTATTTCTATTGTATTTCGCTTTTGGCTTATTTCCCTTTACTTAACTTTCAGTGATGGTATTCAATTTGGCTAAGAAGCTGTTGTAATACTGCCTTCCAACTTGTACCACCGAACCTTTTTTAAGGGTGATCTCTTTAGTGTTGAAGCTTTCTATTTGTCCCAAATGAACGATATAAGACTTCTGTACTCGGAGAAAATCATTGGAAGGTAGTATTTCCTCGATTTCCTTCATGGATTTGCGAATGTGGTAGTCTCTGTTTTTGGTGAAAATCGTCACCATATTTCCATTGGCCTCCACATAGTAAATGTCCTCATACTGCACCCGCTCGAAGGAATTGTCTGCTTTGATAAAGACAGCATCATTTACCAAATAAGGACTTTCGTTGCCCGTCTTGGCCACAGCCACTTCCTGAGTAGGCTTGGTTCTTTTGTTGTAAAGTACAATTTCAACAATGGCGTGGATATCGTTGGTATTGAATGGCTTCACGATAAAGCCAGCCGGATTGATTCGCTTAGCCCTTTCGATAATCGTAGGATCAGAGTAGGAAGTCACGAAGACCAAAGGCACATCAAACATCTGATGGATAATCTCACCCAATTCAATTCCATCCTTATCTCCCTTGAGTTTGATGTCCATGAAGATCAAATCAGGGCGATTTTTCTTGATAGTCTTGATGCACTGATTAGCAGAGTTTGCTACATCGATATTGACAAAACCGAGGAGTTCAAGGATTTCCTGAATATTCTCTGCAATGTTAATGTCATCCTCTACAATCAGAATCCTTTCTTCTTTCATAGTCTAAGCACTTGATTAAGTGGTTTTTAGGGCAATTGGGCAAAGTAAATCATTACTTTTAGTGTAACTCAGCTCCTAATTTCCTCAAAATATTGGTAAAACCAAATGCTTTTTTCTGACTACGAAAATTACAAACTCATCATTTCCTTAAATCGGGCTGCTTGTCTGCGGCTGACCTCGATACGATCACCGCCACGTAATGTCACCACGAGTCCTCCGTTAAACCAAGGCTCGATGGCTTCTACCCAACCCAAATTGATGATGTGCTTTCGGCTTGCCCTGAAAAATGACTTTTCATCCAAGCGCTCATCCAAGGCATTGAGTGATTTGTGGATCATCGGCTTGAAATTGTCAAAGTACACTTTGATGTAATTTCCGTCGGATTCAAAAAGTCGAACATTTGAAAGTCTTACAAACCAGCAGCGGTCGCCGTCTTTTACGAATACTTGATCTTCAAGCGTCAGTTTTTTCTGATTGGCTAGAGCTCCTCCTTCACCGCCTCTGCTGATTCCTTCGATCTTGCCTTGCAGCTTTTGGATCGCTTCTTCCAGTCTTTTTGGCTCGATTGGCTTCAGCAAATAGTCCAATGCATTGACTTGAAATGCCTTCAAGGCATACTCATCATAGGCAGTGGTGAAGATGACATGTGGTACTTGGTCCAGCTCTTCCAAGAGATCAAACCCGGTCTTTTCCGGCATCTGAATATCCAGGAAAATCACATCAGGCTGAAGCTGCTCGATTTTTTCTTTGGCATCTTCCACATTTACTGCTTCGCCTACCACTTCCACGGTTTCCAACTGATTCAATAGATTGATCAGTTCTTTCCTTGCTAGTCTCTCGTCATCAATTACAATGGCTCTCATTTTTTGTGAGTTTGTTAGTCTAAAGTAACTCTTTGTTTCGGTATTTTGATTTCTGTAATTACAAATTGGTTTCCGGAGTTGAAAATCCGAAAGGTGGCACGTTCGCCATACAGCAGTTTCAATCGCTGCTTGGTATTTTCCAAGCCATGACCGCCACCATCTTTTCTGTTTTTGGAAGGATTGGGATTAAGGTATCCACTGTTTTTGACTTGGATATACAATTCTTCCTGAAGCCCTTCCCTGCATTTGATTTCGATCAGACCTCCTTTTACTAGATTGGAAATCCCGTGCTTAATAGCATTCTCTACAATAGTCTGAAGCATCATTGGGGGTATTTTGTACCCATAGGCTTCTTCCTCTATCTGATAGACGACTTCCAAGCGTTCTTCAAATCGGATAGATTCCAACTCCAAATAATCCTTGACTGTCGATAGCTCATCAGCGAAATCAATCACCTGCTTCTTATCCATCATTAATGAAAATCGAAGCATATTGGAAATCCGGGTGATGGCCGTTTTGGCCTTAGTAGGATCTTCGTCTACCAGAGCCCTTACAGAATTCAGCGCATTGAAGATGAAGTGGGGATTGAGCTGACTTTTCAAATGATTGAGCCGAATCTCATTGATTTTGGCTTCATACTTCAAACTGTTGTTGTAATTATCAAGGAAGTGAAATAAGAAGTAAAGGAGAAACCAAAAAGCATAGTAGAGAAAACTCACAAAAAGATTGACTGCAATCACTAATGACCTAAAATCCTGACCGGGATTAAGTGTGCCAAAGGCAATATTGATTACAATCTGTGCCAGCACGTTGACCACCGACAGGGCAAGTAGGGCAAAAATTGCCTGGATCAGTAGCCGAAAAATTCCCAGTTTGAACCAGCCATACACTTTGACTATATGTCTAAAGGCATGTGTGGACAGTAGGTAATAGGCCGCTAAAGCTACAAATGCCCATGCTTGGATAGGCGAAATACCCTCCGAAAGCGAGGCAAAAAAAACATTGACAAAGGCAAAGCTTCCCCACCCCAAAAGTTGTAAGATCCAATACAGCTTGACTCTGTTCATACTTGACCCAAAGGTAGCTAAGTAAGAAGTATGGACTTTTCTATTTTGATAAAAGGGCGAGTCACTTGATTTCAGCCCCAAAATCAGCGATATAGTTCCTGTTTCAGAAATTTGCCCGTGTGACTTTGAGGATGTGCGGCGACTTGCTCTGGTGTACCTTGGATCAAAATCGTTCCGCCCTTATTTCCTCCTTCAGGTCCCAAATCCACCACGTAATCAGCCACTTTGATCACATCTAGGTTGTGCTCGATGATCAATACCGTATTTCCTTTCTCCACCAGTTTGTTCAATACGCCCATGAGCAAGTCAATGTCTTGGAAGTGAAGCCCTGTCGTCGGCTCATCCAAAATGTAAAAGGTTTTACCGGTATCTTTCTTGGAAAGCTCGGTGGCCAATTTTACCCGCTGTGCTTCCCCGCCTGAAAGTGTGGTAGCATGCTGTCCCAATGTGATGTAGCCTAGTCCTACATCGCTCAGCGTTTGAATTTTTCTCAGAATCTTTGGCTGATGCTCAAAAAACTCCACCGCCTGTTCCACAGTCATATCTAGCACGTCCGAAATGGACTTTCCTTTGAATCGTACTTCAAGTGTCTCCCGATTGTAGCGTTTGCCTTTGCAAGTTTCACAAGGGATATGGACATCCGGAAGAAAGTCCATTTCGATCAGCTTCATGCCTGCACCCTCACACTCTTCGCATCTTCCGCCTTTGACATTGAATGAAAACCGGCCGGGTTTATAGCCTCGGATTTTTGCTTCGGGAAGCTCGGTAAAAAGGGTCCGAATATCTGAAAATACGCCTGTGTAAGTAGCGGGATTGGATCTCGGTGTCCTACCAATCGGGCTTTGATCCACTTCGATGACCTTATCCAATGCCTTGAGCCCTGAGATGCTTTCAAAAGGCATGGGCTCCTTTTTGGAATTGTAAAACTCACGATTCAAAATCGGGAACAAGGTCTCATGAATCAACGTGCTTTTTCCACTTCCTGATACGCCGGTGATCAGGATCAAGGAACCAAGCGGAAGCTCAAGCGTCACATTTTTTAGGTTATTACCTGAGGCTCCCTTGAGAATCAATTTTTCTCCAGATCCTTGTCTTCTTGCTTTTGGCACAGGAAGTCCCAAAGCCCCATTGAGGTATCGGGCTGTGACTGAATTAGTGGTTAGGATCTCTTCAGGCTTGCCCAAAGCGACGATATGACCTCCATGTCTTCCTGCACCCGGTCCCATATCGAGCACAAAGTCAGACTCTAGCATCATGTCTTTGTCATGCTCCACGACCAACACGGAATTGCCCAAGTCTCGCAAGCTTTGCAGCGCCTTGATCAATTTCACATTGTCACGCTGATGCAATCCGATACTCGGTTCGTCCAAAATATACAAGACGCCCACGAGCTGGGTACCGATCTGGGTAGCCAATCGAATTCGTTGAGCTTCCCCTCCTGAAAGGGTACGAAGCGGTCTATTCAGTGAAAGGTAATCCAAACCAATGTCTACCAAGAATCCAATTCGCTTTCGGATTTCTTTCAAAACTTCTACTCCGATGATCTGCTGCTTTTCAGTCATTCGGCTTTCCAGCCCTTCAAACCAATCCGCTAAACCTCGAATGTCGAGCATAGCTAGCTCACCGATGTGTTTTTCGTCGATCTTGAAATGAAGCGCCTCTTTCTTCAATCGGTAGCCGTTGCAATCGGGGCAAGTTTGGGTAATGGTAAATTCAGAAACCCAGTCTTGGATTTTATCGGAGCTTCCTTCTTGGTATTTCTGGAGAAAATTGACGATCCCTTCAAAGGTGGTATTCCATTGTGTCCCTGGATACTTCACCGAATCGACTGCCACCTCGATTTTATCTCCGTGTAATAATACATCGACCACCTCTGTTGGTAGGTCCTTAATCGGTGTGCTCATGGAGCACTTGTAATGCTTGAGGATGGCCTCGATTTTTTTGAAAATCCAGATGTCTCTGTACTCTCCCAAGGGTGCAATTCCCCCACGAGTGATGCTGAGACTTGGATCAGGAATGATGCTCTCACGGGTAATTTCTTCGATCACTCCAAGGCCATTACAGGTGGGACAGGCTCCATAAGGTGAGTTGAAGGAGAAGGAGTTAGGCGCAGGCTCGTCGTAGGACAGGCCGGTCTCAGGATCCATCAAGAATTTGGAAAAGTGGTGGACTTCTCCATTTTCCTCCCGGATCATGATCACGCCTTTGCCATGCTGCAGACCGGATTTGAGTGATTGGGTAATTCTAAAGCGGTCCGATTCATCCGCCACAATCCGATCGATGACGATTTCGATGTCGTGGATTTTGTATCGGTCGACCTGCATTTTGGGCACGATATCCATCACCACACCATCCACACGAACCTTGGAAAAGCCCATTTTTCGAATCTGCTCAAACAGTTCTCGATAGTGACCCTTTCTGCCCTTGACCACTGGTGCCAAGATGTAAAGCTTTTTGCCCAAAAACTTGGTAAACAACTGCTCGATGATCTGATCCTCGGTCTGGCGGATCATCTTTTTACCGGTCAGGTAGGAATATGCCTCCCCCGCACGTGCATAGAGCAATCGCATGAAATCGTAGATTTCGGTGACTGTGCCTACGGTAGATCGTGGATTTTTAGAGGTGGTCTTTTGCTCGATCGCAATTACTGGAGAAAGCCCGTTAATCTTGTCCACATCGGGGCGCTCCATTCCTCCGAGAAAAGATCTGGCATAGGCAGAAAAACTCTCCATATACCGTCGCTGCCCCTCCGCATAGATGGTATCAAAAGCAAGAGAGCTTTTTCCGCTGCCGGATAGTCCCGTGACCACGACCAGCTTGTTGCGTGGGATACGGACATCCAGGTTTTTCAGGTTATGCTCTCGGGCACCAAAAATCTCGATATATTCTTCCTGTGAAGCAGGGGATTGAGTCATGGACGAAGGGAAATTATTAATCGGCAAAAGTACACTTTTTTGGGTGGTTAGACGGGGGAAACCGCGAAGATTGTAACTCGTCTTGCTTGGGAAAGTTGGAGCAAAATCTAGGATTTACACCGACTAAAATCCAACTCATTTGGGTAAGGCAGTCTAATCAGAACAGACTTGGAAACCGAATCGATTTTATCCGTGATGAAATGGACACCCCTTTATCTTTTCCTCATTCTTGGACTCAATTTGCCTTGGAAGCTCTTGGTAGAAAAAGTTGGGGCTTAGGATCTGGTTTTCCCAATCCTTATGGAAAACTCCCATGGTCGAGCCAGCTGATGGAGGCACAATCCAAGCCCACTCGGCCTGCACATTTCTTCCTTTGGATTCCTCCACTTTACAGAATTCCAAAAATTGCTCCGAGGCAGTGTGGTGATCTACGAGGGTAACTCCTTTTTTTTGGAAAGAATAGAGAACAGCTTCCTGAAGTACAAGTAAAGCTTTGTCTTTCCATAAAGACCGAGGATGCTTGGTATCCAATCCCATTTTTTCTGCCAATTGAGGAAGCATATTATAGCGATGGGAATCGGCAAGATTGCGCACAGCAATCTCTGTGAGCATGTACCAGCCATTGAATGGTGCACAAGTAAAGTCAAGTCCCCCGATCTCCAATCGCATATCCGAAATCACCGGCACAGCGTACCATTGCATCTGCATGTCTTCCAGCCAAGCGTATTCGGGATGGGAAATCGGAACTCTCAAGACCTTTTCCTCAGGAATTGAAAACCACCTTGGTTCGTCTCCATTCACCTGGATCACAACTGGAAGGATATCATAGGCAGTACCCGCCGACTCCCAACCTAAGTCTCGACAAAACCTGGTAAACTCTAGCGAATCCGGATCCCCGTGAATCTGACCATTGGGTAATTGATAGCCTGCAAATCGGATGAGCTGTTTATTCAAAATCCGAATTTCACCTGATTCGGCATTTGAAGCAGGGTAAATGGAAACCGTGGATCTGATTTTTCCTCCATTGGTAGCAAAGTCCAAATGCTCCATCAAATCGGCAAAAATAGCTTCCGCGGTGGAAATGGTTCTTCTGTCCCGCACCTTCAGACTTTTCCAAAATAGCCTCCCGATGCATCGGTTGCTGTTTCTCCAGGCGACTTTGGCACCATAGGCTAGCTCCTCTTCGGTGAGCAGGTAGGTTCCGTCTGCGATGATTTCAGCTTGAACTTGCTCTAATCGTTGAGGAAGGTATTGCAGTTGATTTTCTTCAAAATAGGATTGAAGAAAATCAGTTGCTTTCTGGAGCAAATCAGAGGGAGATGAATGCATGACAGACTCTTGTTTCTTCCTTTCGGAAAGAAACCATAATTGATAGGGTGATCAGACTTGCAAGAAATGTCCTGCAAAGTTAATAGACCATTAACCTGCTTTGGAGGAAGTAGTTTAGGGGAATATTCCTTTTTCCCCGAAAAAGATGTTTATCCTTTATTTAGGCAATCGGATTTCATACACTTTCCCCTTTTTGGCCTTCAGGTTTCGATCTCTCAGCCAAGGATTGTAGAGCTTCAGATATTTGAAATTGCTGCCTTGGCTTTTGGCCCATTGGGGTAAATCCTTGATATCACCCTGAACTTGAATTGTTCTAAACTCAGGATTTTTATAAAAGTCTTCCTTCGCTAGGTGGTAGCCAAATTTACCGGGATTCTCAAAAATCACCTTAAAAGCCAAAATCCTAAATAAATACCTGCTGGTCTCTTCATTCAAGTAGAGATCATAATAGTTGCGGTGAAATTGTTCCTCCTGCCTTTTTGAAAATCCACTTTGGCCCATGTTGTAGCTGGCTGCCACGGCCGTCCAATCGCCAAACTTAGCATGCGCTTTTTTGAAATATTTGGAAGCAGCGATTGTCGCTTTTTCGAAATGGTAGCGCTCATCTACGGTAGCGGTGATTTCCAAACCATACTCCTTGCCGGTATCTTCCAGAATTTGCCAATAGCCTCTCGCACCCGCGGGTGAACCCACATTCATCAATCCGCTTTCGGCAATCGCTAAATATTTAAAATCGTCAGGGATGCCTTGTTCTTTCAGGATTCGCTCGATATCAGGCAAGTACTTCGAGGAGCGTTTGAGCAGTAGGATCAAATTGGATTCCCAATAGGCATTGACATAAATCTCCCGCTCCAATCGCTCGATAATGTCCCCATCTTCCAAGGGTACTTTTTCTCCTGCAAAGTCCAACTCCTTAGGTAACTCAAACAGCCGAATTGAATCTTTAGCCAAAGACAAGGATCGACTAGGATAGGACTCCTCTGAAAACTCAGGTTGACTGATGGCCTGTACTTGCTTCTGAGATTCCCAAAAAGCCATTCCTGCCAAAATCAGGGCAATGCCCAACAGGACATAGATCAAAATCAAGTGAATCGAACGCATAGCTTAAAGTACGGATTTGAAAGGCGATGAAGCTAGCTAATTATGCCAATGGCCATAAAGATATTTCAATAAAGGAGGAAGACTCCCGTTTTCTCCAAAAGACAAAATCAATTATTGTTGTTTACAAACAACATTTTATATATTTGTTCAATTCAAACAACAAAATGGAGCGTCTGATTACCTTATCCAAGCGAAAAGAAACGACGGCTTTACCCAATTTTACTCGATATCTTAAACAGGAAATAGATTGGAGTCAACGACTCATTTTAATCTTAGGGCATCGAGGAGCGGGAAAGACTACGTTGATTTTACAGCGGATGCGTGAGGTTCAAAGTCAAAAAATCTACCTGAGTCTGGATGACTTTCATTTTGAAGAAAACAGACTTGCCCTTGTAATAGAAGAGCTTTACACTTTAGGCTACAGATATTTCTTTTTGGATGAGGCCCATCGATATTCCAATTGGTCAGTGGACTTGAAAACCATTTTTGATAGTTATGAAGACACTCATGTGGTCGTTTCGGGATCCTCTATTTTGGGTCTCGAAAAGGGAAAAGCAGACTTATCCAGGCGGGCAGCTGTCTATCGTTTGGCGGGGTTGTCATTTCGTGAATTTATTAATCTGGAATTGGGGAAAAACTTTCATAGCTATTCCTTAACAGAGATTTTGGATGGCCACAGTGGCATTTCCGACGAAATCTCTGACGAGATAGATGTCTTAAATTTATTCCAAGATTACCTTCAATTTGGCTATTTCCCATTTTATAGTATGGGAAAAGATCTATATCTGACAAGGTTACTTCAAACCACCCACTTGGTCTTGGAGATGGATATCGGACCCTTTGAGGAAATCGCACACAAGACCATGCGAAACATGAAAAAATTACTTTTTGTACTCAGTGAGTCTGTCCCATTTACACCAAATATTCTCAAACTGGCAGAAAAACTGGATACTTCAAGAAACACTGTATTGAAAATACTAGATCTCCTTTCTCAAGCTCAAATTCTAAATCTCCTTCACACTTCGACTCAGGGAATTTCTCAACTTCAAAAACCGGAAAAAGTCTATCTTCAAAATTCAAACCTTGCTTTTGCACTCGGACCTCAGGAACCGAATCCAGGGAACATTCGGGAAACATTCTTTTTTAACCAACTTCAGGTCAAGTACCAAGTGACCTCTCCTAAATATGGGAATTTTATGATCGATGATCGATTCGTTTTCGAGGTAGGCGGACCAAGCAAATCCGCCCATCAAATCCAAGGCGTTCCGAGTTCCTATTTGGCTATTGATAACATCAAATCAGGCTCTGGGAACAGAATACCCATCTGGCTTTTTGGCTTCCTTTATTGAGCTTTTGGCATCATTCCCAATATCTCATCGATATGCTCTCTGGAATTGGACAACCTAGGCACTTTGTGCTGTCCTCCGAGTTTTCCTTTTTTACCTAGCCACGCTTCAAAAAGTCCATGAGGAGCCGCATGCAAAATCAATTGACGAAGTGCCAAATCTTTGTGGCGCTTGGCATCATAGTCGGAGTTGACTTCTCGGAGTTTGTGATCCAGGAGGGCAGCAAAGCGATCCAGATCTGAAGGTTCTTTCTGAAACTCAACCACCCATTCGTGAGCACCTTTGGATTGACTGTCTTCAAAATAGACAGGCGCTGCTGTAAAATTGCTAATCATCGCACCGGTCTCTTCGCAAGCATGCTGGATGGCGGCTTCGGCGTTTTCCACGATCACTTCTTCGCCGAAGGCATTGATAAAATGCTTGGTACGTCCCGAAATCCGGAATCGGTATGGGAAAGTGGAAGTAAACTTGACCGTGTCACCGATTTTATACCTCCACAGACCTCCATTGGTTGTGATGAGGATGGCGTAATTTTTTCCTACTTCTACCTCCTGAAGGGGAATCACCTTTGGGTTTTCTTTGTCCCATTCTTCCATGGAGATAAACTCATAGAAAATCCCATAGTCAAGTAGGAGCAAAAGTTCATCTGAATCAGGCTGATCCTGAATCCCAAAAAAGCCTTCGGAGGCATTGTAGGTTTCCATGTAGCGCATCTTCTCAGATGGAATCAGCTCCTTAAACAAGTTGCGATAAGGCCCAAAGGCTACTGCACCATGGAAAAAGACTTCTAGATTAGGCCATACCTCCAGGATGTGTTTGGCCTTTTTCAATTCCAAAATCCGCTGAAGTAGGACCACTGTCCAAGTTGGAACACCCGCGATCGAGGTCACATTTTCGTTCATGGTCTCGCGGGCCATTTTCTCGATTTTTGCTTCCCACTCACCCATCAGAGCGATCTCCAAAGAAGGTGTCCGGGCAAACTGGGCCCAAATGGGAAGGTTCTGCATGATCACTGCCGACACATCTCCGGCACGGGCAGTACCCTGAGGATTGAGCGGATTTTTCTCAAGAGTGCCACCAATGGAAAGGCTCTTGCCGGTGAAAAGCTTCGAATCAGGATAGTTATTGACATAGATAGAGACCATGTCTTTTCCTCCTTTGTAATGGCATTCTTCCAAGCTTTCTTCAGAAACAGGAATGTACTTGCTACGACTGGAAGTGGTACCGGAGGACTTGGCAAACCACTCGATCTCCGAGGACCAAATGACATTCTGCTTTCCAGTCATGGTCTTTTCGATATAAGGTTTGAATGCCTCGTAATCAAAAAGTGGCACTAGATTCACAAAGTCCTGATACGATTTGATTCGGTCAAACTGGTGTTGCTTTCCAAATTCTGTCTTGCGGGCAGCCTCAATCAAGGATTGAAACGTCTCTTCCTGAACTTGAATAGGATTTTGTCTGAAATCATCGATCTGACCCAGGCGGCTCTTAAAAATCCAGGTCATGAAGCTGTTGAGCACTTCCATTAATTAAAAACTTTACGTTTGAGCTCGAATTGACTTCCAAGATAAACCCTTCTCACCTGCTCATCTGCAGCCAATTCCTCAGCTGTTCCGGCTTTGAGGAGCTTTCCTTCAAACATCAGGTAAGCCCGATCTGTGATGGAAAGGGTTTCATTAACATTGTGATCCGTGATCAGGATTCCGATATTTTTTGTTTTGAGTTTGGCCACGATGGTTTGGATTTCCTCCACCGCAATAGGATCCACTCCTGCAAATGGCTCATCTAAGAGGACAAATTTAGGATCCACTGCCAACGCTCTTGCAATCTCAGTTCGCCTTCTTTCTCCGCCGGAAAGCACCATGCCGAGATTTTTGCGTACGTGAGTCAAGCTAAACTCCTCTAAGAGGCTTTCCATTTTCTCTTTTTGTTGAGCTTTAGGCATGGTGGTCATCTCTAACACAGCCTGGATATTTTCTTCCACAGAAAGCTTGCGGAAAACAGATGCCTCCTGAGCCAAATAGCCAAGACCTAGCTTTGCGCGCTTGTACATGGGAAGGCTGGTGATGTCTTGATCTTCCAGAAAAATCTTCCCTTCATTCGGCTGGATCAATCCTACAATCATGTAAAATGAAGTGGTTTTACCTGCTCCATTCGGTCCCAACAATCCCACGATTTCACCTTGCTCTACTTGCACGGAGATATCGTTGACCACGCGGCGGCCTTTGTAGATTTTGACGAGGTGTTCGGCTCGAAGGATCATATCAATCAAATTTGATGTCTTTCACGTAGAGTTGCAAACTGCTTTTGTCTCTGAAGAAATTTTCACGCATTTCGGCCACGATATCGAAGCGCATTTTGCCCCGCAGCATGTTTACAGTAGTGAGATCGGGATCTTTGGCTCGATCGGCCATCCCAAATCCCAAGCAAACAGGCGTAGTTACTTGTCCGTCTTGGATGATTTTAAAACGAAGGTGCTTGTCTTTCAGCACCGTGACCTCATCAGCATAGACATTATTGATGCGGAAAACCGGCTCAGTATTACCTGGTCCAAATGGAGCCATCTGCTTGAGGATATTGTAAAACTTGTAATTGATCTGATCTAAAAGCAAGATATCATCAATCTCAATTACAGGCTTGAGGTGAATTTCCTCGATTCGGCTTTTGACCACCTGCTCAAATTTGGCCTGAAAGGCAGGTACATTTTCTACACTGAGGGTAAGTCCTGCGGCGTATTTATGTCCTCCAAACTGATCCAGCAAATCGGCACATTCTGCAATGGCCTCGTAAATGTCAAAGTCCACCACAGATCTTGCACTGCCCGTAGCTTTATTGTTGGACTCGGTAAGAATGATGGTGGGTCGGTAATACTTTTCTATGCAGCGGCTAGCCACAATCCCGATTACCCCTTTGTGCCAATCTTCTTTGAAAAGAACGGTCGAGTTCCATTGAGCTTCTTCTTCTCGTAAAGCGAGCATTTCAAAGGCCTCTTTGGTGATGTTTTCATCGAAATTTCGTCGCGTCGAGTTGACTTCATCGACCAACTTTGCCCGCTCGATAGCATCATCTAGATTGGGAGCGATCAAGAGCTCAACAGAGGCCTGAGCATGTTCGAGTCGCCCGGAGGCGTTGATGCGAGGACCGATTTTGAAGACGATGTCTGAAATCTGGATTTCCTTTTCCACTTTAGACTGGAGAATCAATGCCTTCAATCCTGGACCCGGAATATTATTGATTCGATCCAACCCATAATAGGCGAGGATGCGATTTTCTCCGGTAATCGGAACAATATCCGCAGCAATGCTTACTACCAACAGATCGAGGTATGGATACAGACTGGATTCCTCGATTCCATGGGTTTTGGCATACGCCTGAATCAGCTTGAAGCCCACGCCACAGCCACTCAATTCTTTGTAAGGATAGTGGCAATCCTCCCTTTTGGCATCCAATACGGCCACTGCTTCAGGAAGGCGATCTCCCGGCGTGTGGTGGTCACAGATGATAAAGTCCACCCCCAATTCTTTGGCGAGCTTTACCTTATCGATGGCTTTGATGCCACAGTCCAATGCGATGACCAAAGAAAATCCATTTTCAGCCGCAAAGCGTACACCACGCTCCGAGATGCCGTAGCCTTCCTTGTAGCGATCTGGTATGTAAAAATCCACCTGAGGATAGAAGCCCTTCAAAAAGCTGTACATAAGCGCCACTGCAGTCGTGCCATCCACGTCATAATCCCCATAAACCAAAATTTTCTCTTGGTTTTTCACAGCCTGTTCGATCCGATTGACAGCAGCATCCATGTCCTTCATCAGGAAAGGATCATGCAACTGGCTCAAGCTGGGGCGGAAATAATCCTTGGCCTGTTCAAAACTCTCCACACCTCGGTTAATCAGCATATTGGCCAGAGTAGGATTCACATTGATTTCCTTACCCAGCTTTTCAATTGCTGCTTGCGAGGTTTTTGGTTTTTGTTTCCAGACGTACTCCATGAGTTAAAATTACAAAAGTAAGTGGGAAGCAAACTTCCCTAGGTATGATTTGAGTGATAGCTTTTAAGCGTACGAGTAAGGTAAAAAGTTCTAGGTCTAAGAGGGCCGTTTCTTTTTTTCCTGTCGGTAAAAGAACCAAAATAAAGCAGGAAAAATCAAGGCCTTGAGCTTCCAGTCATTTTTTTGCCTGAAAGTCAACCCTTTGTCAGCATTTACCTCCTTGTACATTTTGGAAGCTGCTATCAGATGCCCCAAAATAGCTAGAAACAATACTGAATAAAAAACGAGCTCGTTCATCTTAGTCTTTCTGTAAAATCAATGCAGCCCAATTATCTTTTTGTGACGATTTGAGCAGATTCAAACCCAATGGCTTTGCGGCAATCTCCAAATCTTCAATGTCTTGGGTATAAAAACCGCTTAACAATAAATAACCTTGTGGTTGTAGCAGTCCTGCATAGATCTCCATCTCATCGAGAAGGACATTTTTATTGATATTGGCCAAAACGATCTCAAAAGGTCCCTTTGGGTTTACCTCTCTGATGGTGCCTAATCCCATTCGTGTACCGAGTCCATTGAGGTCAAAGTTTTCATTGCCGTTGTCCACACACCAATCATCAATGTCGAATGCCTCTACTTCACTAGCTCCAAGCAGGTGCGCCATAATGGCTAAAATGCCTGTCCCAGAACCGACATCAAGGACTCTTTTCCCTTGATGATCCAACTCTCCTTGGTGGCGAAGCATCTGGAATGTGGTGGCATGGTGGCCGGTGCCAAAAGACATCTTTGGATTGATCACAATCTCATGCTGGAAGCCGGGCTGTGACTCGTGAAATGAAGCACGGACATAGACCAACTCATCCACTGCAATAGGATCATAGTTTTTTTCCCACTCTTCATTCCAGTTCACTTTAGGCATTTTGCTCTCCGTCAGCGTGATTTCTGCTGAATCTCTGTAGGATTCGATGAGTTGATCAAATGCTTCGCGGTCAAAGTCCGACTCTGGTGCATAGGCATCGATGCCAGTTTCGGTTTCTAAAAAAGAATCAAAGCCAATCTCCGCCAACTCGGCGATAAGAATCTCTCTGAATTCTTCCACACACGTGATTTTAAACTCTAGGTAATCCATAGAAAGGAATGATAAATGGGTAGAAAATAGTCAGGCTTGTGGGATCACAAGCCTGATGGGAAACTAGTCTGTGAGATCACAGATCTTTGATTAAAATGATTTGGCAATGTCCAAGAAATCTCTGGACTTCAGCGACGCTCCCCCGATCAATCCTCCATCCACGTCCGGTTTGGAGAATAGCTCTTTGGCATTGCCAGGGTTTGCACTACCACCGTAGAGAATGGAGGTCGCTTCCGCAATTTCTTTTCCATATTTCGAAGCGATGTGCCGACGTAGTGCCAAGTGCATTTCCTGTGCTTGGTCCGCTGAAGCTGTCTTGCCCGTACCGATCGCCCAGATGGGTTCGTAAGCAATGACCACCTTGGAAAAGTCTTCAGGAGATAGATCAAACAAGCTTGCCGTCAATTGAAATTTCACATTTGACTCATGAGTGCCAGCCATTCGGATTTCAAGAGATTCTCCGCAGCAGAAGATTGGTGTCAAACCATTTGCAAGTGCTTGCTTTACTTTAGCGGCTAAGAGTTCGTTGCTCTCTTTGAAGTATTCTCTTCGCTCTGAGTGTCCGAGGATTACATAATCTACACCGAAGGAAGCGAGGATTTTAGCGGATACTTCACCTGTGAAAGCTCCAGCTTCTTTGTCTGAGCAGTTTTGAGCACCTAGAGCTACTCCCGGGGTATCACCAATCAGCTTCTTTACAGGATGGATATGGGGAAAAGGAGGATTGAGCACCAAAATCACATCATTGATGGCCTCATCTTTATACATATTTACAATCTCAGAAGTGAGTTTTTGACCTTCATCAAAGGTCAGATTCATCTTCCAGTTGCCAGCTACGATTTTCTTTCTCATGAGAGGGATTGAAATTTTTTTAGGTTTGAAAAAACTTGAGCAGAAGGTATTTTGGCTCAAAATTATCAAAAATGTCCACTTGGGGAAAAAATAACCTGGAACAGTCACCAAAAAAGAATTGGACCATAACCGAAGCCAAAGGAAAAATAGAAACCTACTGCGCCTATCAGGAGCGAAGTGCTTGGGAAGTTAGGAGAAAACTTTATGAAAAAGGGATCCTGGGAAAACCGGCTGAGGACCTTATTGAGGTGATGTTTACCGATGGATTTCTGAATGAGGAGCGATTCGCCAGGTCTTTTGCAAGAGGAAAATTTCGACTCAAAAAATGGGGAAGAACCAGAATCATCCGGGAACTAAAACTTCGTGAAATTAGCCCAAGCCAGATTCAAAACGGGCTTTCTGAAATTGACCCAGAGGAATACTACGATATCCTTTTGACCCAAACAGAAAAAAAATGGGAAAAGACCAAAGAAAAGGATCCCTATAAAAAGCGCTTTTTGGTGATTCAGTATTTGGTCAGCAAAGGGTTTGAGCAGGACCTGATCAAGGAAGCCTTGGAAAGCATTCAGTCCCAAGAATAGCCACCCGAGGGTTTACCAATCTTGGGACTGAATAGTTTAAGACTGTAGAAGATTTTACCAGCTGCCTCCGGCACCGCCGCCGCCGAAGGATCCCCCTCCGAAGCCGCCGAAGCCTCCTCCGCCACCAAATCCACCTCCTCCAAAGGAGCCTCTTCCTGAGGAGAAGTCTCCAAACTTACCTCCACCGGAGCCTTTTAGCATATTGGCTAGCATGATGGTGGTCCAGATGTCTATTCCTCCGCCTCGACCGCCCATGTGGTTGTCATTATCTTTTCTGTTTTTGATTAGGGGTAAAATCACAAACAAGAATATGAAAAGAAGCAACAAGAAAATCGCTCCGCCGGAGTTGCCATCAGAGGTGACTTCCTCTGCTTTGTATTCACCTGAGGCCAGCTTAATAATCATGTCCACCGCTTGGTCTAAGCCTTGGTAATAGGCTTCCATTTTAAAATTGGGAATGATCAAGTTGGTCACGATTCTTTTGGTCAATGCATCCGGCACGGCACCCTCAAGCCCCCGACCGGTGGCTATAAAGACTTTTCGGTCTTCCATTGCTGCCAAAATCAGGATTCCGTTGTCTTTGGAAGTACCTATTCCCCACTTTTCTCCGAGCTGAAAGGAATAATCGGCAATATCATATTGCCCCACCGATCTCATGATGACGATTGCGATCTGAGTAGAAGTGCTGTCGTTGTAGGCGACCAGCTTCTGCTCCAGTTGTGCAGTTTCCTCAGCACTAAGGGTACCTGTGAAATCATTCACCAAGCGGGGTGGGTTGGGTACCGGAGGAAAGTCTTGAGCCACCACTTGGATGAAACTCAAGAAGAGCAACGTGAAGAGAAGAAGGGAATTTTTAGCCAAAGGATACCTCATCCGAGAGTTCGTTTTTATCGCCTTGCGCATCATAGGGGAAGTGTGTTCCCAACTGATCACCGGCATGATGGATGCCTTCAATAAGGCCTTCTGTAAATTTTCCTTGTCGGAAAAGACTCGCCATCAGATCCTTGGTCTTTACCCAAAAGTCAGAAGGCACGACGGCATTGATGCCGGCATCCCCCAAGATGGCAAACTTGTGGTCTGTCACAGCTAGATAGATAAGGACTCCATTGCGGTCCTTAGTTTGGTACATCTTGAGCGTCTCAAATACCTCTGCCGCTCGGTCGAGTACATCGCCCTTGCAGTGATTTTCGATATGCACTTGGATTTCTCCGGAAGTACGCGTCTCAGCCTTTTGAATGGCTGAGACGATCTGTGCTTTCTGCTCGGGAGAAAATAATTTTTCTGCCATGGGAAGATTTAGAATTGTACGGTAGGTGCATTTTCAGCGCCTGCTGCCGCTTCGAAATATCCCTTAGTCTCGAAGTTGTACCAACCTGCAAAGATGTTGTTCGGGAAAGTTCTCAGATTGGAATTATACGCCTGAACTGACTCATTGAAGTTTCTTCTTGCCACAGAAATTCTATTTTCCGTTCCCTCCAGCTGAGCCTGAAGTTCCAGGAAATTTTGGTTAGCTTTCAGATCAGGGTATTTTTCAATAGTGACAAGCAATCTGCTCAATGCACCTGAAAGCTGATCCTGAGCTTGCTGAAACTGGGCGAGTTTCTCAGGTGTCAAGTTACTGGCATCGATCTGCACAGAGGTTGCTTTGGATCTGGCTTCAACCACACCTGTGAGGGTTTCCTGCTCAAATTCGGCGTAACCTTTTACCGTATTCACCAAGTTAGGGATCAAGTCCGCACGTCGCTGATATTGAGTTTGCACTTCAGCCCACTGACCGTTGATGGTTTCTTCTGTTTGCACAAATTGATTGTAAGTCCCTACAGCTTTGGTATAAATGAAGATACCTACTACTGCAATGATGAGGATGGGAATCAAGAATTTTTTCATAGTTGGATGTTTGTTTTAAAAACGAGAACATACACGGAAGATCTAGCCTAAGTGTTGTCTCTCAGGCCAAAGTTATCCAAATTATCTTTTGTAATAAGAATACCTCAAATCTGCTTTTTTAGAATGATGCTCACCGTGTAGTCGCTGTAGTTATTTAGATCATTGTTGATGTAGCGACGCATCTCGAGTTGAATTTCTTTTCCCTCTTCTGACCTGAACAGTTTAAAAAGCTCAGTCATTTCCCACAGAAACATGGGAATTTTATTGATCGACAAGACCTCGTCAAATGGTAAAATACCTGATCTGTATGCCGGCGAACCTGCCCTGACTTCTCCAATGTAGTAGCGGTTTTCATCATTGGGCACTTTTTTGACCACCATCCCACTCATGTCAAATTCGAAGGGATTGTAAAATGTAGATCCCTTTCTGACGTAAAAAGTATTGGAAGGATAATCCAAGATCATCCGGGTACGGCCCAAAACCTCCGATCCCAAGCTACCCTTTCTGCCGGTAGCCTTGATGACAGAGCTGTAGGAATTTTCCTCCGGATAGGAAGTTAGTACCTCCCTCATAGTGAGTCCCTTGATAGTAAGAGTATTTACTCTCCCAATAAAGCCGTAAAGGACTCCCCCCAAAGACTGACCAAGCTCAGATTCGATAAAATTGAGCGGCATGGTAATCTGATCAGAAGTCTCCCGATTCAGAAGAAGACCGTGATTTGCTCCTGTATCTATCAAAAGCTTGGCCTCCAGCTTGGGGCCTGTCATTTGTTTAATCCTGGCAGCGATGTAGGCTTTCCCATCTTCTACTGTCATATCCATTTTCCGATAAAATGGCGGCCTCCAGCGAAGCGAACCAGGCTTATAAAATTCAAGAATCCCTTCATCGTAATTGACTTTGATAGGATTGTATTTAAAAAACTCATAGCCTATAATTCCATACACGGGGACTCCAATGACCGATTCGAGTTCGAAAAAATCCTCCTCAAGGGCTAGCAAACTCTGCATTTCACCTTTGACGCCACCAAGGTCGATGGTGTTGACAGGCGACACTTGCCCCCAAATGCTAGTAGCACCATCTGCTCCGACAATGTTGATTCTCCTCGTGTAATCTAAGCCTAAGGTGTCACCCAATTTTTTACTGAAAAGGATGTTGGATTTGACCCCAGTGTCAATCAAGAAATTCAGCTTATAATTTCCGTTGATCGATACGGGAAGGATGATAAGGCTATTGGAGGAGTAAAAAGGAATCTTGACTTTCCTTTGATCTCCTTCAATAAAAAAACCGGGTATTTGAGCTTTTGCCATAAAAGCCAGCAAAAGAAACCAGATAATCAGGGCCCTCCTAAGGATCATTGAGTGGGGTTTTTCTCTATTTAAGTTAAGCAGTTTTGTCGAGCTGCCTAGCCTTAAACACCAAACACCCTTCGAATTGTTACAGAATTTTCGCTCTCTGTTTAATTAGATTGATATCAAATTGTGCGCAGTAAAGGCTGTCGGGTTGTCAAAAAATCCAGAATAAATCATCTTTATTTTTCAATCCATTAGAAAAATGGCGGATACGGCCCTGATAGAAAAAGCAAAAAAAATCTTTGAGAACTTCCTGATCAAGCAAGGAAACCGCAAAACCCCTGAGCGTTTTTCGGTCATTGACGAGCTTTATCTCCTGCCTGAAGATGAGCATATCGATGTGGAAGGGCTTTTTCTCAAAATGAGAAACAAGGGCTACACCATCAGCAGAGCTACCATTTACAATACATTGGATCTTTTGGTAGAAAGTGGCTTGGCGGTCAAGCACCAGTTTAAAGATAAGGTCGCGCTCTATGAGCAGGCACTCACTTACAAGCATCATGATCACCATGTATGCAATCAATGCCGAAAAATTAGGGAATTTTCCGATCCAAAAATCAACGAGATCAAAGAAGCCATGGGGCGCGAGTTTCAATCAGGGATTACCAGCCACTCGTTGGTACTCTATGGAGATTGCAAAATCGAAAACTGCGAAAACCTCAACGCTGTCCCTGCTTTTTGAAAATCTTCTTATAGATTGGCTTTCGGTACCAAAACTTTAGCCAAAGTACCGGATAAAGCAACGGTGTCATCCAACCAAAAGGTCCTTCAAAATCTATTTCATCCCTAATTACAGCACCTTTTCTACTGGAAATAATCCGGTGCTTGTGCTTCCAATTTCCCAGAAAAAACGGGAGCTGAACACCTTCATCCACGAAGAAAAACTCCTCTTCGGAAGTCTGATCTGAGGTGATCAGGCTCACCCATTTTTGTTTGAAAAGAAAAAAATTCAGTTCCAAAGCCACCTCATCACCGGTTTTGCATCCATCAAATCTTAGGACTTTTACCGGTGGAAAAGGAGGTGCAAGCTTTTTAAACAAAGTCTCTGTAAACCCTGCTTTCACCTCCAAATAGCCCTGTTCGACAGGAGTTTCAATCGTGATATTCATCAAAAGCTGAGGACAAATAAAAGAAATAAAATCAACCAAATCGCATCCATAAAATGCCAATACACGGTGAAAAGACGGATTCTCATCTTTTCATAAGGATTAGTAACCAATATCAATTTCCGGATTCCATCTTCTTGGGTTCTGCGTAACTGAATCAGCAACATCAAGGCAAAAACCATGGCTCCTAAAAGGTGAAAAATATGAATCCCTGAGAGCAAATAAAGGAAAGATCCACTCGGGATTCCTGTAAAATTGATCCCCATATCTGTCAGTTCTTTCCAGCCTGCAAACTGGAGAATGGTAAAAGCGACACCCAAAACAAAGGTGTTGCGTAGGGAAGCTTCCAGCTTAGGGATATTTTCCTCCTGATAGTGAAGTCGCATCTTTGTCGCTGTATATCCGGATAGGACCAGCATGAAGGTAGAAATCAAAAACGCAATGGGCATTCGATGATTGAGCCCTTCGAGTTGATTTAAACCTGAATAAAGAAATGCAACTACCAAAAAAAGGAAAATCAGTCCACTACTCACCATCGCTAGATAGAGTAGAGTTTCGTAGGGGTGGAAATTTTCCAGTTTTTGAAACCAGGTTTGTTGGGAATTCTGACGGTTCATCGTCTGCAAAACATTTTGTAGGCTGCTTGGTTCAAAAAATGGCAAATCGAGAAGGCTAGCCCTCAAAAAGCGCAAAAAAACCTAGATTTGCAGCCTTATTTCTCCAAACCCCATTCCACTTGGACAGGCCGTCTTTTCTTTCCATCTACCAATCTGACCCGATTTTTCAGACCCTTTCTCATCGGCTTAGCTCAGATAAGGCTTTCCAAATTCAGATCAAAGGTCTTTCGGGGAGTTTGGACATGGTATTGTTTTCTGCATTTTTTGAGCAAAAGGGCGGATTTCATCTCATCATCGCCCAAGACAAGGAGGAGGCAGCCTATCTCAATTCAGATCTTCAAAACCTCTTGGGAAAGGAAGATCACCTGATTTTTCCAGGTAGCTTCAAAAGACCTTACCAGTATGATGAGGTGGACAACGCCAATGTGCTCTTGCGGGCAGAAATGCTCAATCAAATCCTAGAAACAAAAGGTGATCCGAGAATAGTCATCACCTACCCTGAGGCTCTTTATGAAAAAGTGATCAATAAAAGGTCGCTGGTCGAAAACACCTTTTCTGCTCGTGTAGGCGAATCCGTGGATATGGAATTTGTAGCCGAGGTGCTTGCTTCCTATGATTTTGAGCGGACAGATTTTGTCTACGAACCAGGACAATTTGCGATTCGAGGTGGGATTTTGGACGTCTTCTCCTTTTCCAATGAGCATCCTTACCGCCTCGAGCTTTTCGGAAAAGAGATCGAAAGTATCCGAACATTTGATCCAGAGACGCAGCTATCCATTGCCAGCGTAGAAGTTATTTCCCTCATTCCCAATGTACAGACCAAGCTCCTACAGGAAGTCCGGCAATCCTTCTTGAGTTTTCTTCCTGAAAATGCGACTCTTTGGATCAAAGACTACCAGTTGACACTCGATGTGATGGATGAGTGCTTTCACAAGGCTGAACAAGCATTTGCACAAATCGTCGCGCAGACAAAAACCGATAAGCTTCTTCTCAAACCCGAGCATCTTTTTGACCAGGGAAAAGATTTTTCCAATACCATCAAACCCTTTTCGATAGTTGAGTTTGGCCGGCAGTTTTACTTGAAAGCCGAAGAGAAATTCGTCTGGGAAAGCCAACCGCAGCCTTCTTTCAATAAAAACTTTGACCTATTGGTCAGCAATCTTGCCGACAACGAGAAGCAAGGCTTTGTCAATCTGATCACTGCCGAAAACGAAAAACAAATCGACCGCCTTTTGGGAATATTCCGTGAACTTGACCCAACGCTCCAAGTTCAGAGTATGCTTCTGGGGCTGAGAGAAGGATTTGTTGACAAACAGTCAAAGCTCATTTGTTACACCGACCACCAGTTGTTTGAGCGATTTCATCGCTATAAGACCCGTGCCAAGGCAAGTAAATCCAAAGCACTTACGATCAAAGAACTCAAAGCCTTGCATCCTGGAGACTACATCGTCCATGTGGATTATGGCGTGGGGCGTTTCGCAGGTTTGGAAAAAGTCGATGTGGGAGGCAAAATGCAAGAAGCCGTAAGATTGATCTTCCGGGACGACGACTTGCTGTATGTCAACATCCACTCCCTGCACAAAATCTCCAAGTATTCGGGTCAGGAAGGTCAAGTCCCTTCCATGTCAAAACTGGGCTCTCCTGAATGGGAGAATAAAAAATCACGAGTAAAAAAACAGGTAAAAGATATCGCCAAAGACCTGATCCAACTGTACGCAAAGCGAAGATCCGCACATGGATTTGCTTTCTCAAGGGATTCAGTTTTACAGGTGGAATTGGAATCTTCCTTTATCTATGAAGACACTCCTGATCAGGCTGTAGCCACAGCCGATGTCAAGTCGGATATGGAAAAAACCTACCCTATGGACCGTCTGGTGTGTGGGGATGTAGGTTTTGGGAAAACAGAAGTAGCCATCAGGGCAGCCTTCAAGGCGGTCAATGACAGAAAGCAAGTCGCTGTTTTGGTCCCTACCACCATACTTGCAATGCAGCACTTTCATACGTTTAAGGAGCGATTGGAAAACTTCCCGGTCAAGGTGGATTACATCAACCGATTTCGCTCAGCCAAAGACATCAAATCCATCAAAGAACAGGTCAAATCCGGAGAAATTGACATCTTGGTCGGCACACACAAGATTGTGAACAAAGACATCGAGTTCAAAGATTTGGGCCTTTTGATCATCGATGAGGAGCAAAAGTTTGGGGTGAAAGTCAAAGATCAACTCAAGAATCTCCGTGTCAATGTGGATGTACTGACGCTTACAGCGACGCCAATTCCGAGAACCCTTCATTTTTCTTTGATGGGGGCAAGAGACCTCTCAGTCATTGCCACCCCTCCACCCAACAGGCAGCCGGTCACCACTGAGGTGCAAACTTTTCAAGAAGCGGTCATCCGGGATGCCGTGGCGTATGAATTAAGACGAGGGGGGCAGGTTTTCTTTGTCCACAACAGAGTAGGAGAAATAGACAGTATTGCCAATCTCATCATGAAACTGGTACCTGATGCCCGAGTGATCGGCGCACATGGACAGATGGATGGAGAAAAGCTTGAAAAAATCATGGTGGGCTTTATCAATCATGAATATGACGTCCTCGTGTCTACCAACATTATCGAATCAGGATTGGATATCCCCAATGCCAATACGATCATCATCAACCGCGCGCACATGTTTGGTCTCTCAGACTTACATCAGATGCGAGGCAGGGTAGGACGAAGCAATAAAAAGGCATTTTGTTACCTACTTACCAGCCCTATGTCGGGACTTACTGCTGAAGCGAGAAAAAGACTTCAGACTTTGGAAGAGTTTTCCGATTTGGGAGATGGGTTTAAAGTGGCGATGAAGGACTTGGACATTCGTGGGGCAGGTAATCTGCTTGGTGCGGAGCAAAGCGGATTCATCACAGATTTGGGCTTTGAGATGTATCACAAAATCCTGGATGAGGCTGTTCAAGAACTTAAAGAGAATGAATTTGCCGCCTTGTTTGAGACAGATCTAGCAGAAAAAGTCAAAGTTTTGGTGCAAGACTGTACCATTGAAACAGACTTGGAGCTTCTGATTCCCGAAGAATATGTCAGCAATATCAGTGAGCGATTGGGGCTGTACTCCAAGCTCGATGGACTCAAAAACGAAGAAGAACTGGAAAAATTCGGACAGATGTTATCCGACCGGTTTGGACCATTACCAAATCCGGTAAAAGATCTTATGGAGACGGTTCATTTACGTTGGCAAGCAGAAAGTCTTGGAATAGAGAAGCTTGTGCTTAAAGGAAAGCAAATGAAATGTTACCTTTTGCCTTCGAGTAGGGATGACTTTTATTCTTCGCCAGTATTTGGCAAGATTATGAAGTTTGCTCAGGTACATTCTAAAGCCTGTAAAATAAAGGAATACAAAAACCGTTTGATACTGACGATAGAAGGAGTCTCAACGATTCAAAAATCTCAAAAAGTACTCGAGGAGATGAAATCTTGAGCTATTTAAATAAATTTAACTGGCATAAATATTGTAATTCGGGAATCGATTTTGCTTAAAAAAATCACCAAATGGTTACAATTGAATTTTTCGAAAAAAGGATTTAAAACTATTGCGTTGGATGAAGAGTTCAACAAACCTATATTAGCAACTGAAATAGACCAAAACATTTGAACCTATGCGTCTAAATAACAAATCCTGGGGAACGTTGGCCACAGCTTTGATCTTAGCCTCAGCATCCTTTTTGTCTTCCTGCCAAAAAACGCCGGGTTATGGCCGCAGGACGGCAAACGATCCCGGAAAACGCAGCGCGACTACAGGTGCAGAGTTTTCCTTCGATGAACAGGACACCACGCAATTTTTCGTCTCCAAAAATGCAGAGCAAATCCCGGGACCAAACTTGAAGTTTATTCAGGGAGGTCGTACCGTTTTGGGTTCTCAAGAAGAGGACTTCATGGCATTTAGAGACAACTTGGAAAGAACAGTCTCTATTGCATCCTTCTACATGGATGAGACAGAAATGACTAATAATGACTATCGAGAGTTTATTTTCGATATGAGAAAGAAAGTAAGCGCTGACTCTATTAAAAAACTCGAGCCGTCCGAAAATGTCTGGTCTGGTGCTATGTCCTTTAATGACCTTTATCAGTCCTATTATTTCAGATTCCCTGGCTTCAATTTCTATCCAGTGGCAGGTGTCACCTGGAAGCAAGCAGCTGCTTATGCCAAATGGAGAACTGAATTTGTACAGGAACTTATCCGCAAGGAAAGAGAATTGGATTCAACCATGACTAAAAACCAGCTTATTGAAAGAGGTGTAGTTATGGCTGATTTTAGACTTCCAAATGAGGCTGAGTGGGAATATGCTGCAAAAGCAATGATCGGAACCCAATATCTGGACGAAAATCAGGAATATGGCCGTATCTATCCATGGGATGGAAGAGGCATCAGAAATCCTTATAATGTGAAAAGAAAAGGTAAGCAAGGTGACTTTTTGGCTAACTTCAAAAGAGGTCGAGGTGACTACGCGGGTATATCAGGTAACCAAAGAAATGACGGTGAAATTTTACCTACCAATGTGTATGATATGGCTCCAAATGACTTTGGACTCTACCACATGGCAGGTAATATGAATGAATGGGTATATGACGTATATCGTCCGCTTACCTTCCAAGATGCAGATGATCTCAACCCGCTGAGAAAAGACGGTATTTATGATGAGGAGGAAAACTATGAGACCTCGCTCTTTACAGATGAAATGAGAGTATACAAAGGCGGTTCATGGAAAGACGTAGCCTATTGGCTTGCCCCAGGTACAAGAAGGTTCATGCACCAAGATTCTGCCACCAATAACATTGGCTTTAGATGTGCGATGATCTCCATCGGAGATAAAGGCAAATAAGGCTTCTTAAAATCAACTCAAACCCAGCTACAAAGCTGGGTTTTTTTTGCTTTAAAGTTTTGGATTGACCACTGAAGGATTTTTGACTTTAGGATTTGTCCCAATTCTCCTACCTTCAAAATGAATTAACCCAAATCGTTTATGGTCAATAAGACGTTCTTCAAGGGAATAATCTTGGTAGCTCTCGCTTTTTCTAAGCCTACTTTTGCGCAGACTACCTACCAGACACCCCCAAAATCAATCGCCGATTTATTTACTGCCCCGTCTACCCCATCTGTATCCTTTAATAAGGACGGATCGATGATGATGATTCTTGACAGGACAGAGGCGCCTTCTATCGAAGATCTTGCCCAGCCAGAATTAAGAATCGGCGGAATCCGAATTAACCCTGCTATCTCGGGTCCAAGCCGTGCAGGAGGATTTACCAACATCAAAATCAAAAAGACCCGATCCGGAGAAGAAATCCAAATCAAAGGACTTCCTTCTAATCCAAAAATGAATGGATTTTCACTTTCACTTGATGAAAAGTACCTGGCATTTACTCAAACAGAACTCAATGGAATCAGCCTTTGGGTAATAGATATGACTACCTATGAGGCAAAAAAACTGACTGATCCTATCCTCAATCAGGTTTTTGGCAATTCTGTAGCTTGGCTTCCTGACAATAGCATCGTCATCAAAGCAGTAAATCCATCACGAGGAGGCATGCCAAAAGCTCCATTGGCCCCAGCCGGACCCGTCATTCAAGAGACTTCAGGCAATGCAGCCCCGAGCCGTACTTACCAAGACCTCTTGACCAACCCGTACGATGAGACGCTTTTTGCTTACTTTATGGATTCGCAATTGATGAAAGTGAGCTTAGATGGAAGTAAATCGCCCATCGGCAAACCAGCCATGATCAAATCAATGGACATCAGTCCTGACGGAAATTATTTGCTGATTGAATCCATCCAGAAGCCATTCTCCTACTTGGTGCCTGCTGACAGATTCCCTTATTCCGTAGAAATCTGGACCACTGCAGGAGAGATGGTAAAAACACTGGCACAAATTCCATTGGATGAAGTTCGTCCGACAGGTTTTGATGCCACAGTGACCGGTCCAAGAGGAATCAGCTGGAGAGCAGATCAAGCAGCGACGTTGTATTGGGCAGAGGCTCAGGACAAAGGTGATCCTAGAGTAAAAGTAGCTGAGCGGGATATCGTGTATACACTTTCGGCTCCTTTTACAGGAGAAAAGAAAAAACTGATCGGAACCACGCTTCGCTTTGGAGGTATCAGCTGGTCGGATGATTCCTTTGCGATTCTCAATGAACGTTGGTTTGCAAGTAGAATGGAAAAGCGATCTGTGATCAATCCATCTAATCCTTCACAAGCACCGAAAGTCATCATCGAACGATCCTCCGATGACTTGTACAACGACCCAGGAAGCCCTCTTTTCACAAGAAATGCCTTTGGTAGAAATGTGTTGATGAGAAAGGGTGAGTTGGTCTATATGACTTCCGAAGGAGCTGGACCGGAGGGAAGCATGCCATTCCTTTCCACCTTTAATTCCAATACCAAAGAGCAAAAAATCCTTTGGAGATCTCAGGCGCCTTATTACGAAAGAGTGTCTAAAGTATTGACAGCGGATGCTTCAGAGTTTATCACCATCAAGGAAGGCACCGACCTTCAGCCCAACTACTGGTTGATCAACACCAAAAAGCGAATTGCTCCGATGCAGTTGACCTCATTTGCACATCCTTACGAGTCTATCAAGGGAATCAAAAAGCAGTTGGTCACCTACAAGCGAAAAGACGGTCTCAATCTCTCTGCAGTAGTGTACACTCCCGAAGGATACGATCCTTCCAAAGATGGAAGATTGCCTGTACTGATGTGGGCTTATCCTCGCGAATACAAATCTGCTGCTGACGCGGCACAGGTTCGTGGATCGAAATACACCTTTACACGACTCAGCTGGGGATCTCCGATCTATTGGGTGACACGCGGCTATGCCATCATGGACCAAACAGAAATGCCAATTGTGGGTGAAGGTGATCAGGAACCAAACGACTTCTTTATTGAGCAGCTAGTTGCTAATGCTGAAGCAGCAATCGACCATATTGTAGAAATGGGAATCGGAGACAGAAACCGAATCGCTGTGGGAGGCCATTCTTATGGTGCCTTTATGACTGCCAATTTGCTTTCGCATACCAACATCTTCGCCGCAGGAATCGCTCGAAGCGGTGCCTACAATCGTACCTTGACTCCATTTGGATTCCAGTACGAGCAGCGTACATACTGGGAAGCTCCGGAGGTATATTTCAACATGTCTCCCTTCTCTTTTGCAGACAAAGTAAAAACGCCGATTCTCCTGATCCATGGCGAGGCGGACAACAACTCAGGTACTTTCCCGATCCAATCCGAGCGTTATTACAATGCATTGAAAGGTCACGGAGCAACTACCCGATTGGTCTTCCTTCCTCACGAAAGCCATGGCTACGCAGCTAAAGAATCTGTCCTCCATACCCTGTGGGAAATGGATACTTGGCTAGAAAAGTATGTGAAGAATAGAAAGTAATCCAATAGGATAGTAAAAACTCAGCCCTGCCAGAATTTGAAAATCTAGCAGGGCTTTTTTGTTTTAGATGATCAGATTCAGATCAACTGGATAGCTCGCAAAATTCCCTGACCACTTCCAAGGTCTTTTCCCTTTCCTCCACCATTCCCATATGACCCACACCTGGGAGTTCTACATAGTGAGAAAAAGCATCCTGTTGCGCTCGACTGGCTTCGATTTTCACTGCACTATCTTCTGTTCCTGCAATCAGAAGTTTAGGACCGGTAAAATTTCTTAGGATTTCAAGGCGATCCTTTCTGTCTCGCATCGCACCTGCATAAGCGATCAGACCATCTAAAGAAGATCGCTTTGCTTCTTCGATGGCTGATTCAATCTCGGAAGCGAGTTCTTCTCTTCTTTTTTCGGGAAAAAGTGGGGGAACAAATGAAGTGACGAATTTTTCAACCCCATTTTTCTTCAAAAAAACAATCGTGCGGTCACGCATTCCCTTTTTTTCTTCATCATCTGGAAACGCAGTAGAGTGAAACAAGCCGATAGCCTTGATCCGGTTTCCCATCAGTTCAAGTAAAGCCAAAGCCTCATAGCCACCCAAAGAATGACCAATGACAATCGGGTCGGCGATATGATTTTCATCCATCCATTCTTCCAATTGCACGGCTACTTCCTCTAAAGAAATCCTATCTCCCCCAATCGGTGAATCTCCAAATCCGGGAAGATCAGGGCAAATCACACGAAAATTATTTGATAGCTCTTCAGCAAAGTAATTCCACATCTGTCCGCTTTCGCAAAAGCCATGAAGAAGCACCACAGGCTGACCAGCGCCTTTTTCAAAAAAATAAATCATAAGATAAATTGATTTTAAGAAACTTGAACGTGCTCAGCCATGCTTCTGACGGTGGCAGCAATACCCTCGGGATCAAAACCACACTCTCTATGCAACTCGATCTGCTCACCATGCTCAATGATGTCGTCAGGAATACCCAAACGCTTGACCTGAGCCTGATAGCCATGGTCCATCATCCATTCTAACACTGCAGAACCGAATCCCCCCATCAAGCAACCGTCTTCAACGGTAACCACTTTCTTGAACTTGGAAAATACCTCATGCAATAAGTCTCCATCGAGAGGCTTCACAAAGCGCATGTCATAGTGTGCAGGATTTAATCCCTCTTTGACAAGAGAAGCACAAGCCTCCACCGCATAATTGCCCATGTGCCCTAGAGTTAGGATGGCTACCTCCTGACCTTCGCGAATGATGCGACCTTGTCCTACAGGAATTTCTCTCAACGGAGTCTTCCACTCAGGCATGACGCCATTCCCTCTTGGGTAGCGGATTGAAAATGGTCCTCCGTAGAGAGACCCTGTATACATCAAGTTTCGAAGCTCTTCCTCATTCATAGGTGATGCGACTACCAGATTTGGAACGCAGCGGAAGTAGGCAATGTCATATGCCCCATGGTGAGTAGGTCCATCTGCACCGGCAAAACCCGCACGGTCTAGACAAAATACAACAGGAAGATTTTGCAAGCACACATCGTGAATGACTTGGTCATACGCCCGTTGCATGAAAGAGGAGTAAATATTACAGAAAGGAACCAGTCCCTGTGTAGCCATACCTGCGGAGAATGTCACCGCATGCTGCTCAGCAATTCCCACGTCAAAGGCACGATCAGGCATAGCCTTCATCATAATGTTCATGGATGATCCTGAAGGCATTGCGGGTGTGACTCCCATGATCCTTGGATCTTTTTCTGCCATTTCTACCAAGGTGTGACCAAAGACATCCTGATATTTAGGTGCTTGAGGAGTAGTTGGCACTTTTTTGAAAATCTCTCCTGTGACCTTGTCAAAAGTACCCGGAGCGTGCCAAGTGGTTTTGTTACCGCTCTCGGCAGGTCCGTATCCTTTTCCTTTTACGGTGACGCAATGAAGAATCTTTGGTCCCGGGATATCCCTCATGTCCTTGAGGATTTCGACCAAATGATCTACATCGTGACCGTCCACCGGACCGAAATATCTCAAATTGAGAGATTCAAAAAGGTTGCTTTGTTTGAGAACTGCCGACTTGATCGCACCCTCAACTTTAGAAATAATATCCTGAGCGCTGCTTCCAAATTTGCTGAGCTTGCCCAAAATATTCCACACCTCATCTTTTACCTTATTGTAGGTATGAGAAGTGGTAATATCTGTCAAATAGTCCTTAAGTGCACCCACATTTGGGTCGATGGACATGCAGTTGTCATTCAAAATAATCAGCAGATTGGTCCCGCTTACACCTGCGTGATTCATCGCCTCAAAGGCCATCCCACCGGTCATCGACCCATCACCGATTACGGCTACATGCTGGATATCGGAACCCTTGTATTTGGAAGCCATGGCCATACCCAAGGCAGCAGAAATCGAAGTACTGGAATGCCCTACACCAAAGGTATCGTACTTGCTTTCTTTTCTTTTTGGGAAACCTGACAGCCCACCATACACACGATTGGTATGGAACTGTTCCCTTCTACCTGTCAAAATTTTATGCCCATAGGCTTGGTGACCTACATCCCATACCAATTGATCTTCAGGGGTATTGAGGACGTAATGCAATGCGACGGTGAGTTCTACCACACCCAAACTTGCTCCGAAATGTCCACCATAGACGGAAACATTATCCACGATAAAGTGGCGCAATTCCTCACAGATTTGAACCAGCTTATCCTTAGGAAATTTCTTTAAATCTTCAGGAGTCTGTATTTGGGCTAGTAATGGACCAGGTGTGATCTGCATTTTCAGTGTGGTTGGTGTCAAAGAAGGATAACTTCAAGTAGGAAAGTTTGTTTGCATAGCAAGCCAAATGCCCGAAATGCGACAAGCTTCCAATATTTGCTTCACCTCCAATTAATTTATCTTAATTGAATATCTTTGGCTACGAGGTGGCAAAATTAACCCATTAAATTAAATATCCGGTGAGTTTCGAGATCAAATTACCCTTGTTCGAAGGACCATTCGACCTGATGCTCTTCTTTATTGAGCGGGATGAACTGGATATTTATGACATTCCGATCTCTAAGATTACCAACGACTTCCTAGATTATGTCCACCATCTGGAAAAAATGGAAATCGAGGTTGCAAGTGAGTTTATTCTCTTCGCTGCTACCCTGATGAAGATCAAATCCCGAATGCTTTTGCCTAGACCCGAGGTAAATGAACATGGAGAGGAAATTGATCCACGAGAGGAATTGGTCAGAAATCTTTTGGAATACAAAAAGTATAAATCAGTCGTCGAAGAGCTCGCTCAGCTGGAATCAGACAGAATGTCCAAAGAAAAACGCGGAAATCTGGCCAAGGAACTCGAAGAGCTGAGCAAACTGGAAGATGTGGAGGCGGAGTTACAGCATGTGGATTTGTATAAGCTGCTGAAAGTATTCCAGAAATGCATGTCTCGCATGGCCTCCAGAGTAGACGAAACCAAACACACCGTCATTCAGTATCCTTATACCATCGAACAGCAAAAGGATTTTGTTCTTGAAAAAATCAGTTTCAAACAACAAGTCCCTTTTACCGAGTTTATCTCCTATAAACCTGACAAAATCTTTGTGATCTATACTTTCTTGGCCATCCTTGAACTCCTCCAACTTTCCCAAGTCACCATCATTATTGGAGAAGGATATAATAATTTTTGGGTGGAAAAAATCGAGCCTGTAGCGGTCTGAGCATGAAACTGGACAATAAAAAGATCCTAGAAACCCTCAATCCCAATAAGGTTTGGGTTCCGGTCATCATCGGTTTGGCTATCGTGTTTGCCATGTTTTACATGGACCCCAACCTGACCTCGGCTAATCTGAAGGTCGTTGTAGATGCATCCCCGCTTTTTATATTTTTAGCGATTCTGGTCATTTTCTTCCGTGATTTCGGCTATGTCTATCGAATCCGGGAAATTACAGACCGAAAGCTGACCTGGTCCCGTGCCATCTATGTCATTATCCTATGGGAATTTGCCTCAGCGGTTACGCCATCGGTAGTGGGCGGTACTGCGGTTGCCATGTTTATTTTAAACAAAGAGGGCATCAAAATGGGCCGCGCGATTGCCTACGTGATGGTGACGGCTATATTGGACAACTTGTTTTTTGTGATTGGAGCTCCGATTATCCTCTATTTTGCCAAGGGTAATATTTTTCCAGACAGCAAGCTGCTCGAATCCCAGTTGGGCAATAGCCTTCAGGCCATCTTTTGGATCAGTTATTCCCTCTATGCCTCTTACAGCTTGGTGATGGCCGGAGCACTGTTTTACCGTCCACGTGTCTTCAAGTGGATATTGATTAAGATCTTTTCCATCAAGTTTCTACGAAAATGGAAACATGATGCCCAAGAATATGGCAATCAAATCATCGAGGCCTCCAAGCAGCTTTCTGGTAAAAGCTTCAAATACTGGCTACCGATTATTGGGGCTACGATCTTCATTTGGTCATCCCGCTACTTGATGCTCAATGCCTTGATTTGGGCATTTGTACCGATGGATGTATTTGATCATGTCATTGTATTTGCCAGACAAGTGATCATGTGGATCGTAATGATGATCTCTCCAACTCCTGGAAGCAGTGGTACGGCAGAGTTTTTCTATGGTCAGTTTTTTGCTGAGTTTTTAGGGAAATACACTTTCGTGACTAGCATCGTGTGGAGATTACTTTCCTATTACCCTTATCTGATTCTAGGAGCGATTTTCCTTCCTAGATGGATTCGTCAGGTTTTTTTCAAAAAGAAACACTCGGAAGACTAGATGCTTAACTCGCTTTCTATAGCTCAACTCGAAGAAATCACCGGCGGAAAAGCCCATGGAAGTCGGAGAGATCAGCTGATTTCTCAAATCAGCATTGATTCGAGACAGATATTGCATGCCGAGCAAACCCTCTTTGTGGCACTTAGAGGAGCAAAAGCTGACGGTGCAGATTTCATCCCCGAGTTGATAGAAGAGGGTATTCGTGTTTTTCTGGTGCATGAGGATAAAGAGGTGGATGAAAAATGGTTGGCCTTAGCCTCCTTCATCACTACCAAAGATACTCGGCAGGCTTTGCAGCAAATCGCAGCTTTTCAACGATCCATTTTCATCAAACCAATCGTAGGAATCACCGGTAGCAATGGCAAAACCATTATTAAAGAATGGTTGGGCCAAGTACTTAGTCAACGGTTTGCCGTAGCCAAAAGCCCCAAAAGCTACAATTCCCAAGTTGGAGTTCCTCTGTCTATTTTCGGTATTCAGCCCTACCACCAAGTAGCCATTTTGGAAGCAGGTGTTTCCAAGTCTGGCGACATGGACACCTTAGCCAAAATGATCCAGCCTGATCTGGGCATTTTTACCAATATTGGGACAGCTCATGAAGAAGGATTCTCAGGAATAGGGGAAAAAATCAAGGAAAAGCTCAAGCTTTTTGAAAAAACCAAGTTCCTGATCTACTGCAAAGATCAAGAGGTTTTAGCACGTGAAATCGAATCTCGGATTTCTTCTAATAAACTGATCTCTTGGTCTAAAAAATCAGGATCGGACTTCAGCGTCTCTTGGAAAACATTGGAAGGAAAAACTCGGATCGTCTTGATGAAAAGCGACCTGAATACCATGACGTTTCAGGTTCCATTTATGGATCTGGCATCCTTGGAAAATGCCACCCATGTGATTATTGCTGCCTTGACTTTGGGAGAAGATAATGCCTCTATCCAAGAAGGGCTGGACCACCTCAAGCCGGTGGACATGCGGCTGACCTTAAAACCAGGCATCAACGATTCACTAATCATCGACGACACCTACAATAATGATTTGGCAGGACTGAAAGTTGCACTCGAATTTCTAAGTCAACAACGGCCCAAGCGATCCAAAATCCTGATTATATCCGATCTTCTTCAACAAGGTTTACCTGAAAAAATCTATTCCGAGGTAGGTGAATTGGTCCAGTCTTATGGCTTGGATCAGATCATTGGGGTAGGTTCGGAGGTCAAACGTTTGGAAATTCTTTTCCCTGAAAAAGCAAAAACCTACGCCTCCACTGAGCAACTTTTGCAACAACTGGATCCCGAAAACTTCCAAAACGACCTGCTACTGATCACCGGTGCACGTTCATTTGCTTTTGAAAAGGTGGTGAATCGCCTTCAGCAGCGAATTCATGGGACCACTTTGGAGATCAATCTGAATGCCCTCACCCACAATTTTAACTTTTACAAAAGGCAAATCAAACCTGGAACCAAGCTCATGGTCATGGTCAAAGCTTTTGCCTATGGTGGAGGTGCAGCCGAGATTGCGAATCACATTCAAACCATGGGTGCAGACTACCTTGCCGTCGCCTTTTCCGACGAGGGAGTGGCGCTGAGAAAACAGGGAATTCGGCTTCCGATCATGGTGCTGAATCCCGTGGAAGAGTCCTTTGATTTACTTCGGGAATACGAGCTAGAACCGGTCGTATTTAGCCCTGAGTTTTTCAAAAAACTGGGGCAATATGCCCGTCACCATGAAATTAAACTTTCGATCCACCTCGATCTGGACACGGGAATGCATCGCTTGGGCTTTGAGCAAAAGCACCTGCAAGAGCTGAAAAATCTGATTTCTGAATTTCCAGAGTTGAACATCGCCAGCCTATACACCCATCTCGTTGGAGCAGATGAGGAAGTTCATCACGATTTTTCGATTCAGCAGTTGGAGCAATTTATGTCCATGAAGTCAGAAATCGAAGCTGTTTTGGATTACAAACCTCTCATTCATGCCCTTAATTCCGCAGGAATTGTCCGGTTTCCGGAATACCAAATGGACATGGTCAGGTTGGGAATTGGGCTTTATGGTGTAGAGGTCACTGGAAAATTTGACGCTGCACTCAAGCCGGTCAGTACGCTGAAAACCACCATTTCCCAGGTCAAAGAATTACCGGCTGGATCGACTGTGGGCTATTCTAGAAAGGGAATCCTGCCATCCGGAGGGAAAATCGCCACGCTGGCTATCGGCTACGCAGATGGGTATGACCGACGGTTTTCTCAAGGAAAAGGCTATGTCCTCATTCAAGGGAAAAAAGCCCCGGTGATCGGAAATGTCTGCATGGATATGGTCATGATCGATGTCTCAGATTTCCCTGAGGTAAAAGCAGGTGATGAAGCGATCATCTACGGAGAGCAAATTTCGCTCAAAGAACTTGCAGATCGGATAGGTACCATCCCTTATGAACTTTTGACCAATATCAGCACCAGAGTCAAGCGGGTTTACTACCTGGATTGAGGATGAATTTTCTTACCTTCCTGCATGAAGCTGAGCAAAAAATACCTCGCCCACATCGTCTTTGAGTCCAATGATCCCGCATCGAAAACTTTTGATATAGCCCTGTTGGGAATCATTTTTGGGTCTATCACGGTAGCAGTCCTTGATTCGGTACAGGAGCTTCATCGAGAATATGGTCGGCTCTTTTACATACTAGAGCTCTCATTCACCTTCCTATTTACAGTTGAATACGCACTTAGAGTCTGGCTTACCAGTAAGACCTTGAAGTACGTCACCAGCTTTTATGGCATTATTGACTTATTGGCCATCTTACCGGTTTACCTTAGCTTTTTCGTCGCCAATTCTCAGCTACTCTCTGTCATCCGAGCACTTAGACTACTCAGAGTTATCCGAATTTTAAAATTGGGAAGATATTTGGCAGAGGCAGATTTCTTGAGAGAATCCCTTAAAGCCAGTGCGGCAAAGATTCAGATTTTCTTATTCACCGTGTTGACGATTGTGTTGGTCATGGGTACCTTGATGTTTGTGATTGAAGGACCGGAACATGGGTTCACCAGTATTCCAGTCAGCATGTATTGGGCTATTGTGACCTTGACTACGGTGGGCTTTGGAGATATTACGCCGTCTACACCCCTAGGCCAATTGATGGCCTCTCTGATTATGCTACTGGGCTATGCGATCATTGCAGTGCCTACCGGGATTGTAAGTTCGGAAATGACCCGTAGGAGAAAACCAGAGCATTTTGAAAAATTGAAATCCTGTACGTTTTGCGGTTTTGAGCGAATCGAAGAGGGAGATTCGTTTTGTCGAAAATGTGGAAATGAAGTGAGCTAAGGCAGCATCTTTTTCCAACCCACCTGCTGTGACGAATAAATACTTCCTCTGCCGCTAAAAACAAAAGCAATCAAGCAGGCCAATCCGAGATAAATCCCCGCCTCATACCCAAAGAGCTCTATTCCCATCACGGTACAGGCAATAGGGGTATTAGTCGCTCCAGAGAAAACTCCAACAAAGCCGCAACCGGCGAGTAAAGCCAAAGGCAATGGAATCCAAGCCGAAAGCGCATTGCCCAAAGTAGCACCGGTGAAGAAAAGCGGGGTCACTTCCCCACCTTTGAAACCCGAGCCCAAAGTCAGCCCGGTCAAGCCTGTTTTGGCAAGAAAATCATACCAAGGCAAAGGCGACTCAAAGGCCTCCACGATTCTAGGCACTCCCAGTCCGATATAGGTGTAAGCCTCGGTAAAGTAGACGATCAAAACCACCAATGCGCCTCCAATTACAGGTCGAAGCGGGGGATAAGCGATGTTTTTTTTGAATACCTCTCCAACCAAATGACCCGTCTCGGCAAAAAGTCTGGCCGCCAAACCAAAAGCAATTCCCGCAGGAATAATCCAAAGCAAATTGCTCAAAGTATATGGAGCGATCTCTGAAATTGAGTAATGCGTATGCCCAATTCCCCAGCCCAATTCGCATACCCAATGGGCAACAAAAGCAGCCCAAAAAGCCGGAAAAACTGATTTGGGTCTAAATTTCCGGTTGAGCATCCACTCTAGCGAGAAAATAGCCCCAGCCAAAGGTGTCCCAAAAACCGAGGCAAATCCACCAGCCACCCCACAAATCAGAATAATTCTTCTACTCTCAGCATCTAGCTTAAACCACTTGGTTAATTGATCCGCTAGCGAGCCTCCCATTTGTACTGCAGTACCTTCTCGTCCGGCAGATCCTCCAAAAAGGTGGGTGAAAATAGTCCCAAAAAGGACCAAAGGAGTCATTCGAAGGGGAACGGGATGTTGCCCTTGGTAGAGCTCTTCCAAAAGCAAATTATTTCCCTTGACCGAATTGGCCCCATAATGGTGATAGACATAGCCAATACCAAACCCAACGGCTGGCAAGAATGCCAAAAGCCAAAGGTGGCTATCACGAAAAAGAGTAGCGGAGGAGAGTAAAGCCAAAAACAAGGCTGAGGCGGAGCCAGACAAAATGCCCACTAAAGCGCCTAAACCAAGCCATTTTAAAAGATATCTCACCACAGGTTGTGAAGTCAAGAGCTCTCAAGATGGCATAAAGAACTGAGCGTGTCCAATAAATTGAAATAAAAATCTGAATATTGACCCAACTCAAATGATCGGACGATTGTCGCAAAAGCGAACAAATCAACCAAATCCGTGATTTTGGGTTTAGTAAAAAAACATAGTATGCAACACATTCTTATCACAGGAGGCTCAGGACTAGTAGGCCAGCAAATCACCGAATTGTTGGAAAAGAAAGGCTATGAAGTAGCTTGGCTAAGCCGAAGTGCTCAAGGAAAAAAGTCTTTCTTGTGGAATGTTGAAAAAGGAGAAATCGACCCTAAAGCCATCGAATGGGCAGACGCAATCATTCATCTAGCCGGTGCAGGTGTAGCTGAAAAGCGATGGACTCCTGAACGGAAAAAAATCATTTTGGAATCCAGAACTCAAAGCACACAACTGCTTTTTTCCGCCATCGAAAAATCAGCGAAAAAGCCTAGCACCTTCATCTCAGCTTCTGCGGTGGGATATTACGGATTCAATACAGGTACTGTCTTGGTAGATGAATCCACTAGACCGGGAAGCGATTTTTTAGCCGAGGTAGTCATTGCTTGGGAAAACGAAGTGAAAAAAATGGAATCACTCCAGTTGCGTACCGTTCTGCTTCGAATCGGAATCGTGCTCGACGCTGAAGGAGGCGCTTTGGGAGAGATGCTGAAGCCACCGGTGGCGGCTCCTTTGGGATCGGGTGACCAGTGGATGAGTTGGATTCACATTGAGGATTTGGCGAGGATGTTTGTATTTGCTTTGGAAAAAACCACCCTGCAAGGAATATTGAATGCCGTCGGTCCAAATCCAGCCACCAATCAACAACTCACCAAAGAAGCAGCTGCCGCAAAAGGAAAACCCTATTTGGGAATTGGCGTGCCAGGATTTGCCCTGAAACTGGTTCTAGGTGAAATGGCGGCAATGGTATTGGGTGGAAATCGGGTATCAAGCCAAAAAATCCAGAAGGCAGGATTTGAGTTTGAGTTCCCAGAGTTGAAGGCTGCGCTGAAGGATATTTTTTCCAGAAAATCCTAAAGGCGCTTATTCCTACCCATCGCAAACCACAAAATAGTACCAAGAAAGGGTACCAACAAGACGATCAAAATCCAGGTCAACTTGTCCGTTTGATTGCTAAATCTGCTCCTGACCACATCATAAATGGTGAAGGCATAAACTAACAATCCGAGGAGCTTCCACATCAGTATCCGACTTTAGAGTTTTTACCCAAAACCAGGTAAACCAAAGGACCAATCACGTGGGCAAACAGTAGAATCACAATCCAAATCAGCTTCATATTCTGATCCTTGAAGTTGGACCGGATTACGTCTATTACACAATACACCCAAAGGAGAAAATAGATCAGGGAAAAAAGCAGCATGCTGATCAGAAATCCCCCGCCGATGTTTTGAATAAAAGTGAGTGTCATTTTTTGTTGAATTTATCAGATGAAAGTCGGTTGAAATCAGGCTGAAACCTACGTTTTACTTTTCCCTTTTTACTCAATCCCAAATACATAAGCGGGCCAAGAAATGGGACAAAAATGATCAGAATGATCCAAATCAGCTTTTGATTAGGTCCCTCGAATTCGTTTCTCAAACAGTCGAAAAGTGTATAGACCCAAAGTCCAATCAGGAACAGGCCCGAAAGTTGCCAAAGTAATATTCCATGTCCAGGAATTATCAAATCCATAATGCTTCTTCTATTATTTTTACCACCGATCTAAAATAGCTTTTTTCTAAAGTTTTAAACAAGAATTTAGTCAAAAGTTTACCAAGCCACCCTATGAGAAGATTTTCCTTTGTCTTTCTTTTGGCACTTGTTGCCAACCTCAGCTGGGCTCAAGACCTGAGCTACTACCTACCCAAAGGCTATACGTACAATCCTAAAGTGCCCACTCCAAAGCAGGTATTAGGCTACGAAGTAGGTGAATGGCACGTGACGCATGATCAACTGGTCAACTACATGAAAGCAGTAGCAGCGACATCGGATCGGGTGAAATTTGAAGAAACTGGCCGATCTTATGAAAAGCGCCCTCAGACACTCCTGACGATTACCTCTCCGGCCAATCTCGGCAAGCTTGACCAAATCAAAGCAGAGCGAGCAAAATTGCGTGAACCCGGAGCCTCGGTGAATATCCAAAACATGCCCGTGGTTATGTTTATGGGCTATTCTGTCCATGGCAACGAACCCAGTGGTGCCAATGCGGCTTTGGTCGCTGCCTATCACTTTGCAGCAGCCAATGAGATCGCCGCCGATCTCGAAAATATCGTCTTACTGCTTGATCCTGCGATTAATCCCGACGGACTCAACCGATTTGCTTCTTGGGTTAATTCGCATAAGGCTTACGTCATGAATGGAGATCCTGCTCAACGTGAACTCAACGAGGCTTGGCCGAGAGGGCGTACCAACCATTATTGGTTTGACCTGAATCGTGACTGGCTGCCCGTGCAGCATCCTGAGTCCAGAAACCGTGTGAAAGTCTTCCAAAGCTGGTTACCCAACATCCATTTGGACTTCCACGAGATGGGAACCAACAGTACGTTCTTTTTCCAGCCTGGCGTACCTTCTCGAGTGCACCCTTTGACTCCAAAGAAAAACTTCGAACTGACCGAGAAAATCGGAACCTACCATGCTAAGGCATTGGATCAGATTGGTTCGCTCTATTACAATCAGGAGAATTACGATGATTTCTACTATGGAAAAGGCTCCACCTATCCGGACGTACAGGGATCGATCGGGATTTTGTTTGAGCAGGCAAGTTCCAGAGGCCACCTCCAGGAAAGTGCCAACGGCATGCTGAGCTTCCCATTCACGATCAGAAATCAGTTTACCGCCAACCTTTCTTCCTATCAAGCCGCTAAAGAAATGCGTGTGGAGCTAAATCAGTGGATGAAGGATTTCTATACCGAGATCAAGAATGAAACCACTGCCGATGTCAACAAAGCCTACATTTTCGGAGCAAAAGATGATGACGCTAGAAGCTTCCACTTGGCAGATTTGATTCTTCAGCACGACATCAAAGTGTTTGCTCTGAAAGAGGACATTACGGTCAATGGAAAGCAATTCAAAAAAGAAAGCTCTTACATCGTGCCAGCCGATCAGCCTCAATATCGACTGATCAAGGCGATGTTTGAGACAAGGACTTCCTTCCAAGACAGTTTATTCTATGACATTTCGGCTTGGACCTATCCGATGGCTTTCCACTTGGACTTCATGGCACTCAACAGCAAGATTCTAAACCTTGCCAGTGTCAGCCAAGTTGACAAAAACAACTTTGCGCAAGCACCTGGAAAAATGATCGGCCAGCCAGGAGCTTATCAGTATGCACTCGAATGGACTGATTACTATGCACCAAAAGCAGCTTATCAACTTCTAAAAGCAGGATTTTTGGTAAGAGTCGCGAACGCAGAATTCTCCACAGCTGAAGGAAAAACCTTTGGAAGAGGTACGCTTTTGATCGACAAAGGTGAAACCGGAATGGATAACCAAGCCTTTTTTGCGAAGCTTCAGGAAATCGCTCAAAGTTCCCATGTCGACATCCATGCGCTAACTACCGGATACACCGCAGGAGCAAATTTGGGATCTACCTTCATGGCTCCATTGAAAACCCCAACCATCGCCCTATTGGTAGACGGCGGAGTAGACAGTGGCGAAGCGGGTGAGATCTGGCACTTACTGGATCAGCGAATGAAAATGCCGGTAACGTTGCTTCCTCTAGACGCGGTATCCAGCACTAACCTGAGCAGATACAATGTCATCTTGATGGCAGACGGCTCCTATAGCAGATTAGGGCAAGCAGGTGCTGCCGCCATCAAAAATTGGGTAAGCCAGGGAAATACTCTTCTGGCAAAAGGTGGCGCATTGCGCTGGTTGGCCCAAAACGAAATCGGAAACTTTACATTCCGGGCTGTGGATAACGAGGAAAAAGGCCTACAAAAAAGTTACGCTGACTTTGAAAATGCTACCGGTTCCAAACAGACTTTTGGAGCGATCTTCAAAGCAAATTTAGATACCACACATCCTATCGGCTATGGCTATACAGAAAAAGAGATCTACACCTTCAGAAATGACAATTTCTTCCTAGAGCCATCGAAAAATCCATACGCAAATCCATTGGTGTATACTGCCAATCCTTTGGCCTCTGGCTACCTTCACCCTAGCAATCTTCCCGGTGTAAAGGAAAGTGCAGTGATCCGGGTTTCTGGTCAAGGCCGTGGTCGAATCATCGGATTTGCGGACAATCCTAACTTCCGCGCCTTTTGGTTTGGTACCAACAAGCTCTTTATGAATTCCATCTTCTTCGGCCAAGTGATCGACGGAGGCACCACTCGATAAGAATTTTAAATCCCGGCTTTTCCACCGGGATTTCTTTTTTCCCACTTAAGGAATTTTAAATCTAAATTGACCTGATTTAAGTTTAACCGCTCATGAAGAAAGCACTACCTATTTTAGCCGCACTTTTCCTATCCACAGGAATCCTTAGCGCCCAAGAAATGGGCTTTGAGGAGTACAATCCACCCTCCACGCTCAAGGTTCCCCAAAACCCGGTGACTCGGGCGAAGTTTCCATTTATTGACATTCACAGTCACCAGGGAGGAATCAATAAAACTCGAATAGATCAGCTGCGCTCCGAAATGGACGAGCTCAACATGGGAATCATGATCAACCTCAGTGGACGCGGATTTGGGCAAGGCAACAGCAATGCCCAGCAGGAATACATCCGTGGCATGATGGGTGAGTTTAAGACCCATGCGCCGGGCAGATTTATGGTATTTACCAATCTAAACTTCAACGGTTTTGGAGATCCAAACTGGACAGCTTTAGCAGTCAAAGAGCTGGAAGAAGATGTAAAAGCCGGGGCTGTGGGATTAAAAATCTACAAGAGCTTGGGACTGACTTCCAAAGACAACAAAGGCAATCGTATCCCAGTCGATCATCCAGATTTGGATCCCGTGTGGGCAAAAGCCGGGGAACTCGGCATCCCTGTTTTGATTCATGCAGCAGACCCTGCGCAGTTTTGGCAACCGATGGATGCAAACAACGAGCGTTGGCTGGAGCTCAAACTTCATCCCAACCGTCGCCGTTCAGATACCGATCCGGCACCATTTGAGCAGATTATTGCAGAGCAGCATCGTGTTTTTGCCAAGCATCCCAAGACGATCTTTATCAACGCCCACATGGGCTGGATGGCCAATGATCTTGATGCTGCCGGTGCCCATTTAGATAAGTATCCCAATGTAAATTATGAAATCGGGGCCATCATCGCCGAACTAGGTCGTCAGCCTCGCCGGGCCAAGGAGTTTTTCACCAAGTATCAGGACCGGATTCTTTTCGGAAAAGATGCCTACAACAAAGAGGAGTTTTATACCTACTTCCGCGTTCTGGAGACCGAGGACGAGTATTTTCCTTACTACAAAAAATACCATGCCTTCTGGAGCATGTATGGCTTGGGACTTCCTGACGATGTGCTGAAAAAGGTGTATTACAAAAATGCGCTCCGCATCGTGCCGGGATTGGATAAGACGTTGTTTCCTGATTGAGAAAGGCTTTTATAACACTGCTTAGATTGGCCACAGATGCACAGAAAATGGATTATCTGTGCATCTGTTGCTTTCTTAATTAAGTGATAAGTTGTTTATCATTTGATTCATTCTTTGTAAAAAAAATCGAAAAACCTTTACATAAGTTGCTAGATATGTTTAGCAAATGCTTGTTTTCTTTACATAAGAGCTTACCTTTGTAAAGAAAATTAACTTTTCTTTACAAAGAATGGCCTGGAAGATTATCCCTTTACCCTATGCAGAGGACTTGGAAACCAAATCCATCCTCAAGCAACTGCCTGCTGCGCATGCGGCTTTGGCAGAGCTGAAGGGAATTGTACAATCCATTCCCAATCAGATCATCCTCCTCAATACCCTAGGAATTCAGGAAGCCAAAGACAGCTCCTCGGTCGAAAACATTATCACGACCCATGATGACTTGTACAAGGCGAATCTTGACTTTGAGGTCACTATTTCTCCGGATGTCAAAGAGGTACAGAATTATGTCGCGGCAATGAAGCGGGGATTTGAGTTGGTGCAAACTCAGGGACTACTCACCAACAAGACGATCTTGGAGATTCAAGAAACGCTGGAAGGAAACAATGCCGGCTTTCGGAAACTTCCAGGTACTGCCTTGAAAAATGCTCAAACTGGAGAAACAGTCTACCTCCCTCCACAAGATCCAAATGAAATCCTCAGCTTGATGGCCAATCTGGAACAGTTTATTAACGATCCGGAACTGAGCGACTACGATCCCTTGGTGAAGATGGCAATCATTCATTTTCAGTTTGAAAGCATCCATCCCTTCTATGATGGAAATGGACGGACGGGAAGGATTTTGAATATTCTCTATTTGGTTTTGGCGGGATTGCAAAAGCTTCCCATTCTCTACCTAAGCAGCCATATCATACGTAACAAGGCGGATTATTATCGGTTGCTCCAAGGCGTACGAGAAAATGGTGACTGGGAAAGCTGGATCAGATACATGATCCGAGGTGTTGAAAATACCGCAAAAGAGACCATTCAGCTAATCGAAGAACTCAAAGTTTTGATGGCAGAAATGAAAAATCAGTTAAGGGATAATTACAAGTTTTACTCGCAAGAGCTGCTCAACAATCTCTTTGCGCATCCCTACACGAAAATCGAGTTTATCGTCCGGGATCTCAGTGTCTCCCGTATCACTGCAGCCAATTATTTGAACCAGCTGGCTGCCGATGGAGTGCTAAGAAAGGAAAGGCTGGGAACAGGGAATTATTATGTGAATGAGAAGTTGTTTGCGCTGTTGAGTGGTCGATGATGGATTTCCCGCTGATTTGCGCGGATTTATTTCGCTGATTCACGCTGATCTAAAAAAATCTTCGCTGATCTACGACTGAATCCGTTAAAAAAATGGTGAAAAAGGCCGAAAAGAAGCCTAATTCCCTGGATCAACTCCAGCAAACTACACGGGCTGGATTAACCCAAAAGGACAATTGGGATTATGTGTCAGAGCGGTATTTGTAGGTTTTTAAGGGACTAGCTTGTCATTAGTTCCCACAGACCTGCTTGCAGCAGGCAAGTTTACTCAGAAAAAGGCACAGATATTCACTGATTTTTTGATGTGGGGATACCCTCATCTGTGTTAATCTGTGATTTTTATCCGTGAAGATCTGTGGGAAAATATTCAAAAAAAGTCCTGCTTCCGGAGAAACAGGACAACTTATTCTTAATCATCTGCGGTGATCTGCGACTTTTTCAGCGAAAATCTGCGGGACACTTACCTTAAAACTTCATTCGCAATCCGAGCAGGAAATTAGTCCCGGCTTGTGGATAGTAGAAGTTTTCCGTCACCAGTTCTCTTCCATTTCCTCCCGGTACAAAGTAGCTGAAGGTGTAGCCATTAGGCTCATAAAGCTCATTGAAGATGTTATTGATCAGCAAGTTGACTTCCAATCCTTTGAAGAACCTTGGCGTAGCAGCATAGCTGATTCGAAGATCATTGGTGAAGAAAGCATCCAAAGATCTCGCTTCATTGGCAGTATTGTCCAGAAACTGTCGGCCCACGTACTTACTTAGCCAGTTGAGAGATAGATTCTTGGTTGGCTTGTACTCGATGATCGCTGAACCCACCACATTTGGAGAAAAGGCAATGTCCGTATTGGTGTAGGTAAAGGTCTCCTGTCGAAAATCCTCCACGCTGTAGTCATCGATGTACTCGGTAAACTCGCGGATTTTATTCTGACTGAATGTAATATTTCCACCCAAAGTCCAAGCGCCCGAAAGCTGATAAGCACCGTCCAATTCAATACCTGCACGGTAAGAGGAGGCTACGTTTTCACGGATGTAGGCGCCCACATCGTTGATTTGACCGGTTAGTATCAGCTGATCTTTGTAGCCCATGTAGTAGAAGTTGGCATTGTAGCTGAAACTTCCAGCCTTCGCTCGGACACCCGCTTCTACGTTGTTCAATCGCTCAGGTCTTGGTACTTCCGTGATCGGATTGTCAGTGAAGTCAGACCGGGTGGGTTCACGGTTGGCTACCGCATAACTTGCGTACCAGGTTTGATTTCCTTTTTCGTAAGAGAATCCAAGTTTGGGATTGAAAAAGGTATAATTGGCCTGTCCGTCCACAATTCGCAGATCATCATTGACTCCGATAAAGGAGTAATTGATTCCTCTTAACTGTAGGTCCCCAAAGAGATTCAATCCTGGCTTGATCTCGTATGTTGCTTTGGTGTAGATGTTTCGGTCGTCCTTGATGGCATTGTTGTCGTAGTAGCGATCTCGAATATTGGTATTCCCTGCAAATCGCGCCCAGATGATTTCTCCGAAATGTCCGCCGTCGTAGCGATTGGCACCGCCTCCGATGATAAAGTCCAGCTTTCCATCCGTAGACACATAATTTGCCGAGCCCACAAACCCATAGAAATCATTGTCCAGCCATCGGCGGCGGATGATATCAGACCGAGAGATTACCTCATTGCCCACTACTAAGTTTGGAAGATTGTAATTTGATAGACGGTCATTTTCCCGAAATTGCTCAAAGTATCCACGACCATAGGTGTAATGGAGTGCAAAATTAGTCTTCCAGTTGGATCCGACTTTTCCTGTATAAATCAACTGATAATGATCTTGCTGGTAATTGTCGGTTTCGTTGTCGTAGGTGTAGAAATTATCTCTTCGGTCCGTTTTAAGTTTGGATTCAGGGAGTCCATTCCAGCTTTGATAGGTTTGCTCCCTTCCTGAGAAAGCGACCAGCTTAATCACGCTTTTTTCGCCGTAAAATCCTCCTGAGACAAACCAGCTGTTTAGATCCGAAAAAGCCCGATCCACATACCCATCGGAGGTGATTTTAGAAAGTCGGGCATCTACTGCAAAACGATTATTGAGCAGACCGGTTCCGGCTTTGACCGTATGTCTCCAAGTATTAAAAGAGCCAAAACCATTGTCCAATTCCGCATAGGCTTCATCTCGTCGGGTGTCGGTTTGGAAGTTGAGGCTGGCGCCAAAAGTGGCGGCCCCATTGGTAGAAGTACCCACACCACGTTGGATTTGGACATTTTCTACCGAGGACGCAAAGTCCGGCATATTCACCCAAAAGACCCCATGTGATTCTGCATCGTTCAGCGGAATACCGTTGATGGTGGCATTAATTCGGGTTTGGTCAGATCCCCTGATACGAAGTCCCGTGTAGCCCACACCAGCCCCGGCATCCGAAAAACTCACCACTGATGGGGTGAAATTGAGTAAAATCGGAATATCCTGTCCCAAATTTCGCTTTGCGATTTCAGACTTATCCACAGTAGTGAATGTCGTCGGGGTATTTGCAGAAGCACGTGTAGCAGACACGATAAACTCCTCGGTTAGAAAATCTTTGGATTCCAGTTTTACAATCAAGTCACCGGTGAAAGGAACGACAACTGTCACTCGTTCGGTCTCATACCCGAGGAAAGATACCCGGATTTCTACACTGCCACTCGGCAATCGATTAAGCGTAAACTTTCCATTTTCATCACTAACCGTACCCCGATTGGCTGTTTCGGCCCATGCCGTTGCTCCTACCAAAGGCGAATTGCTCTTGGCATCCACTACTTTTCCGCTGAGGCTGTTTTGTGCCCAAGCAGTCAAACTGGCCAGATAAAGAATCAAGCCTAGAACTGTTTTATTCATGATTACTTTTCCCTTTCGGGTGTTTGAGTGAAACATTAGAAAACCCAGGGGAGGCTCTCCGTGATTGTTTTACCCGCATGCAAAGCATAAAATCTGAACCAGGCACGAATGGTACCGCTTCGACTTGGTTACTTGACTGTTTTACTCTGCTTTCTCATTTCCCTTCGCCGGCATTACCCGGATCAGGTCGTATGGGTATGATCTCAGCCCGTTGTATTAAGGCACCCCTTATGATCTGAAGGCAAAGGTACGAGCGAAAAGTTTTTTTCCAAGGGCTACTGATTAATCGCCTAGGATAATCTCTTTTAACAATCACCATTCTATCCTAATGTCAAAAAAAGAAAGTCAAAATTTTAACCATTACGGGAATTAAGGACATTAAGAGTTGCCTTAAACGCTAATCAATGTGGAATTTCCCCAAAGAAAGATTAGGCGATAATCTTAATTTTCTAAATTCTCTCAATGGTTTAAATCTATTCGTTTTGAAAAGGAACGTACTAGATCCTTTCTTTCCACCTTTTAAAAAAACCAAATGTTAAATGCGATTTCCCTGATCAATCGCTTTTTTCTAACTTCAACGCCTAACCTCAAACCCAAAACCACATGCGCCTTTACAAACTGACTGCAGGAACGCTATTAGAAACTGATTCTGAGATTTTTCTGGGACCCGAACTCGATTGGGATCAACTACTTGGCAGAGAACACTTGCCCCGACTTTTGAAATCAGAAGCCTCTCATTGGGAGAAAATTTCCCAAAAAGAAGCAGAACAGCTTAAGTCAGAAGGGCTTTTGGCCCCAATGGGTAATCAGGAAATCTGGGCAGCCGGAGTGACTTATTACCGCAGCCGAACTGCTCGCATGGAAGAGTCAAAAGATGCCGGCGGAGCAGATTTTTACGATAAAGTGTACGCAGCTGACCGCCCCGAACTATTCTTCAAAGCCACAGCCAGCCGTGTTTCCAATCCCGGAGAGACAGTGAATATCCGAAAAGATTCCACTTGGGATGTACCTGAGCCAGAGTTGACTTTATTGATTTCCCCATCAGGAAAAGTGCAAGGCTTCACTGTGGGTAATGACATGAGCAGCCGAAGTATTGAGGGCGAAAATCCGCTCTATTTGCCTCAAGCAAAGGTGTATCAGGGATGTGCTTCTGTGGGACCTTGCATTTTACTCCAGGAAGAAATGTTGGAAGATTTCACTAAGATCAGTCTGGAAATCCTGCGCAGTGGAAAAACCGAAGCCTCAGGAGAAACCACCATAGCCCAAATGAAACGAAAGCCACAGGAACTTGCCGATTGGCTTTTCCGAGCCAATACCTTTCCGATCGGTTGCCTGATGATGACGGGAACAGGCATTGTACCTGATAATTTTACCCTGCAGGCTGGGGATGTGGTGAAAATTACCATTGAGGGAATCGGCACTTTGGAAAATAAGGTTGGTTTGATCTAAGAAATGTCTCTTTTCTTCCAAAAACAGCTCCGCCTTTCGAGTTATCCACAGGGCTACCACCTGATTACGGATCTGGTGGAGCGCTCTATTCCTGAAATTAGAGATCTACGGATCGGATTTTTACAGGTGTTTATTCAGCATACTTCTGCAGGTCTTTGCATTAATGAAAATGCTGATCCGACGGTGAGAAAAGACTTCCAAACCTTTGTAAATGAATTAATACCAGAGAATTATCCACGATTTGTCCACAATTATGAGGGTGCAGACGACATGCCTGCGCACATCAAAAGTGCTTTTTTTGGTACAAGTGTACAGGTGCCAATCAGCGGTGGAAAACTCGCATTGGGTATTTGGCAAGGAATTTACCTCTGCGAGTTCAGGCATCACGGAGGGCCACGTAGTCTTGTAATTACTGCATTTGGTGCTTCCTAATCCATTGAAAATCCGTCATCACCATTAATAAAATTCCTTGGATTCGGTCATGATGCAAACTTACTTTTGTATACCATCGACCTTACATGAAAATTAAATTTGTACTGATAGTATTGACTGGATTTCTTTTTTTCAGTCAGGCTCAATCCCAAAGTTTGCCAGCACAGAATGCATTTGCCTTCAAACTCAAAGAACCCATCCAACTGGACGGTATTCTGGATGAAGGCATTTGGACAGATCCGGAAGGTTGGAATGGTAACTTCAGGCAATATTTCCCCTCAGATACCTCCAAATCCCCGATAAATACCAAGGTAAAGCTCGCCTTTGATGCTGAGAACCTTTACATCGCTGCCGTCATGGAAAATAACGGCCCACGAAACTACGTGTCTACTTCTCTCAGAAGGGACTTTCGCGGAGAGCAAAATGATGCGATTGTATTCGTTTTGGACACCTTCAATGACAAAACAAATGCGTTTCAATTTGGCGTAAATCCCTACGGTGTGCAAAGAGAAGGGTTAGTCGCAAACGGGGGAACTAGGGCAGAAGACCTCAGCTTGGCTTGGGACAATAAATGGTTTTCTGAGGCAAAAATCTTTGAACAACATTGGCAAGTTGAAGTGGTAATTCCACTTTCCACGCTTCGGTTTAATGAAGGTGCTCAAAACTGGAATGTCAATTTTTACCGAATAGACAGCCACTATGGCGAGCGCAGTACTTGGTCCCCTATCCCAAGAAATATCCCGATCATTTCCACAGCTTTTCTCCAAAAGCTCATCTTCGAAGAGCCGCTGAAGAAAAAAAGCTCCGCTAATGTCTCATTGATCCCCTACGTAGCCGGTAGAACTTCCCGCAATTTTCTAGAAGGTACTCAAGAAAATCTGACTCCAGCTGTCGGCGGTGATACCAAAATCGGAATCGGTCCTGCTTTGAATTTAGACTTGACCTTTAATCCAGACTTTTCTCAGGTGGAAGTGGATCAGCAAGTGACCAATCTGGATCGTTTCGAGATCTTTTTCCCTGAGCGTAGACAATTTTTCTTAGAGAACGCAGATCTCTTCGAAAGCTTTGGTCAGCCTAGATCGAGGCCCTTTTTCTCCAGAAGAATCGGAGTGGACATCGACTCTGCAACTGGTCAAAATGTGCAAAGTAAAATCATTTATGGTGCTCGACTAAGCGGAAAGCTGAATGAAAACTGGCGTATCGGAGCCATGAACATGCAGACCGCTACGGATGAAAAAGCCGGAATCGTCGGAAAAAATTTCACCGTGCTGGCACTACAGAAAAAAGTGTTTACCCGATCTAACTTAGGGCTGATCTATGTCAACAAAGAGTCTTTGGCACTGGATGAATTCCAACAATTGTTTGATCCAACAGCCTATAACAGACTCATTGGTGCTGATTATAATCTTAATTCATCCAATGGAAAATGGACAGGTAAGGTTTTTTACCATCGGACATTTGAGTCAGCGGATGTGGAAAAACCCTATTCTTTTAATGCCTACATGCTCTTTACGGACATCCATTGGAACTGGACTTTCAGCTTCCAGGATGTAGGAAAGTCTTTCAATCCTGAAGTGGGCTTTGTACCCCGCGTGGACTTCAAGCGGTTAAATCCTGACGTGACTTACCTTTTCTATCCCAAATCCAAGCTTATTAATCGGCACGGACCCAAGCTAGAGTTTGAAGGATTTTGGAATGAAACTCTCGGAACCACCGATCGGGATATCAATCTGGGTTATATTATCAGATTCAACTCATTGGCTGAACTGGAAGTTACTCAGCGTAATCGGTATGTATACCTCTTCAGTGATTTTGACCCCACACGCACAGGAGGCGAACCTCTAGTAGCCGGGACTGATTATCGGTTTCGCAATGTGCTTGTGGATTACCGAAGCAATCCAAGGAATATGTTAAATCTCCAGTTGCTTGGGGAATTTGGACAGTATTTCACTGGAAATATTCAGCGGATTACCACACAAACAGGTATCCGATTGGGGTATTTGGCCAATATATCGATGAATTTCAACTATGCCCGAATCCGAATGCCAAAGCCTCAAAATGATGCGGATTTGGTATTGGTAGGGCCTAGAATCGACCTGACCTTTACCAAAAATCTGTTCTGGACGACCTTTATTCAGTACAACAATCAGATCGACAACATCAATATCAACACCCGATTGCAGTGGAGATATGCACCGGTTTCAGATTTCTTCCTGGTGTACACCGACAATTACTTCCCGGGTGATTTCATGCCTAAGCAGCGGTCGCTAGTATTTAAGCTGAATTATTGGTTGAATCTTTAAAAAAATAGCTTTCTTAGTTAGAAGAAATCATAATTATGAAGGCAGAATCGGTAAAACAAATTGAAGGAATACTTGAGAAATGTGTAACAGGAGCGCTAAAGAGGACAAAAGAAAATAAATCTTTCCGACCTTTTCATGAAGCACTTTTAACGAAGGAAATGGTAAATGCCTCAAGCTTCGAACGATCTTTTTCAACATCATTTGGGCAAGGTCCGATTGAGGAAATTTCAAAAATAGTAGCTGTTGATTCTGGACATATAGTGACAAGGCAAAAGGAAACAATTGTGAATGTTTACAAAGGAGCTATTGATGAAATTGAAAGAATTTCGAGCGGATTAAGAAGTGGTGAACTAAAACCTAACTGGGAAAGAGAGCTGAAAAATATTCAAGCTTTTCAGAAAGGGGATACAGTAGTCCGAAGAGTTCTTTCAGACCTACATTTGGAAAAAAACAACAATCACGTTTTTATTTCCATTAAAACCGTAAAACCGAACCTTGATCAAACCGAAAAAGCTAAAAAAGACCTATTACTATTGAAGGCTCATAATCCAAAATTTGAGACTTATTTTGGTCTATTTTATAATCCTGGAGGCCCAAAAAAAACAGACTATAATTGGTCTATTCCTTCAAAAATTTTTGATATGATTAATGATCCTGTAGTTTTAATTGGAGAAGATTATTGGGATAAATTAGGTGGAAAGGGTACCTATACAAAGCTTTTGGAAATATTTGCAAGGGTAGGATCTAAAACAAGAAATGAAATACTAAGCCTGTAATATGATTTTTTCAATCCTACTTTTGAATTCTTCCATCCATGAAACTTCATCAGTGTTGACGTAACGAGAATACTTGAAACTTTTGTAGTTTTCAAATTTATCCCCATTAATGAATTTTATTAGATGTTTTCCTAAAGCATAACCTAATCCAACCGGAACCGCATTCCCAATTTGTTTGTATTTTTCGAGAAGTGTTCCAGTTATCTCCCAATCATCGGGGAATTGTTGAATTCTTTTATATTCTTGAACACTCAGAGGCCTATTTTCTGAAGGATGGCAAAGGTCTGTAGCTGGCATCGCTGGGTGGGTGACTAATGTTGGACTAGGTTCATCCCATGCTAACCTTCTTAAAAAACCTGTCTTTCCACCTCCTGAGTAAAACGATGCCCCCATAGCTTCCATTTGCATATTTATGGGAAGATTCCTCCAATTCTGACCAGCAGAAAGTATCCTATAATATTTTAATCTTTTTTCTGGAAAATTTAGATGTTCATGTTCAAGGTTATTTAAATCTTGAACAGCATCTTTAAATGTCAACCATTTTTTTAGTCCAAATTCACCGTTTTCAGAATGTGTTGGTTCTAAATGAGGTAGTTTTTCGGTATCCCTTGAGCAAATAATGATTACACGCTCCCTTTTTTGAGGTGTACCAAAATTTGCCGAATTATAAAGATTAAAACTGACAGAAAAACCTGAGTTCCTAAGCCTATCCAATACAAAATTTAAGGCGCCTCCTGATAAATTTCTCTCATCAAAATCAATTTCATTTCCCAATCGATCTTTATGAGGTATGTGATTTAATGGTGCAGATAAAAGCCCTCTAACATTCTCGATAACTGCAAACCTTGGATTCAATCCAATAATCATATCGATATATGTTAAAAAGACATTACCTCTATCATCCTCAAAACCCTTTCTCTTACCTGCAGTGCTAAAAGCCTGACAAGGTGGGCCACCAACGACCAAATCAATCTCATCGTTTGGCTCAAGACCAGAAACAAATCTAATTTGGGAAGGAGTATAGTTGGAGATATCTCCAATCAATGCAATGTTCGGTCGGTTTTTTAGAATTGTTTTTCTGCAGGCCTTATCAATCTCAGAAGCCAATAAGGTTTGAAATCCGGCTTTCTCTAAGCCTATATCCAATCCCATTGCTCCACTAAAAAAACTCAAAGCTATTGGTTTACCCTTCTCCCTAACATTAAAACCATAATAAGCTTGATCCTCAGCAACTCCTGAATTTGAATTATCAATGAATTCTTCCAAAGATTTTTCATTAATGATCCAGGTTGAGCCAATCTTTTCAGATTCAAGCTTTCCATCCCTACATAAACTTCTAACCTGCTGTGGAGTCAATCCTAGCTTAAGAGCTGCTTCTGAAACACTTAACATTGGTACCTTCATATATTTCTTAAAGGAAAGTTTTAAAGGTACCAATTTAATTCTCTTTTCTTAAATTCCAAATATTTATCTACTCGCCTCAACCCTTACTTTTTTCCCAGTCATCAAGATTCTGCGAAAGCCATCTTTAGTATCCGAACTGACTTCTTTCCCTAGGACTTTTACCTTGGAGAATTCTTCAGGAATCTCAATCGAAATGCCCCACTTGGATTGGGTTTGTTCGACCTCAATCGTACGTACTCCTGACTTATCCACATAAGTAAGTTTGATTTCATTGTCACCCACCATCACTTTTTGGATAGAAGCCTCCTCCCAAGCAGAAGGCATTTGTGGACGAATGTGGATGACTCTATTTCCTGCATCCGGTTGAATCCCGAAAAACTGCATCACAATCGGCACCCCAAAACTGTACATATTCCACGCTTGCGTAAACATGCCATAATCCGGAGAAACCTCATACATCGATCCTGGCAAAGCAAAACCAAAACTCCGTGTCATTCGCTTTAAATAGTCTAAAGCACCATCTGGATTGCCATATCTATTTTCCCCAATGGCAGTAACGCCTGTTGGCAAAGTCATCACAGCGCCCGTGTAGGAGAAGCTTTTACTTCCTGCAAAAGATCCATCCTCGTTTTCTGCCTGCTCGTCCCGATCGATGCCTGTCACGAAAGTGCCAAAAGGATTGGTGTACTTTTTTGCCGTTGCCAATGCGATTTTGGCTTTTTCGGGATCGGCAATTCCTGTTTCCATCGGGGTATTCACCACCCAATTGTGAAAGAGCACAAAGCCTTGTTTTTGGTTCTTTGGAAGTGTGTATAACTTGGCCTTGGTCGCTTTCAACTCTTCAACTGCCCAAGGTTTTTTCAAGGTGTCGGCTCTGATTATCGCATCATCGATCAGGTGCAAAGCTTCCTCTACAGTACCTATAAAATCCGCATAGCTCCCAAATTCCTCTACCCAAAAGTCAGAGTTGATCTTCCCAGCCAATGCATCTGCCGTCTGTTGATAACTTTTAGAAAGTTCCGTTTTCCCCAAGATCTCAGCCATTTTCGCAGCATCTGCAAAAGCCTTTTGGGAATAAGCAGCTACATCGATCATCTCGGATTTTAGTCCGTGGATTTCCATCATTCCATAACCATCAGCTAGTAAATTACCATCCTTGTCATTTTCCCGAAGCAACCAGTCCAACCCTTTTTCGATAGAAGGAAAATACTTCTCCAACAAGTCCTGATCACCCGTCCAGCGATACACTTCCCAAATGGTGGAAGCCCATTGCGGCGTCTCATTGATATTTCCGGGATTGAAAACGGCCCCATTGGTACTGACCTCATGAATGATGCGGCCATTTCCATTTTCTTTTTCGGAGAGGTTGTGGATAAGTTCCAAAGTAGAATAGACCAAATCCTTTCTGCCAGTAGCGATCAAACCCTGAATCGTATACTCACTATCAACCCCAAAAAACCAAGGGTAATCCTGAAGACCTGCCCCAAAACCCCGACCCATTCCCGGCACATCACGCACCAGCCAATCTGAATTGTATTTGATCCATTGGAAAGTCTTTTGTAATTCGGCACCCGGAATTTGAATTTCTGCCAAGCTGGCTAATTCCTTATATCGCTTCTTCTTATCAAACCAGTCCGAATCCAAATTTTGTCTGAGATCGACCAAGGTTTCCATCGCTTTCAATTCGCTTTCGGTAGAACCAGCGATGAAAACAGGAATGATTTGTTCCGTACCCGCAGGAATATTGATTTCCAGTGAAAAGCCTGCCGCAGATCCATTGCCTTTTGGAGAATAGGCACAAGTGAGTTCATTTTGAGGAGAGAGTTGAATTCCTTCTGAGGTTCCCCAAACCGCAAACCAAGGATTGCCTTCATCTTTGGCTGAAAAGGTATTCGTCATTTCATCAAAGGAAATCACATCTCCCTGATCTATCATACCTGTGCGCTCTCCAAGCCAAACCGGCATCAAATCCACATAAGCATTGAATTGAAATTGGAGTGTTTTATCAGACTTATCCACATTCTTGAGTCGAAAAAGAACGGTCATTCCTTCTTTGCCGTCAGGCACAAACTGCATGCGCTCGACTTCAAGACCAGAATTTTCCAAAGGAAACCGTAGGATATTGGAAAAAGGATAATTGGTAAAGGACTGGGCTTTATCCAAGCAAAAGCTTTTTCCATCCACACTTACCGAGGCAGTAAATCCATCCATGAGTTTGATCGGATGAAGCCAAATGCCTCCCATCTCACCCTCCACATGCCAACCTAAATCCGGAAAGGAGCCATTTTGATGACCGATCATATACACCCGATCGCCAGCCGCCACAAAAGGAGAAGCCAAATACTCCGATTTGCCTTTTAGGCCTTCTTCTGTAGCCAAATCTTCGAAAAGACTTTGCTCAGGAGTAAGAGAACCTTGACAAGAAACTAAAGCGAGCAGGGCACCCGCGGTCAAAAATTTTGAGGTCATCAGAATTGAAATTTATGCCAAAAGATAAGCCAATTCCCTAAAAATTGAGAATTGGATAAGATTAATGACTCAAAACTAGGCAGTGCAAATGCCTTAAATTAATTGATCCACATCCTAAAAATATTTTTTGTGGAAGTTTTCAAACACTTTTCTTAAACAGCCTGTTCGCCCATCATGAAGTACAATAGAGTCCTAGTTTGGTTCAGGAATGATCTCCGATTGAAAGACAATGAGGTCCTCACCCGCGCAAGCCTGCAGGGAAAAGAGGTGATCCCTGTCTTTTGTTTTGATCCGAGACTGTTTGGAAAGACCGAGTTGGGATTTGCCAAGACTGGTTCTTTTCGGGCAAAATTCTTACTGGAATCTATTGGAGATCTTCGTCAGTCGCTCCGAAAAATCGGAGGCGATCTGATCATTCTTCAGGGAAATCCGGAAGAAGTTATTGTTGAGTTGGCAAAAAAGGTTGAGGCTAAAGCCATTTTCTTCTCCAAAGAAGTGACTTCTGAAGAGCGGAATGTGGATAAGTCTTTAGAAAAGTCGGCATTTGCGCAAGGAATTGCCTGTGAAAGCTTTTGGCAAAGTACCCTTTACCATTTGGACGACCTTCCTTTCCCTGTGAAACAAACCCCTGAGGTTTTTACACAATTCCGAAAAGAAGTGGAAAAGCAATCGAAAATCCGACTGACTTATCCTGAACCCAAAAAAATAAACTACCCAAATGAGGCAATGAGCTCCATTGGATCAGAGTTGCCAAACCTAAAAACCTATGGACTGGAGGAACCCAAGCAGGATGTCAAATCGTGGTTGGAGATAAAAGGTGGAGAGACATCCGCGCTAGGGCGACTCCGGTCCTATTTCTGGGAAAATGATTTGCTAAAAGTCTACAAGGAAACCCGAAATGGACTGATCGGAATGGATTACAGTTCCAAATTTTCTCCTTGGTTGGCATTGGGTTGTATTTCACCTCGGACGATTTATGAAGAAGTCAAAAAGTACGAACGAGAGCGAAAGAAAAATGACAGTACGTATTGGCTGATTTTCGAGCTGATCTGGAGAGATTATTTCCGGTTTATTGCTAAGAAACACGGGGATAAAATCTTTGATATTCAAGGCATCCGACATCAAAAGGACTCCTGGAGGAGAGACAAAGCGCAATTTCAGCGCTGGGTTGAGGGGTTGACAGGAGTTCCTTTTGTGGATGCTAATATGAGGGAATTGAAGGCGACGGGTTTTATGTCCAATCGTGGCCGTCAAAATGTGGCGAGTTACTTGGTCAACGATCTTGGAATTGACTGGACTTGGGGGGCGAGCTACTTCGAAAGCCAACTCATCGATTACGATGTCTGCTCCAACTGGGGCAACTGGATGTATGTGGGAGGAGTGGGAAATGATCCTAGAGAAAACCGGTATTTCAATATTCTCCGACAAGCCAACAACTACGATAAAAAAGGTGATTTTGTCAGACTTTGGATCCCTGAATTACAGGCAATTAAAGGATTTGACATTCATCAGCCCTGGGAGTTATCCACAGCCCAACTCAGAGCCTTGAAAATCCAATTAGGTCATACTTATCCACAGCCTCAAGTCAAGATTCCTACACTGGAAAAGTCTTATTAAGTTGCTGATCACCCTTCAAACCTCAGGAAAATTCTTGAGGTTTTTTGTGACAAAGCCTAAACAAGTGTCCGCAGATATGCGCAGAAAACGTCGCGGATCAGCGCAGATTTTTTTTTAACATCAGCATAAATCAGCGTACAAAAATCCTCGCAAATCAGCGGGAAAAGAAACACATTCATAGGATGAGTTTGTCCAGAAAAAGGCAGGCACGTAAATCTCCTAGATTTACTTTCATTGCAAAAACCATCAGGATACAGAAATAAATTAAGACCGCTGTTGATTCGGTTTCCAAAACCAAAAGTATTGGGTGACCAATAGGAATGAATTTATAAAGAGAAGTTGAAACCAAGTCTTAGACTCTAAAGCACCGGAAAAATCAAAGCTTAATGTGGTGTAAACATAAGCTTGTACCAATAGAAAATGTCCCAGTGAATACATCAAGTGAAAAAACCAAGTGGTTTTGGCATAGAGATAGGTTTTGAAGTCTTTTATTCAATTTTGATTGTATTAAAGGGAATCATTAATTTGTTTTTCGGCTTCCTGAGGTAATGGAGCCATTTTCCTGACCTCAGGAAGTTGGCCTCCCTATTTAGGAAAAGTCTTGAGGTTCTTTCTTTTTAAAAGCATGTTTGTTAAACCTCCAAAGGAAAAGATAATTCAAAACAGTCATTCCAGCATTTATAAAAATCAATTGGAACCAAGTCTCCCACTTATGAATCACGGAGAAATCAAAACTAAGAGTAGGATAAACGTAGGCCTGTCCCAAAAGGAAGAAAAAGACGGAAAATACGAGTATTCCCATCCATGTGGGCTTGCATTTTAGGTAGTCGATAAAATCCTTCATGTTCTTAAAATAGGTAGTAAGCCTTAATATTCAATTAGAAAGCGACTCAAATCTGCCGGAATCATCTTTTTCCTTTTTAACTCTCTTTGATACAAATAGTCTCCTAATTCTGCAAAAAAGGGTAAACCGACCTCGTCAGTCTCATACTTGTCATCATTGAGAATCTGGTCCTCATTGACATAGACTACGGCGGAAACAAAAAACTCGACGCCCGATTCAAAATCTACAAAGTAAGATCCGTCAATCAGGAAGCCATAGGACCAACCTGTCTTATTGAAAATTCGGAATCGGGAGGGAATCGCGCTTTTATCAGCTCCAAACTTGAAAAACTTCGAATAGCTGTCGTAGTATTCCTTTGTATCGTATTTGGGGAAATCGCTCTCTCGAGGAAGCATACTCATGTACTTCAGGACAAAGTTGCGATGTTCCTCATTTAGGTTAAATCGCTCGATCCCTACAAACGCTTCTGGAAAAATGATCCGCTTCACCACTCCGTGTAGATCGGAGAGTACAAATTTGTTTTTGTAGGAAAAATCCATTCCCCCTTGGATCAGGGAATCATTTCTGTAAAAAGCTTGGCCTATTTTTGGATTTCCAGGCACTACATAGACACTGTCCGACTGTCTAGCAGGAAGTTCCAGCAGAATTTTTCCGGACTTATCCACAAAACGAACCGGGTTGAAATGGCGGTTTTCCTCGGGTGAAATAGGAAAGCTTAATCGCTGAGTAATTACGGAATTCAACAAGCCCTTCTCCCGGAGTTTGTGATTAATGTAATCCATACCTATCAACTCAAAGAGTCGGTTGGAGGCATCATTGTCTGATACCAAAAGGATTTTTTTGATGTAATGCCCGATACTGGGAAAGCCATTTTGAGAAGTCGTATCCGAAAAAGCCGGTAGTTGCGAAGGCCGCACCGAATCGGTCAGCATGGTCGTCCCCAAGGTCAAGCCTTCGATATTTTGCTCCTCCAGCCATTCTAAAGCCAACAAAGCGATGGGCAATTTGACTGTAGAAGCTGGATAGAAATAGTGATTATCGTTTAGGTTAAATGAGTAATCCGTAAAGAGCGGATTTCCATGTTCGTTGCGGTCTATCTGCGTGTAAAGAATCTGCACTTGGTACTTAGAAGTGTCCCTAAGCACCTTTTTTAAGGTGGGATAGTTTTCCAATCCCTCCTCAAAAAGAACTGGCTCATTGGTCTGACAGGCAAGTGTAGAAATACAAATGGCAAGGAGGTAAAGTAACTTCTTCATTGTTTACCGGAAAGGTGATTCAGCGCTTCATTTAAGGCCTTCAAGTCCCAAAGGGAGTGAAAACCTGAGATGACTATTCGACTGATACGTGGGCTATCTGGGGTAGGATACGAAAAGGACGAGGTGATAAAACCCATTTTTTCCAGCGAATCCGACCATATTGGCTCTTTGAGGATAAAAACCGGGAATTTTGCCGAACCCGAAACTGTGGATAAGTCACGGGTTTCCTGATGGAAAATGCTGGAAAAGTCCCTGATTTTCTGACTTTGAGCTTGGTAGATTTCCTGCGTTTCAAGAAAGGCTTGGAGGATGGCCGGCGAACAAGGAGAAGCTCCCGCAAAAATCGCCTGGGCTTTGATTCCATCGATGACTTCTTTTTTTCCAAGAATAATTCCTGCCGGCATGGCCAAGCCTTTTCCCAATGATCCGGAGATTACCAAGTTCACGTTAGGAAATAAGTTCTCGGAGTATGTACCGAAAAAACTTTCCCCTAATACTCCAAAAGCATGACTGTCATCGATCAATAGCGTGACCTCATGTTTTTTGGCCAACTCCGCCACCCAGGCATAGTCATGAACCTTCGCATGAAGTGGGTCAACCGCATTTCCAAGAATCAGAATTTTTTGAGAAGGAATGGCCTCTGAGCGCTCCAAACACTGATTTTTCCATTGCATAAAATTCAATTGGAAATCAGATTTTAAATCTGGAGGAAGAATGGCAGGATGTGTATCCGGCGCTGCCCAGCAGAGGTCAGATCGAGGATAGAGGTATTGGATAGTAGTAATTCCGGAGAGATAGCCTGAGCTCATCACCACGGCATCCTCTGCTTTGGCTTTTTGAGCAAAAAAATCTTCAAACTCTTCAAAAACCTTCAATCGGACATTATTGACCCGACTGAGTCCATGGCTAAAGCCATATCGCCGGATGCAATCAAACAAGACGGATTGATAATCTGAGTCCTGATCTATTCCCAAATAGGAGGTCCCGCTGAAAAATAGATAACTTTTTTTCCCAACCTGCACAGTCGGGCCAATACGCCGATCGAGGTTTAGATTTTTCACAAATAGGCCTATTTGGCAAAAATCTGAGAAGGATCTTGGAAGGATTTAAACTCTAGTGCATTTCCGCAAGGATCCAGAAAAAACATGGTGGCTTGCTCGCCGACCTCACCCTTGAACCGGATATAGGGTTCGATGACAAATTCTATTCCGTAGGCCTTGAGCTTGTCTGCAAGTTGATGCCATTCGTCCCATCCAAGAATCGCCCCGAAATGACGAACAGGGACATTTTTTCCATCCACTTCATTGGTCTTGGCATTTGCCAATTCTTCCGGCTTGATATGTGCCGAAAGCTGATGCCCGAAAAAGTTGAAATCGATCCATTTGTCGGTGCTTCGACCGATGTCGCAGCCTAATAAATCACCATAGAATTGGCGGGTTTCTTCGATGTCACGGATAGGGAAGGCGAGGTGAAAGGGTTTAAATTCGCTCATATTGATTAGTATTGTAGGTGATTCTTAAGTGTTCAGACAATTTTTGAAGCCTAAATATATGTCAAAAAAGAAAACAGTTTCATTGGTTTTGAGTAGTGGCGGCGCGAGAGGATTGGCACATGTGGGAGTGATTGAAGAGTTGGAAAAAAGAGGGTATCAGATTGGTGAAATCGCCGGTTGCTCGGCCGGGGCATTGGTAGGAGGAATGTACGCTGCCGGGAAAATGCCGGAATTCAAAGACTGGATCTGCAACTTGGATCGGGTAGATGTATTTTCTCTCATGGATTTTACCTTTTCGAGCCGTGGGTTTATTAAAGGAGAAAAGGTGTACAATGCACTCAAAAAGGTGGTTCCTGATTGTCAAATCGAAGACTTATCAATCCCGTTTTCATGCAATGCAGTGGAAGTACATACTGGCAAAGAACATGTATTCAGAAAGGGAAGCCTCTACAAAGCCATCCGCGCGTCCGGAAGTATTCCATCTGTATTTTTACCCGCCAAAATCGAAAAGAATCATTTTATCGATGGTGGAGTCCTTAATCCAGTACCCATCTCGCTTCTTTCAGGTCCGGAAGAAACCTTGGTAGTAGTCGTGGATGTCAACGGTCTGGAAAATGAATTTATCCCTTCACCAAAGAAAGACGAGTCCGGAAAGCAATTGATTTCCTTACCGGGTTGGCTGAAGGACTACCAGTCCAAAATGCGACAGTTTTTTCCTGATGAGAAAAAAGCTGAATCTAAATCAGCCTATTCATCTTTGGACTTACTCACCCGGTCCTTTGACCTGCTTCAGGATCGCTTTTGTGAATTGCTCTTGGAAAGGTATCCTGTGGACGTGAAAATCAAGATTTCCAGAAAGCAGGCAGGAACCTTGGAATTTCACCGATCTGCTGAAATGATAGAAATCGGCAGACTCAAAGCTAAAGAAGCCTTAGACCAACTTGAGCATGGAAATCACTGAGCTGAATCGACTTTTAGGTAATGTGGATATCTACCTTTTGGATCAGATTCTAAAAGGGCGATTTACCAAAGAAATGAAAATCCTAGACGCAGGTTGTGGTGAAGGAAGGAATGCAGTCTATTTTATCCAAAAAGACTATCCGATTTTTGGAATTGATCCAAATGAACTCGCCATCCAATATTGCCGATATCTGGCCAAAAGCTTAAATCCGGAGTTTGATAGCTATCGCTTCCAAGTAGGTAGGCTTGAAGAGATCCCATTTCATGCAGGTGCATTCGATGTGTTGATTTGCTCAGCCGTACTTCATTTTGCAGAGAGTGTGGATAACTTTTGGGAAATGATTCAAGAAATCCAACGGGTTTTGAAACCAGGAGGGATTTTTTGGTTTCGGATGACAACCGCTTTTGGGAGAGTATTAGAACAAAGTCAACCGCTGGAAAATGGAAAATATACCCTTCCTGATGGATCAGAGCGGTTTTTATTCCTTCCGGAATATGTGGATAAGTTGGAGAAAATCGGCTTCAGATTTCTTGAACCCATGAAAACTGTTCTGATTCCAGGGCAGCGGGAAATGGGAATATTTCTTATGGAGAAAATCTAGAAACAAGAGACAAGGACCAAGACTGATCTGTCCCTGTTTTCATGGGTCTTGTCTCTCGCATCTAGTATCTTGTTTCTAAATAGATTTCCAAATTCAATATCTTCATTCTATAATCTTTTCAAAACCCATGACTCTCCAATATGCCCTCGAACTCATCGGTACCTTTGTCTTTGCCATATCGGGGGCATTGGCAGTCAGAGAAAAGGAGCATGACCTATTTGGAGCGGGATTTACTGGATTTATCACTGCTATCGGCGGGGGTACACTTCGAGATATTTTGCTGGACAGTTATCCACTGGTCTGGATAGGTGACATTCATTTTCTTTATGCCATCCTTCTGGGCATAGTGGCTGCCTTTGTTTTCCCCAATCTGTTGAGCCGATTACGAAAGACTTTCTTCCTATTTGATACCTTGGGAATAGGATTTTTTACAGTACTGGGTGTGGAAAAAGCCTTGAATCTGGGAGTCCGACCAGAGATTGCTGCCATTATGGGAATGTTTACCGCGGTAATGGGAGGTGTGATTCGAGACACACTGACCAATGAAATTCCGATCCTTTTTAGAAAAGAAATCTATGCTTCTGCTTGTCTGGCCGGTGCTGTGATTTACCTTTTACTCGATTACTTTGAGTTAGATAGAAATTACAATCTTTTGCTTTCAATGAGTGTGATTATTTCCATTCGACTGATAGCCATGAAGTATAAATTGAGTCTGCCTACTCTTGATTGATTTGTATACAAAAGAAAATTTTTGTTATCTGCTTATTTTTGAAAGTTTAAAAACTTAATTTCCAAAAGCATTTTATTTGTTATAAAACATGTGAACCTGGTGACATCTTATTCCAACCTTTTTTTAACACAGACTTAATGAGTACCAAAACAGAAAAAGTTAACTGGAGAGCTGTATTTGACCCTAGGTCTTTACTATTGATCATATTGGGCGTTTTATGCGCAGCTGTCGCATTAGAGGCGTTTATGCTTCCTAATAAGTTTTTGGACGGAGGTGTTACAGGTATTTCCATTATTGTCAACCTGCATTATGATGTCAGTCTTAATTTGCTTCTAGTCTTGATTAACGCACCATTTTTTGTGATGGCATGGAAAAAAATCGGGAAAACCTTTACTATCCAATCTATTTTTTCAGTCTTTTTGCTCGTATTGGTTCTGGAATTTCTTGAAATCCCAACTGTCACTGATGATAAGGTTCTGATCGCAATATTTGGTGGAGTCCTGATGGGAACGGGCATAGGCCTGATCATCAGAGGTGGCGGACTTATCGATGGATTTGAAGTGATTACCACTTATTTTCAAAGAAACTCTGCGCTATCAGCCAGCGAAATCACCATTTTTCTCAATTCTCTGATCATGCTTTTTGCGGCTTTGTTTTTTGGGATTGAAGCTGCGATGTACTCCATTTTGACTTACTTCACAGCGATTAAAATGACCGATTATGTGGTCGAAGGCTTTGAGGAGTACACAGCACTGACAATTATCTCAAAAGAAGATGATAAAGTGAAGGAGCTGATTGTGAAGGAATTTGGAAAAGCGATTTCGGTTTATAAAGGAGAAAGAGGCTATCTCCCTGATACGTTCCATATCCATCATCCCTGTGACATCATCATGACGGTAGTCACCAGATTGGAAGTACACCGCATCAAACTGGCCATACAAGAAATAGACCCTAAGGCGTTCTTTTATGTACAGACTATCAAAGAAGTTAAAGGAGGAGTAGTCAAACAAATAGGAAGCAAATACAGCTGATGGTTTTCGAAGAAATAAAAAACAGGATTTACGAAGACATTTTGGAAAAATTGCCTTCCCACCTCACTTACCATAATCTGAATCATACAGCTTATGTCTTGGAAAAGGCCGTTTACCTTGCCGAACAATCAGAGGTAAGTTCGTCAGAACTTGAACTACTCAAGTTGGCGGCGCTTTTTCATGACACAGGATTCATTGACAATCCTAAAGACCACGAAGAAAAAGGATGTAAAATCGCCGAAGGTTACCTCTCAAAGGAGTATTCTGAATCAGAACTCACCAAAATCTACGGGATGATCATGGCCACCAAAATACCTCAAAGCCCAACCAATCACTTGGAAAAAATCTTGGCAGATGCCGACTTGGAATACTTGGGTACAGATCTTTTTGAACAAATCGGAGAAAGTCTTTTCACAGAACTCAAGCACTTCAACCCCAATTTTACAGAGCAGGCTTGGGATGAACTCCAGCTGGTCTTTATGCAAAAGCACTCTTATCACACGGAGTATTGCCAAAAACACCGCGAGCCCAAAAAGCAAGAAAATCTTCTGAAGGTGAAGAAAAGATTGGGATTGGTTTAACCCTGAACTGCTTTAATGATTAAATCGAAAACTTCGATTGGCTGAATTTTCTCAGCTGAGATTAATTTAGGATTACCCACCAAAAGCGGCTTGTCTAGGTCCGACTCGGGAATGCGCCCATGGGCACCTTTTACCAAAGTTGCATCCAAGGGAATCACGTCCATCAGGTAGCGGAAACCAAGCTTTTTCTTCAGGACTTTGGAGCCGATTTTCAGAATCGGAACCTTGATCGCAGGATCCAGCACGAGCTCCACCGGATCGTAACCGGGCTTACGGTGGATATCTACACAGCGGGCATAGTCAGGTGCTTTGGCATCGTCCAGCCAGAAGTAATAGGTAAACCAGGAATCTGCATCCGCGATTACTACCAAGTCTCCCGAGCGGGCATGGTCGATATAGTAGTCCTTTTTGCCTTGGGCATCGAGGACCTTTTCTAAACCCGGAGTCTTTTCCAGCAGGGCTTTCACCTCAGCTAGTTTGGAGTGATCGTTGACATGGATGTGTGCGACTTGGTGATCTGCTACTGCAAAAACAGCGGAAGTGCCTGCATCAAGCGTCTCCCGACCCAACTCATTTTTCACCTGAATCCAGCCTTTCTCACGGAACATCCGGTTGAGATGCACCGGCTTGCTCACACTCGTAATCCCATACTCGGAAAGCAACAAGACCTCGGCACCCCGATTTTCAAAGAAGGTAATCAGGTCCTTGGCCAATTCATCCACTTCGCGGAGGTCTTTGGCAATCTTCGAAAAGTCGATGCCGTATTTCTGCAGGTTATAGTCCAAATGGGGAATGTAAATCAGATTGAGCGTGGGATTGTACCATTCCTCCACTTTTTTGGCCGCATCTGCGATCCATTGGCTGGAAGCAATGGTGGTGTTTGGTCCCCAAAAAGAAAACAGAGGAAACTGTCCCAACTCCGCCTGCAGTCGATCGCGCAGTTCCATCGGCTGACTGTGGCAGTCGGGCAACTTTCGTCCATCGGCCGGATAGAGCGGGCGAGGAGTCACGGCATAGTCCGCTGAGGAGTACATATTGTACCACCAGAACATATTGGCCACCGTGAAATCGGGGTTTTCTTTTCGCAGCACTTCCCAGACTTTCTCAGCCTGCACAAGCTTGTTGGATTGACGCCAAAATTTGATTTCGCACTCATCTTGGAAGTACCAACCATTGCCCACTATGCCGTTTTCGGTGGGCCACTTGCCGGTCAGGTACACCGATTGAGCTGAACAGGTCACCGCAGGAAGTACGGGCTCGACCACGGCTTTCTTTTTGGAAGCGATCCAGCTTTTCAAAAAAGGGGTATGCTCTCCGATCACTCGAGGAGACAAGGCAACGATATCTAGGACGACGGTTTTCTTCATAGTTTTAAATCATATGGCAGAGCCAACTCTATTTACGAATGCAGAATTACGATTTGCGACCTGAAAATGAACTTCAACCTATATTCTCATAAAGGTTCAGATCTAAGGAAAAGCCAAAAACCACTCTTCCCCTCGTAAATCGTAAATCAAAAATCGTAAATACTTAGGTCACCGAGCCAGTCGAGATACCGGTCACTGAGCTGGTCGAGGTGACATTTCCCCGATCACCCAACTCAGTTCCCTGGCAATAGATTCTCCCAAGGTCTGATGAGTATCCTCAGGCAGCACTTCCCAAGTATAGGTTTCCACTTCTAGGTGTTTTGTGATATTCGGGTTTGATAAAATTTGATTGAGTACAAGGGAAATGTTTCGCTGAGTGGACTGGAATGAACCATAATTGTCCAAAAAGACCGGCACATGAAAGTGGATTCTCCACTCCAGATCTTTGGTTTTTTCCAGATGCTCGATCGCCTGAGGCAAGTCCGGGTAGGAGGCAAACTTCCCGTCTTTTTTCCTGGCCACGACCTGATGCAGATAAGTCGATTCGGCAAATTCCTGCAAGCGCTTGCTCAAGGTAAACCGCTCTACTGCGGACTCCGGAATCATTACTTTGAGCGCAGCCGAAATCTGAATCTTTCCGACTTGAATTCCTGCATCTGCCAGTTTTTGGAAAGTATCTGCAGGGTTTTCATAGACTATCGCAAAATGACACACGTCATAGCAAGCCTGAATATGGGTTTTGATCAGCTTTTCCGCCTCCTCAAGAGAAATTCCAAGCTTTTCCGATAGAACCGATTTTCCTTTCGGTAAGAGCCATTTTTGGAAAAAGCTGACCAGTTCATCCGAGTTTTCCAGAATCCCGTCAGGTTCGGGCTCGATGTCCAAGTGAAGCAACTTTCCAGTTTCCTGATGAATTTTTGCCAATTCCTCCACCACCTCGATCAGTTGAGAAGTGGATTTATCAATCGCTTCATTTTTTGCCTTTTCGGTAGTAAACCAATGCCGATACGACAGCGGGGAGGTGGAAATTCCTCCTTCCATTCCCTCGGGTAGGAGTTGGGCTAAAATCCTAAAACTCCGAATGGTATACTCTTTTCTTTCGGCAGTTGTCCAATCTGGGCTATGGACATTTTCTTTCACCTTGGTACGATGAAAACCTCCGTATGGAAAGCAGTTCAGTGTAAACACATAAGCATTTGTCTTTTTCAACCAATCCTGAAATTCCTGCATACGCTCAGGACGCTCCAAAATAAGAGAAGCCTCGTGAGAAAGACGAAGCCCAATACCAAAAAGGCCTTTGTGTAGGAGTCGCTTTTTGACTTCGGGAATGTAAATTTTAAGATTTTGGAAAGTCGCATCCCAAGTCTCGCCGGGATGGATATTGCTGCAATAGCTCAGGTGAAAGTCATGAATCTTCATAAGCTGGGAAAAAATCAGGATGCGTGAACGGCAGACTTTTTCTCCAAAGTACGAAGGAATTCCACCGATTTAAAGATCAAGTCGTGATCCATTTCATGTACTTCCACGCCTTTGCCCAGCTTTTCAAGCAGCATTATTGTCAACTGACCGCCTAAGTGTTCCTGGAATTCTTTGAGACCTTGGATTAGATTTTCACCTTGTAGTTCTGGAGCGAAAAGTTCAAAACCGAGCGTATGCATCAGTTGAATTATCCGGTTGAAGTCTGACTCGGTGATTCGGCCTTGTAAATGGGAATAGGCAGAATCCAAGGCAATCCCGATAGCTACAGCCTCACCATGTCGGATGCGGAAATCGCTCAATTTTTCCAATTTATGCGCGGCCCAATGTCCAAAATCCAGCGGTCTGGAGCTCCCAAACTCAAATGGATCCTTGCCGGCGATATGATCCATGTGCATTTGAGCAGAGCGGATGATATGAGTTTTCATGGGTTCCATCTCCCTGCGGGCGAGTGCTTCACCTGCATTTTCCAACCACTCAAAAAAGCTCAAATCCTTGATCAAAGCTACTTTGATGGCTTCGGAGATTCCTGCTCTCCAATCACGGTGATCCAATGTTTTGAGGAAATTGAAATCGTTCAAAACGGCCACAGGAGGCACAAACGTGCCGAGGTAGTTCTTTTTGCCGAAGGCATTGACACTGTTTTTCACACCAACCGCAGAGTCATTTTGGGACAACACGGTGGTTGGAATTCGAATCAGTCGGATGCCCCGATGGGAAATTGCCGCAGCGAAACCCACCATATCCAACACTGCCCCTCCACCAATCACAGAAATATAAGAGTGTCGGTCGATGCCGTAGAGGTGTGTGGCTTCTACAATCCTTTGGTATTCGGCTTCCTCATTTTTGCAGGCTTCTCCACCTACAGCTATCATAGGCTCTGCTGCCAAGGTAAACACATCCGCGTAAGCAGATGCGTAGTTTTTAATCTCAGCGATGAGATCAGGATGCGAATCAGACACTCCGCTGTCGATGACAAAGAGCACTTTAGGCACTCGATCACCACGTAGGACATTGGCGAGGATTTGATTTTCGGGATCAAATAGATTCTCGGTAAAAGCTACCGGGTAGCGAAAGGGAACTGAAAAGGACTGTTCGAGAATCGTATTCATGGCTTTGGGCAATAGGTTATTCAGTGCTTTCTTTCAAGACAAGTTGTGAAAGGAATAGGTTTATTTTTTCCTCAGGTTACAGCAAATTTTTTGGCTAACCAAAGGGAAATAGGAAGAAGCAGCAAAACGACGATTCCAATGGGCCATCCTGAAAACGCGGAGGCCAAAGAAGCATTGACAATAATCAGCGAGATCACCGCCGCTTTCACGGATTTTCCTATGAATTTGGGTTCTTGGGTTCGGATGGCTTTCGCTAAAGGAGGAAAGATCATGTAGCCAAGCAAAGCTAAAAAAGGAATGACCTGCAGGTATCCCGGACTCTCCAGATAGGCCAATCCAAAAATGGCAATGAAAATGGAAGCATACATCCCTCCACCGGCGAAGAGGGCTTTTCGGTTTTTGCCATGCACCTCTCCACGGCTGATCATGGTGATTGCCGCCACATAGATCAATGGCAAAACGCCAATCGGCCAGATTTTTTCCAGCACTTCAGGGGCAACACTCACACCAAGAAGTAGATTTCCCGATCGGCAAAGCCCCATATTGATCGGGCCGAAAATCCGCTGATGCTTTCCCCAATAATCGTAAAGCACCGCACAGGCAGCAACAGCAATGGCTAGGATACCTGCCATCTGATTGACCTGAAAAGCGCAAAAAATCCCAAAGACTAGCAACAACGTGGACATCCAAAAGGCCACTTTTTTGGAAGCTCGGCCACTTGGAATGGGCCGCTCAGGCCGCTCGATGGCATCCAATTGGGCATCTGCGACATCATTGAACGCCACTCCCCCCGCATACAAACCAATTGTACTCAATGAAAGCCAGAGCAGATTCCACCAAAATTGCTGATCTCCGTAGACCCAGTTGGTAGCCATGTAATCCCAGGCTCCAGCAATGGCAAAACCCGCCCAGATATCTGCAATCGCGGTGATCACATTGGCAGGGCGGGTCAGTTGGAGGTAAGCGAAAAAGCTTGTATTTCTCATGGATTAATTTTCTACCCGATCGGCAGGACCCTCGACGCGAGGCACCTGACCACCACGAAGTACGGAATTTCCTCCGAGTTTTTTGGTCTGATCAATTGGAGGAGCTTTGAGCCAGTCGTCTTCATGCATTTGACCACTCAGTCCGAAAACGGTGAGCGCATTTTGGTAGGTAGTCAGTCGGACATGCTCTTCGGGAATTCCCATTTTGCGCATCAGAGCTGCGGTTTTTGGGACAGCGATCGGGTCAGAAATACCCCAATCTGCGGCTGAGTTGACGATAATTCGCTCGGGTCCGTATTGCTTCACGATTTCGACCATTCGCTCAGAACCCATTTTGGTATGTGGATAAATGGTAAAAGCAGCCCAGAATCCACGATCCAGCACTTCTTTTACCGTTTCTTCATTATTATGATCCACCACGACCCAACCCGGATCCATGCCATGTTCTTCGGCCACGTCCATGGAGCGGGTGGTTCCTTTCTTTTTGTCCCGGTGAGGAGTGTGGATAAGTACAGGCAGATTGACATCCTTGGCTAGCTCCAATTGTAGGCGATAGAATCGGTCTTCAGCTTCAGTTTGATCATCATAGCCAATCTCACCGATAGCGACAACGCCTTCTTTTCCTGCATAGAGCGGAAGCAATTCCATCACCTGCTCTGCCAAGGGCACATTATTAGCTTCTTTGGAATTCAAACCCATCGTGCAGTAGTGCACAATTCCAAACTGACTGGCACGGAATCGCTCCCATCCCACCAAGGTGGAAAAATAGTCTTTGAAAGAGCCCACCTCGGTACGCGGCTGACCCAGCCAAAAGGCTGGTTCGATGGTGGCAACGATACCAGCTTTTCGCATGGCTTCGTAGTCATCCGTAGTGCGTGATACCAGGTGAATATGTGGATCTATGTACATTTCCTTGCTCATAGCTATGGGGGAATAAGTTTTTTAAAATTAAGCGAATTTGGCCTGATTAGGCTTTTTTCTCCTGAAAATCCTTGCCGATTTTCTCCCAGGAGATTTCTCCGTATTCGATGGCTGAGACGGTTTCAGGGAAGGATTTGAGTAGATCTTTTGCAGGCGCAAAGTCAGATTGATAAGCAGCGAGAACTCCAGCTTCAGCCTCCAATTGATCTTCGGAAAAGACCACTTTTTTCAGATCTTCCAGCAAATGGTCATTTAGAAATGGAACCACCAATCTCCACAGTTCCGGCATTACGGGCCGTCCTGCCGCCCAGCGCTCGTGTGCAAAATCGGATGCAATTTCAGCCAAGGCCTGATTTCTCCTTTCATCCAAGTGCTGAATCCGATAAATCGGACGCTGCATAAAGATGGACTTCAATACCAACTGATTCCAATTGGCCTCGGGAAAATGAGCTGGTGGATACGGATTATTCAGTGCAATGGCATCGAAGATCAACGTCATATTGGTTCGGCAACCGTCAATGGCCCGGGTCAGCAGGTCGTCTGGATAGGGCATCACGGGCAATGCGGCATAGAGCGCCTGCTGCTCGTGCATATCGCCAGTCTCGAAAAGCTGAAGAACAGCTTTCAGCCAAGCCTCTTTTCCCGGGGCAAAGCTTAAAAGCAAATACGTTCTTGCCGTCTGCAACACATCCCAATGGCTAGGATCAAAGCCAGAGAATAAACTAGTCGCCTCTATTTTCTCCGAATCGGTTAACTGAAGATTATCCTTTTTGAAAAACCGAGAGGCTTGTGAAAAAGCCAAGAAAAATTGGGTTTGAGAAGCCTCAGAATTGATTTTTTCAAGTTTCCCCTGAAGCCAATCGAGACTTTTGGGATCAGCTTTTTGGGTAAGTACTTTCTGAAAAAAAGCAAGTAGGTCTGATTGGGTTTGCATGATATTCTTCGGGTTTGAAGCGGAGATAAAGTAAATCCAAAAGCCTCAGAAAAGCCAAGGGAAATGTGGTGAAAGGGAGGAAAATTGGCGATTCCTGATAAAAATCACTCACTCAACCTTATCATGCAAACGTTCAATCTGAAGCTGATAAATAAGAACGTGCATTTTATTCTATCTTCAACTGTTGAAAAAAATAGACTATGAAATCCAACCTCCAAAAAATGCTGGATGGTGAGGCTTACGACTCCCGAGATCCTGAACTCCTTGAGCTTTATCATCGGGCAAGAGCCTTAATTTTAGCTTACAATACTTGTGACAGTAGGGATTTGGAAAGGAGAAATGAGCTGCTGTGTCAACTTTTAGGAAAGGTGGCAAAAGGTGTCTGGATCGAAACTCCCTTTTTCTGCGACTATGGCGTCAACATCGAAATTGGGGCAAACACCTTTGTCAACACCAATTGCATGTTTCTCGATGACAACAAAATCACTATCGGAAAAAACGGGCTGATTGCTCCTTACGTGCAGATTTACACCGCTACTCATCCATTGAAAGCTTCTGATCGGATCTACCAAGATGGTGGCAGTACTCGCTACCACACGTCCACCAAGCCCGTGAGCATCGGCGACAATGTCTGGGTTGGAGGAAATTCGGTGATTTTTCCTGGAGTAACCATTGGCAATAATGTAACGATCGGTGCGGGTTCGGTGGTGACCAAAGACCTACAGGATGATGTATTGGCTTTTGGGAATCCCTGTCAGGTGGTGAGGAAACTGTAGTAGTAATTGACTTTTTACTAAGTCTGTCAATAAGACTTGATTGAATAAAAAAAGCAAAACTCTTATTTCAAAGGGATTGTGCATTTCTACACCATTCTGAACAAGGATTTTCTTGAAATTAAAAAAAACATTGTCTGGCATCTTTTCATTAATTTTTTAATTTGGTGATTCATTTATGGAAGCAAAAACACGATTGATTAATTTCGTTATTGACTCACTATTTTATCTTTTGTTGAGTGTGGGTTTTATTTGGTTAGTCAAAGATTACTTGCAAAAAGATGATGCGCGTGTAATTTTCATTTCCGGATATTTTATCTATTTCTTTATCTCAGAACAGATTTTCGGCCAAACGGTCGGAAAAAAGATTACCAAAACTCAGGTAGTGAGAGAAGATACAAAAACAAAACCCTCAATAATTCAAATTCTAATTAGAACAATAGTCCGTATAATTCCGCTTTATTTCCTTTCCCACCCATTTATCGGAAAGGGATTGCATGATTATTTTTCCAAAACAATTTTGATTAAAACCTAACCATTTCAGCTATGAAAAAAGCTCTAAAATTTCTCTCGATTGGTTTACTAATCGTATCCATGTCCAGCTGTGCAACCATTTTCGGCGGACCCGTTACTGAATATCAGCGCACTAAACCAGGGCCCGGAGAGCCTCAAAGAAAAGTCAGAGTTGTTGCTTTGATTGCAGACATCATTTTATTCTGGCCCGCTACGATTGTAGACTTTGCCACCGGAGCAATCTACAAGCCGGAAGGTAAGTAATCCTTGAAACCAGCCAATTGGCTGGTTTTTTTCTTTGACTTCCACGGACGGTTAGAGGAAACAAAGACCATAAACATATTTTTAAATTCTAAATGAATCTCCAATGAACAAAATCTACCGCTATGGCCTCGGGCTGTTGCTATTGGTATCTGTAAAGGTGCAGGCCCAAACCCCTGTCATAGATGCCATCATCAAAGAGGCAAATGAAAATTCCCAATTGAAATCACTTGCCCATGAACTTCTCGATGGGATCGGCCCAAGACTCGTCGGCACTCCCCAAATGCAGCAAGCGCATGATTGGACAGTAAAGCAATACGAAGCATGGGGCATCCTAGCCAAAAATGAAAAATGGGGAGAATGGAGAGGCTGGGACCGAGGAACCACGCATATTGACATGGTTGAGCCTTGGGTTAGAACCTTGGCAGGAACTCAGCTTTCTTGGAGTCCAGCATCTCCTGCAGGAGGCTTAACAGCCGAAGTGATCGTATTGCCTGATTTGGCAGACTCTGTGGCATTCCAAAAATGGCTCCCTTCTGTGAAAGGCAAATACGTCATGATCTCCGCACCACAACTCACAGGCAGACCTGATGATAACTGGGAGAAATGGGCAACTGATCCATCTTTCGAAGCCATTAAAAAGGAAAGGGATGCTTTGGAAAAAGCTTGGCTGGAGCGCACCCAAAAGACCGGGAAAAACCGCACTTCTCTGCCTATCGCATTGGAAAATGCAGGTGCAGTGGGGGTGGTCACCTCCTATTGGTCTAAGGCTCTTGGCGCAAATAAAATCTTCTCTGCCTCGACTAGACAAGTCCCTACAGTGGATCTTTCGATAGAAGATTACGGGATGCTGTTTCGACTGGTAGAAAGTGGCAAAAAACCGAAAATCCATATCAATGCCCAGTCTAAAGAAACAGGCCTACAGCCCACTTTTAATACCATCGCAGAGATCAAAGGAAGCGAAAAACCAGAAGAATATGTCATGCTTTCCGCACACTTGGATTCTTGGCAAGGTGGCACAGGAGCCACAGATAATGGGAGCGGTACTATCCTGATGATGGAAGTGATGCGGATTTTGAAAAAAGTGTACCCCAATCCAAAAAGAACCATCTTGGTTGGCCATTGGGGATCTGAAGAGCAAGGCCTTAACGGTTCCCGGGCTTTCGTAGAAGATCATCCCGAGATGCTGGAAAAAATTCAGGTGCTTTTCAACCAAGACAACGGAACCGGCCGAATTGCAAATATTTCAGGTCAAGGGTTTGTGGATAGTTATGAATATCTGGGACGTTGGCTAAGTAAAGTGCCAAGAGATATCACCAGAGACATCGAAACATCCTTCCCTGGCAATCCAGGTTCGGGCGGAACGGACCACGTTTCCTTCGTAGCGGCTGGAGTACCTGCGTTTAACCTGAGTTCTTTAGCTTGGGACTATGGCACGATCACCTGGCATACCAACCTGGACACGTACGACAAATTAGTTTTCGAAGACATAAAAAATAACGCCATCCTTACCGCTATCTTGGTTTACATGGCTTGCGAAGAAGAAAACATGGTATCCAAAAAAATGAGAATTCCTGTTGATTTCCGCACTGGCGAACCGACCGAATGGCCAAGCAAGAGATCTCCTACTCGCCAAGGAGGAATTCTGTTTCAAAGAATCTCGAGATAAGAGAGGCTGTCTGTAAAAATAAATTTGCCAGCGAAAGCGGAGGTTTATCTACTCCGCTTTCGCTGGCATTTTAAATGCTTTTGGTGGCTGAAAATCCCGTTTATTTTATCTCTAAAAGGGATCTCCCATCCCAATTTTTCCGTTGGCTTTCAGGAACTTGAATTTTCAAAAAATCTACTAAACTGGGTAAAATATCTACCATCGCCGCAGTACCAGAATAGAACCTCCCTGATAAATTTTTCGCATTCGTCACCATCCAAATTTCCCTCTCAGAATCACTTTGACCTCCGTGGTCTTTGAAGTCAGGGGCTTTTCTGCCATGATCCGTGGTAATCCAAATCAGCCATTCTTCATCAAAATTTTTCTCTCGAATCTGAATCGCTTCCCAAATTCTACCCACTTGGGAATCTGCCAATTCTATAGCGGCGGTCAATTGCGGGCTTTTGCCAAATCGGTGGCCCATGTCATCTGTGAATTCCAAATAGACCCAAGACAAATCGGGAGCTTCAGTTATCAGAATATGAGCCGCTTCAAAGGAAACCAGATTATCGATTTTGCGGATGTAATCCTTGTCCAAATCATGTGGATAAGTCAGTGTGTCTTTCTCAAATCCATCAAAAACAAAGTCCAATTTCAAGTTTCCAGTCTCACTTAATCCTTCGCCCAAAAGCTTGGTCCGGTTATCCTCCCAAGTTGAAAAAATCGCAAGTTTAGCATCTGGTTTTGCTTCTCGCATCAGTCTAAAAATCGTCCAATACGAGTAATTGGGAGCGACAATGTCATTGTCCCACACATTGTGCTTGTTGGCCCAAGTCCCGGTCAAGAGGGAATTATAACCTACGGCTGAAATGGTGGGTGTTTGGCTAGGTCCGTCTTTTTCTCCTCCGGTAAAAGCTCGGGCATATCCTCCTACCTTCGCAATTTGATCCAAATTTGGGGTAGGAGTCTTCTCCAATTCTCCGGCAGGAATCCCATCCAAAATGATAAATACCACCTTTTTCTCCTGAGCGAAAATGGAAATGTTGAAAAGATTGAGAATAACCATCAACCAAACGCCAATTCGAATCTTCATATCTATCTGAATTACCTGTTGGAAATAAAAGGGAATTTGTACCTTTTACCAAACCCCAACCCGATGAAAAAGTCCATTCTCGCCCTCTCCTTCATTCTGCTGATTTGCCAGCTAAAAGCACAGTCTGTGGCAGATTACATTTCAGCCCCCTTTCCAACTTACATGACCGCTTCCCCCGATGGAAAAGCTGTCGCTTGGGTATTCAATGACGAGGGAGAGCGGAATGTATTCTATGCCAAAGCGCCAGATTACGAGGCTAAAAAACTGACAGATTACAAAGGAGACCTTGGCGTAGACCTAGGGCCAGTGGTTTTTTCTCCGGATGGGAAAACCTTGCTTTTCGTCAGAGGAAATGGACGAAACTCAGCCGGGCAACCAGCCAATCCGGCCCAACTTCAGGAAAATACGGATAAAAAAATCTACAGCTTGGATATTGAATCGGGGAAAAGCAGATGGTTTGCTCCCGGTACTTCTCCGGTATTTAGTCCAGATGGAAAGAATGTAGCCTACCTGATCGGTGGATCTGTGTACCTGAAAGCCGCGAATGACACGACCGATTCTGTCAAGCAGCTTTTCACAGCGAGAGGAAGTGCATCGATGATTTCCTTTTCTCCCGATGGAAAATTCCTAGCCTTTGTCTCCGGTCGCACAGACCATTCCTTTGTTGGCCTTTGGGATTTGGAGAAAAAGCAATTGACCTATCCGGAGGCAAGCCTCGATTTTGATTCTTACCCTACTTGGAGTCCTGACGGGAAAAAGTTGGCTTATCTACGCATCCCGAATATTCTAAACCTATTGCCCTTCACCTCCATCAAAGAAGCCAATCCATGGAGCATCCGAATACTGGATTTGGCAACCATGAAAGCTGAAGAAGTGTGGAAAGCAGACCCGGGCCGCGGTTCGGTAATGGTAGATGATTTGCCTGCCATCAGCGAACGACTTTGGTGGACGCCTAAAGGCTCTTTGGTTTTCCCTTGGGAAAAAAACAACTGGATGCAGCTCTATGCGGTCAACCCTCAAACCAAGGAAGTTCGTCATCTGACTCCAGGCGAAGGTCAAGTAGAATGGGTACAATCCTCCTTTACTAAAAATGAACTTTTGGTCACACACAACATCGGAAATATCGACCGCAGACAAGTTTCCCGATTGGACTTATCCACATTTGAGCTAGAACTTCTCTCGGATCCCCAGACAATTAATTGGGCTCCGGTAAGAGTAGAAAATGGATTGGCGTGGTTTCAATCCAATTGGAACCAACCCGGTTGGCCTATGATCCAAACCTATGGAAAAAATAAAATGCTTGCTGAATCCTATTTCCCAAGTAATTTCCCAAAGACACTCAGCAAACCCGAACCGATAAAAATCAAAGCAAAAGACGGATTTGAAACGTCTGCTCAGCTTTTCCTTCCAGCGAATTATGATCCCAAAAAGAAATATCCCGCGGTAATCTTTATTCATGGGGGCAGCCGCAGACAGATGCTGTTGGGCTACAATTATGGCCTTTACTATTCACACACGTATGGAGCACAGCAGTTTTTTGCTTCCCAAGGATTCATCGCTTTGACGATTAATTACCGTAGTGGAATCGGCTATGGGATGGATTTCCGAGAAGAAGATAATTATGGAGCAGGCGGAGCAAGTGAAGTGCAGGATGTACTGGCAGCAGCGGATTTCCTGGCTGCCCGTTCAGATGTGGACGCTTCCCGAATCGCTCCTTGGGGAGGAAGCTATGGAGGGTATTTGACAGCGCATGCACTTTCTCAGGCTCCTGAAAAATTCCATGTCGGAGTGGACATCCACGGAGTGCACAATTGGAACAATGATATCCCTGTTTTTGCACCTTGGTATGCACCAGAGAAGTTTCCAAAAATGGCCGAATTGGCATTCAAATCATCTCCCATGGCCTATGTGGATAAGTGGGTAGATCCAGTGCTACTCATTCATGGAGACGATGACCGAAATGTGCTTTTCTCTGAGAGCGTAGAGCTAGCTGAAGTACTTCGTAAACAAGGGGTTCATGTGGAGCAACTGGTCTTTCCAGATGAGGTGCATGCCTTCCTTTTACACCAAAATTGGGTTAAGGCTTTTGATGCTACTTATCAATTCATAACAAAACATTCGTTGGCAAAATAGAAAAGTTATCTACTGAACAATAGAAAAAATTAAGGAAAATCCTGACAGGTTTTTGAAAACTGTCAGGATTGATTGTCCAAGTTATCCACAGCAATAACTGCATCTTTTAATCGCTTTTCCTGATCGCCGGAAACGATCAAATAGGGGAAGCCACTTTGCTCGGCCAGCTTTCGATACTTTTCAAAAAAATACTGTCGCATTTCTTGTTCGGGATGTTCGCGCAGTGGGTCAGGTTCCCAAGGCAAATCGATATCAGTCAACAAAATCAAATCATACCTTCGGATCTCAAGTTGCTCTAGTACCCAAAAATCTGTTTTGCCAAAACGGTGATCAGACCATATGTGGATCACTCGAAGGTCGGTATCGCAAAAGAGAAATTTCTTGGCTTTTCTAGCCAATTCGTCCTCCAACAAAACTTGCCCCTTTCCGATTTCTACCAAATCTTCAAATTGATAAGGCCGATCTAATTTTTCCAGATATTCTCTTGCAAACTCAGGAACCCAAGGCTCTCCAAAGTATTGGGCCAGATCTTCTGCCAAAGTGCTTTTCCCTGTGGATTCAGGACCGAGAATAAGAATTCGCTTAGGAGTTTGCATAGGTTTTGGCGGATTTGATCCAAGCAAAAAGACCCATCGTGGCTAGGACTGTGAAAAACAAAAACTGGAAAGAAGTGAGCAGTAATCCCTTGTAGAAATACAAGGGCACTGAAACCAAATCCGTAATGATCCAGAAAATCCAGTTTTCTACTTTTTTCTTGGCCATTAACCACATGCCGACAAAGGCTGATGCAGTCGTAAAGGAATCCAAATAAGGTACATCACTGTCGGTAAAATTGCCAAGTACAAAAACTAAAGAAGGATAAGAAATAGCAAATAGTCCAGCTGAATAAAGCCAGCCTCTTGAATCCAGCCAAGTCACAGGCAAGATTTCCTGATTTTTTTTGGGATGGGTCCAGATAAACCAACCATATATCGACATGGCAAAATAATAGGCATTGATGCCCATATCGGCATAAAGCTTAAACTCAAAACAAATCCACACATAAATCAGCGTGGATACTATGCCTGTCGGATATACCCAAATGTGCTCCCGCATAGAGTAAAACACTGAGGCAATACCAAAAAATACAGCAATAGCCTCCAGCCAAGTCATATTTTGAAGTCCAGAAGCGAATCCTTCGAGCAAAAATTGAAAAACCATGGCCCGAAATAAAGGATTTGTTTGTTAGCCACCAATGTTTCTTCATCATAAAGAACACTAAGAACCACAAAGGATTTCAATTTAGGTTTTGAGATAATTTGTGGAGGCAGCCCAGAGAGAATCAAAGCCTTGGACTCTTAATGTCATTGGAGCAAATTTTTGATCATTAATGGCTTCACCTTTCGTTTTTATGATCTTCAATAAATCCCAAAAAGGTATCGATGCCTAGTTCCAAATTAGCAGCGATGGACCTTACTTCTTTTTTCTCAGAGGGCTTTAGGGAAAAAGTTTTTTGTCCTTTCCAGTATTATTTATAAAAACAGAATCAATACAATCCCTACCAAAGCAGGCAATCCCTGCACATAAAAGATCTTTTTACTCGCGGTAATTGCCCCAAAAATCCCGGCGATCAGGATGCATGTCAGAAAAAATACGGCGACTTTGTCAGCCCAAATCGGATCGGTGATTACCCTAGACCAAACTAATCCTGCCACCAGAAATCCATTATACAAACCTTGATTGGCTGCCATTACCTTGGTTTTAGGAAAAATTTCCGAAGGCATCTGCCGAAATATTTTCTTACCTGTGGTCTCCCAAGCAAACATCTCGAACCAAAGAAAATACAGATGAAGTGCGGCGATCAGGCCGATGATGAGGTTTGTTAGGAGTTCCATTTTTTTTATTTGAATTTAAGGAAAAAAGTCAACTGTCCACAGACGACGGTCCACCGCCCCAGACTGTGGTCGGTCGTCCGTGGACCAAAAAACCTATCTTTGTCACATGTCCGAACTTCACCTGCCAGCCGATTTTGAAACCCAAATGTTTTCGCTATTGGGAAAGGAGGAATTCGATAATTTCAAAGCGGCAATCAACCGGACTCCACGAACATCCATTCGCCTCAATTCCGCAAAACACTTTTCCCCTAACTGGCCCCAAAGCCCGATTCCTTGGTCAGCTCAGGGCTACTTTTTGGAAGAACGACCTAGCTTCACACGCGATCCTGCTTTTCATGCTGGTGCCTATTATGTGCAGGAAGCTTCCTCTATGTTTATCGAGCATGTCTTAAAGAATCTAAAAATCCCAAAAGGAGTTTACCTCGATTTGGCTGCAGCACCCGGAGGGAAAAGTACACTGCTTTCCAGCTATTTGGGTGAGAAGGGAATGTTGGTTGCCAACGAAGTCATTCAATCCCGAGCCCAAATCCTCAAGGAAAACGCCATCAAATGGGGGCTTGGAAATATCGTGGTGACCAACAACGATCCGGACCACTTTTCTGCATTGGAAGGTTTCTTTGATCTTGTTTTGGTGGATGCTCCTTGCTCAGGAGAGGGCATGTTTCGAAAGGATCCCCAAGCCCGGGAAGAATGGTCTCTTGATCATGTCACCCTTTGCTCTTCCCGGCAAAAACGTATTATGGATCAAGCCGGAGCTTTGGTTAAAGGTGGGGGTTACCTGATTTACTCCACCTGTACCTTCAACGAACAGGAAAATGAGGAATTGATCCGATTTCTGACGGAAGAATTTGCCTTCGAACCAGTTAGAATTCAATTGGATAAATCCTGGGGCATTGTGGAATCTGAAGTAGAAACAGTAGACGGGTCTTTTTTCGGCTATCGCTTTTTTCCTCACAAAGTGGAAGGAGAAGGCTTTTTCATCACTGTATTGAAAAGGCCCGATTCAGCATCGACTCAGGAACCGGGACGGATCAAAGACTTCAAGCATCCTGTCTTGAAAGCCGCGGGAGATCGGGAAAGTGAGGCATTGGACCAGGAGCTTGGCTTCGACGGAAGTGGAAAATACTACCTGCTGAATGACTCTTATTTCCGGATCAATCGGGATTTTTACAGGCATTTCGAAAAGATTGCCCAAGCCCTGAGTCTTCGCTATTTTGGAGTGGAATTGGGCAAAAAGCAGAAAAACGAGTGGATCCCCAGTCACGAATGGGCGCTTTCCATTTTGCCAAAGCATGGATTTTCTCAAGTCGAACTAAATCAAGATCAAGCCTTGGATTTTCTGAGAAAAAACGATCAAACTTTGGATGATTTGCCCAAAGGCTGGATCCTTTTTACCTACCAAAACTTGCCTTTAGGCTGGGGGAAAAATCTTGGCAATCGCCTGAATAACTATTACCCGAAAGAATGGCGCATCCGGATGTGATTCAATCATTCTTTTATGAATTCAAATCTTGCCCACTTTTTCCGGTGTCTGAGTTCGTCTCCCATTCCAAAAAATGGAGTGAGGTAAATCAGTTTTTCTACCCGTACTTCATGGACCCCTGCAGGTAAATGCGCAATTGGAATTTGACCAAAGAGAGCCTTCTGGCCTGTTAATCCAGCTTGGACTTTCGACCACTTTTTGACTTCTATCAGCGAATCATTCACAAAAATCCGATACTGGTCCTGGTAGGTTTCCAATTTGTTCCATTGAATGGAATCTTCATTCAAAAGCAGCTCATTCATTCGGTTTTGGGAATTTTCTTCTCTTTTGTAGTGGGGTAAGTAGATATTCAACGCCTCAGAATTGACTGTTTTATGGGTGGTCCAAACACGGGCAAACCGATTTTTTTCGGAATTGTATTCTTCAAAATACCCCTCATCTTTTGGCCATTCGTATTCAGCGTCATCCAAACTTACATTGATCTCATAGTCACTAAATCCGCTGAGATCAGAAGAAATAAAAGGTGCAGAAATTGCCAATAAGAGGAAAGAAAAGTAGGTGAATGCCCATTTGCCCAAATTACTCTGGTAAACCGCACCGATCGTTCCGCTCATACTTTTGCCGATGCTGTGCTTCACCTTGGATTCCTTTTTTGCAAAAGAAGCGACCACCAATACCAGCATGGATAGCATAAAAATCACATAGATGACCTGAAATTCGAGGTCGAACAGAATGTACAATCCAAGGAGTGCGGACAAATAAAGGGAGATACTGAGGAGTGGTACTGCAACGGATATCGGAAATCCGTACAGCATGCTACACCAGCGCTCGAGTTTGATCAGATAGGAGTTAGGGTGTGGGTAATCTACATTTTGGGAGTATTTGAATAAGTTTTCTTTGATCACTCCCTGAGGAAAAGCATAGGTGATTCCCAGCATACCAGCCCATATAAATCGCATGATCAGGTGGATCACCAGGAAGATTTTGAATACGGTAACTACCAAGGTGGCATAAACTAGTACCATCTTCCCGGGAATGGCTTCTAATCCATAATCCTGAATCAGGATGACCGAAAAGTCAAATAGCTTGGAAGGGATGATAAACAGGACCGCTAGGGTGATACCTGAAATAATTACCTCCGGCTCCCAGCTGTTTTTCTGTAAATGCTCCAGCCAGGTTAAGTCTTGGTTTTTCTTGATATTTTCTTGTTCCATAGGAGTCCATGTATCCTGTCACTATCCTCGAATATATATCGATTTACCGTCGAAAAGGTAGAGTGAGTCCCAAATCTGATAAGTCAGGCATGCTGGTAATCATCAATACGAAAGAGTCAGCTTATAATGGAAAGGATCAGGCAACCTGCAAACCAACTGTCAAAAAGAATCCGGAATCAGTTTTGCTCCCAAAAACGCTCTTCTGCTGGTAGACTTTCCAGAAATTCGTGAGTTTGATGATAGCCTTTTGCCATGATCCCCTTCCACTTGCTGTCATCCATAAATCCGACCCCTTTGAGATTCAATTCGAAGTAATGCGATACTTTTTCTTTTGTACTCCCCTGCTTATTCAGACTATTGAGCGTGAGTGCATTGATGATCAGGGAGCTCAAAGATGGGATTTTAAATCGTTTTTTACCTCTCACCTTGTCCCAAAGCAGTTGCCATCCTGAGGGGGCTTCATCAAAATTTACTTGGCGCTCGCTCATTCCGGAGAGCGAAACGGCAATGATATTGGAAACTGGATAATGATACATCGGTTCGATGGGCAAATTGTCCATAACGGCACCGTCCACATGCAAATACTTATCAATCACTATCGGAGGAAAAACCCCGGGAATAGCCATACTGGCAGAAAGCTTATTCCAAAGTAATCCTTGGTGGTGCACACTCATAGACGCTTTAGAAAAATTGGTCGATACGCAGTAGGAGTTGACCCAAATATCTTCTAATCGGTAGTTTCCAAATATATTCTTTACAAAGCGGGACAGCTTCTGACCCGACAATATGGAAATCAAGGGTAGCGTAAAATCATTTTTTGTCAATTTGGCTTTTACTGACTCCGCAACAGATTTTTCTATTTTCTCGAAATCAAAATCATAAAAACTCATCGTCACCCCATAGATGGCACCTGCGCTGGTTCCTCCCAAAAAATCTATTTCAATGCCTTTTTCACGTAGGGCTTTGACTACGCCGATGTGGGCATATCCTTTGGCTCCCCCGCCCCCCAAGACTAATCCTGTGGCTTGATTGGTGATAATCCGACAAAACCTGCCGACATCGCCTCGATGCCCCTTGCGAATATGGATATGCATGTGCACCTGACGGTTTCTCAGCCAGCGATCAGTTTCTTTGGGGTATTCTGCCTCGCTCTCATGCAGCAGAAGTAGATAGATTTTTTTATTTAGGATGTTTTGGGTGTAGAGTCCAAGCTGCTTTTCTACCTCATAGACTTGGCTCGGGGCATCAAACCTACTTGCCACAATGATCAAATCTGCATAGACTAAGCACTGATGAGACCAATCCAAGCGAGCTCCGTCACAGATGAGAATGTTGATTCCTTCGTGGTCTTCCAAAGAGTCAAAAAACTCCCCATCATCTCTGTCTTGCTGCGATTCGTAGTCGAAAACCTGAACGGGCGTCCTTTTTTCGCGGAAGTAATTTTCCATTCCACTGGTCCATGGGCTGATAGCTTGGTCAGTTTGGAGATTGATCAGAGCTATGTTTTTCGGAGGGGTACTTTTATTCTGTTGGAAGGTATTCCTCCGAAGTCTTTGAATCACAAAGTTGGTCAACGAAATCGCTAACGAAGGATTTTTAGTAACCAACGATTGGTACTCCTCTTGGGTAAACTCTAGTACGACGGACTTCCGTATGGCCAAGACCGATGCCATTCTCGGTTCTTTTGTGAAAAGCGCAAACTCACCTACTGGCTCGCCCTGACCAATATCTCCCAAAATTCGAGTTCCGGCAGTCTCCTCTTTGATTGCCCTAAGTCGGCCACTTAGCACGATGTAAAGCACATTTTCTTTTTCACCTTGCCTAAACAAATAATCTCCTGTCTCTAGAGTTAACTCCGTTCCGATTTTGAAGATTTGATCCATCATGTCTTCAGTCATTCCTCCAAAAAGTTTCTGAAAGAGTAGATGGTAATGGGGGTTAAAATTTTCCATAAGGTTGATAAACAGGATTCTCAAAAAATCCGGACGATTTCATTTTTTTTGGGTTTATTCTAAAGTCTTTAAAAAATCAGGAATTATCAAATCAATCAGTTAAATCTGTTTGCAAGCTATTGCTATTATACACAGACACCCCTGCATTTTTGAGTGAAGATGGCATAGAGCTCAAAACCTATCTCTTTCGGGTAAAACGATTACTACTTAGATCTTTGGTAACCCACTTACTTTTTTTCTAATATCCATCCCAATACGGCTTCCTTGGGCAGAGCTTCCATTTTTCGGTTGTCTTTTCCCACCATTGGTTCAGCAGCAAAAAGTGAATTGATTATCGCCTCCTCGGTGGCTTCAATCACTGCCATAAAAAGCGCAGTCATGTCCTCGTTTCCCAGAAATTCTGCCTTTTGGAGTTGCCGGGATGGAATCGAATGTGGGATTCGAAGACCCTCATTTGTCGAAAACGCAATCACATAATCTCCCGAACCATTAGAAGCAATCCCACCCGTTTTGGCTAGGCCCATCATGGCCCGTTGTGCCATTCGCTCCAGATTGCGCTCCAAAACGGGCGCATCGGTCGCCACTACGATCATGCAGCTCCCATCGGATTTCTCCAAGGCATCTTTGAAAGGGAATTTTCCAAGTTTTTCGCCCACAGGCACTCCAGCTATCTGAAGATTTCCACCAAAATTGCTCTGAACCAACACGCCCACGGTGTGTCCTCCCAGGCTTTCTGGAAGCTTTCTTGAGGCAGTTCCGATTCCACCTTTCCATCCAAAACATACTGTTCCGGTACCTGCCCCGACATTTCCCTCTTCCACTTCACCTGTTTTGGCAGAGTGAATCGCCTGGATGACTTCTTCTCTGGATATGTGCATGCCTCGAATGTCATTTAGGTAGCCGTCATTGGTTTCGCCGACTACCGCATTGACCGATTGGACGGATTCATTTCCCGGTTGGCTGAGGGAATAGCGAACTACCCCTTCGATTCCTGCGGCGACGCTCAAGGTATTGGTGAGGATGATGGGTGATTCCAGATTTCCCAATTCTTGCACTTGAGTATAGCCAGCCAGTTTGCCAAATCCATTTCCGACGAAGATCGCAGCGGGTACCTTTTCCTGAAATAGATTTTCCCCATGAGGCAGAATGGCGGTAACCCCTGTGCGGACATCTTGTCCTTCTATTTTTGTCAATTGACCTATTTTCACTCCGGGCACATCCGTCATAGCATTGAGCGGACCAGCAGGTAAAATGCCAAAAGGCACCCCCAAGTCTCGGGGACGGGTTTGAGAAAAAATTTCGTGCATCGTCAAGAAAAGAAGGAGTATACTGAATGCAGATGGGTATTTCATGCTGGGGAGACTAAATTTTCAATTTTCAAATCTTCCAATTTTCCAATAATACCTATCTTACTCCCCCTTTCCAAGATTCAAACTGAAATGCTCAAAAAACAACGGTACGAGGCTTTTATTCACCATTTTTCTGAAAACATGCCGGTGGCGGAGACAGAACTGGAATACGAAAACCCATTTCAGCTTTTGGTTGCGGTCGTTCTTTCAGCGCAATGCACAGACAAACGCGTCAATATTGTCACCCGAGAGCTGTTTAAGCATTTTCCCACTCCTGCACATCTGGCAGCCACACATTTTGACGAGCTTTTCCCGCATATTCGTTCCATTTCTTATCCTAACAATAAGACCAAGCACTTGATTGGGTTGGGGAAAATGATGATGGAGGAATTTGGAGGGGAGGTACCATCAACCGTGGAGGAGTTGGTCAAGCTGCCCGGAGTGGGTCGAAAAACTGCCAATGTCATCACTTCAGTCGTTTGGCAGCAACCCAACATGGCAGTGGATACCCATGTGTTTCGGGTATCCAGGAGATTGGGCTTGGTGCCTTTGACGGCAAATACTCCTTTGGAAGTAGAGAAGCAACTTGTCAAGCATATTCCAAAACAATACATCCACAAAGCACACCATTGGCTCATTCTTCATGGCCGCTATACTTGCCTAGCCAGGAAACCCAAATGCGAGGAATGTAACATTACACACCTCTGTAAGTTTTTTGAAAAAAATCAGGGTAAAGTCATCAAAGACCAACAAGAAGGCTGATGTGTGGGATTCATTTGATTTGGGGAAAAGGAGCAAATAAAGCTTCAATTCAGGAATTGGTCAGCTCATCGAGCCACCGGGGTCCTGACCAAGAAGCGATTTATTCTCCTTGGCCGGGCTTATGGATCGGTGTTAACCGACTTAGAATATTACATCCGGGACCCGATGCAGACCAGCCGTTTTGGACCAAAGATGGCACTTCGCTACTGATTTGGAATGGTGAAATTTACAATTTCAGGGAGCTTAGAAAGCTACTCAAGTCACTTGGCGTCGAGGTCATTACCCAATCAGATACGGAAGTGCTCGTCTATTACCTCAAATTTTTTGGAACCGAAGGGCTCAAAAAAATTCAAGGAATGTTTACCCTCATCTATGTTGATGTGGTAGCTAAGTCGGTACTCGTGGCACGAGATCCAAATGGGGAAAAGCCACTCTATTTTGCCCAAAATCCAGATACCTTATACATTTCCTCTGAAACACGGGGAATTGCTCGATTGACTCTTGCGAAGGCAGATTTGGAGCAGGTGAAAAACTATTTCTATTTCAGAAATCCCGCCCCGGGAAAGTCATTTTATAGGGGGGTGAGGGCTTGGAAACAAGGCAGATACAGTCAGATTTATCATCACAATACGTTTCGGTGGGATACGTTATCCATCCCTGGTTCAGCGGAAAAGGCGATTACCAAAGACCTTTTCAAATCCACCTTGGAACAGGTGATTCTCAATCAGTTTCACGCCGATGTACCGCTGGGAATCATGCTGAGTGGAGGGGTAGACAGTAGCTTACTCTATGCGCTTTGGTATCAGCAGACGGGCACGCCGCTTCCTGCATTCACTATTCAAGTGGAGAAAAAGTATCGGAAAAAATATGCTGACGGAGACACTGCCAAGCGATTTGTTCGAGCCTACTCTGCGGATCATCAGCTGATCGAGGTTGACCAAATAACGGTGTTGGATCATTGGGATGAGTTTGTCGGAAGTATTGATCAGCCTATTGGTGATTCGGCAGGATTTCTCACGTGGATGATTGGTAAAAAGGCCAAAAATCAAGTCAAAGTCATCGCTTCAGGTGCAGGCGCCGACGAACTTTGGGGCGGCTATCAGCGGCACAAGGCTTTTCATCAATACCTCAGTAACCAGTCTTTCTGGGTCAGGTGGGCTCCATTACTTCAAAAACTTCCTTTTGGCAGAGACTGGAAAAAATTCACTTCCGCTATCAGACCAAATGCCCAAGAAACCTTCCTTAATTTCTCGGCACTCAGCAATCCCAATCCGGATCTTAACGGGGACTATCTCAGAATTATGGATTCGAATTTGACTGCCTATAAATCTGCATTGGATTTTGATCGACAAGTATATCTCGTACAGGACATACTCAAGATCCAAGATAATTCGCTCATGGCGCATGGCATCGAGGGACGGGCACCCTACCTCGATCCACAACTTATCTCGCTTTGGAAAAGTGTGGATGACCCTTCAGTCTTGTTGGGCAAACCTTGGATGGCTTCTTGTCTGGAAGAGTTAAATCTCAGCTGGATCTCAGAGCGAAAGAAAACAGGCTTTGGGCTTCCGCTATTGGAGTGGCTTGGGGAAAATGGGCCTTTTGCCAAAAGGGTATTTGCTTCACTGAAAGATTTTGCCAAAAGCTATAGAGAAGAGCTTCCCACGGAAGTCTTACAGCTATCTCAACACCCAGAAAATTATGTAAAAGACCACTTTTTAGTGATCTACAACCTCTTTCTTCTTGCCGAATGGCTCAAATTGCAAGATCAATGAGGGTCATCTACATCCATCAATATTTCCGTACACCCGAGCAAGGAGGTGCGGTGAGGTCCTATCACCTTGCCAAAGGTCTGATCGAGGCTGGTGTGGAGGTAGAACTCATCACCGCTCATTCGGGCAATTCTTATGATCAGCGTTGGATAGACGGGATCAAGGTACATTACCTACCGGTGGATTATGATCAAAAATTTGGCTTTGTGAGACGGATTTTGGCTTTTCTACGGTTTGTAAGCTTAAGCAAAAACCTGCTTAAAAAGCTTTCCAGACCAGATTTGCTGTACATTACTTCCACGCCATTGACCACGGGTTTGATTGGCCTTTGGGCAAAAAAAAGGCTCGCTCTACCCTATATTTTTGAGGTTCGTGACCTTTGGCCGGAGGCGCCGATCCAAGTGGGAGCGATCATGAATCCGCTTCTGATCCGGTTTTTGAGAAATCTGGAGAAGAAAATCTACGATCAATCTCTGAGTTTGGTGGCACTTTCTCCTGGGATGGCCACACACATCAAGGAGGTCAGTCCTCATCGAAGTGTGGCGCTGATCCCCAATTTTTCAGACCTGAATCAGTTTTTTCCGAAGGAAAAAAATCAAACGCTTGCTCAGTCTTTAGGGCTGACTTCCAGTTTGACCATCGCATACACAGGAGCTTTGGGTCAAGTAAATGCCGTGGAGGAATTGCTGGAACTTGCTAAAATGGCTAAAGACCGAGGTAAAAACTGGAATTTCCTGATTATGGGAGAGGGCAGTCATGCATCGCTTCTTCGACAAAAAGCAGAAAGTTTACGCCTTTCTAACACCCATTTCCTTCCCTTTGGATCCAAGTCGCAGGTCAATGAAGTGCTAAGTTTGGCGGATTTTGCATGGATCTCTTTTGCCCATTTTCCTGTGCTCAAGACCAACAGCCCCAACAAGTTTTTTGATGCCATTTCAGCTGGAAAAGCCATTCTGGTCAATCACAAAGGTTGGGTTCATGACTTGGTCAAAACACATGATTTGGGGATTTCCTTCCTTCCAGGGAAATGGGAAAAGTCGTTTTCTCGAATGGAAATGTTGGAATCCCAGCCAGAAGAAGTATCGAAAATGGGGCATCGAGCCAGAAAATTGGCTGATAACCAGTTTGCTAAGGAACTCGCCGTGGGCCGACTCATTGAGGTGATCCAGCCTGCTTCCAAAGCTACTCCGGGCGGCGTGGTCGATATCCGGACTGCCTAAAGATCTTTTCCGTATCGGATTCAGTCATGAGCAATGGTAGCTCGAGGTCTTGACTAGCCTGGTAATCATCCACGATGTTCCATCCTATCCATCGCCCCAATCTGCCCGGGGCATTGGTACTGATGGCATCCGTGAATGGAGCTTCTCCAATGTACTTGCGGATTTCAAAAGGGTTGGTTTGAAAGAGGAGTTCGTTTTCCACAAAGTGCGACCAGATAAACTCTTCATTGGCCCAGCATTCTTCGATCTCGGCAGGAGTGTAGCCGATGATAAACTGATCCGAGGTGCAGGGCATGATGGCTTTCACAAAATGGTAGGCTTTCCCATAGAAAATCATTTCTGATAGCAGAGAATTATCTCCTGTATTTACCTCATTGTATCTGGAAGAAATTGCTAAAACAATCATCGGCACTAGGTACTTTCGCTCATACCTAGAGGCAAGATATCTCGGTAGATCAGGCTGAAACGCATGGTCAGCAGGAAGGAAATAATCCAAGCCAATGACGATCATGTCTTCTTCAATCAACAGATCAGTGGTAAATCCTGAGACATAGGTGTACACTTTTGGAGTCTTGAAATCGGGGAAATAATGTTTGATATAGGCAAAGGCGTTTTCCAAATCTGTCCGGATATCCGAGATGTCCGCAAACTCCACCTTCACCGAATCGTGCAATACCTGCAAAGCCGAATCGGTATGGGCATTTAGAAGAATAGATACCAGTGAATCCTGACTCGGATACAACCCTTTTTCCAAAAATCGGTCAGCGAAATCAGGATACTTTTCGATCAGGTGATTGATTTCGTCTGCTGTTTTGGCAGCAAAAAATTCATCTTCTAAGCGTACAATTTCCACCGCTGGCTTTTGGCTGAGGATATCAGAATCGAGTTCGCAGATGGTTTCTTTTTTCCCGCAAGAGAAAAAACCGATCAAAGAAATCATCAAGAAAGCCGAAAGGAGCTGACGCATAGGGAGAATTTTGGAGCAAAATAAAGAAAGGCTTTCGATTCAAGCGAGAATTTGACTCGAATGATTATGATGCCTGTCAAACGCTTGAGTTTTACTCTTATTTTTCAGGGTGAAAAATCGAGTACTCACCGCCCGTGCATTTTTTGGCTACCTCTCTTGGTGTAAAGTGACAAATTTGTTGAAGCTTTGGCTTTCTTTTCATTTGAGTAGGATTTGGAAGCGACCGGTTAGTTGGGGTTTACCCACCACATTGAGTATTGAGCCCACCACCAGTTGCAACCTGCGCTGTCCTGAGTGTCCATCGGGATTGCGAGCCTTCACCCGACCTACCGGGCTGCTTCGGGCTGACCTGTTTCAAAAAGTCATTGACGAAGTATCATGGCATCTGACTTGGCTGCATTTGTATTTTCAGGGAGAGCCATTTCTTCATCCTGAGTTTTTGGACCTAGTCAAGTATGCAGATGGAAAGGGGATTTTCACTTCGACCTCGACTAATGCTCATTACCTTTCTGAAAAAAATGTCTCTGAAATTCTGAATTCTGGGCTGAAGCAATTGATCGTATCGATGGATGGTATTTCACAGGAGATCTATGAGAAGTATCGGATCGGAGGCAGTTTGGAAAAAGTCCAAAAGGGTCTGACTTTATTACTCGAAGAGCGAAAAAAACAAGGAAATCAGTTTCCTCGAATTGTTTTGCAATTTCTTGTCACAGGACAAAACGAACATCAGATCCCGAGTTTAAAAACTTGGGCAAAGAAAATCGGAGTGGATGAACTTCAGTTGAAGACCACCCAGATTTATGACTTCGAAAATGGATCAAAGCTGATTCCTTCGAATTTGGGTTATTCCAGATACATTCCTGACGGAAAAGGAACCTGGAAGCTTAAGAAGGAAATGGAAAACAAATGTTGGAGAATGTGGCAAGGGGCAGTGGTGACCTGGGACGGAAAAGTAGTGCCATGCTGCTTTGACAAAGATGCCCAACATGTCATGGGAGATTTGAAATCAGAGCTGATGGGAAAAGTTTGGCGCTCAGAGACCTATCAGCAGTTCAGAAATCAATTGCTGCGGGACAGATCGCAGATTGACATCTGCAGAAATTGTACAGAATAAATAGATCTCCCGTCCCCAATTCTAAGGTCAGATTTGGTATAATTAATAAATAGATGGATTTTTATCCATTGGATTACCCTTATATCCTTCGGAACTCTCTATAATTCTCATGATTTTATTCAAAAGAATCTGGTACTTTTTCGCCTTGTTATGCTTCGTTGTGCTGTCTCAGCCTTCAGCTTTTGCGCAGCAAAGTACCGATATTGCCTCTATCAAAGTAGATGAACTCAGCGATGATCAGGTTGAAGAATTGATCAAGCGAGCCCAAGAGGCTGGATTAAGCACCCCTGATTTTCTTCAAATGGCCCAAATGCGGGGCATGCCTTCCGGTGAGGTAGAAAAACTAAGAAATCGCATCGAGGGGCTCAATGCAGGAGGAGGCAGTTCCAGATCCGCCGGTGTTTCCAACAGGGACTCCAGAGTTCAATTAGACATGAATGATATCACCCGAGGTCTTACTCAAACTCAAGACTTGGCGGAATCACAGCCTGCAGATGCTCAGATTTTTGGAAGTAACCTCTTTTTTCAAAAAAACAGAAGGCTCAGCTTCGAACCTAGCCTTAATCAGGCTACTCCAAAAAGCTACATCTTGGGTCCGGGAGATCTGATTTATGTAGACATTTACGGTCAGTCAGAAAAGTATTACCAAGCCACTGTCAATCCAGAAGGCTTCGTACTTTTGGACAATATCGGTCCAGTCTCGGTTTCTGGCAAATCCCTCGATGAAGCCACCAATATCATCAAAAACCGAGTATCCAGATTCTATGCAGGCATGCAGGGCTCTAATCCAAACACTTTTTTGCAGGTGACCTTGGGCAATGTACGCACCATCAAGGTGCACATATTGGGTGAAGCCAGACTGCCGGGTACGTTTACGTTGAGTGCCTTCTCTACAGTTTTCAATGCGCTATATGCCGCAGGCGGACCCAATGACAATGGAACCTTGCGTGCGATTAAGCTTATGCGAAATGGCAAGCAAGTAGCAGAGATAGACGTCTACGACCTGTTGATCAATGGAACGGCCAACCTTGATGTGCAGCTTCAGGATCAGGATGTGTTGCTGATCCAGCCCTTTTTGGCGAGAGCCAAAGTCAATGGCGAAGTGAAGCGACCGCTTACTTTTGAAGTTAAGCCTGACGACACGCTCGAAGATCTACTGCGCTATGCAGGAGGATTTTCCGATCTGGCTTTCAAAGACCGAATTTCCATCTCCCGAATCACAGGCAATCAGCGCTCTGTTTCGGATGTCTATCAAAACCAGTTTGGTATGTTTATCCTCAAGGGAGGAGACGAGCTGACTGTGGGCAAAATTCTTAATCGCTACACCAACCGTGTGCAGATTAAAGGAGCGGTATTCCGTCAGGGTACCTTCGCCTTAACCGAGGGTATGACTCTGTCTCAGTTGATTAAAAGTGCAGAAGGACTAAAAGGCGATGCCTACACGCAGCGGGCAAGTGTGCTCAGGACCAAAGAGGACCTGAGATCCGAAGTGATCGAGGTTAATCTGAAAGAGATCTTGGCCGGTACCCAGCCGGATTTAGTACTCAAAAGAGAAGATGTGGTCCGGGTTTTCAGCATTTATGAGATTCAAAATGAGCGCTATGTTCAGATTTTTGGAGAGGTAAAGCGGCCAGGCACCTATCCTTTTTCCGAAGGAATGACCCCTGAAGAGCTAATCCTGATGGCTGGAGGACTTCAAGAATCCGCCAATACCAATGAAATCGAAATTGCCAGAAGGCTGGAGGATTCCGATCTCGGCACTTTGGCAGATATCGTCACCACGTCGGTCAATGCTGACCTTTCTTTCAATCCCAATACTCTTTCTTTGGCGCCATTTGATCAAGTGATTGTGAGAAAGCGATCCAATTTCACCATGCAGCGTCTCGTCTCCGTAGAGGGACAAGTGAATTCTCCGGGCATCTTTGCGATACAAACCAGTGTGGAGCGAATTTCTGATTTAGTCAAAAGAGCGGGAGGTCTTAATCAGTTTGCTTATGCTAAAGGGGCGACTTTGATCCGAAGGACGGAATTTTTCAATACGGAATCTGAGCAAATCCGAAGACAGCGAAATCTTGAGGCACTCAGATTACGATTGGTAGAAGATCCCACCATCCCAGAGGCGCAAGAAGAACTTTTACTGCGTCTTTTAAAAGACCTACCAAAGGAAAAAGTGGATCCTAAAGATAGCTTGGTGACTAATGCAAAACTGGAATCCCTCGATCAGATCGCTACTGAGACTCCTGGCTTTGATGTGAAAATAAAAGAATCAGAAGCGGTCGCCATCAACCTTGAAAAAATCCTCGCAAATCCAGGATCGGAGGAAGATTTGCTTTTGGAAGAAGGTGATATCCTCAATGTGCCCAAACTCCTGCAGACTGTCCGAATGAGAGGGGATGTAGTCTACCCTACCACCCTGAGATACGAGCAAGGCAGAGGACTCAAGCAATACATCAACAGTGCAGGTGGATTTGAGCGACGTGCCAACCGCAGGCAGACTTATGTGGTCTATGCAAACGGTGCAGTGAAGCGCACCCATGCTTTCATGGGAATTCGTGTGTTTCCGATCATAGAGCCGGGGGCAGAGGTTATTGTACCGACCAAAGGTCCACGGATTCCACTTAGAATCGGAGATGTAGTAGGAGTGACCACTGGCTTGGCCACTTTGGTATTGGTTATTTCTCAAATCGACAGGAACAATCCCTAATGGCAGCTAACGGACATTTTTCCCACGATCAGTTTACCCTTTCTGAAGTCATTTTAGGGCTTCGGGGCTGGATGATGTTTTTCCTTAGTCAATGGAAGGTCTTATTGATTTCAGGCGCGATAGGAGTGGGCGGAGGCGCGGCGATTTCTATCCTGAAAAAGCCTGTCTTTCATGCGGAAACCTCCTTCGTATTGGAGGAGGGAGACGGCGCTAGCTTGGGACAAATGTCCGGCTTGGCTTCCTTGGTTGGGGTAAACTTGGGCTCGCTTGGTAGTACGAGCGGTCTTTTCCAAGGGGACAACATCATGGAGCTTTATCGCTCAGACCGAATGATCAGTGAGACCATGCTCAGTCCATTTTCAGATGGAAAATTGCTTATTGACCGATTCATAGAGTTTGAAAAACTGGATGAAAAATGGGCTTCAAAGGTGGATATCTCTGCTTTAGACTTTTCAATCCCCAGAGATGAATTTTCGGTAACGCAGGATTCGGTTGTGTATGAAATCTCCAAGTTGATTCGGGAGCGTCAGCTTGCTGTGGCAAAGCCAGACCGCAAGCTCAGCATCATCAAGGTGAGTATTTCCTCCAAGGATGAAGCTTTTGCCAAAGTCTTTAATGAGACCTTGGTAGAAAAGGTGAATACTTTCTACTTCGAAACAAAGACTAAGAAAACGGGGGAAAATCTCAGTATTCTACAGACGCAAGCGGATTCTGTAAGGGCGATTTTGGATGAGAGCTTGGGGGCCTATGCTGTAGCGCAAGACCGTGTGCCCTACGCCAACCCGCTACTTTCTTCCGGAACTGTTGAGACTAGAAAGCGCCAAATCGACGTGCAGGCCACAGCAGGAGTCTACCAGGAAATAGTCAAGAATCTTGAAATTGCCAAGGTCAATCACCGCAATAATTCCCCTTTGATCCAGATCATTGACTCTCCAAGATTTCCTCTTCACCGCACGGAGATACGATTGGTCAAAGGGATGGTGTTTGGCGGTGTGATCGCAGGGTTGATCACAATTTTTGGACTGTATTTTCGCAGACTGTATCAGAAGCATGTGCAGGAAAGCTAAACCCTAAGCTGCCATGTTTGAGAAGCTGAACCTGTTGATCCCGATTGGGAATTTTATCCGGAACAAGTCCATCCAGAACTTCCTTTTTCTGGCCATTATCCAGTCTTCCAATGTTCTGATTTCGATTATTTCCATGCCTTTGCTGATCCAGAACATCGGAGTTGATCAGTTTGGCTTGGTCAATTTGGCGCTTTCGGTGATTATCCTCTTCAATATCTTGGTGGGTTTTGGATACAATCTCAGCGCTCCTCGCGAAGTTGCAGTCAATCAGGGGGATAAGAGTGTGCTTTCCCATTTGGTTTCCAATGTTTTTTCAGCCAAAATTCTCTTGGCGTCATTTGCCACCCTTTTGATTCTGCTTGGAATTTATGGATTGAATCTTTTTCAGGAATACCGAATTATTCTTGCCTTTTCGGTGCTTTTGCTCTTTTCGGAAGCGACTTTGCCCCTGTGGTTTTTTCAGGGAATGGAAAAAATGAAGCTGATCTCCATCGCGAATATTTTTTCCAAACTGCTGTATCTGATGGGTATTGTCCTTTTTATTCATTCCCCCGACCAGAGCCAATGGGTCAATTTCATGATGGGGGTTTCGGGATTTTTGATCAATCTGCTGCTTCTATGGTACATCCAATCCTTTATGGAAATTCGGTTTTATTGGCCTGAGATCTCCGCAATTGTAAAAAGCCTGAGAGATAACGTGCTGCTGTTTTTCAGCAATCTTGCCAGTTATATTTCGATCAATGGGGGATTGATCATCCTGAGTTTTTTCTCAGCTGCGGAAGTCCTCGGGATGTACAGTCTGGCAGAAAAGGTAATCATGGTAGCCCGTCTATTTCCACCTTTCATCTATCAGGCGATTATTCCCAAAGCGAGTAAGCTCCACGAGGAGGATTTGACTGAATTTTTCAATTTTCTGAGAAGAGTAAACAGGAAAATTTTAATTATAGGGTTTTTTCTTTCCTCGCTTATTTATGTGCTAGCACCTTTCATCATCAGTGTTTTGTCTAGGTCTGAGCTGTCCGAGTCTGTTTTGTATTTGAGAATTTTGGCATTTATACCTTTTTTGGCTTGTCTGAATGTGGTCAATGTGACCATGATGATGGCAGCAAATCTGAAGGACCTCCTATTTAATGCAAGTGTCCAGATGTGTTTGTTCATGCTGTTCGTCGCACCGATTCTTACCTATTACTTTGGACCGGTCGGCTTGTGCAGTGCGCTACTGCTGACGGAAATAGGGGTTTTCTTTATCTGCCTCCTTCTTCTTTATCGAAAAAACAGAACCTTGTTCCATGGCTATTACCTCCGCTCCTAAAGTCGCCATTGTTTTGGTCAACTGGAATGGGCTGGACTATACCTCGGCCTGCCTTGACTCTTTGAGAAAGGTGGATACCCCCTACATGAAAGTGATTGTAGTGGATAATGGATCAGATCAAGAGGAAGGGAAAAGACTCAAAATACAGTTTCCAGAAATCGATTTGATCGAGACTGGCCGAAATTTAGGCTTTGCTGGGGGGAACAATGTTGGGATTAGAAAAGCGATGGCTGATGATTTTCCTTATGTACTCTTACTGAATAATGATACTATCGTTGAGCCGGATTTTCTTCATGAATTGCTCTTGGTGACAGCTACTAATCCAAAGGCCGGAATCGTGCAGCCCATAATCCTTTTTCTCCATCAACCCAAACAAATCTGGAGTGCCGGAGGCAAATGGATACCTGGCTTTTCTAGATCAGTCACCTTAGGAGATCGTGAACCCTACGCAGACTATCGGGTCAAAACTTCCCACATCGACTGGGCGACGGGATGTGCGATGCTTGTCAGTAAAGATGCGATAGAGAAAGTGGGCTTATTGAACGAACAGTTTTTTGTCTACTTCGAAGATGTGGAATGGTCGCTCAGAATACGCGAAGCGGGTTTTGAAATCCACCTTGCCGAGTCTTCCAAAATTTACCATGAAGCTGGCGCCTCCTCCAAGAAGCAGCAGGATGAGGGCACCCTTAGTCCAAGGGTGTTTTACTTCCATGTGCGTAATCAGCTGTTTTTGATTAGACTCCTTCGGAAAAAAGGCCTAAGTATTTCTCAATGCTTATTAAGTTTTGGCTATCATCTAGGGCGATTTTCTCTTTGGATGGGATACTTTCTGCTACGTGGACGCTTTCAAAAGCTCAATTCCGTCGCCAAAGGTGTCCGAGACGGATTATTTCAACCCTTATCCAAGCAATCATGGCGGTAATTTTCTCCCTATTGATTGTCCTTGGTATTGGAGTAGGACTAGTCTGGACAGCTCAGCAGATCATTTTCAAGGGGAAATGGAGCTATTTTATTTATTTTTTGGCCGCTTTTTTACCGATTTACATCACCAGTCTGAGTTTGATTTTTCTGGTCACTCGTTCTGCTGAGATACTGAGTGTGTTCCAGATCATCAAGGAGGTGATTATCCTGGTGGCCTTTGCAGGATTTGTTTTTTTCCAAAAAGAAATGTTCGGCTATCCATTCAGGATGCGGCCGACCGATTGGATGATGCTTGGGCTGCTGACTTTAGGATTTTTGTATCTGCTGTTGCCCTTGGGCAGTGCCTCGTTTGTAAACAAAGCCTTGTATTACAAAAGCATGCTGATGCCGGGCTTTGTCTATTTTCTGGGTAGAAATACGCGATGGAATGAAGCAGAAATCAAGCGGCTTTTCTCGGTGATTTTTGTGGTCATGTTTGCTGCATTTGCGGTGAATGTGGTGGAAAGTTTCATTCTTCAAGCCCATTTGCAGCAGTTCAGCGGCTATGCGCTGTATAATCAGGTAATCAACGGCATTGAGCCTACGGGAAATTTTGGATTGACTTGGACTTTTGAAACCCAAGCGGTCACAAAGCGCTTGGCGGCTTTTTTCTCTGACCCTTTGGAACTGGCCAGCTCGGTCTTGATGGGCTTTGCGGCAGGATTAATCTGGTTTCTGACGACGAAACGGGAAGAAAACTGGGTCTATTTGCTAGTTATGGCGGCGACCTTGGGCAGCTTGGTCTTTTCCGCTTCTCGAGCGGCTTTTGGCGCTTTTTTCATTATGATCTTCTTTGTGGCGCTGGTGTTTAAGCTGTATCGATTGATCGGAGCAGGGTTTTTGGCCTTGGTCCTTTTTGGGATTTATGTACTCTTTTTCGCTTCAGATGATTTTTACTTTTTTGTTTTGGACACGATTACCTTCGAAAACAGCTCCAGTCTGGGGCACGTGGTAGAATGGCTCCTTGCCTTGGATTCCATGATCAGCAATCCACTGGGAATCGGCCTAGCGATGAGTGGGAATTTCGGAAGCGTGGAGGATGAACTGAGAGTAGGTGGAGAAAATCAGTTTTTAATCTATGGGGTGCAGCTGGGATGGCTGGGTATGCTGCTTTATATCTTAACTTTGTACACTGGAATCAGGGATTCTATCCATGTTTTTAGAACTACCTCTTCAACTCCCCTTGCCCGAATCGCATTTACCGGTGCGGTGGTAAAAGTGGGTCTGTTATTACCGCTTTTCACTGCCAATGTAGAAATCTACTTGTATGTTTCCTGGCTGAGTTGGTGGATGATCGGGTTTAGTCTAAGAGAGTATGGAGAGCTTCAAAACAAGTCTTTTTAATGATTTTACACCGTCATTGTCCACTTTGTAAGTCGATAGATCTATCCGGATTTGCTATAGACACCATTCGCAAGGGGCCACATATCTCTAGGGTCAAGTGTAATTCCTGCGGAGTGGTTTTCGCCAATCCTATGGCGGATTCTGCCGAATTGACGGAATATTATCAGTCCTATTATGAAAAGGATCATTACGAAGCCGTCGCGTACAAAGAAATCATCCTAGGTCATTTTGACCGGATCAAAACACTTCAGGAATCACAGATCAAACAGGAAGCCCGATACTTAAAGCACCTTCAGAAGGGAGCGAAGTTCTTGGATGTAGGCTGTGGGCTTGGTCTGGGTTTGGCTTATGCCAAGCAGTTTGGCTGTCATTTGTACGCGACAGAATACGATACGGGCGCGCTGGAATTTGTACAAACTCACTTTCAGGTAAACACCCACCATGGAGATTTGGCAAGCGCCAAGTATCCGGATGGTTATTTTGACTTCATTCATATTTCTCACGTCATCGAGCATGTGCTGGACCCTCGTGAATATCTTCAGGAGATGCGACGGATTCTCAAACCGGGAGGAATCATGGCAATAGGCACTCCTGATATTTCCAGTAAGCTGTACACATGGCACCGCTGGGCCAACCTGATCAGGCTGAGAATACCTGATGTGATTGATGGATTGGAGCACACGTTCATTTTTCCGAAAATGCGCTTGAAAAGTCTCTGTGAGGAAGAAAAGTTTTCAATAGAAGACCATTACACGCATAATTTGGGAGAAAAATTGAGCAGGCTCCTACAGTACAAAATGCCGATATCTAAGAAGATCAATCGCTTGGTTCAAAATGCATTTCAAGTCAATCAATGGATCATTGCTAGAAAAGCTTGATTTTACACACTTTACTCCAAATCTTTATTCTTAAGTTGAACTTGCTACATTGACTCTTTTGAAAAAATACGTGAGCTCTTAGCATTAAACCAATCAGTTCTGGGCCAAATGGACATCCTCAGCATAACCGAAAACGAAATTCACGAATTGGGAAATTCCACTGAACTGGAATATTTCAATTTTCATCAAGGCCGTTTTGCCCGATTTGGAGCTTTTTTGACAAGAGAATTTCCCAATCGAGAAGCCAACAGGCAACTCAAGGTTTTGGACATAGGCAGCCATTACTTGGTAAATGCCATGATGCTTTCTGCCCAGGGATTTGAGGTGCATGGAATGGATGTAAGTACGTTTTGGGAAATGGATTTTGTGAGGGAAAGAGGCGAAAAATTTCGGATTCAGCCCATAATTGAAAATGACCTGGCGGCGATGCCCACTTTTCAGGGTAAGGAAAATCAATACGATTTGGTGGTCTTCACGGAAATCATGGAGCATATCACTTTCAATCCGGTCAGCTTTTGGAAAACGATCTATCAGCTACTCAAGCCAGGTGGAAAAATTTACATCTCGACGCCCAATGCCCTGGCACTTGCAAATTGGATGAGAGGAGTAAAGAACCTATTCACCTTCAAGTCGATGGGGATTTCGGTGGATGATATTTTATCCAAAGTCACCTACGGACATCACTGGAAAGAGTATTCCGCTGCAGAAATCCGAGAGTACTTTGGTGCCTTGTCCAGTGACTTTGAGATGACAATCAACCCGTATCATTATAAAAAATATGAGTTAAAACCGCCTTTTTTGGCGTATAAGATTCTTTCCAAACTGGGAAATCAAACCAATCTTTTTGCGGAGGAACTGGAAGTAATTGTTACTCTTCCTCAAAAATCCAGTTGGAAAATGGAGATTCCCACCTATTGAATTGATAGCTTTCTGATTGGAGCAAATCAAAAGGAGCTTTTAGAATAGGAGAGGAAAGTTGGCAGTATTTCACTTACAGGCCATTCAAAAAATACTTTATTCCACCAACCACTCTGATTTTTGGGAAATTAGTGCCTTCCAACGTCGAGTTTAGGAAAAAGGGTAGCGATTCACTGGAAATAATTCATATTTCCAGTAATCTAAGGCTTAAAATTTCGAAAATATAAATCATCCCCATTTTTTGATTTGGAAACGCCTCGGTATGTATCTGGTCATTTTTGAAAAAGGTGAGTCATTCTTTTCACTTAATGCCTAACTTAAACCTCCTAAACTAACGTTCACTAGTTCCATAAGTCAGCATACTCCCACTTATTTAAACTTCAATTTTCTTGAAAGTCTTACTCGATCTCCAGCACCTTAATGTCGCCACCACAGGGATCAAGACCTACATGCTTGAATTAGCCAAGGCAGCGAGGAAATATTCCCATCCTGAGATTGAGTGGATCTTTACCCACGAACCCGAAAAACAGGCGGAAGACGATTCATTCAAGGGTCCAAAATCTAAGATTCAGCGACTCAATTACCACCTGGATTATTTCCGTTGGAAGGAATTTCAGCTCCCGGACTTGGTAAAAAAGTATAAGCCGGATGTGTTGATTTGTCCGGACTTCGTTTCGCCAGCTGCCTCTATACCATGCAGAAGATTGACAGTAATCCATGATGCGTTTTTCTGGCAAATGCCGGAAAATTACCCGCGCTGGTGGCGAAAGTATTTCCTCAACTTGATTAAAAAAGGACTCAAAGAGGACACTACAATCATCACCACTACTGAATATTCCAAAGCTTCTCTGGTAGAACATTTGGGAGATAGCTGGCCGATTTCTGTAATTTACCAAGCGCCAAAAGGACTGAAATCTGCCGCAGATCTCAATTTCCTTAAGAGAATCCATCTGGAAAAACAAGAGTTCTACCTCCACATTGGTACCTTTGACCGAAGGAAACAACTGCCCCTTCTGGTAGAGGCTTTTGAGGCTTTTTTAAATCAATCGCATTCCACCAAAAAACTTGTTTTGGCAGGTGGTCCGGGTCAAAGCAAGCGAATGGATGATTTTCCCGTGGTACAAAAGCTCGTGGCTGACCTTGGTCTTCAAGATCAGATTCTGCTCCCGGGATATCTGAGTGACGGAGAGATCAAAGCCCTCTATGAAGGCGCTTTTGCCTATGTCTTCCCATCGCTGAATGAAGGTTTCGGAATTCCAATTTTAGAGTCAATGGGTTTTGGGGTTCCTGTCATTCATTCCGATCAACCTGCTTTGCTTGAGGTAGCCGGGGGAGCTGGATTACCCTTTCAGACAGGAAATCTGGCCGATTTGACCGAAAAATTGATACTTTTGGAGCAGGAAAAGGACCTTAAAAACCAGCTGATCTCTTTGGGAAATGCGCGGGCCAAGGACTTTTCTTCGGAAAAATTCATTGAAGCTTTTCATCGAATTATCTTGAATCCGACCCCCTGATCCATGCGGCAAGTCACCTGTCCGGTTTGTTCTACTTCACCTTCCCTAATTCCCAATGCATTACGAAAAGTGATTTGCGATTCCTGTGGGGTGAGTTGGACGTATCTTCCCGAGCAAATCGATTCCGCCCAGCTGTATCGGGATGAGGTCTATGCCGTGGTGGACAATCGGCAGTCGGTTTTTGAAAAAATCATATTTTCAGAAGCTAAAAAAGTCCTTCATAAAGCCCGAAAAGTGATTCCCAATGCGACTAAACTTCTTGATTTTGGATCAGGTAAAGGGCAGTTTCTAGCCGTAGCCAAAGCACAAGGCTGGCAGGGAATCGGTATCGAAACCGAGGAAGCCAGAGCAGATTTTGCCAGAGAGAAGTATGGAGTGGAAGTGATCTGTACCTATTACCAAGGCGGGAAGATCAGTCAAGGCTCGGCAGATTTGATTTCACTTAACCATGTCTTAGAGCACTTGCCAGCACCCATGGTGCTTTTGGAAGAGCTGCTCAAGTCCAATCTAAACCCAGATGGCATTCTCTATATCGAAGTCCCAAGGGCTGACTCATGGCAGGCAAAAATCGCCGGAGATGACTGGATGCATTGGGATATTCCCAAGCATCTGACGCATTGGACTGAATCGATTTTGGAAGATCAATTGGGAAAATTAGGCTTCCAAGTGGTCGAGAAGCGTGGTTTTTCAGTTCATTTGGGAGTATTGGGCATGTTGCAGGCCTTGCTTGCCCGAGTGGGATTCAGAGAAAATCTGATTCTGCGATTGAAGCGAAAAAAGACCCTGGGCTTGATGATTTTGATTGGAGTCGCCCTCCCGTTTGCCTGGTTGATGGAAGTTTTATCTGTAGGTTTTGGCAAATCGGGAATTATGGGATTGTATTTTCGTAGAGATAGCAAATAGAATGGTCTGTGAGGATCTGCCTTTCGGCAGACAGGCACAATCTGGAATAAGGAGTATATTTTTGCAAAATGACCAAAACCCGACACATCCTTTTCTTGCAAAGCTCTTCCGAGGGCTATGGGTCGGGGAAAATTATCCTGCAAGTCCTTCGATTTTACCAAAATCAGGGATTCTCCCCTGTGGTCCTTTTGACCAATGAAGGACCGATCCAACATGAGTTGGAGCACTTGAAAATCCCAGTTTACGTTCAGAATTTGGGCATTTTGAGAAGAAAATATGTCAATCCGACAGGGTTGATTAACCGGTTTTTAAAAAATCTAAAAGCCTACAGATTCCTCAACCAACTTCATAAGAATTACCAGTTTGAACTGGCGTATTCCAATACGCTGGCAGTGGTGGTTGGCGCCTATTGGGCCAAGCGAAACCAGTTGCCTCACATTTGGCATATTCATGAGATTCTTCCCGGTCCGGCTCCCTTAGTGCGGTGGTTGGCAGGATTGCTTGACAGCTCTACACCAAGACCGATCGCAGTTTCCCAAGCTGTAGCAGATCATTGGCAGCCATTTTTGAAGAAGTCGAAGATTCAAGTCATTCATAATGGGATTCCTTATGGATCCTTTTTGCAGGCAAAACCAACCTTGAAAGAAGAACTAGGACTCCCGGAATCCAGCGTCCTGATCGGCATGATCGGACGAATTAATCCAGGAAAGGGCCAACTCTTTTTCCTTCAATTGGCTGAGAAACTAGTAAAATCACATCCTGAGGCCCATTTTGTATTGGTAGGGGATCCTTTTCCGGGATATGAGCCCATTTTGGAGGAGGTGAAGAGAGAGATTAGAGACAAGAGATTAGAGACAAGCGTGAGTTACTTGGGTTTTAGGGAGGATATTCCGGAAGTGATGGCTTCCTTGGACATTTTTGTACTTCCTTCAGTCTTGCCGGATTCCTTTCCCACTGTGATTTTGGAGGCTATGGCGGCAGGAAAGCCGGTGGTCGCCACTCGATCAGGCGGGGCATCCGAGATGGTGGTAGATGGAGAAACAGGCTTTTTGATCCCCATCGGAGACGAGGGACAGGGAACTATAGCCTTGGAAAAACTCCTTTCCGACGCCTCTTTACGCCAAGAAATGGGGAATAAAGGACAACTTCGGGTACTCACTACCTACAGTTTGGAAGCGTTTGAAGAAAAAATCAAAAACCACCTATGGCAACACCTGAAAAGAAGCTGAAAGTCGCCATCATGGGTGCCAAAGGTTATCCCTACGTCTATGGGGGCTATGACACGATGATCAAGGAACTCGGCGAGCGATTGGTAACCAAGGGGGTGCATGTACGGGTGTATAATCACCGGGCTTTGTTCAAAGACCGACCTCGATTTGTCAATGGGATTGAGTGCATCTATACCCCAGCCATCGAATCCAAAAGCCTCACCCAACTGACCCATACCTTTTTCTCCATGCTGCATGCCTGCTTTTCGGATGTGGATGTGATTTTTGTGGTTAACAGCGGGAATGGGCCGTTTGGATTGATTGCACGAATTTTTGGAAAGCCCACAGCGATCAATGTGGATGGATTGGAATGGCTTAGGCCGAAGTGGAAAGGGCTAGGATCTAAGTATTTCTTCTGGGCTTCGAAAATGGCAACCAAATTTTATGATCAGCTCATCAACGACTCTGATGAAATGAGGAGAGTCTATTTGGAGCTTTTTCAAAAAGACTCCGAAGTGATCGCCTACGGTGCCAATCCAAGAGAAAGTGTGGCTGCCGATCCGATCAAGCGCTGGAAGCTAGAAAGCCGAGGCTATTACCTGATTGTGGGGAGACTGGTGCCGGACAACAATGCCGATCTGATTATCGAAGGATTTTTGAAATCCGCTTCGCAAAAAACCTTGGTGGTGGTGGGCGATGTACCCTTTGCTGATGCATGGGCAAATCGACTGAAGAATATTCAGGATCCACGATTGCTCTTTACTGGGTATGTCACCGATCCGAATGAACTGGCGGCTTTATATTCTCATTGCTATGCCTATTTCCATGGGCATGAGTTTGGAGGCACCAATCCGGCCATGCTCAAGGCGCTAGGTTATGGCTGTGCGATATTGGGATTGGATACTCCATTCAATCAGGAGATGCTCCAAAATGGAAAGCATGGATGGTATTTTGGTAAGCAGGCAGAAGCTGTCAAAGGCATTGTAGAAAAATCGGAAAAAGAGCCAGAAGCCTTAGAGCAATTTCGACTTACTGCGCGATCCGGTCTGACTCAGAAGTACAATTGGGAGTATGTGACGGAGCGGTATTTGGAGGCTTTTAAGCGACTGGCGAGGAGGTAGTTCCCTCAGATCTTTATTTTCCCGCTGATTTGCGTCGATCTGATTCGCTGATTTCCGCTGATCTAAAGAAATCTGCGCTGCTCTGCGACTTTTTCAGCGCCAATCTGCGGGAACCAATAAATTTCCCGCTGATTTTCGCGGATTCCTGACGCTGATTTTCGCTGATCAAAAAAAGAAATCTGCTAGTATCTGTGACTTATTCTCCACCAATATGCATGAGCTTTTCCTCTTCCCGCTGATCTTTTTTTCCCGCTGATTTGCGCCGATCTGATTCGCTGATTCCCGCTGATTTAAAATAATCTGCGCTGATCAGCGACTTTTTCAGCGCCAATCTGCGGGAACCAATAAATTCCCCGCTGATTTTCGCGGATTCCTGACGCTGATTTTCGCTGATCAAAAAAAGAAATCTGCTAGTATCTGTGACTTATTCTCCACCAATATGCATGAGCCTTTCCTCTTCCCGCTGATCTTTTTTTCCCACTGATTTATTCGGTTCTAAAAAAATCTGAGTCAATCAGCGACTTTTTCTGTGCCAATCTGCGGGAACCAATTATTCTTTGAAACTTTAACCCTCCAATTTTCCTTTATGCATTATCTTTTCACCATAAAAACTCTTTAATCCCATGATCAGAAAAGCAACGGCCGTATGGAATGGCAGCGGTAAAGAAGGCAAAGGCCACTTGACTACCGACAGCATTGTCCTAAACCAAACGCAATACTCCTTCAACACCCGATTTGAAGACGGTGTGGGCACCAATCCTGAAGAACTTATCGCAGCAGCACATGCGGGTTGCTTTGCGATGAAGCTTAGCTTCAACCTTAGCGGTGCAAACTTCCCTCCCCAAGAATTGGACGTGACTTCTCAAATCACTTTTGAAGAAGGAACTCTCAAAAGATCTCACCTCGTATTGAAAGCCAAAGTAGAAGGCATCTCCGAAGAGCAATTTGCCGAACTGGTAAAGGATGCAGAGAAAAACTGCCCGATTTCCAGAGCCTTGAATATGGAAATCAGTGTGGAATACACTTTGAATGCCTAATTCTAAAGGATTTAGTCTACCAAAAAAATTATAGCTATAATAAAACCCTAACAAAGACTCATGATTTTAGAGTTTTGTTAGGGTTCATTTTTTAGGCAAATACAGATTGATTAGGGCTTGTTTTTGACTTTGGGAGGTGCTTTTGATTTTATTGTTCTAAACCAATAACCTTCCTTCCTGTCCTGACAAACCGAAAGCATTTTTTCATTCACCTGAAGACCCTCGGGTCTGGTTCACCAACCGCCTCCTAGCGCCTTATACAGTTGGGCATAGCTGCTAAGCAGCAGTTGTTTGGTGCCTGCAAAATTAAGTTGCGCATCAAAAGCTTGCCTTTGAGATTCCAGGTATTCCAAGTAGCTGGTGACTCCCTGATTATATCGCTCCTGGGAAAGGTACTGCGCTTTCAATGCTGCGTTGACATGTGCTTCCCGAGCGATGAGTTCTTTTTTTAGAGAACGAATATTGGCAAGCGTATTTTCTACTTCTTGGTAGGCCTTGAGTACTGTTTGCTCATAATCAAGGATAGCCTGTCTGGTGCGACTCTCCTGTATGTCCACCTGACGTTGCAGCGCTCCCCAATTGAAAATCGGACCAAGCAAAGATGCTCCAACATTCCAAGAGAGTCCATTGGCTCCAAGGGAAGATAGCTGATTGCCATTGACACCAATCAGCCCATTAAGTGATACATTGGGCAATCGATTTGCTTTGGCCGCACCGGTCAGTGCGTTTTGGGAAATAATGTTTTGCTCCGCTGCCAAGATATCCGGTCTTCTGACTAGCAACTGTACTGGCAAAACTTCTGGAAGTGTGATTACTAGTGATTGATCTTTGAGCGGAATGCCTTGGGTAATTTTTCCGGGGATCTCCCCTGTCAAGAAACGAAGGATATTTTCGGTCTGTACAATCAACCGTTCCCATAAAGGTACGCTACCTGCGGCAATCGCTGTTTGGATCTGGGCTTGGTTAAGGTCGATTTCTGCGATGATACCTTTTTCAAATCTGGCCTCGATAATCCCTTGCATGCTATCTCGCAGTGTGAGTGTCTGCTGTGAAATTTCTAAACTCAGTTGGTATTCGAGTAGCTGAAAGTAGGCGTCTGCGACTGTGCTGATCAGCGAAAGGCGTGCTGCCCGATACCCTTCGACGGATGCAAGCAATTCAGCCTGAGCGGATTCATTCAGTCTTCTGAATTTTCCCCAAAAGTCAAGTTCCCAATTCATCGATCCTGCTCCGGAAAATATGGAACTGGTTGGAATGGAATTGTTGAATGCAAGGTTACCTCTGCTGGCACCTGCAGTATACCCTACAGTAGGCAGTAGCTGAGTTTTTTGGATGACTAGGGCGTTCTGTGCCTGGATAATTCGCTCGGTTGCTAGTTGGAGATTTTGATTTTTTTCTAGCGCTTTAGTGATTAGACTGTCCAATACGGGGTCTTGGAAAAGAGCTAACCAGTCCATATTATCCGCTTGCTGTGGCTTAAGTGTGTCTACCTTTACAGGGGCTGTGACTTGCGGAAGGGTAGGGTCGAGCTGCTGAAATCTATCCATGCTAGTCACAGTCACTCCCTGATAATTTTGGCCAGACTTGCAGGCGGTCAGATAGGCCGCCAACAAGATCAACATGCTGATGTATCTCATGGCTGTGTGGATTTAAGTGATTGACTTTCTCTTTTTTCCTCATATTTGGCAAGCTTGCCTACCAAGACAAAAAGCATGGGGTAAAGAAATACACCAATAAGAGTAGCGACTCCGATTCCGCCCAATAGTGCCATTCCCATTACTTTTCTTGCCTCAGCACCCGACCCAGAAGCCAAAATCAACGGCAATACTCCCAAAATGAAAGAAAAAACCGTCATCAAAATCGGCCTGAATCGAAGTCTCGCCGCCTCGACTGCTGCATCAAAAAGGGATAGTCCTTCGTCAAATTTAATTTTGGCAAATTCCACGATGAGAATGGCATTTTTTGCTGCCATTGCAATAAGCATCACCAATGATATCTGAGCAAAAATATTGTTGAGATATGCCTCATCCACCAGTCGGGCCAAATACAAAAACAGGAAGGCTCCAAATAAGGCAAAAGGAGTTCCTAGCAAAATGGCAAACGGCATGGACCAGCTTTCATACTGTGCTGCCAAAATCAGAAATACGAATAGTAAGGAAAAGGCAAACACAATACCGGCTTGGCCTGAGGCTTTTCTTTCCTGATAGCTCATGGCATTCCAACTGTATGTCATGTCATCCGGCAATACTTCCTGTGCAACTTCTTCCAAAGCATCTAAAGCTTGAGCAGATGAATATCCAGGAGAGGGAGTGCCTGTGACTTCTGCAGATCTGAATAGGTTAAATCTATTGGTGTAGTCAGGGCCAGCGGTCTTTACGACCTTCACAAAGCTGGAAATAGGTACCGGGTCTCCTTGGTTGTTTTTTACGTAAAACAGCTCCAAATCATCCTCATTTTGCCTGTACTCCGGTTCGGCCTGAATGTACGCTTTGTATAATCTGCCAAATCGATTGAAATCATTGACATAAGCACCGCCTAAGAATGAAGCAAATGTGGTGTACACATCATTAATCCGCACACCGGTTTTTAAGAGCTTGTCTGAATTGATCTCTATGGCGCGCTGTGGCACTACCGCCTGATAAGTAGTAAAAGCAGTGGCTATTTCAGGCCGTTCTTTTGCGGCTTTGATAAAGGCATAGGTGTTTTGAGCAAGGTAAGCAGGGTCTTTTCCACCCTTATCCTGAATCATTATGCTGAATCCGGACCCATTTCCCAAGCCAGGTATGGCAGGCGGGCCAAAGGCAGCCGCAGCACCTTCCATGATTTCTTTGGAAAGGATCGCGTTGAGTCGGGCCTGTAGTTCCTTGGCTGTGGCCTCCCGCTCATCCCAAGGTTTCAGTGAAAGGAACATGAAGCCAGTGTTGGGAATGAAAGCATTTGCCAAAAGACTGAATCCGGAGAGTCCAGTAGCATACTCTACCTCAGGCTGGGCAAGGACGATTTCCTCGATTTTTTTCATTACCGCATCGGTTCGCTGCATAGAGGCAGCATTTGGCAGTTGCAGATTAACAAATAGGTATCCTTGGTCTTCTTCAGGTAAAAATCCGCCGGGTACCATTTGGGCAAAAAATCCTGCGGCGACCAACGTGATCAAGATGTAAGCAGATCCCCTTTTCAGTTTGCCTGCAATGACCTTCGTAGTGCCGGTGTAGCTGTCTGTGCTACGGTCAAACCAAGCATTGAATTTTTGGAAGAATCTTCCTAAAAAGCCTGACTTCGTCTCCTCAGGTTTTTTCAGCAAAAGTGCACAGAGTGCCGGACTTAGACTCAATGCATTGATGGAGCTGAATATTACCGAAATGGCTATGGTGATGGCAAATTGCTGGTACAGCTTGCCGGTGATTCCTGCCATAGCAGCTACCGGAACAAATACTGCCACCATGACTAAGGTAGTCGCGATCACCGGTGCTGTCACTTCTTTCATGGCGTGTGTGGTAGCGTCTTTTGGACTCATGCCCTTAAGTAGGTTGACTTGCACGGCTTCTACCACGACGATTGCATCATCCACTACAATACCAATCGCCAATACTAACCCCAGAAGTGAAAGTGTATTGATCGAAAATCCCAAAAGCGGGAAAACCATAAAGGCTGCCACCAGCGAAACAGGGATAGCCAAAGTAGGGATCAAGGTGGCTCTCCAGTCTTGGATAAATAGGAAAACTACCAAAATTACGAGAACAAGCGCGATGATTAAGGTTTCTATAATCTCATCGATTCCTGCCATGATCGGATCGGTGGAATCTAAGGACACTTCATAGTCAATACCCTCAGGAAAGCTTTTTTTCAGCTCTGCCATGCTCGCATCCACCTCCTCTGCCAGTTTCACAGCATTGGAGCCAGGTGATTGATAGACAGCGATGATGGCGCAATCTTTCCCGTTGAGACGGGTGAAGGCATTGTACGATTCTGTGCCTAATTCTACGCGTGCGATATCTTTTACGAGTACTTGACCACCATTTGAGCCCGTTCGGACTACGATATTTCCAAATTCCTCTTCGGTGACCAATCGATCAGGGAGCTTTACGGTATATGTGAACTCCGTTCCTGCAGGGGCAGGTTCTGAGCCAAATTTTCCGCCGGGAGCGATGACATTCTGCTGCCGGATAGCATCCATAATTTCTGGTATGGTGATGCCTAGTTTGGCCAGCCTGTCTGGTTTTACCCAAATTCTCATCGAGTAATCACTTGCACCGAGGACCATGACCCTACCGATACCTTTGAGTCGGGCGAGTTGATCTTTGATGTTAATACTGGCATAATTTCCCAAAAACTGCTGATTATAAGCCCCATTTGGTGAGGTGAGCGTGATCAGCATCAAAATGTTGGGCATGGATTTTTCGGTTTTCACGCCCAATCTTTTTACTTCCTCAGGCAATTTTGGTGTTGCGGCAGCTGCTCGGGTTTGGGTGAAAACGGTATTCATATTGGGATCAGTACCCAAGTCAAAAGTCACATCTACTGCAAGCGTTCCATCGTTGGAATTAGTAGATTTCATGTACAACATGTTTTCTACACCGTTGATTTCCTGCTCAAGGGGAGATGCGACGGATTGCTCCACCGAGATGGCATTGGCACCCGTAAATGCTGTACTTACTCTTACGACAGGCGGAGTAATGGCGGGATATTGCTCAATGGCCAATCCCAAAATGGACACTGAACCTACAATCACCATAAAAAGGGCAATCACAATAGCCACAATGGGTCTTCGGACAAAGAAGACGTGGTTGGATTTTTCAGGCTGGCTCATGCGTTCAATCTTTGAATTGTGACTCAAAATTCACCTCGACAGGTTCAATCACAAGGCCTTCGGCAACCTTTTGCAGCCCTTCGAGTACGATCTTGTCATTGGCCTGTACGCCTGATTCGATCAGAAAATAATCCCGGTAGTTACCGAGAACTTTCACTTCACGCTGGCTCAGTTTATTTCCTTCTCCCAAGAGGAATACAAAAAATCTTCCCTGAAACTCATTAACGGCACGCTGGGGAACCAAAATTCCATTCGGAACTGTCTTGATCGAAGCTCTCACCCTGGCAAACTGCCCCGGACGAATCAAGCTTTCAGGATTAGGAAAAGTTGCCTGAACCAAGATGGTTCCTGTATTGGTATCAATCTGCCTGTTTACAAAATCCACATAACCTTCATAGCCGAAAACAGAACCATCCGAAAGGATCAATTGAATAGGACCTGAATTTGAAGGACTTTTTCCATTTGTTTGATAGGCTTTGAAAAGGTCCAAGTAATCATTTTCAGAAAGAAAAAACTCCACCCTCACCGAGTCAATTATGGATACAGTATTTAGGATAACAGGATTGGGTTCTCTTCCTACAAACTCTCCCACTTTGGCATTGGTCTTTCCGATCAAGCCGGTAATGGGAGACTTGATGCTGGTGTATCCCAACTGTATTTTTTGGAGGTTGACTTTGGATTGCGCTGCATCTACAGTTGCCTCTGCTGCTTTTTTCTTGCTGATAGCAGCATCGAGATCTTTTTTGGAAATGGCATTAATCTCTGCCAAGGGTTGATACCTCGCCAACTCATTTTCTGCCTGCGTCAAAGAGACCTTAGCTTCTGCGAGTTGACTCACTGCGGCATTAACATTTTCCCTAAGTGGGTCAGGATCTACCGTGTAGAGCAAGTCCCCTTTCTTGACCATGCGTCCTTCCTGAAAATGAATTCCTTCCAAAAAACCCTCAGTACGTGCTCGGATGGGGATGTCTGTCTTGCCATATACTTGTGCCACAAAATCCTTTTCCAACTTAACCTCTTTGGAAATCACCCGAGTAACCCGGACTTGTGGTGCCACTTGAGCTGTGGGCTCGTCGGTATTTTTACAGGATGTAGCTGTCAAAAACAGAATTATCCAAAAATGCTTTCTATCCATATTTAAAGTCATGTTTGGACCAATTTTAGAAATATTATTTCACTTTATTTAGAAAAAAGCGATTTGTTTGGGCTTGTTAGTTCAAAGTTAATGATCAAAAAATACGATACTTCTGGTTTGAACTTGGCAGACATTGGTAAATGCACCCTAAGGAATAAAGAAATCAATATTCAATTGGAGATTTTTTGCATCTCAAGAATTGGAATCTATCACCTCAACTTTTTCTACAGATAACAGAGGTCTATCTTCTGTTTGTTTTTGAAAAAAGCTTCTTGGACATTGCATGGGAAAAATTGAGCAGAAACAAAAAATCCCGGAGATCACTCCCCGGGATTTACCTTACTTTTTATTCTGAGCTTTCTTCATTGGATTATCTCCCATGGAAGCGCCTCTTACTCCGCCTCCTCCTTTGAAGAGTTCAAATCGAGTAGGCTGATATTGTCTTGGCCAGTAGTTGCTGCTTTCGTCGATGTCGGCGGTTTCACGCTTCGGATCGAGAACAACCCGTACCACTTCTTTTTGCTTGGCAAATACCTTGGTCACTTGAGACTCACTCTTTCTCCAAATCTCAGCCGGGATGCGCTCGATTTCAGAAGTACCATCGGCATAGTGGAACTCGATGATCAGCGGCATTACCAATCCTCCCACGTTTTTGAAGGTCATCTCGTAGAAGTTCATGTTGCTGTTGAGCAATGCTTTTTCCTTTTCAGTCAGGCTTGCCAAGAAGTTTTTGTAGGCCGTCTCATCTTCCGGAGTCACGGTAAATGGATTATAGCTGTTGTAAAAATCACGGGTAGCAGGATCTGCTTCGACTACAGTTTGCTCTACATCGGTCTTGTTAAATTCTTTGGAGATATAGCTCTCTTCACGGTCAAAGGCGCTTTTCGCATCCGCCTTTTTCTGGGCTGGGGTGCGATTGTCCATCTTATACCACTTCACATCTTCGAGGGAAATATCCACCGGATCTGTGCCATAGAACCAACCTCTCCAATACCAGTCGAGATCCACCGCAGAGGCATCTTCCAAGGTACGGAACAAGTCATCCGGGGTCGGGTGCTTAAACATCCATCTTCTGGAGTATTCTCTGAAGGCAAAGTCAAATAGATCACGGCCCATTACCGTCTCGCGAAGGATATTCAGCGCGGTGGCTGGCTTGGCATAGGCATTCGGTCCAAACTGGATTATGTTTTCAGAGTTGGTCATGATCGGCTCAAGCAGGTGCTTTTCGCTAGCCATGTAAGGTACGATCTTGTGTGCAGGACCACGTCGAGAAGGATAGTTTCTGTCCCACTCCTGCTCAGCCATGAATTGCATGAAGGTATTTAAGCCCTCATCCATCCAAGTCCACTGACGCTCGTCGGAGTTGACGATCATTGGGAAGAAATTGTGGCCTACTTCGTGGATGATCACGGAGATCATGCCGTATTTAATCGCATCGGAGTAGGTACCGTCAGCATCCGGACGGCCATAGTTGAAGCAGATCATCGGATATTCCATTCCGTTGCTTGCCTCTACGGAGATGGCCGTTGGGTAAGGATAATCAAAGGTGTGGGAAGAGTAAGACTTGATGGTGTGAGCGACTACTCGCGTAGAATATTGCTCCCAAAGCGGGTTGGCTTCCTTAGCATAGTAAGACATGGCCATCACGTCTTTTCCGCCTTGCTTCACTGCCATGGCATCCCAAATAAACTTGCGGGAAGAAGTCCACGCAAAGTCACGTACGTTTTCGGCTTTGTAGATCCAGGTCTTTTTGCCTGTTGCCTTTTTCTTTTCCAAAGCCTCTGCTTCTGCCTGAGTTCGGATGATGACTGGCTTGTCGTAGGTCTTTTTCGCGGTATTCCAACGCTGCAATTCGGTAGCAGACAATACTTCCTCTGGATTTTGAAGGACTCCTGTTGCTCCGACCATGTGGTCAGCAGGCACGGTGATGCGCACCTCATAGTTACCAAAGGTCAAGGCAAATTCACCAGCACCGAGGAACTGCTTGTTTTGCCAGCCTTCGAAGTCAGAGTATACTGCCATGCGTGGGAACCACTCTGCCATGGTGTAGAGGTAATTGCCGTCTTTCGGGAAAAACTCATAGCCTGGACGACCGCCAATAAAGCCTACCCGATCGTGGATATTGAAGCTCCAGTCGATGGAAAAGGCGAAGGTTTCGCCTGCTTTCAAAGGCTGAGGAAGGTCCACGCGCATCATCGTTTTGTTGATAGCGACATTAAGAGGCTTGCCGGTAGCGTCTTTGATGGAAAGAATCTTAAGATCGTAGTCTTCCGAATGCCAAAGGATTCCCTCCAACTGACGCAAACTCATGCGGGGATTGATGCTGGATTCAGTAGTTTTTGGAGTGTCTGAATCCTTGCTTCGGTTGTTTTGGTCCAACTGTACCCATAGATAGGTCAACTGATCTGGAGAGTTGTTGATGTAGGTTACAGTTTCTTTGCCCTTGATGGACTGATTGTCATCGTTGAGCTCGACGTCGATCACGTAGTTGGCCTGCTGCTGCCAGTACATGTGTCCTGGTGCTCCAGAAGCTGTACGGTACACATTGGGAGTGCGGAGCATGGTGCCCAGCTGCTCAAATCTGACCGCGTGGTTTTGCTCGGTATGCTGAGCAAGTGCAGGTGAGATTCCTGCTAGACCCAAAGCGGCAATCGCTAGTAGTTTTTTCATCATATCCATTCGGGTTCTAATCCAATTCTAATTAACTATCTGTTTGCCAAACAGAAACCAATTCTGTTTTGGGCGGTGATTTTTTACCAAAATTTGGTTTCCAGTAGCAGCATACATGCCACTCCCAACACGAACGCTGAAACGATCAGCGTCCACTCTTTTCGATTGACCCCAGCCAGGCTGAGGAGAGACGTCAGCAGGAGAAAGGCTGCCACGATGACGATCTGACCCACTTCCAGTCCAACATTGAATGCCAAGAGTGGTTGGAAAATAGCGGCTTCTTTTCCCAAAAGCTCTTTGAGGTAATTAGAAAAGCCAAGTCCGTGAATCAATCCAAAGAAGGAGGCAAAGAAGTAGTTGAGCTGAACTCCTTTACCTGAGGTTGGTTTCGGTTTGAAAATGGTCACCAAAGCCGTGATGGCAATGGTCACGGGAATCAGGAATTCGATCACATCGGAACGCACATGGATGATATTAAAGGTAGCCAAAGCCAAAGTCAAGGAATGACCAATGGTGAATGCGGTGACCAAAATCAAGATTTTAGCCCAGTCTCTCACGACATAAACTGCGCACAGGGCAAGCACAAACAGGATATGATCAAAACCGTTGATATCCAGAATGTGCTGAAGTCCCAGTTTGAAGTAAAGTTCAAATGAATTCATGTTCGGGTGATGCCTCTAAAAGAGTTAATTTGCGGGCAATAATACAGGATTATTCCCACAAAAATCTAAAAGTCCCTTCTAAATGCAACATGCTTACATTTTTGCACTAACTACCTGGATGATGGTTGTCCATCCCTTTTTCATTTCCTTGACTGAAATGCGGTACAATCCTCAAAGCAAGAAAATGGAGATTGCCCAGAAGATCTTTTGGGATGATTTGGAGGTGGCTTTGAGCAGTGAGTTTAAGGAAAAAGTGGATTTCCTCAAGCCTAAGGACAAAGCCAAACTGGAAAGCCAACTCAAAACCTACCTGCTCAAGCACAATCAGGTGTGGGTCAATGGAAAATCGGTGACGTTGACTTACTTGGGCTATGAAGTGGAAGAGGATGCGGCTTGGTTTTACTTGGAGTCATCGGCTACGGAAATGCCAAATAGTGTGGAGGTCCAAAGTACCGTATTATTCAAAGACTTTGACGGGCAGCAGAACATCGTACATGTCTATTCCCAGTCTAAATCGCCCCGAAGTCTACTGCTTGGTGAGGGAAAAGAGAAGGGGAAGATTGAGTTTTAGAGGCAAGAGATTAGAGACAAGAAGCAAGATAAAAGCCGCCAGAAACTCAATTCTGACGGCTTTTTTGGATAATTAATCTAGACCTTAGATTTAATCAGCTAATTGGGAATTAATAGAAAACCAGCCCAAGACACCTTGGGCTGGCTAGTGAGATTAGTTATAAAACTGTTTTCGGAGACTGTTTGGGCCATACCACTCTTCATCAGGAATCTCCAAAGGTTTAAATTCAATCCCTTTGTCCATTTTTTGTTTTTGGAGTTCATTTTTTAGCTCTTCCGAAACTATCAAATAAAAAACACCAATTGTTTTGAAATTCAGGATTGGCAAAATGCAAGTATCTCTTATAATGATTTTCTTTGGATGAATCCTATTTAAGTGGTTTTGTCGATTTTTTTTGAAATCCCAAAGTAATCCGGCATTTGAAAATTTCATCTCTGTTATTTTTTCATTATAGTTTTCAAGTTTTGAAACTTCACCGCCTAAATAGGTAACATCAATAAATTCAAAAATCGAATTTTCGAAATCAATAACATCATCGTCGAAAATAATTTTATCAGTAATCCAATATCCTTCTACTGGTTCTTTTCCTCTAATGACAGGGCAAGGATAAAATCGGATATTATCCTTTCTGAAGGATTCAAGAAGAGTTTTTGCTTTGGTAGAGACAATTAATCGTGAAGACAAGTTTGAAGAGGGGCTGTAAAAATCTTGAAGTTTTCCACTTGCCTTAATTTGTTGAGTATGGATCTTATGATAGGACAAATCCTTAACTACCAGTTCTTGGCTTCCCATAATTAAATCTCCTTCTTTGAATTCTGGGTGGTAGACAATTTTGGCCACATTGTATAAAGTATGCAGTTCGAAGTATTTCATCGGAATATTTGATCATTGATTTCACTCTGTTCGGGAAAGCTCGAATTAACAAAAGGGTTAGTCTGAATCAAGTGAAATAAAGAATAGGTGTAAACTGAAAGTTTCCAAGACTGAAAACTACAATAGGAAAAACATCATTTAAATACCCTATATAGGGTATTTTTGAGGGGTTTTGAAAAAAATAGACCTGTCAATCCCTGAATGCTTTCGATACTGACAGGTCTAAAAAGAAAAAAAGCCGCCAGAAACTCAATTCTGACGGCTTTTATTCATCGGTCCCCGAGCTTGTCGAGGGGCCGAAATCAAATCTTCTCAAATATCCTTCTGAAGCTCGTCGCCTCAGCGATTCGGCCATGAAGCTCAGAGATGGCTACGCGTTCCTGTTCGGTGGTGTCTCGGTAACGGATGGTGACGGTATTGTCTTCCAAAGTCTGATGATCTACCGCAATACAGAACGGAGTTCCGATCAAGTCCTGACGGGTGTAGCGCTTTCCGATAGATCCAGAATCTTCGTAAATGATATTGAAGTCGTATTTCAGGGCGTCCACGATTTCCTGTGCTTTTTCTGGAAGGCCGTCTTTCTTAATGATCGGAAGGATGGCAGCTTTTACTGGAGCGATTGCCGGGTGAAATTTCAGGTAGGTTCTGCTTTTCTCTTCAGCTTTCTCTTCGGTAAAGGCATTGCAAAGGGTCAAGAGGAACAATCGATCCGCACCGATCGAGGTCTCGATCACATACGGGATGTAGTTTTGGTTGATCTCCGGATCGAAGTACTGTTGCTTTTTCTTGGAGTATTCCTGATGAGATTTCAGGTCAAAGTCAGTACGTGAGTGGATTCCTTCCACTTCTTTGAATCCAAACGGAAACTCAAACTCTATATCCATCGCTGCATTGGCGTAGTGAGCCAGCTTTTCGTGGTCGTGCTTGCGGAGCTTTGCCTCAGGCGTACCCAAAGCCAAATGCCATCTCATGCGGGTATCGGCCCACTTCTGATACCAATCGAGTTCGGTGCCAGGGCGCACGAAGAACTGCATCTCCATCTGCTCAAATTCACGCATACGGAAGATGAACTGACGGGCTACGATCTCGTTTCGGAAGGCTTTTCCGATCTGTGCGATCCCGAAAGGAACCTTCATTCGAGCAGTTTTCTGCACATTGAGGAAGTTCACAAAAATCCCCTGAGCTGTCTCTGGACGAAGGTAAATGGTTGAAGCATCTTCTGCTACCGAACCCACTTGGGTCGAAAACATCAGGTTGAACTGACGGACATCGGTCCAGTTTGAAGTCCCTGAGATTGGGCATTTGATACCTTCGTTGGTGATGAGGTCACGGACACCAGCTAAGTCCTCAGCTTCAAGGAGTCTAGCCAAAGCGGCAGTTAGCGATCTGGCTTTTTCGACTTGGCCTTCATTTTCCAGCTTGGCAGCATGCTCTTCGACGAGGACGTCGGCACGGTAGCGCTTCTTGCTGTCCTTGTTGTCGATCATCGGATCGTTGAAGGAGTCCACGTGACCGGAAGCTTTCCAGGTGGTCGGATGCATAAAAATCGCCGCATCGATGCCGACAATATTGTCGGACACGCGGGTCATGGTTTCCCACCAAAGGCGCTTGAGGTTATTTTTCAACTCGACCCCATAAGCTCCATAATCATAGACTGCCTGCAGGCCGTCGTAGATCTCAGAACTAGGGTACACAAAACCATACTCTTTGGCATGGGAAATAATATCTTTCAATTGGGCGTTTTCGCCGGGAGTTTCTGTCTTTGCCATAGGTCGCAAAAATAAGGAAACAATTTGATTTGAGCGGTTTATTGCTGATTTGGAAAATTATATCAGGATGAAAATTCTAAGAACCGGAAGAAGGAAAATTTACTTTTTCACGAACAGAAAACCCTTATGAACGAATATTTACAACCACTCTTCTTTACTTTCGTTGAACGGACTATTATTTAACCAACTTAATCCACCATGAAGAAAAGCCTTTTACTCGTTTGGAGCTTGATGCTCTTGTCAATCAGCAGCTTTGCGCAGCTCCAAAGGGGAAATCTACTTTTGGGAGGAAATGTCAATTTCCAAACTGCGACCACTAACCTGGGTAATTCTAATGCGGTGGGTGGCTCGCAGGTTACGTCTGACAATTTTTCTTTCGGCCCCGTCCTTGGTTATTTTATTTCTGACCGGACTGTGTTGGGGTTAAAGTTCAGTTACCTAACATCGAGTTCGGAAAACAACCTTCAAACAGGACAAATGTCTACAATTGATACCGATCAAATTTTAATGGGTCCTTTTTTGCGAAGATATTTTGCAGCTAAAGACTGGCTTGCTTTTTACGGTCAGGCGGAGGTAAGCTATGGTTCAGAAAAACAATTTCAAGAAATCGATGCAAATATGAGCTCGACCGAAATGAATATAAGATCTGTAAACTTTATAGCTTCGTTAGGTCTTTCATTTTTTCCTACCAAGTGGATGAGTATTGATTTATCTGCAAATCCACTTTCTTTTTTTCATCAAAACAGTCAAACTATTTCAAAAGGACAGAATATCTCAGAAAATCCTGCTACCTATGAATTAACCTCTACAGGGTTAAATCTAAATTTTAATTCAAATTCATTTTTCCTTGGAGCTCATTTTTTTCTGAATAGGAAATAAACAAGCATCTTTAAGATAGTCACCATGATCGGTGGTTTTAGGGAAACATCAAAAAGCCTTCGAAATCTTATTTCGAAGGCTTTTTGATGTTTGTTTGTAATCACCTGAATGTGTACTTAAACCCTATTCCACCTCGTAAGTAGCTACCGTAATCATCGTAAAAGATTGGGGCAGCTTCGATCAGGATGCCGAAATTCTTGTTGTCGAAAGGCTTGATCAAGGCACCAAAAGGAATGGCGAAATACGTCTCATCGTAATACCTGTCCCTGCGGGGATGGTAATGATCAAAAAGGCCCAATCCCAATCCCACGTAAGCGTTGGCATTGCTTTTTTGTACAAAATTGTAGGCTCCTACTAGTTCAAGCCCAATTTCTTTTCCGAGACCGAGTCTTCCGTCAAAGAAAAATTCCTTGTCTGGATTAGTCCCTACGGTGATAAAATTGCGGGTGTTCTGCAAATTGACCCCGACACTGACCTGCGCGTGGGTCAGGTGAATGATTCCCAAGAAAAAGAGGGACGCGAAAAACAGTTTTTTCATGGTAAACAAAGTTGGTTTGAACACACCTTTTGGCAAAGTCCAAGCCAATTTGATTACCAGCCTCCCTCTTCGCGGTGGATTTTTCTTCCTTCTTGTGCAGAAAGAAATGCCGCTTCGATCAGTTTCAGCACTGTAATCGTCTGAGGCAAAGTCACCTGAAGTGGAGCGATTTGGTTGATGGCATCTGCCACATTTTGGTAGAAAATCCTATAATCTCCATTTTCTGTGGGGAGTAGCAGGATTTCATTTTCGAAGTATAATTTGCCCCAACGCTCCTCGGGATCTACTCCCCAATTTTCTCCTTCGGGCTTTTTTCCATCTTTGAAAGCCTGTTCCTGCACATCCAGATAGAACTTCTGGTAACTTCCTTTTTCTCCCAAAAGGAGAAATTTTGGTGTGGCCACATTGACCAAAACGCCAGCTGTCACTCTGGATTTGAAGCCTGGATAAAAAAGTAAAATATCAAAGTAATCATCCGAAACAGCGTTGGTTCGTTGTTTTTGAATATCTGCGAAAATGCTTTCCGGAGCTCCAAAGAGCAATACAATCTGATCGATCAAGTGGACGCCCAAGTCGTAAGTGATTCCATTTCCGGGAACCTCTTTTTCCCTCCAATTTTCTGAGACTTGCGGTCTGAAGCGATCAAAATGCGACTCCAGGTAGACCAGTCTTCCCAAGGTGTTTTCGGCCACCAATTTTTGTACTGTCCGAATGTCTCCATCGTATCGACGATTATGGAAAATGCTGCAAATCAAACCTTTTTCTGATGCTATTTTCTGAAGCTCTTCTGCTTCCCAAGAGTGAACGGTCACCGGCTTATCTACTACCACATGTTTTCCTGCCAAAAGGCACTGCTTGGCCATTGGAAAGTGATGTTCATTTGGGGTGGTGATGCAAATGAGGTCGGCGGCATCGGCTTGGAGGAGCTCTTCGAGGCTCTTGAAGGTGGTTACATGAGGGTATTTTTCTTCGCATCTTGTTCCGTTTCGCTCAACCACAGCGACAAAGTCCAAATCAGGACAGACCTCGATGAGAGGGGCATGCATTTTTTCTGCTACAGATCCATAGCCGATCAGGGCGGTTTTGATGGACTTCTTCATGGGGGTTAATTTACAGATTCATTTCGTGAACCTTATTGATAAGGTCCATGATCGAACTGACTTGGAGCTTTTGATTGATGTTTTTTCGGTGAGTTTCTATCGTCTGCACGCTAAGGGAAAGGGCATCAGCTATCTCCTTGTTTGGCATCCCTTCGCTGATTAATTTGAGGATCTGGGCTTCCCTTTTTGAAAGCCTATATTTTTCCCTAAATCCGTCAAAATAAGGCCCTTGATTGGATTGTAGGATGACACGTTCAAAGTTCTTGACATATCGTCCTTCATGTACCTCGGTTATGGTAAAAATCAATTCATCAGGATCTGCATCTTTCAGTAAGAATGCATCTGCCCCAAGTTTCATGGTCTCCTTGAAAATCTTTTCATCATCATACATCGAAAGTACGATCACTTTAATGTTTGAATGATACTTTTTGGCGTGTCTGAGTACTCCAAAGCCGTCAATGATTGGCATATTGAGGTCAGTCAGGATGACATCGACTTCAGATTTCTCCAGACTTTCCAAAAGTTCTTTGCCATTTGGAAAAACACCTTCTACTTGGAAACCAGGATGTTCCTCAATAAGACCCTCCAACCCTTTTACAAAAAGTTTGTGATCATCGGCCAGTGCTAATCGGATCATAATTTGTTAGAGTTGAAGGTATTTCTGTGAGTAAATCAGCACGATGAAAGTAGGGAGGGGAAACTAAAAAGACAAACTTAAAGTGATATGTGTCCCTTTTCCGGGTATAGATGACAGGATTATGGTGCCTCCTATGGTTTCCATTCTCTTTTTAAGATTAGCCATACCGCTTCCTTTTGATTGCAATGATGTATCAAATCCCCGACCATCGTCAATAATATTGATATATGAAGTCATATTGACTTTGGAAATCAGGATTTGAATTTGATTTGGGGAGGCATGCTTGATCGCATTGTTAAGACATTCCTGAATCACTCGAATCATGACTAATTTTTTGTCCTTTGAAAGTATATTTAAGGATTGATCGGAATCAAAGACCGTGGTGCAATAGCCAGTGGATTCGATTCGCTGGAGTTGCTGTTTGACGAAGTCATCTAAGTTGATTTCATCTACCCAATCCAAGTTGAGGGTTTTGGAGAGGGCGCGAACCTCTCTGATGATTTGATTGATGGATTCTTTGCCTTCGGATTGTTTTTCGAGCCTGTTGGAGTTTAGGTTGAGTTTAGCGAGTGAAAGTAGTTGACCGATGTTGTCATGAAGTTCTCGGCCGACATTTGCGAGTGTTTCCTGCTGGATTTCATTCTCGATATTCAGAATTGTTTTTTCATACTCTGCTTTCAATTTGTCGATTTTCTGACGGTTTTGGACTTGTCGTTGCCTGTGAATTACCACCATGGCTACTACAAAAACCGACATAAGGAAAGCAAAGAAAATTCCTCCGAAAAGGATTAATAAAAACTGGTTTTGCTGCTCAGACATGGACAATTTCTAGATGATACTTGTCTTTTATCACAAATGAAAAGATACTAAAGCAAAGTAGAAGGTTACAAAGGATTGCCATTGTTTTTGGGATTTCAGTGACCATCCAATATATATCCAAATGATTGGTATATAAGTAGGTAACTGAGATATAGATCATAAATGAAGATGAAAAATAGAATAGAATGGCAGTACAAGCCCAAAAGCTAAATTCCTGGAGAGGATTAATTTCAAGAAATTCGTCAAGGGTGATCAACTCAAAAAAATACAAGCCACAGCTGCAAAGGATCAAAACGGTATTGATAAAGGAAATATACTCACCACCGTCATTGAAATGTACAAAACCCAACAGGTGTAGCATGCCTGATAAAAGAAGGAAAAGTACCAAAAATGCCAAGACTACGTTTTTATGGTACTTTTCTTTCAGAAAGTTTCTGATCAGGAAAAAAAATAAAACAGCGGAAACATGGCCGTTAAAAAGATTATATACCCATGAATTGCTAATGCCTTGGGATCCAAAAAAACCAGCAAGGTTTTCATAAAAAGCGACCAAAACAATTATTGAGAGTGATAGATAAATTCTCGGATTTTTTTTTTGATCAGTGGACAAAAGAAAAAAACCCAGTATCCCAAGTATTGCTATCGCGAAAAGTAAAATGGGATAAGTTTCAAGTTTCCGAAAAAAAAGCTGCCATTTTGATTCCATCAGTTACTTTATTATTGACATTTTGGAGGACATAACTGGCCTCGGTCGTAATACTCACCGGTTGATTCGACTTCCTGATTTTTTGTGTCATTGTCGTATATCGGAGAATACACCAAGCCAAGTCTTCCGACATATAAATCTGCCTCTTTTCCATAGAATTCTTCGGCTACTTTTTGAGTGTACTCGATAAAGTGAAATTTAATTCCTGTCACTCCATCTTGACCGAGAGCTTCCATCAAATCTTCTTTGGTGTATGAGACCCAATTGGTTTGATTGCTGATTTCCTGTTTTTGGTCTTTGCCGGGTTTACCTTGTTTTACTTCCTGGTCATACTTCGCCTTCATTTGATCGAAGTTAGCTTTGCTGATTCTCATAGTTTGTTGATAAGCGTTTGTTTGTCGAGCAAAAGATACTGGATTTATAGAAATCAGGACAAAAAAAAGAGTGAGATTTCTCCCACTCTTCCTAACTGATCAGTTTAGAATATTACGCTCCTTTCTTGACTTCTTTTTGAGCAGCTTCTTCGTTTTCCAACTCTTTTTTCATCAAATCTACTACCACAGGAGTAGCGATGTAAATCGAAGAGAAAGTACCCACGGTAATACCTACAAACAATGCAAAAGAGAAGCCTCTCAATACTTCACCACCAAAGAAAAGTAATACGATCACCACGATCAGGGTGGTAAATGAGGTGATTAAGGTACGACCCAAAGTCTGATTGATAGAGTCGTTGAATACCTTGGTCAGTTTGCCTGTCCCGCGGTTTTCCAGGTTTTCACGGATTCGGTCAAATACAATCACGGTATCGTTGATCGAATAACCAATCACGGTCAAGATCGCAGCAACAAACACCTGATCGATCTCAAATGTAGCTCCGAAGGCACTTGCAATAGCAAATGCTGCAACTACAAACAAGGCATCGTGAACCAAAGCAATGATAGAACCCAAAGAGAACTGCCACTTGCGGAATCTCAACAAGATGTAAAGGAAGATCGCAATCAAAGCAGCAATCATTGCCTCAGCTGAAGAAGCTTTGATGTCATCTGCTACTGTTGCTCCCACTTTAGATGAACCTGTAATGGAGAATTGTTTGTCGCCAATTTGCTCGGCATTTTCCACGTAGGTAAATCCGGTTACAGTGGCAATTCCTTCTTTTACTTTGCTTTCTACTTCTTTGTTGGAAGCATCGTCATCTTCATTGATGAGGTAAGAAGTAGTTACTTTAAGGGTATTGCTTGCGCCATACGTCTTTACTTCTACAGACCCGTCAAATTCCCCATCCAAACCTACTTTCAAGTCAGAAGGAACCACCGGCTCATTGAATGCGACCACATAGGAACGACCACCTGTGAAGTCAACTCCAAACTTCAATCCATTGATTGCAGCAATAGCTAAACCAATTACAATGATGCTTGAAGAAATGGTGTAAGCTAACTTTCTTTTGCTCAAAAAGTCGATGTTCAAGCTGGAAAGGGCATTTTTTGCAAATGGTGCAGAGAAATTGATGGTGCTCTTATCTCCTTTTTTGGTCATCCAAGACACGATCACTCGAGTAATGAATACTGATGAGAAGAACGAACAAGCAATACCGATCATCAATACGATGGCAAAGCCTTTGACAGGACCCTGACCCAATGCATAAAGAATCGCACCTGTTAAGAAAGTGGTAACGTTACCATCCAAAATAGCAGAGAATGCCTTGCTGTAACCTGCCTCAATAGAAGCCATCAAGCCTACGCCATTTCGAAGTTCTTCTTTGATACGCTCAAAGATCAATACGTTGGCGTCAATGGACATACCAATCGTCAATACGATACCGGCGATACCAGGCAAGGTCAAGGCAGTACCAAGCTGTGCAAGGATACCTAGGATAAAGAAAATGTTAAAAACAAGGGCTGCAATAGCAACCAAACCGCCTTTGCTGTAATAGGCTGCCATAAACAAGACCACCAACACCAAACCAGCAATCATCGAGATGATACCTTGGCTTTGTGCTTCTTTACCCAAAGTTGGGCCGATGATGCTTTCCTCTACAATCTGAGTAGGTGCAGGAAGAGAACCTGACTTTAGGATATTTGCCAAGTCTTGCGCTTCCAAAAGGGTAAAGTTTCCGGAAATTTCAGACTGACCGTTAGGGATTTCACCGTTTACCATCGGTGCAGTGTACACATAGTCGTCAAGAACTACGGCGATTCTTCTGCCTACATTTTCAGAGGTTAGTTTTCTCCACTTTCTGGCACCTTCTGCATTCATCTGCATGGATACTGCAGGACGGGAAGTCTGATCAAGTGTCTGACGAGCATCCGTTACCACATCACCCTCCAGAGGTGCCTGCTCAGAACCCTTGTTAAGTTTGATGGCATATAGTTCCAATACTTCAGTTCCATCTTCAGCCGTGGTAGGCTTCACTCCCCAAAGGAGCTTTAGATCTCTTGGAAGGAAAGACTTGTAGCGTTCATTTTTCAAGATTCTGTTGATGATCACGGTATCTCTCACATCGTATACCAAGCCATAATTGGCCTTCATCAAAGTGATCAAAGGAGAAACAGTTCCTGCTGCATTGGCTGGATCTATTTGCTCCAATTGTTTTTCAAGTGCATTTCTGAGTGAATCTTCCGGAGAAACGACCGCTGCAGAATCACTTGCTGTACTGTCAGTCGCGGTGCTGTCAGAAGAAACAGTCGTGGTAGATTTAGATGCTTTTTGATCAGCAACCCAAGTGGTATTGATGGTTTCGATGGCACCTCCGTACTCATTGAGCTCAAGGACCTCCCAAAACTGAAGCTTGGCTACCCCTTGCAAGAGGTTACGTACACGCTCCTGATTGTCAGCACCCGGAAGTTCGATCTGAATCCTACCTGAACCGGCGATTCTCTGAATATTTGGCTGAGAAGTACCGAATCGGTCAATACGCGTTCTAAGGATATTGAACGAGCGATCAATTGCATTTTCTACTTCAGTGTCGATGATGGCCAGAATGTCTGAATCAGAAGATTCAAGGGAAATTCTTCCTCTGTTAGCTGCTGTTGCGAAAATGCTGCTTAGGGATTTACCTGGATTATTTCGCTGCCAAGAAGCATAAAATAGGTCCACGAATTTTGCATTGGAAGTTTTGGCTTCCTCTCTTGCTTCATCTACAGATTTGTTGAAAGCCTCGTCTTTCGGATTGCCTGCGATTCCTTTTACGATTTCTACCGGAGAAACCTCAAGAGTCACATGCATACCTCCTTGAAGGTCAAGACCAAGACCCAATTCAGTTTCTTTGATCTCCTGATAGGTAAAATCTGCACCTAGGAAATTGTAAACGGGCTGTCTCCAGACTGAGTCTAGGTAAGCTCTTCTTTTGGCAAAATCTACATTGCCGGTTGCGTCAGTAGCATACTCTGTTGCTTTTTGCTGAACGCCATTGGATACGAGTGTGAATGACAGGTAATACAGGCAAAGAGCCGTGATAATCACCGTCAAAAACACAATGACACCTTTGTTTTGCATAAGGATAACTAGTTAATTGATTGATAAATACAAGATGATGGTTGGCTCAGGAAAGAACCAAACGGGGAAATAAACGCGAGAAGGAGAAGGGATCAGGGTCCTTTGGTGGAAATGATCCGCTCAAAAAGAATCTCAATCAGCTGATTGGGAAAAAAAGCAGATACCGCCTGATGGGTCGGGATTTTGAATTCGAAGCTGAAAATCTGGTAGATCAAGTACAGCACTGTGTCAGCTACGTTCAGTACAAATGGTACTACCGCGTCTACAGCAACATTCAAAAAAGTCTGATCTGGATTTTCAGAAGACTGCTCTGATTTGACAGCTTCTTTATGCTGAGGAATGTACTCTATGCTTGAAACAAACAGGCAAAACAACAATGCCATCAGCACAGAGAAGCGCTGTCTGAATGTGTTGCCATAGATTGTCCTGTTTTTCATGAGCGGCAAATATAGACAATATTTGAAATTCAAGCCTTTCGCTCTTGATTTTTTGCTATCGGCCTGACTTGGCTCGCAGGTACGTGCGGATCACATCCAAGGCACGGTCAAAGCTCTGATTGTTGGTAACGATGAGATCTGATTCGCTTTTGAATGGCTCGATGTACTTTTCGTAAGTAGGCATCACGTGCATCTCATAGCGGTAGAGGACGTCGTCTAGATCATAGCCTCTTTCGACTTTATCACGTATGATTCTTCGCTTCAGTTTGATGTGATCTTTGGCATCGATAAAAATTTTCAGATCCAAGAGATCAGCCAGTTCTGGATAATACAATACAAAAATACCTTCTACCACCACCACAGGGGCTGGAGCAAAGGTGAGCATTTTGGGTTTCTTTGAAGCATTGTTGAAAGTATATTCTTCCCGAAAGACGGTTTCTCCTTCTTGAATTTTGCGAATATCTGTGGCGTATTGCTCAAAATCGATGCTGAAAGGCGTATCAAAGTTGTGTATGCCCTGGGAATCGATGGGCTGTTGATGCCTTGGCTTGTAATAATTGTCCTGAGAGATCAGGCAAACCTCCCCGGGATCAAAAGTGCTGAGCAAACGCTCTAAAAACAAGGTTTTTCCGGAGGCCGAACCTCCTGTGATCCCGACGATGAAAGGCTTCTTCATGAGCGTCAAAGTTAACTTATTTTTAGCTTGATCTCAGAATTTTCTATGGTTGAGAAATTCGATCAATACTTTTACTGCTTTTCCCCTGTGAGAAATATTATTTTTCTCCTCCAGAGATAGCTCCGCAAAGGTCCTGTCAAAACCAGTCGGCTTGAATACAGGATCATAGCCAAATCCTTTTTCTCCCACTCGCTCCTGTAGAATTTCACCTTCGGCAACCCCATCAAACTGGTATTCTTTTCCTTGTAAAATCAAGGCAATCACGGTTCTAAATCTCGCTTTTCGATTGGTTTTTCCTGCCATTTTCTCCAAAAGCAAGTCGATGTTTCGTTCGTCACTTCTTGGCTCCCCAGCAAATCGCCCCGAATACACACCTGGAGCTCCGTTCAATGCCTCTACTTCCAGCCCCGTATCATCAGCAAAGCAATCCACTCCAAAATTCGCTTTCACATAGCGGGCTTTTTGAAAGGCATTATGATCGAGTGTGTCGCCCGTTTCAGGTAATTCTTCGAAGCAGCCAATTTCTTGAAGTGATACGAGTTCAAACTCAGGCCCAAGGGCGGCTTTGACCTCTTCGATTTTTTTCTTGTTGTTGGTAGCGAAGCAGATTTTCATGGAAATTCAGTTTGGGCAAAAATGACTAGGGAATCGGCGCTTTCCAAACCTTTTTGAAAGGACCAGTAACTGGCTGTGATTTTTCCCCCTAAATTTCCTCCATGAAAAAGATCACAGTCTATTGCGGTTCCAAAAAAGGAAACTCATCGGTTTATGAAGCTGCTTCTCGGGCTTTGGCCCAAGAGATGATCAAGAGAGACCTATCTTTAGTATATGGAGCAGGAAGAGTGGGCCTTATGGGAGTCATTGCTGATGAAATGCTCTCAGGTGGCAAAGAAGTATTGGGAATCATCCCGCAAAAACTCGTGGATCGGGAGGTAGCTCACAAAGGATGCACCGAGCTGATCATCGTGGAGACCATGCGTGACCGCAAGTGGCTGATGGCTGAGCGGGGTGATGGATTTATCGCCATGCCGGGAGGAATCGGGACATTGGAAGAGCTTTTTGAAATCATGACGCTCAATCAGCTTCATTACATCCAGAAGCCACTTGCCCTTTACAATGTGAACGGGTACTATGACAAGCTGATTGACTTTCTCAATCATGCCATGGGTGAAGGATTCCTCTATCCTGAGCAGGAAGACATGCTGATTATCTCTGATGATCCCTCGGATCTACTGGATCAAATGGCCGCTTACCAAGCAAGAAGACCGGCGGATTGGTAAAAATTAAAAAAAAAAGGAAGGTTCATCACCTTCCTTTTTTGTTGGATTATGAATTGGTGACTTCTTGACCTTCTTTCGGGAAAAATCTACCAATAATCATAGGAGTCACAATGCAGACGATGCCGATGATGGTTTTCATCCATCCAAAATCAGGGATAAAATTCATCAGAATCACATAAATCCCGCAAATCAAGAAAATGGCCTTTAATAGGGTCTTTTCATAAGCCCAAGCAAAAGTCAAATAGGACACTCCAATCAGACTAAACATAGCGGTATTTAGGAATTGATGGGTATCATCACTGAAATCCAAGAACCGACCAAACACTTTACCAATCAGGACTATTCCTATGAGGATGGTATAAATCAATGTTGATTTCTCTCTAAAAACCTTCATCTCGATCTTAAACCAATTAAAGACCTTTTCTTTTTGGAGTTAAGGATCTACTCTCTGACCCAATTGACTTTTTCAGCAATCGGCTCGCGCTTTCCGGAAGGCCAGTTGTCCGTAGCCGGTTTAGCCACGTAGAAAAAGCCCATCAGCATATCCTCGCCTTCGAGTCCGAAATCTTCCCTAGCTTCTGCCCAGAAAGTCGGTCCACCAGTACCCCAATAGCAAGCCAATCCATGTGCACAAGCTGTCAAGTACATATTTTGCACAGCCATGGCGACAGCGGAAATCTCTTCCATTACCGGGATGCCCGAACCTTCAGTTCGCTTCATCAAGATGGCGATCACATGGGAAGCTTTGGTTGGGTTTTCTTTGAATTTTTGATAGGTAGCTTCGATGAATGGAGTGCCATTTTTCTCCGCGCGCATTTTGTACATCTCAGCTTGGTAGTCGCCAAATTTCTTCAGGCCTTCTCCGGTGTAGACAATAAATCTCCAGGGTTGGGTGAGTTTATGAGTCGGTGCCCAGTTGGCGTTTTCAAGCATCTCTTCGATGATAGCGTCGTCAATTGGATCGTTTTCTTTGAACTGAGCGACAAACATGGATCGACGTCCACGGATGATTTTGGTTACTTCTTCGATATTGAAATTTGGCATTTCTATGAGGATTAGTTGAATTTAGATCGTCAGAAAAGTAATCGATATTAGTCTAGAAAAGGTTCCTAGTCTGTTGAATTACCCGTTTATCCGTAGCATTCGATGACAAAGGCAAGTGGAATAACACATTCTTCGGTCCAACCTAATTCGGGATTTCGATAATAAACATATACCGTTTCAGATGTTGGTTTGCGAATAAGAACAAAGGCGTAATTCGAGTAAATGATGGGTTCTGCCATGTAAACCGTTGAATCATCCTCTCTCTTTTTTTTCAGCCTTGTATAAAGGCTAAATCGTTTTTTATCCAAAGATTTGACTGTTAACTCGGAACCTAATTCTCTAAGCTGGTCAAGGATCTCCGGTAATTCTTCGTTTTTGAATTTGTATACGAACAAATATTCTTCTGATCTGTAATCAAGTACCCGGTCGATCCATGATGGATCACCCACAGTTTTGTTGTAAAGTTTTAGGTGGTTGTTTTTGTGGCGATGGTATGTTAACTCAATCAAGTTGTATTGCTCGTCGCTCAATTCTCCAATTTTTGGATGATTTTGGGCTGGAGCCGAGTTGGGAAACCAGCCCCAAAAAAAGAGGAGCGCGACTTGGAAACTGTATGTTATTTTTAATTTCATTCTTTTTCATTTTCTCAACATCCCCTCCAAAAACTTCCTTACATCCTTAGCCAAAGCATCAAAATCTTCCTGTCGGTTATACATCATGTGGCCAGCTTGGTAGTAGGTCATTTCGATCCGATCCTGAGGGAAATTATGACGGGCAAACGTGTATTCTGCATCAAAAAACGGGGTAATCAAGTCATAGTACCCATTGGCTACCATCACTTTCATTCGCGTATTTCTATGCATGGCTTCACTCAGAGCACGAGCTGTACTCACATAGGTTGGCTCCCAATAGGCACCATCGGGTACAGGTTTCCAGTTCCAACTTCCGCCCATTCCTTCGGCAGAAGTGTAGTAGGGTCTATCCAAGGTTACCTTTAAATCCCGCATCAGGTAGTCATTAAACACCGCCGTGTAAGCCGCGCCAGTCATGTAGCTCGCTGGGTCGCCTAACACAGGGCCTTCGGCGGCTTTATCTGTTTCAGTAGCTAAGTACCTTCCGTCTAGAGTCCCGATTGCCTTTCCCTCTTCACGAAGTAGCTCTTTTTTGAATCGGTGCATCAGCACCTGATTGTCCGAGCGGAGAATGTAGCCTTTGTCCAAACCTGTGAAATAGGCTAGTTTTTCAGCAATAGCTTCTTTTTGTGCTGGGGTTTGTTTTTCTCCAAGAAAAAGGGAAGTCAAATAATCCCCGTAAGAAAAATCTCTTGCCTCTTGTGCAAAAGCTTCGATGGTCTTTCCTTTTCCGGCCTTGCCATGATACCAAGCGGTAACGGCTTGAGAAGGAAGATAGGTGAAAAAGGAGGTGAGGTTGTCCGCCCAACTTGAAGAACCTGCATAGTCCAAGGCCTGAGAAATCAGAATAATCCCATTCAAAGCCATGGTTTGGCCGCCTTCTTCGAGAACCTCCGCCACCTTAGCGGCACGGGTGGTGCCAAAGCTTTCTCCCGCCATAAACTTTGGCGCTTGCCATCTGCCATGCTGTGTCACCCAAGTCCGCATAAACTGCGCAACTGAAGCCGCATCTTCATTCAATCCCCAAAAATCAGAGTTCTTGCCTACACCTTCCACCTGACTAAATCCAGTCCCTATCGGATCGATGAAAACAAGGTCTGTAATGTCCAACAAGGCTTGGGTATTTTCCACAAACCGATAAGGAGCGGCACCATCATCGACTTTGGCTTCAGAGTCAGTTTTCACCACTTTGGGACCAAAAAAACCCATGTGCAACCAGACGGATGCCGAACCCGGGCCCCCGTTGAAGATGAAGAGTACCGGTCTTTTGGAAGTATCAATTCCTTCTCGTATGTAAGAGGTGGACCAAAGTGCCCCGGTCACCTCTCCTTTTGAGTTTTTCAAAAAAGTCTCTCCTACTACCGCCTTGTAAGTAATCTTTTGGCCATTGAACGTCCCTGAATGAGTGGATTCAAACTTCTTCGGATCCCGGGGAACCCATTTGGACTCGGTATTTTCTTCTTGGGAAAAGGCGGAAAGAAAAATAAAAAACGCAAAGATAACTAGTGGTAAATGCTTCATGGTTTTCAGAAATACACTTGAAATATAGTGGAAATACACTTTGTGAAATACCTCTAGAAATACACTTCGTGACATACCATGGAAATAGATCCTGATAAATCAGGATGAAATACCTCAGATAAAGGAATGGATAGGCCCTATTTCACTGAGCGTAGCGGAGTTTATTTCAACTGTATTTCGCGAAGCGTATTTCAACTTTGTGTATTTCGCGTAGCTTATTTCACTAGGAGTTCTTATTAATAATTCAATCCTAATTTGATTCCCCCATACCAGTTTCTCGTCGGTGCCGGCTGATAGAATCTTCCCGCAAAGGCGTTCAGATCATTGCCTAAAGAATAGCTTTCATCCAACAGGTTGTCCACGCCGACAAAAAGCTCCAAGTCGAAATTTCCCAGGCTTTTTACCCAACCGGCTCTGACATTGACCAAGTCATAGGAATCCTGAAAAACCGTATTGGCATCATTAAGCGGGATTTTGTCGGTAAACTGATGGGTAAAGTTCAGGTAGATTCCAGGCCTGGTTCGGATATCCAATCGACTGACCACATTATGTGGAGGCACTCCTGTCAAGTCATTCCCGGAGAAATCATTGGTTTGCTTGCGGTAATCTACAAACTTGAAAAACTGCCCAGTATAGGCTGTGCCGATTAGGAAGTCTTTGATGAACCCATCCTCATTTCTCAAGATCGCATAATCCAAAGAAGCTTCGATACCTTTTTGATCAGTCGAGCCCGCATTTCTAAACAGCACCACACCATTGGCATTGGTGAAGGTGGTGATCGTTTCGTCTAGCTTGAGGTAGTAGGCGATGACTTCGAGGTTGAATTTCTCCTTTCCAAGTCTGTAGCCTATTTCATAGTTCACGCCTTTTTCTGCTTCCAGATCTAGATTCAAGCTTCCCTCGTTGGTGCGCACCTCATCGATGGTCGGAGGAGAAAAGCCACTACTGATCGAGCCATAGACCGAGCTAAATGGATTCAGGCGATAATTCATGGCGACTCTAGGCACCACAATCGGATCAAAGGTTCGGGTTTGAAGACCTATTTTTCCTCCAGAAGCATCGATCTGTCGGTCGATTTCGTAGCCGGAGAAGTTTTCACTCAGACCCAAAGTAAACAGCAGCTTTTCACTCAGATTCAATTCTGCTTGTTGGAAAAAGAATCCCTGATAGGTTCGAAGCTTGTCCGCAAAGCGAACGGTATCTGCTTTACCAGCACGGTTTCCGAAGTTTTGTGCATTGGTGATGGCATTTTGAAACTCGGCTCCAGCAATCAGGCGAAGGGCTTTTCCACCCAATTTGGACTCATGGGTAAATTTCGTCCGTGCCCCGTAGCCGAAGCCCAATTCCTTCTTGTAATCCAGGATGAAGGGATTTTCGAAGTTGTTGGTGTTGAGGTAGATCGTTGTGTTGTTACTGGTTTTCTCCGAGAAGCGATACAAATGCCCCAAGGAAAGCAAAATCGCCTGTTGAGAAATCGAACTGTTTTGGTTGACCGAACCCGGTCTTGCTTGCTTTGGATTCGCTGTCACTTGGGCTTCATTGAGCGCTCCCGGAATCTGGTAATCCAAATCGGAAATCAACAATTGCGTGCGTATTTCCTGTTTTTCAGATACCGGAAAAAATCCTCCCAACTGGAATACTTTTCGATCTACAGCTGAATGCTCGCGGTAGCCATCAGACTTTTGACTGACGAAAGAAGCTTCAATTCCCCCATTTCCCACTTGCTGGGAAAGTCCCAATCGGAATCTGGAAAGCCCAAAATCTCCCGCTAAATAGTCGGTGGAAATACGGTTTCCACTCAAACTAGGCTGGCTGTATAGCGAAATGGCTCCTCCATTTCCTGCACCGTAAATGCTTCCGGAAGGCCCTTTGACCACTTCGGAAGTGCGGATATTGGATAAGTCAAGGAGATTCAAGGCCGTGGTACCGTCTGGAGACGTAAATGGCACATCATTCCAATACACCTTCACATTTCGCACTCCAAAAGGTGATCGAAGCGAACTTCCCCGGATGGATACCCGATAGCTGGCTGGTGCCCGTTCTTCGATGCGAACCCCCGCTTTTTGATTGAAGGCATTGACGGGGGAAGTCTCATTGAACCGGCTAAAGTCACGCTCAGACACCGTAACCACGGCTGCCGATTGCTCCAAAAGTGGTCGTTCAGACTCAAAAGCAGTCACTGTCACAGCACCAAGATTGAGAACGGTAGGAATCAATTGAATCTCAAATTCACCGCTTGAAAATTTTTTTTCCAAAGTCTCATAGCCTTCGAGGGCCAAGGAGATTTTTAAGTTTTCTCCGGGAAATGCTACGATTCCCGAGGCGTTGGTTCGCTGGATAGTTTTGTCTGCCCTTACTCGGACATTTTCTAGGGGTAGACCTGTGATTTGATCGGTGACTTTGAGCTGGATTTGAGCGAAAAGCTCAAGAGAAAAAAGCAGAAAGAAGAGCGTAAATACGTGTTTCATGGTTTGAAATTACGAGGGGATCCACTTTGTCAAAGCATTATTTTGATTAATGGTTTTAGACTTTGGGATGCTTTTCAAAATACTTCCTTGGGCGATGGTTTGATTTATTGAAAAGGCAAAAGTATTCGCTAATTGTCATGTATGCGATCAGTTTCCAATTAGGGCTTTGTTTTTTTATTATTTTTAAAAACTTGTATCTCTTTCTTAAAAAAATTTTAAAGTCAGTTTTCAGTTTCTTCCGATGAAAAAAACTCTTTTCCCCCTACTCCTTCTCACACTCAGTTTCTGTCAGGAAAAAGCAGCTCCTCCAGAGCCTATTTTACCTATTCCCTCTGAGCGGCAAATCGCCTGGCAAGAGCTCCAGTATTATGGCTTTGTCCATTTCAATATGAATACGTTCTCCGATCGGGAATGGGGATTTGGGGATGAAAAGCCGGAGCAGTTTAACCCTACCGCTTTGGATGCCAGACAGTGGGCACGAATCGCCAAAGAAGCAGGTATGAAAGGGCTGATCATCACAGCCAAGCACCACGATGGATTTGTCCTTTGGCCCTCCAAATACACCGAGCACTCGGTGAAAAACAGCCCTTGGCGTGACGGAAAGGGAGATTTGATCCAAGAATTTGTCGATGCCTGTCGGGAATACGGACTGAAAGTCGGGATTTACTATTCCCCTTGGGACCGCAATCATCCCGACTATGGCAAGCCCGAATACATCACCTACATGCGCAATCAGCTGACCGAGTTGCTGACCAATTATGGGGAAATCTATGAGGTATGGTTTGACGGGGCCAATGGCGGAACCGGCTGGTACGGGGGTGCGAATGAAGAGCGAAAAGTAGACAAATTCAGCTATTACGACTGGCCAACGACCCATGAACTAGTGCGCAAGCTTCAGCCCGGCGCCATGATGTTTAGCGATGCCGGACCGGACGTCCGTTGGGTGGGTAACGAGGACGGATTTGCCTATGAGACCACTTGGTCCAATCTGATGCGGGATTCGGTCTATGCCGGAATGCCGGATTTTGACAAATGGGCAACAGGTCAGGAAAACGGTACCCACTGGGTGCCGGCTGAGTCCGATGTGAGCATTCGTCCGGGATGGTACTACCACACCTACGAGGATCACAAGGTGAAAACACTGCCCGATCTGATGGAGATCTACTACAACAGTATCGGAAGAAATAGCTCCCTGCTGATCAATTTCCCAGTGGACACTCGCGGTTTGATCCATGAAAAAGACGAAGAAGCCATTTTGAAAATGGCTGCCAAAGTCAAAGAAGACTTTGCGATCAATCTGGCTAAGGAAGCTTCGGTTGAAGCAAGTACTGACCGAGGGAAAGGCTACAAAGCCGAGAATCTCAATGACGGAGATTTCAACACCTATTGGACCACACCCGATGGACAAATGCAGGCTTCTGTGGAGGTCGATTTTGGAAAATCAGTTTCCTTCAACCGACTATTAATCCAAGAATTTGTCAATCTGGGTCAACGCGTGAAAGCTTTTTCCTTGGAAAAAGAAGTGAATGGCAACTGGGAAAAAATCGCAGAAGGTACCACGATCGGATACAAGCGGATTTTGAGATTTCCAGATACCGAAGCTCAAAAAATCCGGATTAATTTCTTGGATGGAAAAGGAATTCCGGTGATCTCCGAGATCGGAGTTTTCTCAGCGCCTGCCTTGCTATATCCTCCGAAAATCACCCGTACTCCAGCTGGAAAAGTAACGATTGAAGCCGCGGAGTCTGAACTGGAAATCTTCTTCACGACCGATGGTTCAGCGCCAAAGGTTGGCCAAAATGCCTATTCTGGAGAGTTTGATGTCCTTGAACCCACCACGGTTCAAGCGATAGTGGTAGATTCTAAAACCGGAAAAACCTCCGATCCTGCCCGAGTGGATTTTGACTTGGCAAAAGGAAGCTGGAAAGTGATTTCGCCTGACACCCTAGCCACTCGCGCCATTGACGAACAACCAAATTCCTATTGGACTTCTAAGACGAATGACCTGACCATCGATCTGGGTCAAGAAGTGGACTTGAAAGGATTTACCTATCTGCCCATGCAAGCTCGATATCCAAGTGGCTACATCGCAGAATACGCTTTGGAAGTCAGCAGTGATGGAAAAGGCTGGAAGCGAGTGACTCAAGGGGAATTTTCTAATATCCAAAACAGCCCGATTGAGCAAATCATAAAAATGGATGCTGTGAAAGCCCGATTCGTGAGATTGAAGTCTCTCAGAACGACAGATGGCAACGCTGCTACGTTTGGGGAATTTGGGGTGATTTTTAGATAAAGAATAAGAGTGAATTAAGAATAAATTCTAGTCAAAGGGTTGATTAATAATTAATTCAATCCTAATATTGTGCTATAGTGCTTACGGCGAAGTATTCTCATATTCAAATAGCGGGAATGCCGACCCGTGAGCTTTTTTTTTACACTATGAAAAAAAAGACCGCAATTTTAGTCGATGGAGGACTTTTCTTAAAACGGTATAGGTCCATCAACAAATTAAAACACCTAGATCCTGAAAAAACCGCAAAAGACTTGTGGGAAATGTGCTTAAAGCATTTGTCACAAGCTAAAGCTGAAAATTTTGATCTATACAGAATCTTTTATTACGATTGCCTTCCTTACTCCAAAAAACATCATAATCCCGTTACTGGAAAGGCGATTGATTTTTCAAGAACACCCCAATATCAGTTTCAGGTTGCCTTTTTCGAAGAGTTAAAAAAGAAAAGGAAAGTTGCTTTACGATTAGGTATACTAGAGGATAAAAACCGTTGGATTATCAAACCAGGGATTACAAAGGATCTTTTATCTAAAAAATTAAAGATTGAGGAATTAACTGAAGATGATGTGCAATTTGATTTTACTCAAAAAATGGTGGACATCAAAATTGGGCTCGACATTGCCTCAATGACTCTTAAGCGTCAAGTTGATCAAATTATTTTGATCTCGGGAGACAGTGATTTTGTTCCTGCTGCGAAACTAGCAAGAAGGGAAGGGATTGATTTTTTGCTTGATCCAATGTGGAACCCTATCAAACCTCATCTTTTTGAACATATAGATGGCCTAGTTTCTAAAATAAAAAGACCTGAATCATAAGTTGATCTAATATTCTTATTGTCATTTTTTGTTTACAGTCATCCATTTTTAATGTATCAAATTGTGAAAAAATCCCTACTTTCTAGCCACAATTGCCTTAACCCAATCTATTGCCTACATCTTTATGAACAGACGACATGCTTTGCGGCATATTGCGCTGATATCCGGAGGACTTGCCCTGATTCCTTCCTGTGACTTCAGCAAAGACGACATTCTAGCCGCCTACAAAAATCTGAAAGTCACCACTTCCCAAAAAGCACTTCTTGCAGCTATTTCCGACACCATCATTCCTGCCGGAGAAATCAAAGGTGCACTTGACCTCGAGGTGCCTGACTTTATCCTCGTTATGGTCAATGACTGCTTTACCAAGGAAAATCAGGAAAAATTCACAGCCGGTTTGACGGCTTTCCCTGGTTATGCCGAAAAGACTGCAGGAAAGAAATTCGATGCGCTTTCTACCAAAGAAAAAGAAGAATTGATCCTCAATGGCACCAAGCTAGAAGGCGATGATACACCCGAGGGAAAAGAGCGGGGAAATCTTTCCTACTTCCTCAATTCGACCAAGCGATTTACCATTCAAGGATACATGGCTTCCGAGTACATCCAAACTGAAATCATTCCTTACTCACTTATTCCCGGCGAATACAACGGCGCCGTGCTAATCTCTGACCTTCAAAAACCTCGCATCAATGGCTAATCTGAATATCCGTAGCAAACAGGAGCGAACTTATCAAGCCATCGTCATCGGTTCGGGCATCAGTGGTGCTTGGGCTGCCAAAGAGCTGTGCGACCTGGGAGTAAAAACCCTCATGCTGGAGCGTGGTCGCAATGTGGAGCATATAAAAGATTACCCGACGACAAACATGCTTCCTTATGAATTTCCACATCGGAATCAGATCCCACAGGAAATTCAGGAGGCTAACCCGGTGATCAGCCGATGCTATGCTTTCCGGGAGGATGCCATGCATTTTTTTGTAAAAGACACGGATCATCCTTACGTGCAGGAGAAGCCTTTTGATTGGATTCGGGGCTATCAGGTAGGTGGAAAGTCTCTCCTTTGGGCCAGACAGGTGCAGCGCTGGTCTGACTTTGACTTTGATGGGCCTGCACGGGATGGTTTTGCAGTGGATTGGCCGATCCGATACAAAGACATCGAGAAGTGGTACAGCCACGTTGAGAAATTTGCAGGGGTTTCAGGCTTCAAAGACGGTATCGCACAACTTCCTGACGGGGAGTTTTTACCGGGCTATGAGTTGAACGTGGTGGAGAAATACTTTGCTGAGCAACTCAAAAAGCACTATGGCAATGACCGACACATGATCTCAGCCCGATGTGCACATATTCATGGAAATGCAGAATACTACGCGCAGCAAGGTCGGGCTATGTGCCAAAACCGTAACCTTTGCCAGCGTGGTTGTCCATTCGGAGGCTATTTCAGCTCCAATTCATCGACTATTCCTTGGGCGTTGAAAACGGGCAACTTGACCCTTCGACCTGATGCGGTGGTTCACTCCATTATTTATGATGAGGAAAAAGGAAAAGCTACTGGAGTTCGCATTATCGATCGCCTGACCAAAGAAACGGAAGAGTTTTATGCCGACGTCATCTTTGTGAATGCTGCTGCACTGAATACCAATGCGATTTTGCTTAATTCTACTTCCAACCGATTCCCGAATGGACTCGGAAATGACAACGGCCTACTCGGTAAGTACGTGGCCTTCCATAATTACCGTGCTCGAGTTTCTGGAGAATACGAGGGACATTCCGAGTTTACAACCTCAGGCGGCAGACCGACTAGCGGCTATTTCCCAAGATTCAGAAACGTGTACAAGCAAGAAACGGACTTCCTCCGAGGCTATGCGGCAGGATTTTCTGCCAGCCGTGGCTCAGGCCCGGACACCAGCGGCATCGGCATGGATTTGAAAAATAGTCTCCTTAACCCAGATAAGTACGGTCCGTGGAGAGTGGGTTCGCACATGATGGGCGAGACTATTCCTAAGGAGACCAACTTTGTCGCCCTCGATCCCAATCAGAAAGATGAGTGGGGCATGCCGCAACTTCGCATCAGCGTGGATTACGACGACAATGATGAGAAAATGGTCAAGGACTACATCGAGCAAATGACGGAAATGTTTACCAAGGCTGGTTTTACCAATATCCAATCTGCCGATAGCAAGCAGGCACCGGGCTTGGACATTCATGAAATGGGTGGGGTACGAATGGGTAAGGACCCAAAGACTTCCCTACTCAATGGCAACCATCAGCTCCATGCTGTGCCAAATGTCTATGTAACCGATGGAGCTTCGATGACCTCTACTTCTACTCAAAATCCATCTCTTACCTATATGGCTTTTGCGGCAAGAGCAGCACATCATGCAGTGGCGGAAAGCAAGAAATAAAGTCTGATATCTAAATTCTGAAAACTGAAAATGGGCCCAAGTCGAAAGATTTGGGCTTTTTTGTTTCTTAAATTTTTATTTTTCCTTTTTTTGGCCTAAATAACTTGTAATAGAAACCGACTTTGAAAGATGACAAGACTAGTAATCCTTATTATGTTTTTTTCAGCTACTGTCTATAGCTCATTTTCCCAAAATTTCACCTACTCTAAAGACTATCCCAAGCTATTCTTAGAATCGGAATCAAATGAAAGTTCTTATTTCTATCCATCCTTAAAAACCAGATTTTTGAAAGAAGGTGAAAATTTTTCAAAAGAAGAGATGTTGGCTTTGCTAGTTGGACAAACAGCTCAAAAAAGCTACAATGCCTATGGTATGGTGGGGTTAGAAAAGTCCTTTTTGATGGCAGAACAATTCCCTGCTGATACCATCCTAAAATATGGAGAAAAGGTCCTTGAACTTAATCCTGTAAGTCTTTCTTTAAATTTTGGTCTTTGGAAAACCTATCAAAAAATTCAAGATCTAACCAAAGCCAATAATTTCCAAAAGCGTTTTGAATTACTCTGTGAAACGATCCTTTACACGGGCGACGGGACGAAAAACAGTCCTTATTTTGTAATTTCTCCAATAGATGGGATGGTAATAATTACCAAATACAAGGAAAATGAAGTAACCACATTGGGTTCAGGAGATAATGAAGAAGGATATTTTTTGGATATTCTTGGTTTTAAAAGTGAAGTACAGGAGGGGACATTTCATTTTGTAATCGATCACGGAATGGGTGGTTTGAGTAAAATGTTGATGGAAATACGGCAGAAAAGATGAAGTTTTTCATACTCATTTTCGTGTGCTTTTTCTTTTCTGTGGGTTTAACCATAGCCCAAAACCAATACTCAAGAGATTTTGAATTGCTTAATTATCTGGCATGTACTGTAGAAGAAAATGCCCTTGTTAATGCAAGGTTGATCTCATGGAAAAACTCGGGATATAATTCCTTCAGCAAGATCAATCCTATAAATTTCAATTTTGGACGAAATCAGGGCGAGCAGAAAAGACTCGACTTTCGAAGCCTCTTGGATCAAGATCAAATTCTAAAAATTAATGAAGTGTTGGAATCTGACCTCCCATTAGAGATCGATTCCGAGATGTTGTCGTGTAGTGTTAAACTGAATTATGCTAAAGGTTTTGTTCCCAAAAAGACGATTTATTCTTACTCATATCCAATTGTAATAAGTGGAAAAGATCAAGAACTATATGGCCTAATATTGGGTAGCGAGACTTTTGAGCTCAATTATGAATTGAACTTGAAGTTGTATGTAAAGCGAGAAGATTCTTGGGATTTGGTATATGAAGAATTACTTGGTTTTTCGTGAATGGATTGAATACAAAAAGCCCAAGTCGAGAGATTTGGGCTCATTTATGTTATTTTAAATAATGGATACAGCCTTAAAAAAAGTCCTTCTTTTTTTTCCAAGTCTCTTACTTTTTCAACTGGTATTATCCGGATTGGTGGCGATGATTGGGCCTGTAATAAATTTTGGTCAGTTCAAATTTGAGGAATTGGGAGATAGAATATTTGCCTTTAGCTTTATAGGATTATGGATTGGAGCAGGATTTTATTGGACCTTGTATCTGTTTTTTGTTCTTTTCCCAAAACTTAATAAAGCAAATTGGCAGGTCGTTTTCCATCTTTTAATGGCCTTGGTTTTCACATTAATATGGGGCCAAAATGCTGGAGGGTTGATGTTTTTGGGCATTCCCTTGTTACTTACCACTTTTCTGAATTTCTTTTTTTTAAAAAGAGTGTTCAATTAAAACGGCAACTTCCCCAAATCTACATTGCCACGGAGAGGATGATTTCGACTTTTTTGCGATGATTACGAACAAATGCAAAAATGAAGAACTAAGCCTACTGTAAGCCAAAGTCGATGCTTATCAAGGGTTTGTCCTCCTAGCTTCTTTAGCTTTCACTTAGAAATTTCCGAAGAGAAATCAGTTTAATTCCGTCCATGGTGTTGCCTTCAAACTCATCCAGCGTGATGACCCATTTGGGGTAGTTGTCTTCGATTTGGTTCAAGTTTCCTAATTCCCGTTCAAAGGTGGAAGTTTCTTTGATGGTGAGTGCTACTTGAATGTACAGGGTTTCTCCATTTTTTTGGCAGATAAAATCAACCTCTCGGTCCCCCAAAACGCCCACTTTAACTTGATATCCGGAAATTAGTAATTGGTTATACACCGCGTTTTCAAGGATTTTGCCTAGGTCTTCAGGTCGATATCCCCAAAGACCATGTCTGATTCCCAAGTTTTCGAAATAGTATTTCTCACCGATTTCAAAAAGGCGCTTTCCAATAAGATCATACCGTGGGACTTGGTGAATCAAATAAGCATTGGCCAGAAACGAAAGGTAGCTTTGTACCTGATTTGGGGCAATTTTGACCTGTTGGGATTTAAGGAATGCGGAAATTTTATTAGAAGAAAAAAGGCTGCCCGTATTACTTGCCAGAAACAGCACCAGCCTTTCCAAAAAAACAGTATTTCGGATCGAATTTCTATTGACCACATCTCGGTAGAGAATAGTCGTGTAAATATTTTTCACATATTCAAAGACCACCGCATCTGTCAGTTCCAAATGTCTGAGGTAAGGAAGACCTCCATACTTCAAGAATTTTTCAAGTGAATTATCTGAATTAGTTAACCCGTGAAATCTCAAAAATTCCTGATACGACAGGCTGTATACATTGATCTCGATTACTCTTCCGCTCAATAAGCCGGCGATATCACTGGAAAGCAGGTTGGCATTGCTGCCTGTACAGTAGATGTCAAGTTCCTCATCCAAAATCAAGGATCGTAGCGCCAGTTGAAAATTGGCTATATCCTGGATCTCATCGATGAAGACATAGTTTAATCTTCCTGATTTCTTTTGATCTTTAATGTATTGGTTTAGGTCTTCTGCATTGTTCAAAAATGCGAAATCAAGATCTTCTTTATTGATGTAGATGATGGGGGAATCAGGGGATTCTGTTTGGATTTTTTGGATCAGCTGGTAAAGAATATAGCTTTTGCCGACCCTGCGCTGACCCGTGAATACCTTGATGAGTGACTTACCCATAAATGGGATCACCCGATCTAGGTACTGAGGCCGATCAAAAATATCCTTTGGTATCCGCATTGATGTGATTATAACTTTCCCCAAAAATAGGATAAATTATAATCATGATTATAACTTTACTTAAAAATAGGTAAAGTTATAATTGTACTTATAACTTTTAAACTTCTTTAAAACGGCAGCTTCCCCAAATCCACATTTCCTCCGGAAAGGATGATTCCGACTTTTTTACCAGCAAATCGTTCCTTGTTCGCCAGTAAAGCAGCTAAGGGAACCGCACAGGAAGGCTCGATGATGATCTTCATCCGCTCATAGACCAGCCGCATGGCTTCGATAATTTGCGGGTCGGTGGCAAGTAGGATGTCATCTACGTAGTGTTGAATCAATTCAAAATTCAACTTACCTAAGGAAGTCAACAAGCCGTCAGCGATGGTGTTGGGGCCGGTTTGAGGAATGATGTGCCCGGCATGGAAAGAGCGATAGGCATCATCGGCACCCGCGGGTTCGCCAGCGATGACTTGGATTTCAGGATTGAAGTAGTGTGCTGTCAAAGCTGTTCCTCCCAAAAGTCCGCCTCCACCAACCGGGGCCATGACGATTTTCAAGTCAGGCTGATCTTCCAAAAGTTCAAGCGCGCAAGTGGCCTGACCCTCGATCACATCCATAAAATCATAAGGAGGAATAAAAGTCGCCCCAGTTCGCTCCACGACTACCTCTAGGGTAGTTTCCCGCGCTTTGAGATTGGGTTCGCACTCGATGATCTCTCCTCCATAGCCTTTGACCGCTTTCTTTTTGATCTCGGGAGCATTGGATGGCATGACGATATAGGAAGGAATTCCCGCCACGCTTGCTGCTCGGGCTAGGGCGGCAGCGTGATTTCCGGAAGAGTGCGTGGCAACTCCTTTCGCCCTTTCTTCAGGAGATAGTTTCATTACCGCATTGGCTGCACCTCGGGCTTTGAAGGCACCGACTTTTTGGAAGTTTTCGCACTTGAAAAAGATCTCACAACCTGCGATTTCATTGATCGCTGAGGAAGTCAAGATGGGTGTGCGATGGATAAACGACTGAATGCGGGCGTGTGCCGCTCGGATATCGGAAAGGGTCGGGAAATTCATGGGTTAAAGATAGGGGAAGGGAAATACAATGGAAACACTGTTGAAATACAATCGAAATACACTTCGCTGCGCTTTGTGAAATAGAAGGAGCCCCACTCAATCGGCTCATAAACTTTGAATAAGTGGTAAAATACGGCTCAATTTTATTACGATTTGAGCCATATTATTGTCAATATTGAGCCGATTCTAACTGATTATGAAAGCCAGTTCATTAGAAATTTTATCACTAGTTCAACTCAAAAAGAGACTTTCAAGGCAAGAAATTGCGGAGAATATTTCTTTTTCGGCAAGTCCTGCAACCCTAAAGAGACTTCTTCAAAACCTAGTAGATGAAAGCTGGATTACAGTTGATGGAAGAGGGAAAGCTACCACATACGTCTCTTCACCGAAATTGGAAGTATGTTTTCCAATTGATCTTGAAATCTATTTTAGCAAAGAACAGGATGATCGAGTTGTCAAAAGAAACTTCGATTTTGAGGTCTTTGAAAAACTGAAACAAGTTCAAGTATTCTCTCAGGAAGAGCTAATTTCTATGAACGAAATCCAACAAAAGTTTCAGCAACGATCTTCAGATTTAGCTCCTGAAGAATACCATAAAGAAATGGAGCGATTGGCGATAGATCTGAGTTGGAAGTCCTCTCAAATCGAAGGCAATACCTATTCTCTTTTGGAAACCGAGCTTCTATTGAGAGAAAAAAGAACAGCAACGGGTAAGACAAAAGATGAAGCTACCATGCTTCTGAACCACAAAGAGGCGATCGATTTTCTGGTCTGGAATTCAGATTATGCTGAGGAGATTTCTGTGAGAGCAATAGAGGAACTGCATACTATTCTGATCCGAGAATTAGGAATAAATAAAAATATCAGGAGTAGAAGAGTGGGTATCACAGGTACCAACTACCAACCTTTAGATAATGAATTTCAGATTCGGGAAGCATTGGAAAAATCCTGTGACCTGATTAATGCTTCTCAAGGAGGCTATAAAAAAGCATTTTTAGCCCTTTTGTTGGTCAGTTACATTCAGCCCTTTTCTGACGGAAACAAGCGAACTGCCCGTATCCTATCCAACGCCCTACTCTTGGCAAATGGACTTTGCCCGATTTCTTTTCGAACTGTCGACCCTTTGGATTATAAGAAAGCGATGTTGGTTTTTTATGAACAAACTAACCTGAGTCCGATGAAAAAGATATTTATCGAACAGGCCGAGTTTGCTGTCGAAACCTATTTTTAAGTTTGATTCGGCTCAAAAACATGAAAATACGGCTCAAAATCACTTGGTTTTGAGCCGTATTTCTTGGTAAAATGAGCTGATTCCGAATTATTCATTTCCCGCTGATGGGCGCAGATCTGAATCGCTGATTTACGCTGATCTTACTTTTAGGACTATCAAAAATCTGCGGTAATCCGCGACTTTTTCTGCGAAAATCTGCGGGAACCTCAAGCTATCCTTTCCACTTAAAACTTTTCTCATCAATCGCCCGCATCGTACATAGCACCCCGTCGAGATGGTCGTATTCGTGCTGGATCAGTTCTGAAATCGCTCCATCCACAGTCCAGCTTTGTTTTTCCCAGTTTTCATCCAGGTATTCCAGAGTCAAGCTTTGGTGACGCTTTACTTTCACGAGCAGATTGGGAAAACTCATGCAGTCGTCCCAAAGCTCGAACTTTTCCTCGCTCAAGCCCATTAACTCCGGATTGAGAATGATGTAGGGTCGATCCAGATTCAGGTAAAACATCCGTTTCATGATGCCCAACTGAGGCGCAGCGATTCCCCTGCCAAATCCATACACCCGTCGGATGTCATCCATAGCTTCGTGCAGCTGTTGAGTCCATTCGGGAACCAAAGGAAGATCAGATTGCAAAACAGGTTCGCAGACTTCGTAAAGTCTGGGATCTCCGAGTTTGAGGATATCGTGGATGGATTTCATATAACTAAGGTAAATATGCTTTGTGAAATACAGTGAATATAAACCTCCCCGCGCTCGGTGAAATAAGCAGAACCAGCTTTTGCTTCCAAAATGGAATTTCACCAAATATTTCGGCTGACGAAGTAAGTCCTATTTCAATTGTATTTCTACCGTGTTTCAAGTGTAATTCCCTTACTTTTGCGGCATGAATTACCTTTCAGTTGAGAATCTTAGTAAGGCTTTCGGAGAACGGAAGCTTTTTTCCAATATTTCTTTCGGCATTTCCCAAGGACAGAAAATCGCCCTCGTCGGTATCAACGGGGCCGGCAAGTCGACCTTGATGAAAATCATCATGGGACAGGAAATCCCCGATACCGGTCAAGTAGCGATCAACAATTCCGTGAAGATCGCCTATGTGCATCAGAACCCGGTGTTTGATTCTAATCTGTCCATCTATCAGACCATTTTTGACCAAAGCAATTCGGAGGTTCTTCGGGTGATCGAAGACTACCACAAAGCCATGCTTGATGCTGAGCGCGGGATCGATAACTCCGATCAGATGTCCAAGTTGTTTGAGAAAATGGATGCACTTCAGGCTTGGGATTTTGAATACCAGGTAAAAGAAGTCTTGGGAAAATTGGGGCTTCACGATACCGACCTTCCCGTAGGCAATCTCTCAGGTGGTCAGCGCAAGCGGGTGGCCTTAGCTAAAGCCATTTTGGAAAAGCCGGACCTTTTGCTTTTGGATGAACCTACCAACCACCTTGACTTGGAGACGATCGAGTGGCTAGAGGATTATTTGGCGAAGGCCAATTTGTCCATTTTCATGGTGACTCACGACCGCTATTTTCTGGAAAAAGTCACCAATGAAATCCTCGAGCTCGATCAGGGCAAAATCCACCGCTACCAGGGCAACTACGGCTATTTCTTGGACAAGAAAGCCGAACGGATGCAGATCGAAGACATCGAAATCGAAAAGGCAAAAAGCCTTTACAAAAAGGAATTGGACTGGATACGCCGACAGCCCAAGGCCCGAGGCACCAAGGCAAAGTATCGCGTGGATGCGTTCGAAGAAACCAAAGAAAAAGCCTTCACCAAACGCGAAGAGCGGGATATTGAACTTTCGGTGTCTACTCAGCGATTGGGAAATAAGATTCTTGAGATTGAGAAAATCAGCAAGTCTTTTGATGACAAAACGCTCATCAAGGACTTTTCCTATATCTTCAAAAAGAAGGATCGGATAGGCATCGTAGGGCCGAATGGTGCAGGAAAGACCACTTTTCTGAAAATGATCACCGGTCTACTCGAACCAGATGCAGGGAAAATCTCCGTGGGACAAACTACCGCCTACGGATATTACAGACAGGAAGAAGACCGATTTGATGAGGAGAAGCGCCTCATTGATGTGGTTAAGGAAGTGGCGGAAGTCGTGGTGCTGGACAAAGGACAGACGATTACTGTGAGCCAGTTTTTGACTCAGTTTGGTTTTCCGCCCAAGCAGCAATTCACCCCGATTGGCAAGATGAGTGGAGGCGAGCGTCGCCGATTGCAGTTGCTCATGGTCTTGATCAAGAATCCCAACTTCCTGATCCTGGACGAACCGACCAACGATCTGGACTTGATGACCCTGAATATCTTGGAGGAGTTTTTGGACACCTTCCCGGGCTGCTTGATCATCGTGTCGCACGATCGATACTTTATGGACCGACTGGTGGAGCACTTGTTTGTGTTTGAAGGAGAGGGTAAAATCAAGGACTTCCCGGGGAATTATACCGATTTCAGGGAGTGGGAGAAGGAGAACAGTAATCAGTATCAAGACACAAGTATCAAGACTGAAGAGGCAAGAATCGAGAAACAAGAAGCAAGTATTGTGAAATCCGAGTCTACTCCTAAGGCTAAGGCGAGTTATAAGCAAAAGCAGGAATTCAAGAAGGTCAACGAGACGATTGCCAAGCTAGAGGGAGAAAAGTCAACCCTTACAGATCAGATCGCTGACGGAACTTCCGATGTCAATAAGCTGATGACCTGGACCAATCGCCTGCAAGCCATCGACAGGGAATTGGAAGAATTGGAACTGGCTTGGCTGGAACTGAGTGAATTGGATGGGATAGAATAAATGTGAGATACAGTGGAAATTCTATAGAAATAAGCCTTCCTGCGTCAGGCGAAATATAGCATGGCAGGCATTTATCAATAGTGTCGAAGCTCGAATTTCAATAGTATTTCACGAAGCGTAGCGGAGTCTTTTTCAACTGTATTTCTAGATATTTCCCTTCAAAAAATCCTGCCTCAATTCCTCCGGGAATTTCTCAATCGCATATCGTAAAGCAGTTCGTGGAAGGGTTCGATAGTGCTTTGTCAGAAACTCATATTCGGCATCAAAATCCCGCTTGCCTATCTCCCGAAGCATCCAGCCGACGGCCTTGTGCATCAGGTCATGGGGATGGTTTTTGAGCTTTTCGGCCAAAGCCAACCCATCGGCAAATTCTCCCTTTTTGATCCAGAAAAAACTGCTGATCATGGCAACTCGTTGCCTCCAAAGCTGCCCTGAATCCGCCAATTCATAGAAAACAGTTTTGTCCTTTTTCCAATAAAAATGCCCCAAAATCTGATAGCAAGAGCTGTCTACCAGATCCCAGTTGTTTACAAAATCTAAGTGAGCTAGGTAAAAATCAACCAGTTTCCTTTGTTCGGTTTCTGACTTGGTCTTTTCATAGCGATAGACCAAAGCCAAAAGTCCAGTCAACCGAACTTCATGGAAGGGATTTTTAATCAGTTGTGATAAATCTTCGAGGCATATTTCTTTGAAAAACTGCCTGGCAACTTCTCGTTGATCAGGGACAGTCACGCCCATATACTGATCTCCCTCTCCATATCCTCCCGGAAACACCTGGAAAAACTTCAGAAGGATTGGCACCTTTCCGGGATTGGCTTTATCCTTTAGGGCTTCAATTATTTGTTCGGTTAAGACACTCATTTAGTGAAAATCTCAAGTGCTTTTTGAATCAATCGATCCACCGTTTTTTCTGCTTCTTGATCGAATTTTTTCAGCGGACGGTTAGCCACTATGGCATTGAGACTGAGCATTTCGTGACCTAATAGTTTGCCAAGAGCGTAATAACCTGCAGTTTCCATTTCAAAGTTGGTCAGCCGTTTTTCTCCTATTTTCAATCCCGCCAATCGCTCGATCATCTGATCAAATCTTGGTTTGAGGCGCACTTCTCGTCCTTGAGGAGCATAAAATCCCGGGCAAGTCAGGGTTACTCCTCTTATAATTTCACTTGGTAGTTTTCCTAAAAGTAATCTGGAGGCTTTGGTTTGATAGGGATGGAAAGACAAATTTAATTCCATTTGAATTGCTCTTGAAATACTTTGATCTTCTTGCAATGACGGGTAGTAGGACATCAAGGTGTCCATTCCGATTCCTATATCAGAAGCAAGCAAAGTTCCCACAGGCAGATCTTCCTGCATGCTGCCTGATGTGCCGATTCGGATGATTTGAAGGCTGGTTTTTTCAGGTTTGATTTGGCGGGTTTCAAGATCTATATTGACTAGAGCATCGAGCTCGGTCATTAAGATCTCGATGTTGTCTGTGCCCATTCCTGTGCTCATGACGGTCACGCGCTTGCCGTTTTTCCATCCGGTGTGTGTGATAAACTCCCGCTTTTGAAGCTTGAAATCGATCTGATCAAAATACTTGGAAACCAATGCTACCCGGTCTGGGTCACCTACAGTAAAAACATTTGAAGCCAGGTGTTCTGGCTTCAAATGTAAATGGTAAATACTCCCGTCAGAATTGATGATCAGCTCAGACGCAGGAATTTGTTGGTTCTCCATGGAGTTTTTGGATTAGTTCTTTGGATGGCTTACGGTGTAGGCCTTTGTAAGGATTGTATCCGTTGGTTTGTTTTTGGTAATAGCCTGTGCCGTCGTATGGACGCTTTTCAGGATGCTCTTTGCACTCAGGAGAACAGGCCCCATCCAGTTCCCATCCGCAGGCTTCACAGATGGCCAAGTGCTCGTTGCAACTTGGATTAGCGCAGTTGACCATTCGGTCACTGGCAGTCCCGCACACGTGACATTTGGAGACAATGGTAGGATTCACAGAATTTACTTCTACCGCGATTCGGTTGTCAAAGACATAGCATTTGCCCTCGAAGTCTTCTCCACCGGCTTCCATGCCGTATTTGATGATTCCACCGTGCAGTTGGTACACGTCTTCAAAACCTTGTTCCAATAGGAATGCAGAAGCTTTTTCGCATTTAATTCCTCCAGTGCAGTAGGTTAACACCTTCTTGTTTTTGAGGTGTTCGAGTTCTTTTACTTTCTCTGGAAAATCCCGGAAGTTGTCGATATCCAGCGTGATCGCGTTTTTGAACCGACCCAACTCGTGCTCGTAATTGGAGCGAACGTCCAGAATCACCACATCTTCCTGATCCTTCAGCTTCTTGAATTCTTCCGGCTCGAGATGTTTTCCAGTTTTCACATTTGGATCGAGGTGGCGTAGAGAAGAATGCACGATCTCCGGCTTGTATCGCACATGAATTTTAGCAAAAGTGTGCGTGTCGTGATAATCAATCTTAAATTCTGTTTTAGCAAATCGTGGATCGGCATGGATGTAGGCCATGTACTTTTCGCAGTCTTCAATTAGACCGGAAACTGTTCCATTTAAGCCTTCATCAGAGATGATGATTCGACCCCGAATATTGTTTTCTACGCAAAAGAGGTGGTGTTCCTCTCGGTATTCCTCAGGGTTTTCGATCTGCGCGTAGCAGTAGTACAGCAGTACGCTGTAGGGTTTGTTTTGTGTGTTTTCCATAACTATCGCCCTGTTTCGGCAGGGTGTTTTGGGATTTCAGATTTATTTAATTCGGATTTCTGATGTTTAGACTTCGATGTTCATCATTCGAAATTCGGTGTTCGATATTTCTAATCTTACCAATTCAATATTCTTTGATTTACAATTTCCCCTAGCTAAAACTCCAAATTCAAGTTGATCTCGGTATTCTGAAATCGTACTTCGTAATTCTTACTTAATCTTAGCCGCTGGATTTCCAAAGACGGTTTCATTTTTTCCGACTGAGGCAATCACGACAGAACCTGCGCCTACTCTGGCACCTTTTCCGATGGTTACTCCGCCTACGATGGTCACTCCCGAGCCGATAAATGCACCTTCTTCGATAGTCACTTCGGCATTGATCGTGGAGCCTGCACCGATTTGCACAAAGTCCCCAATTACAGATTTGTGATCTACGATCGCGCCGGTGTGGAAAATGCAATGACTACCCACTTTGGTCCCAGCTCCGATCGTCACATTGGCATTGATAAAATTACCATGCCCCAATTCAGCATCGGTCGAAATGTAGGCCCGCTCATGAATGGCATTGACCGGTTGCACTTTTCGGTTTTCTAGCAGCATTTCCACCAAAAACTTTCTGTACTTGGTGTCATCTACTGCCACAAAAGCCTCTGTCTTTTTTCCGATCAATTTCAAAAATCCCTCATCCTCGGTATGGCCCAGCACCGGCACATTGTTTATTTCGGTCTGATATAGACTTGCATCTTCATCGAGGAATCCATATACAATGACCTGATTGCTGTTGAAAATCTCAAGTGCAGGATGGGCGATGCCTTTTGCACCTAGAATAATCACTGGTTTATCCATGAATTTGTTGGGTTTTGGATTGCAAAAGTACAGGAATTGCCCTGCTTGAGCAACGCTTCATTTGGATTGTCCTTTGAGGAGACTTTGGCCGATCTTGCAATTTAGGCATTTTTGAGGCTGACAGTAGCTTCTGTAAAGTCCGATCATCCCCTGTGAGTCGAAGGCATTTTCGGCCTTCCAAGACTTTTCTTCATACTTTCTGATGATGAAGTTATTCTCCGCAGGAATGGTCTGCATAAGGTCAAAGCAGCGCTCTTGCCATTCAGGTTGCTCGAAATATCTACCGTAAGCAAACCAAAGTGGGATCACAAAATTGATGATCAAGAGCTCCAAAGTTTGGCCTGAAATGCCTCTGGAGGCGGTTTTTTCAGCTGGTTTGCCAAAGTTATAATGATGCTGCCAGTAATCGGAAGGCTTGACTTGAAGGAGTTTTTTAAAGGCTGAAAACTCGCGACTGTCTTCCATTACCGCTTGAAGGAGGTTGGGAGCTTGTGAGAGAATGGCGGCCAACTGAGCGATTCGGAGGGTAGGGAAATTGGTTGGGCGTGCTCCCATAAATGACCACTGCTGTCGAGTGAGTTTTTGAGGCCAGTTGAATTTTTTCTGATAAAAATCATACTCACGAATCAAGTGCTGGGCGTAGGGTTCGTCTGATGTTTCGGGTAAAAGTCCTGCCTGACCCAGCAGCATTGCTTCGAGAGCAGCTACTTGAGTCCTGTGTTTTTGGAGGGTTTTGTAGGGAACCAACCCGGCTAGTTCGCCCATCGGGATGGAATTCACTTTAAATCCAAAACAGTTAAAAAGCCATTGGTAGGCAGTTTCTTCCCAATCTCCCTTGGTCTGATCCAAGATGGAAAGAATACCTTTGGATTTTTCCAGCAGTCGCTCCACCAGGGCTTTTTCCAAAGCTGAAAATCGGATGATGTCAGGAACGGATTTGATGGCGTAAGCGCATGGAAGGTCAGATTTGAAATCGAGGAGATTTTCATAGTTTCTCCAGATTTCCAGGAAAATCTTTCCTTTCAGTTCGAAGGTTGGCATTGGGGTACCATCGTTACGGTGGACCTCTTTGTCATTTTCCCAAACCACATGCAGGATGACCGAATTGTAAGCCGGATCTCCTCCATGGGCATGTTGTTTCCATTCAGAGGCTAAGCGATGTACTTCTACGTGTCCATGGAAGGTTACCCCATCGAGGACAAGTGAGGCATCCCTGAAGTCGGATCCTTCCCCTTGGTTGTGAAATCCCACATTGAGAATCTGCAATTGCTGCCCATCTACAGTCTGTAGATTTTTGCGGTCAAAGTATTGGTACTTCCAGACCAGCTGTAAAAAGTCTTCTTTGAAGTTCATAAAAATCGGTTGACTAAAAGTTATATACAAAGATGTAAAATACTTTCAGTCAAGCAAATAATGACATTTAATCTTTTACCGAACTTTAATAGAACCTATTTCTACCTGTAAAGGATCTTGATGCCTGAAAATGGAAAAAGTCTGTCCGGAATCCAGACAGACTTTTCCAATTAAACCCATTTCTATTTATAATCTGCTATCTTATTCTTAGCTAGGATCCCAGAATAAGCGTGTAGTCAAGTTGTCTGTACCCTGTACCACAGAATAGTTTTCTCTGTTATAGGTTTGCTCTGAGCCAGGATATATCCATCGGAATGGAGGCTGTCTTTGCTGATTGGAATCATCGTTCCAAAAGGTCAGCTGAACCAATCCGATTCTTCGCAACTCAGCCCAGTTTTCGTTAGGCTGGATGACATTGAAATGCAACCATTTCTGATTGGCGATCAAGCGCATTCTTTCAGTTGCGGTAGTTGCTGCATCCCAAGAGATAGCTCCTTTAGCCAAGTAATTTGAAATTGCTTGAGCAGTAGGATCCGCTGGTGCGGCCACGATGCCATTGTTACTGATGCTTCTCAAGAATTGGTAGAAACCGATGGACTGCTTGATTGCTTCCTCGTAGTGAGTTTTGGCGGTGGACAGCTGGTTTTTCTTCAGGTAATACTCTGCGGCAAGCAAATGAACCTCAGCAGCTGTGAAAATGACTCCAGGGAAGAATTGGTTGCGGCTGATAGTCGATCTGTTGTAAATGGTCAAGGTGTTTGAACCTACCAATTGAGTTTGCACGGAAGCATCCAAAAGCGGATCCAATCCTATGTATTCGCCCTTTGCCTCAAGGCCTGGCTCAAATACGAATGGAAGTCTTGGGTCTTGATTGTTTTTCATGTGATCTACAATCACCTTACCGGCAATGTTACCATTCCAATCTTCCAAACCGCTTTGAAAACTTGTCTGAGAGATCAAGGTTCCAAGTGTGTGAATTTTCCAAGTGATGTTTGTTGCATTGCTGCTTGCAATTGGATAGCTGCTAGGATTGGAAAGGATGGCTCCGATTTCCTGATCCGCTCTAGCCTGGAATGCACTGCTGCTACTTACTCTGGTAAGCATTCTCATTCTAAGAGAATTCACATAGACTTTCCAAAGCTGAAGGTCACCACGGTTGATAAGATCCTGAGTTCTGAACTCTACGAGGACGGCATTTTTAACTGTAATTGAGTTTAGCTCATCTGCAAAAGCCTTCAAGTCATCTAGCATCTTAGTATAGATGTCTGTGGCTTTGTCGTAACTCGCATAGGATTTGGTGTAATCACCCCCGTTGGTGCTGAGCATTCCTGCCTTGCTCCAAGGAATGTCCCCATGCAAGTCTACCACCTGCTGCGTGTGGTCATAGAAGTAGGTTGCAGCCGCGATCATGTAGATTCGGTTGTCCTGCTTTTCTACGTCTGAAAGGTTATTGTATACTTTTTCCATTTCTCGGTACTGTGCCAAGAAGGAATAGTAGTTGTTCCAACGGTCGCCGATGGCAGCACCGCCTGGTACGTATTGATTTTCGACATTCACCCAACCCACTGTCTGATTGAAGCGGTTGCTAGTGATGCGGTGTACTACAAAGTAGTTCCAATAGCTTGGAAGGACATATTCTCTATTGGTAAACATCATCCCTGAAAACTGCTTGCCAACCGTGGTCTCAGACAGCTTGGATGGATCCCGATAGTTTTCTTCAAAGTCTGACAGGCTACAGGAAGAAATACCTGCCAGCAGAAGGACATTAAGGATTATATATTTGATTTTCATTTTTATTCTTGAAATAAGGTTGATCACTCACTTAGAATTTAGCTCTTATCATTACCCCCAAGGTTCTGGTCGCAGGGTTAGTACCCGCACTGGTCAAGGTCTGAGTCCATCTGGATCCACCGGTCAATACTTCTGGATCCAAATCCTTGATGTTTCGATAGAAGAAGAAGAGGTTTCTACCAAATAGCGAGATGTTCACATTGGAGGCACCTAGCTTGGCAGCGATATGATTTGGTATGGTGTAACCCAAATTCATTTCTCTCATTTTGAAGAAGGTGTTTTCTTCGATGTACAGTTCATATCTAGATGAGCCATATTGAGGACCGCCCCAGTTGTAGGTTCTTTGAAAATAAAGTGCTTGTGAAATTACATTTGTATTGGGCTGTCCGTCGGCAGTTACCCCTTCCATTAGCATCCCATCGTGGTATACTTTTTCTCCGTTTGGTCCTGTTGCTTGATCGGTCTGAACACCTTTTCCATTAGACATGTAATAGGAGAGTCCACCTGATTCTTTGTTTCGGTACTTCAAGCTTTCCTCGGTAAGACCACGGCTTTTCATCCAATTGATACCGGTAGGCATCACATGGCCACCGATTTGGAAGTCAGCGAGCATGGATAGGGAGAAGTTTTTGTAGTTGATGGTATTAATGATACCGCCAATCGCCTTTGGCATTGCGTTACCGACTTTGATCCAGTTTTGATCGTCGATTTTGTATAAACCATTCGGCTGTACGATTTTATTTCCGTTCGCATCGGTTGCAATCGGTCTTGCATAGAAGTCTCCCATTGGACGGCCTACTATTGATCTCAATTGGGCGGCATTACCGTCGTAGTCTGCATGGAGAAGCTCGGTAGCACCATCTGTGAGTTTTTCTACCGTGTTGATGTTTCTGGCCACGTTAAGCGTTGCATCCCAAGAAAATGATCCCCTTTGTACCATAGTGGCGCTTAAGGATACTTCGATTCCTTTGTTTCGCAGGGTTCCGATATTGGTCAATACTGAATTAGCCCCTGAGGTTGAAGGTAACGTCAAAGGAAGGATCTGATCGCGGATTTGTGCATTGTAATAGGAGATGTCCAACCGAAGTTTGTCAGAAAATAAGCGAGTATCCATGCCTATTTCGAATTCATGCTTTTGCTCAGGACGGATTCCGTCATTGCCAAAGCTGGAAGGGATCACGGTATACAATACGTTTGAACCGCCTGGCTGCTGCGTCCCTAATGTATTCTGGGTGTAGGCAATATTTGCGCCGTAAATATCTGGATAGTTACCTACGATACCCCAAGAGCCCCGCAATTTGGAGAAGGTTACAAAAGAGGGAAGGGTGACAAAATCAGAGATCGCTAAGCTCGTGTTGACAGAAGGGTACACAAAAGTGTTATTGTTGGGATTCATAGTAGATGTACGGTCTTGTCTGATCGTACCTTCGACAAACCAAAATCCTTTATAATCCAAGTTGACGGTTCCTAATACAGCATCGATGACTCTTGAGCTTCTTCTAGAGTTGTTGTTAGGAATATTGCTTGAAGCGACTAGATCAAACAGATTTTCAGTGCTCAAGCCGCCATTGGTGCTACGAGATACCATATTGGAGGTTTCTTTGGTAGCGGTGTATCCCGCCATTGCACTGAGTGTAATTTCTTCAGTTAGCTTTTTGCGATAGGTAAGCATGAAATCTCCGTAAAGGATGTTGAAGTTTTCAGACATCATCCCAAATCCACCGGATGGACCAAAAGCTAGTGGACGCTCGGTTGCGATTCTGTCTTCAGAATATCGGTTGGTGAAGTCTGTGGAGAATCTAGCTCTGAAGCTCAAATCAGAAGTGATCTGATAGTGGTTCGTTAAGCTGGTGATTACCCGATTGGAGAGTTCCGAAGAGCGGTGTTTGTTTACTCTCCACACGTAGTCGGCAATGTCGCCCAGAAATCCGTTTCTGATGATATTCTCTTCAGGAGTTAAGCTTTGTCCGTTTCCGGTTACAAACCTGTATCCTCTGCTGGTCTGATAGCGGTTGAGGTACCAAGCCCCATTGTCGAATCGGGTCATCATCCCGGTGAAGTTGTTGATCATTCGATCCACGGAAATTGGACGGTTGTCCGTATTCTGATTGATGTAATTAACCATCAAATCCGTTCTTATCTTCTTTGAAACACGGAAGGTTGCGTTCAGATTGGCGATGTTCTTGCTGTTTTTGGAATTTAGGCTGAGCCCTTCGTTGTCCTGTCTCGTCAAGGAAAGTCGGAAGTCTGCGACATCTGTACTGTTGGATACCGCTACGTTGATCTGTGAGTTTACCGGATTGTTGAATAGTGCGGCATAGTTGTTTCTCTGAGCTTCGTAAGGGCGCATTTCCCCATCCCAACTCATGATTGGCTGACCGTCAAACTCAGGCCCGAAGTTCAGAGTAGTGCTAGGTAAGCCTCTGATTGTCCCGTCATAGAGAATAAATCCTTCTGCATTTTGTCCAAGGTTAAAAACATGGGATGGCCCTCCCGGACCCCTTACGTTTTGATACCTTGGCAGGTACGCGATTCGGTCCTGGGAATAATTGGCATTGAAGTCTACCGTGAATCCCTTTTGACCAGTGGCCCCTTTTTTGGTAGTGATCAATACCACCCCGTTTACCGCTTCCGAACCGTAAAGTGCCGCGGCAGAAGCACCCTTTAAGATGGAGATGTTATCAATATCCTCCGGGTTGATGTCCAAAAGGCCATTGCCTCTCAGTCGCTGATCGCTCCAATAGTCATTGTTTCGCACTTCTTCGTTTCGGATAGGCACCCCGTCCAAAATGATCAAGGGCTGGTTTCGACCAGTGATCGAGTTGATACCGCGGACGGTAATATTTACTGCAGATGTAGCCCCACCTGCACCGGCTTGGATACGTACACCCGGCGCTTTACCATAAAGTGCTGTGGCCACGTTTGGCGTACCTGCTTTGATTAGTTCATCTGCCTTGATCGTAGTGGTGGCATAGCCAAGTGATTTCTGCTCTTTAGCCATACCAAATGAAGTCACGACAAACTCATTGAGTGAGGATAATTCTTCCGCAAGTATCACATCCACGATACTTCTCGCGTTGACATCGATCGTTTGGGCTTTGAATCCCAAATAAGAAAATACCAATTGTCCGTTTTCCGGTGCTGTAATGGTGAATTTACCATCGATATCAGTCACAGTACCTCGAGAAGTACCCAAGACAGTAATCGTCGCTCCTGGAAGAGGTTGGTTTTTTTCGTCCTTGACAGTACCTCGGATCGTGATATCCGCTCTTTGATCGACCAAAAGGGTCAGATTAGAGGAAGGATAGCTCGCAGGTAATTCTGCCGCATTTGCTGAAAAGGCAGCTCCAATGAGCAATCCTTGCGCTACCAGAAAAGCTCCTCCTCTCCCGAGAATAAGCCTTTTCTTCATGTGCTGGGGTTTTTCTTGTTTCATTTTACTAAGTGAATTTTGGGGATTTTCTAAGTGCTTTGATTAACATGGCATTTGGTAGTGGATTTTGTTGAAGAAAGTTTGAAAAAAGATAAACGCTTGATGTATTCTTTAGACTAACTTGATATCAATAATGTAAATATTTGTTAAAGTTTCGAAAAAATAAAAAATAAATTTACAAAATGACTCTCAGAAGAAATAAAATAAATTTTTCATAGCCGATTTCGGATAGATTAATTTATCAAGATGGGATTCTGTGGTTTTTTTTTATAAAAGTTGGATAGAAATGGTTTTTGGATAAAAGTTCTTAGCTGACCGACTTTTCGATCCAGAGAATAGCCTCTTTATTGACTAAAAAGCAATCATTTCAATTTCAATTACCGATAATTCCACTTGTATTGTTGGTGGATTTGAAAAAAGTAGCTGGATATTTTGATGCGGAGCCCAAAAAAAAACACCTTTTCACCATTTTTCTCCCAGTTGTCAAATTGTGGCCAAAAAAGCTGAAGGATAGGATTTGCCCCCTTTACCTTCTAATTCACCTAAAAAAAAGTTAAATTATTCTACCTCTTTGTTTTAGAGAAATCCTCCTAGTTTAAACAGTCGTGTCGAAGGCTAAGGCCGGGATTGAATTTCTAAGTGTTAGAAATGGACCTTATTTATCTCCCCATTCATGGCTAACCTACTTATCCCAAGTATTTTCCTAAGAGGCTTTTCATTTCGACCTGTAATTGCTTGGCTTCTCTTCGTGCAGCTTTCGCAAAGTCTTTTTCTCCAGAAGCATAGATAATTCCGCGGCTTGAATTCACAAGGAGTCCACAGGTGGAATTCATCCCATATTTCGCCACATCAGCCAAATTTCCTCCCTGCGCGCCCACTCCAGGCACTAGGAAAAATTGTTCGGTAGCTACTTTTCGGACTTCTCCGATCAGTTCTCCGCGGGTGGCGCCTACGACATACATGAGATTTTCTGGGCTGCCCCATTCCTGGCTTTTTTCCAAAACAGATTGATAAAGTGGCTTACCTGTTTTGTCTTCGATAAGCTGAAAATCCAAAGAGCCAATATTCGAGGTCAATGCCAGAAGAATGACCCACTTGTTTTCAAACTCTAAAAATGGGGTAACAGAATCCTTACCCATATAAGGTGCTACAGTCACGGAGTCAAAATCCATAGATTCAAAAAAGGCCTTTGCGTATAGTTTGGAGGTATTTCCGATATCTCCACGCTTGGCATCTGCAATGGTGAATACGTCCTTAGGCATAATCTCAGCTATCTTCGCTAAGGTATCCCATCCTTTTGTCCCCAAGGCCTCGAAAAAGGCAATGTTTGGCTTGTATGCTACCGCAAAATCTGCCGTTTCTTCAATAATTGCTTTGCAAAAACTAAAAATCGGATCAGGTTCCGAGTGCAAGTGTGCCGGTATTTTCTCCAAATCAGGATCCAAGCCTACGCAGAGAAAAGATGATTTTTGTTGGATTTGGGAGAAAAGCTCTGCACGGGTCATGTTTGGTGAATTTTGGGCAAAGGTAGGGAAAATGGCATTTATCCATTTTCCCTTTGGTGATTTATCCTTTTCATTAAGTCAATCAGTCCAATAGCGGAGACCTTTTCTGAGAGTGGAAATTCTTCTTTACCGGCATAAATGAAAAAACGATGAGTGGCTTCTATATCTTCTGCTGCGATAGAAAAGCCTTTCGACAGTTTTGGACTGAGCGTCCGCTTGATTTCAATTGCCCAAAGCTGACTGCCTAGCTGAATGACTAAGTCTAATTCTGCACCTGCTGAAGTACGATAAAACCCAAAATCAGCATTTTTAGGCAATACAGATAGGATTTGCTCAATTACGAATCCTTCCCAGCTGAATCCTGCCACCGGATGCGCCAGTAGATTGTCCAAGGTACCGATTTGGAGAAGCACATGGGTGATGCCTGAGTCTCGAATGTATACTTTGGGACTTTTCACCAAGCGCTTGCCCACATTACTCATCCATGGTTTAATGGAGCGAATGAGTAGTAGATCTTCCAACAGCTCCACATAAGACTTTACTGTAGGAGAACTAAGATCCAGGCTTGCGCCAAACTTTGAAAAGTTGATCAGCTGCCCTTGCTCATGGGCGAGCATAGTCCAGAGTCTCCGCAGGCGATTTGTAGGTACAAATTGTGCAATCTGCGGAATATCCCTTTCCAGGTATGTGGTGATAAAGTTCTGCCTCCAGGTCATGCTTGACCTGTCCGAACTCGCCAGAAAAGAATCAGGAAATCCTCCACGAAGCCACAACTTTTCCAGATTTTTTCCTTCGTCTCCTACTTCCAAAATGGTAAAACCCGGCAGCTCTTCATAGGCAATACGCCCTGCAAGACTTTCAGAGGATTGTCGAATGAGTTCAAGTGAGGCAGATCCTAAGATCAGAAATTGACAAGCCCGAAATCCCTTTTTCCTTCGAAGATCAATAACTCCCCGCAAAACCTGAAACAACTCTGGCATCCGCTGGATTTCGTCCAAAATCATTAGTTTTCCTTCATGGAGGCCAAAGTATTGCTCAGGTTCTGTGAGCTTGGACCGATCACTTGGACTTTCCAAATCAAGATAAACGGACTGCTGATCAAAGTGCTCAGCCAAGGCTTGTGCAAGTGTAGTTTTCCCTACTTGCCTGGACCCTAGGATGGCAATAGCGGGGAGATCCGGCATCAGTTCTTCAAGTATATGGAAAAGCAATCGGTGAATCATCCTTGCAAATTTAAAATGTCATTTTAAATTTGCAAGGATGAATAATATAAAAAATATTGAATTACAGTTAGTTGTGATTTATATCTAAATCAACCTTGATAAAAGCCCCAACTAAGGAAACTCCAGCTGAAATCAGAAAAAAGATCAGGCTGAAGGCCACCGCTGCAGTCTCTTCGATTCCTGCATAGGTGTGAGCATAGACAAAGACCAATTCACGTGCGCCGACTCCGCCTATAGTCAGGGGAAGTACAGCCACGATAGACGATAGCAAAAAGACCAATTGGTAGGCAAGGATATTTTCCTTGATACCTAAAGCCATTAGGATAAACCAGGCACATACGAGCTGGGCGATTTGTCCTGCAAATGACCAACTATTTCCTGACCAAAAGGAGGGAAGAAAGTCCTTGAATAGAAACTTTTGAACCAGCCAAAATGCCGGAATGGCCAAAATCAATCCAGCCATTATCAATCCATTCCAAAACGAACTTTCTAAAAATGCAAGGTCAACTTCCACTACCAAAAACAGCCCAAAAAGTAAAAACACAATCGCTACCAATCCTCCCAATCGATCTAAAAGAGCGGCTTGTACCAGTTTTTTCACAGGGGTTTTAAACTCCTTATTGAGCAGATAAACCTTGTAGCCATCACCTCCTATTCCTCCGGGAAGGAAAAGATTGTAAAACATCCCAATCAGGTAAAGCCTCCAGTTTTGGCTTTCCGAAAGTTGGATTCCAATATTTTCAAAGTAGCGGTTAAGGCGAATGGCTGTAGCCACTTTGCTTAAGATAAACAAGATTATAGCTGGTAGGAGCCAAAGCCAGTGAATGGTTTTGGCCACTTGAAAAAGCTGATCTGTGTCGATTTTTCGAAAAACCAAGTACAAAGCCAAACCCGTAAGCAAAAGCTTCAGGGCAGTTTTGAGTTGGTTTTTGAATCGAGACAAGGGGAGGTTGGTTATTGGTTATTAGTAAAGAAAGCTCAAAAGTTTAAGTCAAATCTGCCAACTGTGGCTGACCACTTCCTGCTTTTCAGCTTTCTGACTTTATACTTTTCACTTCTTCAGATTTTCCCTGAAAGATCGCCTTGATCCGATAGGTCTTTTTGTCCTGTGATTCGAAGTAGGTTCTCACAATGATCTCAGCGATGATCCCCGTCGTAATCAATTGGATTCCTCCTAAAATGAGTATAAAACCCAGAATCATGATTGGTCTGCCCCAGATATCATCTCCGAGTAGTTTTAAAATCAATAGGTAAAAACTGATCAATGAACCCAACACGAAAGAGAGTAAACCCAAGCCTCCAAAGAGATGAATCGGTCTCTGAAAGTACTTTTGGAAAAAAAGCATCAGGATCAAATCTGCCATCACCTTGAAGGTACGGCTAAGGCCGTATTTTGAAGTGCCGTGAATTCTTGGGTGGTGCTTTACATCTACTTCGGTCATCTTTGCGCCTTGCTGTTTGGCCAAAACGGGAATGAAGCGGTGAAGCTCTCCGTAAAGCCCCATATTCTGCGCGATTTCGGCTTTGTATACTCTGAGCGTACATCCGTAATCGTTGAGATAGACTTTGGTGGTATTTCGGATGATCCAATTGGCGATTTTGGAGGGGATTTTACGAAGCACAAATCCATCCTTTCTGTTTGCCCGACGGCCTGCGACGACGTCCCATTCTTCGTCGATAGCTTTGCGTAGCATCAATGGAAGGTCAGTAGGGTCGTTTTGCAAATCACCGTCCATGGTGGCGATATATTCTCCTGTAGCTTGGTCTATGCCAGCTGCGAGGGCTGTAGTTTGTCCGTAGTTGCGGTTAAAAATCAGGAGCTTGGTCCGGTCATTGGCGTATTTCTTTACTTCAGCTACTGTTCGGTCGGTACTTCCGTCTTCGATCAAAATGACCTCGTAGTCGATCTCAGAAAGAGCGGCATAGGTGGCTTCCAAGAGGGGTTTGATATTGTCTTCCTCGTTGTAAACCGTGATGACGACAGACAAAAGTGGCTTGCTCATGAGATAAAATTTGGTCAAAATTACTCCAAAAAGCTAGTTTAGGCAAAAAAGGTTCTTAATGATGCTTAATTCCAAAGATTGTTTCGGATTGGAGCGAGCCTAACTTTTATCTTTGCGCATGCTTCTATCAAAGACTTCTGAGCTGACAATCAATCCCTGGATCCTGATGCTGGCCTATTGTGCGTTGGTTGGTCCTTTTGCTTTGGATTTTCACATGCACTATCCGGATGAGATTTACTATCGGGATGCAGCAGTCAAAATGCTTCAGAATGGCGACTACCTCACGACCTACCTTGGAAGTGGCGAACTGAGATTTAAGAAGCCGATTTTGACGTATTGGGCAGTTTTGGCTGGGTTTAAGCTTTTTGGTGTTAACGAATTTGGGTCCAGGATTTTCTTTTTGCTCTCTGGTGCAGCTACCGTTGGATTGACTTTCATTTTGGCAAAGACGCTGTTCCGAAATGTAAAAATCGCAGGACTTTCAGCCCTGATTATGGCTGCCAATCCGGTTTTGATTTTGTCTTCAGGTCGGTCGATTCCTGATGTGTTATTGGTATTGACAATGACCATCAGTGCAGTGGGTTTTGCGGGTTTGCTGCAAGATGGGGAAAAAGCACATCAAAAATATATTTGGCTGCTGTATCTGGGTTTGGCTTTGGCCTTTGAGGTCAAAGGTCTGCCTGCGGTGGCTTTGGGTGGATTGGGTATTGGGGTATTGCTGTTTAACCCATGGAAAAGGGTTTCTTGGAAAAAGCTGCTTCATATTCCTGCCTTGGGGCTGAGTTTGGTAATCGCCTTGTTTTGGTTTGTCGCTATGTGGAAGATCCATGGCCCGACTTACTTAGATAGTTTTTTAGAAGACCAAGTAGGGATTCGGGTTGCATCCCGAGTTTTGTTAATCCTGCAAAATGGACTCTTAGCCACCTTCATTTTGGGTTTGATATTCGTTCCGTGGATTTTTTTGATGGGGAAAGACTTCAAATCAACGATTCAAAAAGCTTGGAAAGAGAATCCCCAGTTTTTCGTGTTTTCGATCGTTTGGGCGATTGCGATTGTTGGGATGGGCGCGCTCACGAGTAGATTTTATGAGCGGTATTTGCTGCCTGTAGCTCCCGTCTTAGCCGTTGGTATTGCTTGGATGCTCGATCGTGGAGGGATTTTTGATCGGGAAAAATCCGTCAAAATTGCTGTAATGATTTTTTTGGCCGTAGTCTTGATTTTAACATGTTTTAGTCTTTGGATCAATTTGGGAGAAAAAGGGATGATTTGGCTCAAGGTTCAAATTTTCATAGGATTCTTGTTTTTGATCTATTCAGGATTGATTTGGAGGAGATTTCCTCAAAAGCTTCCTAAGGTGATTGCCTATTCTTTTTTGATGATCTTTTTTCTTCTAAGCTCCATTACTTACCATATTTCATTGCCTCATCAGGGTCAGCAGGCTAAGGAAGTGATTAATCAAGAGGAAATTGATTTACCGATTGGCTTTTATGGTAATCTGCATGTGGGGAGTAAAATCCGAATGAGTTTGGGACCTAGATTTCATTTGGTGGATCTACCAAGGGAAAATTGGAAAGAAGAGAGTGAGAATTTTGACCTATTGATCCTAGAGGATAGGTTCTTTGCTGAGATCGATACAACCAAATTTAAGCTAAACCTTGTCTCTAAAAATTGGGAGTCCAAGGCTATTCCGCAATTGTTATTAGCTTACCATTCGGAAGAGTTTGACAGACTTTTGGAAGTTAACAGCAAAAAGTATTACCTACTGCACAAAAAATAACCCCGGAGTTTTGGTCCGGGGCTTTGCTATTTTGTGTTGGGTTTATTGGTGACCTAACACCACTTTCTCTTTATACTTTTTGATCTGACGTCTGAGGGCTTCTACCGCCTCATCGGCAGCAGCTTCAAAGGAATCACTTTGTTCTTTGGCAAAGAATTGTTTTCCGGGGACATTCAGTTTGATTTCGACTATTTTGTTTTCATTGTTGTCGTTTTTATCGAGTCTCATAAAAACCTCTCCGTCTATGATTCGATCATAGAAAGTGTCCAGCTTGTCTGCTTTCTTTTGGATAAAGTCGATCAGTTTTTGATCGGCGTCAAAGTGGATGGAGTGCATCTGCAGTTTCATAACGATTGCATTTAAATGGTTGAACAATTGATTTATTTACGCTTTCGGATGTGCCTGTTCAAACACAGCCTTCAGTTTTTCCATGGAGTTGTGGGTGTACACCTGCGTGGCGGCCAAGTTGGCGTGACCTAGAAGGTCCTTGACCGCATTGAGATCTGCACCTTTGTTTAGCAAATGGGTAGCAAAAGTGTGTCTCAAAAGGTGTGGACTTCGTTTGGTGTTTTGTGCGAAAAGATCCAAATAGTGTCTTACGATCCGATAAATCATCATAGAATAGGCCTTTTCACCTTTGTTGCTGACAATAAAGTACTCATTCCCTTCAATCTTTGAAAACCTTTCCTCAAATACTTTTCTGTAGGAAAGAATATTTCGTTGGAGGCCTTTTGTGATTGGTATTATTCGTTCTTTCTGTCTTTTCCCAAGCACCTTCACTTGCTCTTCTAGTAGGTTTAGATCTTTCCACTTGATCGAGGTAAGTTCAGATAGTCGGACTCCTGTGAGGTAGAGAAATTCCATCACCATTCGATCTCGGAAGCCTTCGAAAGTCGGTTCGTAGACCTCTTCTTCCAATACGGATTCAATGGTGCTTTCTTGTATGAATTCAGGGAGTTTTTTCGGGGTTTTAAGAGATTTTAACTTGTAAGTAGGATCCTTCTGAATGACTTTGGATCGCATCAGGAATTTGTAATAAGAGCGAAGGGTGGCGAGTTTACGATTGACAGTGGTTTGACTGAGACCTTGTTCGACCAAGTCGATGATCCATGCACGTAATTCGGCGTGGGTGCATTCGGAGAGTTCTTTTATTGAAAAGGAAATATTTACAAACTCCTCAGCTTGCTCCAAGTCTTTACGATAAGCTAAGTCAGTATGGCTGCTGCTTCTCTTTTCGTACTCGAGGTAATTGATGAAAGAATCGATCATGGCGCTTTATTGAAAAATAAGTTAGACCAAAAATCGGAATTCTAAAGTGACAAAGATCATTTCTGGGAGTGATTTGGATAGAAATGCCTGAAGGTGATTCGAAAAAAATACAATCGTATAAAAAGAAAAGAGCATTCCCGTTACTGAGAATGCTCTTATGTTTTATCTCTAAAACTGCTATTACTTCATTACTTCATTCTGAAGTTTCTGACGATAAGCTGCTTTAATGATCTCATCTCTTCTTTTTACGGAAGGTTTGGTGAAAGCCTGACGGGCTCTGAGTTCGCGAACCGCACCGGTTTTGTCAAATTTCTTTTTAAAACGCTTTAGCGCTTTGTCGATGGATTCGTTCTCTTTTACGTTTACAATGATCATAAGTATACACCCCCTTTCGTGGCTGCAAAGGTAATGGAATTATTTAAAACTTGGAAGATTCGAAAATTTAAAAATTGTGATTCGCTAGTGGGAAGTCTAGGAATCATTGAATAAATCATGGATAGAGATTAAAACCACTCAAACTAATTATCCCCCCTTAATTCCATTAGACCGATTATCAGATTTTAAGAAGACTTCTTAGGTGATTATTTGGTCAATAAGTTCTACTTTCTTAGTTTTAACTAAGCTAGCTTTTAAATCTTTTCTTTTCAACAAAACAAAAAACAACATGAAAAAAACGATGATTTTAGCCTTTTCCTGTTTCTCTCTGCTCGGTCTTTCTATTACTGCCTCTGCAGAAGAATGCCCTTTTATTGGAACAGATCAATATCGGTGCGCAACCTATCTTTGTCCTAATGGATGCGTTATTGTAATTTGCCCGGGTGATCCAGCTATTCTGGATTGTTAACTAATATTTATTAATGAGATTAATCAAAATTTTAATCTTGATGCAAATCCTTTGGTCTTGTGGAGAAAAGCCTACAGAAGGCACTTCTCCACAGACCTTTGATTTGGTGATGCTGGATTCAATCGAGGTCAAAGAGATTCATGGATTCTTTTCAAGACCTTCATCCGTACATTTAATAAATGATACATTGATCGGTGTAGAAAGCTTTCAAAATAAAGGAATTTGGGTCATTGATAATAGAACTGGTCAAGAAGTATATTCTATTCTCCCAGAAGAAGAAAATGGCCTTTCCTTTCGACCCACAAAATGCTATTGGGCAGAATATCCGAAAATTTCAGTTTTTGATGGTGCAACCAAACGAATACATAATTTCGATTTTAAAAATGAAAAAGGGAAGAGACATATTAATTCCTTGATTTTAAAAACACCTGATGATCTTTGGTTTAAACCAATACTCATGGGAATTTTCATAAAAAAAGATGAATACTACTACATTGAACACTCCACAAGCAAAGTTCCATTCACATCAAATAAATATTTTGAATTGACAAATCATTTGATTGGTATCTACTCTAGCGAAGGCGAACATTTAAAAAATTATGTTCCTTTTCCTGATCAACTTAGAAATCTTACAAAATTTATTGGGCCTGGAAAACTTTTCACATCCGGTCAAAGTGAAAATGGAGATATTTATATTTCTTTCCCATTTACAAAAACTATATCAATATTTGATTCAAGTAATTTAGACAAGTCAGCTCAGCTAATCGAATATCCCGACAGTCCAATTTTTCAATTCGATATTCCTTTTTTGGAAACCGAAGTGGATAACACCATTGGAATGTTAAAATATTATCCGGAGGCTCATTATTTTAATGATTTCAAATTTGATCAAGACGGTTTTGTCTTGCAATCTATCATGAAAGATGAAGAAAACACATTAACTCATTTTTTAAAATATGATAACATTGAAGAAAAATGGTCTGAATCTTCCAGTACCTCCAATTTACTTAATTTGGGCGAATTGGCTGGAATAAAAAATGATACCTTGATTTTTGTTGAAGCTTCATTGATAAATACGGATAAAAAATTCATCAAACGGGCGATACTGAGACCTATTGAGGAGTAGCCTGCCAAAAAACATTTCCAAAGTTACAAGCTTTGGAAATGTTTATACTACTACAACTAAAAAAGTCCAACCCTTACGAGTTGGACTTTTCTATTATCTATCGTTTGCGATTAGCCTACTACTTTTTCAGCCAATACTACGATTACATTATTTTTCACTTCTACGACTCCGCCGTCCACGATCATAGATTGCTTGCCTTCTTTGGTAGTAAAGGAAACTGCGCCTTTAGCCAAAGCCGAAACAATCGGAGCGTGACTGTTCAACACCTGGAATGCACCTGAAGCTCCAGGAAAAGTAGCTTCGCTAACTTCGCCTTGGAATACTTTCTTGTCCGGGGTGACGATTTCTAATTGCATGTTTGTCTAGTTATTGAGTTATTAAGTTGAAAAGTTATTGGTTCGTTTCTGAAACCAATAACTACTAACCAGTAACTTATTTTCTTACTTCACTTCAGCAAGCATCTTCTCACCCTTAGCGATGGCATCTTCGATGCTACCAACCAAGTTGAATGCTGCTTCCGGCAGATGATCCAATTCACCGTCCATGATCATGTTGAAGCCTTTGATGGTATCCTTGATATCAACCAAAACACCTTTCAAGCCGGTAAACTGCTCTGCTACGTGGAAAGGCTGGGACAAGAATCGCTGAACTCGACGAGCTCTGTGTACGACTTGCTTGTCTTCTTCAGAAAGTTCTTCCATACCCAAGATGGCAATGATATCCTGAAGTTCTTTGTATCGCTGTAGGGTTTCTTTCACTCGCTGAGCACAGTTGTAGTGATCGTCGCCAAGGATATCTGGAGAAAGGATTCGGGAAGTAGAGTCCAATGGATCCACCGCAGGATAAATACCCAATTCGGCAATCTTACGGGACAATACGGTAGTAGCATCCAAGTGAGCAAACGTCGTCGCAGGAGCAGGGTCAGTCAAGTCATCCGCAGGTACGTAAACTGCCTGCACGGAAGTGATAGAACCGTTTTTGGTAGAGGTGATTCGCTCTTGCATGGCACCCATTTCGGTAGCCAATGTAGGCTGATAACCTACCGCTGATGGCATTCGACCCAAAAGAGCCGATACTTCGGAACCTGCCTGAGTGAATCGGAAGATGTTGTCAATGAAGAAAAGGATGTCTTTTCCTTGTCCTGAACCATCACCGTCACGGTAGTATTCTGCAAGTGTAAGACCAGTCAACGCTACTCGAGCACGTGCTCCAGGAGGTTCATTCATCTGACCAAACACGAAAGTTGCTTTGGAGTCTTCCAGCTTCTTGAGGTCTACTTTAGAAAGATCCCAACCGCCTTGCTCTTCCAAGGTATGTACGAAGTCTTCACCGTAAGTCACAATGCCAGACTCAATCATTTCTCTCAAAAGGTCGTTTCCTTCACGGGTTCTTTCACCTACACCTGCAAATACAGATAGACCAGAGTATGCTTTCGCAATGTTGTTGATCAATTCCTGAATCAATACCGTCTTACCTACACCGGCACCACCGAAAAGACCGATTTTACCACCTTTTGCGTAAGGCTCGATCAAGTCGATTACTTTGATACCTGTGAAAAGTACTTCGGTAGAAGTAGAAAGATCTTCAAATCTTGGTGCTGATCTATGAATCGGAAGTCTTTTACCTGCGGGTACTTGAGGCAAGCCGTCGATTGCTTCACCTACCACATTGAAAAGACGGCCTTTGATACCTTCGCCTGTAGGTACAGAGATGGGCTGACCCAAGTCTCTTACTTCCATGCCTCTTACCATACCTTCGGAAGAGTCCATTGCGATGGTTCTTACCCGGTCTTCACCCAGGTGCTGCTGTACTTCCAAAACGACTTTTTGTCCGTTTTCTTTGGTCAGTTCGAGCGCGTCAAGGATGTTAGGCAGTTTTCCGCCTTCAAAGGATACGTCCACCACCGGGCCGATTACCTGAGTTATCTTTCCAATATTTGCCATTTGATTAGATGAAATGTAAAAAGGATCCGCTTTTTTAATTCGAGCGCAAAATTAGTCAGAAATGCCTATTCCCAAAGGATATTTGGAAAATTAATGCTAAGTATCACACACTTTTAAATTTAATGGCTCTGCGTCCTATTTCGGGAAATTTTTATCCAGTAAATCAACTCTACCCTCATCCTGAATTTCTGACTTTATTCAAATCATTAATTATTTTAATTTGGAATTAATCTAAATAGATATAATTTTGCATCAATTTAAAATTGATCCAAATAATGATAAGGGTATTCGCACTAATCTTAACCTTGCTGGTAGTAGCATGTAAAGCGCCACAGAATCAAGAGTCAGCTCCCTCGGAGTCTAGAAAAATCATTACTGCCGGTGGCACCATCACTGAAATCGTAGACGCTCTTGGATTTGGAGATCAAATCATCGCTACAGACATCACCTCTACTTATCCTGCTTCTATGCAAAGCCTGCCTTCTATAGGCTACCGCAATCAGATCAAGGCTGAAGGGATACTTGCCTTGGGGCCGGATTTAATTTTGGCAGAAGAAGGGTACCTCTCTGAAGATGTAGTCAATCAGCTCAAATCCGCTCAGATCGAAATTCACTTCTTCAAAAAGCCAATTCGGGTAGAGGAAACCAAAAAGCTCATTACCGATTTGGCGGCCTTCTTTGAAGCTCAGGTGGAGGGAAATCGTCTTTTGGATCAATTGCAAGCAGATCTAGACAGCCTGCAGTCTTATTTAGTGTTGCACACCTCAAGTCCTAAAGCGGCTTTTATCATGGCGCGAGGCCCACAGACTGTTTTTATGGCAGGCGAGAGTACGTTTGCCCAATCTATTTTCGAGTTGGCAGGCTTGCAGCCTGCGGCTTCAGGGTTCAAGGATTTTGTGCCGGTGACACCTGAGGCTTTAGTAACCATGAACCCTGATTTTCTGGTCTTTTTTGACTCAGGAATCGAAAGTCTCGGTGGAAAGGAAGGCCTTGCCCAAGTGAAAGGCCTATCGGAAACTCCGGCTTTTAAAAACGGCCATATCCTCAGTTTTGATGGCCACTACTTATCAGGCTTTGGCCCAAGGGTGGGAAAGGCTGCCCTTGAATTGGCAAAAGCAGCAAGACCTTAATTACCATGTGGACTACTCAGCCATATTCAAAAACACAGGCTCAAAACCTGATTATTGCTGGATTGCTGGCCATTCTTGGTGTATTGGCTTTAGTCTCTCTTAGTTTGGGAGCCTATCAGATCCCGTTTGCCCAGCTTCTGGGAGTTATTTTGAATGGTTTGGGTTTCCAAGAAGCAGCTGCAGAAAGTCAGCAAGCCAATGTCTTGCTTCAGATTCGACTGCCTAGAATTCTACTGGCAACCTTGATCGGTGGTGGATTGGGTGTAGCGGGCGCTTCTTTGCAAGGTATGTTCAGAAATCCGCTTGTAGAGCCCGGATTGATTGGAGTAAGTAGCGGCAGTGCACTTTTTGCAGTCATTTACCTGGTGCTCATCGCAGGATCTACCGGGTTATGGAAGACCATGAGTGCATTCGGCTTGCCCTTGTTTGCCTTTGCAGGAGGATTGATCCATGTGGCAGTAGTGTACCGCTTGAGCCGATCACAGGGAAAAACAGAAACTTCCACATTGATACTCGCCGGTGTCGCGATCAATGCGCTTGCCGGTGCACTGATTGGATTGACGTTGTTCTATGCCGACGATGCAGCCCTTAGAAGTTTCACCTTTTGGAGCCTTGGTGATTTGGGAGGTGCTTCTTGGACCAAGGTGCCAACCGCCTTACTACTCATCTTGATTCCTAGCCTTTTCTTATTCCGAGACTACCGCGCGCTGAACGCACTCTCCCTAGGAGAGCACGAGGCTTTTCACATGGGAGTGAATGTGTCGCAAATCAAGATCAAACTGCTCATTACTACCGCTCTGATCGTGGGTGTGGGTGTTTCCTTGGCGGGGATGATAGGCTTCATCGGCCTTATTGTTCCTCACCTGATCCGGATTGGCTTTGGTGCGGATCATAGGCTGGTATTGCCGGGCGCTTTCTTGTTGGGTGCCATTTTGATGAATGTGGCAGATCTGATTGCTCGGTTGATCGTGATTCCGGCAGAGATGCCTATCGGTGTAGTGACGGCCTTGATTGGTGCTCCCTTTTTCATTTGGCTCATTTTCAACCTAAACAAACCAAAACGTTAATGCTTCAAGCAAGTCGTATTCACTTTTGTATCCAAAAAAGACCAGTTGTTGACCAGATCAGCCTGACCCTTCAGGCAGGTGAGATCTTGGCTGTTCTTGGTCCTAATGGAGCCGGTAAATCCACCCTTTTCAAGATCCTTTCAGGAGAAATATCCTGTAAGCATGGAGATGTAGATTACAATGGTTTGCCCGTTAGAAACCTCAACTCAAAGAAACTTGCTGAGGTAAGGGCGGTAATGCCTCAGCATTCGGCAGTCAACTTTCCATTTTCTGCCCAAGAAGTGGTCGAGCTCGGTCTTTTCAGCACCCAATCTAAAAATCCAAGTAGACTGGTACAGGATGTCATGGAGGCCACCAATGTGCTTCATTTGAAAGATTCCAATTTCCAACACCTCTCCGGAGGTGAAAAGCAACGGGTACAGCTTGCCAGAGTATTGGTTCAGATTTGGGAGCAAAAACCTTTTCCCAGATACCTCCTTCTCGATGAACCTACGTCTAGTCTGGACATCGCGCAGCAGCACGGAGTCCTTAGCATCCTGCGCCAACTCACTCAGCGAAACATCGGCGTCTTGATCATTCTCCATGAGCTTAACCTCGCCGCTCAATATGCTGATCGGATTGCTTTGCTGAAAAACGGAATGATCACCAGCTGTGGACCTGTCCATGAGGTCCTGAAGGAAACGACCCTCCATCAGGTATTTGACTATCCGATTCAGATTCTTCAGCATCCCCACCATGGTGGATTGATCGTGTCCACCAGCCAACCCTCTCTTCAAAAACAACTCATTAAACAAGCTTGATATGGAAACTCTTTTTGAAACATCTTCTGCACTTAAGGCCGCATGGAATGAGCTGAAAGTGTCCCAACCTCAACTCCGCATCCGTGACGCTGCCAAAAAATTGGGCGTCTCTGAGGCAGAATTGCTGGCAACCGGAATCGGCGAACAAGTTGTTCGTCTGAATGCTGACTTTGCTAATCAGGTTTTGGATTTTCCAAAACTTGGGAAAGTCATGGCCTTGACCCGAAATGAAGGCTGTGTGTTGGAGCATAAAGGGACTTTTCAAAAGATCGATTTGATGGGGACTTCTCCAAATCAGATTGCTACCGTCATCGGACCAATTGAGCAGCGGATCTTCTTCAGCGCTTGGAAATTTGGTTTTGCAGTGTCCAATGAGACTGCCTCAGGGCCGCAGTCGAGCCTTCAGTATTTTGACAAGGAAGGAAATGCGGTATTGAAAGTGTTTTTGCAAGAGGCCTCTGACTTTGAAGCTGCGGAGCAGTTTCTCCTATCATTCAGAGATGAGAATCAATCCTCACAGCTAGAGCTTGGCAAATTTGAGGCACCTGTCTACTCCACCAGAGAAGAGCTGGATTTCCCTTCCTTTTCTCAGGATTGGGAAAACATGAAGGACACCCATGATTTCTTTGGGATGCTCAGAAAATACAAGCTCAATCGACTGGATGCAGTCAAATGGATCGATGACAAGTGGGCCTATGAGGTAGATCGGCTTTCTGCAAGAAAGGTCTTGGAAGTAGCTTCTTCTACCCAACTGCCGATTATGATTTTTGCGGGTAATAAAGGAAACATTCAGATCCACCAAGGGAAGGTAAAGACGATCCGACAGCTCGGCGATTGGCTGAATGTGATGGATCCCGAATTTAACCTCCACTTGAATGAACAAGAAGTGGCCTCCGCTTTTGTGGTTCATAAAAACACCACCGAGGGGTTGGTTTCGGCACTGGAGCTTTTTGATAAAGAAGGAGAAATGGTCGCGCAGTTTTTTGGACTTCGTAAACCGGGAATCCCGCAAAAGCCAGAATGGAAAGCCCTCCTCGATAGTTTGTCTTAATCCAACTTGCGGGGGGAAACCTCCGCAAAAATTTTAAACCAATGTTTAGAATTAGTCTAATTAAAATAATTTTTCTCTTCTCCCTTTTGACTAGTTATTCGGCTTGGGCACAAGACGGCAGAAAAAGAATTCTCGACTCTTCAGGAAATCCCATTGCCCATGCGGTGATTCAGGTGGATGGATTGAAGCCATTTCAAGTCAGTTCAACAGGTGAATTGGAGGCAGAATTACCATCCGGCAGATCGGTAATGGTATTTGCTATGGGATTTGATTCGCATCGATTCACAAGGCAGGAGTGGGATAGTTTGGAAGAGGTAGTTCTAAAAGAGAAAACTGGGGCCCTGCAAGAGGTAGTCGTCGCAGCTACGCGCACGGATCGGACGGTGGAGGATTTGCCGCTCCCAGTCACAGTTTTGACCTCCGAACAAGTGCAGGAGACGGGGGGATTGAGACTTTCCGAAGTACTTCGTGAGCAGACTGGTCTGCAGATCAGCTCAGATCATGGCGCAGGCTTGCAGATGCAAGGTTTGGATTCGGATTACATTTTGATCCTGCTGGACGGGGAGCCTCTCATTGGCAGGACAGCTGGCACCTTTGATCTGGACCGGATTGCGGTATCGAATATTGAACGGATAGAAATCCTCAGAGGCCCTTCCAGTGCGATCTATGGAAGTGAAGCCATGGCAGGAGTGGTGAATATCATCACCAAGGCCAATAAGGAAACCAAGAAAGTCGATCTAGGCCTTCGTCATCGTTCCTTTAACACATGGAATCCCTATGCGGAGCTTGGTTTTAACTCCGAAAAATGGCGGATATCCGGAATGTTTGATTACCTCCGAAGTGAGGGATTTGATCTCACACCGGAGACGATAGGTCAAACCCAAAATCCATTTGCTGCTCAAACTGCCCAACTGAAAGTAACTCGGGTTTTCTCTCCAAAGTGGGAGCTCAGTCTCTTTTCCAGAGGCTATCTGGAGACATCTTCAGGTCAGATGCAATCGGGAGTCTCCGAAACTCTATTGGGTATGGAAAATTTCCGCAGGGATTTCAATCTCAACCCAACCCTTAGATTCAAGCCTTCTGAAAAATGGCTCTTTACCCTTCGCGGGATGAGTTCCCAATTTTCAACCGAGTCCGATACCCGATTTATGGCCGATGGGGCAAGCTTTGATTTTCAGGAATTTCGCCAGTTCTATCATCGGACAGAGCAGCAGACCGACTTCCAATTTGACAGTAAAAATTTATTCACCCTCGGAGTGGGCCACTTGCTCGAAACAGTAGAGGCCACACGCTATGATGATGTCAACCGATTTGATGCCGGATACTTTTTTGTCCAGCACCAATGGGACCCAAGTCCGAAAATCAATATCGTCACCGGGTTGAGAGGAGATTTGCACAGTCAGTTTGGAGGAAGGCTCAGTCCAAAGGTTGCCGGCCAATTCAAGTTCTCGGACAAATTCAGCTGGCAAGCTTCCCTAGGGGCCGGATTTAAGGCCCCCGATTTCCGACAGATGCTCCTCAATTTCAACAATGCCGCTTCGGGTTATTATGTCTTCGGCGCTAATCTCGCCGAGGAAGGGATAGCCCGACTCCAGCGTGAAGGTTTGGTGGCTAGAGTTTTGATTCAGCCAGAAACATTGGGCAACCTTCAGGCAGAAAGTTCATGGGCGCTCAATACAGGTTTTCGCTGGAAACCTTTCTCCAAAGCGCTTCTGCTAGTCAACGGCTATCGAAATCAAATCGAAAATCTCATTGAGACAGCGCCAATTGCCCAGTTGGTGACCGGCCAAAATGCCTTCTCCTACTTCAATGTGCGAAGTGTAGTCACGCAGGGTGTGGAGGCAGATTTTTCCATGACACTGTCCAATACGCTGCGGGTCAGTGCCGGTTATGCTTTTCTCGATACTAGAGATACCCAAGTCCTCGATCGCATCGATGCCGGAGAGCTCTTTAAGCGAAATGCTCAAAACATCACCTCACGGGTTACCCGCTCGGATTACGGCGGATTGTATAACAGAAGTCGGCATAGCGGAAATGTGAAAATCAACTACTCTGAACCTATCACGGGTATTGATTGGTCACTTCGGGGAATTTATAGAGGAAAGTTTGGTTTTGCCGATCTCAATGGCAACCTGATTTTGGACGATCCTTCTGAATATGCTTCGGGATGGCTCAGCATCAACCTGACGGCTACCAAGACGCTTTCCAATGGCATCTTCTTCGAGGTGGGTGCAACTAATCTTTTGAATACCCTCACTCCGGCCCAACCCAACAATCCGGGAAGAGTGCTTTTCCTCGGGGCCAGAATTCCATTTGCAAATCTTATCAACTAATCCAATAACTCTTAAATTACTATGAAAACTACAGTTTATTCAGTCCTTTTCTTCCTCCTGTCGTTTACCCTGATTTCCTGTGGAAATGACGACACTCCAGAGCCAGTTATTCCTCTTGAAGCGACCTTGATTCAAGACTTGGCAGCTCCAAATGATGTCATCGATCGTACCACAGGTCAGGTCACCCAAGCTAGGCCATTTGTGTTCTTCAGTTTGGAAACACAGGCTGTTGTCTCAGAAAGTCAGGATTGGGACATTGCTTTCAAAGGCACTACCATCCGAGTCAACAGTTCAAAAAATGTGACTGCTGCTTTGGCTAATGGCATCTTTGAAGAATTGAAAGAAGTCCCTGCCTCTGCTCAGTTTGCCACGGATACGCCTACCACTTTTGCAATACCCACTGGAAGTGGCGCTGGTTGGTATAATTACAATTCTGCCACATTCACCGTGACTCCTATTCCCGGAAGAATTCTTTTGTTCAAAACCTCCAAAGGGAACTATGTGAAAATGGAAATTCTCAGCTACTACCAGGGTAATCCTCCTGTGGCTCAGATCAACCCTATGACAACGCCAAGTGCGCACTACACCTTCAGGTATATCTTGCAGCCCAATGGCTCGCAAAAGTTTTAAAAGTTAATTTTTTTGCTGGGTAACGGGGAGCGCTTCGGTGCTCCCTTTTTTATTCCAAAATCCGCTTCGCAAAAAGAAAGGCCTTGGACCAATACTCTGAACTTAGAAAATCCTCTGTTACACCCAAAGAGGTCGATGAATGAATAAATCTCACATCTCCTTTTTCCACTTCTGTGACTATTCCCGAGTGTGAGACCTCATTCTTTTTCCTGCCGGTGGCAAAAAACAATACATCCCCGGGCTTGACTTGGGCGATGGGTACTTTTTCACCCAATTTACTTTGATCCTCTGACCTTCGTGGAAGAGAAATCCCAACCGAATAAAACGAGTGATAGACTAATGCTGAGCAGTCTATCCCCGCACGGGTGGTGCCTCCGTATCGATAAGGAGTCCCTCGATAGGATTTGGCAGTTTGGATGACTGTGAAAGCAGGTGATTCTTCAGCAATTTTTTTCTTGGATTTACAGCTACCCAAAAAAGTGAGCAATCCAATGAAGATCACAAAAACTAGCCGAGCTGAAATATATTTTTGATTCAAGGGAATTTGTTTTCTGATATTCAAGTTTACAAGCTCATCGATTCATTTTCAAATAAAAAGAACTCAATGGGACTTTTTTCCCAAAGTGATGAACATCACCAAAACTGATTTTTGTCATGTTTTATCTTTGCCTCATCAAAATTGAAAAACACCAAAATCATGAATATTCAACAGTTTTATGACGAAGGCTTAGCTCACGCAAGCTATGCGATTTTATCAGATGGAAAAGTAGCCTTGGTTGACCCAGGACGCAATCCTCAGCACTACTATGACTTTGCTGAAGCAAATGATGCTCAAATCGTAGCTGTCATAGAGACTCACCCCCATGCGGACTTTGTGAGTTCTCACTTGGAGTTTCACAAAAATGAAGGAGCCACGATCTATGTATCCAAATTGGTAGGAGCTGAATATCCGCACACGGGATTTGATCAGGGAGATTCTTTCCAGTTGGGAAAAGTGACCCTACATGCACTTCATACCCCAGGTCACTCGCCGGATTCGATAAGTATTTTGCTGAAGGATGAAAATGGAAAAGACCATGCGCTTTTCTCAGGAGATACGTTATTTATAGGTGATGTAGGTCGACCTGATTTGCGAGAAAAAGCAGGAAACATGACTGCACAGCGAGAAGAGCTTGCCCGAATGATGTATCACACGGTACAGAATAAACTGAAGCCTTTGGCTGATGATGTGCTTGTTTTCCCTGCCCACGGTGCAGGTTCCCTTTGCGGTAAAAACCTCAGCGATGCCCGCCAGTCCACCATCGGTGAGCAGCGTGCTACCAACTGGGCTTTCTCCGATTTGGATGAAAAGACCTTTATGGATTCCTTGCTCCAAGGACAACCTTATATCCCAAAATACTTCGGCTATGATGTGGATATGAATAAAAAAGGAGCGCCTTCTTATCAGCGCTCTATTTCTCAAGTGAGCATTTGGCCTGAGGGAGCGACTCTGCCAGCAGATGCTTTGGTTATCGATACCAGAAAACAAGATCAATTTGCAGCTGGTCACATCCCAGGAGCTATCAATATTATGAATGGAGGAAAGTTTGAAACTTGGTTGGGATCAATCGTAGGTCCTGAGGAGAAATTCTTCCTTGTCGCAGATTCCTCAGCTGAGTTGGAGATTCTGATTTATAAGGCTGCCAAAATCGGCTACGAGCAATTGATCCACGGAGCGGTTGTCAACCCTGCAGGAATGACTGAGAAAGGAGCATCCTTTGATTTGGAAGCTTTCAAAGCCAATCCAAATTCATACACTATCGTGGATATCCGTAGCCGAGATGAGCATGCCAACTCTCCGATTTTCGAAGAGGCATTGAACATCCCGCTTCAAGAGCTTAGAGAAAGAGCATCTGAAATCCCAACAAGTAAGCCGGTCTTGATCCACTGTGCAGGCGGATACCGTTCTGCAGCTGGCTCAAGCATTGTGTCCGGAGTCTTGAAGGGTGCTGAAGTGCTGGATTTCAGCGAGGCCATCAAAGACTTTCAAACAGTAGCTCATTAAGGAAAAAAGTTGAGCATCACCCCACGCCCTTCGAGATTCGGAGGGCGTTTTCTTTTCCATGAAGTGGAGCCCTCGACAAGAAAGAATAACCCTTTTCGCTATTTTTCAGTCTAGATAGAAAAACCAAAAGTGAGTCGGGAAGAATTCAGTCAATTGCCTTTGCACCAAAAGATCAAGACCCTCTACCTGGAGGGGACTTTTGTGGTGGGCATTCGCTACTACCGACACAAGGTCAATCTGTATTTGCTGGAAAATGAGTACGTGGAAGTATTCTACAATCACAAAGAGGATCGGATTGACAAAATCGATTTTTTAGAACGAGATCACAGCCGGATGAAATTCTATTTGGATCAGATAAAATTGTAAATTCAACCATGCAAAAACTCACGATTCAAATTTTGGATAAAAAAGCAGTAAAAAAGCTTCAAGATCTGGTCAATAAAAAATTGATCGAAATCAAACAGGAGTCCTCGAGTGAAGTGGTGGATTGGTCAAGTTTTGCAGGATCTCTTCCTAGGATGAGTATCCAAGAGATTGAGAAAGAAATCAAAGAATTTAGAAACTGGGGTTGATGATTTGGGATACTAATTCGGTAATATTTTTTCTTCAAGATCTGCTTCCATTGACTTCAAAGTCCTTTTTGTTGACAGAATTGAATAAGAAAAGGCCTAGTTATTCCATAATCACCGAAATAGAACTTTTGTCTTGGAAAAAGCTATCTGAAACAGAGACCAAGACGATCTCAAGATTTTTATTCAATTTTTCTCGAATTGAACTTTCAGGTCAAATTAAAGATGAGACAATAAGAATTCGGAAAGCTTATGGGATAAAGGTGCCTGATGCGATTATCGCAGCATCTGCTCTTATTCTAAACCAACCTTTACTGACTCATAATCTCAAAGATTTTAAGAACGTAGAAGGATTGAAAATTCTTGATCCTTTAAATCTAGAGTGAATTAAATCTTTGATATAGACTAGTAGGTCAGTAGAAAACGAAAAACCCGCAGAATTTTCATCCTGCGGCTTTTAAATTGGTTTTCAGTTTTTTACAGCTTTCTCTTCAAGAAATCCGTCATCATCGTGTACAAGTGCCAGGTGGTATTGCCTCCATAGATTCCGTGATTTCGGTTGGGGTAGTAGAAGGATTCAAACTGCTTGTCTGCCGCAATCAGGGCATTGGTCAGATCGACGGCATTCTGGAAGTGCACGTTATCATCACCGGTACCATGGATCAGGAGTAAATTACCTTTCAGTTTGTTCACATGAGTGATCGGGCTGTTGTCGTCGTATCCGGTAGGATTCAGCTGAGGAGTTTGCAGATATCGCTCAGTGTAGATGGTGTCATAGTATCTCCAAGTGGTCACAGGCGCCACGGCGATAGCTGTTTTAAACACATCATTTCCATTCATCAGCGAAAGCGAAGACATGTAGCCTCCATATGACCAGCCCCAGATTCCGATTCGGGCGGGATCTACGAAAGGCATTTTTGCAAAATGCTTCGCCCCTTCGATCTGATCGATGGTTTCCAGCTTACCCAAGTTGGCATAAGTAGAATGCTTGAAATCACGACCCCGAGCACCGGTGCCACGATTGTCCACACAGGCCACGATGATGCCTTCCGCAGCCAATTGTTGATGCCAGAAGTCGCGGGTTCCTCCCCATGAGTTCAACACGTTCTGAGAACCTGGACCTCCATAGACGTACATCAGGACCGGATATTTTTTGTTAGGATCAAAATCCGCCGGTTTGATGATGTAGCCATTCAGCTGCGTGCCATCCACTGTAGGGAAACTGAAAAACTCCTTTTTCCCCAAAGCAAAACCTGCCAAACGCTCTTTTAAAGCCTGATTATCTTCAAGCACTTTCAGTTCTTTTCCTGCCGCATCGTTCAAAGTCACCTTTACCGGAGTATCGGCGGTGGAATAGTAATCGATGAAGAATTTGTGGTCAGGGCTCATATTGATAGTATGCGTGCCTTTGGCCGGAGTGAGAAGCTTTTTGCCCTTTCCGTCCAGGTTGATCACGTAGAAATTACGCTCCAGAGGAGAAGCTTCCGTCGAGATGAAATAGAGTTTTTTGGCTTTTTCATCAACTCCTACCATAGCGCTTACTTCCCAAGCACCTGATGTGATCTGACGAATCAGCGTCCCGTCCACATTGTGATGGTAAATGTGCTTGAATCCGTCCTGTTCGGAAGTGCGGATGAAAGTTTTGCCATCGCTGAGGTACTGCAAGTCGTCGTTGTAGTCTAAGTCCACATAGGTTTTGGCAGTCTCGGAGATGATCAGCTTGCTTTCTCCTGAAGTGGCATTGGCATGGAAAATATCCAGCTGATTTTGCAGGCGATTCATCCGGATAAATGCCAAGGTATTAGCATCCTGAGTCCAATAGATTCTTGGCAGGTAGATGTCAGTTTCAGTTCCTGCATCGACTTTTTGAGTTTTGGCTGTTGCCAAATCATAGACATGGATGCTCACCAGAGCGTTCTTTTCTCCTGCTTTAGGGTATTTGAATTTGTAATCCTGAGGATAAAGCGGTCCCCAGGTCTGCATGTTGAACTCAGGTACTTGGGTCTCATCAAAGCGGATAAAGGCAATTTTTTTGCCGTCAGGTGACCACTTGAATGCCTGAGCCATGGAGAATTCCTCTTCGTATACCCAGTCAGCTGCGCCGTTTATGATCTTGTTCCATTCTCCGTCTTTGGTGATCTGGGTCAATTTGTTGGTAGCCAATTCCACTAGGTACAGGTTATTTTCCTTGACAAAGGCCACCTTGTCATTGTCCGGGGAAAGGGTGGCATAGGAGATTTTTTCTCCATTCATCAGCTGTTGCTTTTGGCCGGTAGCTATATCTACGACATAGAAAATTCCTTTTGAAGATCTACGATAAATCGACTCAACATCGGTAGCGATCAGTGCCTTGGATTCATCCGCATTGAACGAATAGCTGGAAAAATTTACTCCCAGCTTCGCACCATCCAACAGGACTCCTGCTTCCTCACCGGTGGCCAGGTTGATTTTGACCACTGCAGGTGCTCCGCCTCGCTGCACAAGCGAACTGTAATACTGCCCGTCTTTCATCCAATTGATGCCAAAGACCGACTTTTGATTGAAGGTGCCTTTTTTGAAGACATCCTCTAGGGTTACTTTTTTCAGGCTTTGCGCCTGTGTGCTGAGTGCCATTCCGATCATTGCGATCAAGACTAGGCTCAGTACTTTCCAACTTTTAATCATATTGGCTCGATTTGGGGTAAAATTCTTGATTGAAACGAGGGCGAATATATAAAACCCTCCAAGGGATTTGAAACCCTTGGAGGGTAAACGGAAAATTAGCTATTTCGTAAGCCAAATTTTTCCCAAAATGAAGAAGAAAATCGCCCTGGTCACCGGAGGTTTTACCGGTGAATCCGTCATTTCCCTCAAAAGCGCAGCTGTCGTAGAAAAGACCATCGACCGTGAACGCTACGATGTATACAAGATTTTTGTCTATCCGGGCGATTGGCATTTCATCTGCGCTTCAGGGGAAAAAGTACCCGTTGATCTCAATGATTTTAGCATCACCATAGGAGACGAAAAGGTGAAGTTTGACGGGGTATTCAATATCCTCCATGGCTCTCCGGGAGAAGATGGGAAACTCGCGGGTTACTTTGACATGCTGGGTATTCCCTACACCACCTGCGATCAGCTGACCTCTGCCATCACCATGAACAAAGGCTACACCAAAGCCATTGTGCAGGATATTCCCGAACTGAATGTGGCGAGATCCATTCAGCTTTTCGAAAATGTGGCTGAAAACGCATCCAAAATCCAATCCGAGCTTACGTTACCGCTTTTCATCAAGCCCAACAATGGAGGCAGCTCGATCGGAATGAGTAAAGTGAAAACTTGGGAAGAATTACCCGAAGCTTTGGAAAAAGCCTTTGCAGAGGATAAGCAGGTGCTCGTGGAGGAATTTGTCTCAGGCAGGGAATTTTCAATCGGGATTTTCAAAGGAAAAGGAATCATTACCGTGCTACCTGCCACCGAAATCGTGAGTAGTAAGGAATTTTTCGACTACGAAGCCAAGTATGTTCCTGGAGTCTGTGAGGAAATCACCCCAGGAAGAATGACTGCGGAGGAAGTGGGGCGAGTCGGTCGTATTGTGACCAGGGTCTATGAAAAACTCAACTGCAAAGGCGCCGTTCGAATCGATTATTTTCTCCAGCATGAGACCGGAAAATTCTACTTCATTGAGATCAATACTGTTCCCGGACAAACCGAAACCAGTTTGATTTCTCAGCAGGTGAAAGCTGCCGGCAAAAGCATTAAAGAATTTTACACTGAGTTGATCGAGGAGATGTTTGAGTGATAAGGAAGACCGAAGAAGGAAAGCCGGAGAATTATCTTTCAGGAATTCGTTAAAAAATCGAAAAATCAGGAAAAGTCTGGAAGGTCTTTTCCTGATTTTTATTTTTCAACGGGATAAGTTTTTATTTTTACGGAACATTCAGGCTAGTATGATCGAAAAGCTATTTCCTCTTGACAAAAATTACATCCTAAGGCAGGCACAATCCGCTTTGGAAGAGGAATTAGTAGATCGTATGGTTTTTGAATTGAAGCGGTCCTACACTTTTTTGTATAATCCACTTCGTCTGATGGATCACACGTATGCGCTGATCTTGGATACCGTCGATTTTCCTAGGGAACGTGTTAGGCTGATTTATCGTCAGCTTTGTGGCATTTACCGATACCTACACCGTGACAATCAGCTGGAGTTGCTGTTCGATGGACGTACTCATTTTGAGAAATTTCAGGAAGACTGGTCTCTGGCTCTGATCACTTACGTGCAGCAATTGGGTCAGCATGAACAATATGTCAAGACCATGCTTCGCATGACCTTGCTTTACGATACTGAAAGTAGAGCAGAATGGGCCGAAAATCATTGCAAGGCATTTATCAATCAGCATTTCGAACTCAAAGTGGTCAAGCGACATGGAGAGCTTAGATTGAAGGTTTCTTAAACATGAAAAAACCCGCTGATGAAGCGGGTTTTGTGTTTTTAGAAGTTGGGACTCAACAGATATTTGCTGTAGAATTCATCGATCACCTTGAGCGCTTCCGTCGCGTCATCCACAATACAAAACAGGTCTAAGTCCGACTCGCTGATGTAATTCGGGTCGCCTCTCAAAAGAGTAGACTTGATCCAATCGACCAGTCCTGTCCAGTAATCTCTTCCTACCAGCACGATGGGAAATCTTCCAATTTTGTTCGTTTGGATGAGTGTCAAAGCTTCAAAGAACTCGTCCAAAGTACCAAAGCCACCAGGCAATACCACAAATCCCTGTGAGTAGCGAATAAACATGACCTTTCTGACGAAAAAGTAGTCAAAGGTCAACAGCTTGTCGCGGTCAATGTAGATGTTATTGAATTGCTCAAAAGGTAAGTGGATATTCAGACCCACGGACTTTCCTCCCTGAGAATAAGCGCCTTTGTTACCAGCTTCCATGATACCCGGTCCACCACCAGTGATGACACCATAGCCATGCTGTACAAGTTTTGCAGCTATTTCTTCTGCAGTCTTATAATAGTGGTGATCTCTAGGGGTCCTCGCAGAACCAAAGATGGACACGCAAGGACCGATTTTAGCCAGTTTTTCGAAGCCCTCTACGAATTCTGACATTACTTTAAAAATCGCCCAAGAATCAGCGCTTTTGATTTCACTCCAGTCACGCTCCTTAAAAGCTCTTCGGATTTTTTCTTCCGATTTTTTCTCATCAATGTGACTCATAGTCTCTGAAATTGTTCTTGTAAGAAAACGATTCTTTCGAAGTAATGGCGAAAAATCGAGCTTTTTAACCTGTAAAATACTGGTAATCAATAATAAAAAATCATTTTCTGATCTGGCTTGATTACGGTTTGGCCGAGCTATTTTTGCATGTAAATCCAAGATCCATGAATCTTTCAGAAAAGGCGAAGGCGGTAGAAGAAATCTTCCAAGAGCTTGAGCAAGAATCTAAGCAATTTCATGAGGAGGCCGGAATGGGTTGCCTTTCTGGCTGTGGATTTTGCTGCGCTAATCCGGAAGTTCCTGCAAGCCCATTGGAGTTTTTGCCTTTAGCTTTTGATCTGTATGAAAAAGGAATTGCAGATGATCTTGCCAACCAACTAGCTAATCAGGAAAACTCAGGAATCTGTGTCGTATACCGTTCCAATCCAGCTGATGTGACCAAAGGCTTTTGCGGGAATTATGCCAAAAGAGGATTGATTTGTCGACTCTTTGGGGCCTCAGCGAGGAAAAATAATAAGACAGGCCTTAAGGAACTGATTACTTGTAAAATTTTGAAAGCTGAAAAAACAGCAGCATTTCACACGGTCACAGAGCGTATCAATTCAGATATGGAAATACCATTGGCGCCAGCCTTTTACACCCGTATCAAGGATATAGATGAAGCTCTGACTAATCAATATCCCGTCAATCAGGCAATTTTGATGGCTTTGGAGCTGGTCCTCCGATATAAATATTATCAAGAAGGCGAGGAGTAAAGAGCCAAGCGATTTTTTTGATCTTTGGTTTTAGCCTATATTCGATTATCATTTTAAGAAGATTAAATCCCGTAAAAAGCCAAAAACATGCTGAATCTTGGGGAAATTGTACAGACGATCAAGAGTATCGTAGAGACTAGGATCCAACTAGTCAAAAGTGAAATTCAGGATGAATTTGTAGGGATTCTCTCCAGATTAATTCTTTTGACGATTATGGGAGCGCTGACTTTGTTGGTGTTTTTGTTTCTATCGCTTTCATTAGCATTTTTCATCAGTCAAGTTACCCAGAGTCCATATTTAGGATTTTTGATCGTGGCTTTGATGTACTTGTTGATCGTACTGATTCTTTATTTGACGAGAGATTCTCACAGTATTCAGGATCAAATCAATTCTTCCCTGAAAAATTTTATTTTCAGCGCAAAACGAGATAAAGAAGATGAGTAAGGAATTAGAAAAAAAGTCAGAAGAACTCGAGCAGACGCTTACTAAACAACTGGATCTGCTCAAGAAAGATTCTGAAGATTGGCTTAAAGTCGGTGCGGCGGTAGCTGTTGGAGCTGTGATCGCTTATGGGATTGTCAAAGCAACTCGAAAGAAGAAAGTAAAGAATACTGAGAAAGCCCTTGAAGTTTTGGAGAAGGAGGGTTTGCTCAATGATGAGCTGAAAAACCGCCTGACAAAACCCAAAACTTCTTCTTTTTGGCCTTCTCTGACTCAGCGTTTGTTGATCCTTGGTCTTGCTCTAGCTAAGGATAAAATTTATAGTGAGTTTTTTTCTGGAAATACTGAGCAGCAGGTAGTTGAAAAGGATAAGTAAACTCCTAAAAGGGCTTTCGAAATCGGGCCAAAAAGGAGTGGCTTGGCTAGTAGATCCTGAAAAGTATCAGCAATCCACAGATTTTGAATGGATTCAACATTCAGGATTGGATTTAATCTTGGTCGGAGGAAGTAGTGGGGAGGCAGAGGCTATCGACTTTACGATTAGATCCTTAAAAGTCCATTCGAGCACTATACCCATCTGTATTTTTCCAGGTTCCAAGCATCAGGTTTCTGACCAGGCAGACGGGATTCTTTTTTTATCCCTGATTTCTGGTACTAATGCAGAATATCTGATTACCCAGCAGGTAGAAGGCGCTGTAGCTATTGAGCATCTTGGGATTGAGATACTTCCCACTGGATACCTGTTAGTAAATGAAGGTGAGATTCTAAGTGTGCATCAAGCAAGCAACACACTCCCAATCCTAAATTCAGAAGTGGAGCGAATCAGATCAATCGCATTGGCTGGAAAATACCTCGGATTGAAGTATTTCTACCTCGAAGCTGGCAGTGGAGCCAAAGTTCCAGTTGCCTATCCTGTTATTCAATCTGTGAAAAAGACAGTGAAGAGCCCCTTACTTGTAGGAGGAGGATTGGATTCCCTGGAAAAAGTGAAAAAGGCTTTTGATGCAGGTGCTGATTTGGTGGTGCTGGGAAACGTGATAGAAAAAGACCCCGGTTTTTTAGCCGAGGTCTTGAAAGCAAAGCGATGGTACAATCAGTTACTGAACATTAATTAAGGACTCTCTTCGGCGCATTTTACCAGCTGGCACACCATACATCATCTTAAATCTTCGGCAAAAGTAAGCTGTATCCTTGTAGCCTACTTCTTTCCCGATGTCTCTGATGGATTTTTTGGTAGTTCTCAAAAGCTCCACTGCTGCTTCCATCCGCTGGTATTCGATGTAGTCTTGAGGATTGATTCCTGTAAGCATTTTGAAATATTGACCTACATAGTCCTCTGATACATTTGCCACTTTGGCTAGAATCTTATTTGAAAGGTCCCCTCCGATATTTGTCTTGATGAAGTTGAAAAGGTCAATCAATCGAGGGTCTTTGAAATAGGTGGAGTTGGTCGAAAGCTCCTCGGTAAACAGTCTGTTTTTCAGAATGTGTCGCAACAATTCTATCACCAGGACTTCGGTGAGCGATTTCAAGGCTCTTTCTTTTCCGATGTTAGAGAGTTCCAGTTCTTTCATCAGATCCTCCATCAAGGTGGCTATGCGATCATTGAATCGGATTATGAAAGGTGGAATATCAAGTGAGTTGAAGAAATTGACCACGTCAAACACTTTCGATTCAAAGTGGATCATGGAAATACAGTCCTCCTCAGAGGCATTGATCTCCTTATAGCTGATACTTTGAAGGTATTTTCGCTTGGATTCAACGAATTTTTCTAGGGTCAACTCTTGCCTTTTGCTGCCTGAACCAAAGGTTAGTGAAGTTTTTCTGCCTTTAGGTAAAAAAAGCACTTCGCCTTCATTGATTAGCTCTTGGTCTTCGCCAAACTTTAGGGTGCCATGATGCAACAGGACCAGTGCATTTTCATTCTCTTCGTAATTGGAAATTGATACAGGCTTGTCAATCTTAAAATTGTTGCCTCTCAAAAATCTTACGTGTACAGACTCGATGACTTTGTTATAGTAATCCATGAACTATCTATAAAAATGAAACCCAAAAATATAACTTTAACCTAGTTAGTAGATAAACTTTTTTAGAATTTAAGTCTAAAAAGAAGAAAAAGGGTATAAAAATTTGCATCTATACCCTTTTTTTAGGGTTTTATGGTACTACTTTAATATTCCTCTGGATATTACGATTCGTTGGATCTCTGAGGTACCCTCGTAGATCTGGGTGATTTTGGCGTCACGCATGAGTCGCTCCACGTGGTATTCTTTTACATAACCATAGCCACCGTGAACTTGGACTGCTTCTACGGTTACATTCATCGCTACTTCTGAGGCATAGAGTTTTGCCATGGCGGATGCATGAGCATAATCTTCTCCTTGATCCTTGAGCCATGCAGCTTTGTAGACTAGAAGCCTAGCAGCTTCGATTTGAGTCGCCATATCTGCCAACTTGAACTGTATGGCCTGATGCTGACTGATCGGTTTGCCGAAGGCTTTTCTTTCTTTGGAATATGCCAAAGCCAACTCGTAGGCGCCTGCAGCGATTCCAAGAGCTTGAGCAGCGATCCCAATACGTCCGCCATTTAGCGTCTCCATGGCAAAAGTAAATCCGAACCCTTCCTCACCAATTCGGTTTTCTGCAGGTACCATTACATCAGTAAACATCAAGGAATGCGTGTCAGAACCTCTGATTCCAAGTTTGTCTTCTTTCTTTCCAATAACAAATCCATCCCAACCTTTTTCTACAATAAAGACAGAAATTCCTTTGTGACCTTTGCTGGCATCAGTCTGAGCAATGACTAGGTAAATACTTGCAGAAGACCCATTGGTAATCCAGTTTTTGGTGCCATTGAGGAGGTAGTGATCGCCTTTTGATTCGGCAGAGGTTCGCTGAGAAGTGGCATCAGAACCTGCTTCTGGTTCGGAGAGACAAAATGCACCAAGTACTTCTCCTGTGGCGAGCTTGGTTAAGTACTTCTCTTTTTGAGCTTCTGTTCCATACTTTTCCAATCCCCAGCATACCAAAGAATTATTGACAGACATAGACACTGAGGCGGAAGCATCGATTTTGGAAAGCTCTTCCATAGCAATTACATAGGATAGCGTATCCATTCCTCCGCCGTTATACTTAGGATCGACCATCATTCCCATGAAGCCGAGTTCGCCCATCTTTTTGATTTGTTCGGATGGAAATTTCGCATCGGTATCTCGGTCAATGACGCCTGGAAGCAGTTCAGTTTTGGCAAATTCCCTTGCTGCCTCCTGCACAGCCAAGTGCTCTTCAGTCAATTGAAAGTTCATAAGGGTAGTAAAATTTTGGGTTTAGATTCAATGCGGAAAATATAGCCCAAAAAAAGAAAAGGGACAAAATCTTGTCCCTTTCCGAATATTATTTTGATTTTGATCAATCTCTATTTCCAAAGAAAACAAAGATATAGTATGCTAAGGTAACCAAAGAAGCCAATGCTGCGACTACATAGGTCATTGCGGCCCACTTCAAAGCATCTTTCGACATGTCATATTCTTGTCGGGTTACGACGTTTCTGGTTTGTACCCAAGCCAAAGCTCTATTGGAAGCATCGAATTCAACTGGAAGTGTAACCAAAGTAAATAAGGTCATCACTGAATAAGAACCTACCACAATATATCCTATCCATTCATAAGGAAGTCCCAAAGCAAATCCACCAAATAAGGATGCGATCAATACTATGTTTAAGATTTTACCAGAGATGTTTTGGACAGGTACCATGGCTGAACGGAAATTTAGCCATACATAAGATGTGGCATGTTGAACTGCGTGACCACATTCGTGTGCGGCAACAGCAGTTGCAGCAGCATTTCTTCCATAGTACACATCTGGAGAAAGATTCACTGTTCTGTCCATCGGATTGTAGTGGTCAGTCAGTTGCCCTTCGACACAGATCACCTGTACATCATGGATATTATTATCTGCCAGCATCAATTTGGCGATTTCTGCCCCTGATAGGTTTGCCTGAAGGGCGGTTTGTGAGTATTGCTTGAATTTGCTTTTCAATCTGTTGCTTACCACAAATCCAAGAATTGCAAATACGACTACAATTAGAATAATCATTTTATTAGGTGTTTAACTGGGTGTGAATACGAAGTTAGAACTTGTCAGGTTTAATCCAAACGGGGATTTTTACCATTACTATCCAGCTGATTAATCCAACAAGCATCACTAGGATGACTTGGGTGCCATGGATAATGGCGGCAAAAATTTTCCCGTCAGTTTCTGATATTCCGAACTGGATCAAAATGTAGGCCACCAAGGCATGAAAGGTCCCAATTCCACCCTGAACAGGTGCCACCATGCCAATACTGCCCATTACCATCACGAGAAGTACCTGACTTGCCGACAAAGTGGCAGTAGTTTGTATGCCTTGAGAAACCGTATACATGGTCAAAAAGTAAATTATCCAGATGACTATGGAGCTGATCCAAAAGCCAATCGGATTTTGAAGTTTTCTGACAGATTGAATTCCTGAAATCAGCTGCCTGAAAAATTGCTGAAGCTTATTAACCAACCCATTCCCTCGGAATTTTCGAAAGAGAAGAAAAAGAAACAGTCCAAGAACCAAAAGACCTCCCAGAAGGAGAGGAAGGTAAGAAATGATTTTTTCGCCCAGTGAGGATACGTCTATCAATTCCCCTGCCAGCGCCAGAAAAAGACGGTTTTCAAGTACAAATGCGAGGAAAATCGTTCCGACTAAAAAAATCAAATCAATGGTTCGCTCTAAAATGACCGTACCCAAAAGGTGCCCAATAGAGGTTCCGTTTGTTCTTGCTAAAACACCGCATCGGGCCACTTCTCCTGCTCTTGGAACCAATAGATTAACCAAATAACCCACCATTACGGCATGATAGGCCCTATTGGCACTGACTTGAAGTTCACCTTCCTGTTTTTGAATCAAGAGAGCCCATCTCCATCCCCTGATCCAGTATCCAATCCACGCGATGGTCAGAGAGCCTAGTATCCAAAACCAGTTGCTGGATGCTAATTGAGTCTTCAGTTCAGCGAATTCGATGTCCTTATATAAAAACCAAAAAATCCAGACAGCCACTCCTAAGGAAATGACCACCTGGATACTTTGTTTGACTTTGGGATTGAGCATCAGAAGAGTTTATTTCTTTCGTCTGGAAAAATCAATACTGGTTTATGCTCTTTGGCTTCTTCAGGGGTCATTCCAGCATAGGAAATGATAATGACAATGTCTCCCACAGCTGCTTTTCTGGCTGCAGGTCCATTGAGGCATACTTGACCGCTTCCACGCTCACCTTTGATGACATAGGTTTCAAGACGCTCTCCGTTATTCACATTGACTACCTGTACTTTTTCATTTTCCAGGAGATTTGCAGCGTCCATAAGGTCTTCATCTATGGTGATTGAACCCACATAATGGAGTTCTGCCTGAGTGATTTTTACCCGGTGGATTTTGGACTTAAGAATTTGAAGTTGCATTGGTTTAGTTTTTCGGCTGCGAAATTAGAGAATAATCGGCAGGTTGTCGATCAATCGCACCTCTCCGATATAAGCTGCAACACAAATCGAGGATTTTTGATTCGGATCAAAAGTCTCTTTGATTTCAAAAGTATCGGGATGTACCAGTTCAAAATATTCCAATCGGGCATCCTCAACTACTTCAAAAGCCATATATACCTCAGATTTGACCAATAGCCAATCATGACCTTGGATTAAGTGCTTTTTTGCTGTGATCAAATTATTGAAAAGCAGTAATGCCTTTTGTCGCCCCTCATTATCCAAGCGCATATTCCTTGAAGACATGGCTAGGCCGTCTGATTCTCTCCGAGTAGGTACGATTTCGAGTTGAATATCGAAAGAAAGGTCATTTACCAGTCTTTTGATTACGGCCACCTGCTGCAAGTCTTTTTGTCCAAAAAAAGCAATATGAGGTTTGATCAGATGAAACAGTTTGGAGACGATGATTCCCACTCCATTAAAATGTCCCGGTCTATATTTTCCCTCCAAAACCCGTTCTAAATCACCAAAATCTAGGGAAAGAGCCGGAGAGTTAGGGTACATGGTTTCCACCGATGGCAAAAGCACATAATCCACATTCATGGATTCCAACTTCTCTAGATCTGCATCCAATATATTGGGGTACTTTTTAAAATCTTCGGGATTGTTAAATTGAGTAGGGTTGACAAAAATCGAAACCACCGTTACATCCATTTTGGATTTGCTGGTTTGGACAAGATCTAAATGCCCTTGATGTAATGCTCCCATGGTTGGGACAAAACCGATTTGGTGATTTTTTCGGAGATGGCTGAACCAGTGGGGATTCCATTCGTCCCTAGTGCGGATTAGCTTCACGGCAAGGCAGTATTGGGGCTAAATTGGGGCAAAACTAGATTAATATCCAGAATTACAATGCTGATAGGCTTTTTTTATTTACCTTTGTGCCCGTTGTTTATCACGATTCATTAAAATCCCTTTAGCATGTCCAAACTGCGTATCCTCTACGTTGCTAGTGAAATCAACCCTTTCTTACAAACTTCCGAAGTCGCTAATTTTCTCAGAAATCTCCCTCAAGCCATGCAAGAGCGTGGAATGGAAATCCGGATTTTGGTGCCTCGTTTTGGATTGATTAATGAGCGAAAAAACAGACTTCATGAAGTGGTCAGACTATCCGGGATCAATATTGCAGTCGGTGAAGAAGAAAAGCCCTTGATCATTAAAGTGGCTTCTATCCCAAATGCCAAGCTTCAGGTGTATTTCATTGATAATGAGGATTATTTTCAGCGAAAGCATGTTTTTCACGATAAGCAGCAGCGATTTTATGAGGATAATGACGAGAGAGCTATCTTTTTCTGTAAAGGTGTCATTGAAACAGTAAAGAAGTTGGGTTGGGCACCGGATATCGTGCATTGCAATGATTGGATGACTTCCTTGATACCAATGTATCTTAAAACGACCTACAAAAACGAACCACTCTTTAAGGATACCAAAACTGTGTTCGGTATTTATAACAATGGATTTTCACATACCTTTGGCGACGATTTGTTAAACAAGGTTAAGATGGTGGACATCGATGACACTATTTTAGCACCTTTGAAGAGCAAAGACTTCGAAGGCTTTATCAAGATGGGTATCGAATATGCCGATCGGGTAGTGAAAGGAAATGAAGTCTCTGCGGACCTAAACCAACTTATTGAGGATTTCTCTAAAGACAAAAATCTTGAAATCAGTTTTGAAGAAGAGCAACAAGCTCATGAAGAGCTTTATGGAGTATACACCAGCCTTGCGGGCTAAGCTTTCCATTTACGCGTTAATTTCTGTTTTATTCTTTGGTGCATGTAGCGATCCTGCTACAGTTGGGCTTGAGCTTGCACCCCAGAATAACCAAATTGGGGTTTTTTACAAAGAATTCACTCTGGACGCACAAGTCGTGCTGTTAGATTCGTTCAATACGACCAATGCGGGCGTTCTCCTTGTGGGCAACGAGGTGGATGACTATTTTGGGAAGACAACCTCTACGGCATTTACCAGAATGTATATTGATCAGACTGCAGTCCGTCCAAAAGTTGACGCAGTCTTAGATTCTGTGTTTTTTACTTTTTCTACAGTAAGTGTAAATGGTTCTGATTTGGATAAGCCAAAAAGATATAGAGTTCATCTTCTTACCGAACCAATCCTCGATACACTCTATTATAACTTTAGTGCCTTATCCTACAATCCAACTCCAATCTTGGATGCTGAGATTTTGTTTGGAAATAAAAAAGACACCTTGGTTAAAGTGCCGATTACCAATGAGGCATTTATCAATGATCTTTTCACTAAAATGAAGAGAGGCCAAGAGTTTGAAAATCTGTTTAGTTTTAGAAGGTATTTACCTGGGCTGGCGATCACTGCCAGAGAAGGCGATAATACTACAGCGGGATTTTCTTTGGGTACGAATACAGGCATAACAGTTTACTACCACGCACTTGGAGATACCACTGCGCTTAAATATTCGATAACTACCTTGTCATCAAGAAGTTTCAATAGCATTAATTCAGACCGTACGGGTACTCCTACTAGTGTGGTTACTGAATATGGTAAAGCCTATAATACCGGTCCAATTGTAGGAATGAAGTCTGGTTTAGGACTTGCACTCAGGATAGACACCGACCCTATTGATGCCTTTTTGGACACCTTGCAGGGAGTTATTTTTAATCAGGTCGGATTCACCATTGGTGCGCTCGAAAGCCAAGTTGAGAGTAATGTTCCAATCGCTACAATGGTTATGAAATTTGTAGATTCTCAAAACCGTGTGCTTTTAAGTTCGCTCAATAAAGCAGAACTACATGTACAAGGTGATGGACAGGCGCAAGTGATAGACGATGGAAAAGGCAATTTAATTCCTAACAATATCTTTGGTTCGGCGGCCTTGCTTGAATACAACAGTGTAGATAAACTCTACAGGGCAGGGATTTCGTCTCATATGAATGCCATCTATCGAGGGCAGCTACAGCGTCAGGATTGGCTGCTTTATCCTGCTACTCCAAGAGACGATAGTGACGATTTCAAAAGGTCTTTACGACAGTTTAAAGTTAATAAAGACAAAATCAGGTTAAACGTGATTTATTCCAAGACTCGCTAAACAATCGATTTCGATAAAGTGAGGATAATCCACATTTAGTTTTTCTAAAAGTGGATTATTTTTTTTGATATGAAAGCTGTTTCTTTGCGCAAGTACTAACCAACTTTTAAGAATTTTTACTTATGTGTGGAATTGTCGCGTATGTAGGGCAGCAGCAGGCGCTGCCCATTATCATTAAAGGGTTAAAAAGATTGGAATACCGCGGCTATGATTCTGCCGGAGTAGCTTTGATCGACCAAAAAGGCCTTAGCATTTACAAAAAGAAGGGTAAGGTATCCGAGCTGGAAAATCACCTCGCAGATAATGGGGTCTTAAAGTCGAAAATCGGAATTGGCCACACTCGTTGGGCCACCCATGGAGAGCCCAACGACGTCAACGCCCACCCTCATTATTCTTCTTCTGAGAGATTTGCAATGATCCATAATGGCATCATCGAAAACTACGAGGTACTCAAGAAGGACCTTCTTCAAAAAGGCTATAAATTCCAAAGTGAGACCGATACTGAGGTATTTGTAAAGTTCATTGAAGACATCTATTCTAACAACAACTGCACCTTAGAGGAGGCTTTACGTCTTGCTTTGCAAAAAGTGGTAGGTGCTTATGCCATTGTGCTGATCAACCTTGAAGAGCCGGATACACTTATTGCTGCCAGAAAAGGATCCCCACTGGTGATCGGTGTAGGCGAAGATGAATACTTTTTGGCATCAGATGCCACTCCAATCATCGAATATACCAATAAGGTAATCTATCTCGATGATTATGAGATTGCGGTGATCCGTGAAGGAAAGCTTCAAGTGAAAACTATCGAAAATATCGAAACCAGTCCATACATCAATCAGCTGGAACTCGAGCTTGAAGCCATCGAAAAAGGGGGCTATGAGCACTTTATGCTCAAGGAAATTTTTGAACAACCCAAGTCAATAGCCGATTGTCTTCGTGGCCGACTCGATCCTAAAACAGGGCGCTTGGTCTTGGGTGGCTTGAGGGATTACATGAATAAGTTTCAAAACGCGGAGCGGATTGTGATCACGGCTTGCGGTACTTCTTGGCATGCCGGATTGGTTGCGGAGTACCTCTTTGAAGAGTTTGCCCGTGTTCCAGTAGAAGTGGAGTACGCGTCCGAGTTTAGATACCGTAATCCGGTAATAAGTGATAAAGATTTCATCATCGCCATTTCCCAATCCGGAGAAACTGCGGATACGCTTGCAGCAATTGAGCTGGCAAAATCAAAAGGTGCAACCATTTTTGGAGTTTGTAATGTGGTAGGATCTTCAATTCCTAGAACCACTCACGCCGGATGCTACACACACGCAGGTCCTGAGATTGGTGTGGCTTCTACCAAAGCTTTTACAGCGCAAATTTCAGTTCTCACCATGATGGCGTTGAAGCTTGGCTATCAAAGAGGCACTTTGCCTGAGAGTAAATACATTCTCATGCTCCATGAACTGGCAGATATTCCCGCCAAGGTGGAAAAAGCACTCCAAACCAACGATGCGATCAAGAAAATTGCCGAGCAATACAAAGATGCCCGAAACATGCTGTATCTGGGAAGGGGTTATAATTTCCCTGTTGCTTTGGAAGGAGCATTGAAGCTGAAGGAGATTTCTTATATCCATGCCGAAGGCTATCCTGCGGCTGAGATGAAGCACGGCCCGATTGCCTTGATTGACGAGGAAATGCCGGTGATTTTCATTGCCACGTTGGACAGTTCTTACGAAAAAGTGGTGAGTAATATCCAAGAGGTGAAGGCCCGCAAAGGTAAAGTGATCGCCGTAGTGACCGAAGGTGATAAGCAGGTGAAGGCACTTGCAGACCATGTGATTGAAATCCCGCCGACAAATGAGGCCTTCACTCCATTACTTTCTGTGATCCCTCTTCAGCTACTTTCCTATCATATTGCGGTCATGAGAGGTTGTAATGTGGATCAACCAAGGAATTTGGCGAAGTCAGTGACTGTGGAATAATCACCTGAACTTTCAAAAGCTGCCAAGCGAAAGACAACCCTGAAAATCCCGATTTTCAGGGTTGTTGTTTTTAAGGAAAAGTTGGCTCGAGCTTTTCGCAGTCTAATGGATCAATTACACGCTCCTGGTGCGAAATACCTGTTTCCTGCAGCCCTTGCCAAGCATTCATTTGCGTAGGTTTTGGCGTCACAGCCACACACAGGCTGAAAAACAGTCGGGCAAGTTGTAGGCCGACTATCAATATCAGCATTCAGGCATTGATTGACATTCTCCTCCTCTTGGACGCATCCCATCAACAGAAAAAATGAAATCAAGCTGAAAAGGAAAAGCAGTTTTTGAATACTCATTTGATTTTGGGACTCCATGTTAAAAAGCCTAAGTTATCCATATCTGAGGAGTATCCCCGTCCCTAAGCAGAAAATCCTTACTTTTGCGAAGCCAAGGAAAAACCCATGCTGGATAAATTACAAGCCCTTAAGGAACGATTTGAAGAAGTAGGTCAGCTGATTATTCTACCGGACTCTATGTCTGACATGAGCAAGTATGCCAAGCTCACCAAAGAGTACAAGGACCTTGAAAAGCTCGTTTCGGTGTATGATGAGTATTCTCTGGTGTTGAAAAATATCGATAGCTCCAAGGAGATACTCGAAAAGGAGAAAGATCCTGAGTTTAGGGAGATGGCCAAAGCAGAGTTGGATGATCTAAGAATGAGAAAGGAAGTTCTCGAGCAAGAACTTAAGCAACAGCTGACTCCCAAAGATCCCAATGATTCCAAAGACTGTATATTGGAGATCAGGGGAGGTACCGGTGGTGATGAAGCTGCAATCTTTGCCGGGGACCTTTTCAGAATGTATGAGCGCTTCTGCGAAATGAAAGGCTGGAAGCTTACTGTATTGGATTTGACTTTTGGGTCAGCCGGAGGCTACAAAGAAATTATCGCTACCGTATCAGGTGCAGATGTCTATGGGATGCTCAAATATGAATCAGGTGTGCACCGAGTACAGCGTGTGCCGGCTACTGAGTCACAAGGAAGAGTCCACACTTCAGCAGCCTCTGTGGCAGTGCTACCAGAAATGGATGAAGTGGAAGTTCACTTGGATATGAATGACATCCGAAAAGACACCTATTGCTCCTCTGGTCCGGGTGGTCAGTCCGTAAATACCACATATTCTGCTGTTCGATTGACTCACAATCCAACAGGATTAGTGGTGACCTGTCAGGATGAAAAATCCCAAATCAAAAACTTTGAAAAGGCTTTGAAGGTGCTTCGGTCCAGATTGTATGAAATCGAACTCGCCAAGCACAATGAGGCCGTAGGTGCACAGCGAAAATCCATGGTGGGAAGTGGTGATCGGTCGGATAAGATTCGAACCTATAATTATCCACAATCTAGAGTCACAGATCACCGGATTAACAAAACGGTCTATAATTTGCCAGATGTCATGGACGGAAATATTGAAGAATTTATTTCAGCCTTGAGATTGGCAGAAAATTTAGAAAAAATGCAGGCTGGAGGGATCGAGTAATTGCTTTAGACTTTGCAAGCTTGATTTAAGCCAGTATATTGAAATAATTAACACCTTAACTTAAGAAAACCCAGTGCTTTTATGATCATTGAAGGAGAAAGAGAAATTAATTTGGTGACATGGAATGAATTGCATTTTCATCAACTCTACCCTCTTGCCAATAATCCTAAAATTGCAATGAATCTGAGGGACAGCTACCCGCAGCCCTACACCATTCATGATGCCCGTCACTGGATAGAGCATAATCAGAAATTTAATCCTGCTCAGAATTTTGCGATCGAATATGAAGGTAGACTGGCAGGCGCTATTGGTGCCGAGCGAGGGAAAGATGAGCTACGCACCAATATGGAGATGGGATTTTGGGTAGGTGAAGCTTTTTGGGGTAAAGGAATCGCTACCGAAGCAGTTAAGTTATATACCAAATATATTTTTGAAAAATTTGATATCCACCGAATTTTTGCGCAGGTCTATGACTTTAATGGAGAGTCTATGAATGTCCTGGAAAAGGCCGGCTATATCCCCGAGGCCATTCTAAAGAATGGCTTTATCAAGCGCGGTAGGATGGGAGACATCTTCCAATATGTTAAAATTAGGGATGAAGAATAGCTCTTCATCCCTTTTTCTTTATCCTACTTTTTCAAGCGCCTGCTGAATATCCCAGATGAGATCTTCATAGTGTTCTACTCCGATCGATAGGCGAATGAGTTTTTCTGAAATACCCAACTTGGCTCTGTCTTGCTCGCTTACATCACTGTGCGTCATAGTAGCCGGGTGTTCGGCCAATGATTCTGTACTTCCTAGGGAAACTGCCAAATGGAATAGATGAAGGTGATCCAAAAACTGGAAGGCTTCTTTTTCTCCTCCCTGAATATCAAAAGAAACCATGGCACCCGCACAGGAGAGTTGCTTTTTGAAAATGTGATATTGCTCTGAATTTTCAGCTAAATGCCCTAAATAATAGACCTTTTCTACTTTAGGATGTGCAGCCAAAAAGTCAGCTACTTTGGAGGCATTTTCAGCTTGTTGAGTCATGCGCACCTTTAGAGTTTCTAGGCTTCGCATCAATAGCCAACCAGTCCACGGGCCTGCCATATTTCCCAAAAATGTACGAAGGGTTCTAACTCGCTTCATTAGGTCTTTTTTTCCTAGCACGGCACCTGCAATCAGGTCGGAATGACCTCCAATGTATTTGGTGGCAGAATACATTACCAAGTCTGCCCCATGCTGCAAAGGATGCTGCCAAAGCGGACCCATGTAGGTGTTGTCTACGACTACATATACTGAGTTTTCTGCATTGCTGAGCTGGTCCGCTACTTTTCGACAAAGTTCGAGATCGAAAAGGGCGTTGGTTGGATTGGCTGGGGTTTCGACATAGACCAGTTTGACTCTGGCTTTTTCTGATTTTTGCAGGATTTCCTCCAAGGTTTCCTCAGGTGTAAAGCCTATTCCGGTGATTCCATACTGAGGAAGGACTTTATTGATGAAATGATCGGTGCCGCCATAGACAGGCATACTGTAAAGTAGCGCATCACCGGGTCTTAGAAATTCCAAAAGAACTGTGGAAATGGCAGACATGCCGCTTTCAAATACCGCGCATTCATCTGCGCCATCCCATAGGCAGAGCCTTTCTTCGAGAATTTGTAAATCCGGATTATTTAATCGGGAATAGATCAATCCAGGCTCTTCACCGGGGGATTTTTCCCGTTTCCCGTAGGCAAGTTCAAAAAATTCCTTCCCCTCTTGAGCTGTCTTAAAGACAAAAGTGGAGGTTTGGAAGATGGGACATTTGACGGCGCCTTCAGAAAGCTCTGGCTTGTAGCCATAGGACATCATTAGGCTCTCAGGGTGAAAATATCTGGAGTTCATTTGGGTTTATTTTTACCCAAAGGAGGGAAAAAAGCTTATTATAAACAAAGCAGCATTCTTAATGATGTTTTGTTTTTTTGAAGATAGGTTAAAATATCGGCTGAAAAAATGTAAAAAAAGAAACATTATTTCTTATATGCAGAATAATATTTGGAATAGGTTCAATTTTTCTTGAGGTCAAAGAAGTTAATTTTTTTGAAGAGAGCTACTATTTCACCTCACCAATACTTTTTGAATGGCTACCCCATTTTTCCCGGAAAGTTGGATATAATGTGCCCCGCGGGGAAGCAATTCGATATCGTGTCGTTTGTCTCCTTGGTTGATTGTAGACCGGTAGATCACCTGTCCAAGGGAATTAATCACTTGTAGGGATTCAAAGGCATCCAAAGTAGCTGACTGAATAGTCACTTCGCCATTGCTTGGATTAGGATACACGATCAGGGTAGCCAAATCCGGCTTTGGTTCAAGTGCTGTGATGATGTTTACATTGACATTGAATACGCGCTTTGGCCCAAAATTGCACTCGTTCTGAGCTTCTACAGAAATTTCAAATTGTCCCTCTTGCTCCCAATTTACAGTGATGCTCGCTGTACCTTGGCCGGAGATGATTTTGCCTCCGCCTGAAATGTTCCATCTGTAATTCAATCCTGGAATTGCAGTCGTTTGGTAGACAAACTGTCCAAGTGGTGTGATGGCTTCGCCTACGATGGCCGCAGGCTGTTCGGGTGCTTTACTTACTTTGATCGATTTGACTGTGGGTTCCGATTTTCCACAAGAGCTTGAAGCATATACACTGATCTTTTGATCACCTGCAGCAGTCCAAAGTACAGAGATGCTCGAGGTGCCTTGACCGGATTTTATCTCTCCTCCGCTAATCTCCCATGTGTAGGCGCTGCCAAGTTGAGAAGGGACAGTATAGGTTTGGCTTGAATTGGTACAAACCGTCCCCTCCCCTGAAATAGCTGCCGAGATAGCAGGCTGTGGATTAACTTGTACTTCGAGGAATGAGGTTTCACCTGTTCCACAGAAGTTTGATCTGCTTACCAAAACTGCATTCCTTCCAGGTGTGGTCCATTCGATCTCAATGGTAGGCGATCCCTGCCCAGTCAGGATAATGCCTCCGTCTACCCTCCAAACAATCTCTGAACTGAGTTCGGGCTGGCTAGTCACAGAGTATACGCTTTTTCCAAGACATAACGAGGCACTTCCCGTAATCGGGCTAATTCCGCCCGGAGGCGTGCACGAATAGCTAAGGATGGTCCCGTCATTTCCAACTGCAAAAGCTGAATTAGGATTGCCATAATTGACCGATTTCAAATCTCTTACGGTACCACTGTTGATTTTGAACCAAGTCATTCCTCCATCCTTGGTTTGGAAAGTGACTCCTTTTTCTCCGACCACAAAACCCAAATTGAGATCCCAAAAATCCACCGAGGTCAAATTCACTTTTTCGGGGAAGGGTAATAACTCCCATGTGACTGCTTTATCTTTTGTCTTCAGGACTACTCCATTGTTGCCTACCACGATGGCAGTGGCTGTGTCAAGTTTAGCCAGTGCGTTGAGGTTTTCGCTGGTCAGCTTGGGCTTGGTTTCCCAATTTGTACCGCCGGCAGTCCAGATGATTTTTCCGTTTTTACCGATTCCAAAACCGAATACGAAATCAAAATAGGTCAAATCCGCCAAATCTTCGGTGACACCTGTATTGACGGATTGATCCCAAGTGATACCTGAATCAAATGATCTGGAGACATATCCATTGGTTCCGGAAATGTATAACACCGATGTGGCAAATAGGTAAAATCCGGTGATTTTGTTCGGCGTTTGAGAAGGTACAGGTACCCAAGCCACACCCGAATTTGCCGTCCTATACATTTTCCCCGATTCAGATGACACATACCCAAACGCAGTATTCCAAAAATCAATTGTATGAATATCGATTCTTTCGGGGATTGGTCGACTGATAAGGGAGACTCCTCCATTGGTAGTCACATAGAATTCTCCGTTTTTACCGGAGATAAAACCTACAGTGTTGGATTTGAAATCAGTAGAAGAAAAGTCATTCCTTATACCTGCCTGCCGTGTAGTCCAATTTGTACCCGCATTGGTGGAGGAAATGATATATCCGTTTTGTCCGAAAGCAAAAACAGTGTTGGTAGCAGGTATAAACCCTACTTGATTTAGATTTCTGATATTTCCTGCACCAAGGTTAATGCTTGTAAAGGAAGTACCCGAATTGATAGACCGAATCATCCTTGCTTGATCTCCTACAGCCACCAAAATCCTGTTGTCGATAGGACTGGCAGCAAGCTTTTTTAGATTGGTGGTGATGGCAGTGGCGACCGAAGCCCAAGTAGTTCCACCATCTGTAGTCCTGAAAAATGTTCCTTGATCACCTACTGTATACCCGATTAAAGGACTTGTAAAATGGATCCCGTTTAAATTTCTGGCTGTAGCGAGTTGTATTTTTTCCCAGGACACCCCTTTGTTCGAAGATCTGAACACGTTACCATTCTGCGCCGCAATGAAACCCAGGTTTTCATTCACAAAAAATATTTCCTGAAAATCCAGGGTCGAATTTGTGGTCACCAAACTCCACGAAGAACCTGAATTAGAAGAACTGAGAAGTGTTCCTCCCTCACCTGTTGCAAAAAGCTGAGTTTCGGAAATAGAAACAACACTTTTGAGATTTTTCGCTGTTCCCGAGTTGATTTTTGTCCAGGTTTTTCCTCCGTCGGTAGATCTGAAAATTGTTCCCATGTTACCCACTGCAATTCCAATGGATTCGTTGCTAAAAGTGACATCATTAAATCTAACCTCCAATTCTTGGACCACCTCTACCCAAGTACCTCCCGCGTTTTCGGAGTAGATGATGAGATTTTCGCCTACCGCCACTACTTTTTGATTGGTAATCCAATGACTAGACTCCAAGTCTAATCCCCAACCCTGCATTCTTGTCCAAGTTTGGCCGAGGGACAGGTGGATTAATCCTAGGGAAAAAAATAAGACGGATAGAATCTTTTTCATTCTTTTGAAAATAAGGCTAAATATAATTCCCCGGAAATTTGAATGAATTAAAAGGTAAATTAAGGACAAGAATTGGGTAATTAACAGAACTTTGCTTTCTAAATTCAATTTGAGCAAATCGAACTAGCACATCTCATTATGAAAATTCCAAATCTTTTTTTCGCCAGTATGCTTTTCATGGTTTCTTGCGGGCCACAAGAAAGAGTTTCCAAGGAGACATTCGAAGAAGTCAATCGAAACATGGAAATCAAGCGTGTGACAGAGGCGGAAATTATTCAAGAGGGAATGGTATGGGGAGATTCGATCACGCAAGAGGCTCAAAGACAATTGATCTCCAATTTGCAAAAGGCAATTTCCGAACAGGGAATTCCTGCCGCAATTGATTTTTGCAATGTCAATGCCCTGCCCATTTTGAGCGAATTGGGTAAGTTATATTCAGTTCAGATCAAAAGAGCATCAACCAAAGCCAGAAATGCTGCTGATTTACCCACAGAGGAAGAACGTCCAATTTTGGAAGCCTATGAGTATAATGCGGAAAATGGAATCAAAAGTGATCCCAATATTCAGAAGTTTGAAAACGGCGAGGTATTCTTATATACGAAGCCTATTACCATTCCTAACGGCATGTGCTTAAGCTGCCATGGCGAGCCTGGGAAAGAAATCAACAAGGAAACTTTAGAAAAGCTTTGGAAGCTCTACCCGGCTGACTCAGCCAAAGGTCATAAGATCGGTGATCTCAGAGGAATGTGGTCTGTAAGAATTCCCAAAAAGGAAGTAGTCAAAAGATTGTAACCGGGGTTTATTTTAAATAAAATTAGTTCTACGGCGTTTTTTCTCCATCCTATCGCCTAGTATTCGTTGTTATTTCGATTGTTTTTTTTAGTATTTATTCACCAAACCGGAATTACACAGAATATAAAAATCTGTATAGGCCTAATCTTCCGAATAAAAATTTTTAGAATAAATAGCTAGCAAAAGTATGTTTCAAAAAAATCAAATTTTGTTGAAAGAAATATGTGGAATTCTTAAACATTCTTTGATTTACCTATAAAATTTACTTTTCATTCGTATAAAAGCTTTAAAACAGTCAGTTTTGAGCAAAAAACAGTTGGGCTAAATTCTTCTGGACGTCTGAAATTAGGATTAGTTAAAATTAACCCAAACTGCCTATGAAGTTTAGTACCGCAGTCAGGCTATTTGCCCTGACTATTTTCACGTACCTATTTTATATAGGTGCAGTGATGGCCCAGTCCCGACAGGTGTCTGGCGTAGTGCTTTCGGGGGAAGATAATTTCCCCTTACCGGGTGTGTCCATTCTAGTAAAAGGGACCACCACGGGTACAGTTACCGATGTCGATGGTAACTTCAGGATATCAGTTCCATCGGATGCTGCCGTTCTAGTATTTTCATTTATCGGCTTTGAATCCCAGGAAGTCGGGGTCGGTTCTCAAAGCAACGTTTCCATCACCCTTAAACCTGACACAAAGTCCCTTCAAGAGGTGATTGTGGTAGGATATGGTGAGCAAAAGAAGGAAACGATCACAGGTTCGGTAGCCTCTGTAAAAGGTGGTGAACTAGCCAAATCTCCCGCCATGAACCTTTCCAACTCCATCGCAGGCCGTATGCCTGGTGTGGTAGCGGTGAATAGAAGCGGTGAACCAGGATATGATGGCTCAAGTATTCGAATCCGTGGCTCCAATACCTTGGGTAACAACGATGCCTTGATCGTAATCGATGGTATCCCTGCACGTGCCGGCGGTATTGATCGATTAAATCCAAATGATATCGAAAGTATCTCTGTATTGAAAGATGCATCCGCTGCTATCTATGGTTCACGAGCTGCTAACGGTGTTATCCTTGTCACCACCAAAAGAGGAAAAAGCGGTAAACCGGAATTTACTTTCCAAGTCAATCAAGGCGCTGCCCAGCCCACAGTCATCCCTGCTCTAGCAGACGCTGCCCAGTATGCCGAAATGCTAAATGACCTTGATATCTATGCACTTCCTGTTGGTGAATGGGCTGCTGCAAATCAAGCTTACAAAACAGCAGGAACCTTCACAAGACCAAATGGTGTGGTTCGTAAGGCCCCATACTTGCCTAATGAATTGGAACTTTACAGAAATGGTTCGGATCCATGGAACTATCCTAACACCGATTGGTATAAGTCAACTTTGAAAACATGGTCTCCTCAGACTAGAGTCAATGCACAGTTGGTTGGTGGTAATGACAATGTGAAATACATGACCTCCATCGGTTATCAAGATCAGGATGGTTATTACAAGCAGTCAGCAACAGGATTTAAGCAGTATGACATCCGGATGAACCTTGACGCAACTGTCAATAAATATGTGAAAGTTGGTTTGGGTATTTTGGGTCGTGAAGAATCCAGATTCTTCCCAACCAGAGGTGCAGGTGCAATCTTCAGAATGCAGATGAGAGGTAAGCCGAATCAGCCAGCTTTCTGGCCAAATGGTCTTCCAGGACCAGATATCGAAAACGGCGAAAATCCGGTGGTGATTACGACTAATGCCACTGGCTATGACCGTGACACCAGAGATTATTTCCAGACCAACGGTACAATCGAAATCAAAGTGCCAGGTATTGAAGGATTGAAAATCACAGGTACCGGTGCGATTGATAAGACCATGCAGTTCAATAAGCGTTGGGAAACTCCTTGGACGCTATACCAAAAAGGAACTGGCTTTGAAGCTGATGGAGTGACTCCAAAACTCGTCGCTACTGTAAGAGGACCTGCTGATCCAAGATTGACAGAGGCAAATAGCAACACGCTAAATATCCTCTTGGGTACAGTGGCCTCGTATGACAAAGTGATCAATAATAAGCACACGATCAATGTTTTGGCAGGTTTCAACAAGGAAACTGTCTCTGGCAACAACTTCAATGCATTCAGAAGATACTTTATCTCTACTGCCATTGATCAGATGTTTGCCGGTGGTGATTTGGAGAAAAATAACGGCGGCGGTGCCTTTGAAAGAGCTCGCCTTAATTATTTCGGACGTGCTTCTTATAACTACAAAGAAAAATACCTTGCGGAGTTCCTTTGGCGATATGATGGTTCTTATATCTTCCCAGAAAACACACGTTATGGTTTCTTCCCGGGCGTCATGTTAGGTTGGGTAGTATCTGATGAAGGTTTCTGGAAAAATTCAATTGGCAAGACCATGGACTTCTTCAAAATCAGAGGTTCTTGGGGACAGTTGGGTAATGACCAAATATTCTTCGGGGGTGCGCTTCAGGAATATCAATTTCTTTCTACCTACGGTTTCAGCTCTTACATCGCTAATAACACAGAAGTAAAGACCCTCTTGGAAAATAGGGTTCCTAATACCAGTATTACTTGGGAAGTGGCTAATAACTCCAACTTGGGCTTTGAAGGCCAGTTCATGGATGGCAAGATTTTCTTCGAATTCGATGTATTCTACAACAAGCGAACAAATATCCTTTGGCAGAAAAATGCCTCTGTACCTCAAAGTACAGGTTTGATCCTGCCAGCCGAAAACATCGGTGAAGTAGAGAATAAGGGCTATGATTTCAGCATTGGCTATAGAGGAAATGTAGGAGACTTTACCTACTCCTTAGGTGTCAATGGGGGATATGCAAAGAACAAAATCCTCTTCTGGGACGAAGCTCCCGGAGCTCCGGAGTGGCAACGATCTACCGGTAAGCCAATGAATACTTTCTTGGTTTACCAGTATGATGGCGTATTTGCTACTCAGGAAGACATCAACTCAAATCCTTTAGACTATCGTGCAATAACCAACAATCTACGTCCCGGCGATATGAAGTACAGGGATATAGACGGTGATGGTAAAATCACCCCTGATGACAGAATCCGGATGGATGACAACGATATTCCAAGATTCCAAGGTGGAGTGACATTAAATGCCTCATTCAAAAACTTTGACTTAGCCGTACTTTTCCAAGGTGCAGCTGGTGCAAGACAATATGTGAGTGCAGGTGAATCCGGTAACATTGGTAACTTCCTCTTGGATATCTATGAAAATAGGTGGGCCATCGATAATCCAAGCAGTGAGCATCCTAGAATTGCCAACAGAAATGATCAGTATTATTCCGGGGGAAATACCTATTGGTTTAGAAGCACTGATTACATTCGATTGAAAAACCTTGAATTGGGTTACAACCTGCCTTCATTTATTGCTGAAAAAGCAGGTGTGAGAAACCTACGTGTCTATGTAAACGGACTCAATCTGCTTACTTGGGATAAATTGGGGGTTTACGACCCTGAGACAGCTAGCTCGACAGGACAATACTATCCTCAGGCTAGAATCATCAGCACTGGTCTAAATGTCACTTTCTAACCTAGACAATCATGAAAAGATTAAATAAGATCGTCGCTTTACTTCTCGCTACAAGCTTTGCGTTTACAGCTTGTAATGATGATTTCTTAAATACAAGACCTTTGGGTCAAGTTTCTGAAAATGCCGTGTGGGCAGATCCAGCTTTAGCGGAAGCTTTCGTCGTGGGTATTTACCAAGGTTTTGGAAATGGTGGTTTTGATGAGCAAATGCTCGCATCACTGACAGATGAAGCCATTTTCACTCACCCTGGTCGTGGTATAACTACCATTACTGAAGCTAGATCCAATTCAGCCGATATTGGATGGGTAAACGGTACCTTGGCTTGGAACCAGATGTACTCTCGTATCCGTGCGGCTAACGTAGCTATCGCAAAATTGACCGATTCCAATTTCCCAAAGGGAGCCAATACGGATAGATTGATCGGTGAGGCGAAATTTCTTAGAGCTTACTATTCGCATCAGTTATTGAGATACTATGGTGGCTTTCCTATCATTGATACGCCTTACACCTTGGATTCAGAAACGTTCAAAGCGCCAAGAAATACCTTTGAAGAGTGCGTTAATTTCATCGTAAAGGACTTGGATGAGTCTGCCACACTTCTGACCGGTAAGTCTAGAATCAATGGCAGAGCTACTCAGCTTGCAGCCATGGCCCTTAAGTCACGGGTATTGCTATATGCTGCCAGTGACCTTCATGATGGACCCACTGCCAAAGCTAAGTCAGCAGATCTGGCTGGTTATGCCAAAATTGAATACTTGGCTTATCCTTCTGGAAGCAGATCGGAGAGATGGCAAAAGGCACAAGCTGCTGCAAAAGCAGTATTGGATGCAACTACTGGAAGTAAAATGGGACTTTCTGCACCTGTTTCGCATGCAGAAGGTATCCAGAATTACATCAACAACTCCATGGCTAGAAGCGGTGGTGAAGCTGAAATCATTTTGGGTAGATACTTTATCAATCTTAAAAATGAGAACGGTGGACGCCAAGGCTTATTCAACGGTCCAAACGGATACAATAACTGGGCGGGAAATACCCCTGTTCAGCTGTTGATCGATGACTACGAAATGATGGATGGTACCAAGTTTTCTTGGAGCAATCCTGACCAAGCGGCAGCGCCTTACAAAAACCGTGATGCTAGATTTTATGCTTCAGTCCTTTATGATGGTGCCCAGTGGAAGCCAAGATCCTCTGCCAATCAGGTAAGAGATCCATTAGGTCAAATTCAGACAGGTACTTATGAAGTGACCAATGCAGCTGGTGCGAAAGTCACTCACTTCGGTTTGGATACCCGTAACAGCCCTATTGAAGACTGGAATGGTAGCTATACTGGATATTACTTCCGTAAATTCGTGGATGCCAATCCGGCGATCGTCGATCAAAACACTTGGCAGCAAGTGCCTTGGCCTGTACTCAGATACACTGAAGCGGTACTCAATTATGTAGAAGCTAGTATCGAATTGGGTCAGGAAGAGGAGGCCAGAAAATGGTTGAATCAAATCCGATTCCGGGTAGGTCAACCAGCCGTAACAGAGACCGGTGATGCATTAAGACAGCGTTACAGAAATGAGCGAAGAATCGAAATGGCTTACGAAGAGCAGCGTTACCACGACGTAAGAAGATGGATGATTGCTCCTCAAGCCTTCAGCAGACAGGCAAACGGTATCAGCATCAGAGGTACACTTAAGGCAGGTAAGACACTTGGAGTTTACAAATACGATCCTGAAACTTTCGACTACGTCTACAAAGTAATCGATATGGACCCTGGTAAAGAAAATCGTAAGTGGTTGGACAAAATGTATTATTTGCCAATCCATCGTGATGAAATGAACCGAAATAGCGAGTTGGTTCAGAACCCTGGATTCTAATTTCCTGATTATCTTGTCTGGGCTATTCCATTTGGATTAGCCCAGACTTATTTCCTATGAAGCAGTTACGATTACCTCTTTTTTTACTCAGTTCGATTGCGCTATTTTTTTCCTGTAAACAGTCAGTAGAAACAGATTCGACCTCCCAAGCATCCCCTTCAAATCCTTTGTTTAAGCTCCTAACCTCGGAGCAGACAGGGATCAATTTTGTCAATCCTCTTGAAGAAAATCTCAATCTAAACGTCCTCATGTATGAGTACCTCTACAATGGAGGGGGAGTTGCTGTGGGCGATTTGAACCAAGACGGTTTGGATGACCTCTATTTTTCATCCAATGTGGGTCAAAATCAACTTTTCCTTAATCAAGGGAATTTCAAATTCAAAGACATTACCGCAGAATCAGGTGCTGAGGGAAGGACGGGTCCATGGAAAACAGGTGTCGTCATGGTGGACATCAATGGTGATGGATTATTGGATATTTACCAGTGTCGATCCGGAGCATTACAGCCTGAAAAGCGTAAAAATGAACTTTTTGTCAATCAGGGAGTCAATGCCCAAGGCATTCCCCAATTTAAAGAAATGGCTGAAGAATATGGGATAGCTTCAGAAAATACGTCCACTTCAGCTGCTTTTTTTGATTATGATTTGGATAGAGATTTAGATCTATTCCTCCTCAATCACAACATCAAATCTATCCAAAACATGGATGTGACTTTGACTAAAAACCTCCTGAAGGAAAAACATGAAGCCGGTTCTCAGCTTTTTGAAAACCGAAATGGAAAGTTTGTCGAAGTGAGTGAAAAGGCCGGAATTTCCTCATCCAGTCTCTCTTATGGCTTGGGAGTCAATGTCTCTGATATAAATCAGGATGGCTGGCCTGATATCTACATTGGCAATGACTACACCATGCCAGATTACCTATATCTCAATCAGAAAAACGGGACATTTAAGGATCAAATCCAACAGATGCTGGATTATACCTCCCATTTCTCGATGGGCAATGACATCGCTGATATCAATAATGACGGTCTGGTCGACATATTCACACTAGACATGCTTCCGGAGGATAATCAGCGCCAAAAACTCCTGCTTTCTCCGGATAATTTTGAAGCATTTCAACTTAATGTAGACAGGGGTTTTTACTACCAATACATGCGAAACATGCTTCACATCAATGCCGGCGATGGCACTTTTCAAGAGATTGGTCAACTCGCTGGTATTTCCAATACAGATTGGAGCTGGTCGGCACTCTTTACGGACTTGGACTTGGATGGATGGAAGGACCTCTTCATCACCAATGGTTACCTGAGGGATTACAACAATCAGGACTTTTTGAAATACATGGACGACTACGTGCAGACCAAAGGCGGGCAACTTAAACGCGAGGACCTTCTAGCTATGGTTAAATCTATGACTTCCTCCAACCTGAAAAATTACACTTTCCGAAACCTGCAGGACCTCACGTTCGAAAATGTGTCAGACTCTTGGGGTCTTTCTCAAAATGCAAATAGCAATGGTGCCGCCTATGCTGATTTGGATAATGACGGAGACATGGATCTGATTCTAAATAATCTCAACGCTTCTGCAATGGTCTATGAAAACCAATCGATTCAGCAGCAAAAAGGGAATTATTTGAAAATCAAACTTAAGGGGGACGATCAAAATTCCCTTGGCCTCGGGGCTAAAGTAAAGCTCTTCACTGCACAAGGAATCCAGTATCAAGAATTATCCACGTTTAGAGGATATCAGTCATCAGTTGCACCTTACGTGAATTTTGGACTTGCTACCCAAACTGCAGTCGATTCTATTCACGTCAGCTGGCCCGGTGGCAAGATGACCAAATTGATAAAAGTGGAGGCCAATCAAACCTTGGAAATCTCCCAGATCGAAGCCAAAAATGAAAGAATCAGGAATGACTCTCCAGATCAAGGTTTATTTGCTTCGGTTTCAAAAGTGCCTCTTTCCCAAGGTCAGGATGTGAATGATTTCAAAAGACAGCCACTGATGAGCTTTGGGATTTCGGGTAATGGCAAGACCATGGTTCTGGAAGATTTCAATAGCGACGGACAGCCCGATGTATTTGCAGGCGGAGATGCTGGTCTCAGCGGGAAAGTGATTTTTGGTTTAGGAAATGGAAAGCTTGGCAAGGTAGATTCTACTGCTTTTGTTGGGGAAAGAGCATCTGAGGATGTGTATGCCATCGCTTTTGACGCAAATGGAGATGGATTCAAAGACCTGTATGTGGCAAGTGGGGGAGTTTACCAATTCAACCTTGGAGACGAAGCCTTAGCCGACCGGCTCTATCTCAATGACGGGAAAGGCAAGTTCCGTAAATCTCCCGATGCTCTTCCAAAAGAAAATTTCCCTACCGGGGCAGCGTTGGCAGAAGATCTAAATGGGGATGGAATCATGGATTTGCTTGTAGGAGCTCGTGTCAATCCCGGTCAATATCCAACTTCGCCAGGAGCAAGGATTTGGATAGGAGATGGAAAAGGAAAATTCACGGATCAAACGCAGTCACTCGCTCCGGCATTGGCTAAGCTTGGTATGATCACAGGGGTCGCTACTGCAGATTTCAATTCAGATGGTATAAATGAAATGGTCTTTGTTGGTGATGCGATGCCTTTGACTGTTTTTTCTAAGAAGAATAATACCTGGGAAAATGCCACCTCTGACTATTTTGCCTTACCCCAAGTTGGCCTCTGGTCTGAAGTCCTGATAGGAGATTGGGATCAGGATGGAAAGCCGGAGATTTTAGCTGGAAATCATGGTAGAAACTCCCAGCTTTTTGCCAGCGACACCCAGCCGATGGAATTACTCTACAAAGATTTTGATGGCAATGGCTCAACAGATGCCATTTTGGGATATTACATCAAGGGAGATAAATACCCATCTCCTAGTCGAGATGAGGTTTTGGGTCAGGTCAATTTTCTAAAGAAAAGATATCTCGATTTCAAGAGTTTTTCGGATGTGAAAATGGACAATCTGTTTTCACCCGAAGAACGCAAAGATGCTTCTTCGATTTTCATCAATCGATTGGAAACCAGTTATTTTGTGCTTAATCCTGAGGGGAAATTTGTCTCAAAACCGCTTCCTATTCAGGCACAATTCGCTCCGGTTTTTGCTGCAGAGAAAGGCGATTTTAATGGGGATGGTCACTTGGACATGGTTCTTGGAGGCAATCTGATTGATGCCAAATTGAAATTTGGAAGGTATGCTGCCAATCACTTGCAGGTGCTTTTGGGAGACGGAAAAGGAAATTTCGCACCCATGACAGCTTCTCAATCAGGAATCTCGCTTGGCGGGGAGATCCGCGCCATTGAATTCTCACGTGGATTTCTTTTTGTAAGGCAAAAGGCTGATGGAATCCACATTTTCCGCAACCTTTCATCAAAAGACTAATCCAAAAAAATCAGAAAAGCCTTATTTTCAATCATCCATGCCCCCAGCAAACCTATGAAGAAAGTACTTATTGCCTCAGGCCTGATCTTGATGAGCTTTCAGCTCAATGAGTTAGATGTTTTTGAGGCCTACACTCAGAAAATCCCTGGTACCCCAGTCGTTTTTGATATGACTCCAATCCCCGCGGGCACTTTTCTAATGGGAACTAATGATTCCAAATTTCCAGACCAAAATCCTGCCCACGAAGTCAAAGTCGATGCTTTTTGGATGGGAACACACGAGGTGACTTGGGATGCTTTCGAATTGTTTTTGGATAAGCATTACGAGCAGACCATGACCGAAGGAGGAGTCGAGGATCGGGTAGACGGACTGACTCGTCCCAGCCTTCCATATTTGGACATGACATTCGGGATGGGCAAAGAGGGAAAGCCAGCTGTCGGAATGACTCAATATGGTGCGATTCAATTTTGCTATTGGCTGTTTTTGAAAACAGGAATTTTCTACCGTTTACCGACCGAAGCCGAATGGGAGTATGCTGCTCGGGCCGGATCTGCTGAGCGATTTTTCTTCGGAAAAGAAGAGTCCAAACTCACCGAATATGCCTGGACAGCCACAAATAGCGGAGGTTCTACCCATGAAGTAGGCAAAAGGAAGCCAAATCCTTGGGGGCTATACGACATCTATGGCAATGTGCAGGAGTGGACTATTGATTTGTATGAAAAGGATTTTTACAGCAGGTCAGGCAAGGATAATCCAATGAATCCTTCTGGTAAACTTTATCCTCATGTCGTGCGAGGCGGTAGTTTCAAAACCAGCGATGAAGAGATCGGATCAGCATTCCGTGGAGTTTCTGACCCCTCTTGGAAGCGAATTGACCCACAGATTCCTAAGAGTCAGTGGTGGTTTCCTGAGGCGCCATTCATAGGTCTTCGCCTCGTAAGGCCACTCAATCCACCTTCTCCTGAGCAGATCATGGCCTATTATACTCAGGAGCCTATCGCAGATTATTAACAACCAAAATAACCATACTATGAACAATCAAAATTCCCGCAGAGACTTTCTCAAGACCTCTGCACTGGTGACCGGCGGCATGTTGGCACCTTCATTTTTGGTTCCGGGAGCACATGCTGCACCGGACAATCAGATCAAACTCGCGGTAATCGGCTGTGGAGGCCGTGGGACCGGAGCTGTCTTCCAGGCTTTTGAAACCGGCCACCCGATCAAGTTGGTCGCTATGGCTGATGCGTTTCAGGATAGACTCGACTCCAGCTACAAGGCAATTTTTGATAAATATGGAAAAGACAAAGTCGATGTTCCTGTGGAAAAACGTTTTGTAGGATTTGACGGATACAAGAAAGCCATGGCCGAGGCGGATGTAGTCATCTTGGCAGCGCCTCCAGGCTTCCGACCTTCCCACTTTGAGGAAGCAGTCAATCAAGGCAAGCAGATTTTCGCAGAAAAGCCCATGGCTACAGATGCTGCCGGAATTCGAAAAGTTTTGGCCGCCGCTGAGGTAGCCAAAGCTAAAAAACTAAACGTAGTAGTAGGCCTACAGCGACACTACCAGCAAAACTACCGAGAAGTCATGAAGCGAATCCAAGATGGTCAGCTTGGTGACATCGTAGGAGGTCAGGTGTATTGGAATGACGGTGGAGTATGGGTTCGCGAGCGAAAGCAAGGTCAGACAGAAATGGAATATCAGATGAGAAACTGGTATTATTTCAACTGGTTATGCGGAGACCATATCGTAGAGCAGCATGTGCACAATATTGACATCGCCAACTGGGCGAAAAATGGTTATCCGGTAAAAGCAGAAGGTACAGGTGGTCGCCAAGTTCGTACTGGAAAAGATCATGGGGAGATTTTTGATCACCATGTGCTGACGCTGACGTATGCGGATGGCTCAGTGATTCACTCAGAGTGTCGCCACTTCCCTGGTGCTGCTAACCGTGTAGATGAAACCTTCCAAGGAACAAAAGGCAAGGTATTCTTAAGCGCAGGCAATCATGGAGTCATGACTGACTGGAAAGGCAACGCTCTCTATACTCATAATAGAGATAATAATCCGAATCCTTATCAGGTCGAGCACGACGAGCTTTGGGCTGCAATTGTCAAAGGTGAGTACAAGTTTGCCGATGCAGAAAACGCCGCTAAGTCAACATTGACAGCGATTATGGGTCGATATGCGACCTATTCAGGCAAAGTGGTGACTTGGGATGAAGCACTCAACGGTACAGTAGATTTATTCCCTGAGAAATTAGCTTGGGATGCGATGCCAAAGCTTCTGCCTAATGCAGATGGCTTCTACCCACATGCTGTTCCGGGAAAAACCAAAGTGATCTAACTCATGGAAAGAAGAGGTTTTATCAAAAGAATCGGCTTGGGAAGCGCCTTTGTAGGTGCTACAGGTGCGATGAGCCTTCCTGCTTTTTCCAAGGGAAACGCGGCGGCGGCTCCATTCAAGATGGACTTCGCTCCTCACTTTGGCATGTTCAAAAATCATGCGCCGGGTGGATTGGTCGATGAGCTGAAATTTATGGCGGATCAGGGCTTCCGGTCTCTGGAAGATAATGGCATGCTGAAGCGCTCGGTGGCAGATCAAGAGTTGATCGGAAAGACATTGAATGATCTTGGAATGCGAATGGGAGTCTTTGTGATCGATGGAGGAGACAACTGGAAAGTATCGCTGACCACAGGAAAGCAAGAATTTCTGGATGTATTTCTTAAGACCTGTCGTGAATCCGTAGAAGTTGCCAAGCGTGTGGGAGCAAAATGGATGACCGTGGTTCCGGGATACTTTGAGCGCAATTTGCCTCTGGGTGTCCAAACAGGAAATGTGATCGAAGCGCTAAAGCGTGGAGCAGAAATTTTGGAACCACATGGATTGACCATGGTGCTAGAGCCACTGAGTGATAACCCGGATCTATTCCTCCGTCATGCGGATCAGACCTACATGATCTGCAAAGCAGTAGGAAGTCCTTCCTGTAAAATTCTCTACGACATCTACCACATGCAGCGAAATGAAGGCAACTTGATCGCTACGATGGAAAAGACTTGGAGTGAAATTGCCTACATCCAGATTGGAGATAACCCTGGTCGAAAAGAACCGGGAACCGGCGAAATCAATTATGCCAATGTGTTTCAATACATTCACAAAAAGGGTTTCACCGGTGTGATGGGCATGGAGCATGGCAATGCCAAGCCTGGAAAGGAAGGGGAATTAGCCCTTATTGAAGCTTATCGAAAAGTGGACATTGTATGATTAGATGGATTTTTCTGATTGGTTTTTGGGCAGGTAGTAATTTCGCTTTTGCTCAAACCTATTCATGGCAAGAGATTCAAACACCTGTGAAAGCCTCCTTAAGGGGGCTTTCACCCGTTTCAGACCAAGTGGTTTGGGCGAGTGGATCTGGTGGAACTTGGCTGAGGACCCTAGATGGAGGCAAATCTTGGGATCACGGAGTGATTGCGGGATTGGATACTGTGGATTTTCGATCCATTCATGCGTTTGATAAGAATACGGCCGTTGCTGCTTCGGCTGGGCAGCCGGCGGTGATCTATCGGACTGAGGATGGGGGGCGGTCTTGGATCAAGGTGCATGAGGAAGGAAAAGAGGCATTTTTTGATGCCATCGCGTTTATTGATAAGAGAAAAGGCTACGTGCTTGGAGATCCGGTAGGAGGCAATTGGATGATTTTGGAAACCCTGGATGGAGGGAAGTCCTGGCGATCCTTGACCAACTTGCCTAAAGCCGAAGCAGGCGAGGCTGCATTTGCGGCGAGTTCATCTTCCATGATTGCAAAAAAGAATCAATTGATGTTTGCTACTGGAGGCAGTATTTCCAATTTGCATTTTTATTCTTTTTCCAACAAGCAATGGACAAAAGAACCTATTTCGCAGATGGTTCAAGGGGAGTCTTCTCAGGGTGTTTTTGCCATATCGGAGCGGGGTGAACATCTCATTTTGGTTGGGGGAGATTACCTTCAGCCGAAGATTGTCCAAGGAAATTCAGTTCTTCGATCAAATGGTGTTTTTTCCATTCCTTCACAATCTACCAGTGGCTATCGATCTGGAGTCGCTTCTTTAGAAAAGCCCAATCTGCTAGTGGCTGTAGGTCCGGATGGTTGGGATTATTCTTTAGAAGAAGGAAAAAGGTGGGTTAATTTTTCTGATGTTGGTTTCCATGCGGTAAAGTCAAGTCCTGACAAAAAATACCTTTGGGCTTCTGGTTCGCAAGGAAGGGTAGGCAAATTCATCAAGTGAATACTTCCTCTTTTCGGGTGGTTTTTTTAAGTTAGTCGGTTAAAAAATTGAAATCATTCCAGAGAATCTTGTTTATAAAAAGGCCTGCTGTCGTATATTTAAAATATTAACTTGCTTATAAACCTCTAAACCTAACACAAGTCGCTATGTTTGAAATCGTTCCTTCCATTTGGGTGATCAACGGAAAATGTGTCCGGCTCAAGCGTGGAGATTTTGCAACAGAAGAAATCATTTCTTCCAACCCATTGGAAATAGCTCAAGCATTCGAGGGAATTGGAATCCAAAGACTTCATTTGGTGGACCTAGATGGTGCCCGTAGAGGTGAGCCAAAAAATTACCATATTCTGGAAGCAATAGCTGGCTATACTAACTTAAAGTTGGACTTTACAGGTGGCATCTCCACAGACGGTGATGTCATTAAATGCTTTGAGTTTGGAGCCAAAACAGTAACAGTAGCGTCTGCAGCCGCTAATTTTCCCGAGCGATTTGCACAGTTTATCTTGTCTTATGGACGAGAGAAAATCAACCTTGCAGCGGACACCAATCCCTCCGATCACAAGATCAAAATCCGTGGATGGTTGAAAAAAACTGAAATTGACCTATTTGATCATATCGAATTTTTCTACGATAGAGGATTGAAATACCTCAAGTGCTCAGATGTGACACGAGATGGTGTGATGGAAGGGCCCAATTTTGAACTGTACCGGGAAGTGCTTGAAAGATTTCCCAATATCCATGTTGCAGCCTCTGGGGGAGTGCGTGGTGTAGATGATTTTCGAAAACTTCGCGATATGGGATTACATGCCGTAGTATTTGGGAGGGCATTTTATGAAGGCAAAATCAGCCTCAATGACCTTGAAAAGTTTATTGCAAATGGGTGATAAAATAAAAAGGAGGCTTTTTGCCTCCTTTTTATTTTATGTATAGGTTATTTTGGGATTAATCTTCTTTGAATTTGTCTACGATGTAGAGAAAAATATTGAAAGAAAGAGTTGAGGGAGATTCATTTTTTTTGGATTCCTTTTCAAGTGAAATTCCGCCCACTGGTAATTCTTTTTTTACACCTGTAGAATTGGAAGGTTTTGTCGTTGATTTAAACAGGGGGAAAACTGGTGCAGTGATGTCTTGGTTTCCCATATTCTCTTCTACCAATGGTTTTTCAACTGGTCTGGGACTATTCTCTTCCTGTGCCTTTACTTCTGAAGTAAATAGCACAAATCCACCCACAGCTACACTGAGTAGGGTGATTTTATTCAATGGAAATCCTGAAAATTTCAACATGACTTGTTGGAAGTTGAGTTATTTTAACCTCGGTTTTCACAAAATGTTCCTAAAAATAGTAAAAAAACTCACTATGCAAACGATTGACTTAGAAGATTTCAATAAAATCGAACTACGAATAGGCACCATTTACAAGGTGGAGTTATTTGAAAAAGCGAAGAAGCCTGCCTATAAAGTTTGGGTCGATCTAGGTCCTGAACTAGGGATCAAGAAATCTTCTGCTCAGATAACCACCCTTTACTCTCTCTCTGATCTTCCTGGCAAGCAGGTGATGTGTGTATGTAATCTCGAGCCTAGGCAAATTGCAGACTTTATGTCAGAGGTTTTGATTACCGGATTTTCAAGTTTGGAAGGGGGGATTGCTCTGGCTACTTCAGATCTGCCTGTGCCCAATGGTGCTCGGCTTCATTAAGGAAGATTTATGAAAAGGCCTTTTTCTGATAATTTGACTTGATAAACAGGCAATTCGCCACAGAATCCTGAGCGTACTTGGCCACTTTTCAAATCAAATCTATACTGATGCAAAGGACAAATGATTTCTCCAGCCCCGTTTATATTGGCCTGAAGAAGATCTGCTCCTCTGTGGGGACATTGAGAGTCAAATGCAAAAAAATCATCTCCTATTCTCAATATGCCTATCGATTTTTTGCCAAGAATTACTTTTTTGATTCTCCTGTCGGGGATTAGTTGATATGCTTCCTGCGTGTTTGTTCCTAGCTGATATTCTTTCATGGGAGTATTCCACTTATTAAATCAAAACACCTACAAAATACCCTTAGGTTGGATTTTTGTCGAATGTTTCTCAATTTCAGTTATTCCCATCAATTTAACCTCAATATCATGAAGAAATACCTTTTGTTTTCCTTACTGCTGATAGCTTCGTTGGCAAAGGGACAAAGTTTGGAAGGAGCATGGAAACTGATCAGTCAAAATGGTAAAGCAGTAACTGAACAGGAATATATCAAAATCTACCAAGATGATTACTTTGCCTTTGGCATCAAGAATGTAGCTGAAAACGCATTTATCGGAGCTGGTGGAGGGCCATATAAATATGAATCGGGAAAATGCACTGAAACATTGGACTTTTTTACGCTTGATCCTCTGCAAGTGGGTACTTCCACCCCGTTTAAAGTAGAATTAAAAGGCAATAAACTGACGCTCTCTGCCGATACCCACCGAGGAATGCTCGTAGAGACTTGGGAGCGGATTTCTAACAGTAAAGATGAGCTTACCGGAAATTGGGTAATCACCGGCAGAAAGCGTGATGAGCAGATTTCCAGATCCACTCCCGGTGCAAGAAGAACCATTAAAATCTTGAGCGGCGGAAGATTTCAATGGGTAGCTTTCAATTCTGACACCAAGGAATTTTCGGGAACAGGAGGTGGAACGTATACCGCCAAGAATGGAAAGTATGTAGAAACCATCACGTTTTTCTCCAGAGATAATTCCAGGGTGGGCGCCAGTTTGGGATTCGATTATAAAGTGATTGATGGAGAATGGCATCACAGTGGATTGAGTTCTCAAGGTCAGCCTATCTATGAGATCTGGACGCCTTATGCCATTGGCTATAAGCCATCCAAGTAAAAAACAGGAAAGGATATCAATCAAAAAAGGAGTCAATTTTGACTCTTTTTTTGATTTTAAGCTACTACTGCGTACAGCTCTTTGAGTTTGGTTACCGTGTAATCTACCTCATCCAATGTGTTAAATCGGCTGAAGGAAAACCGTACCGAATCCCGCTCTGGATCATGATTTAAAGCTCTGAGTACATGTGAACCAACAGTTGCTCCAGAGCTACAGGCTGACCCCCCAGACGCAGAAATTCCCTCCAAATCGAGATTAAAAAGCAACATGCCTCTATTGGATTCCGAAGGAGGAAGGCTAACGTTTAACACTGTATAAAGGCTTTTGCTTAAATCTTGAGACCGTCCATTGAACGCTACTCCGGGAAGTTCGGCAACTATCTTATCGATAAAATACTTTTTGATTTTCTCAACATGAGCCCGATGACCTGACATATCTTCATAGGCGAGTTCAAGCGCTTTCGCTATGCCGATGATCCCGATGACATTTTCAGTACCTCCTCGCATGTTTCGCTCCTGAGCACCTCCATGAATGAAGGGATGGATTTTTTTCTCTTTTCTTACAAAAAGAAATCCTGAGCCCTTTGGTCCATGAAATTTGTGCCCTCCAGCCACCAAGGCATCAACGGGAAGTTTTTTCATATCATGGATGTAGTGCCCCATTGTTTGAACTGTGTCTGAGTGAAAAAATGCGCCATACTCTTTGGCCAGTCCACCAATTCGCTCAAGGTCATTCAGATTTCCTATCTCATTGTTGGCATGCATCAAAGATACCAAGCTGCCTGGATTGGCTTTTAATAAGGATTCCAACTGATCCAGATCCACATCACCTTGAGCATTTACATCCAAGAGGCTGAGTTTCACTGTCCCTTTTTGTGCCAAAACTTCCAAGGTATGAAGTACCGCGTGGTGCTCAATAGGGGAAGAAATGGCATGGGTTATTCCATGAGTCTCTACACCACATACTAGAGCTGTATTATCCGCCTCAGTTCCACCTGACGTAAAAAAGATCTCAGAAGGACTTGCGTTGAGCAATTCGGCCACTTTTTTTCGTGATTTCTCGATGGCTGTCCGTACCTCTCGACCATGACTATGGACAGATGATGGATTACCAAAATGAGATTTCAAGAAAGGCAACATGGCTTCGATCACGCGATCGTCCATGGCTGTAGTGGCGGCATTGTCAAAGTAAACCTTCATCATATTTGGGCTGGGCGGGGTTCTTTTCAAAATCAAATCAGAGAAGCACTGACGACTTCTTTGATGTCTTGGATGATTTTCTTTGCCAAATGCTCCGCCGTGGCTTCTGAATCTGACTCAGAATAAATTCGGATAATGGGTTCGGTGTTTGATTTTCTCAAGTGAACCCACTCTTTTTCAAACTCTATTTTCACTCCGTCAATGTCATTGATCGGGTGCTTTTTATACTTGTTTTTGATTTCGAGTAGGATTTTGTCCACATCGATTTCTGGTGTGAGTTCGATCTTATTTTTGGAAATATAGTAATTCGGATAAGTAGCTCTAAGCATCGAAATAGACTTTCCAAACTTTGCCAGATGAGTCAAAAACAAACCGATACCCACTAAAGCATCGCGACCATAATGAGAAGCAGGATAGATAATTCCTCCATTTCCTTCTCCTCCGATGACAGCTTCTGTAGCTTTCATTTGATTGACTACATTGACTTCACCTACTGCGGCAGCGTTATATTTTCCGCCTCTCTTTTCGGTCACATCCCGCAACGCTCGGGTGGAGGAAAGATTGGAAACGGTGTTGCCTGGTGTTTTAGATAGGACATAATCTGCAACAGCCACGAGGGTATATTCTTCACCAAACATAGAACCGTCTTCATTGACAAAGGCCAATCGGTCTACATCTGGATCGACTACAATGCCAAGGTCAAAATTCCCTTTTTCCAGTTTCTTAGAAATATCTCGGAGATTCTCAGGAAGTGGTTCGGGGTTGTGAGGGAAAAGTCCGTCAGGGGTACAATACATTTCTTCGATGGTTTCTACTCCCAGCGCTCTCAGGAGTTTTGGAATGACGATTCCACCAGTTGAATTGACCGCATCCACCACTACTTTGAAGTTTCTCGCTTTGATGGCTTCGGCATCGACCAACTCCAAGTCCAGTACATGCTGGATATGTCGGTCCATGTAATCTTCGATCAGCGTATATCTGCCTAGTTTTTTCACCTCAGCAAAGCTAAAATCTTCTTTCTCGGCTTTTTCCAGTATTGCCTTCCCTTCCTCGTCAGAAATGAATTCTCCTACAGAATTAAGAAGTTTTAGCGCATTCCATTGAATTGGATTATGGCTTGCAGTAAGAATAATTCCCCCGCCAGCTTGCTCTCTAGGGACTGCAAACTCTACAGTAGGAGTGGTGCTAAGTCCCAAGTCAATGACATGAATACCCAAACCTTGTAGGGTGGCAGATACCAATCTGGAAATCATATCTCCTGACAACCTGGCATCTCTACCGATCACCACTTTGGGATTGCCTGTTTTTTCAAGTACCCAAGCCCCGTAGGCTGAAGCAAATTTTACAACATCGATAGGAGTCAATCCATCACCGGCTTTACCACCGATGGTTCCCCTGATTCCGGAAATTGATTTGATTAATGACACTTAAAGTTGGTTTAAGTAAGAATGATTGAAAAATGACTACAAAAGTAGAACAGGTACTTATTTGAATTTGGCCATCACCTTGTCTACTTCGTTTTCTGGATTTCCGCAGCTACTATTCGAATCTACGGTTTTTCCACAAAAACTGCAGGTTACTCCTTCTTTGTTAAGAAATGGACTTTGCGAGGCGCAGGTCCCCTTGAATTCACCGTTTTTGAGGAAAATAAGCCGAACGGACATCAAGATAAAGAATAATGCCATGAAGCCGAGAGTGATCAGTACTGTTGCCATAACGGATAAATTTGCGCAAATTTAAAGCTTTCCTCCGAAAACGCTTACTATTCTAGCTTAGTTTCCCAACACATGTCAAATTTGAGTTCCAGGGCCGAGCAATTGGCCGCTTTTGATCGACTTTTAACCATCATGGACGAGCTTAGGGCGCAGTGTCCATGGGATAAAAAGCAAACCACCGAGAGTCTCAGGCACTTGACTATTGAGGAGACTTTTGAGCTGTCAGATGCTATTTTGGAAGGAAATCCTGAGGAAATCAAAAAAGAACTCGGTGATATTCTCCTCCATATCGTCTTCTATGCCAAAATCGGTTCGGAGGAAGGCAATTTCGATATGGCCACTTTGATTAATTCACTCTGTGAAAAGTTGATCAGGAGACATCCTCACATCTATGGAGATACCATCGCCCAAGATGAGGAAACGGTCAAGCAAAACTGGGAAAAGATCAAGCTTCAGGAAAAAGGGAATGTTTCTGTCCTTGGAGGGGTGCCAAAATCTCTTCCAGCTGTGATCAAAGCCATGCGAATCCAAGAGAAAGCCCGCGGGGTAGGATTTGATTGGGAAGAGAAGCATCAGGTCTGGGAAAAAGTAGAGGAGGAAATGCAGGAGTTCAAGGCAGAATTCAATGCTGCCGAGGATAAGGAAATCGATCAGGAAAAGGCTGCCGGTGAATTTGGAGATTTGCTTTTCTCTCTCATCAATTACGCCCGATTTATTAACATCAATCCGGAAGAAGCTTTGGAGCGGACCAATCTAAAATTTATCAAACGCTTTCAATATTTGGAGAATGCTGCCCGTGAAGCAGGCAAAAATCTGAGCGATATGACGCTTGCTGAAATGGATGTGTACTGGAATGAAGCGAAGAAGAAGTAGGCAGTGCCCAGTCGCAGTGCTCAGCGTATGCAGAGTGATATTTCGGATTTCAGATGTCGGATTTCGGTCAGCTAACCAATAATTCATTAACTATTTTCTAATAACTCAATTACCCTTTATGTCAAAACAACTCATTTTCACTGTTGAAGCCCCTGCACCTATTGGTCCTTATTCTCAGGCTGTGTTGGCTGGAAATACACTTTATGTATCTGGTCAGATTGCTTTAGACCCGGACACTGGGGAGCTGATCAATGAAAATATTACCGAAGAAACCCACGCGGTGATGAAAAACATGGAGGCAATCTTGCGTGCAGCCGGATTTGGCTTTGCTGATGTGGCCAAATGCACCATTTTCATCCGGGATATGGGACAGTTTGCTACTATCAATGAGGCCTATGGACAATATTTTAAATCAAACCCTCCGGCCCGTGAAACAGTTGAGGTTAGTAAGCTCCCAAAAAATGTGAACGTGGAGATTTCCTGCATAGCCATAAAATAAAACACTTGAATCTCTTTCCCTACCATACCGAGACCTTGGTCAGTCCTCTTTCGAAAGAGGAGGTCTTGGGACATTTGATGCGGGTCACTCGTGAGGTGAATTTTCTTGATTCCCGAACGTATCAAAATGAACAGATCAAGTTTAACGGAATGATAGGAAGAGAAGGATTTCGTATATCCAGATCGATTAAGAAGGGGGATACGTTTCTGCCTCTTCTAATTGGAAAGCTGGAAGATACGCCGAGAGGAAGTATCATCTTTTTGGAATATAGACTTTTTCCCTCAGCTGTATTCTTTCTAGCCTTTTGGAGCGTAATATTACTTGCCTTCTCAGCCTTCTACCTCTTTTTTCTGCCAAATTTCACTTACAGTCTGATTTGCTTTCTATTGGCAATTGGCAATTATGCTTTAGGATTATTGTTTTTTAAAAGACAATTCAAACTTTCGCGAGAGGTCTTTCACCAACTCATCAATTTTCAACTGAAGGACAAGGATTAAAATGCTATTGCTTAGGCAGAAAAAATCACAGCCATTAACTTTGCGACCGAAAAATTAAACACCTATTCCCAAATACCATGTCAATCCGAATTGAAAAAGACACGATGGGCCCTGTAGAGGTGCCTGCAGACAAATACTGGGGTGCTCAAACCCAAAGATCCATCAACAACTTCAAAATCGGTGGTGAGAAAAACCGCATGCCGATCGAGATCATAAGAGCATTTGCGATCTTGAAAAAAGCCGCAGCACTCACCAATGCCGAATTGGGTGTGTTGGCTCATGATAAGGCCGAGATCATCGGAAAAGTGTGTGATGAAATTCTAGCCGGTCAGCATGACGATCAGTTTCCTTTGGTGATTTGGCAGACGGGTTCAGGAACTCAGTCCAACATGAACGCCAATGAGGTGATCGCCTACCGTGCTCATGTGCTTTTGGGAGGATCTTTGGAAGATCCCAAAAAGAAAATTCACCCAAATGACGACGTAAACAAGTCTCAGTCTTCTAATGATACTTATCCTACTGCCATGCACGTGGCAGCCTATCAAATGGTGGTCGAAACGACCATTCCAGGCGTTCAAAAGTTGAGAGATACCTTGGCGGAAAAGGCTGAGGCCTTCAAAAATGTGGTGAAGATCGGCAGAACCCACTTCATGGATGCGACTCCGTTGACCTTGGGTCAGGAGTTTAGCGGCTATGTGGCTCAGCTAGATCATGGCTTGAGAGCTCTGAAAAATACATTAGCTCACCTTTCCGAGCTTGCTTTGGGTGGTACTGCAGTAGGTACAGGCTTGAATACTCCTCAAGGTTATTCTGAGTTAGTGGCTCAAAAGATCGCTGAACTTTCCGGTCATCCTTTCGTCACTGCACCAAATAAATTTGAAGCTTTGGCTGCTCACGACGGCATGGTAGAGGCGCATGGGGCTTTGAAACAACTGGCAGTTTCTCTGATGAAAATCGCTAATGACATCCGTATGCTTTCCTCGGGACCACGCTCAGGTATCGGGGAGATTTTGATTCCTGAAAACGAGCCGGGATCCTCCATCATGCCAGGAAAAGTAAACCCAACTCAAGTGGAAGCCATGACCATGGTGGCCGCTCAGGTAATGGGTAACGATGTGGCTATCACAATCGGTGGATCAAATGGTCACTTTGAATTGAACGTGTTCAAGCCATTGATCGCAGCCAATTTCCTTCAGTCTGCACGATTGATCGGGGATGCCTGTGTGTCTTTCAATGACAACTGTGCGATCGGTATCGAACCAAATACTCCGATGATTCAGCGTCACTTGGAAAATTCCCTGATGCTGGTGACAGCTCTAAACCCGTATATCGGGTATGAAAATGCCGCTGCTATCGCGAAGAAAGCGCACAAAGAAGGAACAAGCCTAAGAGAAGCGGCGATCGCTTTGGGTCTTTTGACTTCTGAGCAGTTTGACGAGTGGGTGAAGCCCGAGGATATGATCGGAAGTTTGAAGTAATCCTTTCGAATAGTGATAAATGAGAAAAGCTGACCATCTAGGTCAGCTTTTCTTGTTTTAAAGGCAATGAGTTCTGGATTATTTCTTGGGAATCCAAACCATCATTTCATTTTGGCCCCGATTGGCCCAAGTGTAGTAGGGAATAGCGGTGACGGTTTTGGGAGTTTGCCCATCTACTGCTTGGAATTGGATGGCTTGGACTTTTTCGTCCAGGATTTGATATTCTTTGGTAGTAAAATTCGGATTTGAGCTTAAGGCAAGCTGAAGGACTTTTCCCTGATTATCGGACCCTTCCACACAGTACACCAAAGGTCCTCGCTGAATGGCGATTCGATTGGTATTAGCAAGCACTTCGGGTCTGGATTGAAGTTCACGGATTTCCAGAGGTAACTCATAGGTGATTCGATCCCCTTTTTTCCATTCTCTATCCAAGACCGCGTAGCCGTTTTCCTGTCGGAAAGTGGCTTTTACTCCATTGACCATGATCGTAAAGTCGGTTTTTTCTTGGTCCAAAAAGCTATAAAGCTTGCCTGGAACGGGATTTTCCTGAATCCAGCCAGGGATTCTTAGACTGATGGGGAAGCGCTTGGCAGATTCGGGATTTATTTCCAGTTCGACTTTCCCTTCCCAAGGGAAGTTGGTTTTCATCTCCACAGCCACCTTTTCACCCGAAAGGTCAAATTCCGTTTGATTGGCAATAAACAGATTGACCCAAATTCCATTCTCATTTTTGGCATAAATGTAATCACCCACAGAGGCTACCAGTCTGGCAATATTGGAAGGACAGCAGGCCGTACCAAACCATTCCTTCCTAAAGTGCTGTCCGCTCGAAGCCAGAGGATTTCCGTAAAAAAATCGGTCTCCGCTGAGGCTCAAGCCGTCTAAAGCTGCATTGTATAAACTCCGCTCCAGCACATCGATGTAATGAGACTGCCCTTCGAGGAGATTCATCCGTTGATTCCAAAAGACCATTCCTACCGAGGCGCAAGTTTCACTATAGGCATTTTCATTGGGCAGGTCATAGTCTACGGAAAAGCCCTCATTGCTACCCGAAGATCCGATCCCGCCAGTCACATACATGTTGCGATACACCACGTCTTCCCAGACGGTTTTCATGGCCTTCATGTAGCCGGGATCATTTTTGGCCGCAGCCACATCCGCCGCGCCTGTGTAGAGATACATGGCGCGCACGGCATGTCCGGTGATTTCTTTTTGATCCTTCACGGGGACATCGTCTTGGGCATATTTTGGCCCCCACTCGGGTTTGTCCCAGATGGCTCCTTTTCCATAACCTCTGCCTCTTTGATCCAAAAACCAATCCGCCAACTGAAGGTATTTTTCTTCCCCGGTAGCTTTATAAAGTTTCACCAAAGCCAGTTCGATTTCCTCATGACCACTCACCCAAGGCTTGTTAGCTTGGCGAAATTGGGTATCAATGTGATCTGCCATCCGAATCGCCACATCGAGCAATTTACGCTTTCCTGTAGCTTGGTAGTACGCGACTCCGGCCTCCATTAGGTGTCCGGCGCAGTAATCTTCGTGCTTTTCCATGTCCTGCCAGCGCTTATCCAAACCCGTCAAAGAGTAAAAAGTATTGATGTACCCATCCGGTTCTTGGGCAGCTGCGATTTTGGCGATCCATTCGTCTGCCTTTTTTTCTAATTCTGCATCCGGAATGTTTTGAAGAGAATAGGCAATGGCCTCCAGCGCCTTGTACACATCGCTGTCGTCGTAGTAGATTCCTTCATGAGCTTCACCCTGTTTTCGGGCTACTTTTTCATAATTCCGGATTCGACCGGTTTTGATTTCTGTTTGGTAAATAGAGGCTGGCAGAGCTGATTTGGCCACTTTTTCCAGCTTGGGTTTCCAGAATGAGTCAGTGATTTTGATTTCCGAAAAGGAATGGGCTTCCAGGGCGGTCTGCTTTTCCTGTGCAAATGCCAAATGTAATGGGCAAAGAAAAGTCAGAAGCAAAAACGGGTTCTTCATGGGTTTTTGGGTTTGTTTGAAGTTAGGGATTTCGCCCTTTTAGTATCAAATCATCCTTAAGAATTTGGCTACGTGAACTCAAAAAATTGCAGTGTTCCACTTACTCTGAACCTGGAATCAGTGATCTGAATCAGTGGAGACTCTTCTATAAGTAGAAGGATTGCAGCCCATCATTTTTTTGAATCTGCGGTTGAAATAAGGCAAATCCCCAAACCCGCTTTCCATAGCCACTTGGCTGATACCAAGGTCAGTGTTAGTCAGCAGATGGCAGGCGTGTTTGATTCTAAACTCCATCACTACCTCTATCAGTGTTTTTTTCATGACACCTTTGAAAAATCTGCAAAAAGAAGAGGGAGTCATGTGTACCAATTCTGCCATTTGATCTAATTGGATCTCTTGTTTATAGTTTTGAATCAGATAGGAAATGACTTTTTTGAATCGTTCCGTATGCGGCAGATCCTGATTGAGCCTGACCATAGACTCATCCAAAAGCGTCAAATCAACAGAAGAAGCCAGTACTTCTAAAATTTCCAAAAGGCAATAGATCCGTTTTACGGGAGGGCTGGTGCTGAGCTGCTGGATTTTTTCCTGAATGATTCCACTGGTAGGCTTGGAAATGACAAATCCTGATTTTGACTGTTCCAGGAACCGCTTGATATGTTCCATTTCGGGTATGGTGAAAAAATCCCTTCCCAAAAAATCCTCCTTGAATTGGATCACATGCGCGGCGACTCCATCCTCAGTTTTTTGATTGATCCAGCAATGGGGAAGATTTGGTCCCAAAAAAACCAGATCTCCTTCTTTGAATTCTTGAACACTCCTGCCCACGTAGCGCATCCCCGAGCCTTTGACTATCCATGTTAGTTCCAATTGCGGGTGAAAATGAAAAGGGGCATCAAAGGAAGTCGCTTCCAGAAGCTTATGAATAAATGAGGACCTTGGGTTGGCCGATACGTGTTCAAAAATTGCTTTCATTGCCTCTAATTGCCATTTAATGGTAAATTAAATTCAATATTTGGTAAAAAAGGACAATAATCTGAAAATTTTGGCCAACTGCAAATGGTTTGAGTCATAGTTATTTGTAGCATCATTTTAAATCAACCTTCAAATTTTAAGACCCATGCACAAGCTCTTGGACCAGCCTTATCATTTACCACCTCAGGCTATCGAGTTTTATCAGAAAAACCGCTTTATCAAATTAAAAGATGTCTTGGATAGCGAGACCTTGGCTTTCTATGAGCAGCGGATCACCAAAAATGTATCTGAACTCAATCGTCAGGCGGAACCATTGGATAGTCGCGATACCTATGGCAAGGCTTTTCTTCAGATTTTTAACCTGTGGAAAGAGGATCCTGAGATCAAAGAATTTGTATTTAGCAAACGCCTGGCAGGCATCGCTTCGGCTCTGATGCAAGTAGAAGGGGTGAGAATCTATCACGATCAGGCCTTGTTCAAAGAGGCAGGGGGAGGCATCACGCCTTGGCATGCAGACCAATATTATTGGCCTCTGAGCTCAGACAAAACAATCACTGTTTGGATTCCGCTTCAAGAAGTCAATTTGGAAATGGGGCCACTCGAATTTAGTGCAGGTAGTCATCAGATCACCGAAGGAAGAGAACTTTCGATCAGTGATGAAAGTGAAGAAAAAATCCGGCAAAAGCTTCGAGTCACTGATTTCCCTCACGTGGTAGAGCCGTTTGCCGTGGGGGAGGTTAGCTTTCATTCAGGGTGGGTATTTCACCGGGCAGGGGCCAATCAAACCGATAAAGTCCGTAAAGTAATGACGGTAATCTACATGGACAAAGACATGATTCTCAAAGAGCCGGAAAATGACAATCAACGAAATGATTGGCAAACCTGGTGCCCGGGAGCGATTATCGGCGAGGAAATAGATACTCCATTGAACCCGATTCTTTTCCCATGAGGCACGCCTGACTACTCCCAAAACTGTTTTTTGAAAATGGGTGGTTAATCAGTGGGGAACTGCTTTTTCGGGGCTAACTCTTTTGATTATTGATGGGGGAAGCTTCTTAAGGATAGCAATCTTCTCCGGTTATGCTATTTTGGCATCAAATCCCATTTTCCTTATGCGACTGTTGAAAAAGAGTTTTGTCCTGCTGCTTGGCGTAATTTTCTTGGTTTCAGGATCTCCCAACCCCATCACCTGGGTTGCTATCGGAGACTCGATCACCTACCTCAATGATCATCCCAATGAAGCGGGTAACCGGATTACAAAAGGCTACTTGACTCTGATAAAGGAAAAATTTCCAAGCCTCGAGGTAGTCAATAAAGGTTACAACGGCTGGACTGCGGTTCGGATTGCTCAAGAATTTGCCAAGCTGGAGATTCCTAAGGCTGAGGTATATAGTATTTTCTTAGGGACTAATGATTGGTGGAGGGGTAACCCACTGGGCACAATTCAGGATTATAAAAATGCTTCAGGTACAAGTACGGTGGCTGGCTCGTTTCGGGAGATTGTCAATCAAATCCAAAGCCTAAATCCTGAAGCCAAAATCATACTGATCACTCCGATGAAGCGAGTGGATTTTGTGTATATCAACAATTACAAAAACAACGCCTTGGGCTCTTATCGGGATAAAAATGACCAAAGTCTGGAGTCCTTTTCAGCCCTTTTGAAAGAAATCTCCCAATTGGAAGGGATGGAATTGGTAGATCTTTACCATCAAAAGGGCATGGATCACACCGACTTGGTAAAGTATAAGCGTCTCAAAGATCCGGTGACGGGAGTCTATAAAAATTACAGGTATCCAGATTTCATCGATATTCCTTTTGATCCGGAGAAAGACGAGTATCCCTATCCTGTGGAGTCGATCGATGTGACCTATGATGGGCTTCATCCTTCGGACTTGGGCTATCAGATAATCGCGAGGGAATTGGTTCCGATTTTTAGAAAAATGGTGAAATAAATAGGGGAAAATTACCCGCGAAAGCTTCCCAATAAAAATGAAAAAGCCCTATACTGAGCGTATAAGGCTTTTAGGTAGCCTAGCTAGGAATCGAACCTAGATCTAGCGTTTAGGAAACGCTTGTTCTATCCGTTGAACTACAAGGCCAAAGAAAGTGCGCAAGATAAAGCAAAACCTAACTTTCTGGCAAATATTCTTGAGCCAACTTGTGGCTTTCCAATCATTTACCCTATCTTTGCACTCCAAATTTAGGATGGACGGGTTCCATCCAATCACTTAATCTAAACAATTATGTCCGTAAAAATCAGATTAGCACGTCGTGGTCGCAAGAAACAAGCCATCTATGACGTAGTTGTAGCTGATGCAAGAGCTCCACGTGATGGACGCTTCATCGAAAAACTCGGAACTTACAATCCGAACACAAACCCTGCTTCTATCAACATCAACAATGAGCGCGCTCTTACCTGGTTGTTGAACGGAGCTCAGCCAACTGATACCGTGAAAGCGATGCTTTCTTACAGAGGTATCCTGCTGAAGAAACACCTTCAAATTGGTGTATTGAAAGGTGCAATCACTCAAGAACAAGCTGACGCAAAATATACTGCGTGGTTGAATGAGAAAGATTCCAAAATCGAAGGCAAAAAAGACCAATTGGCTACTGCTAAGGCAGATGCTCGTAAGGCAGCTCTTGCTGCTGAAGCGGCTAAAAACCAAGCTCGTCTGGATGCCATCAAAGCAAGAGAAGACGAGGCTAAGGCTGCTGCAGCCGCTGCTGAGGCTCCTGCTGCTGAAGAAGCTGCTACTGAAGCTCCTGCCGAAGGCGGAGAAGCTGAAGCTTAATATCATTTCTATCCATGAACAAGGATCAGTGCTTTCAAATAGGCCGTTTAGCCAAAGTTCATGGACTTCGTGGTGAAGTAAATGTGGTGCTGGATGTAGACTATCCTGAGGATTACGACGGATTGGAGCACCTCTTCCTTGAGCAAAAAGGCAGATTGATTCCCTTCTTTTTGGAGCACTTTGTGATCCAGCCAGGAGGAAAAGCATTGGCCAAATTTGAGGACCTCAACAGTATCGAACAAGTTGAAGCCTTAGTAGGCGCGGAGGTTTACCTTCCACTTACCGAGCTTCCAGAACTGGACGAGGATCAATATTACTACCATGAGCTGGTCGGATTTGAAGTCATCGATGAGGTGCTCGGTCTGATTGGCCCTGTGCAGATCATCTACGATCTGGAGACACAGGACCTCCTCGGAGTGACCCATCAGGGTAAAGAAGTGCTGATTCCGATTCAGGATGGCATCATTACCAAGGTGGACAAGGCAGCTAAAAAAGTTTACTGCCAGCTACCCGAAGGCTTACTTGACATATACTTGGAAGACTAACCCATGCATATCGATATCATCACGGTGGTGCCGGGATTGCTGGAAGGACCCTTTTCCCATTCGATTCTCAAGAGAGCCGAAGAAAAAGGTCTAGCCACAGTTCGGATTCATAACCTGAGAGATTACGCTACCGGCAAACAAAAGCAGGTAGACGATTATGCATTTGGTGGTGGAGCCGGGATGGTCATGATGATCGAGCCAATCGCCCGATGCATCGAGGCCCTTCAGCAAGAACGCACGTACGATGAGATTATCTACATGACGCCCGATGGAGAGACCTTTGATCAGCCAATGGCCAATACGCTTTCTCTGAAACAAAACCTCCTGATCCTTTGTGGTCATTATAAGGGAGTGGATCAACGGGTCAGAGACAAGTTTATCACCAAGGAAATCAGCATTGGAGACTTTGTGCTCTCCGGTGGAGAATTGGCAGCAGCTGTCGTAGCTGACGCCATCATCCGACTGATTCCGGGAGTGCTCAATGACGAGACTTCGGCATTGACGGATTCTTTCCAAGATAACCTCCTTGCCCCGCCAGTCTATACTAGACCAGCTGAGTACGAGGGAATGACTGTTCCTGAGGTGTTACTCTCCGGGCACGAAGCCAAGATAAGCGATTGGAGATTTGAAGCGTCGGTTCGCCGAACCAAAGAAAAACGGCCTGATCTGCTCAAAGGCACAGGTTGGGAGTAGGCGAGACAAGATTTTAACAGAAGTAATTCATTTATACCGCTGCGGCGGTGCACTGCGAAAGCATAAAAACATAAAGCTATGAGCGATCTAATGAAAATTGTAGAAGCGGAATACAGCGAGGCGAGAGCCAAGTTCCCTTCTTTCAAAGCAGGTGATACCATCAACGTACACGTACGTATCAAAGAAGGTAATAAGGAGCGTATCCAGCAGTTTCAGGGAACTGTGATCCAGCGTAAAAACCCTAACTCCAACGGGGAGACTTTTACAGTTCGTAAAGTATCCAACGGTGTGGGTGTAGAGCGTATCTTCCCTATCATCTCTCCAGCGATCGAGCAAATCGACCTAGTAAGAGAAGGTAAAGTAAGAAGAGCTCGTCTGTTTTACCTTAGAGGACGTCAGGGTAAGGCGGCACGTATCAAAGAAAAAATCAGAGCAAAAAGCTAAGATTTGCCTGTTTGATAAAGAAAGGAACTTCGAAAGAGGTTCCTTTTTTTGTTTCCCTATCTAAGGGTTAGGGATTGGATCAGCTTTTTTCCTGAGGTTTTTTATTTGAGCTTGACTTTAGAATCTATTTTTCATGAAAAAAGCCCAAATCGTTCGATCTAGGCTTTTTGATTACGTGCTGGATTTACGAACTTTTTTTTACTCACTCATCACCGGATAGATGGATCCGAATCTCGAGTAATGTAAACTTATGATCAAAACTAAATCGCTTTTCCGAACAGAAGTCGTCAGGCTTCAGCATGAAAATCTTTTTTCTATCCTTTCCATAGGTTAGTTTATCCCAATCGGCTGTCGTCAATTCTGAAGTAAATTGAGGATTCAATTTTAAAATTTCAGAATAGGTAAGGTCGATTGTTGTCAAACTATCCTCAGGGATTACCCAATCGTGAATTAACATGACTCTGTGAAAAACTGGAATTGACTTCACAATTGAGTGCCTATTCTTTTTTTTGTTTGGATCTATCGTTCTCCATTCAAGGCAATCATCTGCAATTAGAATAACGGAATCTGAAGGAGAAGAATTAGTCCCTAGCCAAAGAGAAAGTGTAAAAATTAGTTTCCACATGGTTTTGTCATTAAAGCTGCCGAACGTAGGTCTCTCTCCACTTTATCAAATGGTGACAGCAAAGGTTTCTGGACAGTGATAGCAGCCATTTGTTTATAGGCTAATGATTCTTCCAATCCTTCCCAAAATATATTCATGTAAAAATCTTCCGAAAGGCCTTTAGGGTAGCCCACATCTTTAACATAATCATTTAATTTTTTAAAATCTTCGGGGAATTGATTCTTATGAATGTTCATCAATTCTTGGCCCATTCTAGGAAGTAGTTTTGTTGCCATATAATTGTGATGTTTGTCCCCTACCCTGCTTTCTGTGTTCAGATACAAAGCTATGTAAGAGTCCAGATTTGCTGGGAAATTATCGTCAAGTGGAGTTATCCGCTTTTCTTTCAAAGCTGCCATTATCTCTGCATGAACCAATTCGTGAAGAATGGTGCGTGCTATCATAAGGTCCGGCCTATTGGTTTTTGATGAGTTAATCGTGATTTCATATACGCCATTTTTATTCGCAGTTTGTCCACTTGAACTAGGCTTTGAAGTAGGACCAAGCTTGATAACAGAATTGGTGTTAACACTTTTAGTGTTTGTAAATGCAGCAATACTACTTACAAAACTGTTCATAGACAATTTATCCACAATACAGCTCAACCTTGGATCGCTTGAGATGGAAATATCTATGTAAATAGTCAGTTTGGGCAATGGTACATCCGGCACAGCGTATGAATCCAAAGATCCACCTCCCCAAGGAGTATACCCATCCCCATAGTAATTGCTTGCTGTGCCTGAATTTAAAGTACTGGAATCCAATCCACCCATACTGCACGATTGGGAATAGGTTGTTTCAAGGCTGGTTACGGTTATGGTGCTACCGGCTATGCTTACGTTGATCCATACCGTTTCCATGATTTTGCATCTTACATCTTTGTTTTCAAAGCCGATCCCTACTTTCCCATTGTGTGAGGATTTTTTGAAAGTTCGGCTTTCAGTGATTTGGCCTTTTTCGACTTGAAATCCTACCAGGTAATGCTCATCGTAAGAAAATAGATCGATCCAACCGCTCCATTTTTCGTCAATCATCTGGTAATTGATCTCTTTGAAGTCACGCTTGGAAGTATCCTCATCAGGGTAATACCTCACGATTAGCGGGTCAAATCTATTTTCGGTTGGATGTTTGACAAAGAGTATGTTTTGAATCACTCGCTTGGCCAGATTTTCCTGATCATTATCAGAGGCGGTGCTCGGCACAAATTTCTGTGTGTTCTCCAAACTGATCTCAAAGACCTCCCGTCCATCCGGGAAGTAATAGTGATGAAATTTATCCCAATCGGGTTCTTTTTCGAAGAATGGGAGAATTAATTCCTGAGATTCTGTACGGAAGTTGGAGCCCCGTTCGGGAAGCCGAAGTTTGGTTTAGTTTTCTTCAAACCAAGCTTTGACTTTGGCTACGGGAGTGTTTTTTGCAACCTCTATTTTGGGTGCTTCAGGTTCATCCACGCAAGAGGTCAGTAGGAGATTCATGGTAATGAAAAAGGCTAGAAAGGCTAAAAAACCGAATCTACTCAGGTTTTTGTAATAGGGGGGCAAATTTGTTTTTCATAAAATTTGGTTTGGTTGAAAATTAAAAACTGCTTTTAAGATCAAACCTATTTCTTTAAAAGTCAAGCTTACCCATTAGTATTTCCCAAAATTGTAGCCCAATTTCGATAGGAATCGATCACTATTCCTTTTTCGAGGTTTGATCCCCTTTCCCCAACAATTCCCTATCTTTGCGCCCTGATTTGGCCTAAACCAAGCCTCGATTGACGGGGTTTAACGCTCAGAAACTGACCACCTATGAACAGAGAAGTTCGCGTACGATTTGCTCCATCCCCTACCGGCGCCCTGCATATCGGCGGCGTCCGTACCGCTTTATACAACTACCTTTTTGCCCGTAAAATGGGCGGGAAATTTCTCCTTCGCATCGAAGACACCGACCAAACCCGCTTTGTACCGGGTGCGGAAGACTATATCCGTGAGTCGCTGGATTGGCTGGGAATCACCCCTGACGAAAGTCCTTGGAAACCTGGTTCAGTAGCTCCCTACCGTCAGTCTGAGCGTAAGGACATGTACATGCAGTATGCCTTGGACTTGGTGAATAAAGGCCACGCCTACTATGCCTTTGATACGGCAGAGGAGCTTGAAGCCATGCGTGAGCGTCTTACCGCTGCCCGTGTCGTACAGCCGCAATACAACAGCATCACACGCACCCAAATGAAAAACTCCCTCACCCTCTCCAAGGATGAGGTAGCGACCCGACTCGCTTCGGGTGATCCCTATGTGATCCGAATCAAAATTCCGCTGAAAGAAGATGTACGCTTGAATGACCTAATCCGTGGATGGGTGATGGTACACTCGAGTACCTTGGACGATAAAGTCTTGATGAAGTCTGATGGCATGCCGACTTATCATTTGGCCAATATCGTGGACGATCACCTGATGGGTATTACTCACGTCATCCGCGGAGAGGAATGGTTGCCTTCTGCACCGCTTCACGTGTTGTTGTATAAGTTTTTCGGTTGGGAAGATACCATGCCGCAGTTTGCGCACTTGCCACTTTTACTCAAGCCTGATGGCAATGGCAAGCTTTCCAAGCGGGATGGTGATAAACTTGGTTTCCCGGTATTCCCCTTGAATTGGACCGATCCTTTTTCTCAGGAAAAAGCCTCCGGCTTCCGCGAACAAGGATATTTACCGGATGCATTTTTGAATTTTCTAGCCTTTTTGGGCTGGAATCCGGGCGATGAGCGAGAGATTTTCTCTCTAGAAGAACTCGTGGAGGCCTTTAGTATCGAGCGGATAGGCAAGGCGGGAACCAAGTTTGACATCGCCAAGGCCAAGTGGTTCAATGAGCAATATATCCGGACAAAGGCTGATGGGGAATTGTCAGAGTTTCTGATCGCTGACGCAAAAGCCGATGGCATCACAATCCCTCAAGAAAAAGCCCTCGCCATTATCAGTCTGCTCAAGGAGCGAGTGACTTTCCCTTCTGATTTCTGGAGAGACAGTCAATTCATCATGATGGCACCGAAGGAATTTGATCAGGAAATCGCTTCCAAAAAATGGAATGCAGATGCAGCCAATCTCTTGACTGCCTATGCAGTGGCTTTGGATTCTTTTGACGGAATATTTGCAGGAGATAATGCCAAGATGCTATTGGAAAAGACTGCCGAAGCCGAAGGAATCAAGCTTGGAAAAGTGATGCAGGCAGTTCGCTTGGCAGTGACGGGCATGGGAGCAGGACCAGATTTGATGCAGGTTTTTGCGATTTTGGGTCCCGCAGAAGTGGCCAAAAGAATCCGTTTTGCGTTGGACAACCTAACTGTAGTAAGCTGAGATGACCAAGAAAAAGAAAAAAGAAGAGGAGCCTCGGGTTCATGAAGAGCTCAAAGGCTTCAAGATGGAGATCAACTCCTTTGGTGAGATTTCATCCTCCTTTTCGATCGATAAGATCAACGAGTTTCTCAACAAAAATGTGGAGGACAAAAAACTCAAGGATCGGGATGATACGAAAGAATCCTAAATGTTTAAAAAAAGATCATACTAAAAGCTTCATTTTTATGAAGCTTTTGTATTTTAGGCCTAATTAGTCTTTAATAACTTATGAGATACTTTTTTTCGCTAAGTCTGCTTCTTTGTTTTTCCCTCTGTGCTTTTAGCCAAACAGGCCGTGTAAGTGGGAAAATTTTGGATTCCTCCTCAGGTCTTCCGCTCGCTGATTTTCATATTTTCATTTCCAACACCACGTTTCAGTCATTTTCTGATTCCACGGGGAGTTTTGTTCTTACAGGGATTCCGGAGGGAAATTGGGTAATTGAAGTGCGCGGTTTTGGTTGGCAGACCGAAAGCAAGCCCATCGCACTCCGTTCGGGTCTGCCTCTCACCTTGGATTTCCAAGTCCAGAGAAAGAATATACTTCCTTCAGTCTCAACCGGGCTTTCCAATTCGAGGATTTCCAAACTTACTGAGGAAGTCAAAGCCCTGTTTGTGGGAAAAGAATCCAAATCCGACCAGGTTCATTTTTTAAATCCCGACAAACTCATCTACAAAGAGCAGGCAGATAAGTCCCTTCAGGTATCAGCAGTAGGTCCTTTGTTTTTTTCTAATCGCGAAACAGGGTATCTGATTTCCATCTATTTTGAACCCTTTGTACTTGGCAAGTCACGCCCCTTTATCCAGGCTTTCACCTACTTTGAGCTACCAGAAGAGGAGGGCAAAGGACCACTTCAGCGGGCCGTACGACTGAAAGCCTATCAATCCAGTCCCAACTATTTTTTGGCACAGCTCATGGAGGGCAAAACAGCGGATGTTCTCAAAGCGGCAAACCCTGAACTGAGATTCACTGCCTTCCCGGGCGATTATGAATTGAGCTTTGTCCGCCCCTTGCAGGTGAATTTGCCGGATGGAACTCAGGGGACGCTGGATTATCAGGGAGATAAACTATTGGTGAAACTCAACGGAGCCCCTTTCGATAGGAGTCAACTAATTCTAGGAGGAGTGTTTGCAGAGCTGAATCCCATTTTTGGTGTCCCTTCCAATTTTAATGCTGAGCGACTGATCAAACTCGCAAATCTCGAAAAGAATGAGAGTATCATGCAGGAGCGTCTTTACTTGCATACCGACCGAAAACACTACTGGCCGGCAGAAAACATCTATTTTAAGGCCTACCTCTCCTATGGTAATCCATTGATGGCGGAGGAATTGAGCAGTGTACTTCATGTAGAACTGTTCGATACCACAGGCTATATGTGGGACCACAGGATTGTCGAGGTGAAAGATGGTGTGGCCCAAGGCCATCTTTCCTTGCCAGACCTTACTGAAACCGGAAACTTTTACCTACGAGCATACACCGCCTGGTCACTTAACTATGCGCGAGGCGAGGTCATTCTTCCTTTGCAGATCCTATCCCACCAAACCCAACCCGAATCTTTCCTAATTACTCCGAAAACCTCACAGGTAGGCGTCTTTTCCAATAAGCAGACTTATGCAGGAGGAGAAAAGGTGACGCTAAACATCATGGCCCTAGATCGGGACAACAAGCCCCTGAAAGCCAATCTCTCAGTAGCTGTACTAGATCTCAATCAAGCTTCCTATGTACCGGAATTGGAGACGATCGAGGATCGATTTAACGCCAAAAACCCAAATGGCCCGCTTGCCACCTTTAAATTCCCTGTCGAAAAAGGATTTGCGTTGGAAGGTAACCTGCTGACAGAAACAGGACAGCAAGTGCAAGGATCTGTAAAAGCATTTGTCAACGGATACGAGGATATCCGCGATCTTAAATCAGAAAAAGACGGTACATTCGAGTTTCCCCCTTCCAATTTTGTGGGTGACTTTGAGTTATCTCTGCAGGCTACTGACCTCAATGCTCGACCTATCCGAGTGATCAAGTTGGACTTGAAGTCTTATCCCATCCAGACTGATCTCCAAGGAGTCACATTCCCCAATGTCATCCAAAGAGGTACCCAGCCTGACCCCTCCATTCGCCCAATCCGATCTCTAGAGGCAGGAGAAATTCTGTTGGATGAGGCAGTGGTGAATGAGAAAAAGGAAAACTCCATCGGACCAATGATCTATGGCGAACCAGACAAGGTCGTCTTGACTGAAGAAATGAATCTGATCGGCAGTACCATCCAATTTCTGTATGCACTGTCGGCCCAGGTGGCGGGGTTGCGAATAGTGGGAAGCCCTCCAAATGTATCCGTGAGTTTAAGAGGTGGAGAGCCATTGGTATTGATCAATGGTGTGCCTGCGAATGGATCTACAGGCACCATGCTTGGCGGAAGCAGCGGGAGAAGTGTTTATGATGTTTTGGAAAGTGTAAATGTGTTTAATATCGAGCGGATCGAAGTGGTCAGGAGATTGGTGCCGATGTACGGGGATTTGGGTCGAAACGGCCTGATATCGATCATCTTGAAATCCGGCGACCAAATCCAACAGGGTCTAAATAACTTCACATTAAAGAAACTGAAAGGATTTTCGAATTATATTTCATTTGAAAAAGCCGAAGAAAAAAGACAAACTTATCCATTCTTAGCACCTTTCAAACCTACACTTTACTGGAATCCTACGCTGATAAATGACGGCTCCAGGCTTTCTATACCCATAGAATTTCAGCTTAATGAAAAAGCTGGGCCCATAGTGGTAGAAATCAGGGGGATTACGGAACTTGGCGAACCGATTTTCGGCACCTTTTTACTCAATGAATCAGTTAATTAGACTTGTGAGTACTTCACATTACCTAAACCAACTTTAACTATCCTGTGAAATCATTCATTCTCCTCTCTTTCTTTCTGCTTCTTTCTTGGGGGGCTTTCGCCCAAACTGGCACTATCACCGGACAGGTCAAAGATGCCGAGACTGGTGAGACGCTGCCCTTTTGCAGTGTCTTTGTCAACAACACCACCATTGCCACTGTCACGGATATGGATGGAAAGTACACGCTTTCAGGCTTGGAGGCAGGGCCCTTGGAGTTGGGATTTTCATTTATGGGATATGTGGCAGAAACCAGAAAAGTAACACTTAGCCAAGGTGGTACGCTCACGGTAAGTTTGAGCATGAAACCCTTTGCTCAGGAGCTTTCTGATGTGGAAATCAAGGCTTCCCGCGACAAAAACTGGGAGCGTGACCTGCGAAAGTTTCAAAACCTCTTTATCGGAATCGACGACGCAGCTGCCAAAACTACTATTCTCAATCCTTGGGTGATCGATTTTCCGGCAGCGGTCGAAAAGGGAGCTTTTATTGCCAAAGCAGATCAGCCTATCGAGATCGAAAATGCCTTTTTAGGCTATAAAATTACCTTCAATCTCAAAGATTTCTTTGACTCTCCGACCAATTATCGGATCGCAGGTGCAGCACGATTCGAAGAGATGAATCCTGAATCTGAAATTCAAAAATCTACTTGGGAGAAAAATCGGGCCGATGTATACCGTAAATCTCCGATGAATATGTTTCGGGCGATTCTAAAAGGTACCTCAGAACGTGAGGGCTTTTACCTCTATGGGGACAAAGCGGGCGGTTCGGCAAGTATGAACATTCGCTCGGATATTTTTGCAAATGAACTCGGTAAATCCGTGGTGCCTTACAAGGCCGATCCTCTAGTTACTCCTACAAGTCCTCCAGGAACCTACCTACTCAATCTGAAAGGAAGAATTGAGATCCATTACCAAAAAGGCTTTGCCCAAGCCAATACCTACCGGGATGCGCCGTATCCTGTATCTTGGCTTGAAGTCAAAAATGATCAGGTCAAAGTGAAGGAAAATGGCATGGTCCTCAATCCCGAAGATGTCGTTTTTTCAGGGGACATGGACCGAAAGCGGATTTCAAACCTGCTTCCGCTGGATTATAATGCTGAAAAAGCCATTCTCCTTCAAGACTTGGCCAAAACGGCTAAAAACTATCAGGAGAAAGTTTACCTCCATACGGACAAGCCCTATTACTATGCAGGAGATCAACTCTTTTTCAAAGGTTACTTTGCTTATGGCAACCCTTACTTAAGGGATGAATTGAGCAAAGTGCTTCATGTGGAAGTGATCAGCAGCGAAAGAGACTTGTTGATCGAAAAGAAGTTTCCGATTCGTGATGGAATCGTGGTCGGCGACTTCTACCTGCCTGACACACTTAATGGGGAGAAGTATTTCCTAAGGGCTTACACCAATTGGATGCGAAATTATGGTCCAAATCACTACTATTTACAGCCCCTATCGATCCTGAATCCCTATAAGCGTATCGTCAATGAAGAGGCCAATGCATCTTGGACAAACCAAGGAGTAAGTCTCCGATCTGATAAACCTATATTTGGTCCAAGAGAAAAAATCACCCTTACCCTAAACCTTGCCGATTCAAAAGGAAGACCGGCCACCACCACACTTTCGGTGGGAGCTTGGGATGCAGAGCAGTTGGTGCCTATACAGCGGTTTTCGGAAATGAGTCAAAGTTTGAATCAGGCGGAAGTCCCTGAAAACCTAGGTCTGGATCGATTTTCCTATCCGGTAGAAAAGTCACTGAGGTATTCAGGGAAAGTCACGGACGACAAAGGAAAAGGTGTAGCCACTGATGTGACCGCCTTTGTGAATGACTTTCAGGGCATGATTGATATTCAGTCAAATAGCGAGGGAAATTTTGCTTTAGAAGAAATGGAGTTTTACGGTCCGATGCGGTTGGGTTTTTCAGCTTCGGATAAGAAGGGCAAGCCTTTGCAAGTTGCATTGGATACACCGCTGAAGGCACCGGTTTCTCTGCCAGCCGAAGCCTATTTTCCAAAAGTAACCACCCTAGCCAAGCCAATCAAAATCATCGAGCAGCCTGAATCGGTAGATACTTCATCCGAAAAACCTAAAGAATCAAACGCTCCAAAGGCAATCTATGGTAGTCCTGATTTTATCCTTGAAGGAGAAAAACTGACTAAAACCGGTAGTTCGATGGATTTGGTAAATAGTATTGTGGGAAATGTCCCCGGAGCACAGGTATATCTCGTGGGAGGCACAGGTCAGCAGTCCATCAGATTGCGGGGAGGTTCTGCTTCTGCCAGAGGCTCCATGGAGCCGGTGGTTATGCTCGATGGTGTAGTCTTGGTCGCAGGAGGTTCAAGTACTGCCGCGGACAATATCCGTTCGATCAATCCATTTGACATCGATCGTGTAGAGGTGGTATCCCGAATGGTACCAATGCTTGGAGATCAGGGAAGAAACGGAGTGATTGCCATCTATCTAAAGGATAATTTGCAGAGAATTGGAGATGTATCCAGTAAAGGAATGGTAGAATCGGTCATTGAAGGCTATCAGCCTCCAGGTAGATTTTTTGAGATCGACTACTCGACTTTGACTTCTACTATTGAAAAAGACGATCGGCAAACCCTCTATTGGAATCCCTACTTGGTGACTGATGAAAAAGGTGAATTAACCCTATCTTTTTACTCTAATGACAGTTTGGGCCCAATAGTCGTAGAAGTAAGAGGACTTACTGTGGAAGGAGAGGTGGTCAAAGGTACCTTTGTGATAAATAAAAAATAACCTTTCCGGCATCGAATTCTCTTAATTTTGAACATGAATAAATCAGGACTACTCCTATTCCTGTGTCTTTTCCCAGCTTGTGCTTGGGCTCAGCTGAGTGTAGGCATCCGGGGAGGGTATGCGACTTCCTCCTACAGTTATCAGGCTACAGGCGGTACAAGAAGCCAATCGGTAGAAGGAATTGCAGCTCCCACATTTGCATTGGTGGTAGAGTACTTCGATTCAAAAAATGCAGGCGTAGAGCTGAATATTCAACAGGTAACCCTTGGGTTCAGGCAGTTTAGTGCTACTGAGCAACTGAACCAAACGGAGTTTACCTACCTCAAAGTCCCTTTTTTGGCAAGTATTTTCGCCGGCAGATCGGGCAGATTTCAGATCAAAGCCGGACCTCATCTCGGTATGCTGATCTCGGCTACCGATGTGGCAAGAGGCTATTCAGGAGCCACACCCAGGGAGCTGCCTACTTTTGGTCAAGCAGTTGACAACCCAAATAAACTGATGTATGGAATCACTGCCGGCGCGGGGATTTCCAAGCTTTTTGGAAAAAGCACCCTTTCTGCCGAAGCGAGATTTGCCTATGACTTCACCAATCCTGAGTCTCAGGATCGGATTTTTGACATGAATTCTACCAATCTGGAATTTACCTTGGCCTACCTTTTCCGAGTCAAAGAACGAAAGGAATAAAGTCCTGACCGTTGGAAGCTTGGATGGACTCTGTAACTTTGACACTACTGATAAACCTATTTCACCTTGAACATTCAAATCATAAACGGACCCAATCTCAATCTCTTGGGCAAAAGAGAGCCCGAAATCTACGGGAGCGAATCTTTTGAAGAGTATTTCGAAAATCTCAAAAAGCGATTCCCTCAAGTCAACCTTCACTATTACCAAAGCAATGTAGAAGGCGAACTCATCAACAAAATCCACGAAGTAGGATTTGAGTTTGATGCCATCTTACTCAATGCGGGAGGTTATACGCATACTTCAGTCGCTATTTCAGATGCAATTGCTGGCGTCACTACCCCAACTTTAGAAGTCCATATTTCTAATATCTATAAGCGAGAAGAGTTTCGCCACAAAAGTATTATTTCTAAGTCTTGCGTTGGCATGATCTCCGGCTTGGGCCTCAAAGGCTACGAGTTGGGCATTCTTTATTTTCTCAATTCACCCAACCTATGATCACATTTGCTCCGGGGCCATCCAAGGTTTACGATGCCTTGCCTCACTACATGCAGGATGCTTTCAATCAGGGTATTTTAAGCGCCAATCATCGCAGCAGCGTGTTTATGAATCTCTACCAAGAGACCGAACTACTCATGCGGGAAAAGCTTCACATGCCTGATGACTATAAATTGCTTTTCACCTCTTCTGCGACCGAAAACTGGGAAATCATCTCTCAGTCTATCGTAGAAAAGGCAAGTTTCCATATTTATTCAGGTTCTTTTGGGAAAAAGTGGTTTGAATACGCCAAGCATATCCTTCCGTCTACCCTCGGATTGAAAATCGAAGCCAATCAGGCAATCAATGTTTCCAATTTGGAAATCGGAGAAGAGGTAGATTTGATTGCCATTACTCAAAACGAAACGGCTAATGCCTCTCAGGTACCCATGACGGTTTTGAAGGAATTGGCTGAGAAGTATCCTGAGAAAATGATAGCCGTGGATACAACTTCCTCGATGGGAGGGATCGAGTTGGATTTTTCGCTGGCGGATATTTGGTATGCTTCTGTGCAAAAGTGCTTTGGGCTTCCCGCAGGCTTGGGAGTGCTGATTATTTCACCCAAAGCCATTGAAAAAGTACAGCGTAAAGGTGAAAAAGGCAGATACAATAGCCTTTCCTTCATATTGGAAAATGCCGAGGGCTATCAAACCCACTACACGCCAAATGTATTTGGGATTTACTTGTTGAACAGAGTCCTGAAAGATTTGGAGGAAATTCAGCATGTGGATGCCCGACTCAGAAAGCGCATGCTAAAGTTAGAAACGGCAATCGCTCAGTCCTCCAAATTCCGTCTTTTGGTGGACAATGACGCTACAAGAAGTACTACTGTGCTGGCTGTATCCGGTTCGGAGGAATTGATCGCGGCAGTGAAAAAAGCAGCCGAGAAAGAAGGAATGCAATTGGGGAGTGGCTACGGGCCATTGAAACCTACCAGTTTTCGAATTGCCAATTTCCCGGCGATCACGGATGAAGAGTTTGATCGATTGATCGATTTTCTGAAATCTTATTAAGCAAAAAGCCCGGTGAATTCCGGGCTTTTTTGCTAGTAGTAAGATTAGATTTCAGAAAGCTTATTGGTTTTGGAGATCAAAAGAAAATCCGCCAGCACCAGCGCGGCCATAGCCTCCACGATTGGCACTGCTCTTGGTACCACGCAGGGGTCGTGTCTCCCTTTTCCACTTACGGTCACCGCTTCTCCCGCCTCATTGACCGACTCTTGGTCTTGCATGATGGTGGCTACCGGCTTGAATGCCACTCGGAAATAAATGTCTTCTCCATTGCTTATTCCTCCCTGTATTCCTCCAGAGTGATTGGTGGTGGTATGGATCTTTCCGGCTTCGTTGATGATGGCATCGTTGTGTTGGGAGCCGCGCATTTTTACACCGTCAAATCCGCTTCCGTACTCAAATCCTTTGACTGCATTGATGCTCAGCATGGCTTTGCCAAGTTCGGCATGCAGTCGGTCAAAAACCGGCTCACCTAGTCCGGGAGGGCAGTTTTTGATCACGCAGGAAACTACTCCGCCGATGGTGTCTCTATCCAGACGCACTGAATCAATCAAAGCAATCATTTGATCTGCCATTTCTGGATCAGGACATCGGACGATGTTGTCTTCTGCCAAGTCGAGGTTGAGTGACGTATAGGTTTTTTGCAGGGTCAAATCACCCACTTGAGAGACGTAGGCTTGAATCTGGATTCCCTTGGTGGCCAAAAATTGCTTGGCAATCGCGCCACCCGCTACTCTGGCGGCTGTTTCCCTAGCACTGGATCTGCCTCCACCTCGGTAATCTCGGATCCCATATTTTTCGAAGTAGGTGTAATCAGCATGAGAAGGGCGAAACTTATCTGCGATATGGGAATAGTCTTTACTTTTTTGATCTGCGTTTTTGATCACAATACCGATAGGAGTACCCGTAGATTTTCCCTCAAATACTCCGGAGAGGATTTCAATCTCGTCTTCTTCTTTTCGCTGCGTGGTGATTTTGGATTGTCCGGGTTTCCGACGTTGCATTTCGAGGCGGATTTTTTCCTCATCGATTTCAAGGCCTGCAGGACAACCTTCTACGATAGCGCCCAAAGCTTTTCCGTGGGATTCACCAAACGTGGTGATTCTGAAAAGCCTTCCAAATGAATTCCCCATTATTTCTTTTTGATTATCAGTACCGCAAGGAGTACGACTGCTCCAAGGAGAAGCAGATTGATCGCTGCGGTAAAATAGTATTTATATTCCTCGTTTGAAAACTGATTGCTCTCCGTAGCAATTCGGTCATAGATGCCTCCAAGTCGTTGTCCGGAAAGAGCCTGGTTGATTTTGGAGTCGCCGCTCACGATGATTTTGGCCTGTGGCTGGAGGGTGTCATAGACTGCTCTGATCGGATCAAAATAGATCCAGCTGAAGTAGTCTTTCAGGTTGTATTCCCCGGCTTCATTGAGGGTGATGAAGTAGTTAAATTCTTTAATCCCCGACACTCTACCATAGCCCCGGTTGATCTGCTGACGTACATTGGGGTCAAAGGTGCTAAAATTTGCACCGGGCAGTCGCTTTGGAGCAGCGATCGAATTGATGTTGCCTACCCCAGAGATGCCAAAATTGTAATTGAAACCTTCACCAGTGGTCGCTTCGAGGGTGCTGATATTTTCTCGAAGCTGGTAAAGACCTACAGCCACTTCGTTTTTGAGTGGATGCGGTGGCAAAGGCTTGACTTTGATGGTTTTTGGGGCAGAGTAGAAGGTCTTGAAATCTTCCTGGCGATTAGCTCCAAACAAGGATGGGTTTTTAGCCACTTTATATTTGATCATTTCCCAAGGTACCCTCGGGATCTCGATGGTGCCTTCTGAAAAAGGAAAGAACGTGGCTTCATACACTTTGAAGCGATTCCATCTCTTTCCATTGATCTCTACGATTTCATTGTCGATCGTAGTAATGTTGAAATTTTCTTCCCAAGCACCATTGGGTTTGATTTTCTTTAAAACGGCATCCAATTGCTTTCCGGCTTCATAAAACTGGAATGGAGCTTGGTTTTGCTCCGACATGAAAAATGCCAACGTTACAGTAAAACCCTCTCCTGCAAAAACTTCATCTTTATCCACAGATACTGAGAAAAAAGCGTCATCCGCCAATTCGATAAATTCAGGTTCTTCGGCTGTCCTGCCAAAAAATTCCGCAAATGGATCGAAGACATTTCCTCCCAGTCCCTGAGTACTCGTGGCATCTGTGACATTAATTCGTTTTCCTGGTGAGGAATAAGATTCGCCGTTGATGAGCACCGAGAAATTTCCGAGGTTAAACTGCCCCTTTCGAGTAGGCTTGTAGTACTGGATGATGCTGTTTGAGCTGCTCATTTGCCCGTTGATGATATTCATCGAGGAGGACTGAGAGATGCCCTGCTTTTGGAAGCCCTGAATTTCCGGGAATTGATCGTAAGATTTGATCTTGTCGTTAGACAGGGTGACTTTGATGGTAAAGGTCTCGTTTAGTCCGATTTCATCAGGACCCAATTCGATCTGTACTTCCTGTCCGTAAGAAAAACTTACCAGAAGCATGGCAAAGCATACGAAAGCCAGACGAAGTGTCGTTTTGATCATGGATGCGAAAATAGGGTAATTCCTGCGTTAAAGCTTCCAAAAATAACGTAACATCTTCGGATTTGACCCCGTTGGAACACTTAAAATCAGTTAATAAACCCAAATCAGTACCGCTATGCTAGAATATGTCAAGACCATTTTGCAAAAAGTCAGCTTCAACAAATTCCTGTTTGAACGCGAATTGAGAAAAGGCCTTCGCTACCTGGTTCCGGCTGAACTGGAAGAATTCAAAACCTGGTGCTATGATATGTTCGGAAACATGCATCAGCCCATTCTAAATCGCTATTTCCAACCAACTTATTCTTAAACCCACAATTTCATGGTATCAAAAAAGCCCCAAGGAAGCAATTCCAAGGGGCTTTTTGATTAATGGTTGGTATAGTTTCAGTCTTTTGTCGAAAAATCAGGATACGCTCTCATGCTGTGCTCGTTGATGTCCAGGCCTTCGATTTCTTCTTTTTCAGGCACACGGATACCCACAGTTCTTTTTAAAGTGAAGAAAATCAGCCAAGAAGTAGCGAAACAGAATAAGCCGACGGCCGCCACACCCAAGAATTGAGAATACAGCTGACCCAATCCTGCCAAGTCACCAAAGATTCCGACAGCCAGAGTTCCCCAGATACCACCTACGAGGTGTACTGAAATCGCTCCTACAGGATCGTCGATTTTGATTTTGTCAAACAGAATTACCGCAAATACGACCAAAGCACCTCCAACAAATCCAATGATGATTGAATCTGTGACGCCCATTTGATCAGCACCTGCCGTGATGCCAACTAATCCTGCCAAGATCCCATTGAGCACCATCGTGATATCATAAGTCTTGAATTTCCAGTAGGAAGCGATTAAAGCTCCGAATGCTCCAGCGGCGGCTGCCAAGGAAGTCGTAACAAACACTTTGGATACTACTCCGGGAGCTGCGCTCAGCACCGAGCCTCCATTGAATCCAAACCAACCAAACCAAAGCAGAAATACGCCCATGGTGGCCATTGGAATATTATGACCGGGAATAGCCTTCATGCCTGTAGGAGTGTATTTGCCGATTCTTGGTCCAAGTAAAAATGCTCCCACTAAGGCAGCCCATCCGCCCACTGAATGCACGATTGTAGATCCAGCGAAGTCGTAAAATGGAGTGTCCAAGGTGTTTAAAAATCCTCCTCCCCACTTCCACATTCCCACGATAGGATAGCAAATACCCACATAGATTAAAGAAAATGCAATAAATGGACCGAGTTTGACTCGCTCCGCTACTGCGCCTGATACGATGGTGGCTGCAGTCGCGGCAAACATGGCCTGAAAGATAAAGTCTGTGAAATAGGTGTAGCCCGCATTGTAGTTGCTGCTGTCCCAGCCCTCAGGAAGGGTAAGTCCAAATCCGGCAAAGCCAAACATTGAACCGGCAAAATCAGCTCCGGGATACATCAGATTGAATCCCACAAATGCATAGGTCAGAAGGCCGATTACAGGAATAATAGTGTTTTTAAACAGAATGTTGACTGTGTTTTTGGAACGGGTAAGTCCCGCCTCTAGGGTGGCAAAGCCAAGGTGCATGATGAATACCAAGATGGTGGCGATCATCATCCAAAGATTATTGACCGTAAATAGGTCTTGAACAGGTTCTTGCATAGGTCTAAATAGGTTCGGTGAATGTTTGGTCTGAAATTAAAGCGCCGCCTCGCCGGTGTCGTTGTTTCGGATTCGGTAGGCTTCGATCACGTCGTAAACGAAGATTTTTCCGTCTCCCACTTCTCCGGTCTTGCCTTCGCTGAGGATGCAATTGATTACACCTTCAGCCAAGTCATCGGGCACTACGATTTCCAACTTTGTTCTTGGAATGTAGGCGGGTTCGTAAGCTACGCCCCGATACATCTCCAGCCGGGCATGCTCAAAGCCCATCCCTTTGATTTCATAGAAGGAAAGGAATTTTACCCCAAGCTTAGAGACACAGGTGTGTATCTGATCAAACCTTGAGGTTCGGATGATGGCCTCGATTTTTTTCATTTTTTCAACAGGTTTAATGATTTTTTGAGATTATGGCATGAAAGTAAGATAAAAACTGAATAAAAATCAAAATATAGGTTTGAAATTGACTCAAAAAATGAAAAAAACCATCCATTTAATAATAATAGATATTGATTATTACCTGACATGATCAAAGAACACATAATTTTTGAAAAATAAGGTTAAAAAAACATCCTGCCTATGGAAAAATTGTCTGTTTGGTAGAAAAGGAATTAGGGCTAATTTTGCCAGCGTTTTTTACCAATAAAAAATGACTAACAAACCAACACTCCTCGTATTAGCTGCCGGAATGGGTAGTCGGTATGGAGGCAACAAGCAGATTGACGGGTTCGGCCCAAACGGTGAAACTATCCTCGAATATTCCATTTTTGACGCCATTCGTGCTGGATTCGGCAAGGTAGTCTTTATCGTCCGTCAGGAAATACTGGAAGTGGCCAAGGAAAAATTCCTTCCCAAGCTGGAAGGCAAAATCGAAGTCGATTGGGTGATTCAGTCGCTCGATAGCTTTGTGCCTGCCGAACTTAAGCAAGCCGACCGAGTGAAGCCCTTCGGCACAGCCCATGCGGTCCTTTGCGCTAAGGATGCAGTGAAAGAGCCCTTTGCCGTGATCAATGCAGATGATTTCTATGGCAAAGAAGCTTTTGAAGTACTTGGAAAATTCCTTTCCGCCGAAGTACGTCCTGACTTACATGCCATGGTGGGCTATGCGATTCAGAATGTGCTTTCTGAAAACGGCACCGTAAGCCGAGGTGTCTGCGAAACCAATGAAAAAGGACAGCTAATTGGAATGACAGAGCGCACTTCCATCGCCCGAGAAGGGAAAAAAATCCTCAGCCGTGGAGAAGGAGAAGTATTGGAGATTGCTGAGAATACGCCTGTAAGTATGAATTTCTGGGGCTTTCACCCAGAGGTCTTTGGAGAGATCGAGGAGATGTGGAATGAGTTTCTCCCAGCCAATCGGGAGAACCTGAAATCAGAATTTTATATTCCAACGGTGGCCAATAATCTGATCAAAGCGGGCAAAGCAGCATTTGAGATTCTTCCAGGAGGAAAAGTTTGGTTTGGGGTCACCTATACCGAAGACCGTCCGGTGGTCATCGAAGCTTTGAAGAAATTGCACGATTCAGGTGAATATCCTTCACAATTGTGGTAAAAATGAAAGAGGCTTCGGCCTCTTTTATTATTTCTATTGAAACGTAACCAAAATGGTAACATTTAAGTATATTTAACCATGCGGGTTATTGCTGTCAAAACACTAAAGGAGTGGTGTCTTTCCTATCCAAAGGCAAAACAAAGCCTTTTGGCTTGGCATGAAGAAGCAGTTTCCGCTGAGTGGAACAGTCCAAATGAATTGAAGGCACAGTTTCACAATGCTTCAATTATCTCAGACAAAAGAGTGATTTTCAATATTCATGGTAATTCATTTCGTTTGATTGTGGATATTGAATACCGACTGAAAATAGTCTTCATTGTTTGGTTTGGAACTCATCAGGAATACGACAGAATAGACTCAAAACTTATCAGCTATGCTAAGGCCAATAAAAAATAACAGCGAATACGAAATTGCTTTGGAGCGTGCTTACGACTTGATGCAACTGGATTTGGCACCGGAGTCAGAAGATTCCGATGAGTTGGAGGTTCTTTCTATTCTGATCAAGGAATATGAAAACGAGCATTTTCCTATTCCAAAACCTCACCCGATTGAGGCGATAAAATTCCGATTGGATCAAATGGGGATCTCCGAGTCTGAGCTTTCTGAAATCTTGGGTGCCCGATCCAGAAAATCTGAAATTCTTTCTGGAAAGCGCAAGTTAAGTCTTGCGATGATCCGGAAACTTAATGAGAAACTGAAAATCCCCGCAGAAGTGTTGATCAGGGAATATTAATCCTAAAGAGGCTTCGGCCTCTTTTTTTATGAAAACATGCGAAATATACCCTATATAGGGTATTTATCGAGATTTACTCCCAAGGTAATTTTGTGAAAAAAGTCATGAGATTGCTAAATCAACCAACATCAACCTAATATTTTGACTGTCAAACTATTTTTGGGCTTACTCCTTTTTTTACTTATTGAAATTGATTCGATAGCCCAGGCCTCCAAAGAAATCCGTCTCAATATCCTCAATCCTGGAATAGCATTCGAAAATCCCATTAGAAAGAAGACCACAGTGGAATATAATTTTGGTGTCGGTTATAATTATTCATATCCATGGATTAATACTGAATATGCTGAAAATGGATTTCAAGGTCAGTTGGCCCCGTTTTTCGATATTCAAGCAAGGAATTATTTCAACCTTCAAAAACTGGAACAAGGCAAACGGAAGAGTGCCAAGTTTGTGGCCTTGAGGTATCTGTTCTATGGCCCAAGGATCGCCGGAAATGTGCGAACCAACGAAAACTACAGCATGGCTGTGGGTCCTACTTGGGGATTTAAAAGGTCTTATGAAAAGTGGACCCTGCTTGGAAGTGTAGGTCCGATCTATTATTTCGATTTGACAGGTTCAGATGGGATTTTCCCGTTCAATTTTGAGATCAATCTCGGATATAGACTTAAAAAATAAAAAAGGAGGCTTCGGCCTCTTTTTTATTTCTTAACTTCTCCCTTTTCAACCTCAAAAAAGAATACTTCTGCATCCAACGCTCCCAAAATCCCTTTGGAGCGCTCAGGACGGGCATCGGTCAGGAAGATCTGACCAAAAGTTCCTTTGGACACCAAGTCCATCAGCTTGGCGATTCGGTCATCGTCGAGCTTATCAAAAATGTCATCCAAGAGCAGCAAGGGCTTTTCTCCTTTGGCTTGTTCGAAGATCTGAAATTGGGCCAGCTTCAAAGCGATGATAAATGACTTCTGCTGACCCTGACTTCCGATTTTGCGAAGCGGATGATCTCCGATGCGGAACTCAAAGTCGTCCTTGTGAATGCCGGCATTGCTGTTTTTGGTGGCAAGGTCCTTTTGCCGTAGGCTCAGAAAATAAGCTTCGAAATCCTCTCTCAGGGCTTCAGTTTCATAGATCACTTCCACTTTTTCCCTGCCTAGCGAAATCTCCTCGTAGTACTCTTGAAGGACAGGCCCCATTTCTTTCATCAGTTCGGCGCGACGCTGGGCAAGAAAGACACTGAGTCGGATCAGTTCCTGATCGTAGCTACCGAGCAGGGTCAGATCCCGCCTGCCCGTCTCGGCAAATTGCTTGAGCAGCGCATTTCGCTGCTTGAGAAAATGATGGTAGCGGATCAGCTGATCGAGGTAGCTCCGGTCAAGTTGGGAGATCAAGCCGTCAAAAAATTTCCGCCGGCCTTCGCTTCCTCCCTTGATGAGTTCGGTGTCATCCGGCGCGATCAGGACGAGTGGAATGAGTCCGACATGCTCGCTAGTTTTGTCGAGGGCTTTGCCGTTTTGGAAGATCTGCTTCTTTTTCCCCGCCTCAAAAGAGCAGCGGACTTCCAGAGGCTTGCCTTCGATTTGGAGTTTTCCTTTGATGGTGAAAAAATCCATCCCATGGGAAATGTTCAGGCTATCACTGCTTTGCACCGCACTTTTGGTGAGGGATAGGTAGTGAATGCCGTCCAGGATATTGGTTTTTCCACTGCCATTCAGCCCCAACAAACAGTTGATCTGCGGACTGAAGATCAGGCTGGTTTTGAGGTGGTTTTTAAACTGGATGAGTTCGAGAGACTCCAGAATCATTTGGGCAGGGAATTATTTGGGTGGCATCCTGATTTTTAGGTCGGGATTACTATATTTGGGGCCTAAAATAGCATATTTTGATTAGTACGATATGGCGAAGAAAACTGCAGCGGCTAAGTCCAAAGTGAAATATTCCAAAGAAACCTATGCTTACTGGTATGAAAGCATGCTCTTGATGAGAAGGTTTGAGGAGAAAGCAGGTCAGCTTTATGGCCAGCAAAAAATCAGAGGTTTCTGTCACCTGTACATTGGACAGGAAGCTTGTGCCTCCGGTGCGATTACAGCCTTGACCAAGGATGACAAGTGGATTACTGCGTATCGTTGCCATGCCCAGCCACTGGGATTGGGAACTGATCCTGGTGCAGTGATGGCTGAATTGTACGGCAAAGCTACCGGTACTACTAAAGGTAAGGGTGGATCCATGCACATTTTTGACAAAGAAAGAAACTTCATGGGTGGTCACGGAATCGTAGGTGCGCAGGTGCCTATGGGTCTTGGAATCGCCTTTGCAGAAAAATATGCCGGTACTAAAAACGTCTGCATCACTAAAATGGGTGACGGTGCGGTTCGTCAGGGTGCAGTACACGAAGCATTCAACCTAGCGATGTTATACAAGTCTCCGGTGATTTTTGTAATCGAAAACAATGGTTACGCGATGGGTACTTCTGTAGCCCGTACCTCCAACGTGACTGAGCTTTACAAAATTGGTGAGGCGTATGACATGCCTTCTTTCCCGGTAGACGGGATGGATGTAGAAGCCATTCATGAGGCAGTTTATGAAGCTGCTGAAAGAGCGAGAAGAGGTGATGGTCCAACTTTGTTGGAATTCAGAACCTACCGCTACAAAGGACACTCCATGTCCGATCCTCAAAAATATCGTACCAAAGAGGAAGTAGAAGAATACAAGCAGCGCGACCCAATCGAGCAGGTGCTTAATACGATCCGAGAAAATAAGATCATGACCGAAGAGGAAATCGAGGCTGTGGTGAAGAAAGTGAAAAAGCAGGTAGATGATGCGGTGAAATTTGCCGAAGAATCACCTTGGCCTGATGGAATGGATGCTTTCAAAGACGTGTACGTTCAGGAAGACTATCCTTTTGTGATGGAATAAGCCCCTCATTTAAGTCACAGAAAGCCATGAAGTCTTTCGCACTTCATGGCTTTTTTGTTGGCACTTGTGAAATTGATAAAAACCGTATATTTGCGACCGAAATTTTGAGTATTATGGCAACGAAGCAATCTAAAAAAGCAGACCAAAACGAACTTCTGGAAAATCCAGAAGTGATCGCAGAGCGAATTGGTAAAGGCGAGGCTTTTTTGAAAGAAAATAGCAAAGTATTGGCAGGGGTAATCGCCGCAGCAGTGATTTTGATTGGTGGAATCCTTTTCTTCCAAATCAACAATCAGAACCAAAATGAGAAAGCACAAGCTGAAATGTTTCAGGCAGTGTATTTCTTTGAACAGGACAGTGTGGAGTTTGCTCTAAACGGAGACGGCATCAACAAAGGTCTTTTGTCGATCGTTGAGGAATATCCTCGCACTGATGCTGCCAATTTGGCCAATTTCTACATCGGTTCGATTTATCTTTCTGAAAAGAAGTTTCAAGAGGCTTTGACGCACTTGGAAGATTTCTCTTCTGACGACTACTTGGTTCAGTCAAAAGCGTATTCCTTGATCGGTGATGCAAACCTTGAGTTGGGCAATATCGATGCTGCTATCTCTAGCTATACCAAGGCTGCCCGTACCAATGAGAATAAATTCATGTCTCCAAAGTACTTGGCTAAGCTTGCTGTAGCTCAGGAAGAAGCAGGTAAGGTAGAAGATGCGATCAAAACTTACACTGAGATCGAAGAGAAATACTACGAATCATTTGAGTACGCTGCTGCTCGAAAACATAAAGCTCGCTTAGAAGGCCTTGCCGCTAAGTAATGCTTCTTTTGTATGCATTCTAGAAGAGTAAGGCCTTGGGGTCTTACTCTTTTTTGTTTTAAACCATTTCAAAAATCAACTATTTATGGCAACCTCACTCAAAAGCCTAAGCGAGTACAGCTCGAAAAATATCCTGGATGTCAGTACAAAGAAGTTTGCCATCGTGGTATCCGAGTGGAATGAAGACGTGACCGAAGCTCTCTTCTCCGGTGCATACCAAACTTTGCTTCAGCATGGTGCAAAAAAGGAAAACATCATCCGAAAGAATGTCCCTGGCTCTTTTGAGCTTTCGCTAGCTGCCCAGTGGTGCGCGCAAGATGAGGCAATCGATGCGGTCATATGCTTAGGATGTGTGATTCAAGGCGAAACCCGCCACTTCGACTTCATCTGCGATGCAGTTGCCCACGGTATTACCAATGTCAGCCTGAAATACAACAAGCCGGTGATTTTTGGAGTTTTGACCCCAAATACCCAACAGCAGGCCCTTGACCGTGCCGGAGGAAAGCATGGCAACAAAGGCGATGAAGCAGCTATCACTGCCATTAAAATGCTCGGATTTTAAAAATAGAATCAAGACACAAGAAGCAAGACAGAAGAAATCTCAGCCATGCTTACTCCAATTAGTGAGTATTCCGCTCTGCACTATTCTTATTCAAACCTATACATATAGCCATGAAAATCATGAAATTTGGGGGCACCTCTGTGGGTCGTCCCGAGCGAATGCATCAAGTCAAAGACTTGATTACCCGTGGGGATGAACCTACGATTGTGGTTCTCTCCGCACTCTCAGGTACTACCAATGCCTTGGTAGGCATAGGAGAAGCGTTGGCCGCAGCAGATAAGGCGTTGGCGAAACAGCGAATCGATACGCTCCATGCCCATTATTTGGCATTTTATCCTGCGTTGCTTCAGACCGAGGAGGCAAGAGCAAAGGCAGAAGAAATCATCAAGGAGCATTTTGAGTTTTTGAATATCCTATTGAAAATCTCCTTCAACGAAGCGATCAATCGCGATATTTTGGCTCAAGGTGAGCTGCTTTCTACGAAGTTGTTTTATACCCTTTTGGGCGAATTGCAAATTCCAGCAGTTTTCCTTCCGGCTTTGGATTTCATGAGTATTGATGAAAATTCCGAACCGGAACTTCCAAAAATCTCCGAAAAGCTGAAGGCAATCTTGGCTCAGCATCCAAATGAGCGACTTTTTATCACTCAAGGATATATCTGCAAAAACCACCGAAATGAAGTCGATAATCTCAAGCGTGGAGGTAGCGACTACACCGCTTCTTTGGTAGCTGCTGCAATTAATGCTTCTGTCTGCGAAATCTGGACCGACATCGACGGCATGCACAATAACGATCCAAGAGTCGTGGACCGCACCCGTCCAATTGCGGAGATGTCTTTTGACGAGGCCGCCGAGTTGGCGTACTTCGGAGCTAAAATCCTACACCCTGCTTCCATTTGGCCTGCACAGCTATACAATGTACCGGTGAAATTGCTCAATACCATGGAGCCTTCTGCTCACGGTACGCTCATCAAAGCTGAAGTAGATACGACTGGTGTAAAAGCCATCGCCGCCAAAGACGGTATCACCGCCATCAAGATCAAATCCAGCCGCATGCTTTTGGCTTACGGTTTCTTGAGAAGAATTTTCGAAGTGTTTGAAAAATACAAGACACCGATCGACATGATCACTACTTCCGAAGTGGCTGTTTCGGTTACAATTGATGATCTGAGCCATCTGGAGCATATCCTGGCAGAGTTGGAAAGCTTTGGTACTGTGGAGATCGACCGCAATCAGGCGATCATCTGTGTGGTAGGCAATAAAGTAGCTGAGACCAAAGGTGCCGTGCAGTCCGTATTGGATTCCTTGATTGATATTCCTGTGAGAATGGTGTCTTTTGGGGGAAGTAAACACAATGTGTCTATCCTAGTAGATGCTCAGTATAAAACTCAAGCTCTCAAAAACTTAAACGAGGGAGTTTTTGACTGGAATAATTGAAAAATTGCAAGATTTCAAAATTGAAAAATTAAGCTTTGTAGCATAATCTAACGCAAATTGGGCCGGAGAAATCTGGCCCTTTTCTTTAGCCGCTTTCTTAGTACTTTTGGCTATGGAAAACGAAAAGCCCGGATTTCTTCAGCGCCTTCAGACCAAATGGAAGTTGCAAAGCCTCTTTCAGGTGGTGATGGTTTTGGTGGTATTTGCCTGCACAGGCTTTACGATCCTATTTATCAAAAACCCGATCCTCGACTTTTTTGGGATTGAGCGTGGTGGAGGACAAGGAGCAGTCAACACCCTTTTGTATCTACTTTTAGTACTTCCCCTGTACCAGATCATCCTGCTGATTTACGGGTTTATTTTTGGGCAGTTTAACTTCTTCTGGGAAAAGGAAAAGCAAATCTTCCGTCGAATTGGGAAGGCTTTTGGGAAAAAGTAAAATCGACTGATTACTTGGGTTTTTATTTACGATTTCAGAATTACGATTTACGACATCTAGAAGGACTTCAATCAATTATCAATAAATCCGACCCTTTGAAAATCGTGACTGAGGTTTTTCAAAATGTAGTAAATCAAAAACTTGTGCTGAGCGGAGACGAAGCATCGTACTTCAACTTATTCTGCTCCAATTCACTGCCGTTTTTTTCTGCTGCCTTACCTGTCTTAGAATAGCGGCATTGTCAGGCTGAGTGAGTTCGGGATCATTGATTACCAGCTGCTGTGCAGCATCCCTTGCCAAGGTTAATAAAGGCGCATCCTTACTCAGATCAGCGATCAGTAAATCCGTAATTCCGCTTTGCTGGGTACCCATCAAATCTCCGGGACCTCGAAGTCTCAGATCCACGTCAGCGATTTCGAAGCCATCGTTGGTACGAACCATTGTCTCTAGTCGGATTCGGGAATCCTTGCTCAACTCATATTTGCTCATCAGCACGCAATAGCTTTGCTCGGCACCTCGGCCCACACGACCGCGTAGCTGATGAAGCTGGGAAAGGCCGAATCGCTCGGCGTTTTCGATTACCATCACCGAGGCATTGGGCACATTGACCCCAACTTCGATTACCGTGGTCGCTACCATGATATGGGTTTCTCCTTTCACAAATCGCTGCATTTCGAAGTCCTTGTCTTCGGCTTTCATTCCTCCGTGGACAATACTCAGGTGGTATTGGGGAAAAGCTCGGGCGATACTTTCGTAGCCATCCATAAGATTTTTCAGATCAAGTTTTTCTGACTCCTCGATTAGCGGATAGACGATGTAGACTTGACGGCCTTTTTTGATCTCCTCATTGATAAAGCCAAATACCTTGAGCCGATCCTTGTCATAGCGATGCACGGTTTGGATGGGTTTTCTTCCCGCCGGCATTTCATCGATCACCGATACATCGAGGTCACCATACAAAGTCATCGCCAAAGTCCTTGGAATTGGTGTCGCGGTCATCACGAGCACATGCGGAATAAATTCCTCATTTTTCGCCCACAGCTTCGCCCGCTGTGCTACTCCAAACCGGTGCTGCTCATCCACAATCGCCAAGCCCAAGTTTTGAAACTGTACCACATCCTCGAGCAAGGCATGGGTTCCGATCAGGATTTTCAGCTCTCCGTTGAGCAACTCTTCATGAATGATTTTGCGGGCAGACTTTTTCACCGAACCAGTCAACAGGGCAATCTTCAACCCCATCATTTGGGCATAACCTTTCAGTCCTTCAAAGTGCTGATTGGCCAAAATCTCTGTCGGAGCCATCAGACAGGCCTGTGCTCCCGAACTGATCGCGATCAGCATGCTGATAAAGGCCACCATGGTCTTACCGCTTCCCACATCTCCTTGCACGAGCCGGTTCATCTGTCGGCTGGATTTCATATCGCCGTAGATTTCGCGAATTACCCGCTTTTGGGCATTGGTGAGGTCAAAGGGAATATGGTTTTTGTAGAAATCGGTGACTAGGTCGGTATTTGATAGAATTTGGCCTCGAGATTTCTCTGTTCGGGTCACTTTCATCATTAGCAATCGAAGCTGGAGATAGAAAAACTCTTCAAACTTCAGTCGCTTTCTGGCCCGATGTAGTTGCTCTGGTGAAGTAGGAAAATGAATCTGCCGAATGGCTTCCTGCTTTCCGATGAGTTGGTATTGGTGGAGGATTTCCGGAGAAAGGGTCTCAGGAATCTGGGGATGAACCAAGGGTAGCAAGACTTCCAGTATTCTCGAAATACCCTTCGAATCCAGAAATTTGGCTCTCAGTTTCTCGGTGGTGGAATACACCGGCTGAAAGGTGTTCCGCTTTTCATTTGCAGCCGTGATTGGTTCCATTTCGGGATGGGCCATGGACCACTTGCGGCCATACTGAGCTGGTTTTCCAAAAAATATAAACGCGGCTCCAACAGGCAATTTTTTCACCACCCACTGGATTCCTTTAAACCAGGTCATCTCCATCTCCCCAGTTTCGTCAAAGACTTGGGCGACGAGACGTTTTTTGCCTCCTGCACCGATTAGTTCCACACTTTTGATTCGGGCCATGACCTGCACGTTTTCCAGTTCCTCATTGAGGTCTCGGATTTTGAAAAACTTGGTGCGATCCTCGTATCGGAAAGGGTAGTGCTGGAGAATGTCTCCGTAGGTAAAAATATTCAGCTCCTTATTGAGCAATTCGGCCTTTTGAGGACCGACGCCTTTGAGGTATTCGATGCGGGTATCAAATATTCCGGACAAGTGAGCTGAATTTAGGAAGCTAACAAATTAACCCTTCGCGATTCCAATTGCCAAGGTTTTGGGATGAATTATCCTTCGAGAAAATTTAACTCAGGAATTCGAAGTGATGTTTTTCCAAGTCGATTTCAGGATATCCCTTTGGTTTTGCTGGCTTTTAAGGAATAGCATCTGGTTTTTTGCCCGATGGAAATTTTGCTCGGGGTAGCTCACTTTGTAATAGACATTGCCCTGTAAATGATCTGTGAAAAACCGAAGCCCCATGATCAGGGTCATGATCTCGCCTCCCAACAGCAAGGAAGCAGCTTCTTTAGCCGAAACAAGTGCATGGACACCTTCCCAGTATCCTCTCATAAGCTCTTCAACCAATTCCGGCTTGAGGAAGATGTTTCCCCAATCTGTACTAGTCTCCTGCAGACTGCAAGCCACTGTTCGTACTAGATCCCCAAAATCATACATCAGGTATCCTCCCATCAGCGTGTCAAGGTCGATGATTGCTTCTACCTTGGTTAAGTCAGTTGAAAAAATCAGGTTGTTGATCTTGGTGTCGTTGTGGGTCACTCGCAAGGGTAGTTCGTGAATCTGATCGAGGTACCAGTCTACCAATGGCTTTTGGCCTAGGTAAAAGTCCAGGATTTCCTGCTCTGCCCCATTCAGTTCAGACTTGGATTCGGCTACTTGGGCTAGTTTTTCAAACCTTAAATCCAAGCGATGGAAATTAGGGATGGTTTCCTGCATTTGGTGGGCATTGACATCTTTTGCCCAGTTGGCAAATTCTCCATAGGCCTTAGCGGCGATGTACGCTTGCTGGGGATTTTCAAGTTGTTGCAGGGTTTTGCCATGGACAAAGTCAAACAAGCGATACTGGTGTCCTTGGATTTTGGTTAGCCCGCTACCCCACTTATTTTGGATAGGAAGAGGAAGCTGAACTGGGAGTGGGTGATTTTCTTCATGCTGGTTGAGCATGCTTAGGTTGTGATCAATGCGATCGGGGAAATTAAATACCGACTGATTGAATCCCTGCAGGATCCACTTTTTGCCTTCTTGAGCAAGCAGTAAGGTCTCGTGGATCAGCCCCTCTCCGAAAGGGGTAATTTCAAGATCTTGGTTTTGAGAAAAATGATAAGCTTCACGAAGTGCGGACAGCAGGTAGGAATTCATGTTGCGAAAATAGCCAAGAATTGAAATTTGGCAGAATTGATTTTTAAATCGATCAGAGGACTTCAATTTGAGCAATTTTTTAGCAGGTTTCAAAAAAAAATTAAAAAAGACATGATTTATTAAAGAAAATATTTCTGTTAATTGGGTGCTAGTTTAATCCAGACCCTATGAATGTAACCGCTTTAGATTGGGGCATTATTGCAGCCTTCTTTATCATTTCCTTATTAATAGGCTTGTTTACCGCCAAGTCAGCGGGCAGCTCTGCCAAAGAGTTTTTCCTTTCCGGTAGAAATATGCCTTGGTGGCTCCTTGGGGTTTCCATGGTGGCAACCACCTTTTCGGCAGATACTCCTAATCTAGTAACCGATATTGTTCGGAAAAACGGTGTAGCCGGCAACTGGGCTTGGTGGGCGTTTTTGCTGACAGGTATGCTGACGGTATTTGTATACGCCAAGCTTTGGAGGAGATCTGAAGTGACTACCGACCTCGAGTTTTATGAGTTGAGGTATTCTGGCAAAGGGGCGGCCTTTTTGAGAGCATTTCGTGCCATTTACTTAGGAGTTTTCTTCAACGTGGTCATCATGGCTACGGTATCCTTGGCTGCCATCAAAATCGGCGGCGTTATGCTTGGACTTTCCCCTGTCCAAACCTTGTTGATTGCCTCCATCGTGACAGTAGTTTATAGCTCGCTTGGAGGACTGAAAGGAGTATTGCTAACTGACTTTTTCCAGTTTTTCATTGCGATGGCGGGTTCCTTTGGTGCGGCCTATTACGTGCTTGATCTACCAGAAATTGGTTCCTTGAGCAATCTATTGGCACATGAAGTAGTCGCTACCAAGTTGGATTTCATCCCGGATTTTACAGATCCCAATGTCTACATTCCGATTTTTATACTCCCAATAGCCATCCAATGGTGGGCAACTTGGTATCCGGGTGCTGAGCCTGGAGGAGGCGGATACATCGCGCAGCGGATGCTTTCTGCCAAGGATGAGAAAAATGCAATCGGTGCCACCTTGTTTTTCAACATTGCTCACTACGCATTGAGACCTTGGCCTTGGATCATTGTTGCTTTGTCTTCTTTGGTTATTTTCCCAAACATCTCCGACCTTCAGGCTGCTTTTCCAAACATTCCTGTAGATAAGTTGGGTGACGACTTGGCCTATCCTGCGATGCTATCCTTCTTACCAACAGGACTTGTGGGAATTGTGTTGGCTTCCTTGATTGCGGCGGTGATGTCTACGCTATCTACACACCTCAACTGGGGCTCGAGCTATGTGGTAAATGACTTTTACCTGAGATTTATAAAGCCTGAGGCATCGGATAAAGAACTCGTAGCTGTAGGTCGGATTTCAACGGTGCTTTTGATGGTATTATCTGCCTTCTTGGCTTTGGCGATGTCTTCAGCCTTGGATGCCTTTCAGATTCTGCTTCAGATCGGTGCGGGTACAGGTTTGATCTTTATCCTTCGCTGGTTTTGGTGGAGAATCAACGCCTATACTGAAATCTCCGCCATGGCGATTTCCTTCGTGGTGGCCATTTTCTTTGAGGTTATCAACCCCAAAATCGGATTAATTGACATTCCTGCTGAAGTATCTTATTTGAAGTTGATTTACTCCGTATCGATCACTACGATCGGCTGGTTGATTGTCACCTTTATGACACAGCCCGAAAAGGATGAGGTACTCCTTTCGTTTTATCGAAAAGTGACTCCTGCCTCGATGGGGTGGAAGAAATTATTGGATCGATATCCTTCTGAGAAAGAGGAAAAAGGTACCCTTGGTAAAGAAATCGGGCTGATGATCACAGGGACCTTTATGGTCTATGCAGCGCTGTTTTCGATAGGATTCTTCATCTATGGAAAAACAATGCCTGGCGTAATTGCAGCCGTGATTGCTCTGGTAGGTGGAGTAATCATCATCAAATCTTGGAAAAAGCTCCACTAAAGGAGGATCTCCTATAAAAGTCAAAAGCCTGTCTGAACTCACTTCAGACAGGCTTTTTTATGCCTAGTTGCTTGCACTCAATTCACGAATTTCAAAGAATTCATCAAGTGGGTCATGTCGATTTTAAGATACTCAATGACAGGAGCCAAAGAATCATTTTTCATAGCCGTATTGAAGTAAACAGCTCCTCTCAGAAAATGTGTCGTGGAGTCTGTGACAAAAAACTGAAACTGGGTTGGAACCTCGCCGCTTAATTCTGCCACCACTGCGGAATAGCCATTTGGTGTGATCAAAACAGCTTCTTCGATACCATAGGCCTTGATTTGGTGCTTGGCAGTTAGCTTAAAGGCATCGCTTGAGAGTTTTTTAAAGCTCGTCTGATCATCGATCTTTTTATAGGTCAGATGGACTTTGGCTCCAAAATCCGCATAGTTCAGATTAATCCAGGCTTTTTCAGAAAGGTTGAACGAATCGGCTTCGACACGGCTGTACTTGGAAAAATCCAACTGATAGGGATAGCCAGTTTCCAATTTTTGGTAATCGTGTTTGGGTAGGTCAATCCGATTGTAACCCGGAGGCTTGGGCAACCAGGTTTTGTCGCATGAAACCAAACCAAGGGAAAGTAAGCCAATCGTCAAGAGTCTCTTCATGATCTAAAATTAGGGGTTCTGCGTGGATTGATTTTAGAATGAAGAAACTTTAACCGATTCAGTTGTATCTACCTACTTCAAATCCCTTCATTTCCAAAGAGGTATCTTTTTGCTGGTGGAGCTCGGTAAGAAGCCTTCCTGTGGCGGGAGCCATCGTCAAGCCTAGCATCGCATGTCCAGCGCCAACGAGGACATTTTCATAGCCCGGAGCCATCCCGATATACGGTAATCCGTCTGGTGTGCAAGGTCTCAAGCCTTTCCAAATCTGCTCTTCTTCGGGGAACTTGGCGTTGAAAGTAGGGTAATATTGATTGATCGATTCGAAAATGCCCTTCACCCGATTCATGTTTACCTTTTGGTTGTTGGTACCGGCTATTTCCAGCGTCCCTCCAAATCGCACAAAATCACCGTATGGACTCACTGCCACTTTTCGCTCGGTGAGAATTGTTGGGATTTGCAGTGCAGGATTATTTTCTTGAATAAAGCTGTATCCTTTTCCACCCATCAGCGGAAGTGAGAAGCCTAACTTTTTGGAAAGTTCGGCTGTCCATGCACCGCCACAGAGAACGACTTTTCCGGCTTCGATTTTCCCTTTATCAGTTAAGACAGCCTGAACTTTGTTCTCTGTCTTCTCAAATCCCAACACCTGAGTGTTAGGATGGAATTTTACGCCTTTTGCGACCAAGTACTTTTTCACATAGCTGTAAAGGACTCCCGGATCCAGGTGGGAGTCTCCCGGGAAATACACCGCACCTCGGGCTTTCACTTCGAGATTCGGTTCGAGCTTCTGTACGTCTGCTGCATTGAGCACTTCAGCCTCCAACTTGTATTTTTTTGCCAAATGGGCCAATTCGATCTCTTCTTTCTCTACCGCCTCCGTTTGGTAGATCATCATGAGGCCTTTTTCAGAAAGGTGTACCGTCGACTCTGGATGCTCCGCCTGAAACTCCTGATAGAGTGCTTTGCTGAATAGCGTCAGGTGATTCAAATACGGAATGCTACGATTTACTTGTGATTCGGAAGTTGCCTTGAAAAAGAGTAGGCACCATTGAGCCAGCTTGTAATCCAGTCGGGGATGGATGTAAAAAGGGCTTTTCGAAGAAAACATCCACGCAATCCCTTTGCTGATCATTCCGGGTGCTGCCAAAGGAATAATGTGGCTAGGGGTAATCATGCCGGCATTGCCTGTGGAGCAATTTTCCTGCATGTCCGTCTGATCGATAACTTCGACGTCGATTCCTTCTTTATTGAGAAAATAGGCGGTAAACAAACCGACGATTCCGCCGCCGATGACTAGGGTAGGTTTCATAATTCCGAATGCATTTCCACGAGACTTGATTTCTTCAGGTTCTTCCTCTAATTCCTTTGAAAAGTAGAAGTGAAAGTCCTGAAGTGAATGGATTTCAAAACGAAGGTAAGGTAGAAATCAAAATTAATATTTGCCTGAATTGACAAGAACTGGTCTTGGATTGACTGGATTTTCCGTTTTTCCCTTCAATTGGGTCAATTTTCTATCAGATTATACTTTTGGCAGGCTTGAGTGACTTGGGAGTTGAATGCGCCGTCATTCTTCAAGATCGAGAAAAATTCTAATAAATAGCTCCGTGCAGAAGCATAGTCAGCACTTGAAAGCGTGGATTGGTAGGTGGCGAGAGTGGATAAAATCTGAGATTCTCGGCCTAAAAAATCAGCTCTGACGAATTGCGTGAGTTCTTCACTTCGACAGATTCCCCGATAAAGTCTTTCAGTCACTTTTTTGATAGGTAAGTAATCATAGGGAATGGCATAGGGTGCATTGACAAAGCCGGAATAATCAAAATCGTAGGGAACCGGAATCAATTTGCCTTGCCCGGTATTCAACATTTTCACGTTGTGCTGTGAGGTATTTGACCAATCTGTATTTCCGATCATCAAGGCAAAAAAGTCCTGCTTTAATGCCAGTGTGTCGTTAATCAACTGGGGAAAGACCAAGCCCGAATCCTTTGTCTTGGCCTTGAAGTTTTCTGCTACATTGTCCAGGTCCTCCAGCACAAATGCAGTCAAGTCATAGGACTTTCCTTTTTTGGTTTGGCGATCGGTCAGTTTTAAGTTTATCAACCGCGTTTGGAAAAAGTAGGGACTTACTTGTTCGTAAAGTTTGTAAGCGATGTATTCTTTGAAGACCAGCTGGTTGTAACTGTCACCCTCTTGGCAGGGAAGGACCAGTTTCAGACTGCGATTTCCTTCAAATGGCGTGTTTTTGGTTGCTCCTTTGGGGATTTTCAACCAGAGAGGTGTGAAAAAGCACTGGGCTCTTCTGGAGTTTCCTCTTCCTCTAAGATTAACAGGGACAGAGTCGGTTTTGCCTTCGAGGTTTTTGTACTTGATAAAAGTTGGAAAGAAGACCGTGTCTGATTTTGAGCCTTTGATCAATTTGAAATTGGTCACTATTTCTAAGTCTAAGGGTGTCTCTGAGGCAAAAAGAATGTCTTTTTGAAATGCGGAAGCTTGAAAACATACACCAATCAACAATGCAAAAGTGAGGGCCTTTGCGATAAAAGAGATTCGCTTCATGAAAATCAAAAGTTTGGAACACCCTTAAATTAGGAATTATTCAGTCTTCAAAACCAGATTTTTTTTCCTTTCTGTAAAAACAAAAATGACTTCCAGATATGGAAGTCATTGATAAGAATTTTAGACTTAAATCACCTGAAATCCATGGACATAGGGATCATCATCATCCAAAATGATGGTGTTATAGCCATAGACCTTGGCCCAGCCCTCGATACTAGGTACGATGGCAGGCTGCCCCGCAATTTCGGTGACTTCCTCGATCCTTCCGATAAACTTGGAGCCGATGAAGCTTTCATGCACAAATTCATCTCCGGGCTTCAGCCAACCCTTGGCAAACCACTGCGCCATACGGGCAGAGGTACCGGTTCCGCATGGAGAGCGATCGATGGCTTTGTCTCCGTAGAAGACTGCATTTCGGGCGGTGCTGCTTTCGTCTAGGGTCTTTCCTGTCCACATCACGTGAGAAAGTCCACGGATGCGATCGTGCTCAGGATGAACAAAGTCGTAGCGTTCGTTCATCTTTGAGCGGAGATTGCGGGCCATGGAGATCAACTGCTCGGCTTTGAAATGCTCCAAACCAGGGAAGTTTTCCTGAGGATCTACGATGCAGTAGAAGTTGCCCCCGTAGGCTACATCCACCCTCAGCTTGCCAAGTTCTTCGATTTCGATTTCCAGATTTTCGGCAGCCAAGTAGCTTTTCACATTGGTCAGTTTTACGGACTTGACCTTTTTGCCTTCCTGCTTGTATTCCACGAGCACCAAGCCTGCCGGAGCTTCCATTCTCAGGAATCCGGGAGTTTTGGGGTGAATCAATCCTTCTTCGATGGCAATGGTGATAGTTCCGATAGTGCCGTGTCCGCACATGGGAAGACAGCCGGAAGTTTCGATAAACAGAATGGAAAAATCATTTGCCGGATCATGAGGAGGAAAGAGCATCGAGCCAGACATCATGTCATGACCCCGAGGCTCAAACATAAGTCCTGTACGGATCCAGTCGAGGTTTTCCATGAAGTACTGACGCTTTTCCAGCATGGTATTTCCTTTCAAAAAAGGAACACCACCAGAAACCACCCGAACGGGATTTCCACAGGTATGGGCGTCGATACAGGAGAAGGTATGTCTAGAGGGCATTTAGATTAGATATTGGAAGTTTGAGATTTGAAATTAAGGGAGAAATAGTGTTGAAATACCGTAGAAATACACCTCACTTCGTTCGGTGAAATAGAGACTGGAGCGAGTATTTCATCCCGCTTGCGGGATGTTTTTCTATTTTATTTCTACCGTATTTCACTTCGTGTAAGCTCCATTCACCAATCTCCAAATTCCCAAAGGATTATCATCCCGCAAGGCATCTGGCAGCAGGTCCTGAGGCATATCCTGGAAGGCAATTGGACGGGCAAAGCGCTTGATGGCATGCGCTCCGACGGAGGTACTGTTTGGAGCCGTGGTAGATGGGAAAGGTCCGCCATGCTGCATGGCATAGCCGACTTCCACGCCTGTAGGGACTCCCTTGAAGAGTAATCTGCCGCACTTTTCTTCCAGCAGATTGAGCAGGAAAAGTTGGTTTTGGAGCTCTTCAGCATCAGCCCACACAGTGATGGTCAGCTGCCCGTGGAGGTGCTTGGCGATTTCCAGAAGTTCGTCTTCGTTTTGGTACACCACCATCATGGCGAAGGCACCGAACACTTCTTTTTGGAACAAAGAGTCCCTCAACCAGTCCGCAGCTTTGATCTCTGCCAATGCCGTACTTCCGTTGATCAGATGTTTCGGATCTGCGACTTTCACCCAACGGAGCTCTTCTCTCGATTCCAAAAACTGAATGGAATCGTAATAGGCCTGCGCAATACCGGGATGGAGCATCGGTGCCGAAGCGATGTCTTTCAGTTCCGCGGCGATGGCGGTTTCAAAGGCTTTGGCCTGCTTTTCCGGAACAAATATTAGCCCTGGATTGGTGCAAAACTGTCCAACACCGAGGGTCAAAGAAGCGATGAAGGCTTTTGCCAAGGAATCGTTTTCTTTTTCCAGTTTTTGAGGAAAGCAGAAAATCGGATTCACCGAACCCATTTCAGCAAAGACCGGAATCGGTTCCTCCCGCTGATTGGCGAGTTGGAACAAGGCCATGCCGCCTGCATGCGAACCCGTAAATGCCACGGCTTTGGTCATCGGATGCTTCACCAAGGCCTGTCCTTCGGCAATACCTCCTTCCACATGGGTGAACAGGGCAGATGGAAGTCCGCACTTCAAAATGGCCTGATGAATGCAATCGGCCACTTTTCTAGACGTCTCCGGATGGGCAGGATGGGCTTTGTAAATCACCGGACAGCCTGCTGCCAAAGCGGAAATGGTATCACCTCCTGCCGTCGAAAAGGCCAATGGAAAATTGCTCGCTCCAAAGACTACCACAGGTCCAAGAGGTGTCAAGAATCGACGGATATCAGCCCGAGGCAAAGGCGTGCGGTCGGGCATTGCCGGATCGATGGTCGCTTCTACCCAAGAACCTTCTTTCACCAGGTTGGCGAAGAGCCGGATTTGCCCGGTCGTTCTACCCAGCTCTCCGTTGATTCGGCCCTCCGGAAGGTTGGATTCTTTGATAGCCAAAGGGACAATCTCTGCCCGATTAGCTTCCAAGGTGTCTGCAAGGGTATCTAAAAAGGCTCCCTTTTCCTTTCCTGGAAGGTTTTTATAGAAGAGAAAAGCTTCTTGGGCTGCTTGAAAGATGGAGTCAAAATTCATAAGATTGGAAAATTTGAAGATTGTAAAATTTTAAAATTAGACTCTTAGCGCAAAGTCAAACTGGTCTTGTGTCTAATGTCTAGCTTCTTGTGTCTGCTTTACAATTTCGGTCTTTTTGCCAATCCGTCTGTGATTATTTTCTCGATTCTCGCTCTTTCCTCCCCGATCAAGGTCAACCTAGGTGCACGGACATGCTCTGAACCGATTCCGCAATGCTGCTCAGCGAGCTTGATGTATTGCACCAATTTTGGATGGATGTCGAGTTCGAGTAGCGGTAGGAACCAGCGGTAGATTTCTCTCGCTTCTTCGATCTTGCCTTCCTGGACCAAGTTGTAAATGACCACAGTTTCCTTTGGAAACGCACAAACCAAGCCAGCTACCCAGCCGACAGCACCCATCAATAGCTCTTCCAGCGCAAGTGTATCCACTCCGCAAAGCAGTTGGAAACGGTCTCCAAAACGGTTGATCATGCGGGTCACATTGGAGATGTCACGGGTAGATTCCTTGATCGCCTGGATATTTTCACACTCGGCTAGCTCAGCAAACATGTCAATTGTTACCAAGGTCTTGTAGTCCACCGGATTGTTGTAAATCATCATTGGCAGTTTGGTGGAGTTGGCGACGGTTTTGAAGTAAGTCACCACTTCACGAGCATCCGCTGCATAGCGCATTGGAGGCAAGATCATCAAGCCGGAAGCGCCAAGTTCCTCGGCCTTCTTAGCCCAAAACAGCGCGTCTTGTGTGGCTCCCTCCGCAATATTCAAGATCACGGGAACACGTCCATTGATGTATTTTACTGTCTCACCGGTCAGTGTGATTTTTTCCTCTTGGGATAGCACAGAGCTTTCGCCTAGGGTGCCTCCGAGGATGATGCCATGGACACCACATTCGAGTTGGTAGTCCAGGTTTTTGAAAAATAGATCCATATCCAAACTTCCGTCTGCGTGAAATTTGGTCGTGACTGCGGGGAATACGCCTTTCCAGTTCATAGCTTAGTTGATTTTACCACAGAGAACACTGAGGTAGATGAATACTTGATTATGATCTCAAAGATAAATTTCAAAGACAGGCTTTTCTTTCACAGGATTAGTCCATTTTGATACGATATTGATCACTTAATCAATTATTGAATCTATTTTTACTCAATTTGATATTATTTAAGCCATGGCCAAAGTCATTTCCTTTCAGGTTCCCAAGTCTCAGCGGGAGTTTGTGCGGTATCAGGAAGATCGGGGTGCACACTTCTATGACAAGCTGCATCAGCATCCGCAACTGCAGTTGACGGTTATTTTGCAGGGGAAAGGGCAGTTTCTCAGCGGGGATTATGTGGGACGATTTCAGGCAGGGGATGTGTTTTTTTTGGGGGAAAATGCCCCTCACGTTTTTCGAAGTGATCCTGAGTTTTTTGAAAAAGACACGGAACTAGCCTCGGCCGGGAATACCATTTTCTTTGATTTTCAGGCCTTGGAAAAAGCTTTGGGCGAGCTCGATGAGCTTCAGGCACTGCGAAAGTTTGAGGAATTTCAGGGCCTGTGTTTTCAGATTCAGGGTCAAGCGGCAGAGGAAATCAGGGCCATTTTTAATCAGTTTGGCTTGACCAATGGACTTCAGCGATTTCAACTCGCACTTCAACTCCTTTCCTTGGTGGATCAGGCAGGTGCGGATTTGGTGCGGCTCAATGAAGCCGGATTGATGCTTGGACTTTCCGAAAAAGACGGGAGTAGAATGGACCGGGTGATGCAGTTTTTACTCAAAAACCGGTTTCAGAAAATTTCTCTGGAGGAAACCGCTGCGGTGGCCAATCTTTCCAAAGAGGCTTTTTGCAGATTTTTCAAACTGAGAACACGCAACACTTACACCCAATACCTCAATCAACTCAGAATCACGGAAGCTCAAAAACAACTTCAGGAAACCGATCTGAGCATCTCAGAAATAGCCTATCGGGTGGGATTTGAAAATTTGGCCTACTTCAACCGGAGTTTCAAAAAAATCTGTGGAGTCACTCCTAAAGAGTGGAGGGCCATCTGTTCCTGACAGCACTCCTCTTATTTTTTAAGAATCAGCAGTTGATCGTCCATCACATTGCCTAAAAAGAGGTACTCACCAAAAGGAATAGCCACGGAACTAGCCGACATGTTTTCCCCTTTATCCAGCCACACAGTAGTCTGATTGAGTTTCTGGTCAGAAACGTAAAGTTTTAAGATTTCAGAAGGGGCAATGGGTTTTTTGCCCGCAGCGTAAGCGGAAAAGGTCATCAAATCGGGATGCGCTCCTGACCAAATGGCACCCTCTTCATCGCGTTCCAAGTTATCTACCCCTGTGCCAGTGGGAATGTCCTCCAAGAAGGTAAGACCTCCGTCAGTTTGCATTTCAAATACTCGGATGAGGAAACTTCTAGATGAAGCAACCAGCAAATTTTTCCCAGATTGATCTACCACCAGCCCATTGGGATAGGCCATGTCTTCCGCTACAATTCGAAATGTCTCTCCATCGAAATAGCCGACGTTGGCTTTGGCTACACCCAGGTAATTTTCTGCAAATATCCCCAAGGCCGAAGTCGAACCATGGTCATTGGAATAGTAGAATCGATTGGCATCTACCCAAACCAAGTCATTGGGGGAAATCAAGTTGGGATCGGTCAGGGTATGGCTGTACTCGGCTGTTCCTTGTCGGATGTTGAAAATTTCCACCGAGTGATTCCCGTTTACGTGATTGATGACCGCCAATTTATATTCATTTGGACCTGTTTCGATCAGGCTGATGCCATGAGGATATAGGGTCAACTCTGCAGGAAGGGAGATGGGCTTTGCTTCAAAGGGGATTATCCTCAGATCCATCCAAAACAGGCCATGAAGGCCTTTTTTTCCCGATCGGCGTTTGGCGCGGTCGTCTACCGATAGGATCAGGAAACTATCCTTTCGAGCGATTGCCATGTCTTCCACTCCCGGCAATTCAAGGGTTTGTGCTATTCCTCCAAACTCATGAGCGGTTTCGATTTTTCGGAAAAAGCCCGTACTCCAAAATGTATAGAGCACGAAGAGTCCAAGTGCCAATAGGAATAAACCTAATGAGATGACGGTTTTCTTGATCATGGTAATTCGATCTTATTGAAAGTTTTTGATCATGTGATAGCTAAACTGAATGAGCTCTTTGTAATTATCCTTGCTGATTTTCTCATCGATACCATGGAAGCGCTCCATGGATTTTGGGTCGATCCGAATGGGATAGAAGCGGTAGACTTCATCAGAGATTTCGGTGAAATACCTAGAATCCGTCGCGCCACCAAGTAGTCCAGGCACCACGGTAGTCTCCGGATGCAGGTTTCGGATGGTTTTTTCCAAGATACGATAGGGCTCAGAATCGACTCGTGATACTGCTGGGGGATTGGTTAAGAAACCGACAGGCTCGACGGTGACTTTGTCGGAAACGATGGACTCGATATGGGCTTGGACGGATTCGATGGTCTCACCCGGCAAAATCCTGAAGTTGATCGTGGCTTCGGCAATGGTAGGAATGACATTGTTTTTCACACCACCATCGATGATCGTGGGAGCTGTCGTCGTATGGGCATTGAGTCCTTCGAGCAATTGGCGTTTAAATAACCATGGGTTGGCGAAGGCAATCCGTGGTAAAAAGGGCAACTCTGGTCCCAAATACTCCAGCTGGGCATCGATCGGCGGGACAAGTTTATAGGGGAGCTGATTGTTTTCGAGGTCCACGATGGCTTTTGCCAAGATACCGATGGTGTTCTCTTTGGGTGGAGCTGAGCTGTGTCCTCCGTTGGTACGTACGATCAGGCGAAAAGAAGCAAAGCCTTTTTCACCCAAATTGATCATTGCGACTGGTCCGGAAAGACCAGGCACCAATCCCTCTGCAAAGAATCCACCTTCATCCAAGGTCATGGCTGCTTGAATGCCTTGCTTTTTTAAGTGCTGGGCTATCATCCCTGCACCATTTGGTCCGCCGACCTCCTCGTCATGTCCAGAGGCGATGTAGATAGTTCGGGCAGGCATGTAATTCTCTGAAAGTAATTTTTCTACTGCTTCCAATACGCCCATGAGAGTTCCTTTGTCATCCAAGGTTCCGCGGCCGATGATGTGGGTGTCCGTGATTTTTCCTTCAAAAGGTCCTGCTTCCCATTGCTTTAGCGTAGGCTCATCTACAGGGACCACATCCTGATGCGACATCAAAATGATCGGCTGAAGCGAAGGATCGCTTCCTTGCCATTTGTAGAGTAAGCTGTAGGTATTGATTTTCTCCAAAGTCAACTTGCTGTGAACCAACGGAAATGTGGCTTCCAAAAACCGATGAAAACCCAAAAATTCTGCGGAGTCAGGAATCGCCTCTTCACTAAAAGAGATGGTTTTAAACTGAATGGCTTTGGATAGATTTTCAAATACCTGATCCGAAAAGGCCACTTTTTCTACAGGTTCGGAAGGGACTTGCTTGGAGGAAAGTAGAAAGGTGTTGATCAGTAAAACGGCAACCAAGATGAATAATAGGATGCCAATCGAGAGAAGAATTTTCTTCATTGAGCGGGTGGGTGGATTTTAGAGTTTTTAAATTACTATTTCTTCTTGCCAAAAGGAAGTAAGCATCTGGTAATAAAGCAAAAAGCCCAAGTATCAAATACCTGGGCTTTTACATGATTCATCTGGATATTAAAGCATTTCGACATTCACTGTATTATCATCTGGAAGTCGGTCGATTAGTTTGTTGTAGGGATCGATTCCTGCTTTGACAGGTTCACCTTTTACCTTGATTGTAAGGGTCGTCTGGCCGGGCTTGATCTTATGCTTCTGGATATAAAGCGGGTTCACACGGGTTCGGCCGTTTTCATCTTTGTCTTCCACTGCAAAAATGCCCACATCGATGTAATCTGCTTCGTACGCTGCATTGGTCTCTTTTCCAGTTTCGTCTGCGTAGAGCTTCTGCGATTTGAGATTCAGCGTGATTTCATACTCTCCTTCGGCTAGTTTTGTGGCAGTCACTTTTTCAGCCTTGTTGTCATAAAGCGTGATTTTGTTCCAGGTATCATCCAAGTAATACTTGATGCTATCCGGAGTCACTGCTTCCAAATGACGGTACAGGTCATAGCTACCTGGGAAAGGTGGGTTTTCTTTGAGTCCAAATTCCTGATTGAAACTGCGAAGTGCCGAATCCATGGCCTCATGTCCGATCAAATCCTGAAGACCGTAGAGAATCAAGCTTCCCTTGTAGTACCACTGATAGGCGCGGTTGCAGTTGATGAAGGTGTTTTCTTTTTTCCCTTCACTGGATCTACCAGAGAGGTAATTGTCCAGTTCTTCCTTCAGGAATCGCTTCATGTTGTCTTTTCCATACCTTCTCTCGGTGAGAATCAAAGCGGAGAATTCCGCCAAAGCCTCCGAAATCAGGTTGGATCCGCGGGTATAATTGGGCGTGATCTGATGTCCCCACCACTGATGTGCCAACTCGTGGGCAGTCACGTAGTAGACAAAATCAAAGTCGTCCGGATCCTTGAAATCCGCTACCCAACCAAAGCTCTCAGCAAACGGGACCGTATTGGGGAAGGACTGCGCAAATGTGGCATACCGAGGAAACTCCAAAAGGCGCATTTGACGGAACTGGAAGTTGCCATAGGTCTCTGAGAAGTAGGTCAACCCGTCTTTGTAAGCCGCTAGGAAACGGTCCAAGTTGTACGTGTGAGTCGGATGATGGAAGATCTCAATGTTGACTTCCTGTCCATCCGGAAGTACAGCCTTGTCTTTAAGAACTTCATATTCGGCAGACACGAAGGTGAAGAATGACTGAATCGGGGTGTCCTGGATGTAGTGGAAATAGCGTCGGCCGTTTTCCTCCCACTCCCGCTGCAAATAGCCCGGAGCCACGGCGATCTGACTTGGGATCGTACTTACGATGGCTTCGAAAGAAATCAGATCGGCATCACTTGCAAACAGCAACGTGGATTCTCCATAGGGGTCTCTGTGCTCAGGCAAATCTTCAGGCTTGGGCGGAAGACCGTATTTCTTGCGATCCTCGTCGCTGTTCATCTCATTGTTTGGATCATAGCCCATGCCGGGGATTCCTCCTGAGAAGAAAGTGCCATTGTAGACGATTTCTCTTCCGTAGCCCGAATTAGGAATGCCCGCAAATTTCTTGTTGCTTACAATGAGCAGGTTGAGCGTGTCACCAGGCTGCATAGGTTGCGGCAAAGCGGTGATCTTGTACCAATGCTTTTCTAGCTTTTTCCCCAAAATCTGAAATTTTGCAGGCTCATAGTTCAGCGGGAAGCGATAAGGCAACGTGTCTCCTTGGTAGATTACTTTAAAATCACTCAGGTCGCTTGAATTGAAGTGGATCGAATCGATCGCTGAGCTTGTCTTATTGACTAATTGAACTTCCGCCTCAAAGTAGGCTTCACGCTCCATGGGAAACAGGTCAGCTTTGATCTTGATTTTGGTGATTTTGGGCTGAGGAATTCGCTCGTATTTTTTGAGTTGCTGCTCGTAGGCCACTTGTCGGAGTTTTCCTTCTTCGGCCGTTCGATACCCATTGTCATATACGACCGATTGGAAAATGTAAGCACCCGTAACCAAGGCTAAAACCAAAAATGCAAATCCCAATCGGGTCGAAGGTAAGGAGAGTCTTCTTTTGGCAGTGGCAAGGCGGCTTTTCCAAGAATTTTCTGTTCCTCTGCTGAAGAAAATGCTGAAAAACAGAACCAGAAACACTCCAAATGAAGTCCAGTAGATATTGAACCAAATAAGTGCGTCACCCAAGTGCCCAAGGCCATTCATGTCACTCCAGGTGTAGGCTGGCTTGTAGCTGTAGAAAAACAGATTGAAATCGTACTCTGCAAAGTTCCTCAGAATAATCATCAGCAACCAAACCCCAATGGCGGCAGCATGCCCGGCAAACTTGTTGTTGACCAGCAAGTGGACGGCAAAGACCAGCATGACCATTTGGATGTAATCCGGGAAAGTGATCAAGTAGCTGTCGATCAGGTAGACGTCAAGGTCGAAGAGGAAATATCCTTTCAGAATCTGGACGATCAGACCTACCACAATCGGCAAGGTGGTGAGCACAAGGCAGACAAAAGCCATCCCGAAAAACTTGGAAGCAATCACTACTCCGTCCTTGACAGGGAAGGTATCATTGATGATTGAGTACCCTGTAGATCGGTCTCGGTGTAGTGCCTCTCCGGTGAAAAACACGATGATGATGAATACAAACAGGTTGTAATCGTACCCTTTGTATTGCATCAAAAAGGAGGTGGAAGGCAAAATAGGAACGCTGTAGGTCGTGTTTCCAATCCAGAAATCCAGAACCAAAAAGATCATTCCACCTAGTAAAATGGAGCGGAAATAAATGTCTTTGAGGACATTTTGAACCTCGATTTTGGTGAGTGTTTGAAAGGACCTCCATTGGTAAGAAGAGGAAAAATCCGGGAGCACCTTTCGGAAAGCTCCCGAGATGATCGTTTCTTCTTTCGTGGATTCGGCTTTTTTACTTTTTCTGGCGGCTTGGAAAAAATAAGAAAAGCTAAATCGATAATAGGAGGCTAGGAAAAATACCAGACCTACGACTGTCCAAAGTATCCTGTTCAGTAGAAGATTGCCGGTCACGGATAGCAAAAAGGTATTTTGCTCATAGGGTGTCAAGTAGCGCGTCTGCAGGTCAAATGAATTCAATCCAAATGGATCGATCAGCTGAACCAAATCTTTGTTTTCGATATCCTGAGAAAGGAAATTCGCGAGCAAGTACCCGATGAAAATCACGATTCCACCCGAATAGATGGACCGGATATTTCGGGTAAAAATGATCAGGGCGAAAAACAAAGCGCCAGCCAGCCAAAGGTTGGGAAGGACCAAGGTCAGCCAAGGGTGGAGATAATTCATCAGCTCGTTTGGCCCGTAGCGCTCCGCGTCAGTGCCAAACAGTGGGCCAAGTACGCTTCCCAAATAAATGCCAAGCAATGCGCCTAAACTGATAAATAACAAGGTGACGAAGGAGCCCCAATAACGCCCCATAAAGTACCCAAACTTACTGATCGGGTAGCTGAAGAGAAAAGTGCCGGTGCCATGCTCCAAATCCCGGTAGATCGGCACGCCCATGATCGCTGAAGCAATCAGTATCCCAAACAGCGAGACCAATACCAGCAGGTTGGCGATGACGATGGGCGAGTTGTGGTAGACTTTTTCGGAAGCCGGAGTATTGCCAAAGCCAATCAACAGGAGTGGCACGATGAATAGCAAGGCAAAATAAATCCAAGTCGCCGGTCGGCTAAAGCGGTACTTTAGCTCGAATAGAAAGATGTCCTTAAACATACGATTTCGATTAAATGGTGATAGGATCCACTTTTTTAGAAATCACGCTGAAGTACACATCTTCCAGATCACCTGCCACGGGTTCAAAACCATTTGCCGGGTTAGCGTCGCTTTCGATGCGAAGGCTCAGTTTGCCGCCGATCAGCTTGGTAGAAATGACGTGGTAGTCCTTTCGATAGTGATCCAATTCGCTTTTCTCAATTGCTTTTTGGTAGATTTTTCCCTGTACCATGGCGAGTCCATCTTTTGGCTTGCCCTGCATGAGGACCTCGCCCGAGCAGATGATGGCCATGTTTGAGCATAGCGTATTCACGTCCTCGACGATGTGTGTAGAAAGAATCACAATGGTATTTTCCCCGATTTCAGAAAGCAGGTTATAAAAGCGGTTCCGTTCCGAAGGGTCCAGTCCTGCCGTAGGCTCGTCCACAATGATCAGGGATGGATTTCCCACCAATGCTTGAGCAATCCCAAATCGCTGACGCATCCCGCCCGAAAAGGTTCCGAGGCCTTTTTTTCGGTCTTTAAAGAGATTCACCTTTTGCAAAAGAGAAGCAACGAGTTCTTTTCTGTCGCTTTTGCTGCCGATGCCTTTCATCTGGGCAATATGATCCAGCATGGTCTCGGCATTGATGCGGGGATAGAGGCCAAAGTCTTGAGGAAGATAACCCAGTCGTTCGCGGATAGACTGCTTGTCCTTGAGTACATCGATTCCGTCTAGCTGGATGCTGCCTGAGTCCGCATCCTGAAGGGTGGCGATGGTACGCATAAGGGTGGACTTTCCGGCGCCATTTGGGCCCAAAAGGCCAAACATTCCCTGCGGGATGGTGAGGGAAATTCCATTGAGTGCTTTCACTCCATTGGAGTAGGTTTTGGAGAGGTTTTGAATGAGTAAATCCATGTAGAAAGGTTGGTGTTAAGTTGGAATCGTGAATATTTTTTTCTTTTCTCTTTTGTAAAAAACGGTACTCAAAAATTTGCGAAGGATAAGATAATCAAATGATTCTAAAGGTGATTTTTTAGAATACATAAATGCATCTTCCTATGGTCAGATGCAGATTTTTCAAGTTCGGTTGCTGTGGAAAGAGATTTTTTCTCCTAATTCAAACCATTCCTCTTTTTAGAACTTTTACACTGATCATGAAAAGACAAATCCTCGTTCTCGTCCTATTGCTTTCCTTCTTGTATTCCTGTGATCAAAAAGATTTTAAAAAGGAATCCGGGCAGATCGAATCCTTTGCAGAGATGGTCAAAGCTGGAGTGAAACCCTTGGCCTTGGGTCCGCCGATGACCTCGGCTGAACTTGATCTTTTTATGCCCGAGGTGGAGCGAATCAGTGAGAAATATGGAATTGAGTTTTACAGAGAGGATTCTTTGGTGGAGACGGATCTATTTCCTGCCTCTAGTGTGGAGGGAAAAGAGGTGGTGCTTTTTTTCAAAGGGAATACCCTGAAAGCATATCAAGATCTTAAGCAAGAGTTGGCAAAGGACAGTCTGAGCGCTTCGCGAAAAAGAGACCTTAGTCGGAGATTCGGAAGGCTGCTTGGCTATCCGACCGATCGGATCAATGATTTGCTTGCAGAAAATTCAGCTTTCCGTGACTTGGAGGATTTTGGGATTCAGGGCCTTGAAGTGAGGTGGTTTTACAGGGATTTGGCCAAAGCCAAGGACTTTTATCAAACTACACTCGGTCTGGAACTGGTGGAGGAAACCGAAAACACCGCCAAATTTCGGATTGCTGGAGATTCCTTTTTGACGCTTCAGTCACTGGCAGGTTCTGGATATTCTGGGAATGAACCCAAATCAGTCGCTTTAGCATTTCTAACCGATCAGTTGGAAAACTGGTATGCACACCTGCAGGAACAAAAAGTCACGATCAAGTATCCGCTCAAGCAAAATCCGGGAGGTCCGCATGACGGGTTTGTGGCCGTGGATCCGGAAGGGTATCTGTTGGAGTTTGAGACCTTTTTCCAGCATCCCGAAAATGAGGTGTTGATGCCTGAACTCTCCGAGTTGCAAGCCAAATCCACTCGTCATGGGGAAAAACTACAATTCACAGGATCTGTGATTTGGCTGTATTACAAGGATATGCTGCCTGCGGAGTTGTTTGTGGAGGAAAGCTTGGGCTTGACCAAAAGCGCTGACCAAGGCTGGGCGAAAGTGTATAAGTTCTCCAAAAACGGCTATCTCGGATTGGTGGATGGACTGCGAGGAATGAACACGTATTCTCCCGAAAAATTGGTGGAAATCAACATCGACCTCGAAAATAGAGGCCCTTGGGAAAACTACCTCAAGGCGAATTCTACTGATTCAACTCGGCAAGGGAATACCTTTAAGGATGCTGGAGGATATGTGTTTAGGTTCTGACTCTTAGAAAACGCATCGACTTTTAAAAACCCCAAAGGGGTTAAACTGTAAATAGCCCCGGGTGTAACCCGGGGTTAAAAATGAGTAAAATGGTTCAAGCGCTGGCCTACCCAACACAATTTGGAAATCAAAACTTCGTGCCAGCGCAATGGAATGGCACACCAAAAATCCCCCTAAATCATAGAGAATACTAGCTCATGGAATAGTCTGGATTTGGTTGAATTGGAATTTTGAGAATTAGTAATTCCCATGACTTTTAACCACTGAGAATATTGTGGTTTTTTCAAAAGCCAGAATATTCTATGTTTAGGAATGTAGATTACCCTTCCAAGAAAATTCATCCCATGAAAAAAATAGCGCTTTCTCTTTTCCTCGTTTTGGGCTCCTTGTGGGCAGAGGCCACAGAGCTGGTTTCCATGATCACTGCTTATCAGGCCGACCGTGGTGCCTTGTCTCGCCTTTACACCAACCGACTGTCGGCAGAATACTTCTCCCGGATGGAATCCTTCAATCAGGATTACCTGAAAACATTGCAGGCCCAGAACTACGAAGCCCTTTCCGAAGACGGGAAAATCGACTATGTCCTCTTTCGCAATTACCTCGAAAAGCAACTCGCTGAGCTAGATCTCGAGAAGCGGGATTTTATGTCGATCCAATCGGTCGTCGCTTTTGGAAAGCCTCTGGAAGACTTTGTGGTCGCCCGTCGCCGAGCCAAGCAGCCGGACTCCCAAGCCTTGGCAGCTTCTTGGAATGCCGTGGCCAAAGCCGTGGAAGCCCAACACAAAACCCTCGCTTCTGCTTCCAAATACACCTCATGGCAACAAGCGGACCTCGCAGCTCAAGCTGTGGAAAGTCTGGCCAAGGTGACCAAAGAAGCCTATGATTTTTACTTCGACTATGATCCTGCCTTCACTTGGTGGATGCCGGAACCATGGAAAAAGCTCGACGCCAGTATGAAGGCCTATGCCAAAGCCCTGCGCGAGCACTACACCAACTCGGTGAAAGATGACGGGAGTGGCATCATCGGAAAGCCTATCGGACGAGAAGCTTTGGAAAAGCAATTGGCTTTTGAGATGATCGCATACACTCCTGAAGAGTTGATCAAGGAAGCAGAAAAGCAATTTGCTTGGTGCGAAAAAGAGATGCTGAAGGCCTCCAATGAACTGGGTTTTGGGAACGACTGGAAAGCAGCCTTGGAAATGGTCAAGGAAACCTACCTCCCTGCAGGTGCTTGGCCTGAAGAAGTGGCACGACTGGGTGAGGAGGCGATTGACATCATGGTGAAAAACGATTGGCTGACCGTGCCGCCCTTGGCCATTGAAACCTGGAGAACAACCATGATTTCAGCCGAAAGACAGCGAGTGAGTCCGTTCTTCTTGGGTGGAGAAGTCATTCAGATTTCTTACCCGACCTCCGAGATGAGTCATGAGGAAAAGATGATGTCCATGCGGGGCAATAATCCTCATTTTTCCAGAGCTACGGTGCAGCATGAATTGATCCCCGGACACCACTTGCAGCAGTTTATGAATCAGCGCTATATGACGCATCGCCGACCTTTCGGGACTCCGTTTTGGACAGAAGGCTGGGCGCTGTATTGGGAGTTTGTACTGTGGGACCGCAATTTTCCTCGGGATGCCAAGGACAAAGTCGGCATGCTCTTCTGGAGAATGCATCGCTGCGCTCGGATCATTTTCTCCCTCAACTATCACTTGGGCAAGATGACTCCACAGCAATGCATCGACTTACTTGTAGATAAAGTGGGTCACGAACGTGCCAATGCAGAGGCGGAAGTAAGAAGATCCTTTGAAGGAAGTTATGGACCGCTTTATCAGATAGCCTATATGATCGGCGCCTTGGAAATCTACTCCCTACGAAAAGAAATGGTGGATTCAGGTAAAATGCCTGAAAAGCAATTCCACGACTTGATCATGACCCAAAACGCCATGCCGATCGAGATACTGAGAGCGAAAGTGACAGGCAAGCCCTTGGATAAAAATCACAAGGCGAGTTGGAGGTTTTTGGATTAGGATGGAGCAATGAACCCTCCAAGGGTTTCAATCCCTTGGAGGGTTAGATAAAAAAGGAAGGTCACTTGGCCTTCCTTTTTTGCTTGCGTTGTTTCCATTTTTTTCTTTTAAAAAGTTAACTTCGGACTAATCAAGAAAAAGTTACCATGACTATAGAAAAAAGGAAGCTGAATATGATCCAGCGTCTGATGAAAATTGAAAAGTCCTCCAGTCTTGAGAAGATTGAGGAATCAATTATTCAAGCTGAAATGGAAGCTCGGACGGAGGAATCTCTAGAGGCGATCAAACGAGGAGAGGTGATGACACTTGATGAATTCAGAAAGTCAAATCAGGAATGGCTAGCCAAGTTTTCTACGAAATAATCATTACTAAGCCAGCCCGAGATCGATTTCAAACAGAGATTCTAAACTATATCGAACAGAAATTCAGTTTGATCAGAGCTATTGAAATAGAAAAGAAACTTGCAGAACTTTTACTTTCTCTCCGGATTAATCCACAAAGGGGAAGTGTAGAAAAATCCATAAAAGGGAAAGAGAGAATTTTTAGATTTATGCTCTTTCAAGAGACAAAATACCTTGAGCTAAAGATTGTCTATTTCATAAACGAGTTGGAAAAAGAAATACAAGTAACCGATTTCTTTTTGACCAAAATGAACCCCTCCAAAATGCGATTCAGCTAAAAAAAGGAAGGCCGAGTGACCTTCCTTTTTGCTTTTAACATTAACCAATTGAGTACTTAATTTTCCAGGGGGAGTTCTTCTTTTTTCTCATCTTTAAGTTTAATCACGACCACTCCATTGGTACCTTTGGTGCCATACTTCTCTGTGGCCTGCTCTCCTTTAAGCACCGTTACACTTTCAATGATGTTTGGGTCGATGTCCTCAAAAGATTGAACTTGACGTCTTCCTGATCTGCTCTCTATGAAATATAGAGGTTGCTCTTTGGTGCCATTTACAGTAACTGCAACTTTCGGGGAAGTAGAGATTGTGGTTCCATTTAGGATGATCTTTGAAGAATTCTCCCTGTATCCACCCAGCTTTTCTCCAGTTATGGTAGTTCCGTTTTGTATGAAAAACTTCTTAGGCGCCTCCAGTTTTTCAATCTGCTCAGGGGTCAATTCGTTTTTGATAGCAACCATAGTGTTTAATTGAATTCGTTTCATCTGGTTTTCCAGTCTTAGAATTTCGTCTAATTGTCGGGATACCTCAGTAGAATTGATTTTGGGCTGTTCCAACATCTTTTTCATTTTGGAAGTGGCATCGTCTAAGTCCCATTTAAGAGTAGAAAACTGACCTGAATTATCCGCATGGAGCTTTTTAATTTTAGCTACTTGTCCTTCCGTTAGTCCAATGGCCTCGTGCTCTTCCATGAGATTGGTGGTAGTGTAGATTTTTCCTTTGAAAATATCCTGGCCTATAGGGCTAAAAGAAGATTGGACGTAGGTATAGCTCTTTTGAGCTTGGACTATTCCTGCCGAAAGTGCCAGGATAAGAAATAGGATTAGCTTTTTCATGAGAATAAAGGTTTGGAAATAATTGGTTTAGTTTAATAATCGGTCAAAAGAGAAGCAGTTGGGGATTCCCAAATATCCATTTCATTGGTTTCCTGAATGTGAAATTGCAATTCCTGATCATGTCCTTCTTCCAAGGTAATGATCAAAACTTCAGTAGCAGGTTCGGCTGGTTTTTCCTCAGGAAGGAAAAAAGCCCCCAAGAGTAAGGTCGCTGCTATGCCCGCAGGAATCCACCAAATAGAGTGCTTTTTCTTTTCAAATTCCGGAAATGGAGGGATAAGCAATTGCTCATCTTGCTTTCGGAGTTCCTGGAAGAAGTCTTTCAGACTGGAATCATGTTCTTGGTTCATCACTTTTCTATTCTTGTTTTTTCAATCCATTCTTTCAGTTTCTTTTTTCCCCGGTCGTAGTGGGTGCGGACCGTCCCGATATGCAGTTCGAGGACTTTGGCTACCTTTTCCAAGGTCATGTCATGGTAAAAGACCATCAGCAACACCTCTTGCTGCATTTTGGGCAGTCGGCGGATTAAGTCTTCATGGCTTTCGCTTTCGGAAGGTTCAGTTTCCCAAACCATATCTTCCTCTACTTCCACCGAATTCCATTTTCCCATTTTTCGGACTTCATCGAGTGCCGTGAATCGAATCACCGAGAAAAGCCAAGTCTTGGGATGATCTTCCGAATTCAGTTTGGCTTTTCCCTCCAAGACCTTCAGGTACACTTGCTGAATCACATCTTTGGCCAGTTCCCCGTCAAATCCGCAACACTGTCTGGCCCATAGAAAGGCCTCCCGGTGATGCTGGCGAAGAAAAGTTTCGAGTTGTAATCGATTCATGTACACTACTTAATCGGAAATCGTCGGGATTTATATGACAAGGTGTTGGAAAAAGTTGAAAAGTTGTAAGGTGGAAAAAGTTGTAAGGTTGACGCAACTTTGCAACTTTTGAACTTTACCACTTTACAACCTTAAGATGTGGACCCCGCTGATACGCCAATTTCGTCATTACCTCAAGCTGGAGCGATCGCTGAGTGAAAACTCCATCGAAGCCTACACGCTGGATGTGCAGAAACTGGCCGACTTTTCGGAACGGGAGTTTCCCCAAAAAAATCCGCTTGAGCTGGAATTGGAGCATCTTCGTCGCTTCGTGAATACCTTGGCAGCGTTGGAAATATCAGCTTATACCCAAGCAAGGATCATTTCGGGAATCAAGGCCTTTTACCGATTCCTGATGTATGAGGACCGCATCAAGGAAGATCCCGCGCAACTCCTGGAAGCTCCCAAACTCGGCCGAAAACTCCCCGATACGCTCAGTTACCCCGAGATTGAGCAGCTGCTGGAAGCCATTCCCCTCGGCGAACCCGAAGGACACCGCAACCGGGCCATGCTGGAAATTCTCTACAGTTCCGGATTACGTGTGAGTGAGCTCGTCGAACTCAAGAAGAGTCAGGTTTTTGCCGATATCGGTTTCTTGCGCGTAGTGGGAAAAGGCAATAAGGAACGGCTAGTGCCTATCGGAAAAGATGCGCTGCGCTACCTGAAAATCTACCAAGAGCAAGTTCGCGTGCATCAGACTCCGACCAAAGGCAATGAGGAATATGTCTTTCTCAACCGCCGAGGTCAAAAACTCACCCGGGTGATGATTTTCCTGATCATCAAAAAGACCGCCGAGCAAGCCGGGATCAAAAAAAATATCAGTCCGCATACTTTTAGACATTCTTTCGCCACGCACTTGATCGAAGGTGGTGCAGACTTGCGTGCGGTTCAGGAGATGCTCGGGCACGAAAGCATCACCACCACGGAGATCTACACCCACTTAGACCGGGATTACTTACGTCAGGTGCTGACGGAATTTCATCCGAGGAAGTAGGAGGTTTTTGATTTAGTCGTAATGGAATCTACACTTAGCGATCCAAATCTCTTCTCCTCTGACTTGATAAATGAGACGATGTGCATCGTCAATTCTTCTAGACCAAAAACCTGAATAGTTATGCTTGAGTGGTTCAGGTTTTCCAATGTCATCAAATGGATTTCTGGAAATATCCTTGATCAGATCGTTGATCCGCTTGAGTTTTTTCTTATCGGTTTTTTGCCAGTAAAGGTAGTCTTCCCAGGATTCATCGACGAAAACCAGTTTCATTCTTCAATTAATTCCTTGGTAAATGAATTTCCTGATTTCAACTTTTCGATTGCAGAGTCAAGCCTTCTTTGGTTTTCCTTGGAAGAAAGTTCATGTTGGGTGGCCTGAAGGGAATTGTATTCAGTCAAGGACATGATTACCACGCCATTGTCTTTACCTCGATTGATTATGAGTGTTTCAAAGTTTTGGGTCACCCGATCAAAATAGGTCTTGATATCTTTTCTGAAATCTGATAGTGTGGTCGTGATCATAAGAATCTTAATTTAAACTTTGTACAAATTTATGTACATAGATTGATGGAATATGATTGGTTTAATGATTTTTCACTTAAAAAATAACTTTCCAAAAACTAACTCATCTATAATCATCTTCTGAATTAAAAACCTATTTGATGAAAAAGTTGAATTTTGCCATTTTCACGCTGTTTTTTTTAGCCTCCTGTACCTCTTCCAAAATTTATACCTCCCAAACTTGCCATGTTTGCCTGAGCAAATCAGATGGAATTTTGGTGCTTCCCCTGGCTTGGGAACCGAGTTTTCGATTACTCAGCGTGGCTGAAATGAACCAATTGGAACGCCAAATCTTGAGTGACCTGAGAAGCAAAGGATTTACCAAGGTCGAACTGTATGACCAACTCGACTACGAGCTGCTCAAGGCCGGGATCAAAGACCTCAATGATCCCATTCAGCGCGCCAAAATCAACTCCGAACTGGGCTACCCCTACCTTTTGGGCCTTTCTTTGGGGCCAACCCGGGAAGGGGAAGGGTGGTCCTACCAAAGGCCCGAAGAAGTCTATGCTCAAGAGGCAATCCCCAAAATGGAAGTAAGTGCGATTATGCGAGTCGCGCTGATCGAATCGGAAACCGGCTCGATCGTTTCTGATAATTCGATTGCTTCCGAAAACTCCGGCTTTAGCAAGACTGATCAAGACGGGGGATTGGATTATTGGAATTTCGCTAGCCTGTCGGGTGTGATTCGCAGCGGTGTAGGAAAAGGGATTGATTTTATGGTGAAAGATTGCGGATGTTAGGAGTAGTTTCTGGTGAGATTTCTTGTAAGAGTCAATCCAATATTCAGTTTTGATCCCGGTAATAATTGGGACTTTGGTATATTTTTTACGCTTTGATCAAAATGCTTCGCGTCCGATAATGGAGGTTTAAGCCCGTTTTTTTTCAGCTTCACTTTCCTTTTTTTTCTCCGCAAAGAAGGGTAGTCCATTTTGGTGACATCATTAAGCTACTAGACTGATGTCAATCCAAAATTTAAATCGTCTTATTCTCGCATTGGGAGTACTCTACCTGAGTTGCCTTCCGACCCATGGACAGGACCTCTCCTTTCACAATTTGGAGGAGGTCCTACGCTTTGCAAAAGCTAATGCCCCTGATCAAAAAATCAGGGATTGGCAGGTGATTCAGCAAGGTGATGCTCCCAAGATGAGCCGCGCTGAGTTACTTCCCTCCTTGAGGGCTTATGGCACATGGGACAATTACCTCCAACTTCCCGTCCAGCTTTTGCCTTCGGAAGCGGTAGGAGGAGAGCCCGGCACATTTACCGAAATCCGCTTTGGTACTCAATATCAGCTCAGTTTGGGTTTGGAAGCTTCCCTGCCGCTTTTTGATCTCGAGCTTTGGAATAAGGTCAAAGCCGAACGGCTTCGGTCGCAGGCCAACTTACATGACCTAGCTGCTCAGGAGCAGGCTTGGACAGAAGAAATTGCCAAGGCCTATTACCAGCTATTGCTCCACCGGGAAAGTTTGGTGCTAGCCGAAGAGAGGTTTCACCTATCTGATTCGATCTTCCGGCTTGCTTCACTTACCTACCAAGCGGGAGAAATGGAACCGCTGCCTTTTCAGCGAATCAAAGCCACTGCTCAATCAGCTCAACAAGCACTTACCAAGCAAAAGAAGATGCAGGATCTTGCGAAATCTGCGCTTTTGAGACTGATCGGTGGGGTAGAAGGCGAGGTTGAGTTTACCGAAGACCTGAAAATGTCCAACGCTAAAGTGCAAGAGGCAGACTATGCGCTTTCCTCCTTGGCAGAATGGAAAAAAGCGGAGCTCGAAGTTGCCACAAGAGAGCAAGTTTGGAAGCAATCCCGAGTAAGCCAATTGCCCAAGCTGACTGGAAATGGGCGTTTCTATCAACAGACTTTGGCAAATAATTTCAATTTGACAGGAGCCAGTTCATTCGAAGTCGGGGTCATAGGCCTAAGCTTAAACTGGAATCTATTCCAGGGAAATCTCAAACGCCTCAAGACCAAATCAGCTCGTCTAGATTGGCAAATCGCCCAAGAGCAACAGCTTCTAACCCAGTCCCGGCTAAGCGAAGAGCAGTCTCGACTCCAGACTGAGTTGGTCACCAACCAAAGACTAGTCAAAGACTTCGATCCTCTGCTAGAGCTCTATGCCGACAATTTTAGACTAGCAGGTTTTCAATGGGCGGCAGGGCATATCCCGGCAGATGAGCTTTTGCAAGTAGAGCGGGAATGGATCGAGCAACAGCAAGATTACCTGATCGCCCTCTCCGACTTGTTCACCTCCAAAGCCTTGTTATTTATCCGAAACCAATCTTACTCCGAAAATCCATGAATCCCTTTCATCTTAAACATAGAGCCCTATTGACAGGGCTACTTGCCTCCACTGTGCTGCTAGGCTGTTCCGAAGTGGCCACCCAGAATCCTCAGACAAAGTCTGTCACTGAGGCGGTCTACGCTTCAGGCTATCTTGAAGCACTTGATCAGGCAGAAATCCGCTCCCAAGTGGAGGGAGTACTTTTAGAGTCATTTTTCACCGAGGGAGACCGTGTCCGAAAAGGACAAGTGCTATTCACCTTGTCCGGTGTCGCGCTCAACAGCCGACTCCAATCCGCTCAAATCGCCTATGACATCTCCCTGCGCAATGCCTCTGAAGCCAGTCCTGTGCTGGAAGAGATGAAGAAAAGTGTGGCTATTGCAAAAGAGCAGTTGGTCAACGACTCCCTGACTTGGGTCAGACAATCCAACTTGTATGCGCAAAAAGCCGTGTCTGTTTCTCAGTTTGAAAATGCCAGAAAAGCCTATGAATCCTCCCGGCAGAGTTACCAGCGAAGCGAAAGCCAGCTGAAAAGTAAGCAGGATCAGGTCCTCCGCGAACTCGAAGCCAGCCGTCGTGATCTTCGCACCGTGCAGGATGAGGTGGCCTTTTACGAGGTGAGAAGCGACCGAGACGGGATCTTTTACGAGTCGGTTTTTAACCCCGGTGAGCTGGTCAAAAAGGGAGATGTACTGGCTATCATCGGTTCGGATCAGGGCTATTTGGGCAGCCTGAAAATCGACGAAAAGGATATCAGTCGGGTGAATCTGGGCCAAACTGTCCTCTTGGAGATGGATGCTTTTCCAGACCAAACGTTCCAAGCCAAAGTAACCAAAATCTATTCCCGCATCGATCCAGCGGATCAGATGCTCCGGGTCGATGCAGCTTTGACGGACAGTTTGCCGGCCTCACTCACGGGCTTGGCGCTGGAGGCCAATATCCTTATCCGTGAAAAAGCAGCCGCTTTGGTGATTCCCGGCAATCTTCTTCTTCCCGGTGACAGCGTCGTGGTTTTGAAGGAAGGAAAAGAGCAGAAAGTGAAAGTCACAACAGGTATCCGCACCCTGTCTGAAGTGGAAATCCTGGAAGGGCTTACTCCTCAATCCAATCTGATCAAGCGATGAATGTTATCCTGAAAATCGCCAAAACCCACCTCCTCTCGAAGCCCAAGCAGACCTTGGTCGCGATGCTGGGGGTGACCTTTGGCATCGGCATGTTCATCATGATGATCAGCCTGATGACCGGTCTGAATAATTTTACCGAGGACCTCACCAAGATCGCTTCTGCAGACATTCGGATTTACAAAGATGTTACGGAGCCCAGGGCAACCTTACTTGACCGCATCCGTCCCGAGGGACTAAATCTGGTCCATCATGTGAAGCCCAAAAATGAATCGGATAAAATCAGAAATGCCCGTCAGATTGCCGAGTTGCTGAGGCAGGATCCGGAAGTGATCGGAGTAGCTCCCCGATTGACTTCTCAGGTATTTTACAATTTTGGGCCGGTCAAGCTCAATGGCTCGGTGGCAGGAGTGGATATTTTGGAGGAGGACAAGCTCTTTGACCTTCACTCCAAAATCAAGGCAGGGTCGCTCGCTTCGCTGAAGACCACCTCCAATGGATTGATCATCGGATCGGGCTTGGCCAAAAAACTCTCCGCTGGAGTCGGGGATTTGCTGATGGTCACCACGCCACAAGGGGTCGTCTACTCAATGAAAGTGGTAGGCATATTCCAGCTGGGACTGGGCGAAATAGACAACGTGCGCAGCTATGCCAACATCGCCACGGTACAAAAGCTCCTTGGCAAAGATGCCAGCTACATCACCGACCTCAACCTGAAAATCACCAACTATCGGGAAGCCAAAATCAAAGCACAAGCCATCCAGGCAGACTTTGGGATTAAAGCTGAGGATTGGGAAACTGCCAACTCTACCCTTTTGGCTGGGGCTATTATCCGGGACATCATGACCTATTCGGTATCGATCACGCTGCTGATTGTGGCTGGTTTTGGAATTTACAATATTCTCAATATGACCATTTACAGCAAGATGAAAGACATCGCGATCCTCAAGGCCACAGGCTTTGCAGCCAAAGATGTGACTGGAATATTTCTCACCCAATCCCTGATCATTGGCTTTATCGGGAGCTTGATGGGCTTGATAGTGGGATTTGTCTTTTCCCTGCTACTGGCGCAGGTGCCATTCGATGGAGGAGAGTTGCTAGCCTTGGATTCCTTGCCCGTCACCTTTGATTCGAAGTATTACATCATCGGAATAGTCTTCGGAGTCTTGACCACAGCAGTAGCAGGATGGATGCCGTCCCGAAAAGCAGGAAAAATTGATCCAATCGAAATCATCAGAGGAATATGATCACCAAGGACATCCTGCTCAGAACGCAGGCAATCACCAAATACTTTCATGATCCGGAGACCTTTCAGGTCTTGAAAGGCATCGATATCGAAGTGAAGCGGGGCGAATTTCTCAGCCTCATCGGAAAGTCTGGCAGCGGTAAATCAACCCTCCTGTACCTACTCAGTACCATGGATATGGACTTTGAGGGAAAGCTGGAGATCAATGGGGAAGAGCTGACGGGTAAGTCGCCCGATTACTTGGCCCGATTTCGAAGTGAGCACATCGGATTTGTGTTTCAGTTTCACTTCTTATTGCCTGAATTTACCGCCTTGGAAAATGTCATGATCCCGGCGCTGAAGTTGGGAAAGTATTCCGAAGCAGCAATCAGGCAAAAAGCCATGGAAAAACTCGATTTGCTGGGCATTGCGGATCAGGCAAAAAAAGCCTCCTCCCGACTTTCCGGAGGACAGCAGCAGCGGGTGGCTATTGCCCGAGCCTTGATCAATGATCCCTTGCTGATCATGGGCGATGAACCTACCGGCAACTTGGATTCAGTCAATTCGAAAATCGTGTTTGATACATTCCGAACACTCACAAGAGAGCTGGGGCAGACGATCATCACGGTGACTCATGACGATGATTTTGCTGCGAAAACAGACCGTATTATTGAAATGAAAGATGGTAAAATCGTTTCCTGATCAGGGATTTTGGAGGCAGCTAGTTGTTAGCTATGGGAAGCCAACGGCCTACCTCAAAGGCTTTGACCGCAGTTTGGAAAACTGGAATTCTTTGGCGGTTGAGTTGACCCGAAAAGGAAAAACCCGTAACCTTTGTCTCAATCCCACAAGATGAAGATCAAGAAAAGCATTTGGATGGAGTATGCCGTACTCGTGCTAGTTACCCTAGTAAGTGGGGTAACTCGGTACTTGCTATGGGATGACTTGGGTTTGAAGGGAGAGTTTCCTCCAGAAACCGTCGGATTTTCATTCATTTTCCTTGTGTTAAGTTGGGAGTTTTTCAAAGGAATGGAGCGGTATATGAATCGGATCCTTCCCTATTCGAAAGGCTTGGCACTGCGGATTACGGTTCAGTTGGTGATTGGAGCGATGTACATGCTACTGGTCAACAGGCTGCTGTTTATGGTTGCAGGAAAATACCTGGAAGGATCCCTCACGGTGATCTTTAGCATGACTACCTATGCCACCTTTGCCACACTATCCTTCTTGATCAACAGCATCTTTTTTGGCAAATACTTCTTCAATGAATGGAGAAAAAGTCTGGTAAGGGCTGAGCGTTTGGAACGAGAAAAAACGCAGGTGCAGTTTGACAACCTTAAAAATCAGCTCAACCCTCACTTTCTCTTCAATTCTCTCAGTTCGCTTCACAGCCTGATTATGGATCAGCCTGTTTTGGCGTCGGAGTATGTGACTAACCTGTCCAAAGTCTATCGCTATGTCCTCCTAAATGAAAGTAAAGCCACGGTTCCACTTCGGGAAGAGCTGGAGTTTATCGGGCATTTTATCTTTTTGTTGGAGACCCGTTTTGGAAAAGGAATCGACATTTCGATTGCGGTTTCGGAAGCCTCAACTCAACTGGAAATCGTCCCTGTGACCCTACAGATTTTGCTTGAAAACTGCGTCAAGCACAACGTCATCGATCCAGACAATCCGCTCCGCATCCGGATCGGTTCGGAAGGTAATTCGCTCAGCGTAGTCAACTCACTTCATCCCAAAGAACTTGTCTTGGATTCCAACAGCAGAGGATTAGAAAATTTGAAAAAGCTGTACAGCTTTATGAGCGAAAAGCCTGTGCGCATAGAATTTTCGGATCGGGAATTTTCAGTAGTTATTCCATTAATCCCCAGTTTGACCTAGCCTATGCGTGTTAATTTAGGAGATCGAGTTAGAATTGTGATCCTCGAGGACGAGCCGCTCGTGGCCGATGGGCTGCACAAGCATTTGGCTGATTTACTTCCAGGGTTGGAAGTCTTGGCTATTTTGCCCAGTGTAAAAAAAGCCTTGGACTGGTTTGAAAAAGGCCTCGAAGTAGACCTCATTTTTTCTGATATCCAGCTCGCTGACGGCATCAGTTTTGACTTGTTCAAGCGAGTTGAGCCTAGGTGCCCTGTGATCTTTACTACGGCTTTCGATCAATACGCCATTCGGGCATTTGAGGTGAACAGTGTGGATTATTTGCTTAAGCCCATAGAAAAAAAAGAGCTAGTAGCTGCCTTGGAAAAGCTTAAAGTGCGTCGGGAATCTTTTGTTTTACCTGAGCTTCGACTGGCCTTGGACCGGGTGAGGTCAGGAAAGACGTATTTGGAAAGGTTGTTGGTCAACGTACACCATTCCCTAGTGCCGGTGACCATCGCTGAGGTCTCTGGATTTGTGAAAGAAGAATTGATTTTTCTGATCAATCGGGATGGAAAGCGATTGATCACTGATTTCCAGTCCATGGAAGAATTGGAAGGAAAGCTGGATCCTGGCGTTTTTTTTCGAGCCAATAGACAGACCATCGTCCGAATCGACGAAGTCAAACAAATCAAGACCACCTACAAAGGTCTGGAGGTACATCTCAAAAATCCATCCCTCAATAAAGTAGAAATCAGCAAAGAGCGAAGTCCCCAATTCAAGCGATGGATGCTGGGGAATGAGTGAGGATTAGGTCTCCTTCCTTTAGATAGTAAATAGTTGATTTAGAGCTATAAGTTTGTTGAAGTCCATGTTTAAATTATCAAGGATTAACTCAAACTGTCCTAATTCTGATTTTTAGTTTAAGGCAAATCGAAAAATGGGTTTTTTAGATTTTCCTAGCCATTTGTGCCATCATCTTTTTTTGAAAATCCCCACATTGTTCGACCGCCATATTTCCAAGAATCTTCCTTTTCCTTTTGAATCAGTTCTTGGAGACTTGCATTGGGGACGAAGTTGGACTCTGCGGCTTGGGCGAGCTGGCTCAGCTTGCGAATGGCTTGTTGCTGATCGGTGGATGAAATTTTCGCTTTTTCTACCGCATTTTTCAAGGTTGAAATGGTCTCGTCGTACACTTTGGTAGGGACAGGGAAAGGGGTTCCGCCTTTGCTACCATGAGCGAAAGCAAATCGAGCAGGATCAGAAAAGCGCGAGGGAGTTCCATGAATCACCTCACTGACCAAGGCCAGCGATTGTAGCGTTCTCGGACCAAGGCCTTTGAGCAGAAGTAGCTCTTCAAAGTTTTGGGTTTGCGATTCCTGAGCTAGCCAAAGGATCGAACCAAGTCGCTTGAGGTCGACGTCTTGGTCCTTGACATCATAATAATTGGGTAGCTTCATGTGCGGTATTTCCCTGAGAATTTTTGAAGGATCTTCCTGAGTGATCTGAAGCATAGCTAGTTGTGTGGGCTTGGCTTGCCGATCTACCAAGTTCAAAATGTGTCCCTGATGATCTCCGCAAATGGCAGTGTGAGGCTCCTGGGCAAAAGATTTCAAACTGCTTGAATTCCAATGATAACGTCGGGCTCGTCCGGTTTCAGGCTTCATGCCTTGCTGGATCACCGACCAGTCTGCCTCATCACTGACCAAAAAGTAATGCATGTAGACCTGAAATCCATCCTGAATCGCCGTGCTGTCCACTTTGGCAGAAAGCCGGCTAGACCGAGAAAGGTCATTTCCATTCAGTCCCGTCAGGTCACCCACTCGCGTCAGCTCGGCAGGGGTTTGCAAGGAATCTTTGCCTTTTCCTCCGCAGACATATATTCCCAATTCCTTGGAATTAGGATTCAGGGATTTTTTCAAGGCACTTATTACAGCTGTGGTGACACCAGAGGAGTTCCAATCCATCCCGATCACTGCTCCAAAACTCTGAAACCAAAAAGGGTCGGAAATCCTTCGTAGAAACTCCTTTTTGCCATATTCCATCAAGATGCTTTCCACGATGGGAAGACTCAGCTTGGTCATTCGATCAAACAACCAAGTAGGAATGCCACCTCCCATGAGTTTCAAATCAGCAGTTCCGGATCGTTTCATGAGAGATGGGGTTAGTGTTGGAGAGGTTCTCTAAGGAAATGGGCAAAAGGTAACGTAAGTTGGTACAAGTCCATGATTTTTTCCAGGAAGTTGGGCTGAGTTAGTTCCGTTGCAGGAAGTTTAGCAATCGCCAGAAAAGTGGTGTGAAAAAGAATAGGTTGGTCGACTGCTGCATCTTTAAATTCCTCGGAAAGCCGTTTTACCTTTTCACCCTGGATATCTCCAAAAGTCTCTTTGAACTTGGGTTCCTGAATGATGGCATTGAATTGATCCGAATGATTAGCCAAGTGATGGCGTACCTCAAGGAGTTCATGCTTTTGCAGCATTTTCAAGCCGCTTGCGATGGTCACTTCCTCTGCCCCAAGGCTTAGGTAAATACCGGGACAGGGATTGCTCTTTTTGCCATTTTTTGAAATTACAGCAGACATTTCGGTTTTGTAAGGAGACTTGTCTGCGCTGAATCGAATGTCTTTGTTGATCCGGAAGATTGCCTCTGAGGGAGAAATGGTGATTTCAGGAGTCATGGTATTCATTTCGAGTATTAGCCTTGCGATAAAGGCTTCGAAAGGCTTTTTGACTTCCTTTTCGTAGTCTTTTTTGTGAGCATTAAACCAATCCGTGTTGTTGTTTTGGCTTAGTTCCTTGAAGAAAGTAATGTATTGTGAGGAGAACATGGTCATTGAATTTGGGATAAATTGGGTCTTCTTTCTATCGGTGTGAGAATCCGCAGAAAGTAGGCCCATGGTGGAAAATCAGTTTTTCATTCGATAGCCTCTGGCTAAGAAGCGGGAAGATGCTTCGTCACGTCTTGCGTTGTATTCGATTCCAAAGCCGGTCACCATGCGGTTGGCAAATCCAAAAAGTGCACAGACAAAAACCACATCTTCGTAATGTTTTTCCGTATAGCCCGTGCTCAGAAAGGAAAGGATGTCTTCTCGGCTTACAGTGTTGGCTACCACTTTGTCGGCAAGTTCAAAAAGTGGCTTTAATTCTTCAGAAGGCTGATCTACGAGGCTTTTTACTTCTTCACCTCCGATCGCATAGGCTGTTTCCAAATGGCCCAAATGACAAAAAGAACAACCAAATTGCTTGGATACATAAGCACCTAAAAGCTCTCGGGTGAGTGGGCTAAAAGCGCTTTCCGGATGCATTACTTCGTGTGCCAGATTAAGAAATGCATCAAAGATTTGCGGGTTTTTCTTCGCGATGGAGAAAATCCCATACTTCTCGGATTGTTCAAATAGGGTAACTTCTTTCAGTTCCATAAAGATACGTTAGTTATTGAGTTGGATTAATTGCAGCAGATTACCTGTTGCAATTCAATAACTGAACGCAATTCATTTATGTTTTTAAAGAGGAAAAAAAAATGGAATTTATTTTTTCAAAGATCTAATTATCAGATCAATAAAAGAGGAATAAAACTCATCGGTTCCCTTGTTGAGTTGATGCTGAATGATGCTTGACTTTACATCAATGAGCTGGATGACTCCTACAGCCGAGGCCCAAAGGAGGAAGGAAAACTCTGATTCATCGACGTCTTGATGGATGATCCCTTGGGCTTTGCCAGATTGAATGACCGCAATTACGTATTCCGTGATTTTGCGGCTGGCCATCAGGAGATCCTCCGGTTCTTCAAGACCGGCATTGGTCTCGTAAAAAGAGACCAATTGATGGTAAAATGGGTGCTCTTTGTAAAAGTTGAAATAAGCCCAAAGCATTTGTCGGACTTGCTGAATGGCATCGGTAGTGGATGCTCCACTTTCTACAAACTTCTGTAAAAGGATTTCTCTTGATTTGATCGTGAGATGGGCGATAATGTCTTCCTTTTTTGGAAAATACAGGTAGATCGTTCCCACGGCCAAGCCAGCTTTTTTTGCTACTTGGGCGATGCTCAGGTTTTCTAATCCGCTGTTTTGGATTAGTTCTTCTGCACAGTTAAGGATATCCTGCTTTCGGTCTCCTTTAGCTTGGTCGTTTCTTGCTCTTTTCATGATTTTGTCAAGTTAACTCTCAAAATCAAATTCGGATCCGGGCAATTCTCTTTGTAAAACTCCAAATCCTTCTCTGCTGCAACGCCCGGATAATCACCCCAATTTCCGCCCAAATCCCACATCAGCTGAAAATGGAGGTGCGGTGGCCAATCGCCGTTTTCCGGGAAAGGGCCCACGTGACAAAGTAAATCCCCTGCTTGGTATTCCTGTCCGACCTGTAGTTTTTCCAAGTCCTTTCTGAAAAGATGCCCATACAGAGAATAAAGTTTTTTTCCTTCGATTTCATGCTCCAGGATGATCGTTGGACCGTAATTTCCAAATCCAACGTTGTCTTGAAAGCTGTGGATTTTACCCGCAAAAGGAGCGAAAACCGGTGCTCCTGCTTCCGTCCAGATGTCCACTCCGAGATGGATATTTCTGAAGTCGGCTGATGCTGTCGCAAACACTTCACTTCGACGGTAAATGGCCCGATTCTCCAGATATCCTCCGATTCCATACTTTTTTCCCTCCCTTTTCAGCTTAGCAAAAACAAATCGGTCAAACTCGGCGGTATCGCTGAGATTAACAGAATCTAAGGCCTGATTTTGTGCAGTGAAATCAAGTTGAAGCGTATTTTCAGGAGTCAGCATTTCTCCCATTACAGGGAAAAAATCTAATTCATTCCAGTTCATTGGGCTAAAATAGTGGTTTCGATTTCCCCTAACGAAATTGTTTCCCGCAGACCAGCTTGCTGCAGGCAAGTTTTCACAGAAAAATCAGCAGAGTAGCGCAGATCTTCCATTCCCGCTCATCGAACATCGTTTTCCCATCTTCCGTCCTCGGTCTCCCGTCTTCCTACTCAACGGACATCGGTCATCCGAAATCGGTCTTGCCTATCTTCCGTCTTCGGTCTCCTGTCTTCCTACTCAACGGACATCGGTCATCCGACACCCGACATCATACTAAACTCTCTAATAACCAGACCTCCTCACTCCCCATCCTCCAAACTTCCCACTTTTTCCCTTCCCCCTTCCAATAATTTTTCTAATTTTGCGCCAATTTGGACATAAGTATTTTCTCTCTCCCTATCCCACCTCGAAATGCCAAAAGACAGTAGCATCAAGCACGTCCTCCTCATCGGTTCAGGTCCCATCGTCATCGGTCAAGCTTGCGAATTTGACTATTCAGGCTCCCAGGCTTCCAGATCGCTCCGTGAGGAAGGGATCAAAGTCACCCTGATCAATTCCAATCCGGCCACGATCATGACCGACCCTGTGACTGCCGATCACGTGTATTTGCTTCCACTGGAAAAGAAATCCATCCGGAAAATCCTGACTGAGCATCCTGACATCGATGCCGTACTTCCTACCATGGGTGGACAGACCGCCCTCAACCTCGCTATTGAATGTGACAAAGCAGGAATTTGGAAAAACTATGGCGTGAAAATGATCGGTGTCGATATTGACGCCATCGATACAGCTGAAAACAGAGAGAAATTCAAAGCGCTCATGGAGCACATTGGAGTAGGCGTCTGCAAAGGGGCCACGGCTACTTCCATGCTACAAGGTAAAGAAATCGCTCAGGAAATCGGATTTCCGTTGATCATCAGAGCATCTTACACCTTGGGTGGTGCAGGAGGTGCTTTTGTAGAAAAGGCAGAGGACTTTGAAAAATACTTGGCAGCAGGTCTTCAGGCTTCTCCGGTTCATGAAGTGCTTATCGAGCAAAGCATCCTCGGTTGGAAAGAATATGAGCTAGAGGTGATGCGGGATAATATCGGCAACATGATCGTGATCTGTTCCATCGAAAACTTTGATCCGATGGGCGTACATACCGGTGATTCGATCACCGTAGCGCCTGCGATGACTCTTCCGGATACGGTGTATCAGCGCATGCGAAACTATGCGATCACGATGATGAACAGCATTGGAAATTTTGCCGGTGGATGTAACGTCCAATTCTCTGTGAGCCCCGATAACCAAACAATCATCGGTATAGAGATCAACCCACGCGTTTCCCGGTCTTCGGCATTGGCCTCCAAAGCGACCGGTTATCCAATTGCGAAAGTTGCCGCCAAGCTTGCTATAGGGTACAATTTGGATGAGCTATCTAATTCTATCACTGGTACCACTTCGGCCTTCTTTGAGCCTTCCATTGATTACGTAATCGTAAAAATCCCTCGCTGGAACTTTGATAAATTTAAAGGTTCGGATCGTCGTTTAGGTCTTTCTATGAAGGCGGTGGGTGAGGTAATGGGCATTGGACGCAATTTCCAAGAAGCCCTTCAAAAAGCTTGTCAGTCCCTTGAGATCAAGCGAAATGGCTTGGGCGCAGATGGTAAAGAGCTTAAGGATCAAGCTCAGATCCTTTATTCCTTAGCCAATCCTAGCTGGAACAGATTGTTCCATATCTATGACGCCTTCAAACTCGGCATTTCCTTCCGCACGATCCACGATCTGACCAAGATCGATAAGTGGTTCCTTAAGCAAATTGAGGAATTGATTCACTTGGAGGCTGAGATTGAGAAATATAAAATCAACACGATTCCATTCGAACTGATGGATTTTGCGAAGAAAAAGGGCTACGCTGACCGTCAAATCGCTCACTTGTTGGATTGCCTGGAAAGTGATGTGTTCAACAAGCGCTACCATGAAATGGGTATTAAGCGAGTTTATAAGCTCGTAGATACCTGTGCAGCGGAGTTTGAAGCCCAGACGCCGTATTACTACTCCACGTTTGGAGAAGAAAACGAGTCTATCCGATCTGAGAAAAAGAAAGTAGTGGTCTTGGGTTCAGGTCCAAACCGCGTTGGTCAAGGGATCGAGTTTGATTACTCTTGTGTGCATGGTGTATTGGCTGCCAAAGAGTGTGGCTACGAGACCATCATGATCAACTGTAACCCTGAGACGGTTTCTACCGATCCGGACGTGGCTGATAAGTTGTACTTCGAGCCGGTCTTCTGGGAGCACATCTACGAGATTATTTTGCAGGAAAATCCTGTCGGAGTGATCGTACAGTTAGGTGGTCAGACTGCTTTGAAATTGGCCGAAAAACTTTCCAAATACGGTATCAAAATCATTGGAACGAGCTTCGAGGCCCTGGATTTGGCCGAAGACAGAGGTTTGTTCTCCACGCTTTTGAAAGAAAACAACGTGCCTTATCCTGAATTCGGTACAATTCACAATACTGACGAAGCACTGGAGCTTTGCAAAACGATCGGATTCCCACTTCTTGTTCGTCCAAGCTATGTCTTGGGTGGTCAGGGAATGAAAATCGTGATCAACGAAAAGGAACTCGAAGAGCATGTGGTGAATGTCCTTCGCGACATTCCAAATAATGAGATTCTACTCGATCATTTCCTAGAAGGCGCCATCGAAGCAGAAGCAGATGCGATATGTGATGGGGAAAATGTTTACATTATTGGCATCATGCAGCACATCGAGCCTGCCGGTATCCACTCCGGGGACTCTTATGCCGTGCTCCCTCCCTACAATTTGGGAGATTTGGTAATCCGTCAGATCGAGACTTACACTGAGAAAATCGCTTTGGCTCTCAAGACAGTTGGATTGATCAATATCCAGTTTGCGATCAAAAATGACAAGGTCTATGTGATCGAAGCCAATCCAAGAGCTTCGCGTACCGTGCCGTTTATTTGCAAAGCCTATCAGGAACCTTACGTGAATTACGCCGTAAAGGTGATGTTGGGAGAGAAAAAGGTTACTGACTTTGAATTCAATCCAGTGAAGAAGGGTTATGCTATCAAGGAACCTGTCTTCTCTTTCCACAAGTTCCCGAATGTCAACAAAGAACTAGGACCTGAAATGAAATCCACAGGTGAAGCGATTTACTTTATCGACGACCTTATGGATGACTATTTCCTGAAAATTTACAACGAGCGAAATATCTATCTCAGCAGGTAACCCGGTTCACAAACCTGAATAAACTTGGTAAAATTTCTCATCATATTGCTTGGAGTGGGTTGGCTGCTTGGCCAACTCCTCCGGTATTTTCTCCGGTCAAAGCTTGCTCAATTTGCCAAACAAGTGAATGAAGCAGCCATGGAACAACAGCGTGCTCAACAGCATGCCTCCCGCCCCAAAGACTCCGTAGTAGTAGATTATGTCCCAAAAGAGGAGCTTGAAAAGCGCAAAAAAGATATTCAAGGTGGAGAATACGTCGATTATGAAGAAGTGAAGGAGTGATTCTTCACTTTTTTTATTAGAAACTATCCAATAATACCGGGATTTAAGAATTTTTCAGAATTAATAAATTGATTTTCGTTAAAGCTGATTACTATATTTAGCGAAACATTATGAAATTACCGTGAAAGCAACATTACTGATCTTTTTGATGAGCTTTATATTTTTTAGCTCATGGGGGCAAAAACGAACACTCAGTGGAACTGTCAAGGACAGCAAAAGCGGGGAAGTTTTGATCGGCGCCAATGTGTATGACAAAAGTGCCCAAAAGGGAGCTGTAACAAACAACTATGGCTTTTTCAGCTACACGACTACAGAGTCTAAGGTTTCTCTGGTATTTAGCTACGTAGGTTACGAAGCACAGCTGCTGGAATTATCCCTGATCGGTGATTCACTGATTCAAGTGGATCTTGTCCCTGCCGGCGTCATGGAGGAAGTGGTCGTGGAGGCGGAGCGCTCAGATCCCATACAGGAGAGCACACAAATGGGCACTGTAACTGTGCCCATTCGGGAGATCAAAAATTTACCTGCTCTCATGGGCGAAGTGGATATTTTCAAGGTAATTCAATTATTACCGGGTGTGCAGTCAGGCTCTGAGGGTACCTCAGGTCTGTATGTACGAGGAGGAAGTCCTGACCAAAATCTCATTCTGCTGGACGGTGTGCCGGTCTACAATGCATCCCACTTGTTTGGTTTTTTCTCGGTGTTTAATGATGGAGCCATCAATAACGTAGAACTAATCAAGGGAGGATTTCCCGCAAGATATGGAGGCAGACTCTCTTCTGTCATTGATATTTCGATGAAAGAAGGAAATATGAAAGAATTCAAAGGCGAAGGCAGTGTAGGACTGATTGCATCCAAACTCACTTTGGAAGGACCGCTGAAAAAAGATAAAACCTCCTTTATTTTATCCGGCCGGAGAACTTACCTGGACTTAATTGCCCGTCCCATTATTCGCAATTCCAGTGATGGCAGGGATGATGTGGGTTATTATTTTTATGATTTGAATGCCAAGGTCAATCATATTTTTGACTCAAAAAATCGGCTTTACTTGAGTTACTATGGGGGAAATGACGTCGGATATTCGAGGTATCGAGCCGATGGTGACTTTGGGAATGGACAATCTGAAACCAAGGAGGATAATGGCCTTGGATGGGGCAATAGAATAGCAGCTGTGCGATGGAATCATATAATTAATGAAAGGCTGTTTGCCAATTTTACCGGGACGTTTACCCAATACAGATTTCAGGTCTTTTCAGAATATGACCGGACTTTCACACCTGCTGGCTTGACTCCTCAGCGTGAATTTTATTCTTCCAATTACCAATCAGGCATTCGGGACTTAGCAATAAAAGCCGACTTTGATTATATCCCCAATCCAGAGCATTATATCCGGTGGGGAGGGATGTGGATCAATCATCGGTTTACCCCGGGAGTATTTGTGTCCAGAGAAAATCAACGGCCTGAGCAAAGGGAAGGTGGGACTCCGTCAGACAGCAGGGAGTTTTCAGTCTACCTGGAAGACGATTTTTCTGTAGGAAGTAGATTTAAGTTTAATGTAGGAGCTCATTTTTCGGGTTTTTTTGCTGAAAGTAAATTTTACAACTCGTTCCAGCCTCGGTTCAGTACGAGGTACCTTTTGAATACGTCTTCCTCGATCAAAGCTTCTTATGTCAGGATGGCCCAGTTTATTCACCTTCTCACCAACGCAGGCCTTGGGCTGCCTACAGACCTTTGGGTACCTTCTACGGATAAGATCCGTCCTCAGGAAAGTTGGCAAGCAGCAGTAGGCTATTTTAAGAAACTGGGCAAAAGCTTTGAATTGAGTGCTGAGTTGTATTATAAAGATATGCAGGGAGTGATCGAGTATGAGGATGGAGCATCCTTCCTGAATACTACTACAGATTGGCAGGACAAAGTCGCTTCTGGTGAAGGGAGGAGTTATGGCATGGAAGTCCTTCTGCAGAAAAAGACCGGAAAAACCACCGGGTGGATTGGTTATACTCTTTCCAAAACCGAACGAAGATTTGACGAGGTCAATTTTGGAAGATGGTTTCCGTTTCGATATGATAGAAGACATGATATCAGTGTCACAGCAGTTCACCAACTTTCGGAAAAAATCGACATTTCTGGTACTTGGGTTTTTGGCACGGGTAATTTTATTACAGTGCCTACTCAGCGGTATCAGCACTCCTCATCGGTGATCTTGGATGGATACACCAGGTTTGGTGGGTTATTTTTGGACTATATCGAATCGAGAAACAACTTTCAGATGCGCAGCTACCACCGCTTAGACTTGGGAGTGAATTTTCATAAAGATAAAAGGTGGGGAAGGAGAACTTGGAATCTTTCCGTATACAATGTCTACAGCAGGTTAAATCCATTTTATATGGATATCAGCTATAATTATGATTTACAGCGAAACCAGCTAAGGCAATTTAGTCTGTTCCCCATTGTTCCATCTGCATCCTACCGCTTTACATTTTGATTATGAGACGTTTTTATTCCCTTTTCATTTTGGTTCTGTTTGTCAGTTGTGAGCAGTTTTTGGAAGTGGAACTTCCCGATCAAGACCAAAAGCTTGTTATCAACGCCTTACTTGAGCCAGCAGACACGCTAAAGGTTTTTTTGACCAAAAGTAAAAGTGTCTTGGATTCAGAAAGTCAGAATGACAAGTTTGAATCGGTCAAGACAGCAAATGTGACTCTGTCTTCGGTAGGAAGGACGCTCCCATTTACATACATCGAAAAACCCAGTCCTTTTGGCATAGAAGCGTACTATTACTTGCCCAACCCAAATCTGCAGGATAGTGAAAGCTATAAGATTACCGCAGAAAGTGCTGGTTTTCAATCTGCACAAGGTACAGTGGTTCTCCCCAAATCAGTACCCATCAAAGATATTTCATACAAAAATCTTGGACAAAGCAGCGATCTGGAGGCTTATGATGAGGTAGAAATCACGGTGAAATTTGAAGATCCTGCCGGTAAAAATTTCTATCAGATTAACGGAGAGTATTTTGGGATAAGTACTGAGAGAGCCAATTTTTTCTATGTAGGTTCTTTGAATCCTAATCCAGTCAATCCAATTTACAGGCGTAATGACTGGTTTGACTCCGGCCTTTTATTCAATGATCTTTTGCTCAATGGGAAGGATTCTGAGATGGTTTTTCGCGTCACACTTCCCCGAAATGCAGCGCTGAAGGTCACCATTCACTTCCGTCATGTATCGGAATCGCTATACCTATACGATGAGACAGCCAGTCTTCAAAACCAGACAAGGGATGATTTCTTTTCCCAGCCGGTTTTGGTTTATTCTAACGTCGAAAATGGCTTGGGAATCATCAAAGCAAGAAATTCAGATACAAAAGTCCTTGAAATGGCCTTTTTGGATTAGAATTTAGTTGTAAATGAAGGGAAAAAAATGGTTCAGGTCAATCGCTAACATGATTGGCCGCATTTTGTCATCGATTTGATTTACAATCATTTGGTATGCTCACCTTTTTGTTTTTGAAAAGACTTCTTCTGAGCAGAAAACAGCAATGATTTTCTCTTCAAGTGTATAAACTTATTCTTTGCAAATCCTCAGGGATGAGCTGCCTTCAGCCTCTTGCCTTTTAACCCGTCCAATGCTTATTCAGAAGTTTCTTTCCAGAAAAAAACAACGAGATATAGTCACCTGCCTGTTTTGCGATTTGAATACAACATAATTAAGCCTTTGTGGCTAACCATGTATCAAAAGTAAATCTTCCACTTTTCAATTGGTAAATAGATCCTGCAGTGCATAATTCGACTTGCTTTTTATAGCGGACTTCCAATGGTTGGTGCTTTTTAATAGTTTCAGAACAAAACATTGATGTCTACTATTTTGCTTCTATTTTTTGCCGACTGAGACTGTCTTGAGTTTACCTTATTCGTCTGCACCAAAAAACCTTATTTCCTTTTCCCGTTTTACTGCCAATTAGAAAGTCTTCGCCTCCATCTTTTAGCCCAAGTTTCTTTTTGAGGTCTTCGGCCCCGATGCTATAGTTTCGACAAATCACATTCACATTTCCGTTAGGGAATAGATGTCTAACTTCCTGCTTTTTGGGAGAGACCTCCTGAATCACCTCAAAGACTCGTCCGGGGATGTCGTCTGGAATCACATCCCCGGTGTAGAGATGGCTGTTCTTCTCCAGTTTTTTTAACCTAAATCGTGTTGCAAAAAGGTTGAAGGCTCCAGCTTTTAGGATTCCGCTTAAAGGTTCGATCAGGTATTTTTCTGCTTCTCCATAAGTTGCATCTGCCTTTTCTTCTTGCTTTGGGTCAAATGAGAACCTGGGATTTTCACTGCCCAAATCGATCACTTCGATCTGTCGGGAATTTTGGTTTTTTTCTATTTCCCAGAAAAGGAGGAGTTCTTTTACTTCATTTTTGACGGAAACTACGGTGATTTTTTGGATCTCCGGAAGCTCAGACCATGCTTGTGAAATATCCAGCATGGGAGAGACTTTGATCAAGATTTTGTTGGATTTCCTGCTCAGAAGAGGCCAAGCACTTACCACGTCGGGTTCGCAATCCTGAAGTTTATAGAGCTTTTGATTACCACTTCCCCTCCTTGCAGGGTCAGCATATATCAGATTATAGTGTTGCTCCGTTTTTTCCAGAAAATCCAAACCATCACCTTCGACAAACTCAAATTTACCTGCTCTCAGATGCTGCAGATTATACTTCGAAATCTCGAAAAGTTCAGATTGCCTTTCGCAATAAATACCCTTTTCAAAGTCTTGACTTAAGTGAAAAAAATCCACGCCAAAGCCTCCCGTGAGGTCGATCATCAATTTGCCGCCCAAGCCTTCAGCTTTGAATCTGGCTGTTTCCTCGGAAGAGCTTTGCTCTAGGGATATACTTGCAGGAAAAAGAAGATTGGGATTGGCAGACCAGGAAGGGAGTTTTTTGACTGCTTTTTGCCTTGCAGAAATCTGCTGGACAGCCATTCTTAGATCAATAGTGACTTTTCCTTGATATTTAAAAAGCAAATGTGCAGGATCTTCCTGAAGATGATCCTGCACAAATTGTCTGAATTCAGCGCTAGTTAGTTCGCTGAGATTCATCAGACCAGTTTATTTTCCAAAAGATACTCTGCAATCTGAACTGCATTGGTAGCGGCACCTTTTCTCAGGTTATCCGCCACGATCCACATATTTAAAGTGTTTGGCTGTGATTCATCTCGTCTCAATCGGCCCACGAATACCTCGTCTTTCTTGTGCGAAGTGATTGGCATTGGATAGACGAAGTTGGTCGGATCATCCTGTACAATTACGCCAGGAGCATTTCCCAACAAACTTCTTACTTCAGCTAAATCAAAATCCTCTTTGAATTCCACATTGACGGCCTCGGAGTGCCCACCCATGGTTGGGATTCGAACAGTGGTGGAAGTTACCTGGATAGAGTTATCGCTGAAGATTTTTTTGGTTTCGTTGATCATTTTCATCTCCTCCTTGGTGTAGCCATTTGGCTGAAACACGTCGATGTGAGGAAGGACGTTCATGTCGATTTTGTGAGGATAGACCATCGGAGGATTGGCTTCGCCTGATCGCTCGGCCATCATTTGATCTACGGCAGCTTTACCAGTGCCTGTTACAGACTGATAAGTAGATACAACGATGCGCTTGATGCCGTAGCGCTGACGCAAAGGCTCCAAAGCCAAGACCATCTGGATAGTGGAGCAGTTGGGGTTAGCGATGATTTTATCTTCTTGAGTAATTTCTTTGGCGTTGATTTCAGGGACAACCAATTTCTTGGTAGGATCCATTCTCCATGCAGAAGAGTTGTCGATCACAAATGTGCCCACTTCCGCAAACTTGGGTGCCCACTCAAGGGAAGTGCTACCGCCTGCTGAGAAGATCGCAATTTCAGGTTTGGCTGCCACAGCATCGGCGAGGCCGATTACGGTGTGTTTTTTACCCTTGTACTCGATCTGTTTACCCACAGACCGCTCAGAGGCGACCAATAGCAGTTCGTCGTAAGGGAAGTTGTGCTCGTCGAGCACTTCAAGGATTTCGGAGCCTACCAGTCCGGTGGCGCCTACTACAGCCAGTTTCATGTGTTTATAAATAGGTTTTTATTGGTTTTGGGACTGCAAAAGTAAGGACTAGGAGTTCATTTTCAGGATTATGAATCAAATTTTCCTGGAAAATTTCAAGCTCGAAAATCAAAAACAAACTAATTTCTGTATTTTCAACTTACTCTTTCTATTCATTTTTGATATGAACCGTACTTTTCTATTCATTGTTTTTCGGCTTTTCGTAAGCTTTATGTTTGCCATTGCTTTGGAAGCATTTGGGCAAAAACAGGATTTTGAGAGTCAGATTTCCATTACTTCTTTTCCTCAAGAATTTCTTCCAGGCTGGTATGGAAATGATGTAAGAAATCCTTCTTCTCGGATCTTTCAGACCCCAAATCTTGGCCGAGGAAATTCAAGAGCCTTGGCTGTTCAGCCGATCAGTACATTCAATGGTGAAATCCGCATCAGGCTTAATCCTTCTAGGTTGCCCAATCCAAAGGTTTCTTTTTGGGCTCGAAGTCTCCAAAATGGAACTGGTAACAGACCGGCGTTGGTGTATTTTTCTTGGGGAGAGAGTTTGAATGGCTCTTTTCAAGAAAAAAATTTGCTAGGCGGTCTATCAGAATTCAAAAATGAAAATCAGGAATTCCGGCAGTTTTTTCTTGAGCTACCCCAGGGCTTGACCGGATCGGAGGAGGTTTTGCTAAGGTTTGAAATTGTGTACGGACCAGGAAGTGGAAGTGCTGCAAGATGGTTTATGGATGATTTTGAGCTCGGAAATTTCGTGCAGGATCTTGCTCCTCCCAAGATTATCAAGGTAAAAGGGTATGCCTCAAAGGAGATAATGGTAGGTTTTGATGAGCCTATTGATCCCGTGTTTTCGCTTTTTCCATTGGGCTACAAGGTGGAGGGGGGCGAACCCGAAAAAATCAATTCATTAAATGATTCTACCGTTGTACTTAGCTTTGTGAATCACTTGGAGGAAGAAAAAAATTATAGCCTTTCTGTCAAGCAGATTCCTGATTTGGATGGGAACTTCTTGAGTGATACTACGGTCCATTTTAGCTACACTGATCCCACTGCCTACAACTATAAATCCTTGGTGATCAATGAGCTAATGCCTGCCCCGAGAGCAGATCAAGACCTTCCCAATGTGGAGTATCTAGAGGTCTATAATCGATCGGGTAAGGAGTTTCGGCTTCAGGGATTGCGATTAACCAATTCAAGAAATTCTGCAACACTTCCTGAATTTTGGATTCAGCCAGGAGAATACGTTTTACTTGCTCCTTCTGCTCAGGCCCATCAGCTGTTGGAATTTGGGAATGTAACGCCTGTCAGTTCGTGGCCTACTTTGTTAAATTCTGGAGATAAGGTCAGTTTAAATGCTATACAAGGGGAATTAGTCGACCAATTGAGCTATGTGACCTCATCATGGGGAGGAAGTGAATTGGCCAATGGTGGCTATAGTCTGGAGGTAGTCAATCCTGATTTTCGTTGCGATAATTCTGGTTTTCTAAGGCCATCGTCAGCTCCTTCTCGTGGAACACCTGGTAAAGTGAATTCTGCTTTTTCTCTAGAAGCTGAGTCTAAAGAGCTCAGGATTGAATCTTCCTTTTTTGTGAGTGCAATAGAAGCTGAAGTTGTGTTCAATCAGCTTTTTGTGCCGACTGTTTTGACCGATCAAATAGAATTTTCGGACGGGCTAGAGGCGGACTCTGTATGGATATCCCCTGATGGCAAATCGATGCGGATCAAATTAGCCCAAGCTGCTGTGCCAAGTAGAACGTATGAGTTGAAAATTTTCTCTTTAGCTGATTGCTTTGGATTCAGTTCAGAAGTACCACTTTCAACTCAACTTGTACTCGCCGAACAAGCTGGGATTGGAGAGTTAATCATCAACGAAGTACTGTTTGATGCACGGGTTGGAGATCCCAAATTTGTTGAGATCCATAATACGACGAATAAATACCTGTCCCTTGAGTCTTGGGCGCTGGCCAATCTAAATGATACTGGACTACCAGGTCAACTTCGAATTTTCGGTGGAAGAGGTGATCACCTGGAGCCAGGGGGCTTTTTGGCAGTTACTACAGATACAAACTCACTCAAATTGGCATACCCTAAATCTGCCAACGGACATTTTCTTCAGATTCCCAGCCTTCCAAGTTATCCGATTTTTGGAGGGAATGTGGTTCTCCTTTCAAATAGTGGTGAGGTAGCAGAAAAATTTTCCTACGATCCAAAAATGCATCATCCTCTTCTCCGAAATACCAAAGGAGTCTCTTTAGAACGTCTTTCACCGAATACTAAGGCGGATATCTCTTTCAATTGGCAGTCCGCATCTGGGAATGAAGATTATGCAACTCCGGGAAAACGGAATTCAACAAATTTGGGTCAATTTGAGACCGATTTAATTCAGATTGAGCCTGAGGTTTTCGATCCTGAGGGAAGTGTTGGGCCTGCCTTTACAACAATTCGCTATGAGTTGAATCAGACGGGTTGGATCGGGAGTTTTGCCATTTTTTCTGCAGCAGGATTGCCCGTTAATACTTTGGCCCAAAACCAGATTTTAGGCACACAAGGCCTCTTTACCTGGAATGGTACTGACGATTCCGGGGCAAGAGTGAGGCCCGGGTATTATGTGCTGTTGGTCGAGTTGGTAGATATAAATGGAAACACATCGGTGATAAAAAAGCCACTAGCTGTGGGCATCAGACTCTAGCAGTAGAGGTTATTTTGTCCTATACGATCGGTTTGAAATATCATGAAATTGGAAAATTCATAGGGATGTTGGTGAGCAATTTTCAACCTAAAACTTTTAATTTTTGCAAATACCAAAGTCCACTGTATTTTAGGGAACCAATTGTTTAAAAGTCCCAGAAAAATCAATTAAAGTCAGACCGGTATGAGCCAAGAAGAAAAAACAGCCTACTCACAGGAAGAGCTTAGAGAGTTTGAAGAGATAATTCTTCAAAAATTAGCTTTAGCAAAAGCAGAGCTAAATTCACTCAAAGAGACATTGAGTAAGAAAAATGACACCGGGACTGATTATACCGCATCAACTTCAAAGCTGTTGGAAGACGGTGCAGATACGTTGGAGCGCGAAAGCCTAAGCCAGCTTGCTGCGAGGCAGCAGAAGTTTGTCATAAATTTAGAAAACGCCCTGATTCGTATCAAAAATGGCACTTACGGCATCTGCGTGGATACAGGTAAGTTAATTGCCAAAGACCGACTAAAAGCTGTACCGCACACCATGCATTCCATTGAGGCGAAACTGGCCAAAAAGTAAACTTGGATTTTCTTCACCGACATATTGAAGCGCTCATTTTTTGTGCTCCTGAGCCGCTGACTGTCACCGAGATTGTCAAATGTCTTTCTGAGATGTTTGAGGCGGAGGTTCCTTTGGATCATGTCGAAAGTGCCATTTATGAGTTGAGAAAAAAATATAATCAAGAGGATTTTGCATTTGCTTTGGAGCATTTGGGTGGAGGATATCAGTTTCTCACCAAACCAGCCTATAAGATCAGTATCAGTATTCTCCTCAGACAGCAGTCTCAAAAAAGGCTTTCTTCAGCTCAATTAGAGACACTCTCAATCATAGCCTATAAGCAGCCAATCACCAAAGGAGAGGTAGAGCAGATCCGAGGGGTAAACAGTGACTATTCTGTCCAAAAGCTCTTGGAAAAAGAATTGATTGAAATCAAAGGAAAGTCGGAAGGTGTCGGTAAACCGTTGATTTATGGTACTTCGGAAAAGTTTATGGAGTACTTTGGGATTAATTCTCTTCAGGATTTGCCGCAACCAAAGGATTTTTCACCGCCAGAAAATCAAATTGGAGAGGAGCGCGACTAGTCTATAGTCTGGACTTTGGCCAAAGTTGAGACTAAATATTTTCTCCCGGTAGCAACCTCCTCGCATAGTATCCTCGTCCGCTTAGTTTCGCCCTTTTTGAATTTTCTGCCGGAAAGCAGGAATGTAGTACCCGGGATCACATCAGATAGAAATATTTCCTTAGCGTTAGTCGCCTTTTTGTCATACTTACTCATTTCCTTCATTAAGAATAAATCCCTTGATGAGCTGGCAGCAGGATTTTTCATGTGGAGGCGAAGGGGAACTAAAATATCTTGGGGTAAAATAGCTTCGGATAGAATCGGGTTCATGAGTCGTTGAAACATCGTTTTCCATTCTACTCCATGGGGTGGATGATTGGGTCCGTACTTCTCAAAAGCCTTTAAATGAGCTACTTCGTGGATGTAGGTTAGTAGGAATTGAAAGGGATTTAGGTCAGAGTTGAGTGTGATAGTTTGGATTTTTCTATCTTTTCGGAATCTAAAATCGCCGAGTTTGCTGTTTCTTGGATTTTTGATGTGAAGTGAAAAAGGTGATTCAATCCATAGGGAAAGGCAGTATTGGATTGAGCTTGGAGGAAGATGTTTGTTGAAAATCTGTAAAAGTGCAGGAGGTATATTCATAGACCCTTATAATAAAAAAAGAGTCCCGATTAATCGGAACTCTTAATTTTTTCACGCTTGGTGATCGTTGATTACTGAGCAACAACAGCAGTAGTGTCAGCAGCAGCAGCAGCGGCAGAATCAGCAGCAGCTTGAGCAGCGGCAGCAGCAGCAGCTTCAACAGCAGCGATAGAATCAGCCTTAGCAGCAGCAGCGATAGAGTCAGCAGCAGCTTGTTCTTCAGTTGACTTTCCACCGCAAGAAGCAGTAGCGATTAAGCCAGCGATTGCGAAAATTGCAAATACCTTTTTCATTTGTTATGGTTTTCTTAATTACAATACAAAGGTACTAGTAATATTTTCAATTGTGCAAGAGCCGTTCAAATATTTTTTATTTGTTTTTATAAACAATTTTTACAGGAACTCCTTCAAAATCAAAGTTTTCTCTAAGGCGGTTTTCCAGATATCTAGTGTATGGATCTTTGATGTATTGTGGCAGATTGCAGAAAAACGCAAAAACAGGATTTTTGGTGGGAAGCTGAGTTACGTATTTAATCTTGATGTACTTGCCTTTCCATGCTGGAGGAGGATATTTTTCAATTTCCTGCAGCATGATGTCATTCAATTTCGAGGTAGTGACTCTTCTTGTTTTGTTCTCATAAACTTTCACCGCTAGCTCAATGGCTTGAAAAATTCGCTGCTTTTCCACCACGGAGGTAAAAATGATCGGAATCCACTTGTGTTCACCAAGTCTGTCAAGCATTTCATCTTTGATCTTATTCATGGTTTTATGGTCTTTTTCGATTAGATCCCACTTATTCACCATGATCATAATTCCCTTATTATTTTTGATTGCCAAGCTGATCAAATTGATGTCTTGGGCTTCTAGACCTCTAGTGGAATCCACCATCACGATCACTACATCAGATTCTTCCAAGGTTCGCAAAGAACGCATCACGGAGTAAAATTCGATGTCTTCTTTTACTTTGGCTTTTTTACGGATTCCGGCTGTATCTGTAATAATAAAGTCTTTACCAAAAAACTTATATCGGGTATGGATTGCATCTCGAGTCGTGCCTGCTTCATCGGTCACTATTGATCTTTCTTGACCAAGCAGGGCATTCAGAAAGGAAGATTTGCCCACGTTCGGTCTGCCCAAAATAGAGATTTTTGGCACACCGGCATCCGGATCTTCTTCTCCCTCATCCTTAAAATGGGTAATAACAGCATCCAAAAGCTCTCCTGTGCCACTTCCGCTGACGGCCGCAATAGGAAATATTTCGAAGGCGCTTAGGCCCATCTGATAAAACTCATTGGCCATGAAAGCCTTCTCTCTATTGTCTGCCTTGTTTGCAGCTATGTAGAGTGGTTTATTGGTTCCTCGGAGTTCGTTTGCAAATTCAGAGTCCAAATCTGTTAAGCCATCATTACAATCCACTACAAAAAGGATTACATCTGCCTCCTCAATGGCCAACTTCACTTGCTTTCTGATTTCTGCTTCAAAAATATCTTCGGAACCTGTGACATACCCTCCTGTATCGATCACTGAGAAGAATTTGCCTGACCACTGTGCATGGCCATAGTGCCGATCTCGGGTCACGCCGCTAAGGTTATCTTCAATGGCTTTTCGTTCTTCTACCAACCGGTTAAAAAGAGTAGATTTACCCACATTGGGTCTGCCTACGATTGCTACAATATTTGCCATAAGTTAAGATGGGTCGTACCCGAATTTTTTTAGTTTTAATTTATTCTTTCGCCAGTCTAATTCGACCTTAACGAAGGTTTCCAGAAAGATTTTCTTTCCGAAAAATTTTTCAAGATCAGCCCGTGCTTCCGTTCCGACTTTCTTGAGCATTTTGCCTTTATCTCCGATGATAATTCCTTTTTGGCTATCTCGCTCGACAAAAATGGTTGCTCTAATTCTGATGATAGTTTCTTCTTCGTGGAAATCTTCGATACCCACCTCAGTGCTGTAGGGAATTTCCTTTTTGTAATTGGTGAAGATCTTCTCCCGAATGATCTCGGAGGCAAAGAACCGTTCGGGGCGGTCAGTTAGTTCATCTTTGTCATAAAAAGGAGGATGCACAGGTAGACGTTCGACTATCTCTTGCTGGATTCGTTCAGTGTTAAACTGCTCTTTGGCAGATATAGGAATTACCGTAGTCGCCTGGATTCTTGAAGTCCAATACTGAGTCACTTCTTCCAACTGACCTTCTTTGGCTAGGTCAATTTTGTTGATTACCAAAAGGATTGGAATGCCTGATTCGTTGATTTTTCGAATTACATCTTCGATCTCCTCTTCATTTTCATACAGATCCGTCACAAAAACGATCACATCTGCATCCTCGAGAGAAAGATTGACAAATCCCATCATGCTTTTGTGTAGCTCATACTTTGGTTTGAGCATTCCGGGCGTGTCAGAAAAGACGATCTGATACTCATCTGTATTAATCAGACCAAGTATTCGATGCCGGGTGGTTTGAGCTTTGGAAGAGACTATGGATAGCCGCTCACCCACTAGGATATTCATCAGAGTGGATTTACCCACGTTTGGTTTTCCGACAATATTGACAAATCCCGCTCTATGAGGAGTTTGGGCCATTTTTAAAGATTTTTTTGCAAAGGTACTTGATTTTTGAGAGTTTGCCCTTACCTTTGCATCACAATATCGCGGGATGGAGCAGTTGGTAGCTCGTCGGGCTCATAACCCGAAGGTCACAGGTTCGAGTCCTGTTCCCGCTACAAAAAAAGCCTTATACATCAAGTATAGGGCTTTTTCCTTTTTTAATGGACTTTTTTGGTGACTTTTTGATGTGAGTTGTTGGATGAGCAACGTATCATTATCAAAAAAAAGAGGAGCCGATTCCCTCTTTATATATTACCTTCTTCTTCAGCAAAATATTTAGCGTATCGTTCTAAATCCTCATCCAAGCACAAGGGAAGGTAATTAATACGGAACCTCATCAACTTTTCTTTTCTCTGTAGTCTGATTTCATCGAGTTTGATATTGATTTTTTCTCGTTGAGATTTTCTCAAAAAATCAATTTTGACTCTCAGATTACGTATTCTTTGCCTTTTCAAATTTTTGCTACGTTTCTTTTGCTCAATTTTCAATCGCATTGCTTTTGAAAATTTTAAGAGCAAATAGTTTGCTAACTTCTTTTACTGGAGCAAATTAGGATTATGAAAGGTAAAAAAAATACCCACTATTGGGTATTTTTTGCTGTTGATTGCACTTTTTACGACGTTTATTTCTCATTCGATCTCCTGGGAAATCTGTCCACGGCGTACTTGCCACCACCGGAAATCAAAATCCCCAAATAGGTGGTAAAATAAACCAAGGGTAATTCTTTATCCCCAAAAGGATCATCCCAATGTGCATAAAAGGCTGCCACTAGCATGGTGACCATCAATGGAATTGTAGCTAGTCTGGTTTTGTACCCGATCATAATCAGGATCGCACAGATTACCTCGGAGAATATAGCCATAGCCAAACTGATCTCCGGACCAAGCCCAAAGGGATCAGCAAATTTGACTGGCCCTTCGCCAAGAAGCCTCCCTATTTTTGGGATACCATGGGTAAGCATCATCCCACCGGCCATTAGTCTTAGTATCAAAAGGCCAAGGTCATTCAGTTGGTTGTTTTTCATATTAAATTAAGTGTCGGGTGAAATTAAGTCAGCGATGCAGAGATCATTCGATCTTTTCCATTTAGGTCCTGATGAACAGTTATTCGGTCATAGCCTTGTTTTATCAATAAGTTTTGAATTTCCTTCGAGGCTTTTTCATAGATCTCAAAATAGAGCCGACCTCCTTTATTCAGTAGACTTTTTCCCTTTTCTCCAATTATCCGATAAAAAATCAAGGGATCCCCATCAGGTACAAAAAGTGCCAGATGAGGTTCAAAATCTACCACATTTTGGTGCATTTCGGATTGATCTTTTCTGGGAACATAGGGAGGATTGGAAACTACAATATCTAAGTCGGAAAGGGCGGGGAGCTCATTTAGGATATCGCATTTGAGAAAATGCACCGAGGCATGCATTCTTTTTGCATTTCGTTTGGCTACTTCCAAGGCTCCTTCGGAAATGTCACAGGCATTGACCTCGGCCTCTTTCATTTCCAAGGCAAGCGTGATCGGTATACATCCTGTGCCTGTTCCTATATCGAGAATTTTCTTTCCAACCCCAGGATTTTCTTTGATAATTAGATGAACGAGTTCCTCCGTCTCATTTCGAGGAATGAGCGTGTCCTGCGTTACTTCAAACTCCCTTCCATAAAAAGGTGCATGCCCTAGGATATATTGAATAGGTTCGCCTGTTTTCAGTCGTTCAAGATCATTTTTCAAAGCTTCAGGCAAATCTTTTTCTTCCAAAAAGCGAAGCATATCCACTCTGCGCAGCCCGAGGTGATGCTCCAAAAGCCATTCTGCCAAAGTAATTGCTTCTGTATCTGGATAGAGTGAATAAAGCTCTTTGGCTAATTTTTGTGAAAGTTCTTGGTAAGAAATTGACATGTTCAAAGGTAATCAGGCTTCAGCTTTTTTATGAGAAATCTTCCAAAAAGCCATCCTCCGAGAATTACCCTTACCTTTGCGGGAGAATCAGTTTCCCATGAAGTTACACAACAACACCATCCGAGGAGTCCATACGGCACTTCAGGCAATTTTTGAAGAAGGTCAATACGCAGATAAAGTCATCGAGCGAACTCTTAAGTCCAACCCGAAATGGGGAGCTAAGGATCGTTCATTCATTGCGGAGACTACCTATGAAATGGTACGTTGGTGGAGGCTGATCAATCACCTTAGCCCTTCTAAAGATTACTGGGATTTATTTGGGACTTATTGGCTGATGCAGGGCAATCCGCTTCCTGATTGGGAGGAGTTTGAGCGCATTCACCCAGATAAAATCAAAGGAAAATACGAATCCATCAAAGACCCCGGATTACTGGAATCTATCCCCGAGTGGCTGCAAAAGTTGGGGTCCAAAGAACTGGGAGAAAAGTGGGAGCCCGAAATCCATGCACTCAATGAAGAAGCCGAAGTCGTGCTTCGGGTCAATACGCTAAAAACAACCCGTGAACGACTCAAAAACCGATTGGCCGAAGACGGAATCTCTACCTACATCGTCAAAGGCTATCCAGATGCCTTGGTTTTGGATGAGAGGCAGAATGTATTTCGACATCCGGCTTTTAAAGAAGGTCTTTTTGAAGTGCAAGATGCAAGCTCTCAGTTGGTGGCAGCAGCATTATCAGTCGAACCGGGAATGCGAGTAATTGATGCTTGTGCAGGCGCAGGAGGCAAATCGCTTCACTTGGCAGCCTTGATGGAAAATAAGGGCAAGGTCATTTCAATGGATGTGGAGGAGTGGAAGCTGCAACAAGCTAAGCTCCGAGCACGAAGAAATGGAGTCTCGATCTTTGAACCCAAAGTGATCGAGGGTACCAAAACCATCAAGCGCTTAAAGGAATCTGCTGACCGGCTGCTTCTCGATGTGCCTTGTTCAGGACTTGGAGTACTGAGACGTAATCCGGATACCAAGTGGAAGCTTTCTTTGGAATCCATCGAAAAGGTCCAGCAAACCCAGCAAGAGATCCTTCAGACCTATCCTTCTATGCTGAAAAAAGGTGGTCAACTGGTCTATGCGACATGTAGCATTTTGCCTTCCGAAAATGAGCTTCAAGTGAAAAAATTCCTCGAAAGTGAGGCCGGCAAAGAGTTTGAGCTGATCGAAGACAAAAAGGTATTGGCTCAGGAAAGCGGCTTTGACGGGTTTTATATTGCGAGACTTCGTAAGAAATAGAAGTCTCTAAAAACTGAAATAGCAGGCAAATACCTCCAATTTGAATTCCATCTTTTCGTACCGAGAGATGGAATTTTTTTTAAAATTCATTTGATTTCCAAACCTTATTTTAAAACCGACAGGATTTATTCCCTGTAAATCTCATTTATTTTGTTTTTTTCTGGGAGGGCAAAAGTTTTTGTGTGTAACTTTGACGGGCAAATAGGGTTACCTACAACCAATATTTGCCATGAATCCAAACTCCTCGAAGTTTCTTTACGAAGCACTCACCTACGATGATGTGCTTCTTGTACCAGGGTATTCTGAAGTCCTCCCCCGAGAAACCAACACTTCTACCTGGCTTACCAAAAAAATCCGACTGAATATACCTCTGGTTTCCGCTGCTATGGACACTGTGACAGAGGCTGAATTAGCAATTGCCATTGCTCTTGAGGGTGGTTTGGGCTTTATTCATAAAAATATGTCCATCGAGAAGCAGGCTGCACAAGTGCGCAAAGTGAAGCGTTCCCAGGCAGGGATGATTCTCGACCCGATCACGTTAGACATCAATTCCAAAGTAAGGGATGCTGAAGCAATCATGCGTGAATTCCACATTGGTGGTATTCCTGTGGTGGACGAGCACAAAATCCTGAAAGGCATCATCACCAACCGTGACCTCAGATTTATCAAGGATCCCAACCGATTGATCCGTGAGATCATGACGAGCGAAAACCTAATCACGGCCAAATCCGGTGTTAGCTTAGAGCAAGCAGAAGAAATTCTTCAGGAATACAAAATCGAAAAATTACCGATTGTTGACGATGAGTACAGACTGACGGGTTTGATCACTTACAAAGACATCCTGAAAAGAAAAGATAAGCCCAACGCCTGCAAGGATGAATTTGGGCGATTGAGAGTAGGAGCGGCTGTCGGCGTGACGGCGGATATCGTGGAGCGCGTGGAAGCCTTGAAAAATGCAGGAGTAGATGTGGTTTCCATCGATACGGCGCACGGACATTCCAAAGGGGTAATCGATACTTGTAGAAAAATCAAAACAGCATTTCCTGACTTGGAAGTGATCGTAGGAAATATAGCAACTCCTGAAGCCGCTATTGCCTTGGCTGATGCAGGTGCTGATGCGGTAAAAGTAGGTGTAGGTCCGGGCTCAATTTGTACTACTCGAGTGATTGCCGGAGTGGGTGTTCCTCAATTATCTGCAGTATTTGAATGTGCTGAAGCCTTAAAAGATCGAGGAGTTCCGGTAATTGCCGATGGAGGTATCCGTTATTCCGGTGATTTGGTCAAAGCAGTAGCAGCTGGTGGCAGTTCGATCATGATCGGGTCGCTTTTGGCAGGAACCGAAGAGGCGCCGGGAGAAATGATCATTTTCGAAGGAAGAAAATTCAAATCTTACCGCGGAATGGGTTCCTTGGAAGCCATGGAGTCCGGTTCTAAAGACCGTTACTTCCAAGATGCAGAGGATAACATCAAAAAATTGGTTCCTGAAGGCATTGTAGGAAGAGTTCCTTACAAAGGCTTGGTTGCAGAAGTATTGTACCAGCTGGTAGGAGGACTTCAAGCAGGAATGGGCTATTGTGGTACCAAGACCATCGAAGACTTACAGAAAAATGGCAAGTTTGTCAAAATCACCACTGCAGGGGTGAAGGAATCCCACCCGCATGATGTGAGTGTGACTAGAGAAGCGCCTAACTATAGCATCAAATCTTAATCTTCTGAAACCGGTTCTCAAAGGGCCGGTTTCGTTTTTTGTTCCCTTTCCAATGCCTATTTTCGGGACGGAATTCCTGATCTCACCAACCCTCCAAAACCCTCGATTCTGTGTACAAATCGCTACTCAAACCACTTCTTTTTCTCAAAAAACCTGAGGATGCCCATCACCTTACCTTTGATCTGACCAAGATTACCTTCAATCTTCCTTTGGTAAATGCCTTGGTGAAATCCAGTTTTCAATTGGAAGATCCACGGCTTGAGCGGGAGGTTTTTGGCTTGAAGTTTAAAAATCCGGTGGGTTTGGCGGCGGGTTTTGACAAGGATGCCAAGCTGATTGATGAGATGGCGATGTTGGGATTTGGGTTTATCGAAATCGGTACGCTTACGCCCAAACCTCAGGAAGGAAATCCCCAACCTAGATTATTCAGACTTCCCCAGGATGAAGCTTTGATCAACCGAATGGGTTTCAATAACGGTGGGGTGGCTGAGGCAGTCGAGCGCTTGAAAAAGCGAAAGTCCGATGTGATTGTGGGGGGAAACATCGGTAAGAATAAAGTCACCCCAAATGAAAATGCGGTGGACGACTACCTCTATTGTCTGGAAGCACTTCATCCTTATGTGGATTATTTCGTGGTCAATGTGAGTTCGCCCAACACGCCCAATCTCCGTGATCTTCAGGAAAAAGAACCCTTGAAGCAGTTGCTCACAGCCGTGAAAGCTGCAAATGATCAAAAAGCCCAGCCAAAACCTATTCTTTTGAAAATTGCCCCTGATCTTACCGATGGGCAACTGGATGATATCATTGAAATCGTGAAGGAGACCCAAATAGATGGAGTTATTGCGACCAATACGACCATCGACCGTTCGAAATTGAGCGCTGCAAAGGCAGAAGTAGAAGCGATCGGTGCCGGTGGAGTTAGTGGAAAAGTATTGGGAAAAAGAAGCACCGAAGTCATTCGATACCTTTACCAAAAGTCAAATGGAGCATTTCCTATTGTTGGAGTAGGTGGAATTTTCTCCGCAGAGGATGCCATCGAAAAGCTGGAAGCTGGTGCAAGCTTGGTTCAGGTTTACTCGGGCATGATTTATGAGGGTCCAAGCCTGATCAAAAAGATAAAGAAAGGACTTCTGGCATATTTTTCCCGGTAAGTTGGCTTTCTTCTGGCTTTTGGCTAAACTTAATCTTGTACTTTCATCCCTAGATGGCATCCGAATCACCCAAGACCAATACGTTTCGTAAAAAATCCGAAAATGGAAAGAAGGCTCCTTCCGAACCGAAGAAACCGCTTTTTGCATTTGGGAAAATCGATACGAGACAGCTTAGTTTGACCTTTGGGATCATCTTGATTTCGATCAGCATTTTTTTATTCATCGCTTTTTTATCCTACTTACTCAATGGTCCTCAAGACCAAAGCTTGGTCATGAATAATCCGGATCAGGAAATCCGAGATTCGGCTAGGGAATCAAAAAATTGGGTAGGCTATCTTGGCGCTCAGGCTGCCAATTGGATGATTTACCGCTGGTTTGGAGTGGCAGCATTTCTCTTCCCTCCCTTTCTGTTTTTACTTGGATTTAAGTGGACGTTTAAGTTTTCACTGATTTCGCTAACCCGATACTCGGTTTTTGCGCTGTTCTTTACTGCTTGGCTTGGATTACTGACAGGATATGCGGTGATTTTGGTGGAGGGATATTCCTATTGGAGTTTCTTTTCTGGGGGATTGGGCTATGAACTGGCCAAGCTTTCGAACGACTTTTTGGGGATGGGGACCTTCATTCTCATTGCCGGGGCATTCTTGATTTTCGTGGTTCTTTTCTTCGGGATTCAGCAGTTGAACTGGTTTTCTCCGAAAGAGAAAAGTGATGAAGAATTATCATTGGAAGACACTAAAAAAGGTATTGCTCCAAATCCTTTTGCGCCTCAAGACCATAAAGAAGAAGTGGATCCTGAAGAAGATATTCTGGATGATGGCAGCGAATGGGAAGTCAAATCCGGTCCTGTAGAACTTAAAGCAGAGGAAAAATCCAAACCAGCTCCGATCACCAACTCTCCTGAATTGTCATTTACTTTTCCCGAGGATGAGGTAGAGGAAGAAGACATTTTTGATGTACCCCAAGTCAATCTGTTGGAAGAAGGCAATACTTCTAAGCCGGTAAGGGAGGGCAATTTCACCGTTCAAAAAGCTCCGGAACTCGAAAAAACAGCGGAAGAAGTAGAAAATCTAGATCCATACGACCCTACCCTCGACCTACCAAGATATAAGTATCCGACCTTGGATTTGCTCAATGACTATGACGTGAAAAAAGTGACGGTCACCCGCCAGGAGTTGGAGGAAAACAAGGATAAAATCGTAACCACGCTGAAGAATTTCCAGATTGGAATTCAGGGCATTCAGGCTACGATTGGACCGACAGTTACGCTTTATGAGATTGTGCCTGATCCTGGGGTGAAAATCTCCAAAATCAAAAATCTCGAAGACGATATTGCTTTGAGTTTGGCAGCATTGGGGATTCGAATCATCGCGCCGATTCCGGGCAAAGGCACCATCGGTATCGAGGTACCAAATAAGAATAGAGAATTGGTGCCTGCACGGGCAGTATTGGGTACGGAAAAATTCATGAAGTCTGACAAAGATCTTCCGATAGCCCTTGGTAAGACTATTTCCAATGAAGTTTTTGTCGCAGACTTGGCCAAAATGCCTCACCTTTTGATGGCGGGTGCCACAGGTCAGGGTAAGTCGGTCGGCCTGAATATGATCTTGGCTTCCTTGATTTACAAAAAGCATCCTTCCCAGCTGAAATTTGTCCTCGTCGATCCGAAAAAAGTGGAATTGACCCTCTTCAATAAGATCGAACGGCACTTTTTGGCGAAACTTCCCGGTTCAGAAGAAGCGATCATCACCGATACCAAAAAGGTCATCTACACGCTCAATTCCCTGTGTATTGAGATGGACAACCGCTACAATCTCCTCAAAGATGCCGGTTGCCGAAATCTGAAAGAGTACAATGCCAAGTTCATCGCCCGCAAGCTTAATCCTCAAAAAGGTCATTACTTCATGCCTTACATTGTCTTGGTGATTGACGAGTTAGCGGATTTGATGATGACGGCAGGAAAAGAAATCGAAGCGCCGATTGCCCGATTGGCACAGTTGGCGAGAGCGATTGGGATTCACTTGGTGGTCGCAACTCAACGACCTTCGGTCAATGTGATTACAGGTATTATCAAGGCCAACTTCCCCGCGCGACTTTCTTTTAGAGTGACTTCCAAAATCGACTCGCGTACCATCCTTGATGCCGGTGGGGCTGATCAGTTGATTGGTCAAGGTGATATGCTTCTATCCCATGGGTCGGAAATGACCCGAATCCAATGCGCCTTCCTCGATACACCAGAGGTAGATCATATTTGCGACTGGATTGGAGAGCAAAAGGGTTATTCCTCCGCGTATTTATTGCCTGAATTTGAAGGGGAAGATGGGGATGGTTCTGCTAAAGACATCGACCTGTCCGATCGGGATCCGCTTTTTGATGAAGCCGCGAGATTGATTGTGCTCCATCAGCAAGGCAGCACTTCCCTGATCCAGCGAAAACTAAAGCTCGGATACAACCGTGCAGGTCGAATAGTAGACCAATTGGAGGCGGCAGGAGTGGTTGGACCGTTTGAGGGTTCCAAAGCTCGTGAAGTTCTTATTCAGGATGAGGCCAGTTTGGAACGGTTATTGAACAACCTATAAACGCTGTTTTCCCAGTTCCGGCAGCGTGATTCCATGAAATTCAACAACCTTCTTTTCTCTCTTTTTTTGCTGATTGGCGTGGCTTCTCAAAGCTTCGCTCAGAAAGATCCTAAGGCAAAAGCCGTCCTCGATGGCATGAGCCAAAAGTACCAAAGCATGAAGGGGTTTACCGCCAGCTTTGACTACACGTTTCAGGATGGGGGTGGTGCTGGTGACCGACAGACCGGTGAAATAGCAGTAAACGGAGAAAAATACCGCCTCAAGCTTCCCGATCAGGAAATCTACAACGACGGCAAGACGGTCTGGACCTTTATCCAAACCAATTCCTACAAAGAAGTCACCATCAATGATGCCACGCAGATGGAAGGTGAATTGACTCCCTCCAACATTTATAAAATGTACCAAACGGGCTTCAACTACAAGCTACTAGCTGATAAAACCTATCAGGGAAAACAAGTGAGCGTCGTAGAATTAACAGCACTCAAAGCAAATGCGCCCTTTAAGCAAGTGAAATTGATGGTAGATAAGACGACCAAGGACCTGCTAGGTTGGGAGATGTTTGATGGTCAGGGAGGAGTTTTTTCGTATTCATTCAAAAACATGAAAGCAGCCCCAAGCTTACCTGCGGATTACTTTATATTTGATGTGAAAAAGCATCCGGGGATCGAGGTGATTGATTTGAGGTAAGGGTAATTTTTTATCATGTGGAAAATGTAAATTTCTTATGCTGAATAAAATGTTCCAGCACATGTTTGATAAAAAATAACTTGGAGATTCCTTCCCAACTGTCAGATTTTTTAGACCGTCAGATAGGGAAATCTTGGTGGTTGAAAGGCGAAATTTCTTTTGCAACAAGGCTATTTGAAGATTTAAAAATTGATGGAGGTGACGCTGTAGATTTTTTTCTGGCATTTGAAAAAGAGTTCAGAGTTGATGTTTCAGGTTTGGATCTGTCTAAATATTTTAATAGTGAGGGATTTGACCCAATTGGCATCCATAAATTTGTAGGATTGATTACTAGCCAAAAAAATTCAGCCAAGCTCGGAAAAAGAAAATCTATAAATCTGGGGCATCTGGTTGAAGCAATTAAAAAAGGCAGATTGGAAGATTCGACGATTGGAGTATAAAGTCCATCCTAGGTGTTATTGAAGTCCAATTTGGTCCTCTTTGTATTTTTGATCTATTGGTTAAAAATCCTTCCTCAGGACCTCTTCGGTCCAAGGGTTCAAGTTGATAAATCGAAACGGGATGGCAGGGTAGCTTTCGGTGAAGAGTTTGTATTTGCTAGGCTGATTTGATTTTTCATCCAACTTGACTTCCAAGGCCATCGGAACTTCTGTATCCGGCAAGACAAAGTCCACTTCTTTGCCATCCGCTGTCCTCCAAAATCGGATTTCCTCCGCCCAACTAAGTGCCGTCTATACCGCACCTTCCTGACAGTACGGGTAAGGGTCCAAGTCCGGTGATTTTTGCAAATGATGCGAGTCCTGACCATTCGAATCTTCTGTATAAAAGATCAATAACCCCCAAAAAATACCCTATGTTGGGTATTTTTTCGCTCAAGAAAATTCGGCTACTTGATAAAATTTTATTTTCCATGAACCGAATCCAAGTCTATCCTTCAGCTGAATTTAAAAAGCACACCACAAAGGCCATGCTCTCAATCGGCTGGTTTTTTACAGTATACACCGGGATGGTCCTCCTAGGTATCCTAATTTTTTTGGTTTGCCTTGGCATCGGGTTGGCCGCAGTCGTTTCCTTTTTTAGTATTCCGGTTCTGTTTTTGGCAATTGGTCTAGCGAGCATGGGCTTTTTTGTGCTTTTTTTTCTACTCAAGTTTTTGTTTGTCCGCAGAAAAGTAGACCGATCCCATCTCCTTCCGATAGATTTGACTCAAGAGCCCCGACTCAAGCAAATGCTGGAGGAGGTGGTGGAAACCATAGGCACCCAGATGCCCAAATCGGTCTACCTCAGCAACGAAGTCAATGCCTCTGTTTTTTACGACTCAAGCTTTTTGAGCATGTTTCTTCCAATCAGGAAAAATCTTCAGATCGGCATGGGCCTCGTCAATACCCTTTCAGAAGAGCAGTTTAGAGCGGTCATTGCTCATGAATTTGGACACTTTGCGCAGCGCTCCATGAAGCTGGGCTCCTATGTTTACTTTGTCAACAAGGCTATCTATAACCTCCTCTACGAAAATGACACCTATGGAAACCTGGCTAACCGATGGGCAAATGCCAGTGGGTATTTTTATTTCTTCATTTTGGTTACAATGAAGCTGGTGCAGGCCTGTCAGTGGGTCCTTCGAAAGCTTTATGATGTGGTCAACATGCGCTATTTGGCTCTGTCTAGGCAAATGGAGTTTAATGCGGATGAGGTCGCTGCCCGTGTGGTGGGCTATCGGCCAATGATAGTGTCTTTTCATGCCATTTCACGAGGCGAAATAGCTCTCCAGGAAGTTTTCCGCCTCAGCAACACACTGATTGACTCCCGATTCAGAACCAAAAATATCTACCTCAATCAACTGGAAGTAATCCGATTTCAGGATGAGCTCCAATGTTTGAAGTTTGGCAATGGGGATATCAATGCCAATCCGGATACTTTTCCGAGCATCGGAAGTCAACTTACAATCAAAGATCAATGGGCTTCCCACCCTACCAATGAGGAGCGAATTGCACGCTTGACCAGTCTCGAAGGGGCAGAGGGTACGGATAGCACTCGTCCGGCCATTGGCTTTTTTCAGGATCCGATTGCCCTACAGGAGCGGGCGACTTCGTTACTCTTTTCCACCGTCCATTTTCCGGATGGCGAAGTGGTCATAGATACCGTTGAGTTTGATCGGCTTTACCGAGAAGAATTCCAAATGGGAGCCTTGCCAATGGTTTATAGGGGATATTATGATTACCACCTTCCTGAGCCGTTTGATATCCATCAGCACTCCGAGGTGGACCCGGGGATGAGGATTGAACAATTGTTTTCGCTGAAGCAGGTAAGTTACACCTATGAGGAAGTTGCACTAAAGATGGACATCCAGACTCTTGAGTCCCTCTCCGAAGCAAAAAGCAACCAATACACCTTTGATTTTAAAGGGAAAATGTATCAAAAAGAGGATGTTTTTGGGATTAAAGCAGAGCTTCAGGGCGAGCTTAGGAGGATACAAGCGCTTATTGCCCAAAATGATCGGAAAATTTTTGCTTTTTGTCTCCAACAGGAAGCCTCCCAAGGCTTACGACCTTTGCTGAAGGATTATTATGCAGATCTTTTTCTCAATCAAGTAGAAAAGGAAACTTTGAAAAAAGAGCTGGACAACCTCCAAAACCAACTCGAATTCACAAACACGGTTACTCCATATAGAACCATCCAGAAAAATTTCAGCCAACTCGAGCCTGAAGAGGAAATACTCAAAAACCATATCCGAAAAATTCTTGAAGATCCTCGGCTAGAGCCTTTGATCTCTGGGGAAGTAAGGGAAAATTTTCTTCGCTATGTGGAGAAAAAGCTCGTTTATTTCCAAGGGGAAAGCTACCTCGAACAGGAGCTAGGAATTTTTCTGCGTGCCGTGGAAGATATGCGAACTATTTCAGGAAAGCTTCAATGGCAGAAGATAAATGGACTGCTGACTTATCAGGCATCACTTTTTGGAACAAATAAGGACGCATTACAATCTGAGTCAAAGTCTTCAGCTTCTGACCGTCTTTCCTGATTAAGCTTTCCAAGTCGGTATCGATAATTTAATCGGTTAAGTTTTCAATTTCCAAACCCAAAATCTCTGGATAACAACTAGGTAACTCAAAAATCCTTCCTCAGTACCTCTTCGGTCCAGGGATTCAAGTTGATAAATCGAAACGGGATGGCAGGGTAGCTTTCGGTGAAGAGTTTGTATTTGCTAGGCTGATTTGATTTTTCATCCAACTTGACTTCCAAGGCCATCGGAACTTCTGTATCCGGCAAGACAAAATCCACGGCTTTGCCATCCGCTGTCCTCCAAAACCGAATTCCCTCCCCCCAACTAAGTGCCGTCCATACAGCACCTTCCTGACAACGCGGGTAAGGGTCCAAGTCCGGTGATTTTTGCAAATAACGTGAATCCTGATCGGTTATATTTTTTATGAATTCCATAAAAAAAATGATAAAAAAACTTCAAAAAATACCCTAAATAGGGTATTGTGGGCAATATTTTCAAGACCTAACTTTGCAGAAGTTGTCATTGATACACTTTAAACCCACCAGCCAACGTGGTACTTATTTTACTACCATAACAGGCGAATTAAATTAAACCTAAATAAATAAATGATGAAAACAGAACCAAAAAGAATCAAGGCCACTCTTCTAGTAGCCATTACTATCCTATTAGTGGGGGGGGGGCTGTCAAGAAGTTCAAGATGAATTTCAGGCTGATCTATCCGACCAAAAGGTGGTCAGAGTAAAAGAGGGTACGCTGCATTTTCCAACTGCACAGATTTTTGAGAATTACATGTTGGGTAATGAAGATTATGCCGTAGTAAATAAAGAATCATTTGAAAGCCTTTTCTCTTTGGCGGGGAATCAGCTACGACCAAATCTTAGAATTTCGGAAGAAGAAAAAACTGCTTTAACTGAATTTATGGATACGCCACTCTTAAAAATACTAGATCAAGATGGCTTGGTAGCTATTGGTGAATACTATATTCTACTTGATTTTTCTGAAAGACTGGCTGCTGTTACGAAAGAACCAAGTAAAGTTCAGTCGTTAAAATTGAGGAAATACAATGATTCTAGTATTCAATTGTATTCATTCGAAGAGGAGTTGTTAACTATACTATTTGGGAATATCCAAGAATCAAGCAAACTAAATGAATTTCAGAATAGGCTATCCAACCCAAACATGAGAATTCAATCATGTTCTTCTGGCACTCCTAAACCAGGTTTAAACTTGTCATTTAGACCAGAAACTACTAATCCAAACCCTACAGTGGATAGGCAAGAAGAGTGGTCACTTACTAGTAATGATATTGGAGGCCGTCAATATAGAATAAGGGCAAAGCATGCTTATCAAGCTGCTGCCATTTATTTTAGGCTTAAATCGGAACTCGAACATTACACTAGACTAAATGATGCCACAAGTCCGTTTAATCCACTTAAGGACCCTTTTGCATCAATAACTTATTGGGGAAGTTTCACTCCTAATAATCGTTCTACGATTACTTTGGATGGATGCTACACAGAGTGCCAAGGATGTACGCCACCGCCTGCCAATACTGAAAAAGTACAAAAAATTCATCATGAATCTGGAAGAAGATTGACCCAAGTAAACCTAAATATGATTTTTAGAGGTAGAATTGGTGGGTCAGAAGCTGGAATTAATGCGATCCCTTTCGAATTTAGATTAACTCCGATTAACCGATAAGCAAAATGAAGGAAAGACTAAGTACACTTCTTGTCCTATTGATTTTCTTTTTGTTGAATATTGATGCCTATAGCCAAGATAGCAGATGGTCTGTTGGGATTCAGGCAGGAAGAACACAGTTATCAGGATTTACAAGAATAATCTATGAGCCGATACCTGAATTCGAGGCCCAAGGCATGGGTGGAGTGAATATTCAGGTGTTTGGAAGGTACAACCTCTACAAGAAGGTTTCAATATTTGCCAGTGGAGGTATCAATAATCTTGTATCCGGAATGAGATTTCAGGGTGAGAGAGGTAGTAACTTTGGAACTAGTGGAGTTACCCCTCAATTCTTCGCGGGAATAGATTACGATATTCCCTTTGGCAATTCAGGATTTGGGATTCTTTCAAAATTAGCATTTGGTCTTACGGGTAGCAATGCGAGGGAAAAAAACCTTGAGCGATACACTTCAGAAGATGAAGGGTTTCCTGTCATTGGATCGATACAGGTTCATCCTCTGACGGGCGAACGAAAAGATGCCTTAGTTTATGTAAAAGATGTACAGTTATCTGCTTCAGAATATAAATTCATTTACCATATCCGTCCTGAGTTGAGTTTTTACAAAAAGTTTGACCGTCACCAAATTTCTATTTCGGCGGTGTATGCATTTGCTCCGAGTAGGGATTTTTATACTGAAAATTTTTACGAACTAGAATATAAAGGGAACTCACATACAGCAGGTCACCATTTCGGAGGGCATTATACTGCGTTGCTCTTTGGCTACGAATTCCGGTTTTAGATTGACAACTGCCAGCTAGATCTAGCTGGCAGTCTTTTTTTCTTTGAATTTCCAAAAAGTTAGTCCATTAGTCCTGCATGGACTAGGAATAGGAATTAGAATGCTTGTTTTGGGTTAAACCCAGTTCGAGGTTTAATCCTGATCGATCAAGTTTGGATTTCAAAAATCCTTCCTCAATACCTCTTCGGTCCAGGGATTCAAGTTGACAAATCGAAATGTAATCGAAGGGTAGCTTCCTCTTTATTGAGGTGCTCTTTGAGTCTATTAAAAATTTTCCTTTGCATGCCGCTAAACCTGTAGGTTTTCAGTCAGTATTGAATAAAAAGGTGATTCTTAGATAGATATTTTTTCTATTTCGATAAAAGAAATTAGTTCAAAAACTCATATCCTAAGCGTTTTGAGCCAGTTTTGGATGAGGTCCAAGCCGTATTCGGTCAGGTAGGCTTCGGGATGGTATTGGATTCCCAAGATGGGTAGGGTCCGATGTGCGATTCCCATAATTTCCCCCCTTTCAGTCTCCAAAATAGACTCCAGACTACCCGGTAATTCGGTCAATTGGAGCGAATGGTAGCGGGTGACCTGAAAGCTTTCGGGAAGACCTTGGGTGAAAAAGTGTGGCTTAGTCTGATGAACTGAATGGACTTTTCCGTGGATAGGCACAACGTTTTTGACCAGTTTGGCACCGAAAAATTCCCCAATCGCCTGATGACCGAGGCAAACTCCGAGGATGGGAATTTGATCGACATATTTTTCCAGAATGGGCATCAAGTTGCCTGAAGCAGAAGGCGTTCCAGGACCGGGAGAAAGAATCAAGCCCCTGAAATCGATCTTTTCGATTTCCGCCAGCGTCACATCATTTCTTCGGATGATCAGTTCCATGCCGGTTTGCCGGATCAGATCGGCTAGGATATGGCTGAAGGAATCAAAATTGTCAATCAGCAGCAGCATCTTTCCTGAACTCTTTCACAATCTCGTCCATGGTTTCGATGACCTGCTTGACTTTGGGGAAAATGGGTTCGAGTACCCAAATCACGCTCGGTGCGAGTGGCTCGATGTATTGGAGGTATTCGCTTTTTGCGCGCCATTCCCGCGGCAATTTCAGGTCAAACTGAAGTGAAAGCCACATAAACAGGCTGATGAAAAATCCGGATTTGACAATTCCCAATATAGCTCCGGCGATGCTGTCAAATCCTCCGAGGAGGATCATGTCCATCATTTTTTTTAACACCCAACCAGCTATATTGACAATAATCAATGTTAGAAAAAACACAATCAGAAAAGCCATGATCGGAAAAGCAAAAGTTAACTCATCCAGATGCTTCGCAAAAAACTTGCTGACCGGATCCATAAAGTAAACCCCCAGAATGATGGCCAAAACAAAGCCTATAAGGCCCACAATACTCAGCAGCAAGCCTTTCCTGTAACCCTCATAGGCTCCCAATCCGATCAGGATTAAAATCAAAATGTCAACCGGTGCCAAATCAGCTGTTAAGCAGAGATTTTACTTTTTCAGAAATTGCCTTTCCGTCAGCTTTTCCTGCTAACTGCTTGCTCGCCACACCCATCACTTTTCCCATGTCTTTTGGACCGGCAGCACCTGTAGTGCTTATAATTTCTTGGATCGCTGCTGTCAGTTCCTCGTCAGTCAAGGCCTTCGGTAAAAACTCCTGAATCACAGCCAACTCAGCCAATTCCACTTCTAATAAGTCAGCTCTGCCTTGCTTTTCATAGATATCGGCGGAGTCTTTCCGCTGCTTTGCTGCCTTAGTCAAGAGCTTCATTTCATCATCCGCGCTCATGCTTCCTGAAAAACCCTCCTTGGTCTCTTCCAGCAAAATCATCGATTTGATGGCTCGCAAGGCGGTCAATCGCACCTTGTCTTTGGCGATCATGGCGGATTTTATTTGACTTTCTACGTTCTGCTTTAAACTCATTCGTCCTAAGTTTGTGTTACTACTTCAATACCGGGTAAAAATACCCCTTTTTCCTTGCCGATATGACAAAGCTGAGTGTAAATATCAATAAGATCGCCACCCTGCGCAATGCCCGTGGTGCCAACAACCCGAATGTGGTCCAGGTCGCTTTGGACTGTGAGCGATTTGGTGCACAGGGGATTACGGTGCATCCACGTCCCGATGAGCGCCATATTCGCTATCAAGACGCGGTGGATTTGGCCAAGGTGGTGACGACTGAGTTCAACATCGAAGGCTATCCTGATCGGCGCTTTATGCAACTCATCCGCGAGGTGAAGCCTGTCCAAGCGACCTTGGTTCCTGATCCGCCGGATGCGATTACTTCCAATACCGGTTGGGATACCATCGCGCATCAGAGCATGCTGAAAGACATCGTGGCCGAACTCAAAGAAATCGGAACCCGAGTGTCCATCTTCATCAATCCTGAGGCAAAATACTTCGAACCCGCCAAGCTTACCGGCACGGATCGGGTCGAACTCTACACCGAACCTTATGCTTCTCACTACCATCAAGATCGGGAAAAAGCCGTGAAGCCCTATGTGGAAGTTGCCCACATTGCAAAGGAATTAGGCTTGGGACTCAATGCCGGCCACGACTTGGATCTGCACAATTTGGCTTACCTCAAGCAGCAAATCCCATTTTTGGAGGAAGTCTCCATCGGCCATGCCCTGATCTGCGATGCACTGTACTATGGCTTGGAAAATACGATTCAGATGTACAGGAGGCAGCTGGAGATATAGTCCACGGTCCACGGACAACGGTCCACCGTAGCTGAATGAGAACTTCAATCCCTTAGGTATATTTCAAGCATTCAACTTTTAAATCATGGCATTCAAATTTGAAGAATTGAGGGTTTGGGAAATGGCAATAAATCTTTCTGCAGAAGTGAGCAAACTGGTAAAATCATTTCCTGTTGAGGAAAGATTTGTACTTAGCTCTCAGATTCAACGGGCAGCCGATTCAATAGCTTTAAACATAGCAGAGGGTTCTACAGGTCAGTCAAACCCAGAATTCAAGAAGTTTCTTGGATATTCAATCCGATCAGGTATTGAAGTTATAAGTTGCTTATATCTCGGACAGAAAAGAGGAATTATTCCAAACGATGAATTTTCAAGACTTTATGCTGCCTACGAATCACTGATTATCAAAATTCAGGCTCTAAGGAATTCAATATAGAACCTAGAGCTCAATTTCACCACTGCTCGGCTGTCGTCTGTGGACCGTAGACCGTTGACAAAATGTAAAGGCCTGAAATAGATTGACCGTTTTTGTGAGTTACAAAACTTTCAAAACATGGAAAATCAAAAACGAGTACAAGTAGTCCGTCATTTTAGCGAGTCTTTCAAGCAGGAAAAAGTCCGGGA